>Ga0209514_10000019_pt1 | contig 589246 bp, 493 predicted proteins | sample Subgrocontami58m_FD_187452 | JGI IMG/M metagenome (GOLD analysis project Ga0209514, IMG submission 187452) | Subsurface groundwater microbial communities from S. Glens Falls, New York, USA - GMW37 contaminated, 5.8 m (SPAdes) (version 3) | ecosystem: Environmental > Aquatic > Deep subsurface...
TCGGCGATTTGTCCCATGGACTGGCGCTCTTTCAGCCGCGCCGCCATGATTCTCTTGCGAAGATCTATGGATGTGGGTTTCATGGCCACTATTATACATAGTAGCTATGAAATATTAAAGTGCTCTAGTGCGGTTTCTCCGGCGTGAGCATCGCCGCGCTCGGCATGCGGTCGCGGCTGAAGGGGCTGATCCCGCGCAAGCGCTTGATGATCCCCGGCAACGTCTCCAGCACGCAATCCACGTCCGCGTCGGTGTTGTAGCGGCTCAGGCTCAACCGGATCGAGCCGTGCGCGAAGGTGAACGGAACTCCCATCGCACGAAGGACATGCGACGGCTCCAACGACCCGCTCGTGCAGGCCGAACCGCTCGACGCGCAGACCCCCGCCTGGTTCAGCAGCAGCAGGATCGCCTCCCCCTCCACGAACTCGAAGGAGATGTTGGTGGTGTTCGGCAGCCGCTGCGTCGGGTGGCCGTTGAGGCGGCAATCCGGCACACGCGCCAGCAGCTCTTTCTCCAGCCGGTCGCGCAGCCGCGGCACCCGCGTGTTTTCATCCTCCATCCCGCGCTGCGCCAACTCGCAGGCCATCCCCAGCCCGACGATGGAGGCGACGTTCTCCGTCCCGGCGCGCCGCCCGCGCTCCTGGTGCCCGCCCTGGAGGAACGGCGTGAACTTCGTCCCCTTGCGCACGCAGAGCACGCCGATGCCCTTCGGCGCGTGCAGCTTGTGGCCGCTGAGCGAGAGCATGTCGAACGCGTTGCGCTTCATGTTGATCGGCAGCTTGCCCACCGCCTGGACCGCGTCGGTGTGGAACAGCACCCCGCGCTCGCGGCACAGTTCGGCGATCCGCTCCACCGGGAAAACCACGCCGGTCTCGTTGTTGGCGTACATGATTGAGACGACCGCCGTGTCCGGCCGAATCGCCGCCTCCACCTCCGCCATGTCGAGCATTCCCTGCGGGTCCACCGAGAGTTCGGTCAGTCCGAACCCCTTGGAGGCCAGCCATCTGCAGACGGAGCGCACCGCCGGATGTTCCACGCGCGAGGTGACGATATGCCGCTTGGAGGGGCTGCACTCCAGGGCGCTGTGGATGGCGGTGGAGTCGCTCTCGGTGCCGCAACTGGTGAAGACAATTTCTTCCGGGTCGGCCCCCAGCAACGCGGCGACCTGCTCGCGCGCGCGGCGGATGTCGTGGGCGACGTCCCCGCCGAAACTGTGCATGCTGGAGGGGTTGCCATAGCGCTCCTTCAGGAACGGGAGCATCGCGTCGAGCACTTCAGGCGCGACGGCGGACGTGGCGTTGTTGTCCAGGTAGACCACTCTCATTTGGGCGCCTCCACAAGCACGATATCCGGGTCCACCAGTTCGCGCAATTTCTTCTCAACGTAATTGCCCAGCGTCGCGTCGGAACCGGGGCAGTGGGCGCAGGTGCCGCGCAGCGCGACGGTCACGCGGTTCCCCTCGACGTCCACCAGCTCGATGTCGCCGCCATCCATGCGCAGCGCGGGACGGATCTCCCGCTCCAGCGCGTCCTCAACCAGTTTCATCTTCTGGAGGTTGGTCAGGCGCTTCGGGGGGGCGGCCTTGCGCGCGTCCGCCTCCTCGGCGATCACTCCGGCGATCAGCTTCTCGATGGCCGGCTTGCACTGCCCGCAGCCGCCGCCCGCCTTGGTGTAATTGGTCACTTCCTCGACGGTCGTCAGGTGGTTCTCGCGCACCACGCGCTTGATCTCGACGTCGGTGACGCCGAAGCACTTGCAGACGATGGTCCCCTCCTGGACGGGGGCCTTGACGCCGCGGAAATTAGCCAACGCGGCCTCGAGCGCCTCGCGCCCCATCACCGAGCAGTGCATCTTTTCCGGCGGAATGCCCCCCAGGTAGTCGGCGATGTCCTGGTTGGTCAGCTTCTGCGCCTCCTCGACCGTCTTGCCCTTGATGATCTCAGTCAGGGCGGAGGCGCTGGCGATGGCCGAGCCGCAGCCGAACGTCTTGAACCGCGCGTCCTCGATGATCCCCTTGTCGTTCACCTTGATATAGAGCGTCAGCGCGTCGCCGCAGGCCAGCGAACCAACCTCGCCGACCCCGCTGGCGTTCGGAATCTCCCCCACGTTGCGGGGATGGAAGAAATGGTCCTTGAGTTTCTCAGAGTAATCCCACATGCGCGCGCCTCCTTGCCGATGGCGTGAATGCCTCCATTCGATTATACGCCAGCCCTGCGCGGCGGGCAATCGGTCGGGTACGGCGTTCACCGCAGAGACGCGGAGAACGCAGAGAACGGAGGAGCGCCAATTATCAATCATCAGTTATCAGTTATCAATTTGACTTCCCGCTTCCTCTCGCGCTAGCCTGAATGCCATGAGGAACCACGCCGCGATGAAACGACTTCTCCTTGTCCACGCGCTGGCGCTCTTGGCCGCCGCATGGTCCGCCGCGCCCGCGCACGCCCTGCCGCCGGCCGGGGCGTATCCCTCACGCGAAATCGCGCTGGCGAAGCCCAGCGCCGACGAGGCGCGGGTGCAGCAACTCTTCGACCGCCTCCGCGCCCAGGCCAACCTGCCGCCCATGACCTGGAACGGCTCCATGTCCGCCGTCGCGCGCGAGCACTCCGAGGACATGGCCGCGAACAACTATTGCGACTACTATTCCCCCGCGCTCGGCACGCTCGACTACCGGCTGCACCGCGCGGGGGTCTCCTCGGCCAACGCGCGGTATGCCGTCTTCAGCGCCAACTCCATCGAGGCGCTGGAAGAGCCGCTCCGGAAGAACGGCTTCGCCGTCACCGAGGGGACGCAAGTGGGCATCGGGGTGATCTCCACCGGCATGGCTAACCGGCAGTACTTCGTCACGTTCATCACGCGCGTCGTTTACACCACCCTCGACCCCTTCCCCACCCTGCCGCTCTATGGGAAGGCGTACCGTCTCTCCGGAACGATTGCGCCGGGTCTCACCCATCTGGCGCTGGTGGCCACCCCCCCGGATGGCAAGATTCTTGAGGTCCCCCTGACGGTGGATGCCAATCGCCGCTTCTCCACCACTTTCCAGTTCAACCGGGGCGCCGGCCTCTACACCGTCGAGCTGACGGCCACCGGGAAGCTCGGCCCCATGGTGCTCGACCTGATGCACTGCTATGCCGGCAACGGTAGGGACTACCCGCCCCCCGACCCGGCCGACAAGCCGGTGCAGACCGGCTCCGACATGCGCCAGGCGGAGCATATTCTTTTTCAGATGATCAACCGCTCGCGCGCCGAGGCCGCGCTCCCGCCGCTGAAGCTCGACGCGCGCCTCTCCGCCGTGGCCCGCGCTCACAGCGAGGACATGCGCCGCAACAACTTTTTCGCGCACGTCTCCCCCACGCAGGGCGACCTGGCCGCGCGCGTCGCCCGCGCCGGCATCAAGGCGCGCCGCTTCACCGAGAACATCGCCATCAATCCGGAGCTCGTCGCCGCTCATCGTTCCCTCATGGACAGCCCCGGCCACCGCAAGAACCTCCTCGACCCCGACGTCACCGCTGTCGGCCTCGGCATCGTGATGGGCGAGCCGCGCACCCTGTTCATCACCGAGAATTTCCTCCAGGAGTTCGCCTCCTACAACACCGCGCGACTGGCGGAGAACCTGCTTCAGGAGATCAACGCGCTGCGCGCCCAGGAGCGCCTGCCCGCGCTGAAGCCCAACGATGCGCTCCGCCGGATCGCCGAACTCAACTCCGCCTGGATGGTCGAACAAGGCAAACCCGGCTACGACAAGGCCAAGTCGGAACTGGACAAGGCCCGCCTGGGCAACCTGACCTCATTCCAGATGGCCGCCGCCCAAAGCACCGAGCCGCCCACGCCCGAGCTGCTGGGGGATCAGATCAAGAAGAACTTCCAGCAGATCGGCATCGGCATCGTGCAGGTCAATGACCCAGGTGGGGAGAAGCTGCTGTACACCACTGTGCTGCTTGGCGCGCAATGACGGGTGTAGCGCGGACTATCCCTTCGGCAAGCTCAGGGCCATGAGCAACGTCGAATGGCAAGTCCGCGTCGCGGGCGGAACGCCCTCGGCCGTTGCAGGGGCAAGGCAATGCCTTGCCCTGCAAGACCCTCGGCGTGTTCTTTGGAACGCCGGTCGCTTGGGATGCGGTAGGAACGAACGATGATCGCGGGTCAGAGACCCGCGCTACACAGTTTTCCCGCGCAGCGCGCGTAGCGGCGGGCTAAAGCCCGTACCTACATACAGAAGAATTCTCTGGAACGATATGATTCTCCCAACCAACCAGCAGATTGACGCCATCGCCGCGGAGATCCTCCACCTGCGGCAGGAGTACGAATTCCACAGCTTCTGGCTCGGCACGACGACCAAGGGGGCGGAGTCGGCGGAGCAGGGAATCGCGCTTAAGGGCGACATGAACCGGCGCCTTGGCCAATGCATCGAGAAGCGCGCGCCCGACCTGGAAGCGCGCCTCCGGTTCCCCGACGTGCGCGCCATCGTCACCTGGCCCGGCGGCGCGGTGCGGCTGATTCTGCTGCCGCTTTACGTCGCGGGCCGCTACCTGAAATTCTCGCGCGAGATTCCGCAGAGCCGCTGGCCTTGCCGTTGGTGTGACGGGCTGGGTTGCGAGCGCTGCGAGGGCACCGGTAAGCGCTACCAGCGCACGGTGGAGGAGATCGTGGCCGCGCCGCTGCTGGCGCTGTCGGGCGCGGAAGGGACCAAGATGCACACCGTCGGGCGCGAGGACGTGGATGCGCGGATGCTCGGGAGGGGGCGGCCGTTCATCCTCGAACTGGCGCGGCCGCGCGTGAGGCGTTTCGACCTGGCCCCGGTGGAGGAGCGGCTCAATAGGCAATTCGCCTCGGAGATCGGCGTACGGCAGATGCGTTTCGCCCAGCCGGGGCTGCTGGAGCGGCTGCGGCATCTCAGCCCGGACAAGTCGTACCGCGCACGCGTGCGGTGCGCCGTCCCGGCGCGGCGCGAGTCGGTTGAGCGCCTCAGCGAACTGCGCGACTTGCTCCTTCAGCAGGAGACCCCGCGGCGCGTGCTGCACCGCCGGTCGAACCGGCTGCGTCCGCGCACGGTGCGCTGGTGCCGCGTCGAGAACGTCGCCGGTGGCGAGCGCGTCACGGAGTTCGACCTGGTCCTGCGCACCGAGGCGGGCGCCTACATCAAGGAGTTCGTCTCAGGGGACGAGGGGCGCACGGAACCCTGCGTCAGCCGCCTAGTCGGGATCCCCTGTGACTGCGTCGAACTGGACGTCCTGGAAGTGTTCTGCGAACTGTAGCGGGAAAAGAGGGTCAGACGGGAGGAGAAGTCAGGCCGCTTTTCCCGTGGCCGATAAGTTACCCGCCCCCTGTCGTAGGGGCGTAGTATGCCACGCCCCTACGTGGATCCCAACACAAGCGCCTCGCGGTGTTGGCGAAAAAAACGGGGAGGCCGATGGGCCTCCCCGTCGCATGTGCGGTGTGGAGCTTGCGTCACTTCGCCGGTGCGGGCGCCGCAGCCGGAGCCGGGGCTGCCGGCGCGGGAGCCGGGGCCGCCTCAGGCGCCTTTACGATGTCCACCAGCGTCACATCGAGGATCAGCGTGGCGTACGGCTCCATCCCCGGGGGCGCGAAGTCCTGATAAGCCAACTCGCCCGGGATCCACATAATCGTCTGGCCCCCTACCTTCATCAACTGCATCCCTTCGACCCAGCCGGGGAAGAGCTGCTCGAGCGGGATCTCGACCGGCTTCCCCTCGCTGCTGCCGAATTCCTTCCCGTCCAGGAGCTTGCCGCTGTAAATCACCTTCACCGTATCGGTCGGCTTGGGGGAGGCGCCGGTCCCTTCCTTGACCACCTTGTACTGCAGGCCGCTCTTGGTCACCAGCACGCCCGCCTCCTTGGCGTTCTTGGCCAGGAAGTCGGCGCCGGCCTTCTTGTTCTTCTCGCTTTGCTCCTTGATGCGGGCCTCCTGCTTCGCCATCATCTCTTTCTGGAAGGCCGCCATCGTCTCCTGCATCTGCTCATCGGTCATCAGCGCCTTGGTCCCCGGCGCGGCATCCCTGAGCCCCCGGGCGATCATGTCCACGTCCACCTCCACCATCTGCTGCTGGAGGTTGCGCCCGATGTTGAGGCCGAAGATGTAGCTGACCTTTTCCTTCTGCGTCTTGAGTTCCGTAGCGGCCGGCTCAACAACCGGAGCAGGAGCCGGGGCTGCCGGCGCGGCGGCAGCTGCGGGGGCCGGAGCCGCCTTCACCACCGGGGCAGGCGTCTTGGCCGGGTCCTTCGCATTCTGGGCCGAACAGGCCGGCATCCATGCCGCCAGAGCTACGACCGCCATCAACGACATTAGTTTGCGCATCATATCCTCCTGTCTCATCCGCGCGGCCGCGAACTGACTCCGGCTTGCGTGGAAAAATGTGGCGACGCCATGGCCGCCAATTCGACAATTATAGGCTTCCCGCCCCTCCGGGGCAAGTGGGAAACCGCCCCGCACCGCGGTACAATGGCGTTGTGCCGGATTCACCACCAAGAACTGCGGAGGGGGAAACCGCCGATAAACGCCGATGAACGCCGATGCAGGATATTCAACGGACGTTCGCAGAAGGTTGCCGGGACTTCCGTATCCGTGCCTGCCCTGAGCGGAGCCGAATGGGTTCATCTGCGTCCGTCGGCGGTTATGCCGTTGTTGTCTCTTGCCGTTGATCTGAAACGCCGTTCTCCGTATCCGCGCGTTTCTGCGTTTATCTGCGGCCAGGATCGTCGTTGCCGTCGTGCTGTATCCGTGCGCATCACTGCTTGCCCGCCGTAGCTTCAGCGAAGGCGGGCGCATCAGTGGTTCAGCTCTTTCGTCGCCGTCATCGGCCCAGAGGAAACGAATGCGAGTAATCGCCGGAACCGCCGGGGGAATGCGCCTCGATGCGCCGCCCGGCAATGACGTGCGCCCCATCCCCGACATGGTGCGTCAGGCGCTCTTCAACATCCTGTGCGAAGAGGTGCCCGGCTCGCGCTTCATGGACCTCTTCGCCGGGGCCGGGACCGTCGGCATCGAGGCGCTCAGCCGCGGCGCGGAGCGCTGCCTCTTCGTCGAAAAATCCCCACGTCACGCCGACTTCATCCGAAAGAACCTCGAACATACCCGCTTGGCCGAGCGCGGCGAGCTGCTCGTGCGCGACGCCTTCCGCGTCCCCGATTTCCTTCAGCCGCGCGGGGAGAAATTCGACGTGATCTTCCTGGGACCCCCCTTCCCGCTCTGGCAGGAGCCGCGCGCCAAGGCGGACCTGCTGGCGCTCATGGACCGCCTGGGCGAAACGGGGCTGCTCAAGGAGGACGGAACCCTCGTCGCCCAGCATGACGTGCAGGACATCCTCCCCGACGAGACCCCGCACCTGCGCCGCACCGACCGCCGCGCGTACGGGCGCAATATCCTCTCGTTCTACCGGCGAAAGGCGATCTCGAGTGCAGGTGGAGGGAGCACGGGCGAGAAAGAGGCGAATTAGTGTCATGTCGCAGAAATACGATGACGTTTACGCCTATCCGAGCACGGAACCAGGATTACAGTTCCGCCGCGTGTTTCGACGCGTACTATGGGTTCTAGTGGTATGTGTCTGCATATACATTGCATCGTTTCTGGTTGTATTTGACGTGCGGGAAGCAGCGTACGCGTGGGGTGAAGATAACTATGGCAGTCGTCCAGTTGCCATTGGCCCGCGGCCAAGACTTATGTTTGACAAACCCACTCATTGGGACACTGCTTATGATGCCGGGCAATGGTCGTTCAGTGCGTATCGGCCACTCTGTGAGTTATGGTTGCGAGTTCTTGGATTTGCGCCGCCCGTGGAATGGAGGCAATAGTTGCGGAGAAATCGAAGACATGGGAATCCGTGGCCATGGCCCAAAGAATCCAGTTGACCCTTTACCGTCGCTGGATTATGCTCATGGCGTGCGCATGACAGGAGAACCCCATGCTGTACAGGTTTGAGTGGGATTCGGCGAAGGCGCTCGGCAACCGCCGAAAACACGGCGTGAGTTTTGAACAAGCCGCCGCCGTCTTCCGCGACCCGCGAGCCCTGTCAGTCTATGACCCGGCACACAGCGGCGAGGAAGACCGCTGGATCACGCTGGGTCTTTCAGCGGATGTCGGGCTGCTGGTCGCGCATCACACATTTGAAGATGCGGATTCGTCCACCATCCGCATTCGCATCTTTTCGTCACGAAAAGCAACGAAGGCAGAGATAAGACAATACTCGGAGTGAGCCATGAGAAAGCAATACGATTTCTCCAAGGCGGAACGCGGCAAGTTCTATCGGCCGGGCGTGCGATTCAGCCTTCCGGTGTATCTTGAAGGAGATGTCCGCAAGTTCGTGGAGGGGATTGCGCTGAAGAAGAAGCGCGACGTGTCGGCCATCGTCAACGATCTCCTGAAATCCGATATGCGCTTGGCCGAAGCGATCAAATAGGAACCATGGGGGGCCGCCTGCCAGGCGCGCAGCCAGGGGCGACGCTTGCGGTGAAAGAAAATGACTGATACAAGGCCAGAGTGGTACGCATTCCGCAATGCCTTGGCCATGCATGACTTCGCACTGACAGACCTCCTACTTTCGGACAATCCAAATCTCATGCGCCTAACAAACGGAATTGGCGAAACCGTGCTCCACTGGCTTGCCATTGAAGGTGACGTCGAGGCTGTGAAATGGCTGCAAGAACACGGCGCCGACATGAATACCCGGAATGGATTCGGAACCCCCGTGATCTTCGAGGTGGCGTTGCTTGGATATAGTGACCTTCTCCGATGGCTATTCGCCAACGGGACTGATCCCCTCCAGAAAGACGCGGACGGCCATACCTTACAGGAGTACTTGTCTGAGTATGGCAATCCGCAGATGGCAAGGGTCGTTGAAGAGATCATCGCCAACCATTACGGTGGGGGATGACATAGGCCCACAACGGACCAGTCGCAAACATGGCCTCCACCATCCGAGTTGATAAACCTATTTGCCTTGAATTAAGTCATGGCACAGCAAAAACTCGCGCGAGAGTTGGCATCGTCTCCCCGAAATCTCCTTGGGAAGAAGGAGCAAGCCCGCCCATGACATCCCGTGAACGCGCGCGTGTCTTCTTCGTCGGCGCAGGGCCTACGCGATGAAACTCCGACTCGACTACGGACGCACCGGCCTCACGGTGGAACTGCCTGACGCGAACCTGGCCGGCGTCCTGGAGCCGGCGGAGGCGGCGCGCCGCGAAGTGCCGGAGGAGATGCTCCGAAGAGCGCTCGCGGACCCGGTAGGCGCGCCCCGGCTGGCCGAGATGGCGCGCGGGAAGAAGTCCGCCTGCGTCGTCGTGCCGGACCACACCCGCCCCATGCCGCTGCGCCTGGCGCTCCCGCCGGTCCTGGAGGAACTGGCGCAGGGCGGGCTGACGCCGGATCGTGTGCTCATCCTCATCGCCACGGGCCTTCATCGCCCCACCACCGCCGCCGAACTGGACGCCATGCTCGGCCCGGACATCATGGCCCGGTACCGCGTCGCCAATCACGTCGCGGCGGACCGCGCCGCCCATCGCGACCTGGGCGTCACCACCACGGGCGTGCCCATCCTGGTGGACCGGCGCTACTGCGAGGCGGAACTGCGCGTCGCGCTCGGGCTGGTCGAGCCGCACTTCATGGCCGGCTTCTCCGGCGGGCGCAAGCTCGTCTGCCCCGGCCTCTGCGCCGAGGAGACCATCCGCGCCTTCCACTCCGCCGCGCTCATCGGGCATGAGCACTCCGTCAACCTCCGGCTCGAAGGCAACCTCATCCACCGCACCAGCGCCGAAGCCGCCGCGCTGGCGGGGATGGAGTTCGCCGTCAACCTCGTGCTCGATTCTGCGAAGCAGACGGCAGGCGTCTTCGCGGGCGAGCCGACTGCCTGTTTCCGGCAGGCCGCCGCGTGCGCCGCGGGCCACGCCACCGCGCCCATCGCCGCTCGCGCCCCCATCGTCCTGGTCACCGGAGGCGGCCACCCGCTGGACGACACCTGGTACCAGACGGTCAAGGGGATCGTCGCCGCGCGGGAGGCCGTCGAGCCGGGCGGGAGCATCCTCGTCGCCTCCGCCCTCGCCGAAGGGATCGGCAGCGCCGACTTCCAGGAGTTGATCTTCACCGCGAAATCGCTGGAGACGTTCCTGGCGGAGATCGCCGCCGGGCGTATCCGCCGCAACGACCAGTGGGAGCTTCAGGAATTCGCCCTGGTCGCGCGCCAGGCGCGGGTGCTGCTGTACAGCGACGGCCTGCCCGAAGCGGTCCAGCGCAGGCTGTTCGTCACCCCCGTGCGCAGCGTCGAGGCGGGCGTGGCGGACTGCCTCACGCGCCACGGCCCCCGCGCGCGCATCCTCGCCATGCCGCACGGACCGTACGTCCTGCCGGTGATGCGTGACGGGACGTAGGCGGGCGTGTATGATGTCAGAGGGACAGGAAAAGCAGTGACTGTCATTGGCTAGGCAAGGAGAAATCCACATGTCCTGGAAATGCGTGATGACGTTGGACCCGCAGCGACGTCTCGTGGGGGGAAGCGAGCAGGCGCTGGTCGAGGCGATTCGCCGGGCCGCCGACCTGCGCATCTACACCGAGTTTCACCACAACGAGCACATAGACACCGCCTCCGCCAACCCGGAGCGCATCCTGGAGGTCGCCGAGTTCGGCGTCACGTATCTGCTCGACGACCGCTGGGCCGCGGGGATCATGAGCCTGCGCCAGCCGATTCTGCTGCCGGTCGGTTTCGGCCCGCGCTCCTCGATGTCCTTCTTCCTCTACAACCAGGATGGCAGCCAGGCCATTGCGCGCCCGCACCTGGACGGCGTCGCCGCGCCGGGCAAGCCGGGCCCCTCCACGCCCGACGTGCCGCCCAACATGCCAAAGTACCACGCGGAAAGCAGTTGGGATCTCACGACCAACGCCCCCGCGACCAATTTCGTCTACGATTTCGACACCTTCCGCTACTGCGTGGGGGACGACTGGCGCGAGGCGCTGGCGCACGACGAGCAGGGGCGGCCCCGCTCAGGCTCGGTCGAGGCGGTGATTGACGCCTTCCGGAACGGCAGCGAGATCAAGGTGGCGGTGCGCAACGTCTGCGCCGACCTCGCCGGGCGCGGCGCGCCGGAGCATGAACTCTTCGTCCAAGGCGGCGCGTGCTACTATTACACCGAGCAGCGGCTGTTCATGACCGGCACGCACCCGGTGGTGCGCGTAAAGCCGGCGATTCCCATGCGGTACGAAAGCCGCAACTGGGACTTCGGCTGGCTGATGCTCCGCACCGACGGCCACACGGTCTACCGCCGCTGCGATCCGTACACGCTGAAGTTCACCGACATCCCCATGCGCTGCGGCATACGATGGTTTGTGAGATGACGCGAGTATCATGTCGGCAGGGAGCGGAAGAAGCGTGACGGAAAATAGGTGATAGCCCCTATTCACCAGCCGCTCGGTTGCCATTAGAATTCCGTATAGATGTTCCGCGGAATTCTCTTTAGGAGGCGCTGATCATGAGAGCGAACCTTTGGGCAGGGGCGGTGCTGTGCGTTGGGATGGTGTTGGCGATGACGGGCTGCAAAGGCATGCTGGTGAACGTCGAGGACACGGAGCAAAAGAGCAGCGCCGGCGCTGCGAAGCCCGACCTTAAGGCGCGGGTGAGCTCCCTCGAAAGCCGCATGTTGACACTCGAAACGACTGTCCACGCAATGCAGCAGGCCGACGCGGAGAAGAAGTGACCGCTGGCGACTTCCCAGGGACGGATTCCGGGGAATCCGGGGGCATAATGTCAGTTGTCCTGTAGGTCCCTTCGACGGTGCCTCTTGCGCCGCTTTCGCGGCCCTTCGCGTGTTTCGTAGTTGAAGTCAAGTCGTTTCGCCCCCGCCTACGCCTTCGCCTTGAAGTGGAGAATCAGGTTCTCGCTCAGGAGGACGTTCCGGCTCATCATATGGGACAAGAGCTCGGCGCGCTCCTCCTTGGTGGCGTGGCCCTCCGAGGTCGCCAGGCGCGTTCCGGCCCAGAGGGCGGGATACAGCGTCCAATACAGCAGATGCGACGCCGCCCGGGCCTGGCTCCGCGCCGCGCCGGCGAACTCGAACCCCGCGCGCTTCCCGATCCAGAGGAGCACCTGAAAATCCAGGACGTGCCAATTCGGGTGCGCATCCTCCGCCGCCAGCGGCTTTCGGCAACCGCGAAAGAACCCGGAGAAAAAATACTTCGCGCGCGAGTGCAGGCTCTGGCGGTTGGGCGTGGTCAGGATAAAGCTGCCCCCCGGCTTCAGGACGCGGCGGACTTCGCGGAACAGGTGCGGCACGTTCTCAAGGTGCTCGACCACTTCCTGCAACGTGACGCAATCGACGGAGGCATCCGCGAAGGGGATCGGCTCGTTCAGGTCCACGCGCTCGCAGCGCATTCCCGGGACCTTGAACAGCTCCACGTGGAAATTGGTGGGAGTCACGTTGAAGCCGAGCGCGGCGTAGCGGCGGGCGCTACTGCCGGAGCCGCAACTCAGGTCCAGCAAGCGCTTTGACGCAGCGTCCGCCAGGGGTAGAAGCTGCAATATTCCTTCGTGAATGCGGTCGCGCACGTTTGGCCTCCCGTCAGTCCCGATTCGAGCGCCGGCCTCTTGCTGAGCCTCGGTGCTTGGCGCAAGGGATGATAGGGTATGGCTGCACATGTGTCAACGGCAAGGGAAAAGGGGGGCATTTGCGCTGTGGGCGTGGAACCGCCATCCGTTGTAGGGGCGTAGCATGCTACGCCCCTACGGACGGGCACAGTGCATGCGGCTCGATTCCCCTTCCCTTACGCTTGACGCCGTGAATGAATGGGCTACAATGCCGTAGTGCGTTCCGGCGAAGCAGCCGTTGGCTGCGTCCGTAGGGGCAAGGCATGCCTTGCCCCTGCAACGGCCAATGCGCCGGGCGAGAACCTTTCGCCCTTTCTCGAATTGGACAATGTATCATGCCCACGGACCGGCCCAATGACGCGCCGGGCGCGCCGGCGCTGAGCATCTTCTTCCCCTGCTACAACGACGCCGGCACCATCGCCAGCATGGTGGCGATGGCGGACGAGACGGCGCGCGCGATCACCGATTCCTACGAAGTGATCGTGGTGGATGACGGCAGCAGCGACCACAGCCGGAAGATCCTCCGCGCATTGGAGCCGAAGTACCCGCGCCTGCGCCTGGTCTTCCATGAAGCCAACCGAGGCTATGGCGGCGCGCTGCGCAGCGGGTTCGCCGCCGCGCGCGGCGACTGGGTCTTCTACACCGACGGCGATTACCAGTACGACGTCTCTGAACTGGCGCTGCTCTGGGCGCAGGCCGCGCCGGAGGTGGACGTTGTGCAGGGGTTCAAGATCAAGCGACACGACCCGACCTATCGAATCTGGATCGGCCTGCTTTACCAGACTGTCATCCAAGGCGCGTTCAGGCTGAAAATCCGGGACGTGGACTGCGACTTCCGCCTCATCCGCCGCGCGTCGCTGGAGCGTTTTGCGCTGAAGGAGGACACCGGCTGCATCTGCGTCGAGCTGGTCAAGAAGCTGCAGGAGACAGGCGCGCGGTTCGCCGAGGTGGGGGTGCGGCACATGTTCCGCGCGTACGGGCACTCGCAGTTCTTCAACTTCCCGCGCATCTTCCGCACCCTCATGCGGCTCTGGCGGCTTTGGCTCAAGTTGGTCTGCCGCAAGGAGTTCGACCGAACGGGATGACTCACCGCAGAGGCGCGGAGAACGCAAAGAACGGCGTCTGGGATAAAGCAAGGAACGCCTCCGTTCCCCAAGCAAAGGACCCGCATGGCAGCGCCGCACATGGCCAATTCGCCTGACAACTTGTCCCGTCGCGCCACCCATGCGGCGGCGTGGACGCTGCTGGGCAGCGGGCTGAGGCAGCTCGTGGGGGTCGGACTGAGCGTCGCCTTGGCGCGGCTGCTCACCAAGAGCGACTTCGGCGTGGTCGCCATCATCATGTCCTTCGTTGCCGTCGCGAACGAACTGCGCGACCTGCGCCTGAGCGACGCGCTGATCCAACGCAGGGAACTGACCGAGGCGGACCTGCGCGCCGCGTTCAGCGGAACGGTGCTCGCCGGGCTGGCCGCGAGCCTGCTCTTGGCGGCGCTCACCCCCGCCGTGGCGACGTTCTATGGCAACCCGGAACTCGTCTGGCTGGGTCTGGCGCTGGCGGCGGGGCCGTTCCTGGAATCGTGGGGCGGGGTGTCGCGCGCGCTGCTGATGCGCGACCTCAGGCACAAATGGATCGCCATTGCCGACCTCATCGCGCTGGTCGTTGGCGGAGGGGTGGCCGTTGCGATGGCGGCCACGGGCAGCGGCCCATGGGCGCTGGTCGTCTTCAACCTGACCGGCTCCTGCGTGGCGACGGTCCTGGTGATCCTCATGGCGCGCTGGGTTCCCCGCCCCGGCATGGCGAGGGACAGCCTGCGCTCCCTGTGGGGGTTCAGTTCCTACCTCTACGGCGCGCGTTTCATGGGCCAGGCGGGGCGCAATGTGGACAAGCTGATCGTGGGGAAGATGAGCACGGCGACGCTGGGCGCTTACGCGCTGGCGTTCCGCTTGATGATGCTGCCGGTCGAGCAGGTCTCATGGGTCATCGGGCGCGTCATGCTCCCGACGCTGTCGCAGTTGCAGGACGACCCGGAGCGAATGCGCCGCGCATTCCTGCGCTCGGTGCGCCTGCTGGGGCTGGTGACGTTTCCCATTTCCGCCGGGCTTTTCGTCACAGCGGAGGAGTTCACGCGAGTCGTTTATGGCGAGAAGTGGCTGGAGATGATTCCCATCCTTCGCATCCTATGCGCGGCGGGGTTTGTCGGTTCGATTGCGACCTCCATCGGGTGGGTCTTCTTCGCGCTGGGGGAGACGAAAAAGGAATTCTACTGGACGCTTGCGCAGACCCTGGGGCTGGCACTGGCAGCTCTTCTGGGTGCGCCGTCGGGGGCGCAGGGGGTGGCGTTCGGCATCGTGGCTGCCACGCTTCTCTTCTCGGCCATCGGCTTCTGGATCGCTCTTCCTTTGATCGGCCTGCGGTGGGGAGGGTTCCTCCGCGCGCTGGCGCCCACCGCCGCCGCGGCGTTGGCCATGGTTGGGGTCCTAACGCTTGCGCGTGGGCAGCTTGCGGAGACAGTGCCAAACTCCGCCGTGCTGGCCGGGGAGGTTGTGGCGGGGGCGGCAATCTACGTGGGGTGCCTATGGGTGGCTAAAGCGGAGGCGTGGCGCGACGGCCTGGAGTTGGCGCGGGGGTTCCTGCAAAGAACGGAAAGGACATAAAGGACAACAAGGACTGCAAGGACACCCAGTTGAATCAGGGAGCGTCCTTGCAGTCCTTGTTGTCCTTTAGGTTCTTTGGGTCCCTTGCCCTACTTTGTGGGTTTCCCCGCGTTTGCCAGAAGATAATCCTCCGCCTCGACCGACCAGAGCCCCTTGTGACGTCGGGTGATTTCCGCCAGCTTCGCGAAGACCGGATCGCTCTTTCCTTTGGCCTCGAACTCCTCGATGGCGGTCAGCGGCATCTCGATATTCGTGTAGATCAGCTTCTTCCCGCCGGGGATGCTCGGCAGGTGCATCGTCGTGGGGATCACGGCGTCCATCCCGCCGACGTGGGTGATCATCACCGCCGGGTTGATGCGGCCGGCGGACATCAGTTGCAGCGCCTCGACCATGTCGTCGGTATTCCCGCCGCTGGTGCCGACCAGGTGCGTCGCGCCGTAATGGACGTTGTAGAAATTCACCTCGGCCCGGAAATTCGGGTCCGTGGGGCCGGCGAAGAAATTCAGGCAGCCGTCCTTCCCCAGGATCCGGTCGCCGCACTCCACCACCGGCTTGACCGGCGCGAAGACGAACACCTCGTCGAACCCTTTGCCCCCCGTCAGGTCCAGCAGCCCCTTGACCGGGTCGGCCATCCCCTTGGTATTAACGTAGAGAAGCTCAACCCCATCCTTCGTCGCGGCGGCGGGGCTCAGGAGGGCGGCGGCGCGCGCCAGGCGGCCGTCGTCAATGTCGGTGACCACCACGCGTTTCGGGCGGCGGTCGCAGTGCAGAGCGTAGTCAATCGCCCCCAGCCCCATCGGCCCGGCCCCGGCCAGAATCGCCATGCTGCCCCCCTCGACGATCCCCATATCATGCACATAAACGCCCGCGCGCGTGTGATATGTCGCATGGAACGTGCCGATGATGCAGGACATCGGCTCGGCCAGCGAGGCGGGGAAGAACCCCTCCCCGGTGTACTCCAGCAGGCAGTTGCACTCCATCACCTCGCGAGGGAGGATGATGTTGGTCGCGTCGCCGCCGACGTAGCGGTAGGAGTAACCGGGGGCATACAGGCTTCCCTTGTAGTTGAGCGCCGGCTGGATGGAGAACTTGTCGCCGGCGCGGAACTTCCCCTGCCACTTGCGTCCCACCTCCAGAATGCGGCCGGAGAACTCATGACCGATGATGGTCGGGCTCGTGGCGATGTCCTTCGGGACGCGCTTGTGGTCGGCCCCCTGCTTGGCGGCCTTGTAGCTGCTCATGCAGATGCTGTCGGAGACGACCTGGGCGAGAATCTCATCCTCTTTGAGGGCGGGCAACTCGAACTCGTCGAGTCGCAGGTCTTCCTTTCCGTGAATCCTTACGGCGCGCGTTTTCATCCAACGTCCTTTCCGCAATGATTGTTATACGGGCTGAAGTCCGCAGCGCGAGGCGGCCATGTGGCGCGGGTTATCAAACCCGCGATATCGTGCGTTCTCTCCGATTCCCAGACGCCCACGCCCAAGAGGGCGCAGCCTCGCTACACGTTCTTTGTGACGCTCAGAAACGCCTGCGGCAGGCACTCCAGCAGGTCGGTGGCGATCAGCGAGACCTGCCCGAACTTCTGCGCGGCCAGGTCGCCGGCGAGCCCGTGGACGTAAACGCCGAGCACAGCGGCGTCGAACGGTTCCAGCCGCTGCGCCATGAGGCCGGCGATCACGCCGGTCAGGACATCGCCGGTGCCGCCGGTGGCCATGCCCGGATTGCCCGTGGTGTTGAGGTAGCTCCGCGTTCCGTCGGTGACCACCGTGCCGTTTCCCTTCAGCACCAGGAGCGCGCGGTAGTGGCGGGCGAACCATGCGCTCACCTGCCGTCGCGCCTTCTGGACCTCCTTGATCGTGAGGCCCGCCAGGCGGCCCATCTCCCCCGGATGCGGCGTGAGGACGCGCGGCGCGGACGCCTGTTTGAGGAAGAGAGGATCCTCCGCCAGCGCATTCAGCGCGTCGGCGTCAATCACCATCGGCTTGTTCAGCGATGCGGCCAGCGCACAGACAAAGTCAGTGGTGTCGGCGTGTCGGCCCAGGCCGGGGCCGAGCGCGACCACGTCGAAGCCTTCGGCGAAGGCGACGATCTCCGCCAGGCCCGCCGTGCTGAACGTGCCGGCGTCGGTTTCGGGGAAGGGGCGCGTCGTCGCGCAGGTGAGTTTGGAGGCGATGATCGGATAGACGCCGCGGGGGGAGCCGACGGTGACCAGGCCCGCTCCCGCGCGCAGCGCCGCCATCCCCGCCAACGCCGCCGCGCCGGCCATCCCCGTCGAGCCGCCCAGCACCAGCACGCGGCCGTAATCCCCCTTGTGGGATTCAGCCCTTCGAGGCGGCAGCTTTGGAATGCCCGTGATGGTTTTCATCATGCCAGCCGGTCCTGTTGATGAGGGAGGCGACGCACGCCGCGCCGAAACCGTTGTCAATATTTACCACGGCCACTCCCGCGGCGCAACTGTTAAGCATCGTCAGCAGCGGCGCGACGCCACCGAAACTGGCGCCGTAGCCGACGCTGGTCGGAACGGCGATCACCGGACGCGACACCATCCCCCCCACCACGCTGGCCAGCGCCCCCTCCATCCCGGCCACCACGATCAGAACGTTCGCGCGGCGCAGACGCCGGTTGTGGTCCAGCAGCCGATGCAGCCCGGCGACCCCGACGTCGTAGAGGGCATCCACCTCGTTGCCAAGGAACTGCGCCGTCACGCGCGCCTCCTCGGCCACCGGCAGGTCCGCCGTGCCGGCGCAGATCACCTGGATCAACCCTGGCGGCTGCGCGTGTTTGTGCCGCTTGACCACGATCGCGCGCGCCGCCTCCTCGAAGCGCGCGTCCGGGGCGACCTCACGCACCGCCTCGTACATCGTTAGGTCCGCGCGGGTGGCCAGAAGATTCACCCCGTGCGAGAGCATCCGACGCGCGATCTCCCGGACCTGCGCGACGGTCTTGCCCTGGCAGAAGACCGCTTCCGGCATGCCGCAGCGCGCCTGCCGGTGCAGGTCCACTTTGGCGAATCCCATATCGTCGTAGGTGAGGTTCTTCAGGTGCTGAAGCGCCTCCCCCACGGTCACGTCACCCCCCTCGACAGCCTTGAGCAAATGCGCTAGCCGCTTTGCATTCATGGCGAACTCTCCTTATCGGAACGTCGTTGTCACCACGGAGGCACCTGGTGCGCACGGCGCACCGTGGAGCCACGGAGAACGGCCATCTATTGCGAATTTCGGAATGCGGACTGCGGATTGAAAGAAAACGCGTCGCAGTTGCCTGAAATCCGCAGTCCGCAATCTGCAATCCGCAGTGCCTCCGCGTGGTGAAACGCGTGCGTCATCGTTGCCGCATCTGCCGGCTGATGTCGCGCTCCGCCTCGCGCTTGCGGATGCTCTGGCGTTTGTCGTAGGTCCTCTTCCCGCGCGCCACCGCTAGAGTCATCTTGGCGATGCCGCGTTTGTTCCAGTAAAGCCCCAGCGGCACCAGGGTGAAGCCGCGCTCGGCCACGCGCCCGACCAGCCGGTCGAGTTCCTTGCGATGCAGCAGCAGCTTGCGCGGGCGCAGCGGGTCGTGGTTGAACACGGAGGCCTGCGCGTACGGTTTGATGTTCATGCCGAAGATGTACAGCTCCCCGTTGCGCTCGCGCGCGAACGCCTCCGCGATGCTCACGTCGCGGTTGCGAAGCGACTTGACCTCCGACCCGGTCAGGCAGAGGCCGACCTCGATCTTGTCCAGAATCTCGTACTGGAAGAAGGCCTTCCGGTTCCGCGCGATGGAGTTCTCGGCGAACTCCTTTTCTTTCTTCGATGAGGCGCTCATGGACGCCGATGGTAGCAACTGGAGGCAGGCGGGGCAAGGAGGGGGACGGACGATTTGCGATTGGGAGGAACAACAACCGAACGATAACAGCGCGAACAGGTTCTTGGAACATGAACCTATTCGACACGCTCAGGACGGACATAAATTACGGAGGCACGGAAGACAAAGACACGAGAAACGGGAGCCTTCTCGCATCTCTCAGTTTTCAGTCTTCAGTTCTCAGTTCTCGCCGTTGATTAAACGGGGTCGTTGATGCGGGGAGGAGAGGGGCAGTTAAAAAAAGAGGACCACACCGGTGAGGGGCAAGTTCCGCAGCATTGCGCCGGGAACCACCGGCGGGTCCTCATATCGCTACTAGGAATATAACCGGAACAATAGCGTATGTCAACTCCTCTCAGCAAAAAACAAGCTCTCCATGCGTCCATCACAACTTCGCCTGCCACCGCTGGTTGGAGGTCGCGTCGCTCTGGCGGCGAGATTTTCCGAAAGATTTGTCTGGAAATCTTACTCACAGCTTGCAGGAAAACCGGCCCGCAGGAAGCCAGAATACTGCGCTATGGCGCGATCGACTCCCTTGGAAGTGGTATTCACGGATTCGCTTCTTCTCTGGGGGATGTCGCGTATTGCATAACACACTGTGCCATAATGGGGTAAGGAGGTTAGGCGCCCATGGGACGGGCTTTCTAGCGGCGGAAATGAGGCAGGAGACCCTTCTTGACCGCGCCGCGCAAAAAAAGCGGCTCTGGGCTATTGCGTAGTGTCGTGCAAGGTGGTTATAATTGGCACGCTTCCCAAGCGATAGCGACGCGTAAATGCTGGAGGCGGACGCTCACGGGCGGGTCCGACGCTGACCAGAGTGGGCGTTGTTCCGGCCCGACTTGCACTTGAGAGCCGCCGGTTCGGTTAGGGAAGGCGTATGTGCGATGCCGTCAACTGCGAACTGGCGCACGGATTGCCATGCATGGAACCTTTAGGACAAGGAGGATTGGGATGTACGGGCTGGCAGGCCAGAACCGCCGTTCAGGCGCATTTACGTTGATTGAACTGATGATTGTGGTCGTGATTGTGGCCATCCTGGCCCTGGTTGCGATCCCGCTGTATCAGGGGAACGTCATCGCCGCCAAGATGAGCGAAGGAATTGCCGGATGCGGTTCGGTTCGCACCGCGTTCCGCACCTATTACGCCTCGCACCAGAGCTATCCCGTCCTGACGGCCCAAGACGCAAGTCAACTAAGCGTACTCGGCGTCGGTGCAACGGACCTGGCAGGCAAGTACTTTGCGGTGACGGACTACCAGATTGACTCCACCGCCGCCACGTACACGATTAAAGCGACTTTGCCGGGCGTCACGCCGGCCCAGACGTACATCATCAACCAGTTGGGAGTCGAGAGCGGAACGTACACGACGGGGAACTGATCGGGCGCGCAGGGATTGTCACTATGGGATTTTTGGAACAAGGAGGACGGGGATGCATACGCAGGTAAGCCAGAGTCGTCGTTCGGGCGCCTTTACGTTGATTGAGTTGATGATTGTGGTCGTGATTGTGGCCATCCTGGCCCTGGTTGCGATCCCGCTGTATCAGGGGAACGTGATCGCCGCGAAGATGAGCGAAGGGATCGCCGGCTGCGGCTCGATCCGCACCGCGTTCCGCGTGTACTACGCTGCGCACGGGACCTACCCCGTCCTGACGGCCCAGAACGCGAGCCAGCTCTCCGTTCTCGGCGTCGGTGCAACGGACCTGGTGGGCAAATACTTCGCCGTGACGGACTACCAGATTGACTCCACCGCCGCCACATACACGATCAAGGCGACTTTGCCGGGCGTCACGCCGGCCCAAACCTACATCATCAACCAGTTGGGTGTCGAGAGCGGAACGTACACGACGGGCAACTGATAAGTCCTGAAATCGGGCGACGGGGAGCCGAGGGAATGTTCCCTCGGGCTCCCGGGCGTCCCTGCGAGGTGTCATGAAACACCAGCATGCGGGACATGTCAGCGCGGCCGCGGGGTTCACGCTCATCGAGTTGATGATTGTGGTCGTCATCGTCGCGGTTCTCGCGCTGGCCCTCGTGCCCATGCAGATGGGTCACGTGAAGAATGCCCGGCTGAGCGAAGGAATTGCCGGCGTCGGGACAGTGCGCACCGCGTTGCGCACCTACGCCTCCTCGCACCAGGGACAGTATCCGACGCTGAACGGCGCGCATGGGGACCAACTGGTCACCCTCTTCATCGCTCCGGACGCCCTGGACGGCAAGTTCTTTACGTCAGCGGACTATTCAGTCACGTCCACAGCGACCAGTTATACGATCCGCGTCACTCTGCCGACGGATGCGGCATGCTGGTACCAGGTGGACCAGGACGGAAATGAGTCCAGGGGGGCTTTCTGATGACGTGCGTCGTTCGGGCCGAGCAGGTCGGTCGGGTCCCGAAGGCGTTCAGGCCCACTCGTTGCGCCGGGGTGAGTCTGGTGGAAGTGGTCGTCGCCATCGTCATCCTGGCGGTGGTCGTGATAGGCATGGTGGCTTTCATGGCGACCGGCCGCATCGGGGTGGAGCGCGCCGCGCAGAAACGCGTGGCGACGCAGATTGCCGCCGAGCGGCTGGAGAGAGCGCGAGCGGGCGGATACGCCGCCATGGCGAACGCCAGCGGCTCGGCCGCCCGCGACGGTATCACGTACAACTGGACGTTGACCGTCACCACGCTGCAAGCGGACCCTGCGGACGCCGGCAGCGCGTACAAGCAGGCGGAGGTTTCCGTTACGTGGAACGGCGCACCGGCCCCCGTGGTCGTCAGGACGGCCGTGACGCCGTAGGAGAAGGCCAGGCGCATGATGCGGAATGGGACCGACAATCGCGGCGGCTTCACGCTCCCCGAGATGATGGTGGCGACCGCCATCTCGGTGATCGTGGTGTTCACCGCGCTGGTCGGATGGGAGATGTCCTGGCGCGAGTCGTCCAGCGCCGCGACGACCGCAAAGATCAGCAAGGAGGCGTTCGGCGTCCTGCAGCGGATCGAGCAGGAGGTCAATCGCGGCGAAACGCTCCGGGTCCCGGACCCGGCTTATGCCAACGTCCCCTCCATCGAGATTGTAGTTCCCACTGCCGCGGGCGCCGTGCGCCGCGCTTTTCGCCTGGTGAACGGCGCTCTGATTGTGGACTACAGGGACGAGGGCCCCGCGCCCTACACGGTGTTCGATCACATCACGGCGCTGACCTTCACGGTGCTCGACGCGCCGACCAACGCGCAGGTGCAGATCAGTTGCACCTGTGCGTTCAACAACCGGGCGATGACCATGCAGACCGTTGCCGCGAGAAGGAACTGACATGATTGGCGCGCAAGGACAATCAAGTCGTCGCTTCGCCCGTCCCCGCCAGCGGGGCTTTGCCCTGATGCTGGCGATGGTGGTCACCATCCTGGTCCTCGCCCTCGGGCTGGCGATGCTGGAGGTCAGCCGGATTGACCAGGTGCGCAGCGAGCGCGACCTGGAGGCCGTGCAGGCCGTCTCGGCGGCGGAACTGGGCCTGGCGCGCGCCCGCGCCATGGCGTTAAGCCAGAAGATCGCCTGGATCGGCATGACGTACAACGGCGCGTATCTGAGCGACTATTTCGACTGGACCCCCGGCAACGACCCGCTGTACCACGGCCACCAGGTCTGCACGATTCCCTTCAGCGCGGGCGGCGCGCCCACCCCGGTCGGCGGCTCCACCCTTGCGACGTATCGCGTCGTGGTGGAGGATCTCACCGGCTCCGCGATCAGCAGCGGCACCTACCGCATCCACTCCTTCGGGACCTCCGGCCCCTTCACCCGCCATGTCTGCATTGACGCGCAGACGCTCACCTTCGGCTCCTTCCTTTGGTTCAGCGACAACGAGAACGGGGTTTATTTCACCAGCGGCGATTACCTGGATGGCTGGCTGTACACCAACGACCGGCTCTACATCAACAGGGACCCGGTCTTCGCGCAGCGCGCCCATAGCGCCGCCTCCAGTGTGCGCTACTACAATGGCGGTCCACCTGCTGACAACCCCCAATTTATGAATGGCCTGGTGCTGAACGCGCCGGTCATTGAGATGACCACGGTTTTCTCCGGCGGGCAGCTCAACGCCATCCGCGCTATGGCGCGCTCTTCCGGCGGCATCTGGCAGGGGTCTAACGGCGGCTATCCCTACCGGGTGACTTTCAGTTCGAACGGCACTTTCATGGTCGAGAAATCGGACAGGAGAGGGCGATGGACGACGGTGATCAACAACCAGTCGGTCGCCTCGACCAACGGCGCCTTCTATTTCGAGGATGATGTTCAAGTCCAAGGCGTCCTCGACGGAAAGGTGACGCTGGGCACCCCGGACGGCCATGACATCACCATTACCGACAATCTGTACTACGCCTACCCGGCCTCGATCTCGCAGGTCTTCCAGTCCGGGTTCGACCCCAACGACGCCCTGTTCAACGACAAACTGGCGCTGATCTCCGGCGGGGACGTCGTCATTGACAAAACGTGGGACAACAGCTGGTCCGACTTCTATCTGACCGGCGTCGTCGTGGCGCCCAACGGCAGCATCCGGAACGCCAGCTACACCTCCTCGCCGACCAAGAGGCTGCACCTCTGGGGCGGCTTCACGCAGGGGACGCGCGGCGCGGTGGGACAGATCAGCCACACCGGCTTCCTCAAGGACTATCATTACGATACGCGGTTCCTGACCAGCCCGCCGCCGTATCTGCCGCAGATCGGATATGAATTCCAGGCTTGGAGCCTCGATTCCTAAGGATGGGAGTGAACGTGTTCGGCCACAATAAGACGTCCATCGGACTCGACCTGGGCGCCACCGGCGCGCGCGCCGTGGAAATGGCCTGGCGCGACGGGCGACCGACGGTGGAGCGCGCCGCCGCTGTGGTGTACGACAGCCCCATCGTGGACTGGGCCAACGCCGACCAGCAGCGGCTGGCCAACTTCATCCTGGAGGTAACGCAGCGCCAGGGAATGCGCGGGCGCTGGGTGGCCCATGCCGTCAGCGGCGAGGCGATCGCTCCCCAATACTTCAACTTCCCGCAGCTCATGCCCGAAGATGTCCCCGAAGCGGTGCGCATCGAGGTCGAGACGGCGCTCCCCTTCCGGGCCGAGACCGCCTTGATCAGCTACGTCCTCTTCCCCGAGCAGCGCCAGGCGCAGGGCAAAGTGCGTACGCACGGCCTGGCCATCGCCGCCGACGGGCCGTTCGTGGAGAGCCGCATGGCCCCCATCCGCCGGGCCAACATGGAAGCCTTCTGCATGGAGCCCGCCTCCAGCGCCTGCGTCAACGCCCTCCTTGCCTGCAACGCCCTGGAGAGCAACGTGAACGCCGGCGTCCTCAATATCGGCTACCGCTACAGCAACTTGGCCCTCACCGGCAGTGGCGGCACGCTCCTGGTGCGCGACGTCCCATGGGCCGGGGCGCACCTGACGGAAGAGATCGCCTCGAAGATGGGGGTGCAGTCGGCCGAGGCGGAGGAGTTGAAGCGCCGTCATTGGCAGCAGGCGGAGGCCGCTTCCGGGCAGCCGCTCCTGCCGATGCCGGAGATCCTGCAGAACGGCGCGCGCGACTTCGTCGTGCGCCTGCGCGACACCATCGAGTACTGGATCAGCGAGAAACTGGTCGGCCCGCTCACGCGCATCTACCTCACCGGCGGCGGCTCACAGGTGCCTGAGTTGAGCGACTTCCTGGGCCAGTCGCTCAACGTCCCGGTCGAGCGCTGGGCCCCCCCGCTGGGCTCGACGATGACCGGGAAGCATTACGAAATGACCGTGGCATACGGATTGGCGCTGCGACAATTTGACTTGAGGAAGCGCAATGTCTGAATCCACTGAAAGCCTGCCCGTTCCCGCTCGGACCGGCCTGTTCGAGATCAACCTGCTGGGAGATCGCGTCCAGCGCATGCACCGGCGCGTGCGCTTCTTCCAGGTCTGTTCGGCGTTGGCCCTGCTGATGGTCGTGATCGGCGGGGCCCTCAGCGCCGTCGCCGGCCGGAACGTGATTGGCTATGTCAGGGCGCGCCAGGGGGCGCACCAGGCGGCCGTCGAATTGGCCGCCGCCCAGAATGACGCGGCCGCGCTGGACCTGGAGCGCAAAGAGGCGTGCCAGGCGCTGGGTTCAATCGGCTCGCTCTCCTCCATCGCGCGCCGGCGAATGGCCTGGGCGCCCAAGTTGACCGCGCTGGCGCAGGCCCTGCCCGCCGGCGGCGGCATCCTGTCCGTCGAGGCACAGAGCGGCGACGTCTTCTGGCAAGCCCCGGTCCCTGTGGCGGGCAAAGCCCCCCCCGGCCTGGCGTTGAAGCCGACTGCCCTCCCGGCGATGAAGTTCTCCGTCCTGTTTCCTCCGACGTTGGGCGGCCCCAACCTCATTCAGTTCCTGGAACGCTTGCAGCATAGCGACACGTTCATGAAGGGGATGTCCGGCGTCCACCTCGACGCGGCCATCCAGGAAAGCTGGATGGGCAGCCCCGCCATGGTCCTGACCGGCTCCTGTAAAGGGGCCGAGGAGGTGAAGCCATGAAAGCCAAATGGCTGGTGCTCTTGGCGCTGGCGTTCCTCCTGGTCGCCGTCGGAGCCGAGCGCTTTACCGCGTTGCGGGTCCGTCGCGAGGTGGCGCAGAAAGACAGGCTCAAGCAGGAGCTCGGAGCTGCGGAGGAGCGACAAAGAGGCCGGCAGAGCGAAAGCCGCCGGTACGCTGAAATCGGCCAACTGGCGGCGGCGATCACTGCCCCCCAGAAGAACTGGCAAACCGATCCGACGCAGTTGCTCCGCTGGTTCGCCGAGACCGGCATGCGCGACAATGTTCGCGTCCTTTCCAGCAAGATTGTCAGCGTCGAGCACGACGGCAATCTGGTCGCCGGAGGGACCTACAACCGCATCCGCTTCGACTTGGACCTCGAAGGGGAATACACCCCGCTGGTGCGCTACATCGATGCGGTGGAGCGTTCCGGGCAGCCGATGATCGTGGAGACCTTCTCCCTGTTTGCCGACCGGAGCGCCGGGAGCGCGGGGAAAATGAAACTGTTCGTCTCCTGTTTGACTCCTGTGGCAGAGACAAAACCGGCTCGGTGAAGAAAGCAGAGAAAGGGAAGGGACATTGAAAGACCGTCAGAAGCTGGTCATTCTTTGCGTCCTGTCCGTCATTATGATCGGGCTCATCATCTACCGGGTCGTTCGGTAGAGAGCGCGGCGGCCGCGCAATGCGCGTAACACCAAAGGCACAGAGGACATGAAACAGCGAAACCAAGTGATTATTCTGGGCGTGTTGCTGGCGCTGCTGGGCGTTGTTGCCTTCATCGTCCTGGGAGGCAAGAACAAGACGGGAGGCGCTCGGGCCGCCGGCCCAACCTCGGGTCCGAGCGAAACCGCGCCCGCTGCGGCCCCCGGACAGGCCGATGATGTGATCGGGGCGCCGCCGAGCCGGGAGGAGCTGAATGCGTTGAGCGCATGGCTCGTCCCCCGGGAGAACGCGGAAGCCGGGCCTTCCCGCGTGGGGTTCGGCCTGACCTCGACCGTGAGACAGGAAAACACCGGCGCCGAAGCCAGGCAACCCGAAGCGGCCCCGCCCCTCCAGGGAATCCTGGTGGTCGGGGGCCAGAAGATGGCGTTGATTGGCGGCGAACGTTATTGTGCGGGGCAAGTGATTGCCAATTCGGACTTCACGGTGAGGAAGGTCGGTGAGGACTCCGTAACGCTTCAAACGAGCGACGGCAGGGAGTTGGTCCTGAAACTGGTCAACTGAAAGGAATGCCATGAGACGCGCAGATACCGTTTGGACCGTTTTGGCGGCCTTGGCTCTCTTCTCCTGCGCCGCTTGGGCTCAACCGGCCGTCACACCCGCAGTGGCCGAGGAAGCTCCCGCCCCCGTCGCGACGACGCCCGCGCCCGAAGCGGTGAAGATCGTCGCGGGGGAGAAGAAGGGGCTCGACACACTGGTCAGCATCAGTCTGCGTGAGATGGACCTCAGCCAGGCGGTGCGCCTGCTGGCGGAGGGGACGGGAATGAACCTCGCCGTCGGCAAGGAGGTCGAGGGGAAAGTCACCTGCAACCTCACCAACGTCACGGCCCGCACCGCGTTGGATACGCTCGTGCGCGTCAACGGCTGCACCTACACGGAAGCCGACGGCGTCATCATCGTGCTCAAGCAAGCTCCAGCCACCGGGGGAGGATCCCCCGGCGCCGCCCTGCCGGTCGTGCGCAAGCCGGTGCGCGCCGTCCTGCAGTTGCCGTACTCGGGCATGGAAACCGACTCGACTATTGTTGGCGAGACCGGCGGGTCCTACAGCGGCGGGGGGGGGGCCGCCAAGGTGGGAGTGAGCATCGAGGACACGATCCGCAACATGCTCAGCCCCCTGGGCCGAATGGCCTACTATGCGCGCCAGCAGATGGTGATCGTCGAGGATGATGAGGCCACCGTGGGGATGATTCAGCAGTTCGTGGCGGAACTTTGGAAAGTGCCCCCTCAGGTGTACATCGAGAGCAGCCTGCTGGAAGTCTCCCTGGAGGAAGGGGAGACTCTCGGCTTCCACTGGTCCACCAGCAACAAGGTCAGTGGCGCCGGCAAGATCAACCAGGCCACCGGCGCGGCGGGTGACTTCAACGGCACTATGGTGACCAGCGGCGGCCCGGGGACGGGGCTGGACAAGTTCTTCAGCTTCGGGATCGTCAACTCCAATATCTCGGTGGTGCTGGAGATGCTCGCCACCCGTCAGCGCGTGGACCTGCGCAGCAACCCGCGCATCCTGGTGATGAACCATCGCACTGCCAGCGTTGCAGTCGGCCAGGAAATTCCCTACCTGAGCAGCATCGAATCCACCGCGGCCAACCCCATCCGCACGTATGACTTCAAGGAAGTCGTCGCGCGCCTGGACGTCACCCCCCACATCGCCAGCGACGGAATGATCTTCATGGACGTGCACCCCAGCATCAAGAGCGTCATCGGCTACACCGTGGACCCGCGCCAGCCGATCCTGAGCACGCGCGAGGCGGCCACCAACGTCAGCGTCGCCGACGGCTCCACCCTCATCATCGGCGGGCTCGTCCAGCGCAACATCAGCAAGCAGTTCGAGGAGGTGCCGTTCATCTCCCACATTCCGCTGATCGGCTGGTTCTTCCAGCACAAGGCTGTGGATGACACCAAGAACGACCTGCTGTTCCTGCTGAGCCCGAAGATCGTCTCGGCCGAAGTCATGCAGAACATGCTCGAAGAGAACCGCGGCATCATCGTTTCTCCTCCGCCGCATGCGGGGGAGTCTCCCGCTTCCGCTCCTAAGTGGTGATCCATGCCCACGTTTTCGTTTATCGCGACGGACCAGAACGGCAGCGTTGTCAACGGCGCCCGGGTAGCCGGCAGCCGACAGGAACTGATCGCCCGGCTGCGCAGCGAGAGCATGGTCGTCACCTCCGTGACCGAGGAGGCCGGGACGGATGAGTCGGCGCAGTTCGCGCGCTGGCGCATCTTCCTTGAGAACCTGACGCTCGGGCGCATCCGGCAGGTCGACCTGATGGTCGTCACCCGGCAGCTGGCCGCCATGCTCAAGGCGGGTGTTTCGCTCACCGACTCGCTCCACACCATCGCCCACAGCGTCGAGCAGGCCCGACTGCACAACATCCTGCTCCAGGTCCGCACCGACGTGCAGCGCGGCCGCTCTCTCAGTGAAGCGCTCCGCCGCCACCCGGCGGCGTTCGACAACCTGTTCATCAGCATCGTCCACGCCGGCGAGACCAGCGGAAGCCTCGCGCAGAACGTCGCGCGCCTCTCCGACTACCTGGAGCGGCGCGAAGCGTTCCGGCAGAAGCTCAAGAGCGCCACGGCGTACCCGAAGTTCGTCGTCGTCTTCTTCACCCTACTGACCGCGGGGATATTCCTGTTCATCCTTCCGCGTTTCCAGCAGATATTCACCGACTTCGGCGCCAAGCTCCCCCGGCTCACCCAGATCATGATGGACATCAGCTTCTTCATCCGCCACCACTGGTTCCTGCTGCTTCTGGGCATCGTCGGCCTGGTCATCCTGATCATCTCGCTGCGCAATTCGGAGAAGGGGGCGCGGCTCTACGACCGGCTCGTGCTCAGGATTCCCTTCTTCGGCACGCTGTTCCTGCACGGGGCCGTCGCCCGCCTGGCCATGACGTTGAGCACCCTGCTGCACAACGGCATCCCGCTGACCGACGCGCTGCAGACCGCCGGAGGCACGCTGGACAACAGCGTGCTGGAGGAGGGGGTGCGCAACACCCGCCGGGAAGTGATGAAGGGGTACGGCCTGGCGGAGAGTTTCTCGCGCGTCCCCGAGCTGCCGCGCCTGCTCCCGCGCATGGTGCGCGTGGGCGAGGAGTCCGGCACGCTCAGCGGCATGTTGCAGGACGTCGCCAACTATTATGATCAGGAAGTGGACCACGCCCTGGGCCGCATCGCCGTGGTGATCGAGCCCATATTGATCATCGGCATGGGAGCGCTGGTGCTCGTGACCGTTCTGGCCATCTACCTGCCGATCTTCGGCCTCAGCAAGGCGATGCGCGGCGGCGGTTGACCGCGCCCGAGGAGACGTACGATGTCGGAAAACTCGCAGGAACCCGCCCCCTCCCAGGCGCCCGTCCGGGCGCCGGCCGCCAAGCGAACCAACCGGCGCATCGGCGAAATCCTCGCGGACTTGGGGTATGCCACACCCGAACAGATCGAGGAAACCATCAAGAGCGAGGAGGACGCCGGCCTCCAGCTCGGCTTGCGGCTGCTTCGGCGCAACATCATCACCGATGTCCAACTGGCGCACGCCCTCGCGGTTCGGCTGGGCGTGGGCTTCACCGACTTGAGTCACCTCTCCGATATTGATCCGGAGGCGGTCGGCGTGGTGCCGGAGCGCATCGCCCGGCGCTATCTGCTCATCCCCACGGCGCTGGAAGGCAAGACGCTGACCGTCGCCATGACCAGCCCCGGCAACGTCTTCGCCATTGACGCGGTGCGGGCCGCCACCGGCTACGAGGTTAAAGCGCTGGCCGCCCCCGAGCGCGCCATCCGCCAGGCACAGGACCGCTGCTACGGTTTCGGCGCCGACCTGGAGAACAGCGCCAGCGAACTGGCCAGCATCGAGGTGGGCGCCTCCGAGGAGGAGGAGCAGAGCCTCGACGTCGGCCAAATCCGCAACGAGGCCGAGGACGCCCCGGTCGTCAAGTACGTGGACAGCCTCATCAGCCACGCCATCCAGGACCGCGCCAGCGACATTCACATCGAACCGGCGCGCGACGCCGTCAGCGTCCGCATCCGCGTGGACGGCCGCCTGCGCCCCACCATCGCCCCGCCGAAGAACATGCAGAACGCGGTGATCAGCCGCATCAAAATTCTCTCCAGTCTGGACATCGCCGAGAAACGCCTGCCGCTGGACGGCCGCCTGCGTGTCAAGCTTCAGGGGCGCGAGGTGGACTTGCGCGTGAGCACGCTGCCGACCATCCACGGCGAAAAGGTGGTGCTGCGCATCCTGGACAAGACCGCCGTGCGCATGGAGCTGGAAAAGATCGGCGCCGACGCGCAGTTCCTGGAACACCTGCGCGTCATCCTCCGCCGCCAGACCGGGATGATCCTGGTCACCGGCCCGACCGGCTCCGGCAAGACCACCACCCTGTACGCCTGCCTCAACTACGTGCGGGAAGTCTCCAAGAACATCATCAGCGTCGAGGACCCCGTCGAGTACGAGATCGAGGGCGTCACCCAGGTGCTGGCCCGCTCCGAGATCGGCATGACCTTCGCCCGCGCGCTGCGCAGCATCCTGCGGCAGGACCCGGACATCGTTATGGTGGGTGAAATCCGCGACCTGGAGACGCTGGAGATCGGCATCCGCGCCAGCCTCACCGGCCACCTGGTGCTCAGCACGCTGCACACCAACGACGCCGTCAGCACCGTCACCCGCATGGTTAACATGGGCGCCGAGCCGTACCTGATCGCCTCCACCCTCATCACCTGCGCCGCGCAGCGCCTCGTGCGCACCATCTGCCCGGACTGCAAGGAGGAGTACGAGCCCACCCCCGCCTTGCGGGCGCGCCTGGAGGACCTCCTCCAGGTCAAGACTCCCGCGAAACTCCTGCACGGCAAGGGATGCCCCGGCTGCGGCGGGACCGGCTACTACGGGCGCACTGCGGTCTTCGAGTTCTTCAACATTGACGCTGCCGCGCGCGATATGATTACCCGCCGCGCCTCCGAGCAGGAGTTGCGCACCCAGCAGAAGTCGCAGGGCACCGGCAACCTGATGGAGAACGCCCTGCGGCGCGCACTCGTGGGGGAGACCACCGTCGAGGAAGCGCTCCTGCTCGAAACATCGTTGTAACCTGAACACTGGAGAGAGAGGCTGCCATGGGTGAAGCACAACCGCCGGCGCCGCCCCCGCTGGAATCCTTGATCGAACTGGCCATCAAGCAGCGCGCCTCCGACATCCACTTGACCCCGGGCCGCGTGCCCGTCCTGCGCGTGGACGGCGAACTGATCCTCGTCAAAGACTGGCCCCTGCTCACCCCCGCGCTGACCCAGGCGGTCGGGCGCCAGATGACCAACGACGAGCAATGGGAGACGTTCGTCAAGGACCGCGAGTTGGACTTCTCCCTCAGTCAGCATAAGGTCAGCCGGTTCCGCGCCAACCTCTCCTGGCAGCGCGGTTCCGTCTCCATCGCGTTGCGCGCCATCCCGCACGAAATCCCCACCTTCGAACAACTCGGGCTTCCCGCCGTGCTCAAGAAGTTCGCCGAGAAGGACCACGGCCTGTTCCTCGTCACCGGCCCGACCGGCTCCGGCAAGTCCACCACCCTGGCCGCCATGGTGGATTACATCAACGAGACGCGCAGTTGCCACATCGTCACCATCGAGGACCCCATCGAGTACCTGCACCGCCACAAGAAGTCCCTGGTCAGCCAGCGCGAAATGCACCATGACACCCTCTCCTTCCCGGAGGCGCTGCGCCACGTCCTGCGCCAGGACCCGGACGTTATTCTTATCGGCGAAATGCGCGACCTCGAAACCGTCGAGACCGCTCTGATGATGGCCGAGACCGGCCATCTCGTCCTGGCCACCCTGCACACCGGCGACACCAGCCAGGCGCTCACCCGCATCATTGACATCTACCCGTCGCACCAGCAAGGCCAGGCGCGCACCCAGCTTTCGCTTTCGCTCGTCGGGATCATGGCGCAGGAACTGCTCCGGCGCGCGGACCAGCGTGGCCGCGTGCTGGCGTACGAGGTGCTGGTGAATACTCCGGGCCTCGCCCACATGATCCGCGCCAACGAAATCCACCAAGTGTACACCGCCATCCAGACGGGCACCGCCGAGGGAATGTGTACGCTCAACAGCAGCCTGGTGAAGTTGTACAAGAGCCGGATCATCTCGCGTGAGGACGCGCTCCAGAAGTCGGTCCGGCAGAAGGAGTTGCTGGACCAGATCAACCCGTTCCTCTGATCGGTTTTCTGGCAATTCTGTTGCAGGGGCAAGGCATGCCTTGCCCTTACCGTGGCGCGAAGTGGTAGGGGCGCAGCACGTCGCGGAAGATCGCTCCGTAGCCCCGCAAGCGCGCTCCCGCGATCGGGTGAGAGGAGGGAAGCAGCAGGAAGGGCCGCGATTGTTCCCCTCCCATCGAACCGTGCGCCCCCACCTGGTCGTCGAAGCAGAGAATCCGCTTCCCGTCATACCTCCCGAAAATCACGACATCTCCGACGTTCGGGAAGCAGAGGAACCGCCAGAGTTCCTGCCGGTAACTGCCGCGCGGGTCCTCTATGCGCAACGGGTTCAGCCCCTCGATTCGCTCCAAGCGTCCACCGCTCAGTTCGGCGCGGTTCGGTCCTTCGAACACCATCCATCGCCCCGGATCGGCACGAACGAAGAGCGGTCCAATCCCGGCGTGGGCGCGCAGATATGGTAGCAGCCGCGGGTGCAGCGCCTCGATCTCATCCAGGTCCAGCCGTTTGCCCTCCTCGCGGAGCAGATACAAGTGCGCCAGGCAACTGGAATAGGTGACGATCGCCCCCACCTCGGCGCCCAGGAAGACCGTCTCGGCATGCACCAGCGGCAGGAGAGAACGGCGTTCCAGGCGGCGCAGCAGCGCCTGCGTCGCCGGGGTCACGCCTGGGAACCGGGCGATGCGGCTCGCGCGCACTCGGTCGGACAGGTACTGCGCGCGCCGCCCCATGTACGCCTGCGCGCCGGCCACCTCCTCCACCCGCTCGCGCTGTATCGCGGCGGCGATGTCCGCCCCCAGAGTTCGCCCGAACCGCTTGGTGAAGGGAATCGCCGGGGTTTGTCCGTGATCGGACAGGATAATCAGGTCATACGGTCGGCCTGCGCCGTAACGAATCATCCGTCGAACTTCCCCAATCCGCCGGTCAATGTGGCGCAGGTTCTGCAGCGCCGCGCGCGAGGAGGGTCCGAAATGGTGCGCCATCTCGTCGTAGCCCGCATAAGTGGTGTATATATATGGCGTTCCGGCATGTATCTCCATCAGCAGGCCGAAGGTCTGCATCTCCCGCATCACCACGTTGCTGCTGACCCGAAGCAGTGGGAAGATCCCCTCCACCTCTGCCTGCTCCGAATGCGGTTCCGGCGCCAGCCAGCGGTCGCACACCTCCGCCCACAACTCCGCCAGCGACGCGAAGCCCGTGCGCAATATCCTCAGCGGATGGAATAGCAGCAGCAGGAAAAGGTTCCACCCCCCCATGCGACCCAGGATGCTGTCGTTGTGGGTGGCCGATAGGGTGAACACCGTGCGGCGCGCCCCGCCATCGAGCATGTTCATGTAGCTGGCGCCCCCCTCCAGCGCGCCGGCGCGCCGGCCGATGATATGGTCGCTGATGTATTGCGACGAGGAGGGCTCGTTGCAGTTGACGATGCGGCGCTCCTCCCGCTCGTACCAGCGGAAGCCGGGGATGTTCTGCTCGACGCCGAACAAGATGCCTGCCTGCGCGTACGGAGTCGTGGTGGGCAACCCCGGGTGAAAGCGTCGCAGCGTTACCGAGCGGTTCCGCACCCAGCGCCTCAGCCGCCGCATATATCCCTTACGCATCGCCAGCAGCAGATGATCGTAGGAGAGGCTGTCTATCTGGATGCAGACGAAGCCGCGCTGCTTCGCGGGGACATCCGACGAGGCGGAGCGAAACGGGAAGTACCGGACCTGGTACCAGGTGCGCGCCAGTGCGCGGCCCAGCCGCCTGAAACGCCCACGGTGTTTGGGACGCGTCCTATTCATCCGGAGTAGGCCCCGCTCTCTCGTGTTGGCTGCATGTCAAGTTCCCTTCGCAGTGCGCCCCCATTGTACCGTGTGCGCGCCGCAGATACAGCCCCCTTCTCTCCGACGGGGCATGTTCCGCGGGGATGTAACGGATTCAACGTTCAACATCCAACATTCAACAAACAACGGCCAACAAGAAGACGCCGCACGGAAGAATCTGTTATTGCCGTTACTTGAACGTTGGAAGTTGAACGTTGAATGTTGAACGTTGAGTCCGTCATTGCCTTGACAGCACTCCGCCTCTGCACTAATGTAGCTGCGTTCCACCTGTTCCTTTGAAAGAGAGTGCCATGCCGGTTATTGACATTCACAGCCACATGGGCCTGCATCCCTTGCCGGTGCCGGGCCATGAGAACTTGGCCACGCCGGAGCAGCTCATCGCCATCATGGACCGCTGCGGCGTGGACAAGATGTGCATTCTGCCGCTCACCTCCCCTGAGGCGCTGCCTGACGTCCAGTCGAACCCGGAAGTCTTCGCCGCCTGCGACCGCAGGCCGGACCGCTTCATCAAGTTCTGCTGCGTGGACCCGCGCATTCAGGACAACAGCCCGACCCACGATTTCGTCCCCATGCTTCAGTACTACAAGGATGCCGGCTGCAAGGGGATGGGGGAATTCGTCGCCAACTTGTGGTGGGACGACCCGCGCGTGCAGCGGCTGCTCGAAGGCTGCCAGACCGTGGGACTGCCGGTGACGTTCCACATCGCCGTCAAGGAGTTCGACATGTACGGGCTGATCAGCGAGCCGGGGCTGCCGGGCTTGGAGCGGGCGCTGAAGAAATTTCCGAGGCTGCAATTCCTCGGGCACTCCCAGGCCTTCTGGTCGGAAGTGGGGCCGGTCTCCGAAGCGGAGCGCGGCGGATATCCGAAGGGGAAAGTCCTCCCCGGCGGCGTGCTGCCGCGGCTCTTCCGGGAGTATCCGAACCTGTGGGGGGACATGTCCGCCGGGAGCGGCTGCAATGCCGTCGCGCGCGACCCGGAGTGGGGCTACAGGTTCATGGAGGAATTTCAGGACCGTCTGCTCTTCGGACTGGACATCTGCGCCCCGAGCAACAAAACGCCGCTGGTGGACTTCATGCGCGAGGCCGTCGCGGGCGGGAGCATCAGCCACGACATCCACGACAAGATCATGGGCGAGAACGCCGTGAGGGTGCTGGGGTTGTAGGGCGAGTTTCCGAAAGGTGGCGCGGGTTATCCAACCCGCGCAATGACTGGCGTGGACCGGACTTGTCCGCCACGAGCGGACGCATCAATGAAACGTCATCGCGAGGCCGGGCCATCAACTGCCGACCGCATTGGAGAGCGAACGTGCCGAAGTTGACCTTCGCGCCGAAAGGCATCAAGGACATCCGCAGCGGCAAGAACTGGTACGTGGTTCAAACGCCGCACTACATCATCTTGTTTGATGCAGTCGCGCGGAAGCTGCAGAATCCCGAACGGTTTGGCGCAGCGGCGGAACGCAGGCTCAAGGTAATCGCTGCACTTCTGGGTCTGAAGCGGGAGCGATCCACGAGGCGGTATCCCATCCGCTCCGTCATCCCCTACTTCATGCATGATCCATCCAAGCTGAGCTACGGAAATGTTGAGTTCCAGGGCATCGACGTAAATGCGGGAGAAAGTGACCGCCTCTTTCAGCATGAAGAGGCCCATGCAATCCTGGGGCAAGTCGCCGGCTGTCCGCCCTCCCTCTTTAATGAAGGTTTCGCGACCTTCGCCTCAGATCCTTCGTCGGTCGTCAATGACCGTTGTTCCTTGACCGGGATTCGTAACGAAGTTGTGCCTTCGCTGGTTCAGATTGCCTCCTTCGAGGATTTTTGGAGACACTGGAAGACTTACAAGCCGTTCATGTACCGCATAAGTGCGTCCTTCGTTAGCTACCTCTTTTCAACGCGTGGGCCTTGCCCGTTCCTGGAGTTTGTTCGCTGCACGAGCCAGGCAGCACCCAAAGAGGTGCTCCTGAGGTCCTTTCGCGCCGCATACGGCTGCAGCCTCCACGTCGCGGAGAGGCGATGGAAGGCATATCTGAACGACAAAAGCAGGAGCCTCAGGATGAGCCGTAAGCGCAGAATAGGCGATATAACCGAAAAGGAATGGGCGGACAGCAGAGTGCAGATGGTTCGGGATGCCTTAGATGCCGGCCGGTGAAAGACTTGGGAATTCGGGCGGGTCTTCTGCTTGGAACCGCAATCCATTGTAGGGGCGTAGCATGCTACGCCCCTACGAGCGGCCACAACGCAGGCGCCTTTCTCAGAAAAACATAAGTATAATGAGCAGGCTGCCCATAAACCCCACGCTGCCGGGTGAGATGCTCTTGGAAGATGGCCTTGAGGAGGAAATCCATGCATCGAACCGCGTCGCTGTTCCTGTTCGGAGTCGCCTGGATCGTCTGCCTGGGAGCGGGCGGACGCGCCGCCCCGCTCCCTCCGAATGAGTCCGCCACATGGGAGCTTAGCGTGCTCGGCGTAAACGATCCGGCCAGGCTCGAGGCGCTGAGAGACGCCCCCAAGCGACGCCGCGTCAAGCTCGCCGTCGTTGGAGAGGGCGGCGTCTCTGCAAAGTGCCTTGAGAAGTTCGTCGCGCGCGGGGACACCTTCACCTATCACGGCTGCGGCGATCCGGGAGCCTCCACCCATGACACCGGACAACTCGCGGTCACCCTGGACATGACCGCCGCGCTGGGGGTGGACGTTGACGTCCATGTCTGGCAGCCGCCCGATGACTTCACCGAAGTGGCCGCCGCCTTCCGCGAGGCGGGAAAGACCTGCGCCATCGTCTCGTTCTACCAGTCCTTCTGGGGTCCCAATGCCGAACAGATCACGCGCGCCATTCGCGAGTCGCCGGCGGCCTTGTTCATCTCCCCCTATGCGGAATCCGGCGACCGGCCGACCAGCGAAGCCCCCCAGGGAAGCGCCCTCAAGCCCTGGGTTGCGGACAGCATCCCGCATTTCATCCTGGCCACTCCTCTCGCGCGACGCGAGTCCAAGGGGGACCTTCTGACTCCGCTCGATCGGGGGGCGTCCGATTCCGAAATCATCAACTTCGTCGCGCCGAGCCATCACGCCAACGGGCCCGGCGGCACGTGTCCGGCGGCGGCCACCACCAGTGCCTGCGCCGCCTATCTCTATGCCATCCTGCCCGGGGAGCCGCGGCCCGCTGACATCATTGAACTGTTGCGCGTCACCTCTGCAATTGACCCGGCCCTCATCAAGTCGGTCCCGGAGTTTGACGATGCGGCGGTCGAGCGGCTGCGGCAGAAGATCGAATTCCTCCTGCACCCCCCGGCGGGCAAGCAGCGCAAACTGGACGCGCCCGGCGTGCTGAATCTCTATCAGGCATCCCTCCGAGTCCTGCACCCCGCCGGCCAAGGCGCAAACTGAATGATGCGCAGAGGCAGTTTTCAGCTCCTGCTGTTTGTGCAGGGGCGCGCCACGGAGTAGAATCCGGCCCAGTGTGCGGGCGATGGCGATAAGGGCGTTGAATGAGCAAGACCCAGTGGGTGATTCTGGCGGCGGTGGCGTGCGTCGCGGTGGCGCTTTCGACGCTGCTGTCGCGGGCGGAGAAGCCCGGCGCGGCGCGCGCCGGCTACCCCCAGCGCATCGTCTGCATGGCCCCGAACATCGGCGAGACGCTCTTCGCCCTTGGCGTGGGCGACCGCGTAGTCGGCGTCAGCGACTACACCGTCTATCCCCCCGAGGCGACGAAACTCCCCACCGTCGGCGCCCAGTACAACGCCGACTTGGAGAAGATCGCCTCGCTGAAGCCCGACCTGGTAATCGTTCAGGAGAAGCATGAGAAGGTGGAGCAGCTCTGCGCCGAGCGCGGCATCGAGGTGATGCGCGTCAGGATGCTGCGGGTGGAGAGCATCCTGGAGGGGGTGCGCCAGTTGGGGGACCGGCTCGGCGTGCCCGAAAACGCGGTGGCGCTCCAGAAGAAGATTCAGGCCGACCTGGCCGCCGTGCGCGCGCGCGTGCAGGGGCTGCCGCGCGTGGATGTGTTCCTCTGCGTGGGCCGCACCCCCGGCTCGCCGCGGGGGCTGTTCGCCATCGGAGGCACCAGTTTCCTCAACGAACTCATCAAGACCTCAGGCGGGCGCAACGTCTACGAGGACATTCAGGACTCCTATCCCCAGGTCAGCGCGGAATCGCTCATCCAACTCGCCCCGCAGGTGATCATCGAGACGTACCCTTCGCAGAAGCTCTCCGAAGAACAGCGCAAGGCGATCATCGCAGACTGGTCCGCGCTGCCGAAGATCCCCGCCGTGCGGGACGGGCGCGTGATTCTGCTGACCGAGGACTTCCTGGTCGTACCCGGCCCGCGCATCGGCCTGATCGCCGAGCGGCTGGCGGACGTCCTGCACCCGAAGGAGCGGTCATGAACGCCACGCCCGGACTGCTCAGCGTGCAGGGGGTCGGCTACCGCTATGAGACCTCCGACTGGGAACTGGCCGGCCTCTCTTTCGAGGCGCGCGCCGGCGAAATCCTGGCGATCATCGGCCCCAACGGATCGGGCAAGAGCACGCTGCTGAGGATCGCCGCGGGCATCCTGTCGCCGCGCGAGGGAGGGGTGCGCTTGGAGGGGCGCGACATGGAGGCGTTGCCGCGGCGCGACGTGGCCCGTGTGCTCGGCTATCTGCCTCAGCAGGTGCAGTCGGCGTTCGACTACTCGGTGGAGGAGGCGGTCAGCATGGGGCGCTTCCCGCACCTGGCGGGGCTGGGGTTCCTGCGGCCGGAGGACGCGCGCATTGTGGAGTCGGCCATGCGCCGGACGGAGACGCTGGAGTACCGCGCGCGTTCACTCTCGCGCCTCTCCGGCGGCGAGCGCCAGCGCGTCTTCCTCGCCTCGGTGCTGGCGCAGGAGCCGCGCGTGCTGCTGCTGGATGAGCCGACCAGCGCGCTGGACATTCACCACCAGGCGCGCTTCTTCCGCCTCCTGCGTGAGCTGGGCGCGACGGGGATTGCCGTCGCGGTGGTCACGCACGACCTGAATATCGCCTCGCTCTACTGCGACCGCCTGCTGCTGCTGTCGAAGGGAAGGGCGGTGTGCGAGGGGAACGCCGACGACGTGCTGCGGCAGGGAACGCTGGAGGAGGTGTACGGAGAATCGGTTCACGTGGACCGCGATTCGCGCACGGGCCGGCCGATCGTCCTGCCGGGCTTGCCGGGGGGGACGCCATGAGCGCACCGCTCACCGCGCGGAGATGGGCCTGGGTGATGGCGATCTACGCCGCGCTCTTCCTGGCGGCGTTCCTGGTCTGCCCCTTCATCGGACGCGAGCCGGTCGAGGCGGCGGCACAGATCAAGCGCCTTCTGGCCGGGCACCCGGACTTCGGCAGCATCCTGCTCCAACTGCGCGTCCCCCGCGTCCTGCTGGCGCTGCTGGCGGGAGGCACGCTGGCGCTGGTGGGGGCCTGCTTCCAGGTCATCCTGCGCAACCCGCTGGCCGACCCGTTCACCCTGGGGATCACCGGCGGTTCCGCGGTCGGCGCGGTGCTGGCCATCTCGGTGCCGGGTCTGGCGATTTCGCTGGGGCCGTTCAGTTCCCTTCAATTCTGCTCCTTCATCGGCGCGGCCGTCAGCCTGGCGTTGGTGTACACCGTCGCCCGCCGCCCGCACGGCATGTCCATGAACACCCTGCTGCTGGCCGGCGTGACCATCAGCATCCTCTCGGCCGGCCTCATCATGCTCATCCGCTACGTCGCCGATCCGTACAACCTCATCAGCATGGACCGCTGGCTCATGGGGGGGCTGGACATCGTTGGCTATCGCGAGATGGGACCGGTCCTGCCGCTGCTGCTGCCGGGGTTGGCGCTGCTGCTGATGCAGGCCGGGCCGCTGAACCACCTGTCGCTCGGGGAGGAGATGGCCGCGGGGCATGGGGTGCAGGTCGCCCAGGTGCAGCGGCTCACCTTCATCGGCAGCGGGCTGGCGACCGCTGCCGTAGTCTCGCTGGCGGGACCGATCGGCTTCGTCGGGCTCATCATCCCGCACGCCGTGCGGCGGCTCAGCGGCTACGACCAGCGCATCGTCCTGCCCGCCAGCTTCCTCTTGGGCGGGGCGTTCCTGGCCCTCTGCGATACCGTGGGGCGCACCCTTTTTCACAAGCAGGAGATTCCGGTCGGCGTGATTACCGCCATTGTGGGCGGCGTGCTGTTCATCAGGATGTTGCTCGGTCGGCGGCGCTGAGTTCCCGGAACCGGGCGCGACCGAGCAGGATTATCAGAAGGAATGACCATGTCGGGCACCGTCCTTGCGGCGCAACTCTATACCCTGCGAGAGTTTCTGAAGACTCCGCCGGAAGTTGAGGCCACGTTCAAGAAGGTCAAGCAGATCGGCTACGACGTCGTGCAAGCCTCGGGCCTGGGTTCCATCGCGCCGAAGGAATTGCGCCGAATCGCCGACGATGCGGGGATCGAAATCTGTGCCACGCACGTCGCTGCCGACAAGGCATTCGACCAGACCGAAGAATTGATCGAAGAGCATGGCATCCTGGGTTGCCGGAACCCCGCTATCGGCTCCATGCCTCCCGCCGCGCGGCGGGACATCGCCGCGTTGCTGAACTTCGTGAAGCAGGCGGACCGCGCCGGGCGGCGGCTGCGCGAGGCGGGGATGACCCTCTCCTACCATAACCACGATTTTGAATTCGAGAAGGTCGGCGGGCGCCTCATCATGGACATCCTTTTTGGCGACACCGACCCGCGCCACCTTCAGGCTGAGCTGGACGTCTGCTGGGTCCAGCGCGGCGGCGGCGACCCGGCGGCCTGGATCCGCAAGCTGGCCGGCCGCCAGACGCTCCTCCACTTGAAAGACATGACCATGCGTGAGGGCAAGCCGATCTTTGCCGAGGTGGGGGCGGGGAACCTGAACTGGCCCGCCATCCTGGAGGCCGCGCGCGCCGCCGGAGTGCGCTGGTACATCGTCGAGCAGGACGCGTGCGAACGCGACCCCTTCGAGAGTCTCGCCATCAGTCTGCGGAATCTGCGGGCGATGGGTCTGCGTTGAGCGGCTTTTGGCCCCGCGGGGCGTAGCGCTTATGCGGGGTTCGGCCCGAACCGGACGGCGGGTGGGTGGCCGACGGCACGGCGGAGTTCCCGACGGAGAAACGGCTCATCTCCCGCATCAGCTGAACGAGCCGCTCCCTGGACGCCAGGCGGAATTCGCCGCGGTCGGCCACCGGCTGGTCCTGCTTGGTGGTCACCTCCTGGCCGTATTGCACCCTCGCCGTCCCGGTGGGGAAAACCGCCTTGTACTCGGAGTCCACGTACGCCACATCGCCCCAACTCGATAGCACGGAGTATTCGCGCTTCTGCGGGCCGAACAGGTCGAGCCCCAGCGAATAATCCTCCGGCGGGTTGGTCACTCCCAGCAGCGTCATCACTGTTGCGGGGAGGTCCAGGTGGCTGGTCATGCGCTCGACCACTTCCGGCGAGCGCCCCGGCACCCACAATACCAGAGGCACCCGCGTCTGCTCCTCCGTGTAATAGCTGTTATGCCCCCAGTGCCCCTTCTCCATGAACTCCTCGCCGTGGTCTCCGGTGATGATGACGATCGTGGAATCCAGCAGCTTCTCCTGCTCCAGCTTGCCGATGACGCGCGCGAGCTGCGTGTCAAGGTGGTTGCAGGAATTGACGTAGCGCGCGAAGATCAGCGGCATGTCGCGCTCGAGGTCCATCGTGGCGTAGTTGAGGCTGTCCAGATACGGCTTGCGGATGGCGCACTCCGGCGGGAAATCATAGCGCGCGTGGGGCGACTCGAAGAACATGAAACACATGAAGGGGCGGCTGCGGTCGCGCTGGTCCAGGAACTGGAGCATTTCAGAGATATTCCTGCGGTCGGCCACCCAACTCTCCGCCTTCTCCGCCTGGTGCAGTTGCGAGGAGGGGATGGCGGCGAACAGCGTCTTCTCGAACTCCGGGTAGGTGAACTTGGCGCTGGTGCGCAGGTCGAACTCGTAGCCCTCCTTCAGCAGCAGGTCCATCAGCACCGGGCCGCGGCGCTCCTCCAGGAAGGGGAACCAGTAATTGCCGTAGAGACCGTAGAACAAGCCGAAGAGCGCCATGCGCGTGCCGTTCCCCGCGCTGTAATGCTGGTGGAAGCGGGCGGCCCGCTGGGCGAATTCCCACGTCCGCGGCATGATCTCCGGGGCCAGCATGTCGGCGCGCCACGACTCCGCTACCAGCCAGACGATATTGTACTTGGGGGCCTCCGGGCGAGTCGTGATCGGCTGGAGCGGATAATGCAGCCCATGGGCCGATGTCTTGAGTCGCACCGATCTCTCCTCTTTCGGATGCGCCCCCAGCCGCGACGCCATGCGATTGAACGTCACCGCCTGGAACATCGGGAACACCCGCGCCGCGATCAGCACCGGCTCGTAGCCGCGCAGGTTGCTCACCCCGAACGCCGCCGCCTGCCCTCCCGCCAGCAACAGCGCCGCGACGGGCAGGATCAGGGCCGCTTTCCTGGAGCGCAGCCGCTCCAGCGCCGAGCGAAGCCGGCCCAGCTTGAACGAAGCCGCCATCAGCCCCCCTTGCAGCGCCATGAAGAACAGCGCCACCAGAAGGAAGCTCACCGTGGACGCGCTGTTTCCGCCCATGGACTCCACCCCGCCGGGGGTGACCAGAAGGTTCCAGACGAACCCGTTGATGTGGAAGGCGTAGATGTGAAAGATGAACCGGTCGGTGAAAATCAGCATATGCGTCAGGCCGAACAGCGCGATTCCCGCCGCGCACAGGATGAACTGCCGCAGCCGCGGACGCTCCAGCCACGGCAGCCGCCCCGCCAGCCACAGCCCCCCGTCCAGCAGTGCCAGCAGCGCCAACCCGGGCAGCATGTACACCAGCGTGTACGCCAGCAGCGCTGCCCCGCAGAAGAGCGGCACCGTAAACCCGGTGAACTCCACTTGTCGCAGGTTGAACGCGACATTGACCGCGAGCGCCAGGTACGTCAGCGCCAGATACGGGACGAACGAGCCCATGGTTCGGAAGAGTTTCGACATCCCAGTTTACCTTGTTTTCGCGGTTGCGCGGGCCCCAATACGTGAAACACTGTATTCTACAGGAACAGCGGCGCGCGATGGTAATGAAGGAGGGACGTGGAGAACACCCGAGCTGCGATTACTGATTGGCGATTTCTGAATTGCGATTGGGACGAAGAACAGCGGGGCGTTCTCTCGGTCCTCGCCGTTCGCCCAACAGGAGGCATGGGTGCGGCGCTTGTTCGCCGAAGGAGGACGCTGCGCGCTTCCCGGTTGCATAGCGCAGATACGTATCAGGAGGGGCCACCGATTTGAAAACGCGCGTCACAAGTGACAGAATACTCTTCTTGCCATCCGCATCTCCCGAGGATGAATAGGAGCCTGCCGTGAAGAGCCGTCTCGCCTGCTATCCTTGTATGCTCAAGCAGGGGCTTGCCGCCCTGCGCCTGTCCACGCCGGACCCCGCGCTGCAGAAGCGTGGGCTTGAGGAAATCATGCGCCGGTTGCAGGGGGCCGATTTGGAGCGCAGCCCCTCCTTCGTCAGCCGCATCTGTTACGACGTGGCGCGGGAGGTCACCGGCGTCGCCGACCCGTTCGCCGCCGCCAAGCGCGAGACCAACCGCCTCGCCCTCTCGCTCCTGCCGGCGATGCGCCGCAAGATCGCCTCCGCCCCCGACCCGCTGCACATGGCCATCAAGGTAGCGCTCAGCGGCAACGTGATTGACCTGGGGATCGGCCACGCGTACGACCTGGAGCGCGACGCCACGCGCATCACCGACGGTCCCATCACGCTGGACCATTACGAGGACTTCGTGAAGCTGCTCAAGCAATGCCGGCGGTTGCTGTACATCTGCGACAACGCCGGGGAGATCGCTTTCGACGGACTGCTCATCGAACAACTCAAGCCGCGCTGCGAAGTCACCGCCTCGGTCAAGTCCGGCCCGATCATCAACGACGCGACGATGGAGGACGCCCGCGCCGTGGGACTCGCCGGCCTCGTCCGCGTCATCGAGACCGGCAGCGACCACATCGGCGTCGAGTGGGAGCACACCAGCGCGGAGTTCCGCGAGGCGTTCACCTCGGCCGACCTGATCCTTGCCAAGGGGCACGGGAACTTCGAAACGCTCAACGAGCGGCCGGAGGAAATCTTCTTCCTCCTCAAGGCCAAGTGCTCGGAAGTCGCGGCGGAGATTGGCGTGAAGAATGGGGATACGGTCTTCCTGCGGGGGAGAAGCAGGAAGCAGAACGCAGAGCGCAGAATATAGAATGCGGAATGAACGGCGGGGACGGCATGAAACTGCCGATGGCCGCAGATGAACGCGGACATGGAAACGAATGGATGACCGAAAACGTTAACAAGTAGTAACAAGTAGGGACAGCCACCTGTTATAAAACGGCGGACCGCGGACCGGGTCGGAACCGGCCGCTATAAGTGGTGGCTGTCCCTACTTGTTATTCCTGCCGTATCCGCGTTCATCTGCGTCCATCGGCGGTTCCCCGTCGCGGGTCTTATGTCTTTTCGCGATACTTCGCCAACAGCGCGGGGATCTGATCCGGCTTGACCTTGGCGTGGACGTCGCCGCCGATCATGATGACGGGGGCCAGGCCGCAGGTGCCCAGGCAGCGCGCCGACTCCAGCGTGAACATCCCATCCTTGCTCGTCTCGCCGAAATCAATGCTCAGCTCCTCCTTCAACCGCTCCGCCACCGCGCTCGCCCCCTTGACGTAGCAGGCCGTGCCCAGGCAGACGTTGATGAGGAACTTCCCGCCCGGCTTGAGGCGGAAGAAGTGGTAGAAGGTCGCCACGCCCGTGACCGTTGACGAGGGGACCTGCATCAACTGCGCGACCGCGTCCATCTGCGTCGCGCCGAGATAGCCGAAATGCCCCTGTACCCTGTGCAGGACCGAGATGAGCTGGCTGGCCGGCTCGGGGCCCTGGCGGATCAGCTCTATGAACGCGACAATGTCCGGCGGCAGCGCCACGCGCGCCACCGCCAGCACCTTCTCGCGGTTGTCCGTGGACTGGCAGCAGCAACACTGGCTCATCGGATCCCTCTTGGCAGTTTCGCCGAATAGTGTGTGTGCAGAAGCTCGTGGGCCTTCGCGCCGCCCTGCTCGCCGAGGAACTCGGCGTACAGTTTCTTCACCGCCGGGTTCTCATGCGACTTGCGGAGCTTCTTGGCCCCATCAATCGTGTAGAGGGCGCGCGCCCGCGCGGCCAGCAGCGCCGGGTCGAGCACCTTCACCCCGCGCGGCGGGTACGGCTGCCCGCCGCCGCCGATGCAGCCGCCCGGGCAGGCCATGATCTCGATCATGTGGAACTGTTTCTCCTTGGCCACCACCTTGTCCAGGAGCGTCTTGGCATTGACCAAGCCGTTCGCCACCCCGACGTGGAGCAGCAGGTCGCCCAAGGCGATGGACTCCTCGCGCAGCCCCTCGACGGCCCGCACCTCGGTGAACTCCAAGCGGCGGAAGGGCTTGCCGGTCACCAGTTCGCTGGCGGTGCGCAGCGTCGCCTCCATCACTCCGCCGGTGGTGCCGAAGATGTCCCCCGCGCCGGTGGCGATCCCCAGCGGCTCGTCGAAATTCCCCTCTTCGAGGCCGGTGAAATTTACCCCGTCGCTTTGGATCATCCAGATCAATTCGCGCGTGGTTAGCACGGCGTCGGTGTACGGCACGCCGTCGGCCAGATAGTGTTCGGGCCGGCGCGATTCGTACTTCTTGGCGACGCAGGGCATCACCGCCACGACGAAAATCTTCTTCGGGTCCTTTCCGACCTTCTCGGCGTAGTAGGTCTTCAGCAGCACGGACATCATGCTCATGGGGCTGCGGCAGGTGCTTGCGTGCGGGATAAGCTCCGGGTAGAACTTTTCCAGGAAGTTGATCCAGCCGGGGGAGCAACTGGTGATCAGCGGCAGCGGGCCTCCCTCCCCTTTCATCCGGTACAGGAACTCGTGCGCCTCCTCGACGATGGTCAGGTCGGCGGCCAGGTCGGTGTCGAAGACGCGGTCGAAGCCGAGGCGGCGCAGCGCGGTGACGAGCTTGCCGGTGCAGGGGGTGCCCGGCGGCAAGCCGAACCCCTCGCCGAGGGCGGCGCGGATGGAGGGGGCGACCTGGACCACGACGTGCATTTCCGGGTCAGCCAGCGCGGCGAAGACCTCCTCGGTCGCGCGCTTCTCCAGGAAGGCGGCGGTCGGGCAGACGTTGATGCACTGGCCGCACTGGATGCAGACGGACTCCCGCATCGGCGCGCCGTGGGCCGGGGTGACCACGCAGTGGAAGCCGCGCCCGTGCCGGCTGAGGTTATGCACCCCCTGCACCTCGGCGCAGACGCGCGTGCAGCGCCCGCACAGGACGCACTTCTCCGAGTCGCGCACGACGGAGTCGCTGCCGTCCTCCTTCTCGAAGCGCTTGCGCGCGCCGGCGAAATGCCGCTCGCGCACCCCCAGCGAATAGGCCAGGTTCTGCAGCTCGCAGTTGCCGTCGCGCTCGCACGTCTGGCAGTCCATGGGGTGGTTGTCCAGCAGCAGCTCGACGATGTCGCGCCGCGCCTGCCGGATCTCCGGCGAGCTGGTCTGCACCACCATCCCCTCCCACACCTTCACCGAGCAACTGGCCATATAGATTCCCATGTCCTTCACATCCACGATGCAGACGCGGCAGGAGCCGGCCAGGCTCAGGTCCGGGTGGTAGCAGAGGCGCGGGATGCGCACCCCCAGCGTCTCGGCGGCCTCCATGATCGTCATGCCCTCGGGGACCGAAACCTTCTTCTCGTCAATCGTCAGAGAGATCATCTTCTTTTCCATTGTCACGTCCTGTTGACCGCGTGGAACTTGCAGACCTGGAAGCATTTCCCGCACTTGATGCAGCGGGACTGGTCGATCACGTACGTCTTCTTCGGCTCGCCGCTGATGCAGGTGACCGGGCAATTGCGCGCGCAGGCGGAGCAGCCGACGCACTTGTCCGGGTCAATCTCATACCGGATCAGCGCGGAGCACTTCCTGGCCGGGCAGCGCTTCTCGTTCACGTGCGCCAGGTACTCGTGGCGGTAATGTTTCAAGGTGCTCAGCACCGGGTTGGGAGCGTTGCGCCCCAGCCCGCACAGCGCCGCCTTGTTGATCAGCTTCGCCAGCCGCTCTAGGTTCGTGATGTCCTCCATCGTCCCCGCGCCGCTGGTGATCCGCTCCAGTATTTCGAGCATGCGCGTCGTCCCCTCGCGGCAGGGGCTGCACTTGCCGCAGGACTCGTCCTGGCTGAAGCCGAGGAAGTACTTGGCGATGTCCACCATGCAGTCATCCTCGTCCATCACGATCATTCCGCCGGAGCCCATGATCGCCCCCACCTTGGACAGGGTGTCGAAATCCACCGGGGTGTCCAGCAGCGCCTCGGGGATGCAGCCCCCGGCCGGGCCGCCGGTCTGGACCGCTTTGAGCTTCTTTCCCACCGGCGCGCCGCCGCCGATTTCGTTGACCACCTGCCGTAGCGTGGCGCCGATCGGCACCTCCACCAGGCCGGTGTGGCGGACCTTGCCGGCCAGCGCGAACACCTTGGTCCCGCCGCTCTTCTCGCTGCCGACCCGGCTGAACCAGGTGGCGCCGTAGTAGATGATCGGCGGAATGTTCGCCAGCGTCTCGACGTTGTTGATGACCGTCGGCTTGCCGAACAGCCCGCTCTCGGTCGGGTACGGCGGGCGGATGCGCGGCTCGCCGCGCTGCCCTTCGATGGAATGGATCAGCGCCGTCTCTTCGCCGCAGACGAACGCGCCCGCGCCGAGGCGGATCTCCAGGTCGAAATCGAACCCGCTGCCGAAAATGTCCTTCCCCAGCAACCCGTGCTTGCGGCACTGCTCGATGGCATTCTGCACGCGCCGGATCGCCATCGGGTATTCGGCGCGGATGTAGAAGAAGCCTCGGTGCGCGCCGATGGCGTAGCCGGCGATGATCATCCCCTCCACCACGCTGAACGGGTCCCCCTCCAGCATGCTGCGGTCCATGAAAGCGCCGGGGTCCCCCTCGTCGGCGTTGCAGATCATGTAACGGGTCTTTTCCGGCGCGGCGGCCGCCATCGCCCACTTCTTGCCGGTCGGATATCCCGCGCCGCCGCGGCCGCGCAGCTTCGAGCGCGTGATCTCCTCGATCACCCACTGCGGGCTCCCCTTCTCCAGCACCTTCGCCAGAGGGCCGAACCCCTTGTAGTGCATGTACTCGAACAGGTCATCCGGGTCCACGATGCCGCTGTTGCGCAGCGCCACGCGGCTCTGCCGGTTGAAGAACGCGACGTCGCCGTACATGTCGAAGAAGCGCTGGCTGATGGTGTGCCCCTTGAAACGGAGCCGCTCGACCGGCTTGCCGCCGCGGATGTGGCTCTCGATGATCTCGTCCAGGTCCGACGGATCGGTGAGGCGATAAAGGGTCTTGGTCGGGCGCACCAGGACGTGCGTCACCTTCGTCAGGTCCTCGGCGCGGCAGAGGCCGAAGCAGCCCGCCGTCACCACGCGCGCCCGCTCCTGGCCGATCCCCGCCTTGTCGAGCTTCTCGACGAACAGTTCGCTGAACGGTTTCTCGATGTTGCGTCCGCAACGCCCGCCGCCGCAGAAGAGTAGCTCATAATGCGGCAGGGTGTCGCGGTCCTGGTCCAGAATGCGATGGAGCAACGGCTGTCCGCCCAGGACGTGCGACTTGAAGATCTCATGGACCAGCTCGCAGTCCACCTTCTCATACTTCACCGGCATCTGGCCGGGGATGATGATCCCCACGATCGGCTCGCAACTGCACCGCCCGGTGCAGCCGGTCTGGCGCAGGACAATGTCCGTCCGGCCGCTGGCGTCGATGTGCTTGCGGAACTCCGCCAGCACCCCGTCGGCGCCCGAGGCGTTCTCGCAGGTGGCCGAACCGACCTGGATGCGTATCCCGGTCGCGCTGTCACGCTCGGCCAGAACGCGCGCCGCCTCGTCGGCCAGCCGTTGATAATGCGTCATAACTGTCGTTGTCATAATGACTCCTGACGCGATGAATCTCCGCGCTCGTGCGCGCCGAGATTCTCATTCTACCGGGAGGTGGTGGCCGGTGCAATGATCTGGAAAACCTTTCCCTCCCCCCGGTTTCCCGGAGGGGAAGGACGCGGCCTTGCGCGGCAGCGATCATTGTCATTGCGAAGCCGACCGGCCCTAAGTGTTCCAGCCCGAGGGGACGTCCTCCGGTCGGCTGTGGCAATCTACCTGTTTCGATACCCGCGCCCGGCGGCTTCCGCGCAGGCAGGGGTTCGGAAACATGAGGATCGCCGCAGTCGGCGCGAGCGGTGCTAATTTCGCAAAGCCAGTCTTGGGCGCGCCTCCTTCGCGATGACCATTCGTAAATGCCGCCGGTCCACGTTGCCCCGCACGCGACGCAGAAAAGTTGGGACAGCGAGACAGGAAAATGGCTTGACCCGCCGTCGGGAGCAGGGCTATCATCGCTGAAGTCTCTGGCCGCAGCGGTGGTCCGGTTGCAGGATAATTCAAAGGAGGCTCGATCATGGCGAAAGTGCTGGTGGTCTATTGCAGCATGACGGGGAACACCAAGGCCGCGGCGGAGGCGGTTGCCGAGGGGGCCAGGGGCGCCGGGGCGCAGGTCACGCTCAAGAAGGGGGTGGACGCGCAGCCGAAGGACCTGACCGAGTGCGACGCCGTGGCGCTGGGCTCCTACGACGCCTTCAGTTACATGGGGGGCGGGCTGAAGGACTTCCTCGACCGCGCCTACTATCCGACGCAAGGCCAGGTCACCGACAAGCCCTATGCCGCCTTCCTGACGCACGGCGGCGGGGGAAAGGCCATTGCGAGCATCGAATCGGTCGCCCAGTCCTTCAAATTCAAGAAGGTCGCGGAGGCGGCGTTGGTTAAGGGAAAGCCCGAAGGCAAGGCCCTCGCCGGCCTGAAAGCGCTCGGCGCGAAACTGGCGGCCACGGCCAAGAAGTAATCGGCGCAGAGCATAGCCGGCGACAGCAAGTGAAGTGGCGCGGGTTATCCAACCCGCGAATATTGTGCGTTCCTTCCGCTTCCCGTTCTCCCGCGCCTTCGGCGCGGGACGCGGACTAGATAGTCCGCGCCACTTACGACTCTTGCGCGGCGCGCCGGCTTTCTCCGATTGCGCTCAGCGCCTCTTCTTCAGAATCCCTTCAAGGATAGCTCCCCCCTTTTCCTTCAGGAGCTTCTTGCCGGCGGATTCGAGGAGCGGGCCGAGCGCCTTGGTCATCGCGTCGCGCGAGACGGTGGGGTGCGAAGCGGTGCCGCTGATCGGCACCTTGATCGTTTCATCCTTCACCAACTCGTACAGGTCCGCGCGCCCGCCGAGCATCTCGCGCGTCACCGGCACTTCCGCCAGCATGTCCAGCCGCAGGTCGGCCAGCCCCACCGAGCCGGACAGCTTCATCGTATATCCGCTCACGATCAGCGTCATCGGCTCCTGGCGGATCACGCCGTTGCGCAGGCTGAACCCCACCTTCTGGTCCGGCAGCACCAGCAGTTCGCGCTGATCCAGTTTTATGGCGGAGACCAGTTCCTTGAGGAAGCCGCTGGCGCTCATCCGCACGCCGTTCAGCGCCATCTCCCCGTCGAGCGACGCCGTCGGGAGGACCGGCGAGGCGAGGGGGACGTTCGTCTTGCGAAGCGTCATCCCCACCGACCCGGCCGAGACCACCCCGCCTTTGAACAGCGGGCTGACGCGCGAGAGGAACTGGTCGGCCATAGCGTCGGTGATCTTCACCCCCGTCAGGACGGCGGTATTCTCCGGCAGTGTCGCCACGGCCACCTTCTGCCGCGCGTCCACCTGGAGCGGCAGCAGCAGCTTGCCGCCGTTTACGGTGGTCTCGACTTTCATGTTCCCCAGGCCGTTCTCGAAGCGCAGCGGCACGTCCATGACCCCCGTCTCGATCCCCATCGCCGACAGGCGTTTGACGTACACCCCCGCCTGCGCGATCAGCCCGCGCAGCAACGTGGAAAGGTCCGCCGCGCCGAGTTCCGCCTTCACGTGGAACTCGCGCGCCTCGTTGCCGCCCAGTTCGATCGGCTGGCCGCTGAGCGCGGCGACCAGTGGGCCGATCTTGTCGAAGTTCGGCGTCCAGCTTCCGTCCGCCTGGAGGCGGCGCGCCTTTTCGAGGTCCTCAATGCGCGCCTTCGCTTGGAGCGCGAGCAGTTCGGAGGAGAGCCTGAGCGAGTCAATCGCCAGACTGCTCCCGGTTGCGGCGCCGGGCTTTGCGGGAGTGAGCAGCGCCGCGGCGGTCAGCTCGATCTTCTTTTCCACCACCTGCGGCTTGCCCGGGCTGGTCACCTTCAGGTCGGCCAACTGCGCGGCCAGATCGGCCTGCTGGCCGGCCTGGGTCGCGGTCACCTTGAGGTCGAAGGTCGCCGTGGCGGCCACCGTCGTCCCCTCCGGCAGCGGCGCGAAGTCATGCAGCGTGACCAGCAGCTTCGCCACGTCAAACTGCCCCTGGAACGCCGCCTGCGCCTGCTGTGGCGCGGCCCAGTCCGGCACGTCGGCGGAGCCGGTCACCTGCCCGCTGGAGAGGGCGAGTTTCAGATCGTTCACCTTGATGCTGCGCGTGGCGGGAGCGGCGGCAAGGGCGAACGTCAACTCCACCGCCGGCTCGGCCATCCTCTTCCTCCCCTGCGTCACGATGAGGTTGGCAATGCTCAGTTTCGCCGGGGCAAGCTGCACCTTCCCCTGCTCCAACAGCACATCTCCCTTGAACGTCATCGCCCCGGTTAGGTCGAGGTCCGCCGGCGCGGCCCCGGCCGTGTGTGCGGCCATCATCAGCCGCGACAATTCCGCCGAGGCCTCAACCGCCAGTTTCCCCTCCGGCATCGGCTGCCTCGGGAGAATTGAGAGCTTGTCCGAGGTGATGACGAAGTTCGCAAGCTGGGAGTCCAGCGCGACCTTCAGGCCTTCCACCGACTGCGGCGCGTTTTTCGCGTCCAAAATTGCGCGCGCGTCGAACGTCAGCGTCGCGTTTGGCAGGCTTCGCGGCTGTTCGCCGAACCCGAAATAGAGTAGCAGGTCGCTCACCTGCGCGACCGCGCTGAACGCGCGCTGCTGCGGCGCGGGGGAGGTCATGTGCGCCTCGAATGCAAGCTTGCCCGCCGCGTCGAGCTTCCCCAAGTCCACAAACTTCCGCGCCTCCGCCGTCGCGGCGGCGAGGTCGCTGGTGGCCGTCAGGTCGAACTTCTCTGCCGTGCCGGAGCCTGAGGCCTGCGCGAAGGAGGAGGAGAACTCGAAGCGGTCCACGCTGACGCCGCGCGGAGTTTGCGACAGCTCCGCCGTCAGAGAGATCGGCTTCTCAAGCGCGATCTCACGCCCGTCGCGCGTCGCGGCGAGCCCGGTGAGGCTCACGGCGCTGCGCGCATGCGTCGTCCCCTCCGCCGCGGAGAGCGAGGACTCCGCCGTCAGCGTGCCGCCCGTCAGCGTCATCCCCTTCTGGAGCCGCAGCGTGTTCGGGAACCGCTGCGCCAGCGCGGGCAGGTTCACTTCCGTGCGCGACTTCAGGTCGCCGGTCGGCAGTTGGCCGGGCTTCGGCAGCGACAGCGTCCCGCTCGACTCCATCGTCGCGACCGGCGAGTTCACCTTGAACGTCTTGATCGCGACGTTTCCTCCCTGGCGCGCGACGTCAAAATCGAGCGTCACCTGGTCGAACGTCGGCTCGTCCTTGCCGAGCAACCCGCCCCCCATCACGAGGTCGGTCACCTTCACCGCGCCGTCGCTCTGGAGTTGATCCACCCCTTTCGCGTGCGCCTGCACGTGCGCGTTGACCGAACCGGAGAGCTTGTCCAGCGCCTTGAACTGCGCCGCCAGCGGCTGGAACTCGCGCAGTTGCAGCCCCGTCAGGTCGGCTGTCAGTTCCGCATCGAGCGCCTCCGGCTTGGCCACGCCGTTCTCCATCACCGTCGCGCGGCCCTGCACCTTCAGCGGCGCGTTGGCCTGCCCCAGCAGGGCGCCGACATCGAACGTCACCGGCTTGTTGATCCCCTCGATGCCGACCGCGACGTTCAGCCCCTTGATCTCGAACGCCTGGTCGCTTCCGGCGGCGCGGACCGTGACGTGGCCGTCCGTCACCTTGAATTGGCCCTTCACGTCGAAACCGAGCGGCTTCGGCTCGGAGGGCGCGCGCGGCGCGCCTGACATCACTGCCGGTTTCACCAGCTTCTGAAGGTTCGTCGTGCCGTCCGCATCCACCACCATCTCCACCTGTGGTCCGACCACCTCCACGGTCTGGATGTCCTTGGTCGAGCGCGTCATGGAGAGCAGCCCGGCGGGGGCGGTGATGGAACTGACCGTCAGGACATCCTTCCCCCCCGCGTCGGAGACCTTCAGGCCGGTCATGCGCACGCCGGAGAACCACCCCAGCGACCAGGAGGCGGCCGTCACGCGGCCATTGAGCCGGTCGCTCACCTTTCCCAGCACGAAGCGGCGCGCCGGGCCGGTCGAAAGCAGCGTCGGCGCCAGCGCGACCAGCAACAGCGCCAGGACGACCAGCGCCAGCAGCACCCAGGGCCAGCGGCGGCGGCGCTTCACGGGGGGCTTCGATTCCTGTGGCGACGGCGGCGCGACGGTCGGTTCGGTCGGGCTCATGATTCATCTCCCCATAATGGCCAAAAGGTCTACGCCATCGTAGAACGGAGGAGAGGCGGCGTCAAGGCGACAGAACGGATTCAACGTTCAACTTTCAACGTTCAACTTTCAACGTCCAACGAACGATGAGCCACGAGAAGACGCTGCTCCGCGTACTCCGTTGTTGCCGTCACTTGAACGTTGGACGTTGGACGTCGGATCAGGTGCGCTGTGCGCACCGCGTTGAACGTTGAATGCGTTGAGTCCGTTCTCCCCCTTGAGCGCCCGTGCCATCTCTGTCATAATCGCTCCAGACGCATTGCCCCCGTTGTTTTCGCGTAGGAGTGAGATTCGCCCCCGTGAAATTGGCCCGAACAGAACTCGCCGTCGCGCGCGAACGCGTCCTCCTGGTGGGAGTGACCCAGGACGAAAGCGACTCGCTGGAAGAAATCCGCCGCCTCGCCGACACCGCCGGCGCGGTGGTCGTCGGCGAACTCGTCCAGCGCCGCCGCAGCCCCGATCCGGCCACCGTTTTGGGGAAGGGCAAGGTCGAGGAATTGACCGCGCTCTGCGACGAACTCAAGGCCGACACCCTCATCATGGACGCCGACCTCTCCCCCGCCCAGGTCCGCAACCTGGAGGAACTCACCGGCCGCAAGGTGGTTGACCGCACGGAGCTGATCCTGGACATCTTCGCGCGCGGCGCGCGCACCGCCATGGCCTGCGACCAAGTCGAGCTGGCGCAACTGGAATACGCCTTCCCGCGCCTCAAAAAGATGTGGACGCATCTGGACACCATCGAGGGTGGCATCGGCATGCGCGGGCCGGGCGAGCGGCAGATCGAGACCGACCGCCGCCTCGTGCGCAAGCGCATCCAGGACCTCAAGGAGCGCATCCGCCTCAGCGCCGCGCGTCACAGCCAGGAGGTCGCCTCGCGCGCCGAGGAGCAGACCGTCTGCCTCGTCGGGTACACCAACGCCGGCAAGTCCACCCTGATGAACGCCCTCACCGGCGCGGACGTCCTGGCCGACGACAAGCTTTTCTCCACCCTCGACACGCGCACGCGCGCCTGCCCGCTCGGCGAGGGGCGCAAGGTGCTGCTCAGCGACACCGTCGGCTTCATCCGCCGCCTGCCGCACAACCTCGTCGCCTCCTTCCATGCCACGCTCGAAGAGGCGCGCCAGGCCGGTCTGCTCCTGCACGTCGTGGACGTCTCATCGCCGCAGGCGGAACAGCAGATGGCCAGCGTCCTGGAGGTGCTTGGCGAAATCGGCTGCGGCGAGCTGGCGGTCCTGAACGTCTACAACAAGACGGACGCGCTGGGGGACGACATCGTCCTGCCGCTGCTGAGGCGGAAATTCGGCGAGGGGCCGGCGGTCTCGGCCCTGAACGGGACGGGTCTGGAGGAATTGCGCGGGCGCATCCGCGAGTTCTTCGACAAGCAGGCCGTGACGGCGGTGGTGCGCATGAGCCCCTCCGAGGGGCGCGCCCAGGCTTACCTGGCCGAGCATGCCGAAATCCTCACGCGCGACTACACCGACGAGGAGGTGACCCTCGAAGTCCGCATCCCCCCCTGGCGCCTCGGCATCCTGAAGAAGATGGGGGCGGTGTGCAAGGTGAAGGGGCGGAAGGGGTAGGGTGCGTGTGGTGCGGGCCTCGCCGTACAGTCGTTGTAGGGGCGCAGCATGCTGCGCCCTCCCACCCGACGGGGGAACGGGAGTCAGACAACTTTTCCAACGACCGAAAAGCAGCCTGACCCCTTTTTCATCACCGTTCGTCGTACCTACTCGCCGACATACACCACCACCCGGTCGTGGATGAGCAGCACGATATCGGGCTTGCCGTCGCCGGTGACGTCGCCGATTTCGATCTCGCGCGGCTCGGGGCCGCCGGGGCCCGCGCGGCGGCTGCCGGCGAAACTCTTGCTCTCGAAGACCGGCCAGTTCAGCGCGCGCACGGTTCGCTTCTCCTCGGGCTTCCAGACCAGCAACTCCATCAGGTTGTGCGTCCCCTCCGAGGCGAGGAACTCCATCCGGCCGTCGTTATTCAACTCGCCGACGGCCAGCGTCTCCAGCCGCCCGTTGCGCACGGGGGTTTCATAGGAGGCCAACTCATTCAGCGCCGTCACCGGCTCGCTAGGGCGCAGGAGGGTGAAATCGTTCTGCCCGAGCAGCAGCAACAGCGGCTTGCCCGTTGCGGTCAGGTCGCCGGCGATGAACCGCTCCAGGTTCATCGGTCCGATCTGGAAGTTCTCGACGATGTCGTAGAGTCCCATCTTGTCCCGTTTGAGTTCGCTGAGGCAGCGGCCCGCCGCGTCCACCAGCACCACCTCCGGCGCGCCGTCGCCGTTGAGATCGGCCGCGGCCACCCCCACGATCTGGCTGGTGGGTGAGCGGCCGTTGAGTTGGTCCACCACCTGCAGCCGGTCCTTCTCGTCCAGCTTCAGCGCGCGCGCGAAGTTCTTGACGGCGATGAGGATTTCCGGCTTGCCGTCGGCGTTGATGTCGGCGAGCGCGACCGTCTTGAGCTTCACATTCTGCACCAGCCCCTTGCCGTAGTCCGCGCCGCGCGACACGTCTACGAAGCCGCTCTCCGTTCCCTTGAAGACGCGCATCTCCTGGAAGGGGGTGAAGAGCAGGATGTCCATCTTCCCATCCTGGTTCGCGTCGGCCACCAGCAGGCCGTCCGGGTCGGCGCGCGCGTCGGTGACGACCACCTTCCCCTTCTCGGCGAAGGCGCCGGTGGACAGGATGTGAATGGCGCGCTCCTTGTTGGCGTCCACGGCGCAGTAGAGCATCTCCGCCTTCCCGTCGCCGTCCACGTCCGCGATCGTCATGCAACTCGGCTTGCCGGCGGTGCTGATCGAGCGCGGGAAGGTCAGCCGGCCGGTCTCTTTCGCGAGGGAGGACCAGCCGAGGCTCCCCTCGTCGGGGCTGAGCAGCAGCACGTCCGCTGCGCCGTCGCCGTCCAGGTCCGCCACGGCCATGTCCGTCACCCCCTGGTACCAAGGGAAGGAGGCCTTGCGCTGCCAGGCGCCGGGACGAGTCTGGGTGAACAACTCCACCTCAGCCGAGTCCGGATCGCTGACGAGGATATCCGGCAGCTTCGGGTCGGTCAGGATGCCGAGCGCCAGCACGCGGGGGCGGCGCGAGCCGGTGGTGCTGAACGTGTAGCGTTCGAGCGGTCCTTCCAGCCCGCCCGTCCCGTCGGGCCGGGTGGCCAGCTTGTAGATCACCAGCCGGCCGGAGGCCTGCTCGACAACGATCAGCTCATCCGCGCCGTCGCCGTCGGCATCGCCGAACACCAGCCCGCGCAGCGCCGGGACCTTGCAGTGGACCTCCGGCCCCAGGCGGCCGTCGGCCCCCTGGAAGCGGAAGCAGACCGGCGCGCTTTCGCTGGAGCAGGCGTACATCAGGTCCATGCGCTTGTCGCCGTTGAAGTCGCGCAGCACGACCGCGAACGCCCCCTCCGGCAGCCCGGACTCCTTCACCGGCGCCTCCAACTTGCCCGCGGCGTTCTGATAGATGAAGTAGATGCCGTCGTTCGCCAGCAGGACGATATCGTTGCGGGCGTCGCCGTTCACGTCGCCGATCGCCAGCGCCGCCGGCTGGCTGGAGCCGTCGGCGATATCGAACGTCCGCCGCGCTCCCCACTCCCCCTTCTCGTCCTGATACGCCACGACCAGTTCGCGCGGGTCGCCGTAGTAGGCCATGTCGGTCCGCCCATCTCCGTTGAGGTCGCCCACCTCCAGGCTGAAAATCTTCTTGTCCACCAGGAAGGGGCGGCTGACGAAGAGCGGGTCGTTCACCAGCTCGTTCGCCTCGACGTCGGCCGCGGCCTCGGGCTTGAGCTTGTCGGTCGCCTGGAGGAGGCACTCGATGCGCGTGCGCGCGTTGTTGGCGACGACCACGTCCATGCGCCCGTCGCCGTTGACGTCGGCGAGGCGCAGATTGAGCGCGTCATAATCGAGCTTGTGAAACTTCACCCCGGCAAAGCCGAAGCCGGAGGCGGCCGGGGGAGCGGCAAACGTCGCCGCGCACAGCAGCGTTGTAGTCAACAGCGCCAGGAAAAACGATTTGGGCATTGAACGACTCCTGAAAGGGGCCTTTAGCGCAGTGTACCGACTGGGTGTGGCAGAATGCAACAAGTGAGAGAAGCTTCACCGCGGAGGCGCAAAGAACGCGGAGAACGGCGATTCAGGTTAACGGACACGGCAACAGCGGCAACGGCGCTCCGTGGTGAAAGCCGCCGTTGTTGTCGTTTCCGTTGCCCCATATAGCTTTTCTCCGCGTTCTTTGCGCCTCCGCGGTGAGGGATTGGCGTCTGTACGCCGGGGGGCAATTTAAGCCAAAATTCTATTGACTTCCCTGATGGGGGGGCTATAATAACGGTTGCTTGGGGTTCGTATGGTTCAGCAGGGGTTCTTCAGAAAAAAATGGAAAGGAGGTGAAATCAAATGAGAAAATGGATTTCAGCATTCACGTTGATCGAGCTCTTGGTCGTAATCGCCATTATCGCTATCTTGGCCGGCCTTCTGTTGCCGGCATTGGCAAGAGCTCGAGAGGAAGCTCGCCGGAAGCAGTGTAATAGTAACCTGGGTCAGATCGTAAAAGCTTGCACGACCTACCAGGAGCCGAACGGCGACTTCTTCCCGGCCCAGTCACAGGATGCCACCAGCGCGACGGATGTTTTCAAGGCGATGCCGTCGCTGGCGATTCTGTATCCGGGCTATGTCGATAACGTGAAGGTGTTCCGTTGCCCGTCCACCGGCGACAACCCGGCGATCTACACGGCGTTTGAGACCACATATGTTACGCGGTTCTCGACGTTCGCCAACCCGGGTTTGGCGGTTGCGGCTACGAACACGCGCGCTCTGATCGACGCCTTGGTCGTGTCCTCAGTGGCCACGGCCGGGAAGTGCAGCTACATGTACGACCAGCTGTCTCACTTCCGTGACGTCGGTCCGAGCCAGGCCATGGCGGCGGACGCCGATGGCATGACGTACCTGACCGCGGGAGGCGTTTATCCGAGCTACACTGGGTACGTACCTGGTGCGGTTGGAAGCACTTGGACTCGGCTGCCGACTAAGCCGAACCATGAGAACGGCCAGAACGTCATGTACTTCGACGGTCACGTGCGTTGGGCTGATACGGCCTACGCCAGTGACGAGCCGCATGACAACATCTGGACCCCGAACGGCGGAACCACGCAGTGGGGCGCTGACACAGACGCGTATCTGTGGGACGGCGTCAACGCTCGCGCTGTTCAGCTTGCGGAGTAGTTGTTGGCTGTGGATGTAACGCCCAGGAGGTGGCTCGCAAGGGCCGCCTCCTGGTGTTTTAAGAGACAAGATTATCTAACCGCCAAGGCGCCAAGAACGCCAAGAACGGCGCGTCAGGCACAGGTAAGCGGCCTCAACCACAAAGGACACAAAGAACGAAGCCGCAGGATGGCGGCAATAGCGATTCGCCGCTATTGCGCAACCAGTGCCGTTGCTATGGAGTTGCCGTTGTCTTGGCGTTATTGGTGTCTTGGCGGTGAAACGTCGTTGCCGTTTCCGCTATCCCGAACCGCCGTTCTCTGCGTCTCTGCGGTGAATTCCGTTGCCGCCAGCCTCTTTACACCGCGAAGCAGGCCACCTGGTGGTCGGGGCCGACCGGGTGCAGGTGCGGTTCTTCTTGGTTGCAGCGCGCGGAGCAGCGCGCACAGCCGCGATCGAAGAATCGGCAGTACCCCGGCGGGTTGAAGGCGCTGGGAATCCCCCCTTGCAGCACGATGCGCTTGCGCCGGCTCTTCGGATCGGGGACCGGCACCGCCGAAAGCAGCGCGTGGGTGTACGGGTGCTGCGGATGGTTGAACAGCTCGTCGCACGATCCGATCTCCACGATCTTCCCCATGTACATCACCGCCACGCGTTCGCAGATGTGGCGCACGACGGCGAGATCGTGGGCGATGAACAGGTAGCTCAGGCCGAATTCCTCCTGCAGGTCCATCAGCAGGTTGATCACCTGCGCTTGGATGGAGACGTCGAGCGCGCTGACCGGCTCGTCGCAGACGATGAAATCGGGGTTGAGCGCGATGGCGCGCGCGATGCCGATGCGCTGGCGCTGCCCCCCCGAGAACTCGTGCGGGTAGCGCCCCATGTGCTCGGCGGAGAGTCCCACGCGCTCCAGCAGGCCGCGCACGCGCTCGCGCAGTTCCGCCCCCTGGGCCAGGCCGTGAACCGCCAGCGCCTCCCCCACGATCGCCCCGGCCGTCATGCGCGGGTTCAGCGAACTGTACGGGTCCTGGAAGACGATCTGCATGTGGCGTCGTTCGAGGCGCAGCGCCTCGGCGTCGAGCGCGGCCAGGTCGCGCCCGCGGAAGAGTATCTGCCCCGCCGTCGGCTCCAGCAACCTCAGCACCGTCCGCCCCAGCGTCGTCTTGCCGCAGCCGGACTCCCCCACCAGCCCCAGGGCGCTCTTGCGCGCCAGCGCCAGCGAGACGTCGTCCACCGCCTTGACGTACCCGTGCACCCGGCTGAAGAGCCCCTTGCGCACGGGGAAATGCTTCTTCAGCTCGCGGACGTCCAGCAGCGGCTGTTCATTTATCACAGGTGTGTTCATCGTTTCACTTTAATGACGACAACAAGTCGAACCGCCAAGACGCTAGGAACGCCAAGAAGAAGGACAATCTATAGTAACGAAACCGGATGCGCGCTCTTAGCGGGCCATCGTTGCCGTAATCCTATTGCTCCGTTCTTTGTGCTCTTCGTGCCCTTTGTGGTTAAGGCCGTTGTCGTTACCCTGCCGTGCCGTCCTTGGCGTCCTTGGCGTCTTGGCGGTTCACACCCTTTCCTTCACTTCAACACCCAGCAGGCCGCCCAGTGGTTCGGGCGCTTCTCCTCCAGCGGCGGCTCCTGTTTGGAGCAGATATCAATCGCGTACGGGCAGCGGGGGTGAAATCGGCAACCGGCCGGCCACTGCTTCGGGTTCGGCACGGTCCCCTTGATGTCCTCCAGGCGCGCCAGCCTGGCGGTGTCCAGTCGCGGGACCGCCTTGAACAGCAGCATCGTGTAGGGGTGGCGCGGGTTCTCGAACAGGTCCGCCGTGTCGGCGCTCTCGACCACCTTCCCGGCGTACATCACCACCACGCGGCGGGCCATCCCCGCGACGATACCCAAGTTGTGCGTGATCAGCAGGACGGCCATCTTCAGTTCGGCTTGCAGGGCCGCCAGCAGATCCAGAATTTCCGCCTGGATCGTCACATCCAGCGCGGTCGTCGGCTCGTCGGCGATCAGCAGCGCCGGGCGGCAGACCAGCGCCATGGCGATCATCACGCGTTGCTTCATCCCGCCGGACAACTGGTGCGGGTAGCTGTCGATCCGCTGCTCGGGGCTGGGGATGCCCACCTTGCGCAGCATCTCGATGGTCGTCTGCCGCGCCTCGTCGAACCCCAATTTCTGGTGGAGCCGAACCGCCTCGATCACCTGGTCGCCGATGGTGAAGACCGGGTTCAGGCTTGTCATCGGCTCCTGGAAGATCATGCTGATCTGCCCGCCGCGCACGGCGCGCATCTCCTTTTTCGGCAGCGTCAGCAGGTCGCGCCCGCGCAGGAGGATTTCCCCATTCTCGATCCGCCCCGGCGCATCCACCAGCCGCAGGATGGACAGTGCGGTGACCGACTTGCCGCAGCCGGACTCCCCCACCAGCCCCACCGTCTCCCCCTCGCCAATCTCAAAGGACACGCCATCCACCGCGCGGGCCACGCCGTCGAGGGTGTGGAAACTCGTGCGGAGGTCCTTGACCTGTAACAAGTTGACGGACTCAACTTTCAACATTCAACGTTCAACTTTCAGGAAACGGATTCAACGTTCAACGTCCGACGTCCGACTTCCAACGTCCAATTAACAACGGCAACGAAAACAACAACGACAAGTACGTCAACAACAATCAATGCCCAATAGTGTCCTGCTTCTTCTGGGCGGTACGGATACTGGTGAAGAATATCTTAATCAGCGACTCCGTTTCGTCAAGCAACGGCTCAACCTGGCGGGGGGATTTTACCATGGGAACTCGCTGGATCAACTTGAGCCAGCGCCGCGTCTCGCGCAGTTCTTTCAGGCAGATGCGCATCTTGTGAATGAAATCCCGCGGCGACTCCGCCCCCTGCGCCTCACCGTGATTGGGCAATGGCGACGTTCCGCACCTGAGAAGTTGCGCGGCTACGTGGTTGCCCGCGCGCGTGCTTGGCAGTTTCTCCGCCAGCCGCATGACGCGCGCGGCATAATCCAGCAGCCGCTCCTCAAGGTCGAACACCGGCATTAACGCGCCCTCCGCTGTGAACGTTGAATCCGTTGTCGTCGTTGCCTGTGTCGTTCGTTGAACGTTGGACGTCGGACGTCGCATGTTGAACGTTGAGTCCGTTCATCACGTCTTCATCCTCGGATCCAGCGCATCCCGCAGTCCTTCACCGACGAGATTATATACCGTCACCGTCACGAATATCATCACGCCGGGCCAGATGGTCAGCCACCAGTAGCCGGTGGGCCAGGTCTGCGCCTGGTTGAGCAGCTCGCCCCAACTCGCCGTGGGGGGGCGCACGCCGAAGCCCAGGAAGGAGAGGCCGCTCTCGGTCAGGATCGCCCCGGCCACGCCGAAGGTGGCCGACACCAGCACGGGGGCGATGCTGTTGGGCAGCAGGTGGCGGAAGATGATGCGCCAGGAGCCGGCGCCCAGCGCCCGCGCGGCAGTGACGTAATCCTTTGCCTTCTCGCCGAGCATCTGCCCGCGCACGAGCCGGGCGACGCCGGTCCAGCCGGTCAGTCCGATCACCAGCATGACGTTGAAGATGGAACGCTTGTCCACGAACGCCATGATTGTCAGAATCAGCAGGAAGGTGGGGAAGCAGATGACCACCTCCACCACGCGCTGGAGGATCAGGTCCACCCTGCCGCCGTGATAGGCGCTGAGGGAGCCGACGAATAGCCCGATCGCCACCGCCACCGCGACCGAGAGGAAGCCGACCGACAGCGACACGCGCGCCCCGTGAATCAGCCGCGCCAGCACGTCCCTGCCGGAGCGGTCGGTACCGAGGACGTGATCTCCGCCGGGAGCTTGATAGGGTCTGCCTGTGTTCTCAAACGGCCCGTACCGGACCGGGGGCCAGACCGCCCAGTTGCCGGGACGTTTCATCGCCTCGGTCATCGTTGCCCGGTAGTCGGTGTTGTCGAGGCGGCTTTGCACAAAGAAGAAGGGAACCAGGCAGGCCGCCGCAACGAGCGCCAGGGCGATCCACACCGCGCGCAGGCATCGTCGATCCCGAGACGGTTGCGTCGTGTCCTCCCGTAGGGGCAAGGCATGCCTTGCCCCTACAACAGCCTGCCTCTTTCGTGTCGTGGCCCAAACGCCTCCCCAGACCGGCAGCACGAGGAGGATGGAGGCTGCGAGGGTCACGAGGCCGTAGTTGAACAGCCGCTCCAGGAACGCCTCCGGCGTCTCCGGGCTGGGCGCGAACAACTCGCGCAGCAGGGGGGCCTGCCACTGGCCATCCACTCGCGCCAGGACCGGCTTGTTGCTCGCCAGCAGCGGCGCCGACATCGCCACGAGGAATAGGAGGACAATCAGCACCAGCCCGGCCATGGCAAGGTGTTCCCGCCGGAACTGGCGCCAGACCAGTTCGCCGTACGAGTGCCCGTGCGCGGGCGCCTCACTGGATGCTGATTCGTGGGTCAACGACGGCATAGAGAATGTCCGAAAGCAAAATGCCCAGCAGGGTCAGGAACGCGCCCATCGTGAACAGCGCCATGATCAGCGGGTAGTCACGGCTGGTCAGCGCCAGCAGCGACAGATTTCCCATTCCGTTGATGGAGAAGATGTACTCGACGATGATCGAGCCGGCGATCAACTCCGGCAGCAGCCCGGCGAAGAGCGTCACCAGCGGGATCAGCCCGTTGCGGAAGACGTGCTTGCCGATGACTTTCCACTCCGGCAGCCCCTTGGCGCGTGCGGTGCGCACGTAGTCCTGGCGGATGATTTCCAAGATTCCCACCCGCGCATAGCGCGACAGCCCGGCCAATTCGGCGTACGTCAGGCAGAGCACCGGCAGGATGAAATGCTTGGAGGTGGCCCAGAGGATTTCCCAGGTGCTCTTGCCCCACGTCAGGTACTCCGCCGGCGACAGCCCGGCTACCGGGAGGGTGGGGGAGCGCAGGGCGAACTGGATGAAGCCAAGGTTGACGTTCAGCACGTGGGAGGAAGCGAAGAACATGAGCAACAACAGGCCGACCCAGAAACCGGGGAGCGAGTAGAGGAGAAAGAGCAGCACCGTCACGGCGCGCTCGTCCAGCTTATTGCGGCGGACGGCGGCATAAATCCCCAGCGGGATGGCGCACAGGTACACCAGGATGATCGAGAGGATGTTGATCTTCAGCGTGGGCGGCATGCGGCTGGCGATCACCTTCATCACCGGCGCGCCGGGGTCCACCACGATGGAACTGCCCCAGTCGAAGCGGGTGACCACCTCCTTGAGCCAGTAGCCGTAGCCGACGATGGCCGGCTTGTCCAGGTGGTATTTCTCGCGCATGAGCTTGCCGGCCAGCGTATCGCGCCGGTCGGCGCGCTGCGCCCCGCCCTCCGACCCGAGCGTCTTGGGGCGCGTCGGGTCGCCGGGGGCCAGGCGCATCATCGTGTAGCTGACCAGGGTGATCACGAACAGGGTGAGCACCATGAACCCCAGGCGCTTGAGGATGTAGTTCTTCATGAAGGCTCAAGGACATAAGGGACTGCAAGGACTGCAATGACAAGCGCAGAGGAGGGACCGCCGTTCAATTCTGCACTCTGCATTCTACATTCTGCATTCTGCAATCTGCCTTCCCCTCACTCTCTGTACTTCTGTTCCGCCAGCGGCACCCAGAAGCTGTTGACGTCCATCCCCAGAGGGTACACTTTGGCGTTGCGGAAGCGCTTGTCCTGCGCCACCAGCGCGTCGCTGTTGATCAGGAAGGTGTACGGCTGCTCCTCGTGAAGAATGCGGTCGAATTGGTGGTAGAGGGCGTTGCGCTTGACCGGGTCGAACTCCACGCGCGCCGCCTCGATCAGCTTGTCCGCTTCCGCGTTCTTGAACCCCACGTGATTGCTGGAGCGCTTCAGGTCCGCCTGGGAACTGTGCCAAAGCTGGTACGGGTCATCGTCCCAGCTTAGCATCCATCTCAGAGTACAGACATCGAAACTCCATTCCTCCACCCGCTGGAGGAAGACGGACCATTCGAGCGGGTTGATGTTGACGATGATGCCGGCTTTGGAGCACTCCTGGCGGACGATCTCGGCCACCTGCTCGCCGATCTTCGCCCCGCTGACGGTCATAAAGGTGAACTCGAACTTCTTCCCATCCTTGTCCAGGATGCCGTCGCCGTCATGGTCGCTCCAGCCGGCCTCCGCGAGCAGCGCTTTCGCCCTTGCTGGGTCGAACGGCCAGGGCTGGATCGTCCTATCGTAGGCGGGACTCTCCACGAAGAAGGTGCCGGTGGTGATGCGTCCGAGTCCCAGATAGGCCTCGCGCAGGATGCGCGGACGGTCCGTCAGCATCGTCAGCGCCTGCCGGACGCGGCGGTCCTTGAACAGGTCGTTGCGCAGGTTGTATCCGATATAGCTGTAGTCGCGCTCCGGGTACTTGAACTTCGCGAACTTCTCGTTAAACGCCGCGTCGTTGGTCTGTTTGACCCATTGCTCCGGCAGCAAGCCTTCGTCAATGCGGTCCAGTTCGCTATGGCGCAGCGCCTCCAAACGTGCCGTCGGTTCCTTAATGACCCGCACGACCATGCTCTTCAGGTACGGCTTGGGGCCGTAGTACCTTTCATTGCGCGTGAAGCGGACTTCCTTCCCTTTCTCCCACCCCTGGAAAATCCACGGGCCGCAGCCGACGATCATCCGGTTGCGTTCATTGTTCTGCGCGAATTCTTCATACGCCTTGTCCGGACTGAACCGGTAGAAGTGACGCGGAAGCGGTTGAAGCCCCAGCGTCAGGTCCATGGACATGAAATACCGGCGCTTCCAGATGGCCTGGAAGGTGTAATCGTCCAGCACCTTGATCTGATCCAAGTCCTGAAAATAATTGCGCTGCGAGTCGCACGGGATCTTCGGGTTCTGGATGACGTCCATGTAGAACTTGAAATCCTGAGCCTTCACTTCTACGTCCTTGAACGACTCGCCGGTCGTGGGGTCGGTGAAGTCATGCCAGAGGGCCCCGTGGCGCAGGTGGATGGTGTAGGTGAGCTTGTCCGGGCTGACCTCCCAGCTTTCGGCCAGCAGCGGCTCCCATCGGTCGGGGTTGATCAGGTTGCGCACGCCGACGGTGTCGAAAGTTATGCTCCAGTACTGGGCCACGTCGTACTCGTTGTTGATGATGTAATTCATATTTCCGGTATCCGCGATGGTCACGCTGACGATCCCGTCGCCGGCGACGGCGGCCGGGTCGCGCACCTCCATATTGGGGAAGTGCGGCATGGCGTTCGTCCGCTCTGTCGCGTTCGGAATCGGCGCGGAGGGATTTGCAGGCGGCGCGCTGAGGCGGCCGGAAGCGAGTTCCTCGCGCATGCGCGTCAGGTCGCTGCGCATCTCCGCGAGGTCGGCGATGAGCCGCTCCTCACGCCGGCGGAAGAGGTCCACCGCGCCGATGGTCAGGTAGATGCCGATGGCCAGAAGCACGGCAATGATGAAGAGCATCACGTTGGCGAAAAGCGATCTTTCAGCCATGGTCTGATGACCTCACGGGGAGTGGCATGTGTAGCGACGGGCTTTGGCCCGTCGAAGAGTTGTGTTTGTACGGGCTAAAGCCCGTGCCTACACCCACGCCGCAGCCTATTTCGGGGTTTCCCCCGCAGCCGGTGTGGCCGCCGGCGTCGCCGGCTTTTCGGGCGCGGCCGGCGTGACCGGGGCCGTGGCCGGCGCGGCCGGAGCTGCGGCCGGGGCGGGGGGGACCGCCGCCGGAGCAGGACGAACGGCCGGCGCGGGATTGAACTCCCCTGCCGGCTGGGTCGCCAGCCACTTGCTCGCGGCATCCACGCAACGGCTCAGCGCCCAGGGCGGGGTGGAGTCAAATTCGAAGGTGACTTTCTGCATCGGATTGGCGCTGCCCACCAGTGCCTCGAGAGCCAGGCCGATGTGATGGAGCTCCATCACGGTCGGGAGCTCCTCCAGGTCGCGGATCACCATCTCCTGCTCCTGCAGCGTCAACTTGGTGGGGTCCATGGGGGGGAGCGCCTTTTTCGGCGTCACCGAAACTGCGGGCTGACCGGGCGCGCCGGGGAGCGGGGTCGCGCCGGGCCTGGCAGTCGGCGCATGGGTCTCAGCCCCCGGGGGGCCGGGCCTTCTGGCCATGGGTGGCGCCATCGCTGGCCGATCTGACACACGACCGGAAGCTCTGTCGTCGAACCGGGTGGGCGCTCGCCCTCCTTCAGTGGGGAACATTGCCGCCGCGCCGCCCGGTCCGATCTCAATCCGGCCGCCTTCGGTCTGTGGCGTCAGGGCCGCGTCGACTTGCTTGCGGTAATCCTCCTTGAGGTCCTCCAGGTACTTGATGATTGGCGGGATGGCCGGCTTGAGCTTCGCGTCGCTCGCGGCCAACACCACCGCCACCCGCAGCGGGCGCGGGCGGTCGGTCTTCAGGCACGACGTCAGCGCAGCCAGTCTCTCCGCGTCGGGGAACTGTGCGCTGGTGATAATCCCCTGCGCCCCCCATTGCGCCATCGCCGGATTGCTGTCCCCCACGCAGCGTTTGAGCGCCTGCAGCAGTTCGGGGGCGTCACCGCCGGCCTGGGCCATCTGCGCCAGAACGATGGCCGCATTCAGCCGCACCTGCACCTCGTTATTGTCCAGCAGCGCCGCCACCTTCTTGAACGACTGCTCGCGCTGTTCAACCAGCAGCTTGCGCGCCTTATCCAAGTCCATGGCGAACGTCACGACCAGGTTATCCTGCTTGGCCGTGTTCCAGAGCACGTCAATCGCCGCATCAATCGGATCTTTCGCCGGAGCGGGGGCTTGTGCCATGACGAAGGGGGGAGCGAGCAGCAGGGCCGCCAAGCCGATCAGAAGGGAGCGTACCGGATGCATTCGGACATCCTCCGTCTCGTGGAATCGGAATTACACAACGCACTATAGCCGCGCTCAAGAAGCCATGTCAAGGGGGATGGCCCGGCGCAAGGGCGCGGCGCGGGGAGGGATCAGCGCCACCAGATGCGTCCGCGCAACTGGTCAATCCAGCAGGTGACCTCCCGGACCAGCGAGGCCGCCTGACCCTGAATCTGATCCAGATCGGGCGCGCTCAACAACCCCCGCGCGTTCAAGCCGGCCAGCTCGTCCAGGCACTGGTCCAGGCTGCGCAAGGCGCGCTTGCAATTGGCGATGTTGCCGCAGAGGGAATCGCGTTCGTAGCCGATCCCGTGCCCTCCGGCGATCTGGGCGGGGACCATCTGGGCGTGGAAGGCGGCGTTGCGGGCCTCCTCGTCGTCCGCCCAGCGCGGCACGCTGGCGCGGAGCTTCTCTTCGAGCGCGCCGGCAAACTCCTGCGCGCGGCAGTAGGCGGGGATATCGCGCAACTGTTCAAAGCAGGCGATCAGTTCCGCGGCGTCCGGGTCCTCCTCCAGGCTCTGCGGATCGGACATCAAACGCATGAGCTCGTACGCCTCGCAGTCGAAGCGGTCCTCGCAAGCCGGGCAATTGCGTTCGCCGCCGCAGCGGCGCAACTCCTCCTCCCATCCCATCTCATGGGCGATCAGGAGGTCCCGGTTGGGGTGTTTGGCGAGGGTCTCGTAGAGTTCCTGGTACTTGGCGGTGCGGGCGTCCGCGCGCTGAAGGAAGCGCTCCCAATCCAATTCGTCCCATTCCTGACGATCGGGCGCATCATAGACCGGGTCAAGCATCGGCACGCCTTTCAGGCGAACGAACGGTCGAACGCCAAGCGCGTCAAGCGGCACGGCATGAACGGCCCCACCTCTACAGGCTGAACCAGTGTACCGAGTTAAGGCCCGATTCGTCAAGTTTTTCGGGGGTCATCCTTTCATTTCCGCCCCCATCGGATTACAATTTTCGGTGCGTCCTTCGTTCCACCCGGTCTCAAAGGGGGCCCGAAATGACGCGCCCTCGTAACCGGGGGATTGCGAGGGGATTCTCTCCGCGGCCTGAACTGTGACTGGAGTTGCCATGCTGCCCGATGCGAAAGGACATTTCGGCCCGTTCGGCGGCCGATATATCCCCGAGACCCTCATGCCCGCCGTGGTCGAGTTGGACAAGGCGTACCGCGCGGCCCGGCGCGACCCGGCTTTCCGGCGCGAGCTGGACTACTACCTGCGCCAGTACGCCGGACGCCCCACCCCGCTCTACTTCGCCGAGCGGCTGACGAAGCGCCTCGGCGGCGCGAAGATCTACCTGAAACGCGAGGACCTGCTGCACACCGGCGCGCACAAGATCAACAACACGCTGGGGCAGGCGCTGCTGACCAAACGCATGGGGAAGAAGCGCGTGATCGCCGAAACCGGCGCCGGCCAGCATGGCGTGGCGACCGCCGTCGTCGCCGCACTCTTCGGCTTCGACTGCGACGTGTACATGGGGGAGGAGGACATGCGCCGCCAGGCGCTCAACGTCTTCCGGATGCGCACCCTCGGCGCGCGCGTGGTGAGCGTGACCAGCGGTACGCGCACGCTGAAGGAGGCGATGACCGAGGCGATGCGCGACTGGATGGGCTCGGTGGCCACCACCCATTACATCCTCGGCTCGGTCGGCGGGCCGCACCCCTTCCCGATGATGGTGCGCGACTTCCAGACCGTGATCGGGCGCGAGACGCGCCGGCAGATGCTCAAGACGGAGAAACGCCTGCCCGATGCGATCCTGGCCTGCGTCGGCGGGGGAAGCAACGCGGCGGGGATCTTCACCCCCTTCATCAAGGACAAGGAGGTCGGCCTCGTTGGCGTCGAGGCCGCCGGACGCGGGCTGAACACGGCCGAGCACGCCGCGACGCTGGAACGCGGTAGCATCGGCGTGCTGCACGGCAGCCGCTCCTACGTGCTGCAGGACGCCGAAGGGCAGACCCTCCCGGCGCACAGCATCTCCGCCGGCCTGGATTACCCCGGCGTCGGCCCCGAGCACAGCTACTGGAAGGAGACCGGTCGGGTTACGTACAACTCCGCTACGGACAAGCAGGCGCTGGACGCCTTCGGGCTGCTGTCGCGGCTGGAAGGGATCATCCCGGCGCTGGAGTCCGCCCACGCCGTCGCGCACGCGATCGAGGCCGCCCCGAAGATGAAGCGGGACCAGATCATGGTCATCTGCCTCTCCGGTCGCGGCGACAAGGACTGCGTTGAAGTGGCGGAAAAACTCGGACAGAAGATATGACCATTGCGGATTTCGGATTGCGGAGTGCGGATTGCCGTCAACGAATCCGACTTCCTGAAATCCGCAATCCGCATTCCGCAGCGGCGGAGTACGCGCATAAGCTTCTACTTACTGAGGGTAGCTTGTGAAGAACAGAATTGACGCAGCATTCGAGCGGTGCCGCAGTGCGAAGCGCGCGGCGTTCATGCCGTTTCTCACCGCCGGCGACCCGACGCTGGCCGCGACGGCGGCGCTGATCGAGGAGTGCGAGCGCCGCGGGGCGGACCTGCTGGAGCTGGGCATCCCCTACTCCGATCCGGTGGCCGACGGACCGACGATTCAGGCCAGCTACGGCCGCGCGCTCGCGGCCGGCTGCCGGCTGGAGGACATCTTCGACATGCTGCGCGGGGTGCGGGAGCGGTGCAATCTGCCGATCCTGACGATGGTCAGCTTCAGCATCGTCTCGCGGCACGGGCCGCAGGCGTACTTCGGCCGCGCAGTCGAGGCGGGGGTGGACGGCGTTATCATTCCCGACCTGCCGATCGAGGAAGGAGCGAAGGTGGCGCGGCTGGCCGAAAAGGCCCGGCTGTACCCGGTATTCCTGGTCGCTCCCACGACGCCGGATGAGCGGATGAAGGGGATCGTCCGGCGCTCGCGCGGGTTCATCTATTACATCGCCGTCACCGGCACCACCGGCGCGCGCGCGGCGCTGCCGGCCGACTTGGCGCAGCATATCGCCCGCGTGAAAGCGGCGACCGACAAGCCGGTGGCCGTCGGGTTCGGCGTCTCGGCGCCCGATCAGGTGGCCGCGGTGGCGCAGGCGGCCGACGGGGTGATCGTCGGCAGTGCCATCGTCCGCAAAGTGGCCGAATGCGCCGGCCGTCCGCTGCCGGAACTGGTCGCCGAAGTGGGTCGGTTCGTGGGGAAATTGGCTGCGGCGACGAAAAAGAGTTGAACGGCGATACTGATTACTGAATGGCGCTGCCGCGGTCCGCACGCCCCATCGCGATGTGTTGTTCCAATCGCAAATCATCAATCATCAGTTATCAACCAGCAATCCTCCGTCCCTATAGCCCCGCCAAGAGCTCCAGCCTCTCGCGGATGAGCCGGTGCGATCCCAGGCTCAGCAACAGCAGCGCCGCCCCCGTCCCGTACAGCGCCACCTCCGCCCCGAGCAGGAATATCCCGGAAAGAAGCATGATGATGGCGACGAAAAACTGCGCCGCGAAGAACCAGATGCCCAGCGCCAGAATCCCCGCGCCGCGCTTCACGTAGAGCGACATGAAGAGCGTCAGGTGTAGCAGGAAGAGCCACTGCGCCAGCGCGTGGAACAAGATGGGCAGGAGCTTCGGACTCCATTCCATGTTCCTTGAGAACAACCCCACCAGGGTGAGCGTCGCGGCGATGCTCGCCAGCGGAAGCGTCCCGGTGAAGATGCCCAGCACTTTGGACCAGGCCAACCTCCCGGTGGAGATCGGCAGGCACATCAGGTTGGGCCAGGTCTGCCAGTTCCGCTCCTCGGCAAAGACCTTCCCGGCGGCGAAGATGGTCTGCAGGCCGAAGATGATCCAGGCGGGGAATTGCGCCCCGAAGGCGAAGTCTACGAGACGCGGCGGAGGGGGCATGTCGTATTTGCATATCAGCCAGTAGACCGTGCCCAGGATTGCGCCGCAGACCAGATACGTCAGCAGGGCCGTCCACCATCCGCCGGCCATGAAGTAGAAGTCCTTCCAGGCCAGCGCGTTGCGCCAGGGGCGGCCGGGCGAAAGCCAGCGCCGCCGCCCCCCGGTGCCGCGCGCCAGCAGCCCGCGCGCGGGCGACGCCTCCTTCTGCTCGCGCGTGAAGAACTCGAAAAGCCTCCATGCCCCCAGGAACAGCAGAACCCCCAGCGCCACGTTGCTGATGAACTGCCAGCCGACCAGCGAGCCGGAAAAGCCGGTCTTCATGATGTCTATGCCGCGCTTGAAGGGATTGGCCTCCAGCGTCGCGTCGAAGCAACGCTTGGCCAGCGTGGCGAAGGCCCCGTCCGCCTCCAGCTTGCCACTCAGTTCCAACTCGTGGATCAGGGGAGTGCCCAGCGGGAGGCAGAAGAACACCAGCAACGAGAGCAGCACCGCTCCCCCGGCGTTGCCGCTCTTTTCGCACACGACGGACCAGAACAGCCCCAGGCTGCTCATGAAGACCATGTAAGAAAGAAGCGCCAGGTACGCGGCGAGCACCTGGCTGAGCGCCACGCCGCCGAGGGTGATAGCCAGCAGGGTGAAGGGGATTTGCATCACCAGGAGCATCAGCGCGCCGATCAGGCGCACGGTGGACTTGCCCAGGAGGATGGAGAGCGGGTCCAGCCGGGTCATGCGTAGCAGCCCGAGGGTCATCTCCTCCTTCTCTTCGGTGATGGCGGTGGCGAAGTAGCCGATTCCGGCTAGGGTGATGACGACCAGGTTGGTGAAGAAGACCGTCGCGAAGAATTGCAGTCCCGGCGCCCCCATGCGGGAGGAGGCGGCGTAGAACATGAGCAGTTCCAGCACGATCACCCCGACCAGGATGACGCGCGCCAGGTAGGGGAGATTCTGCCGCGCCTCCAGGCGCAGCGCGCGCGTGAACAGGGCAAAGATCGGCCGGCTCATTGCGGCACCCCCGGCTCGGTGAGGTCCATGAACGCCTGGTTGAGCTGGCTCCCATCCTCCTGCACGGCGACAATGCGCCCCTTGCTGGCGATCACCGCGCGGAGGATGGCGTTGACGTCGGTACTCTCCGGGTTGAACGTCACGCGATAGGCGGCGTTCTCCTGCGCGATCACCTCTGCGACGCCGTCGAGCGCGCGCAGCGCCGCCTCGGTCGGCGGGTGCGCGGCCTCCAGGTGCAGCAGGAAGGCGCGCCCCCCGTCCTCGCGTGAGAGCAAGCCGCGCTTGACCCCGGAGTACTTGATCTTTCCCCGGTCAATGATGGTGAAGCTGTCGCAAAGGGTGGCCAGTTCGCTGAGGATGTGGGAGCTGATGAAGATGGTCTTGCCCATGCGGCGCAGCTCGCGGAGGATCTCCATCAGCTCGATCCGCGCGCGCGGGTCCAGCCCGCTGGCCGGCTCGTCCAGGAGCAGGAGTTCCGGGTCATGCACGAGGACGCGCGCCAGGTTGACGCGCTGCTGCATGCCGCGCGAGAGGGAGCGGATCAGGTCGTCGCGCCGGCCGGTCATGTCCGTCAGCGCCAGCACGTCGCTCACCACGCGGTCGCGCCGGGCGATCTCCATGCCGTACGCGGCGGCGAAGAAGTCGAGGTACTCGAACACCGTCATCTGCCGGTACATGCTGAAGTGGTCGGGCATGAAGCCGATGCGCGCGCGCACCTCCCGGTACTCCTTGACGATGTCCTGTCCGAAGATTCGTGCGCAGCCGGCGTAGGGGCGCAGCAGGGTGGAGAGAATCTTGAGCGTGGTGGTCTTCCCCGCGCCGTTGGGGCCGACGAAGCCGTGGATTGAGCGGCGCGCGACGACGAAGGAGACCCCCGACACCGCCTGGTGGCCGCGGTAGGCGAAGAAGAGGCTGTCGGCGACGATGGCCGGCTCCTCGCCCGCGGGAACCGCCGGCGCGGGGGCCTGTTCGCAGACCGGGGGAAGGATCATCTCCTGCTCGTTCGTAGTCATTCCATTCCTCTCTGCATCAATGGTCATCGCGAGGAGTCCCCGCCGTGCGGGGGACGACGTGGCGATCTTCCGCTTTTCCGTTAGGTCGTTAGCTCTGAAGGCAGCACGAGTGCAACGGCCACGGAAAGCAGGAAGATTGCCACGGCCCCGCTCACAGCGGGGCCTCGCAATGACGTTGAATCAACACGGCCGGTCAGTTCTCCGCTGACGAATAGCTGTAATGGTAGATCACGATATTCCGTTCGCGCCCCAGCCGGTTCGGCGCAAGGTTGAACTCGCCGCCCCCCTCGCAAGCGATGAAGAGGTGGCGGGTCGGGCGCTGGGGGTCCAGGACCGCGTCGCGGAACTTCTCCGTCGCGCCGGACGCGTCGGCCATGATGGTCACAGCCGCCGAGCGCAATGCCTCCTGCACCTCTGCGTCGGAATCCCCTTCCGGCTGCCGCCGCCTGGCGTAGGGGGCATACCCCGTAATGCCGGGCAGTTCGGGGGCGGTGGCCGTCCCGCGGAGGCGGCCATTCTCAATTTGAAGCCAGATCCATGAGTTGCCCGTCACGGCATATGCCCAGAGGATGTTCGGAGGGAGGCTGCCGTCGGCAATGAAGCCGGTCGGGTCCTTCGGGTCCCAGCCGGAAGCCTGCGCCGCCCACTCTTTCCCAGCGGCCTTGGAACGATGGACCATGAAGCGGCTGGAATTGATGGGGACGTCCACCAGCAGGCCCCCCGCGCGCCCGTTGCGGATGGCCCCCTGCGCCGGCTGCGTCCGCACTCCCGGTGTGGCGTATTCGCTTCCCGTGGCCTCGCTTGCGTGCGCGACGGCGTAGTTCGCGCCGCGCGTGGCGAACAGTGTCGTCCATTGGCTCAGCGCATACTGGCCGCCCCCCAGCGGGCGCGCCTCGGTGAGGGTGTAGATGCGCGCCGCGCGCCCGCGCCCGCGCTGACCCACGAAGGACATCAACACCGAGAAACTCAGGACGACCAGAAAGAAATAGAGGAAGACGCGCCGGTATTCCATCTTCCGCCCCACGATCCAGTTGACCGGCCCGATGAGCAGCAGATACGCCCCCGCGCAGCCGAAGATCATCCACCAGTTGTGCTGCGGCTTGGAGACGTCGTTCAGCTTGCGCATCACGTCGTCGGTGAGGGAGATGAGCCCCCACGCGTTCCCCTGCGGAGGCTCCCGGAACGTCGCGGCGGGGAAGCCGGAGCGAGCGAGCGTCTCCTCGCTGATGTCGCGCGCCGCGACCGGGTGGCGCACCACGCGCCCCAGGCCGACGCGCCCCTCCGCGGCCAGCGCGGCCAGGTCGCCGCCGAACTGCGGCGTCTCGCCGAAGGAGTTGCGCGCCACGTGCACCACGCCGCCGAGCCGCAGCCAATCCAGGAACGCCGTGCGGCGCGCCTCCTCCCAGCGCGGCGCGTGGTCCAGCACCACCGCGCACAGGCCGTCCGTCGCGGTCACGCTGGTCGGGAAGAGTTCCTCGGGGAAGCGCTTGATCTGCGGCGCCACGCCCATCCGGCCCCCTTCCGGCTCCAGCAGGACGACGGCCGGCGGGCCGAATCGCGGTGCCGGCAAAGTCGCGCTCTCCTTCGGCCCCTCCCCCCAACTGACCGCCCAGGTCTCCTCCGGCTCCTCCGTGAAGATCTGGAACTGCACCCAGCGCGACGCGAAGGGGACCAGGTAGCACGGCTCGACCACCCATGGCCCGACCGCCTGGCCGAAGTCCACCCGGCGGGCGCGCAACGCGCCGTCGAACGGCTTCGCCGTATCGTTCTCGACCAGCACGGAGAGGATGTTGAACCGCTGCGGGACCACCTGCCCGCTGAATCCCCAGAGCGCATCGCGGACCTGCAGGGCGAAGGCAGGGGGGGCGGCGAGAATCAGCAGAAGGAACGCAAGCAGGCGTATCCGGCGCAACGAAGACCCCCTTATCAAAACGGGGCAATTATACCGTTTATGCGGACGACTTTCACCACGGAGCGCCACGGAGGACCACGGAGAACGGCGCTCAAGGTTAACGGCGTTAAACCACTGATGAACACGGATGCACACGGATACGGAGGAAGGGCGACAAATCAGTATCCGTGTCTATCAGTGTTCATCCGGGGTTCCTGTGGTCGTTGTTTCGTTGCCGTTAAACCGGAATGTCGTTCTCCGTGGTCCTCCGTGGCCCTCCGTGGTGAGACGCCGTCTCGTTCTTCCCCGCCGGCGTTCGCCCGAGGATATTGTCCGCGCGCGCCAGGCACCAGTTCCTGAGCAAGAACCATGCCAGCCCATAGAAGGCGGTATTGAGGAGCAGCGGCACATAAATGCCGCCGATGTCTCTGCCCAATTGCCTCCCGACGTCATTTATTTCCAGTCCAAGGATCATCGCGCCCGGGCTGGCGAGGAACACAAGGGACACTGGCGGCCGGTCAATCCCCATATGGAAAAGTACCTCCCCCGCAACGAGCAGAAGCGGGACCGCGCCGCACCAGAAGACCAGGACGATCAGCGCGGCGATGATCGCCTTGGCGCGCGACCGCATCTTGCCGCCGACGAACAGCCCCAGCCAGTACAGCATCGGCAGGTAGACCGCCACGGTCAGGACCGAGCCGATCAGATACAGCGTTGATTGCGCATCATCTCCCCAGCGGCCGCCATATTCCGCGTGCCACTCCATGAGAATGAGCGTCACCAGCGGCACCGCGCCGACGATGGCCAGCCGCCGGACCGCGCGCATCTTCTCCTTGATGATCTGCGCGCCGGTCATCGGCGTGGTCAGCAGCACCCCCAGCGTCTGCGCCGAGCGTTCGGAGGGGACCGCGTCCGCCCCGCGCACCACCACCGCCAGCGCCACGACCGTCCAGAGGAAGAAGAGCATCACGCTCAGCGGCACCACGTCGTGCGTGTAGTAACGGTTGTCGAACGTCGCGATCATGCCGATCAGGATCACCGGCATCTCGATGACCAAGAGGACGCGCAACAGGTAGTTGAGCTTGCCGAGCGACTTGCGGCTGGTCTCGCGCCAGAAAACCGGGTCCTCCGCCGGGAAACCGGTCTTGTCGCGGATCAGGACGATGCCGCCCGTGATCGTGTTGATGCGGGTGAAGAAAGCGTCCAGGCGGCGGAAAAGCCCCAGCACGTAGTTGCTCGACTTGACGGCGGCGCGCCGCAGCAGGAAGAGGCGGGCCATAATCAGGAAGATCGCTGCGCTGAAGAGGGTGGGCAAACTGAGCAGAAAAGCTGTGGAGATAGTAAGGTAAAGGGACACCTCGCCGGCAGCCGCCATTCCGACCGCCATTCTGGGTTGGGACATTGCTTCAGCCATGACGATCGGCGGACACAATGCAAAAGCTACGGGCTGAACCGATGGGTTGTGCAGACCCAACACGAAGTAGATGGTCAGCGGCGGCCCAAAATACAGCGCCAGCAGCCCCAGGTAGGAGGCGATGAAGGCGGACACGGAGGTCCGGCACCATGCGGAAATCATCAGCGACAACGCGCCGACCTGGAGGAGCGTGATGAACAGGAAGTACGCGAGCAGTATGATCTGGGCCAGCGACACGCCCCCCAGCGAGTACGCCAGCGCCACCAGCGGCAGGCCGAGCAGGAGGAAGACGGCCATCGGGACCATCCGGCCGACGTATTTCTCCAGAACTATTTCCCACGGGCGCAGGTCGGTTAGCAGGATCAGCGGGAGCGCCTCGCGCTCCTTCTCGCCGGTGATCGCCGAGGACATTAGAGCGGGCAGAAACAGAAAGAGCCCGCCGAACTGGAGGACCATGGCGCCTTGGAAGACCTCGCGCCCGCGGCCCATGATGCCGTAGACGGAGCCGCCGCTGAAACGCCCCAGCGTCGCCTTGAGGATCAACCCGTAAATGCCGAACAGCAGCGCGGCGTATACCACGCGCACGACGTACGTGCGCTTCCGCGACGCCATCTCCGTCAGGTCCTTGACCAGAAGCGGAAAGCGGCCGCGGAGGCTGAGCCGGCTCGTCCAGGCGTCGGTTGTCATGTGCGGCATGCTCCAGATTGAAGAGCGTCTCCACGTCAAGCCAATTTCTTTTCACCACGGAGCGCCACGGAGGACCACGGAGAACGGCGAGACGAGAGAGAAACCGCCGATCCTTCGGCAGGCTCAGGACCGCGAGCTATGCCGAGCGGTGAACGCGAATGAACGCCGATACAGAACCAGAGAAGCCCTCTTGGCCCAATGCGCTTCTTCCTCTTTCCAGTATTTGCGTTCATCGGCGGTTCCTGTCGTTGTTGTTTCGTTGCCGTTGCCCTGATTCGCCGTCCTCCGTGGTTCTCCGTGGCCCTCCGTGGTGAGAAGCCTTCGCTCATCACGCGGTTTTTCCCTCGGTCAGCTTCATAAACACCGTCTCCATGTCCATCGCCTCCGGCTGGAACATGCGGATGCGCGCGCCGAGCGCGTGCAGCCGGTCGAGGAGATCCTCCGGGGGCAGAATCTCCTCCTGCACCTGGAGGCTGAGCCGGTCAATCAGCGGCTCGGCGGCGACGACGCCGGGGATGGCGCGGATCGCCGCGAGCATCGCGTCGTTCAGGTTGGCCAACTGGACGTGGATTTGCCGCTTGAGCGAAAGCTGGCGGTAGATGTCCTGCAGCGAGCCCTCGGCGACGAACTTCCCCGCCTCGATGATCCCGATACGCGTGCAGATTTGCGAAAGCTCGTGCAGGATGTGGCTGGAAACCAGAATGGTCTTGCCCATGTTGCGCAACTCCTTGAGCAGTTCGCGCATCTCGATCCGCGCGCGCGGGTCCAGGCCGCTGGCCGGCTCGTCCAAGAGCAGCAGTTCCGGGTCGTGCATCAGGACGCGCGCGAGGCTGAGGCGCTGCTTCATCCCGCGCGAGAGGCCGTCCACCGGCGACGCGCGCTTGCCGGACAGGTCGGTCAGCGCAAGCACGTCGCTGACCACGGCGCTGCGCTTGGCGGTCGGGATGCGGTAGGCGGCGGCGAAGAACTGGAGGTACTCCTCGGTGGTCAGGTCGTCATACACGCCGAAGAAATCCGGCACGTAGCCGATCTTCCGGCGCACCTTCTCCGGGTAGAGCGTCACCGAGAGGCCGTCTATCCGCGCCTGCCCGTAGGTGGGCTGAAGCAGCGTGGCGAGCACCTTGATGGTGGTGGTCTTCCCCGCGCCGTTGGGGCCGATGAAGCCGAACACCTCCCCCTTGGGGATGGCCAGGTTCAGCCCGCGCACCGCCGGGGTGCTGCCGTACATGACGAGGAGGTTGTTGATTTCAACGTAAGCGGCCATTGCTTCTCCTTCCGTTGCAGGGGCAAGGCATGCCTTGCCCCTACCTAATTTCAACGGGCCTCTGTGCAATAGAGGTGGCGATGGACGATGATATCATCCCCCTGCCGCTCGGCGACAAGCAGGAGCCATTGGTTCGGGTCGGTCGGATCGAGGAGCGCGAGGTCCTCCAGGACAGGCGTCCCGCTGGGGGAGAGCTGAGAGACGAGGCTGAACAGGTTGGCCTGGGGGTGGACGCTGATTTCTTTGAGAATATTCTCGCTCACGCTGTAATTGCCCGGCAGGCTGAAATTCATCTGTGTCATGGCTGGGGAAGTTGCCGTGGCGTGGAAGCGCATGACGCCGACGTTGCGCATAGCGCCGGCCACTACGCCAGCAACCGTTTGCTCTGACGGATTGAACACCTTCCAGTCAATCCTGCGCCCCGCGTGGGCCTGCTCCAACGACAGGTAGCGATACACGCGGTAGGTCCACTGCTCCATCTGCTGCTCAAGCTGGTAGGAGGCGGGGAAGCGGCCGACGAAGTCCGGCGGCTGGCTCGCGCCGCGGCTTCGGTTGTCATAGTAGTATTGCCCCTGCGTCGCCACTGTGGCGGCAAGGGAGTTCGTGATCGGGGTGATGACGCGCCGGCTGCCGGCGGTGAAGACCATCTCGATCCGGCTGGCGCGCAGGACGTTTCCCTCGGCGTCCTCGTCCTGGATGATCAGCGCGCGGCGGTGGTCCCGGCCGCCGATGTAATAGCGCGATAGCCCGACAAAGAGGAGGGTGAAGGCGACGCAGTAGAGCGGCAGGGTGACCCAGGTGTACTTGCGCTTCCCCATCCAGCCGAGGATGAAGTAGTCCCCCGGCCCGATCAACCCCAGGAAGCCGACCAGCAGCAGCCCGACCAGCCAGAACGGAATCACGCGCACCTGGCGCGGGGCGAGGGTCTCGGTCAGACTGTTCACGGCGTTCAACGCGAGCGGCGTGGCGGTGACAAGGCGGTTCTCCGAGTCCGGCCCCCGCGACAATCCGCCACGCTGGCTGCCCCCATAGTAATTCAGGGAAGGGGTGCTGCCCTGCTTCGGGTCCCATTCATCCTTGCCGACCAGGCTGTCCAGCTGAGCTTTCCGCGCCTTCCAGAGGAAAGCGGCGATGCGACGCCACCCCGCCCACTCCGCCTCCGGCGCGGGGGAGAGCGCGATGACTGCGCGCCCGAGCTCCAGCCGGCGCATGATGATGCCCTCGGTTTCTTCAGCGTCATTGCGAGGAGTCCCGCCGGTTGCGGGACGACGAAGCAATCCTTCGGAGGGACCGGCGGCCAAGACGCCGCTGGACTCATTGGCGTTCTCACCTTCAGGAGATTGCTTCGTCGTCGCCCCGCGTTCCGCAGGGCGACTCCTCGCAATGACAACATCCGTGTCCGACGCGGCGCCCCCTTTGCCGATGACTTCCCCCTGCGTGTTGAGTCCGAAGCTGTCTCCCCCCGCGAGCTTGTTCAGGAACTCCAAGTGGTACGGCTTCACATCCGCGCCGGGGAAAACGCAGACGCTCCCGCCCGCCTTCACCCAGACCAGCAGCGCGTCAAGCTGCCGCTCGCGCAGCAGGCTGAAGCCGCGCCCCGTGATGCAGATCAGGTCGAAGCTGCAACAGCCCAGCGGCGTCACGGGCGCATCCTTGGCGGCGAGGAAGGCTTGATAGGTCGAGATAAGGCGGGGGGCCTGACGCTTGTCGCCCGTCTCCTCTTCCGGCTCGAAGCGGTCCAGGCGCAGGCCGCGAATCGTGTCGAACAACCTGTCCTCGGTCCGCTCGTCACCCTGAACGACGCCGACGCTCAACGCGCGCTCCATCGGCCCGGAGACCATCAGTTGGCGGCTGCCGAGCAGGTACGCGCCCGACGCCGTGCGGAAGATCATGTCCGCGTGGACGAAGCCGCTGCTGTAAACGGCGAACGGAGGGAGCGTGATGCGGAACGTCTGTGTTCCGGCGGTGAGCGCAAGGTCTGGCGTGCGCAACGTGAGCAGGTGGGAGCCGGACTCGTCGCGCAGGCGGATCTCCAGCGCCCCTTCCAGCAGGGCGACGCCGGAGTACTGGAACTCGACCAGCGCCGGAACGGGGGCGTTCGCCTTGGCCCGCAGCACCAGCGGGGTCAATTCCGCCTTGAGAACCGCCTGCGCGGCAGCGGGAAGGGACGTGGCTAGGAGAAGGAGGAGAGCAAGAACAATCGTGGGCATTCCGCCCGCGACGGGGACTTGCCGTTCGACGTTGCTCACGGCCCTGAGCGTGTCGAAGGGAGAGTCCGCGCTACACACGGCCCCTTGGAACGGCGTGTAGGCACGGGCTTTAGCCCGTGCAAAAGGATGGTGCGCTACAGCGCACCGCCACGCGGTCTGCCCCCGCCTCGACCATTCAATTCTGCGTTCTGCGCTCGCCGTCCTCACCCTCTCCCCCCTCCCGGCCTTCGCTGGAAGTACCACCACTCCAGCATCAGCACGACGAAGCCGAACGTCAGCAGCGCCGGCCAGAGCATGCGGTCGGCGGGGGTGGTGACGGTGGAGGCCGTCACGGCGATTTGCTCGTTGAACATGATCTGTTCGACCCCGGCGAGGGAGCTTTCGCGCGGGTCCAGCAGGCTGGCGCCGACGGACTGCTCGCGCCCGCCTCCGCTGATGCGGTAGGAGCCGACGCGCGGCGCGGGGACGCTGCGCAGGAAGCCTTCCGCGTCGCTGCGCATGCGGCGCGTCGAGCCGTCGGGCGCTTCGATGACGCACTCCTGCTCCTTCCCGGCGACCAGCGGCGGGAGCACGCCGGTGCGCGTCCCCGGCATCTCGGAGAGCCCCGCCCCCAGCAGCGTTTCGCGCACGAGGTTGCTGACCAGGATCGGGAAGCCCACCCGGTACGGCAGCGTGGAGCGGTCGCTGTGGAAGAGCAGGTGATAGAAGAACTTGTTGGACTGCGTGCGGCGCAGCAGCAGCGGGCCTGAGCGACCGTGCATCAGGATTTCGTACCCCTGGTTCTCGAACAGCTCGTTGCGCGCCTGCGCGGCCAACACCGGCCGGTCCAGCAACAGCAAGTCGCTCAACTCGACGTGCTGGAGCAGCGGAGCGTTGCGCTGCCAGTCCACCACCGAGGTCCCGGACTGGTCAATCGTCACCAGCTTGCTCAACTCCTCCGGGACCAGCCCGACGGTCATCACCGTGCTCGTCGGCAGCGGCAGGTCCTGCGCGCGGTCGGTGACGACCAGATCGTACGAGCCTTCCGCGGACTCGGACCCCTCCGTCGGGAAGAGTCGCACGCCGCCGTGCGCCGCCAGCGCATGACGCCAGGCCGGCAGCGTGCGCGGGCAGAAGACCCACAGCGGCCGCAGCGCGGGCAGGTCGAGCCAAGCGGTATTGTCGGAGTCGAGCGAATCGAACTGGTCCGGGACCAGGCGCAGGCGGACGCGGCAGGGTTGGTCGCCCGGGATGCGCAGGAGCAAGCGTTCCGCCTTGCCGGGGCTGAGGCTGAGAGCCTCGGACTTCTCCAGCGCGTCGTTGACGTAGAACTCCGCCTGCGCGGTCCCCCCGGCGGAGGCGCTCCCCTCGACGGCGGCCAGGATGTCCCAGCGGCCCTCCTCGCTCCGCCGCGCGTTCAAGGTGGTCACGCCGATGTTCGCTCCCGCCGGCGGGAGTTGCTGGTAGCGCAGCTTGAAGGAAAGCTCCATCCGCGCCTGCGGCGGGAAGTTGCCGTCGGAAAGCAGCAGCGCCTCGTCGAACGGCTCGCTGCGCGCGACCGCCTGCGCCATGCGCAGCGCGTCCTCAATGGCGCTGGGGACGTCCTCCACCTGAATCTGGTAGAGTCCCTCGCGCAGTAGCCGCTTGTTGTTCGTGAAATCGCAGCGCTTGCGCGCCGTGTCGCTGAAGGAGATGAGGGCGATCTGCTGGTCATCCCCCATGTGGTCAATGATCCGCAGCGCCTGCTCCTTCGCCGCCTGCAGGCGCGTCGCGCCGCCGGCCTTGTCCAGCGCCCCCATGCTGGCGCTGTTGTCAATCAGAATCGGCAGGCGCGTCAGGCGCTTCGGGTTGGCGCGGAAATACGGCTGCATCGCCGCGAGCGCAATGGCCGCCAGCAGCAGCAGTTGCAGCAGGAGCAGCAGGTTGCGCTTGAATTTCTGGAAGGGGCTGTTGACGCGTTGGTCGGTCATCACCTGCCGCCAGAGGACAAGCGACGGAATCTGCCGCACCGGGCGCTTGAGCTTGAGGAAGTAGAACAGGACGATCGGCGCGGCGAGCGCGAAAAGCCATGCGGCGCTGGGGGTGTAGACGCCGAAGAAGTTCATCGCAGCGCCTCCCCTTCCCATGCGTCATGGCGAGAAGCGCAAGTTGCGCCACGACGCCGCGCGCCGCCATGCGTCATTGCGAGGAGTCCTGCCGCCGTGGCGGCAAGATGACGAAGCAATCTTTTCGCGAGCGAACGCCTTGAACCGGCAAGGGCTCTTCTCTGCAAAGAGATTGCTTCGCCCCGCGCAACGGCGCGGGTCTCGCAATGACGAGAACCGCGCGTCATCCCGGCATATCGTTTCATCGCAGCCACCCCTTGCGCCGGAGCAGGTCGAACAGCACCCACTCGATGGCGTCGCGCGAACTGATGGAGAGGAACCGCCCGGAGCGCTGGCGGCAGAGCGTAGCCAACTCCTCCTCATAGGCGGCGCGATGGTCCTGGTACAGGCTGAGCAGGTCGGAGGCGGAGGAGACGTCCAGCGTGTCGGCGCTCTCGGAGTCGAGCAGTCGGATGTCCCCCGTCACGTCGGGATTGATTTCCTCCGGCGCGAGAATCTGGATGCCGTAGGTCTCCATGCCGGAGCCGAAGAGGCGGTTGAAGGCGCGCGGCAGGTCGCCGAAGGTGAGGAAGTCGGAGAGCATCAGCGCTACGCCGCGCCCGGCGTGGGCGCGCAGGAGCGCCTCGGCGGCTTTTTCCAGAGTGACCTCGCCGCCCCCCTCGATCCCCTCCACCGCGTCGAAAAGGCGCATCATGGAAGCGCGCCCGATGCTGGGGGGCAGCCGCACCGGCTGGCGGCCGGCTTGGCCGAAGGCGTACACGCTCACGCGCTCGGTCGAGTACAGCCCCACCACGCCGAACGCCGCCGCGAGGCGCTTGGCCTGCTCCAGCTTGCCGTCGGCCATCATGGAGGTGGAGGCGTCCACCAGGATGACCAGGTGCATCTCCTCCTCCTGGTGGAAGAGCTTCAGGTACGGGCGGTTGAGCCGGGCAAAGATGTTCCAGTCCACCCAGCGGATGTCGTCGCCGTCGGCGTAATCGCGGTAGTCGCAGAACTCGGTGCTCGTGCCGGAGCGTCCGGCGAGGTGCTCGCCGCGGCTGCGCGTGGTGAAGCGCCGCGCGCTCTGGAAACGCAGCCGCTCCAGGCGCGTCAGCGCCTCGTTCGTCAGCAGCGGCGTCAGTTGCGGCTTCTGACCGGCTAGCTCAGCCATGCGATGGCCCTAAACAAGGACATAAGGGACTGCAAGGACCCAAAGGACGTGGTCCTGCATTCCACATTCCGCACTCCGCAATCCGCAATCCGCAATCGTTTCATTCCGCTTCCTTCACGCTCGACAGCATATCCTTGATCAGGTCCGTGCTGCGGACATTCTCCGCCTGGCCGTCGTAGTTGAGCAGGATGCGGTGCTGGAGCACCTCGTCGGCGAAGTGGCGGATATCGCCGAAGGAGACGTGGGCGCGCCCCTCGGCCAGGGCGCGGACGCGCGCGGCGCGGATCAGCCCCTGGCTGGCGCGCGGGCTGGCCCCCCACTTGACGTACTTCTTCACGCGCTCCGGGGCGAACTCGCTGTCGGGGTGGCTCGCCAGCACCATCCGCACGGCATAGTCGCGCATCGGGTCGGCCACGACGACGTGCTCCAGCACCTGCCTCAGGAGCAAAATGCGCTCGCCATCCATGATCTTGCGCAGTTCGATTGGCCTGCGCAGAATGGTGCGCTGCACTACCTCGTTCATCTCGGCGCGGCTGAGGAAGGGGACGTTGAGCTTGAAGATGAAGCGGTCGAGCTGCGCCTCGGGGAGCGGGTAAGTCCCCTCCTGCTCGATCGGGTTCTGCGTGGCCAGAACGAAGAAGGGGGGGACGAGTTGGTACGTGTTGCCGCCCGTGGTGACGGAGCCTTCCTGCATCGTCTCCAGCAGCGCCGACTGCGTTTTAGGGGTGGCGCGGTTGATTTCATCCGCCAGCAGAAGTTGGGTGAAGATGGGGCCGCGGCGGAACTCGAAGCGGTAGCGCCCCTCCGGGTCGGCGGTCATGATCGTGGTGCCGATGATGTCGGCGGGCATGAGGTCGGGGGTGAACTGGATGCGGCGGAACTGGAGATCCAACGCGCGCCCGAGCGCCTTGACCAGTTCCGTCTTGCCCAGCCCGGGCACCCCTTCGAGCAGCACGTTGCCGCCGCAGAGGATGGCGGTGATGGTCCCATCCACGACGCGCTCCTGGCCGACGATCACCTTGCCGATCTCGCTGCGGATGAGCTCCAGGTCCGCCTTGAACTTCGCCGCCTCTTCCTTGAGCGTCGCTTCGTTAATCATTGCCAGGCCTCGCTTTCTGACGAAAGGACATAAAGGACACGGGTAGACAGGAGTAATCGCAGAAACGGCCGTTGTGCCTTATATTCTGCATTCTCAGGCGCGCACGGCGCGCCGCGTACTCTGCGCTCTGCATTCTGCCTTCTCCTCACTTCTTCTCCTCCGGCTTCTGCCACTTCTTTTTCATTTCCAACAATCGCCCGGTGGTGCCGGAGGGGCCGGGCGCGGGAGGCGGCGCTTGCGGCGGCGCGGCGGGGCGCGGACCGCCCGGCTCCGCACGCGGACGCGCCGGGATGTGCGTGGGAATGCGCCGCTCCGCAGGTTTCTCCGACGGCGCGAATTTGATCTGCTGCTTGCGCTGCAAGAGCGCGCCAAGGGTCTGGTCCTGTTCCGCCTTCTTTCGGCGAACGAACCAGCCGCGGATGACCGCCCAGTCCAGTTGCACGCGCCGCACCCCGACATCCAGCGGGATGAGGCAGGCCAGCACGATGAGCACCCATTCCAGAATTGGGCGGCTGCTGCGCCGCCAGGGGCGGTCGGCCGGGAAAATATCTTTCGCCGTCTCGGTCCCGGCCAGCACGCGGCCCCCCGTCGCGTGCGCGATGCGCTCCAGCACGCTGCCGTTGGAACTGAAACGCAGGTATTCCGGCGAGTACGGGACGGCGAAGCCGCCCGTGGCGCGCTCGTTGCGGCCGTCCCCCTGACCCAGCACCGTCACCTGGTAGTGCCCCATCCCCCACAGCGGGAACTCCGCCTGGTATCGTCCCGGCGCGACCTGCTTGAGCTGCACCCGCTCCGCGCGCCCGCGCGGGCCGCTCACCTGCGCCTCGACCTGCAGGAACCCCGCCTGTGGCTTGAAGTCCTCCGCCACCATCACCCCGTTGCCCCCGTCGGAGAAGCTGCTGACCTGCAAATCGCTCTTCTGCTCGACGCGCGAGATGTCAATCATAAGCTGCTTGACGAACGCGTCGTATTTCTCCCACTCCACCCAGGCCGCGCCCCAGTTGGGGCTCAGGTCGCCGGTGAAGGCCGCCGACTTGCCGACGCCGTAGCGCCAGGTGGCCAGGACGGGGTCCGTCTCCTCCTGTTCGGGGCTTCTGAGGACGACGGTGGAATGCTCCTTGGGAGTGGTCAGGACGAATGCCGTGAGCGGCGGAATGGCCTCGATCCCCTTGAGGATCGGGGAGGGGAACTCCTTGAGCGGCGTGAAGATGCCGTTCTGGATCATGCTGCGGCGGATCGTCTTGGCCTCCTTGATGAAGATGGAGGGGAGCAGGTTGGGGTCCTGCGGATAGTAGTAGCGTCCGCCGGTGGCGGCAGCGATGGACTTGAGGGTGGCGACCTCCGTGCCGCCGTGCGGGAAGATGGCGACGGTGGAGACACTGATGTGCGCGACCTGGAAGTCCTGGATCATCTTCGGCGTCGGGGGGGAGGGGTCGCCGTCGGAGATGATGATCATGTGCTTGGCGGCGGCGTCGCTGGCGACCAGTTCATTGAGCCCCTGCTGCATGGTCGGCTCGTAGCTCCCCATGTCGCCGATCTGGGCGGCCTCGATGAGGGGGAAGAGTTTCTGGTACTCGCCGGCGGGGGTCAGGTGGAACATCCAGCCGTTGGGGCCGCCCCCTTCGGCCAGGATGGCGACTTCATCCTTGGCGCTCAGGACGCGGATCGCCTCCTTGGCGATGCGCTTCCCCCAGGTGTTCCCCTCGGGGAACTCGCACGTGTGCAGGATGATGATCAACGCCCCCTTGGGGAGCACCTTCTTCTGGGTGACGTCCATCGTCACCGGCAGCGCCTCCTCGACGGGGGTGCGGTTGTAGCCGCCGGGGCCGAAGCTGTTCTTGCCGCCGATCATCAGGAAGCCGGTCCCCTGGTTGAAGACGGAGTCGCGCAGCGCCTCCATCTGCACGCCGTCGAGGGCGTCGGCGGGGACGTTGGCGAAGACCACGCAGTCGTACGGGAGCAGGCTGAGCGCGTCGCGCGGGAACTCGTACGCGGGGCGCAACTCGACGACGCGGTCGGCGCGCTTGAGCGAGGCGGCGAAGCTCTGCCAGTCCTTCGGCTCGCCGGCGGGGTCGGTCACCAGCAGCACCTTCCCCTCCCCCCGGATGTAGAGATGGTTGACGGCGACGTTGTTCTCCGCCCAGCCGTCGCGTCCGGGGGGCGGCTCGATGCGCGCGACGTATTCGTAGAAGCCCGGCGCGCGCAGGTAGAGCGGCAGGGTGAAACGGTTCTTGCCCGCCTCGTACGTCACCGTGTCCTCGAAGATAAGCTGGTCGTTCTCGCGCAGCGTGAGCTTGCCGGAGCCGGGCCGCAGGCTGCTCAGAATGACGGCGGCCTCGTAGGTCTCCCCCACTTTCACGATCTTCGGCAATTCGAGCTTCTCCAGCCAGACCTCCTCTTCGTAGGCGTACTGGATCGGCAGCACGTCCACGGGGACCTGGCGGGCGGCGAGCTGTTCGAGAACGGGGGTGAGGTTCCCTTCTGTGGAAGTGCCGTCGCTGATAAGCACGATGCGCCCCGGGCTGGCGTCGGGGATCATGGCGGCGGTGAGAGAAAGCCCCTTCTCCAGGTTGGTGGCGTCGCGGCCGACGCGCGAGTTGACCGCCTCGAACGGGAAGGTGATGCGCGGCGGCAGCTCGACGGCGGCGTCGCGCCCGAAGACCACCAGGCCGGCGGAGTCCTTCTCCGGCTTCTTGTTGACGGCGTTGACGATGAACTTCAGCGCCTGGTCCCCCGCGCGTTCCCCCACCGAGTCGGACAGGTCCATGGCGAACAGGACGGCCAGGTCGTTGTTGCCGCGCACGGCGCGCGGCTCGGCCAGCGCGTAGATGAACGCGCCGACGATGAGCAGTCGGATGGAAAGCGCGGCCGCGGCGCGCGCGGCAGGCATCCCGCCCCCCGCCGCCGTGTGCATCCACCAGAACCAGGGAGTGACCGCCAGCAGCAGGAAGGCCCAGGGGGCGGCGAAGGTGAGCCGGTGGCTCAGCACCAGATAGAGCGTGCCGCCTCCGAAGAGCAGCAGGAAGATGCCGTACGGGAGGAACCTCCCGAACGTCACCGGCCGGCGCGAGGCGGGAATGATCTCTCTGAACCATTGCCGGCCGGTCATGGGATCAACTCCACGATCCGCCGGTTGCCGGTGTCGGCCACCAGCACGTGCATCCGCGAATCCACGGTCAACCCCCAAGGGGTCGCGAACTGCCCCTTCTCGGAACCGGAGGAGCCGAACCGGCCCAGCACCTTTCCGTCGAGCGACAGGCGCGTCACGCGCCCCGCGTTGTACTCTGCGATGTAGAACGTCCCGTCGGCGGCCAGGCAGATGTCGTATGGCATCTGCAATTGCGGCGGCTGCGACCCCCCCAGCACGCCCAGGTACTTGCCGCCGTCTTCGAAAATCGAGATGCGGTTGTTGAGGGCGTCGGCGACGTAGAGTTTGCCATCCCGCCAGGCCAAGCCGCTGGGGCGCTGGAACTGCCCATCGACGGTCCCGAAGCTGCCGAAGGCGGTGATGAACTTCCCGTCCCGGTCGAACTTCTGCACCCGGTCGTTGCCGCCGTACTCGCAGATATACAGGCTTCCCCGGTCGTCCTCGACGAGGTCCACCGGATAGATGAACTGTCCCGGCCCATTCCCCTCTTCGCCGAACATGCCCAGTAACTTCCCCTTGTGGTCGAAATAGACGATGCGGTGATAATGCGTATCGGCTATGGCGATGCGCCCGTCCTTCAACAGGCAGATTCCTTCCGGCCGCCCCACGGTCACCTCCGGCATCCACCAGTAGCGCCGGAGGTCGCCGTTCGCGTCAAGGACGAGGACTCGCCCGGCGGTGTCCAGTGCGTACACCTCGCCATCGGTGGCAGCAAGGGCGCGCGGGGCGGGGATGCGCGTCCCCTCCGGCGGCACGCTCCAGTGCTTCACGGCGGAAACCGCCAGCGCCGGCCCCGCATCCCCTCCGCAGCCTGTCGTGAGCAGGATCGCCAGCAGAAGCCCGATGAGGCGCAACGCGACGCGCGCACCGGGCTCCAGCGGCGTGACCGGCGGACGATGGCGGAACGTGCGCCGCGCATTGCCTCCCTCGTGTCGCAGATCGCTCTCGGTGACCGCCCCTTTGGGGCGGGAGGATTCCACGGTCGCCCCGATCGTCTGTAGGGGCAAGGCATGCCTTGCCCCTACAACGCCGGCGCAAGCCACCTCCAGTCGTTCCGGCCGAACCGACCGCGCCTGCGTCGCCGCCTCGCCGAGCCAGAGGCGGCACTCCTCCGCGGTGAGCCAGTTCGTCTCGCCGAAGCATTCGGCGACCTCGCGCGTGGGCGGGCGCTCGTACAATTCCCGGACCGGCCCCTCGGCCAGCACCTTCCCCTCCTTCAGGCAGACCACGCGTTCCGCCTCGCCCAGGACCATCTCCGGCAGGTGGGTCGTGTAGACGAGGGAACTCCCCTTCTCCGCCAGACGCCGGCGGATGACGCGCCAGAAGCGCCCCGCGCGCGCGGGGTCCACGCTGGAGAGCGGCTCGTCCATCACCAGCACCGAGGCGTCGGCCATCAGCGCGCGCGCAATCGCCAGCCGCGAACGCTCCCCCTGCGACAACTCCGCGGGGCGGGAATCCATCTTGTCGGCCATATCGAACTCCGACAAGAGGCGATTCAGTTCGGCCGGTTCAGCGCCGGGCGCCACCGCCTCCAGGTGCCGCTGGACGCTCAGGTGTGGCCAGAGTCCGTAATCCTGCGGGACCCAGTAGAGCGGAAGGGAGCGCCCACGCACGACGCAACGGTTCTCCACCACGCCGCGGTCGGGAACCTCATACCCGATGAGCAGGTTGAGCAGCGAACTCTTCCCCGCGCCGGAACAGCCGAGAACGGCGGTGACCCCCTCGCGGATTTCGAGCGAGATGTCCTCCAGCCGGTACGGGGCGTTCCCCGCCAGGAAAACGTTCTCCAGCCGCCAGAGGATTTCAGGCATCGCCGGCCATCCGCAGATAGAGCGCGCGCCCCGCTCCGGCGGCGGCCAGGAGCAGCAGCGGCAGGGCGAACGCGACCAGCACCATGGCCGAGAGCAGCGCGCTGCGGCCGTAGTGCATCAGGTTGTACAGCCGCACGAACGCGGGCGCCGTCCCGACCGGCGCAAGAATGGAGGAGGCGGTCAGGTCGAAATACGCCAGCGAGAAGAGCAGGAAGAGCGCCCAGAACCGCCCGCGCGTGCGGATGAAACGCGCCAGCTGCGCGCCGCGCGCCCGGACCGGCTCGCGGACAGAGCTGCGCAGCATTTCGGCGGCAAAAAGGCCGCTGCCGGAGGCGTGCGCGCGGAAGAGGAGGCGCATGATGAGGGCGAACGGGAGCAGCAGGAAGGTCAGCCCGACCAGAAGCGGCACCGGAGTGTCGTACAGCCCGCGCAGAGGCGGTTGCTGAAAGAGGCCTAGCACTGCCAGCGAAAGCACCAACGCGCCGGTCAAGCCCGGCAGAGAGAGAAACCATTGCGGAATGCGGATTGCTCGGTGCGCCGTGCGCACCTGGGATTGCGGATTTGACGCACACCACGCGAGCGCGGCAGCGGCGATGCCGAAACAGACGCTGACGAACAGTTCATGCCCGATGGCGAAGCTCCCGACCAAGGCGGGAAGCCCGACCACGGCATCCTTCGCAACGAGCGAGAAGGGGATGAGCGTAACCACCAGCAGCGACGCAGCCAGAAACCCCGCTCCCATCCAAGTCCAGCCGCTCCGCTTCGCGGCGCGCGGGCGCGTCTCCGCCCCGCGCGCGCCCGCCAGCAGGAGGTATCCGCCCAGCAGCACCAGCGCCTCCAGCGCGGCGGGCAGGGCGATCCGCTGCAGTGATTCGGAGATCGGCACGCCGCCGACGTGCGCGTCGAAGAGTTTCACCGTCCACGTTCGGACGTTCATCAGCGTCGCCAGTTCGAATTCGGCAAATGCCAGGAGGAAGACCAGGCAGAACGCCACCCCCGCCGGGCGGGCCGCCGCGCGCAGGCGGAAGAGCGCATGCCCCACCCGGCCAGCAATAGCCGTGGCTGTGGTGGAGCGCGTCGTTCGACCCAGAGGCTCTCGACGGGCTGTCCTCGGCGCGCTTGGTCTCGGGGAGCCCCCCCGCGCGCCGAGCAGCCGATGGCAGTGAAGCGCGGCGTCGCTCATCTGCGACGGCGCGAAGGTAAGCGTCAGCGCCGCGACCGGCGCGAGCCGCATGCAGAGGATGAGGTGGTAGAGCAGAAAGTTCAGCGTCGGGTGATGGATGAGGGAGAGGGCGCAGTTGGCGTAGGCATACCCCACCACGGGGATGGGGGTCAGCCAGGGGACCGCCAGCAGGACCCACGCGGCCATGCGCAGGCGGCCATGCGCCGAGCGCAGGAGCGGACAGAACAACGCCCCGGCCCCGAGGGCCAGGGCGGCCACCGCCAGGGCGCGCAGCAGCGCCCAGCCGCATTCAATGGTCCAGTTCATTTTGTCCCGCGTTCATAGGTCCCATAGGACCTATTGGACATATACAGACTTCAGCCACGCCAGCGTCGCGTCGGCATCCGGGCCGAGGCCGGCCATGGAGCAGCCCTCGGCGGCCCACTCCTTCAACTGCTTCACGTCCTCCGGCAGCGCTTTTTCATCCACCGGGCCGAGCGGTATCTGGCGCGATTCGGACTTGGCCAGGGCCATCTCGCATTCCGCCGAGAGCAGGTAGTCCGCCAGCGCCTGCGCCTGCGCGAGGCGCTTCGTCCCCTTGATGATGGAGATGGTGTTGGGGATGCAGATCGTCTTGCCATCGTCGAGCCGAAGGGGGAGCATCGCCACCGGCTTCCCTTCGTCCATCGCGCCGCAGCAGTCGTCGCTGTCGGTGAAGCCGAGGTCGCAGTCGCCGGAGGCGACGACGTTCTTCACCTGCGCGTTGCCCCCCACCTCGCTGATGCCGCGCTTGCGGCAGTCGGCGTGCCAGGCCTTCAGCTTCTCCTCGCCCCATAGCCGATGCAGGAGGGCGTACTGCGTGAAGGTGGTGCCATAAAGCGGCTTGGCGATGGCGACGCGGCTCAAATCGGCGGAGGCGAGGTGCTCCTGAACCTTGGCCGGGTCGGCCGCCATGCGCTGCGTGTTGATGATGTACACCCGCATCCGCCCGCCGAAGCCGGTCCAGGCGCCGGCCGGGTCCTTGTATGCGTCCGGGATGCGCTGCCAGCCGCTTCCCTTGTACGGTTGCAGGACGCCGGCCTTCTGCAGGCGCACCGTGCCGAGCAGTTCATTGTTCCAGAAGAGATCGCAGCGCGGGGCCTCCTTCTCGCGCAGGAGCAACTCAACCAGCCCCAGCGACTTGGTCGCCTCGGTGTCGTATCGAACATACACCCGGATGCCAGTGCGGGCCGTGAAGTCCTTGAGGATTCCTTCGGCATAGATCGAGTCGTGGGCGCAATAGACCATCAGCCTCGGATAAGGACCGCTCGGCATAACTATGATTGGTATAAGGAATGCCGCGAGCGCAATGGTGAGCAGAATGATGGCCGCGAGGAGCAACCTACGGTGCAGGCTTTTCAATGTTCTCTCCCAAGGTGTCAAAATACTTGCTGATCGCCTCGTGATAGCCCGGGGGAACTTCCTCTTTCACGAGCGCCTCGCTGGCGTCCTGCCGGGCCTGCTGGAGGCCGGCCATGTAAAGCTCGCGCGCTTTGCCGGGCTCGGGCAGTTCCTGCGTCTTCCACTGCAACAGGATTTTGCCGGGGACCATCTTGTCGTTGGCCTGCTCCGGCTTGAAGGCGGTGGTCTGGGTTTCATCCTCGGGCGCGACGCCCCCCTCGCCAATTCCGGGCCCCCCCATGCCACCGCCGATCCCCTCGCCGGGCTGCTGCCCGAGCTTGGCCATCAGCGCCGCGTAGAGGGCGGCGTAGTCGGCGGCGTCCTTGAGGTCCTCGCCGTTCAGCCCCCCCTTGCCGTTGAGTTGCTGGGCAAGCTGGGCGGCCTTGAGACCCTCTTCCAGCGCCGCCAGGTCGCGCATGTTCTGGGCGAGCGCCTGCGCCTCCATATCGGTCAGCTTCAGGTTCTCCTTGAGCGCCTCCATCGCCTCCTTGTTCAGCCCCTTGGCCTGGGCGAGCGCTATCTGTTCGAGCGCGCGGTTGAGCGCGGCATTCATCGGCGCATTGTTCGCCTGCTTGGCCATGAAATTGGCCATCTCCTGCAGGCGCTCCTTCATCTCCTGGCGGACCTTCTCCTTGTCGAGCCCTTCGGGCATCGCCTGGAGTTTCTGGGCCAGTTCCGTCAACGCCGTCAGCTCGTTGCGGATGCCCTCGACGTTCCCCTTCTGAAGCTGCTCCTTCCATTCCCCCGCCTGGGCGGACATCTGCCCGAACTCCTGGGCGACGGGGCGGCGGTCCAGCGCGTCCTTCAGGCGGCGCTCCTGCGTCCGGCGGTATTCCTCCGCCAGCGCCTTCTTGCCCTGCTGGATGCCGGCGAGGTTGGCCTTCGGCTGGTCGGGCTTGGCCTGCTGGAGGGTGGCCTTGAGTTGGTCGAGCTTCTCGGAGACCTCCTTGGAGAGCGCGGCCTCGGAATCCTGCTTCTTGAGCAGTTCGGTGCGGAGGGCGACCGCCTTGCGGGACTCTTCGAGTTGCTTGCGGCGCTGCGCCTCGCGCTGGCGGGCCTCGCCGTGGCCGAAGGGATCGAGGCGGGGCAGGTATCGGACCCCCGCCCCCAGCACGCCGGCGGCCAGGAGCAGGCAGAGCAGCCGGCGCGTGACGCGCAGCGGGACGACCTGGCGCGGCCGGATGGCCGCCGCGCGCGACTCCGCCTGCTGGAGCACCAGCGGCTTGTAGTCGCCGAAGGAATGCTCGATGAGGACGGCGGTGAGGTAGAGGTCTTTGGTGTTGGCCCGCACGTCCACGAGCCGCGCGATGCGGTCGGGCTTGGCGGGCCAGGTGAGTGCCGCCGCGGCGAGCAACCCCAGCCCGAACGGCGCCGCGAGGGACCCGTATGTGAAATGGCTGTCCGGGAGGAGGCCCAGCAGGCGCGCCGCGCACAGCAGCGTCGCGTAAGCGCCCGCCAGTATCAGGGCCAGAAGGAAGAATCGCCCCAGGAACCGCTCCATCCAGTGCCGAACGGCGACGCGCTGAAGCAGCCGCCGCGTCTTCTCTCCAGCCATGGCCTGCCCCTCCACTAGAGCATCCTGAGACTGCGCATATTCTATGTCTTCTTCACGACAAACTCAAAGATTTTCTTGCGGTAATTGCGCCCGACGCATCCGCGTTGTGGCGCAGGTAGGGGCGTAGCATGCTACGCCCCCACAACGGATGGCCGTCTTGAGTTTAGAGCGCAAGTGCCTCCGCCTCTCCCTCACCCGCGCCCTGCGGCCAGCGCCTTCTCAACAAACGCGGCGCGAAGGGCGGCGTCGTGCAGCCGCTCATCCTCCTCCACCGGGAGTTGAGGGCAATGCTCCATGAAAGCGCGCGCGAACAGCCCGATGGCGATGCGCCGCGGCGCGCCGGAACCGACCCACAACTCCACCCCCGCCATCCCGCAACTGGGGGAGCGCGCCTTGAAGATGAACCCGGCGAGATGCTCTTTCTCAAGCTCCACGACGCGCCTGCGCGCCCAGGTCTCCATCGTCTCGGTCAGGTCGCGGCGCGTCTGGCGCGTCACGAGGCGCGGACGCTGCGCCTCTCCCTCCAGCCGCATCGGCTCGCGCGGCACTCCCAAGCCTGCCTCCACCTCGGGGCAGATCGGAACGAGCTCGAACTGCCGCCCGAGCGTGTCGCGCAGGAATGCATCCAGCTTGTCCCCGCCGTCGTAGCGGGTCGGCTGCCCAAGGAGGCAGGCGCTGATGCCGAGGCGAGGCCGCGCGCGCGCCATATTGGCGATCCCTTTCATCGTTGGACGTTGGACGCCCAAGCCGTCAGTCCGGTTCACACCGTCCCGCGCATTATACACCTTTCCGCTTTCCTCGTATGAATGGGTTGTCGTTACGCATTAGAGAAGGCCAAGTTGCGCAAAATACAAAGTAACTCCTTGCGCTATTGGCTCAGGAGATATATGATGGAAATAGTCGGGATTAGGAAAGGTTCTGGTCTTGCGCGCGTCGCATCCTTTGCCGTGTGGCTGTGTTGACGTGGCAAGAGCAGAAAGAAGCGCTGAGAAGCAACGGAAGCCGCCCCGTTTCGCGGCCTCTGCCAAAGCCCCGAACGTTAGATATTGCTTCGGCTTACGCCTTACGGTACGCTCGGAATGGCAAACCGCGAGAGAGAGCGTCAACGTGGGACAGACTTAGTCAGGTGAAGGCTTCATGCATGAACTTTCCATCTGCAACGCCCTCGTGGAACTGGTGTCGGCTGAGTTGAAGAGCCGAGCGCCCAAGGCAAAGCTGCTGAAGGCGGTGGTATGCGTCGGCGACCTGCGGCAGGTGATCCCGGAGACGCTGACGTTCGCCTATGAGGCGCTCGTTGCGGGCACGAAGCTGGCCGGCTCGACGCTGGAAATCCGGCATGTGCCGGTGACCGCGCGCTGCGAGGCATGCGGATGGGAGGGGGCATTGCGCGAGAACTATTTCATCTGTCCGAAGTGCGACAGCCACGACCTGGCGCTGCTGACCGGACGCGAACTGCACCTGGAATCCCTGGAGGTCGAGACCGATGAGCCGAAGTGAGATCAAAGTCTATCGCCACCTGATGGGAGAGAACGACCTGTGGGCCGCGCGCACGCGCGAACTGCTCCTGAAGCGCCGCCTGCTGATGCTCAACCTCATCGGCTCCCCTGGCGCGGGGAAGACCGCGCTGCTGGAAGCGATGGTTGGTCGGCTGGCGGGGAAGTTCCGCTTCGCCGTGCTCGAAGGGGACGTGGAGACGACCTACGACGCCGAGCGCCTCGTCCGCATCGGAGTGCAAGCCAGTCAGTTGCTCACCAGCGGCGGCTGCCATCTGCAGGCGCGGATGGTCCACGAGGCGCTGCTGGACCTGCCGCTGGACGCGCTGGAAGTGGTGGTCGTGGAGAACGTGGGGAACCTCGTCTGTCCGGCGGAATTCGATCTGGGCGAGATGGGCAAGGTGGCGGTGCTGAGCGTGACCGAGGGGGAGGACAAGCCGGCGAAATACCCGATGCTCTTCCGCGAGGCCAAAGCGGTGGTGCTGACCAAGACCGACTTGATCCCGCATCTGCCGTTCAAGATGGAGCGCTGCATGGAGTTCCTCCGGCAGGTGAACGGGCAGGTGCCGGTGTTCCCGCTCTCAGCGCTGAAGGGGGAGGGGATGGGGCCGTGGATCGAATGGGTGGCCGCCCAACGTGACGGCCTGAGCAAGGCGAGCGTGTAGCGCGGACTATCAAGTCCGCGTCACGTTGTCCGTGTTTCGTCCGTGTCTTCGTCCGTGTCCGTCCTATTTTGGGGTGCACCGTGTCCAAGCGCGTGGAGCTGGTAATCCGGGGGCGCGTTCAAGGCGTGGGTTTCCGCCCCACGGTGTACCGCTACGCCCAGGAGCAGGGGCTGGCCGGCAGCGTGCGCAACGAGCCGCGCGGCGTGGTGATTGACTTGGAAGGCGAGGCGGAGCGCATCGCTCGGTTCATCGAGCAGTTAAAAACCAACCCCCCGAAGCAGGCGAAGATGGAGTCCTTCCAGGAGCGCGAGCTGCAGCCGGCGGGGCTGAAAGGATTCGAGATCGTCGCCAGCGAACACGGCGGCCAGTCCGCCGCCACCGTCCCTGCCGACCTGGCCGCCTGCGCGGAGTGTGAGGCGGACGTGGCCGACCCCGCCAACCGCCGTCACAATTACGCCTTCACCAACTGCACCAACTGCGGCCCACGCTTCACGATCATCGAGGGGCTGCCGTACGACCGCGAGCGCACGACGATGGCCGCGTTCGAGATGTGCCCGGAGTGCCGCCGCGAATACCGCGACCCGTCGGACCGGCGCTTCGACGCCCAGCCGAACGCCTGCCCCGCCTGCGGCCCGCGGCTGCGGCTGGTGGACGCGGCCGGTCGCGAAATCGCCCGCGAAGGTTCCGGTCGTGGGACGAATGCCGCTGTAGGGGCAAGGCATGCCTTGCCCCTACAAGGCAAAACGCAGCCCGACCCGCTGACCGAAACCGTCCGCCTTCTCGCCGAAGGCGCGACCGTGGCGGTGAAGGGGATGGGGGGATTCCACCTGGCCTGCGACGCGCGCAGCGATGTGGCCGTGCGCCGCCTGCGGGAGCGCAAGCGCCGCTCGGCCAAGGCGCTGGCGGTCATGTTCGCCTCGATGGAGCAACTGCGCGAACACTGCGTCGTGGGGAAAGTCGAAGAGGAGGAATTGCTCCACCCGGCCCGCCCCATCGTGATCCTCCCGCGCCGCGCGGAGTCCACCCTCTCGGCACTGATCTCCCCGGACACCCACGACATCGGCGCGTTCCTCCCCTACACCCCGCTGCACCGCATGCTGCTGGACCGCATCAGCCCGCTGGTGATGACCAGCGGCAACGTTAGCGAAGAGCCGGTGGCGCGCAACATGGAGGAGCTGGCCCCCATCCTTGGCCCCATCGCCGACTATGCGCTGGACCATGACCGCGCCATTCTGCGCCGCTGCGACGATTCGGTGCTGCGCATCGTGCGCGGCCGAACGCAGTTCATCCGCCGCTCGCGCGGCTACGTGCCGAATGAAGTGGCTCTCCCCCTCTCGGGACCGTGCGTCCTGGCGGTCGGGCCGGACCTGAAGAACACGTTTTGCATCACGCGCGGCGACCACGCGTTGATGTCTCAGCATATCGGCGACCTGGAGGATTTCTCGACCAACCGCTTCCACCAGGAAGCGGTGGCGGACTGGCAACGCACCTTCGCGCTGAAGCCGGAGATCATCGCCTACGACCTGCACCCGGACTATTATTCGACGCGCCTCGCGCTGGCGTTGCCGGGGCGGCATGTTGCCGTGCAGCACCACCACGCACACGTCGCCTCCTGCATGGCGGACAATGGACTGGACGAACCGGTGATCGGCGTCGCGCTCGACGGCACCGGCTACGGGACGGACGGGACGATCTGGGGCGGCGAGTTCCTGGTGGCGGACTTGAAGCAGTTCCGCCGCGCGGCGCATTTCAGGCAAGTCCCTCTGCCGGGGGGCGAGGAGGCGGTGCGCCACCCGGCGCGGATGGCGCTGGCGTACCTCGTGGAAGAATTCGGCCCCGACGCCCCGGAGTTGGCGCTGCTGGGGGATGCGCTGCCCCAGGCGCAACGCGCCCTCTTGGCGGAGATGGTCGTGCGCCGGCTGCATTCGCCGATGACCTCCTCCGCGGGGCGGTTGTTCGACGCCGTCGCGGCGCTGGTCGGACTGCACGAGCCGGTCTCCTACGAGGGGCAGGCGGCGATTCGGCTTCAGGCGTTGGCAGCGCGCGATGCGGAGCCGTATCCGTTTGAGCTTCGCACTGAGACGCAAGACTATGTGGCACAGGCGCCCTCGCCTGTGCAAGAATCACAGCCGGGGGCGGCTGTGCCACATGTCTTCAACAGTCCGGCCATCCTGAATTTCGGCCCGATGATTCGACGAATCGTGGAGGAGTTGCGCGCGGGGCGGGACCGCCGCCTCATCGCCGGGGCGTTCCACCGGACGCTCGCCGAGGCGGTCGCGCAGACGTGCGCCCTGATCCGGGAGCGCGAGACGTTGAACAAGGTGACGCTCAGCGGCGGCGTGTTCCAGAACGCGCTGCTGCTGGAGTTGACCCTGGACGCCCTGGCGCGCGAGGGATTCCAGGCGTATTTCCAGACGCAGGTTCCTCCGAACGACGGGGGGATGTGCCTGGGCCAGGCCGCTGTGGCGCTGGCGCAGTGTAGATGACTGCGGAATGCGGACTGCGGATTGCGGATTGAACGACAAGGGATGCGGTCCTCCGGAAATCCGCAATCCCAGGCGCGCCGTGCGCGCCGAGCAATCCGCAATAGCCTCAACTAAGGAGTTCGCCATGTGTCTCGCCGTTCCTGCCAAAATTGTGAAGATTGACGGCCCCAACGCGACGGTGGAGGTGCGCGGCCTCACCCGCAGCGCCAACGTCGCATTCATTGACGACGCCGCCGTAGGGGATTTCGTCCTGCTCCATGCCGGCTTCGCCATCCGAAAGTGGTCGGCCGAGGACGTGGAGGAGTTCGACCGCATCATGAAGGAGGTCGAGGAAGCGGCCGCCGAGTGCGGCGAGGAGGAGAAGCCATGAGCTTTTCATCCTCCTTGTTGAGCATGAGCGCCCTCCTGCGCGAACTGGGCCGCCCGGTGAAGATCATGGAAGTCTGCGGCACGCACACGATGGCGGCGTTCCGCAGCGGGCTGCGTTCGCTGATGCCGAAAGGGCTGTCGCTGCTGAGCGGGCCGGGCTGCCCCGTCTGCGTCACGCACGACGGCTACGTGGACCAGTCCATCGCGCTGGCGCACCGGCCGGATGTCACCGTCACCACCTTCGGCGACATGCTGCGCGTGCCTGGCAGCGAGAAGTCGCTCGAGCAGGCGCGCGCCGAGGGGGCGAATGTGCGGGTGGTTTATTCCCCGCTGGACGCCCTCCAGATGGCGCGTGAATATCCGAAGCGCAAGATCGTTTTCCTCGGCGTCGGCTTCGAGACGACCGCCCCCACCATCGGCTGGACGATCCTCCAGGCGGCGCAGGAGAAGCTCTCCAACTACTATGTCCTCTGCGCGCACAAGACGATCCCGAACGCCATGGAGGCGCTGCTCTCCAGCGGCGAGGTGAAGGTGGACGGCTTCATGTGCCCCGGCCACGTCAGCGCTATCATCGGTTCCAACGCCTATCAGCCCATCTCGCGCAAGCATGGCGTCCCCTGCGTGGTGGCGGGGTTCGAGCCGGCGGACATGGCCCTCACGATGGAGATGATCCTGCGGCAACTGGTCGAGAAATGCCCGCGCGTGGAAATCCAGTACCAGCGCGCCGTGACGCCGGAGGGGAACCCCAAGGCGCAGGAGACGCTCAAGCGCGCCTTCGTGGAGTGCGACGCGGAATGGCGCGGGCTGGGGACGATCCCGGCCAGCGGGCTGGCGATTGCGCCTAAGCTCGCCGCACACGACGCCGCGCCGCTGCTGACGGGATTGCCTCTGCCGGCCACGAAGAAGCACACCGGTTGCCGCTGCGGCGAGGTGCTCCGGGGGGTCATCACCCCGCCGGAATGTCCGCTCTTCCGCAAACGCTGCACGCCGTCCAGTCCCATCGGGGCGTGCATGGTCTCCAGCGAGGGGACCTGCGCGGCATACTACAAGTACGCGGCAGTCAAGCCGTAGCCGTTCCGTATCCATCCGTGTTTGTCCGTGTCCGTCCGTGTTTATCCGTTTGCGTGGAGGTCCCATGAAGAACGAGCGCATCCTTTTGTCCCACGGCGGCGGCGGGCAGCGCACGCAGGAACTGATCCGCAACCTGATGCTCCCCGCGCTGAGCAACCCGATTTTGGACCGCCTCGACGATTCCGCCTGCCTGACCATGCCCGGCACGGAACTGGCGCTGACCACCGACAGCTACGTCGTGGACCCGATTTTCTTCCCCGGCGGGGACATCGGCCGGCTGGCGGCGTGTGGGACGATCAACGACCTTTCGATGCAGGCCGCGGAGCCGCTGTACATGACCCTCGCGCTGATCCTGGAGGAGGGGCTGGCGGTGGCGGACCTGGAGCGGCTGCTCGGCTCCTTCGCGGCGGTGCTGAACGAGACCGGGGTGCAGGTGGTGACGGGTGACACGAAGGTGGTGGAGCGCGGGAAGGGCTCCGGCGTTTACATCAACACCACGGGGCTGGGTGTGCGCCGGTACGCGACCAGCGGGAGCGTGGCGGCGGCGCGCCCCGGCGACGCGGTGCTGATCACCGGCACCATCGGCGACCACGGGATGGCGGTGATGAGCCGGCGCGAGGGGCTGCGGTTCGAATCGGAGATCGTCAGCGACGTCGCGCCGCTCTGGCCGATGGTGCGCGCGCTGCTGGAGGCGGTCCCGGAGATTCATTCGCTTCGCGACCCGACGCGCGGCGGGCTGACGGCGGCGCTGTGCGATATTGCGCAGGCGTCGAAGGTGGCGGTGCGGATACGCGAGACGGCGGTCCCGGTACACCCCGCCGTGCGCGGCGCGTGCGGGCTGCTGGGGCTGGACCCGCTGGGGGTCGCCAATGAGGGGAAGGCCGTCGTCATCCTTCCCGCGAAATACGCCGCCCAGGCGCTGCACCTCCTGCGCGCGCTGCCGCTGGGGCGCGACGCCGCCGTCATCGGCGAGGTGATCCCCTCCCCCGCCGGAACCGCCCTCCTGCGCACCGCCATCGGCGGCGAGCGCATCCTCACCGTCCCGGTCGGCGAGGACTTGCCGAGAATATGCTAGCGTGATGTCTTGTCCAGAACAGACGTTATTTGCGGTCATTCTGAGCGCAGCGAAGAATCTTTCAGCAAGACAGCGGTTCGCGTGCCGGCAGACCCTTCGCTGCGCTCAGGGTGACACTCCGCCGGTTTCCCCCACAATCCCTGTTCCCCCTTCCCCTCCGTTTAAGCTATCATCTTGCCGTTCGCGGATGACGGCGCGCACTGGGCAGGAGAGGGAACCGCAATGTTCCTGCTGATTCCGTATCGCGTGGACGTGCCGTTGTATCGCTACCCCATCGCCAACTACGTCATCATCGCCGCTATTGCCGTCTGCTTCGGCGTCGAAATGGCAAACCTCGACAGCCCGGAATCCATTGAGCCGTTTGTGCTGAACGGCTGGCAGCCGTTGGGGCTCATCGGCCACATCTTCCTGCACGGCGGCATCATGCACCTCGTGGGCAACCTGCTCTTCCTGTGGGTCTTCGGCAACGCCGTCTGCGAGAAGTTGGGAAACATCGCCTATCCCTTCGTCTTCCTCGGCCTTGGGGTGCTGGCCGCGGCGGCGCACAACCTCATGAGCGACGCCCCTGTCATCGGCGCCAGCGGCGCGATCAACGGCGTCGTGGGGATGTTCCTGGTCTGGTTCCCCATCAATGAAATCAGTTGTTTCTACCTCATCTGGTTCATCATCAGGGTCTGGTACGGCTGGTTCGACTTGAGCAGCTACTGGATGATCCTGCTCTGGCTGCTCTTTGACATCGCCGGGGCGGCGCTGGGCGGGGACAACGTTGCGTACTGGGCGCACTTGGGCGGGTTCGCCGCCGGCATGGTCCTGGCCGCGTTCCTAACGAAGTTGGAATGGGTGATGATCTACGACGGCGAGCGCACCCTGCTGGACGTCTTCCACCTGCGCAAGTCTACCGCCCAGCGGGCGCAGGAATATGCGCGTGCGCACCCTCCGAAGAATGCGGTCTTAGCCACTGCCGGATACGCGCCGCCTGCGGTCGTCGAAGCGCCGCCCAAGCCGATCCCGCTCGTGGAGCACGAGCCGTTGATTCTCCCTTCGGAAGCGCGCAAGAAGCAGGAGGCGATGCCGCCCATCGAACTACCCGCCGCGCCGCCAGTGAGGGAAAAGGTGTCAGATGCCTTCTCTGCGCCGGCCCCGCCGAGCGCCCCGAAATTCATCCGCTTCCAATGCCGATGCGGCAAGTCGCTCAAGGCCCCTCCCGAAAAAGCGGGCAAGCGCGCGCAATGCCCGGCGTGCAAAGAGATCGTTCAGGTGCCGACGGAGTGACGGACGGCGCGGGCGAGGGCATGCCATCAGCCGTCATCGCGAGCGAGCGCCGCTGCGAGAGTGGTTTGCGGACAAGACGCCATCGGCGCGAGCGTGGCGATCTTCCTTATTCTTCACCCGTTCTTGGCGGGCGCTTCTCGCGTGGGCCCTTTGAATTGCTTGGCGCGGGCCACGCGCGGATGTATATTGACGGCACGGAAGGGAGGAACCATGAGGCGATTCAGCAAAATCCTGCTATTCGCTACGGTTCTGCCACTCGTCGGCATAATCCTGCTAATAATGACGGCCTCACTCTTTGCTGGTTGTCGCGCCAATCGAGCCGCAACCGCCTCAGACCAAATGGCAATCTTGCAGACGCTGGTGAAATATGAACAGTCTCAAGGTGTAGGCCCCAACTCGGCATGGCAGATAGCGCCTCAACTCAGCTTCAAGAAGGACCGAGTGTGCGCCAGGTATAACAGAGTGCCTATGACAGACGACGGCCGAACTACGAGTCAACTCGCCATTATCCCAATGTACGTTGAACTGCGGAGAGTCAATGGCGAGTGGACGGTGACCTCAGCTGAAGCGGATTGGCCCTGGTGGTGGCAGGTCCTGAATCACACGGTGGGCGTAAAGTAAGACATTGAGTTTCATGAGAGACAATCGGCTAAGGGCTGGAGGAAGATCATGTCCGACTGTATCTTCTGCAAAATCGTGGACGGAAAAATTCCGTCGGAGAAGGTGTACGAGGACGAGGCGCTGCTGGCGTTCATGGACATCGGGCCGGTGCAGCCGGGGCATCTGTTGCTGATCCCGAAGAAGCATTATGAGCGCTTCACGGAGTTGCCGGAGGAGTTGGCGGCGAGCCTGGGGCGCATGCTGCCTGTTCTGTCGCGCGCGGTGGTGGCGGCGGCGAAGGCGGACGGGTTCAACCTCTTCCAGACCAACGGCGCCTGCTCGGGGCAGGTGGTACCGCACGTTCACATCCACATCATCCCGCGCCACGACGGGGACGGCTACTCCTTCCGCTGGGTCGCCGGCAAGTACGCGTTGGGGGAGGCGCAGGAGTGGCGCAAGAAGATCGCCTCGGCGTTAGCAGTCTGACGGGTCCGACCGGTCCGACTTGTCAGCCCGCCGCTACACCCTGTTGCCGCGCGGCGGAGCGCCTGCTAGAATCTATCGGCCGTCGCCGAAGAGTTCACTCGGAGCGATCTCCCGGATGCAGCTATTCCTGACCATCGTGCTGTTCGCCCTCGGCGCTATCGTCGGCAGCTTCCTGAACGTCTGCATCTACCGGCTACCGCGCGGCAAAGTCCCCTGGCGTCCGCAGCGCTCCTACTGCCCGCACTGCCACGAGGTGATCGCCTGGTACGACAACATCCCGCTCGTGAGCTGGTTCCTGCTGGGGGCGCAATGCCGGCAGTGCGGCTCGTACATCTCGCCGCGCTATATCCTGGTGGAGTTCCTGACGGCGGCGCTGTTTGCGCTGAGTTTCTGGGTGCTCAACGGGCGCGGCGAGTTTGTGCCGGTGATCGCGGTGTACCTGGCGCTGATGGGCCTGCTGATCGCGGCCAGCTTCATTGACCTGGAACTGCGGATCATCCCGGACTCGCTCACCTTGGGCGTCGCGCTGCTCGCGCCCGTGGTCAGCGTGCTGGTCCCCTGGCTGCACGGCGCCCCCGCGTTCGGGCGCGACTACGTCTTCTTCAGCGACAACGTCCTGGGTCCGCTGTTCGCATCGTTGGTGGGGATGGCCGCCGGCGCGCTCCCGGTCTGGCTTTCGGGCGTGCTGGGGAAGATGCTCTTCCGGCGCGAAGCGATGGGGTTCGGCGACGTGAAGTTCATGGCGATGATCGGCGGCTTCCTGGGATGGAAGCTGGTGCTGCTGACCTTCTTCCTCGCGCCGTTCTTCGGGCTGGCGGTCGGGGTGGTTCAGTTGATCCGGACGAAGGACCATCATATTCCGTACGGGCCGTTCCTCTCGATGGCCGCGGTCATCGCGATCCTGTGGGGGGACCGCATTTTCATCGCGACGGGGTTATCGAGGCTCTTCTAATGCGGCGCCGTTTCACAATGGGCTTGCCGCATGCGGCGGTGCTCAAATGACGAATGACGAAGCACGAATGACTAAAGAAACGCCAATGGAGGTGCCCACACATGCCTCGACTGCGCAACGCCGGCGCCTGCTGCAAGGCGATCAATGCGGCGATGAACTGGCTGGATGAAAAGTCGGGCGACAAGGAAACCTGGCCCGCTCCGGAACAGCCATTATTGGCCTATTACAAGCTCCCCAGCCTCTACTTCGGCTGCGGGCGCACGGAGCATGGCCGCCGGCTGCTGATGTGGCTCAAAGAGAACCTGCTGCTCCCGAATGGCGACTTCCTGAGCGCCCCGGCGGCCGGGGCAAAGACGGCGCCCCCGCCCGCGCCGGTCCGCGAGAAGGCCTGGCTGGGGCTGGCCGCGCACATGACCGGGCGCTACGACATCTCCCTCCCGGCGGCCCGCTTCCTGGCCTCGCAGCAGGGGCCCACGACCGGCGCAGTGTACGACGTGGACGCCTCCGGCCGACGCGAGGAGACCGCCGACGTGCGCTCCGCCGCCTGCGCCGGGCTGCTCTTTCAGGCCGCGGGACTCGACGCCAACGCGCGCATGGCGGGCAATTTCCTCCTGCGCGCCGTCGAACTCCAGGCCGACCAGGAAGTGTTCTTTGTGAGGATGGACTCCCACGGGCTCGCCAGCGGCTCGGCGCTCCGCTCACGACTCCGCAAGCAGCAATTGAGCTACCTGGCCGGTCCGGTCGTTTTCCTCTGCCGGCAGCACCTCGCCACCGGCGAGGCGGAGTGGCTTGACGCCGCAATGGACTACTTCCTGTTCACCGGGCGGCTGCGCGATGAGGCGCTGGCCGGCGAGGACAGCGCCACGCTGGCCTGGGCCGCTGCCGCGCTTTACGGCATCACGCGCCGCCGCGTCTGCTACGACGCGGCGGAGAAGATCGCGCAGGGGCTGATTCAGCAGCAGCGTTCCGACGGCTCCTGGCGTGTCGGGCGCGACGAGGCGGCCGGCCTGGCGCTGACGATCCAGAACGCGCTCTGCCTTGTCGAGACGCTGCGCGAAGCGCAGTGAAATGTGGCGCGGACTATCTAGTCCGCGTCCCCTGCCGCAGGCGGGGGGGAGAAGGCGGAAGAAACGCACGATTATCGCGGGTTGGATAACCCGCGCCACATTGCCTTGCCCTCCGCGAGGATTCCTTGGATGCAAATCGGCTCCGTGACAATTCCCGGCAACCTGACGCTCGCGCCGATGGCGGCGTACACGAGCTGGCCGTTCCGGCGCATCTGCCGGCGTTTCGGCGCGGCGCTGGTGACCACCGAGGTGATCAAGGCGCGTGAGCTGGTTCGCCGCATGCAGGCCACCTTCGACTATATCTCCTTCAAGCCCGACGAGCACCCCATCGCCGGGCAGTTCATGTCCGGCGACCCCGCCGAGGCCGCCGACGCGGCGGCGGTGATGAACGAGTTGGGCTTCGATATGGTGGACCTGAACCTGGGCTGCCCGAAACGGCGCGTCATCAGCGACGGGCTCGGCGGCGCGATGATGGAGTTCCCCGAGAAGGTGGAGCAGGTGGTTGCGGCGATGGTGAAAGCCAGCCGCGCCCCGGTGACGGTCAAGATGCGCGCCGGGCGCTGGAAGGGGGAGGTGACCGCCGTGGAGACCGCGCGCCGCTGCGAGGCGGCCGGCGCGGCGGCGCTCTGCGTCCACCCGCGCTTCTCCGAGGGGGCGGCCGTCGCCCCGCCCGACTGGGAGGTGATCGCGCAGGTGAAGCAGGCGGTCAAGATCCCCGTCATCGGCAACGGCGGCATCCACGTTGCCGCCGACGTGCAACGGATGTTCCGCGATACCGGCTGCGATGCCGTCGCCATCGGACAGGCGGCCGTCGGACGCCCCTGGATTTTCCGTCAGGCCCCCGCCCTCATGGCCACCGGCGTCCTTCCCCCGGCCCCGCCCGATGACGAGATCCGCGCCATTCTGCTCGAACACTATCGGGGCCTGATTGAATTGCACGGCGAGCGCAAGGGGACCATCATGATGCGCAAGCAGTCCTGCCACTACTCCAAAGTGCTCGCCAACGGAAAGCAGTTCAACCTGGCGGTGCAGAAGCTCTCGAACGCGGCGGATTACCTGGCCGCGGTGGAGAAGTACTTGGGGTCGCAAGCAACGGCGAGTGCAGAGTACTGAATACTGAGCACTGAATGCAGAGCTTCAAAGAGACGGCCACCGCAGTTGGGGACAGGATGCCACAGATTACGCGGATGACAGAAGAAGATGAACTTCAGCGGGGCAAGAGGGGCGGATCATTCCACCTATCATAGTATCGCGCCGTCCAACCTGACTTGTCTTTCACATCTGGGTCGGCTCCTGCGACAAGCAATGCCTTCCCTCGATCAATGCCCCATTCGCCCGCACGTCATCTTACTCGGCACGTTACTCCGAGAACAACATCCCTCGTAGTCAGGGCACAGCATCCGCCTTCGCCAACGCTTCGGCGGACAAATGCTGCGCCCCTACAGTTGGTCACTCTGCGCTCTGCGTTCTGCACTCTGCATTCTGAATTCTGCACTCGCCGTCCGCTAAATCCTCTCCCCCGTGGACAGATCGTAGATGCTCCCCTCCTGCGGATCGGCGACCTCGTGGAGTTCCTCGGGTTTGAAGAAGAGGGCGATTTCCTTTTCGGCGGCTTCGGGGCTGTCGGAGCCGTGGATAAGGTTGAAGCGGTTGCTGATGGCGAAGTCGCCGCGGATGGTCCCCGGCTCGGCGTTGGCGCCGAAGGTGGCCCCCATCATCTTGCGCGCCACGGCGATGGCCCCCTTGGCGCGCGCGACTATCAGCACCACCGGCTGCGCGCTCATGTAGCGCACGAGCGGCTCGTAAAACGGCTTCCCCTCGTGCGCCGAGTAGTGCCGGCGGATGACCTTCTCCGGAATCTGCGTCATCTTGAGCGCGATGATCTGGAATCCCTTCTCCTCGAAACGCGTGACGATGCGGCCGACGACCCGGCGCTGGATGGCGTCCGGCTTGATGATCAGAAGCGTCCTCTCCACGGGTCTCTCCTTATGACTGACGAAGCGAACCGCCAAGACGCCAAGGACGCCAAGAACGGCATCCCGGGTTTCGGTAACGGCAACGGGAACGGCTTTCAACACAAAGGGTACGAAGAGCACGAAGAACGGGAAATCAGGGTAACGAAAAGGAGCCCGTGCTGCAACGCCGTCAACCTGGTTTCTGTTCTTGGCGTCCTTGGCGACAGGTGCGCAAGCGCGCCGGGCTTGGCGGTTCAATCCGTTGTACAACGTCCCCCCGCACCTGCGTCAGGAATTCCAGGTACGGTGCGGTGCGGTAGTCCGGGTATGTCCAAGGCAGCGGTTGGAAATGCCCGTGCAGGAAATTCAGCGTGATCTCGGCATAGATTCCCTGTCCCAGGTAGATGCGGTGCGCATTGTCCTTGGTGGTGGCCAGCACCAGCCGCGCCGCGTCCACGCAGCCGGGGTCGAGGTTGACTGGGCGCGCGACGGGGTACGCCGGGCCGGCCAGTTGAACCTCCAGTTCGTTGGTCCAGAGCTTTGTCTCCGGCAGGCGCGAAGGGTCGAAGGGGCCGTCGAAGGAATAGAAACGGCGCAGGAGATCGCGCCCCATCTGCGGCTCGTAGTAGTCGGTGAAGGTGAACGGGATATCTGCGCTGCGGCGGCGGACTGCGCCGAACCGCGCCGCGAGCGCTTCAGCGGCGCGGTCGAACAGCTCCGGCCAGGCGCTGAGCATCCCAACGATCAGGATCGCGCCGGGGTGCGGCGTTGGTTGGCCCACGGCTCCCTCCCAGCGCATGAGTTCGCGGCTGTGTGGCGGCGGGCTAAAGCCCGCAAGTGGGCAGAACTCGCTTCTGCAATGCACGGGCTAGAGACCGTGCCTACACACCCTTATCGGAAAGAACGCCACATTCAGCGCCCTTGCTTCTTCGCGGCGGAGGCGATTTCGCGCCAGACCAACTCCACGGCGGCCAAGCCGTCCTCGGCGGTGACGACCGTCGGCGCGCGCCCTTTCTGCAGGCACTCCACCCAGTATTGGATCTCGTTGAAGTACCCACCGAGGCTGCTGACGTTACCGCCGGCGTCCACGTTGCCGCTCGTGGCCGGCTGCGGCACGTCGAGCTTCTGCGGCTCCTTGCCTGGGACGTACAGCGTCATCGGTTCGAGGCGGCTGGAGTAGGACACGACCCCCTTGTCGAAGGTGGCGCGGAAGGCCATTTCGAAAGACTCCGGCGCAGGCCACCAGCCCCCCGCCGCAGCGACGGCGACGCCGGGGTAATGGTACTGAGTGCTGATCTGGTCCCAGGACCCCTTGTAGCAGACGCCGACGCTGTCGAGTGTCTTTGGGCGACCGAAGAGGTACAGCGCGAAATCGGCGTCGTGAATGTGCAGGTCGAGGGTGGCGCCGTTGCTGAGGCGCGGGTTCTGGAACCAGTTTTTCCAGCCGGCGGGTTGGCTGGCAAAGCGGCGCATGAACAGGTCGCGCAATGGGCCGAACCGGCGCCGGTCGATCATCTCCTTGAGGAGCAGGTACTCCGGCCAGAAGCGGAGGACGTGCCCGACGGTGAACTTGATTTTCGCCGCGTGCACCGCCTTGACCATGCGCCGCCCCTCGGCGACGTTGAGAGACATCGGTTTCTCGCAGATGCAATCCAGGCCGCGCCGCGCCGCCTGAATGACATGCTCGGCATGCAGATAGGTTGGCAGGCAGATGTCCACCATGTCCACGTCAGCCTGGGCGATGAGGTCGGCCGACTTCGAGTAAACCTTGGCGCCGGTCGGCTTGGCGGCGGCCAGGGCCGCGTCGCGTTGCACGTCGGCCACGGCGACGATCTTGACGCCGGGCAACCTGGCATAGCAGGCGGCATGCATCTTCCCCATGAAACCGGTGCCGCAGAGTCCAATCCTGATCACTGCAATCTCCTTCCGGACAAATGAAACCTTGCGAAGGTTTATTCCCACCTTCGCAAGGCTGGAATTCCCGCTATATCACATCGCCAGAATGGCATCGATCGCGGCGGAAGCGTTCTTCACGCGCGTCAGCGGATGGTGCTTGTACAGCGGGATCAGCTCCGCCGTCAGAGGTCCGTCATAGCCGACGGTCTTCAGCGCGCGCATCACCTCGGGCCAGTTGACGTCCCCTTCAAGCAGATCGCAGAAACCGTCGGCGGTTCCGACGGCAATGCGGTAGTCCTTCAAGTGCACGCGGCGAATGCGCTTGCCCAGGATGCGGATCCACTGCTCGGGGTAGCCGGTGGCCAGCACGTTGCCGACGTCGAAGTAGGAGCCGATGAACTCACTGCTGAATCCGTCAATGAAATCGCGCATCTCCAGCGGGCTCAGGAGGAACTTGTTCCAGACGTTTTCGACGCAGAGGGAAACGCGGCACTGCTCGGCCACCCGCAGCAGGCGGTGCGTGCCATCGCGAACGCGCGAATACACCACGTCGTACGAGACCACTTCGGCGGCGGGGTTGAAGAAGATGTCCACCGCGCCGGGGATGAACAGCAGCGCGTCGGCGCCGAGCCACTGCGTGATCTGCAGCATGTGCTTCACCGCCTGCTCCGACTTGTTGCGGTCGGCGACCTTGTTGCAGCCCAGGTTATAAGCCCAGTAGATGCCGCTGGCGCAGGAGGTGATCTGGACGCGCTTCTTTTCGGCCAGAGCGCGGATATCGGCGCACTGCTTCTCGGTCATCTTCAGGTTGAGTTTGCCCGCCTCGCCGATGCACAACTCGACCGCCTCGAAGCCGGCCTCGCCGGCCTGCGTGAAGAATTCCCGAATCTCCTTCGTGCCCTCCAGACCGCCCGGGAACGACCAGTAGTTGATGCCCTTTTTCACGGCCTCGTCTCCTTCCATGGCTGTCCGTCGAGAGCGCCGTCACCTAGAGCCGCGCCGATTCTAGCAGACCGGGTTAAGAGAGGCAACAAGATTCACCAGGCGAAAAGCCGTGGGGGCGCGGCGTGGCATAACAAGCTGCACAGCAGTTGGTTACGACTACGGCATCGCTCGTGGGGGGAGAGTCGGCGCTGGAGGCACCAAAGTGGCGCGGGTTATCCAACCCGCGATTATCGTGCGTTCCTTCCGCTTACTCTTCCCCGCCTGCGGCGGGGGACGCGGACTGGCCATTCGACATTGCTCATGGCCCTGAGCTTGTCGAAGGGATAGTCCGCGCCACTTCACGTTGTTGCGCGGATCATGCCAATAGAGCGCCGATATTGCCCAGGGGTGGCAAAGAACTCCAGCGTCAGCGGGCCGCGGTAGCAGGCCCGGGCGATGGGGGAGAGGACTTTGTCCCACGGGATGGACCCTTCGCCGAGGGGGAGGTGCTCATCGGACGCGCCGTGGTTGTCGTGCAGGTGGAAATTAAAGATGCGGTCGAGCGGAGCGCTGAGGAACTCCTCGACGTGGCCGTCGATGTGGGCGTGGCCGACGTCCAGGGTGCGCCCGACCCACTCGGAGGGGAGGTTCTCCATCAGCCAGTCGAACTCCGCGAGGCGGTCCCCCAGCGGGTTGGCGAGGATGGCGCGGGTGTGGTTCTCCAGCGCGAGGCGGATGCGGCGGCGCTCCAGTTCCGGGATCGCAAGGCGCACCCCCTCCATCACGCGGCGCAGCCCCTCGGAGCGGTCGCCGCCGGGAAGGCAGGTGCCCAGGTGCGCCGTCATCAGTCGCGCGCCCAGGGTCTCGGTGCGGCCGAGGCATTGGCGCAGCAGATCGGCGATCTGTTCCGGCGTGCGCCAGGCATCCTCCGTGCGCGCCAGATCGAACGGGCCGTCATACGGGGCGTGGTACTGAGGGGCGATCCCGTGCCGGCGCATGAGGCCGCGGATATTCTCGGCCACGGCGGGGGTGGTCCAGGCCGGCTCGATGATCTCAAACCATTCCAGCCGGTCGAACCCGACCCGCGCGCACTCCGCCACCAGCTCGTCCACCGTCTTGAACGGGTTGCGGTCCAGGCACACTGCGATCGGATTGTCCATCCTCCTCACACCTTCACTTTGAGGACGACCTTGCGGACCGGCTTCGGCCCGCCGATGGCGACGCCGGGCATGTGGCCATCTTCGGGAAAGAAGACGATGAACGTGCCGGCGGGCGCGGCGATGAAACTCCCCTCCCCGGTGAACATCTCGGCGTCCTTCTCAGCGTCGTATGGTGTGCCGTTGTGCAGGGCGGCCACGTGCGCGTACCCCATCTGCTCGGTCCCCTCGACGACGTACTGCACGTCAATGTACTTGCGGTGCGCCTCGAACTGGCACTTCTCGCGCAAGCGGGTCTCGTAATTCTGCACGAGGGCGAACAAGTTGGCCCCGTCAAGCACCACCTTGCCCGTCGCGATCTTGGAGAAATCGGTCTTCGCCAGGTAATCCAGGGCGCGGGCGAGCTTCTTATCGGACTTGTACAGCGCGGCGTTCTTGAGCTGGTCAACGATCACGAGGAGCCCTTTCAATAGTGGAAACCCGAACCGGCTTGCCGGGAATCGGCTTGCCAGAGGATAGCGAGGACGGGTGGGGTGCGTCAACCCGGTTACGGCCGACGGATTCAACGTTCAACATTCAACGTCCAGTGAACAACAAACGCCGGACAACGAAACGACGCTGCGTGTGGCACGTTGTTGTTGCCGTCACTTGAACGTTGGAAGTTGGACGTTGAATGTTGAACGTTGAATCCGTTAGCGGTTCAATTCAGAGAGGCAATTGGCTTGCCGATACTCTCCGTTTCCAATACAATTGGGCAACACGGCCCGACTGCGGGCCGGGCCGACCGTTCCCTCTCCTTGAGGTGTGCCGATGAACTCCGAGATGCGCGACAAGCTGGCCGCGTTGACCGAGCGCGTGGATTCGCTCAGGAGGTCTCTTTGACCTGCCGGGCCTGACCGCGCAGCGCCAGGCGCTCGAAGCGCGCATGGGCGAGCCGGAGTTCTGGAACAACAAGGAGGCAGCGCAGAACACCGTCGGCGCGCTCAAGACGCTGAGGGCCTCCCTCGACCCGGTGCAGCAGATGATCGCGGCCCTCGACGACCTCCAGGTGCTGGCCGAACTCTCCGAGGACGACGCCTCCGCGCAGCAGGAGTTCACCACCCACGCGGCCGCGCTGACGCAGAAGCTGGAGGCGTTCGAGTTCCAGCGGATGCTCAGCGGCCCCTACGACCGCGGCAACGCCTACCTGAATATCCACGCCGGCGCCGGGGGCACCGAGTCGTGCGACTGGACGGAAATGCTCCTGCGCATGTACACCCGCTGGTCCGAGCGCAAGGGGTACCAGATCGAGATGGTGGACGTGAACCCCGGCGAAGAGGCGGGGCTGCGCTCCGTCAGCATCCACCTGATCGGCCCCTACGCCTACGGCTACCTGAAGGCGGAGATCGGCGTCCACCGTCTGGTGCGCATCAGCCCGTTCGACGCCAACAAACGCCGCCACACCTCCTTCGCCTCCGTGGACGTCACCCCCGAACTCCCCGACGAAGAGGAGATCGAGATCAAGGAGGCGGAAATCAAGGTGGAGACCTGCCGCGCCGGCGGCGCGGGCGGGCAGCACGTGAACAAGACGGAGTCGGTCGTGCGCATCACGCACCTGCCGACGGGGATCGTCGTGCGCTGCCAGGTGGACCGCTCGCAGCACAAGAACCGGCGCACGGCGATGAAGATGCTGGCCGCCAAACTGTATGCGTTGCGCCAGGCGCAGCAGACGGCGCAGACCAGCGCCGCCTACGATGCCAAGGGGGAGATCGCCTTTGGCTACCAGATCCGTTCCTACGTGCTCCAGCCGTACCAGATGGTGAAAGACCTTCGCACCGACACCGAGACCGGCAATGTGGACGCGGTGCTGGACGGCGAGATTGACGACTTCATCCAGGCGTACCTGCGCTGGCAAGCCTCGACGGCGAAGAAGTAACATGTAGACGCGGGCTTTTGCCCGCGCTGGGATTCATCCTTGCCGTATAGAGAGCGAGGAACCGCCCGATGAATCAGAAACGCATCGCATTGCTGGGCGATGGTGGCTGGGGGACGGCCCTGGCCTGCGTGCTGGCGGAGAACGGCCACCCGACCACGCTGTGGGGGGCGTTCCCGGAAATCACGGAAGAGATCCGCCGCACGCGGGAGAATCGCAAGTTCCTCCCCGGAGTGCGGATTCCCGCGTCGGTGCAACTCACCAACAACATGGAGGCGGCGTTCAAGGACGCGGAGATCGTGGTATACAGCGTGCCGGTCGTGTATATGCGGTCGGTGGCAGTGAAATCGGTCGAAGCGGCCCGGCGCTCCGGCGCCCGGCTGATGACCGTCTCCAAGGGGATCGAGCGCGAGACGTTGTTGCGCGGCAGCCAGATCATCCAGGAGGTGGTGGGCTGCGCGGATGTCGGGCTGCTGATGGGTCCCAGCCACGCCGAGGAGGTGGCCACGCACTGTCCGACAACGGTGGTGGCGGCGGCGCGTGAGCCCGAGTTTGCCCTGGAAATCCAGGAGGCGTTCATGGGAGAACGCTTCCGCGTTTATACCAGCGACGACCCTGTCGGAGTGGAGGTCGGCGCGGCGGTGAAGAACGTGATCGCCATCGCGGCGGGAATCTGCGACGGACTCGGCTTTGGCGACAATGCGAAATCGGCGCTGTTGACGCGCGGGCTGGCGGAAATAGCCCGGCTCGGCGTGTCGCTCGGCGCGCGCCGTGAAACATTCTCCGGCCTGAGTGGCCTAGGCGACCTCATCACGACCTGCATCAGCCCCTACGGCCGCAACTTGCGCGTGGGCAGGGAGATAGGAAAGGGCAAGCGGCTTGACGACGTGCTCAAGGGACTTGCCCCGATGGTGCCCGAAGGGGTCTGGACGACCCGGGCGGTCTGCACGCTGGCCGAGCGCAATTACGTGGATATGCCAATCTCGCGTGCGGTGGGAGAAGTGCTGTTCCAGAACAAGCCTCCGCAACTGGCCGCAATGGAACTTATGACGCGCGACCCGAAGCCGGAGTGATGAACGGCAACGGCAATGACGAATGACGAAGCCCGAATGACGAATGAAACGGACAATGACGAATGCTCCGAAACGCTGTCGGACGCAGCGATCGGAAGTGCCAGTCTTCGGGCTTCTCGCATTGGGGCATTGATTCGTCATTCGTCATTGCCGGTTTGCCGCAAGGAGAGGACCAGATTAGAGTGAAACAATCATCATGACTCACCCGCTGCGCACCCACGAAGATGCTTTCAAATTCCTGCTCGAGTTCACCGACTATGAGAAGGTGACCAAGTACAAGTACGACTTGGCGACGTTCGACCTGCGCCGGGTGGAGGAACTGATGGCCGCCGTGGGGAACCCCCACCGGGCCTTCCGCTCCGTCCATGTGGCCGGCACCAAGGGGAAGGGCTCGACCGCCGCCATGGCGCAGAGCATCCTGACGGCGGCGGGATTCCGCACCGGGCTGTACACGTCGCCGCACCTCAGCCGGGTCGAGGAGCGGATGACGGTGGACGGACGGCTCATGTCGGAAGAGGAGTTCGTCTCCGTCGTCAACGAGTTGGTCCCGCACACGCGCGGCGCGCGGGCGCAGCGGCCGAACGAGTCCCCCACTTATTTCGAGCTGGTCACGGCGGCGGGGTTCCGTCACTTTGCGCGCGCAGGGGCGCAGTTCGCCAGCGTCGAGGTGGGGATGGGCGGCCGGCTCGACGCGACGAACGTGATCACGCCGGAGGTGGCGGTGATCACGCGCGTGGACTTCGACCATGAGGACCGCCTGGGGCACACGCTGGACAAGATTGCCGGCGAGAAGGCGGGCATCATCAAGCCCGGCATCCCTGTCATCTGCGCGCCGCAGGAGCCAGAGGCGCTGCGGCGGATCGAAGCGATCGCTGCCGAACGGCGCAGCCCGCTGACGCTCATCGGGCGCGAGGCGCGGCTCGAGAACGTCCGCACGGCGCTAAATGGCAACGCCCCCTTCTGCCGGTTCGACCTGGCCACGCCCGCGCGCCGCTATGCGGCTCTGGAGGTGCGGCTGCTCGGGGCGCACCAGGCCCTCAACGCCGCCGCGGCGGTGGCGGCGCTGGAGACGCTGTCCACGCGCAGCGGCGCGCACATCGGCGAGGAAGCCGTGCGGCGCGGACTGGCGGCCACGCACATTCCCGCGCGGCTGGAATACTTCCCCGGCTGGCCCCCGATTCTGCTGGACGGCGCGCATAATCCGATTTCAGTGCGCGCGCTGCTGGAGGCGCTGGATACGGCGTTCGCCGGCAAGCGCCTGGTCCTGCTGGCGGGCGTTTCCCGCGACAAGAACGTGGAGGAGATACTGCGGTTGCTCCTGCCGCGCGCGGCGGCGGTGGTCTTTACGAGATCCGACTCTCCGCGCGCCGCCGAACCGGAGTTCCTGGCGCAGATGGCGCGCGATCTCTTCGCGACGCCCTCCACGGCATGCGGGGACGCCTTCGAGGCGCTGGAGCGCGCGCGCGGCCTCGCCGGCCCCGACGACCTCCTCTGCGCCACGGGTTCCTTCTTCCTGGCCGGCATGCTGCGGCCGCGTCTGCTGGAGCCTGGCGGGCGACGATGATGCTCACCACGGAGTGCCACGGAGAACCACGGAGAACGAACGGCGATTACTGATTGCGGAGAGTAGACGTCATGCGCACAATCATCTTCCTCACCATCTCCAACATCTTTATGACCATCGCCTGGTATGGCCACCTGAAGTTCAAAAGCTGGCCGCTGCTCCTGGCGATCTTGGTCAGTTGGGGGATTGCCCTCTTTGAATACTGCTTCCAGGTGCCGGCGAACCGCGCCGGCTATTACTACGAATTCGGCAGCCTCGCCAAGATCAAGACGATTCAGGAGGTGATCACGCTGGTGGTCTTCTGCGCCTTCAGCGTGTTCATCATGAAGGAGAATCTGCTGAAGTGGAACTACCTGGCGGCCTCCGTTTGCCTGGTCGCCGCCGTCTTCTTCGTCTTCAAGAAGTGGTAGAGGGACGTGTAGCGCGGGCTTTAGCCCGTGCAATCGTGTTTGTCCGTTGTAGGGGCAAGGCACCGCCTTGCCCCTACGGGCATGCGCTACACACTCCTTCGTGCCTGCCGCCGGTTCCACGTCTGAAGGAACAGGCTGGCCGTCAGCATCTGGAAGAGGTAGTAGAACACGAGGGGCAGCACCTCGATGTGGAGCGAGTAGGCGATCGGCAGCCCGAACGCCATCGTCTTTTGCGTCGAGCAGAAAATGGCGGCGGCACGGTCGGGGACCGGCAGGCCGGCGCCGCGGGTCAGCAGCGCCGCCAGGAAGAGCAGAACGACCTGCACAACCGCCAGGTACGCGAACACCTGCCACATCACCCCCAGTTGCTCCGCCAGCGTGGCGATGGACTTGCTGAAAGCGCAGTACGACAGCAGCAGCACCAGCAACTGCGACAGCACTGACTGCACGCCGCTCATCCGCTCGCGCCACTCATCGAAATGCGCGGCCGCCGCCTGCCCCAGCACGAACGGCACGAACACCAGCAGCGTCATCTCCAGCATCAGCTTTCCCACTGCGCCCGGCGGCACGCCCCCGCCGCGCCCGATCATCAGCCCCACCAGCAGCGGCGAGAGGACGATCCCCAGCAGGTTGCTCCCCACGGAGTTGAGGATCGCCGCCAGCGCGTTCCCGCGCGCGGCGGCGGTGAAGGCGACGCAGGAACTGATCGTCGTCGGCAGCGCGGCCAGCAGGTACACCCCCATCTTCATCGGCCCGTCGGGAATCCAGAAGCTGGTCAGGTACACCAGCGCCGGAGTGAGCAGATAGACGAACCCCTGAATGAACAGGTGGAGGCGCGGGTTCCTCAGTTCGCGGTCAAGGTGGTGCAGGCTGATGGCGACGCCGGCGATGAAGAACAGGCCGACGATCGCCAGCTTGCTGGCGCCGAACTGCATCGTCGTGCCGCCGATGCCCACCTCAAAATGGTCAATCCAGCGGCCAAACTCCGCAGTGCAGGTTGCCAGCGCCACCGCCGCGGCGATGCCGATCAGGAACCAATGTCTTTTCAGAAGGACGACCAACCCGGCCATGGTCTCTCCTCGGTAAGCGGGTCGGGGCCGTAGGGACAAGGCGACTTGTCCTCCGTAGCTTCAGCGAAGGAGGATGCCTTGCCCCTACACCGACGACAACGTGTGTGGCGGCGGGCTTCAGCCCGCCGGAGCAGACCGCTTTTCCACGTTGCACGGGCTAACTTGTCCGCCGTAGCCTTGGCGAAGGCGGAAGCCCGTGCCTGCACCCGCGCGCCCCATATCCTAACCTCCGGCGCGGGGGATGAAAAGCGACGCGCCCAACGCGCACATGCGGCTCGACATTTTCTGCCCGGCGCGCTATGCTGCCGTGGGGACGCAGACAAAGTGGCGCGGACTATCCAGTCCGCGTCGCGGGCGGAACGCCCGCGGTGTCGTTGTAGGGGCAAGGCATCCGCCTTCGCTGAAGCTTCGGCGGACCGGTGCCTTGCCCCTACGGCGGACGTCGCATCCCTTCGGTCGTCTGCCCTTTTGGGAATCGGAGAGAACGCACGATATCGCGGGTTGGATAACCCGCGCCACATTGCTTTCTTGCCGTGCGTAGCGGCGGGCTTTAGCCCGCCAACGCGGCGCACGGGCTGAAGCCCGTGCCCGCAGGCGTAATCCCTCTTGTCCTTGTCCGTGGGGAAAGAATGAACGGCAAGCTGATCGTCATTGAAGGCTCCGACGGCAGCGGCAAGGCGACGCAGAGCCGCCTGCTCCTGCGGCGACTGCGGCGCGAGAAAGTCCCCTGCGCCGGGATCGCCTTCCCCGGCTACCATCGCGGCTTCTTCGGCGCGATGGTGGGCCGGTACCTGCGTGGCGAGTTCGGCCCCTCCGCCCACATTGACCCGCACCTGGCGGCGCTGCTGTACGCCGGGGACCGCTGGGAAGCGCGCGAGCGCATGGCGCGCTGGCTGCGCGAAGGGCGCGTGATCGTCTGCGACCGCTACGTGGACTCCAACAAGGCGCACCAGTCCGCACGGCTGGCCGACCCGAAGGCCGCGGCGGAGTTCATGGAGTGGGTGGACCGGCTCGAGCATCGCGTGTACAAGCTGCCGCGCCCGGATTTCACCCTTTTCCTGCGCGTGCCGGAGAAGATGGCGGATGACCTGATCGGCCGCAAGGGACGCCGCGCCTACCTGCGCGGGGTCAAGCGGGACATCCACGAGTCCGATTCGACCCATCAGCGCCGCGCGCAGGAGGGATACCTTGCCCTCGCGCGCAAGCGCCCGGCGTCGAAGGGGGCGCTGATCGAGTGCGTTGCGGGCGGCCAACTCCTGTCGCGCACGGAGATCGCCGAGCAGGTCTGGCGGAAGGTGCGCCGTGTCTTGGCGCGGCGGGGCCGCTGAAAGCAGTCGCACCGTGTGTGAGCCGTAAGTGGCGCGGACTATCCAGTCCGCGTCCCCGCCGCAGGCGGGGAATGGTGGAAGTGGAAGGAACGCACAATATTCGCGGGTTGGATAACCCGCGCCACTTCACCTGCTCTCAGTGGCGGTACTCAGTAGGCAGAAGGGCTGAGCGGTCTGCCAATGATCGGAAGGGGGAAGACAATGAACCGATGGCGGGCGGGGCTGTCATACACGGGCAAATGGGCCATTCTCTGGGCGGGCATCGTTGCGCTATTCATACTAGCCGGGTTTCTGCTGCCGTTTCTTGCCCGGCAGCGCGAGGAAGCGCGGCGAACTGGCTGTACGAGAAATTTCCAAGCGATTGGCAAGGCATTGTCTGCATATCGCAACGACAATTATGGCTACTTCCCGTTCTCATGGGGACTGGCCGACTCAGCGTCGAAGGCATTCAACAATGCAGCGGCCAGCAGCTTGGGCCTCCTTTATCCGAAATATCTGAAGACCGCAGAACTGTTTCGTTGCCCTTCCACCGAGAATGAGCCCGCATTTGTTCTCAACGGCGAGGGCGCTAGTCGGACTTGGGCGCTCACTGGTAGCAGTTACGGCTACGACCCCCGCGTCTCCAGAATAGCCGGCAAGAATGTCGTCATCATGGCGGACATGGATGGCACATATACCTATTGCAGGGACACTGCAACGCAAAATCATCCCGGCGGCCAGAATGTTCTCTACGTTGACGGACATGTGAAATGGATTGATTCTCCGGGCCCCAATGTTGTCTCCGAGAACCCAAACGACAACATCTTCGCCGAGGATCCCTGGGATGCGGATACGGACACGTTCCTCGTGCGCGGGGACTTGAATGATCTGACGATCTCATTTGACGGATACGAGCATCTCAAGTAGCTGAAATGGCTGCACTGGAGGCAGACGATGACAAGGGGGACGGCAATGAACCGATGGCGGGCGGGACTGACGCGCGCGGATGTACTCGTGATCGTCGCCATAATCGTGGTGGTCGGCCTTCTGGTGGGCGTACTGTTGCCAATGCTTGCACAGCCGCGCGAACGTGCGTGGAATGCCCATTGTAGAAGCAACCTGTGTGGGATTAGCATGGCATTGGCAGCATACCATGACGACAATAACAGTTATTACCCATTCTCATGGGGGCCAGCCGGCTCCGCGCCCAATGCATTCAATAACGCCGCCGCCAGCAGTCTGGGCACTCTCTATCCCAGATACCTACAGACGGCAAGAGCGTTCCGCTGCCCGTCCACTGAAAACGAACCGGCATTTGTCCCCCACGGCGAAGGTTCCAATACTGTTTGGGTGCTTACCGGCAGCAGTTACGGCTTCGACCCCCGCGTGTCGCGAACAGCCGACGGGAAGGTCGTCATCATGGCCGACATGGACGGAAACTTCTCCATGTCTCAAGACACCGCCACTCGAAATCACTCCGGCGGCCAAAACGTTCTCTACGCTGACGGACATGTGAAATGGATTGAGGACAACTACGCCTCCGATGACTCGAAAAACAACATCTTCGCCCAGGACCCCTGGGATGCGGACACGGACACGTACCTCGTGCGCGGGGACTTGAACAACTTGACGGTCTCGTTTGACGGGTATGATCATCTCAAATAGGGGTGAACGGAGATGATGCAAGTGATCGGGAGAAGGAGGCCAATGAACCGATGGCGGGCGGGGTTGATGCGCGTGGATATTGTGGTCATTCTAGGAGTCGTGGCGCTCCTCGCCATAACCGCGTGCCTGCTGCTGCCGCGTCTTGCTCGGCAGCGTGAGGACGCGCGGCTCATCGCCTGCGCGAGGAACTTCGAAACGATCGGCAAAGCGCTGTCCGCATACCGCAATGACAATAGTGGCCACTTCCCGTTCTCGCGGGGGCCGGGCGGTTCTGCGCCAGACGGGCTCAATAACGCGGCCGCCAGCAGTCTGGGCATCCTCTGCGCGAAATATATGAATACCGCGGCAACGTTTCATTGTCCCAGCACCGAGGACGAACCGACGTTTAGTCTCAGCGGGCAAGGTGTGAACAGTGGCTTCGTGCTTAACGGCAGCAGCTACTGCTATGACCCGCGCGTTTCATTACGCGCCGTTGGGACGACTGCCATCATGAGTGACTTCGGACTCTATATTCCCGGGGCAGATAGCATTTATCCAAATCACGCCTCTGGTCAAAATGTACTCTATGCGGACGGGCATGTTGCATGGGTCGAGTCTCAGTATGCCTCCAATACACCGAGTGACAACATCTTCGCCGAGGATCCCTGGGATGCGGATACGGATACTTTCCTCGTGCGCGGGGACGCGAACAACCTGACGATCTCGTTCGATGGATATGATCATCTCAAGTAGGGGGAAGCCGTCGCCGTCCAACAGGTCAGGCCTGTCCGATTTGTCTGGCCGACACCGACGCTGCCGCACCCATCGTTGAACCCCCGCCGCCGGTTCTGCTATATTCGGTGACCGAGAGTTCTGAAAGGAAAGCCGCCATGTCCGCCGAGCGCCACGAGCCCGTCAAGGTCACCTTCGAGCCGGAGGGGCGCGCCGTGTACGTGCTGCCGGGCACCGGCCTGATCGAGGCCGCCGTGCGGGCCGGGATCGTCGTTGAGACCCCCTGCGGCGGGACAGGCGCGTGCGGCAAATGCCGGGTGGAAATCTCGCGCGGGGCGCCCCCTCCGGGCGAGGCCGACCGCCGCCACCTCAGCGCCGAGGAGCTTGGGCGCGGCGTGCGCCTGGCCTGCCAGACGCGCGTCACCGCCGAGATGTTCATCAGCGTCCCGGTCGCCGCCCGCCTGTTCGAGCACCGCATCCTGACCAACGGCAAGGGGCGCGACGTGCCGCTGCACCCGACCGTCAGCAAGCACCACTTGAATCTCCCCCCGCCCGCGCTGAACGACCAGCGCGCCGATGAGGACCGCCTGCTGGCGGCCCTCGAAGAGAAGAAGGTCCACCCCGGCCTGGAGGTGCTGCGCGAGATGCCCCGCATCCTGCGCGAGAAGGAGTTCGACGTCACCGCTGCCGTCGCCGAGGGGCGCGTCGTCGCCCTCGAACCCGGCGACACCACCTCGCGCAACTACGGCATCGCCTTCGACATCGGCACCACCACGGTGGTCGGGTTCCTTCTGGACCTGACGACCGGGCGCGAGATGGCCCTCGCCGCGCGCACCAATCCGCAGATTCCGCTGGGGGACGACGTGGTCAGCCGCATCCGCCACGCCGGCGAGCCGGGCGGCCTGCTGGAGCTTCAGCGCAAAATCGTCGGCGGCCTCAACGAGATCATCGCCGACTGCTGCCGGCAGGCGGGCGTCGGCTGCGAGCATCTGTACGAGGCGACGGTGGTGGGGAACACCACCATGAGCCACCTCTTCCTCGGCATCAACCCGGAGTTCATCGCGCAGGCGCCGTACGTCGCCGCCGTCCGCCGCGCGGTCAACGTCCAGGGGCGCGACATCGGGCTGCAGATTCACCCGCACGGCATCGTGCACGTCCTGCCCAACGTGGCCGGCTTCGTTGGCTCCGACACGGTCGGCGTCGTGCTGGCCGCGGGGATGCACGAGGCGTCCGGGCGCGCGCTGGCGATTGACATCGGCACCAACGGCGAACTGGTGATCGGCAACCGCGACCGGCTGCTGGCCTGCTCCACCGCCGCCGGGCCGGCGTTCGAAGGGGCGCGCATCCGCTTCGGCATGCGCGCCGCCGACGGCGCGATTGACAAGGTGCTCATCAACTCCGACGTCGAGTGCAACGTCATCGGCAACGTCCCGCCCCGCGGACTGTGCGGCACGGCGCTGATTGACCTGGTGGCCGAACTGCTGCGCGTGGGCTGCATCGAATCCACGGGCCGCCTGCTGCCGCCCGACGAGTTGCCCCCCTCGATCCCGGATGCGATCCGGCGCCGCGTGCGCGAGGGGGAGAAGGGGGTGGAGTTCCTGCTGGTCCCGCGCGAGGAGACGCAGATCGGCGCGGACATCGTCCTGACGCAGCGCGACATCCGCGAGCTGCAACTGGCCAAGGGGGCCATCGCGGCGGGCGCGGCGATCCTGATGAAGGAGTTCGGCGTGAGGGCCGACCAGCTCGATCACATCCTGCTGGCGGGGGCGTTCGGGAACTTCATCCGCCGCAGCATGGCCAAACGCATCGGGCTGCTGCCGCAGATTCCGAGCGAGAAAATCCTGTACATAGGCAACGCGGCGGGGGCCGGGGCGCGGATGGCGCTGATGTCGCGCAAGTGCAAGCTGGAGGCGAACCAGATTGGCGAGCGCACGCAATACCTGGAGCTGGCCGGCCGCGCGGACTTCCAGCAGGAGTTCACCGACGCGATGATGTTCCCGGAGAGCTGACGGCCGGATTCACCACGGAGGACACGGAGGGCACAGAGAACGAAGCACGACGGCCTTTCAGGTCATCCTGAGGAGGCCGCAGGCCGATGCCGGACGGCGCTTCCTCAGCGATAGACGTCTTTTCGATGCCCCACCTTGACGACCCATACGGTATGCTCGGCGTCCTGAATCGAATAGACGATGCGATAATCACCTTGGCGGACGCGGTAGCGCTCCTGCGCGGAAAGCTTCTTCGCCCCCGCGGGCCGCGGGTTATCCGACAGGCCCTGTATCGCCTCGACTATGCGCCGGAGGTCGACCTTCGGGATGCGGTCCAGGTCCTTCTTCAGGACCGATTGTCGCAAGAGAACTTCATATTTTCCCATCCCGTTTCAGTTCCTTGAGCGCGCGCTCGAACGTGACCAGAGGCTCGTGCCCGCGCTTCGCAAACGCGGCCAGGTCCTCTTCGTCCTCGCGGAGCGACGCGGCGATGGCGTCATTGACAAGCTGGGACATCCGCTGGTTTGTCTCGATGGACTTGATGCGCAGGGCCCGGTGGATCCTCGGGTCCAGGTAAATCGTCGCCTTTTTGGATGGCGCATTCATGGTTCTTCTCCTTCCACTTGGCAGGATAGCAGCATGATGGCATAACGTCAAGACGCTTTAGCGGCATCCATCCGCGGTCCGCCAAACGCCATTCATTCGTTCCGCCGCACCCGCCGCGCATACTCCCGCACCGCGTCCTGCTGCAGCTCCGTCTCCACGGAGCCGGGGCGCAGCGCTCGGACCCGGGCCAGCGCCTCATCCGGGCCCACCCCCGTACTGACGAAGTAGCAGGCCAGCATCGTCCCGGTGCGCCCCCGCCCAGCCATGCAGTGCACGACCACCTTGCCCCCCTCTTGCTTCGCCTTCTTCACGATCTCGACGAACTGCTCAATCTGCTCCATGTCGGGAGCGCTGAAGTCCTCGACGGGGATGTGGTGGTAGGCGAACCCGAACTCCTCCAGGTACGCCGCGGAGGCAAAGGGGCGCTCGGTGAGGCTGACGATCGCCGTGATCCCCGCCTCGCGGAAATACTCCAGCGCCGCGTGCACGTCGTTCGGGCGCGCCGTGGCCGCCAGCAGCCCTGGCGTCACCCAACTGAATCCTTCCGGTCGCTCCATCCAACGGCTCCTGTTGAAAGCGGAAGCGGGCCACGATGCCTGCTTTCACCATGCTAACGGCAGAGCGCCGGGGCGGTCAAGGACTGAAAAGATGTCAGACACCTTTTCGCTTGATTCGGCCGGGGCGCTGACATACGCTCAATTGCGGTTCGGCACATTTGGAGGGAATGCAATGGCCCACAAGGCTCGGCTGCTCATGACGGAGTTCGTGACGCACGACGTGAAACGCCTTGTCCTCGCCAAGCCGAAGGGCTTTCAGTGGATCCCCGGCCAGGGGACGCTGCTGTCCATCAACAAGCCCGGCTTGAAGGATGAGGCGCACCCGTTCACGCCGACCGGCCTGACCGGCGCGGAAGTGGTCGAATTCACCATCAAGCAGTACCCGGACCGACGCGGGCTGACCCAGAAGTTGCATAACCTCGCGCCGGGCGCGGAACTCCTCCTGGACCAGGTCTTCGGCGACATCCAGTATAAGGGGGTGGGAACGTTCATCGCCGGCGGGGCGGGCATCACACCGTTCGTCGCGGTGCTGCGGCAGTTGAGCCAGGAGGGGAAGCTCCGGGGGAACAGCCTGATCTTCTCCAACAAGACGTGGGAGGACATCATCCTGGAGCGCGAGTTGAAGAGCTACCTGGGCGACCGCTGCACCTTCACGCTCACGCAGGAGAAGCGCCCCGGATACGAACACCGCCCGATCACCGAAGCGCTCCTGAAGGAGAAGATACGGAACTTCGGACAGTACTTCTACGTCTGCGGCCCGCCGAAGTTCATTGAGGACATCAACGGGACGCTGGAGAAGCTCGGCGCAAAACGGAAAAAGTTCGTCTTCGACGAGCCGTAGGGGGCGGAAATGAGAGACCCTTGCGAAGGTTCGTATGGACCTTCGCAAGGGTCTATATCTGTCACGGGCGGCTGTAGGGGCAAGGCACTTGTCCGCTGAAGGAGGATGCCTTGCCCCTACGACATTATCAGCGCGCTCGGGCCCCTTCGACCTTGCTTTCTTCGACTACGCTCAGAACAAGCAGGGCAAACAACGCGCTTCACCATACGGGCAAACGGCGCCCTCCGCCTGTCATTCCGGCAACGTCAGCGGCGAGACGTAGTCGCCGTACTGCTTTTGCGCGGCGAGGAGGCGCTGACGCTGGGCGTCGAGGATCGTGAAGAGCTCCGCCGGCATCTCTTTGATCTCGGAGCGGTGGAACTTCTCGACGCGGTCCAGCTTGGCCAGGTTCTCCGGGATGCGCGCGGTGAATTGCTCGACGTACTGCTCCTGCGTGTACTCCTTCTTGAGCACCTGCTTGAACAGCCTCTGCAGGTCGGCCAGCTTCGGGATCATCCCGGTCGGGGTGCGAATCACGGCGGCCTCGCCGTGGACGCGCAACTCCATCCACTTCACCCAGACCGCCTTGTCGCGGATGCCGGTGAGGAACTTACCGTCCTTGCCGCGCTGGAAGTAGTTGACCCCGAAGATCAGCGGCCGCCGCGCGAGGCCCCTGGCGAACTCCAGGTTGTTCCGGATGTACTTGCCGATCGGGATGGCCAGGAAGTCCTGGATGCTCATCACGTTGATCTCCCGCACTCCCTCCTTGCCGATGATGGCGAAGGTGGTCTCCGTCTCCAGCGCCGCGCCGAAGGTGACGATGCCGTGCTCCCAGTCGAAGCTCTGCTGCACCGGGACAGAAATGGAGGCGTCGCGCCCGCCATACATGATACCGGAGACCTCGACGCCGTTCGGGTTCTGGAGCTCCGGATCCACGTTGGCCAGCGCGGGCAGGCTGACGGCGTAGCGCGCGTTCTTGTGGGCCGCCGGGATCGGAGCGCCCTTCTCATCCTTCTTCCCCTCGAACCACTTGCCGGAGAAGTTGACCCCCTCCTTCGGCAGGTCGCACCCCATGTTCAGCCAGTACGGCTTGCCGTCCTTGACCAGGACGTTCGAGAAGATCACCTCGCCGGGGGTGGTGAGGACCTTGTGGATGACCGGGTCGTCGTTGGGGTTGATGCTCTGGATGATGCCGAAGATGCCGCTCTCGGCGTTGACGGCGCGCGCCTGCCCGCCGATGTTGCGGAAGCAGGCGATGTCGTCCCCCAGGATCGTCTCCCCCGGGAGCATCGCCGTCGAGGTCTTTCCGCAGGCGCTGGGGAAGGCGCCGGCGAAGTACGTCTTGCGCCCCTTCGGCCCGTGCACCCCCATCAGGAACATGTGCTCGACCAGCCAGCGCTCGCGGTCCGCCTTGCGGATGGTCAGGCGCAGCGCCAGCTTCTTCAGCCCGACGGTGTTGCCGGCATACTGCGTGTTGACGCTGTAGATCGTCTCCTTCGTGTAGTCAATGTAGATGCGCTTCTTGTCCGCGTCCACGCTGACCATGTCGGCGCTCATCCGCCCTGCCGAGTGCAGGAAGGCGAAGAACGGCCCCGTCTGCTCGACGAAATGGTTGTACGCGATGCGGTAGAGCAGGTCCTCGCTATGCGCCACGTACCAGGAGTCGGTGCACTGCACGCAGCCGATGCTGAACTGGGAACCGGTCGGCCCCAGCGAGAGGAAACGCACGATCATCGTGCGCCCCTTCATCTGTCCCTGGAGCAGCCCCCGGACCTCGGCGAGACCGGCCTCGCGCTCGATCTGGTTGAGCGCCTGGCTCATCGAGTCGTCCTTCGGGACGAGGTACTTGGTCACCTCGCGGTCGCGCCCCTGGTCGCTCATGCCGTCGAAGTGGACGGTGTGGCCGGGGATCTTCAGCGGCTTCTCCTCGCCGGTGGCGACCACCTGCCGTCGGACATGCGCAATATCCTCGGGGGCGTCGGTGCAGATGAAGATGTCATCGGGGGAGCACAGGATGGCCGCGTCGGCCACAAAGCGGCGCACATCGGCATTCTTGACGGCAAGCAGCTTGCGGTATTCCTCGGGGCGGAGCTTGCCTTTCAGGAACGTCTCATAGCTCTCTTCCATCCCAGTCCCACCCTTCAAAACGGCTGTCGAAGTGTAGAATTTTCCCTGCCACACCCTGTGAGCGCGGCGTCACGATGATGGGGGAATCCTTTGGGGCGGTAGTGTACGGCATGAGGAGGGCCAAGTCAAATCGACGGATTCAACGTTCAACGTCCAACGTTCAACTTTCAACGTTCAAGGAACAACGAACAACGGCCAACAGGAAGACACCGCTCGGGGAACGTTGTTGTTGCCGTCACTTGGACGTTGAACGTTGGATGTTGGACGTTGAACGTTGAATCCATAGGCCACGTCCAGCGCCCGGCTTCCGCGCCAGGGACGGCTCATTCCGGAACAGCAAGCCCCCGCTTGCGCATCTCGTCTTCGAGCACCTGGACCAGCGGGCCGAAGAGCCGCTCATTCTCCTCGCTGATCTTGATCAGATGGCTGTGCGCGGCGCGGATGAGGGCCAGGCGCTCCTCCTCGCTGGCCTGCTCCTCCAGCCGCGCGAACTCCATGGCCGGGATCTTGAAGGGCTTCTCCTCGATCAGCAGCAGTTCGCCCAGCCCCACGCTCTGCAGCAGGCGCACCAGCGACGAGTCGGCGTTGACCACGATGATGCCGGGCGTGCGGCCGAGCCGCTCGTAAACCGCCGCCCCCGCCAGCACCCCCATGAACGTACTGTCCATCCCGGTGCAGTCGGCCAGGTCCACGATGATGAAGCCATGGCCGTCGGCGAGCAACTTGTCGAGGAATTCGCGCAGGCAGAGACAGTTGTTCATGGAGGCCAGGCCGTGGACGCGCACGTAGACGGCGCGCTTGCCGATGGCCACCTCGTAGTAACCGCTCTGATGTCCTGCCAAGACACGCTCCTCAAAGTGGCGCGGACTGAACCGTGCCGCTGTGGACGGATAGTCCGCGCGATATTCGTTGCCGTCCGGTCAGGACACCTTCGCCCCCGGCGCGGCGTCGCTGTCGGGCTGCAGCGCCATGACGCGCCCGCCATCCTGAGCCGCCAGCAGCATCCCCTGACTCTGCACCCCGCGCAGCATCGCCGGCTCCAGGTTGCAGACGACCACGATCCGGCGCCCGGTCAACTGCTCCGGCGTGTAATAGGGACGCAGCCCGGCGACGATCTGCCGCTCCTCCCCGCCAATGTCAATCCTGAGCACGTATAGCTTCTGGGCGTTCGGGTGCTCCTGCACCGATTTCACCAACGCCACGCGAAGATCCAGCTTCTTGAACTCGGCAAAGGAAACCGTCTGCGATTGCGGCGGCGGCTGCTGCTGCGGTTGAGCCTGCGGCGACGGTGGCTGAGTGCCTTCCACGATGGCCTCCCGTTAATAGGTCTGATCGGACGGATCCGACTGATCCAACTTATCAGAACCTCGGCTGCGCTGCAATGAGCCAAAGGTACAGGTCCATCACATTCGTGCCGGTCGGCCCGGTCTTGACGAGGCCGCCGATAGCGTCGAAGAAACGATAGGAGTCGTTGGCCTCAAGACAGTCGGCGGCGCTGACCCCTTTCTCGCGCGCAAGCCGCACCGTGTCGCCGTCGGCGTAAGCGCCGGCGGCGTCGGTGGGGCCGTCCGTTCCGTCGGTCCCGCCGGCCAGGAAGGCGATCCCCGGCGTGCCGTCAATCGCCATCGCCGCCGCGAGCGCAAACTCCTGATTGCGCCCGCCGCGTCCATGGCCGCGCAACGTCACCGTCGTCTCGCCGCCGCTGATAAGGCAGGCGGGAGGAGGCGGAAGAGGGTGCGGCGCTACGTTGGCTCGTAGGGGCAAGGCATGCCTTGCCCCTACAAGGGATACGCCATTCTTGTCTATAGGCATCGTCAGTATTTCCAGCGCCAGGGCCGCCTGCGCGCGGGCCACGTCGCGCGCCTCTCCCTCCGTGGCGGTGGAGAGGACAACCGGCGCGTATCCGAGGCCCCGCGCGCACTCCGCGCACGCCGCAACCGAGGCGCTGTTGTTGGCGACGATGAGGTTCTGCACCCGCTCGAAAAGCGGATCGCCCGGCTTGGGGGTTTCGCTGATGAGCCCCGCCGCGCCGTCGCGCAGACGCGCCAGGACGTTCGGCGGCAGCTCCTTCTCAATCCCATAGCGGGAAATGATCTTCAGTGCCTGGGCGAAGGTCGAAGTATCCGGCGCGGTCGGCCCGGAGGCGATGATATCCAGCGGATCGCCGATCACGTCGCTGAGAATCAGAGAGAGCACCCGCGCCGGGGCCGCGAGACGGGCGGCCTGCCCCCCCTTGATCCCGGAGAGGTGCTTGCGCACGACGTTGATCTCCTGGATCTTCGCCCCGCAGCGCAGAAGCACCTGCGTCACGCGCTGTTTGTCCGCCAGCGTCAGCCCCTCCGCCGGCAGCGGCAGCAGCGCCGACCCGCCGCCGCTGATGCAGAAGATCACCAGGTCATCCGGCCCGGCCCCTTCCAGGAGTTCCGCGATCCGGCGCGCGCCGTCCACCCCCGCCTCGTCCGGCACCGGATGCCCGGCCTCGTGGACGGTCACACACAGCGGCGGTGTGGCACAGCCGCCCTCGGCTGTGATTTGAGCAGGCGCAGAGGTCTTCACGTTAATCCAACCGTCGCGGATGCGTTCCCCCAGAATCTCCTGCACCGCGGCCCCCATCCGCGCGGAGGCCTTCCCCGCGCCGACCAGGAGGACGCGCTGAATCTTCGACAGGTCGAGGTCCCACCCTCCCGCGCGCAGGCGCTCCCCCTCGCGGCGCAGATGGCGGCGCACCGCCGCCGCCGGGTCCGCCGCGGCGAGCCCGGCGCGGAAGATCGTCATCAATTGCTCTCGCATCGGCGACGGATTCATGGAAGGTCTCGAAATGGGCCGCTCCCCTGTGAAAACGGGGCGATTATAGGCGGGCTGGCAAAGGCAGTCAAACATGGAAAGAAGCAAGTGGCTATGTTACCATTCTGTTACGTGAGGGCCAGTGCTCAAGAAGGCGACTCATATTGGGGTTGTGGAATATGGTAGCTGAGCCTAAGGAGCGATCAGAAGCGCACGAAATCGGAGAGCAGGGGGAGCGACTCTACGAGTTGAGCTTGCCGTCGGCTTGGGTTTCGCGAAAGCAGACGCCGGACTATCACATTGACTTCGTTACCGAGGTGTACGAGGCGGGGAATTCAACCGGTGAGCAATTCGCAGCACAGGTGAAGGCATCCAAAAGGCCTCTTCGGATAGTTCAAGAAACCTTGCCATTCTTAGTGTCAGTGAAGGACTTGGCTTACTATGTCGACAAGCAGATACATCCTGTATACCTTGTCGTCATCAACCCAAAAACCCAGCTAGGATACTATTTGTTTCTTCAGGAGTACGCACTTCATGAACTTCCAGCATTGTGGCGAAAACAGAAGAACGTGACTGTTAGGGTTCCGCTGAAGAACGAACTAAAGAACCACGAGCGCTTGCTTGCCGACGTGCGAAAGGCCCTCAAGTTCATGGCGGGCTTGCGGCCAGGAGCCGTTGAGTCTGCTCTCGCAGCCGAAGAGAAACGTATCGAAAGTCTCGACCCTCGTTTCAGGGTTGAACTCCGAGCTGACAAAGGGGGGCGAAATTACAGACTGAGAGCAAGAGAGCACGTAGCTCTTTCATTTCATTTGCATTCCGAGTCAGATGAAGCCAAGACCAAGTTCAGGCATATGATGGAAAGAGGAATTCCGGCCTCTTTTGATGCCGGGGAGGTTCGGATTGAGGGGTTGCCCGCATTTGCGAAGTTCTTCGATAGACCTGTGCGAATCCAAGTTGCGAGGAGCATGCCGGCGGCACTGTCCGTGATGGCAGATGGAGCAGATGGTACTTGTTCTGGGGGATTATATGGGATCGTTGGAAAACTCGAAGGGGGGCGGGCGGAGTGCCGATTCCGGTCAGACCTTTCCGGCTGTCCGTTAGCCTTCAACGTCACCTTTCATCCGCCACATGAAGGAAGAATCTGCGCCGAAGCGAAAGTCCTTTGGCGGCCGCATCGGTGGAATGGGAAGTCTGTCCTGCACTTGCCACACTTTGAGCAGATCACTGCTATTGCGCGCGCAATCGGAGGCGAGGGGAAACTGCATATGGAGCTGGCATTTGCGGGCTCGAAAGCTGAATGGTCACATCGTTTCTTGTGTCCTCCACCACTGGCCAGAGAAATGTCTGGTTTTCTGGAATTCATGTCCATGGCCCGAGAAGTGGCGCAGGCGTTGCGTGTGAATCCGACACTTCCAGCAACGCTGACCCGCGAGAATGTGAACGAATTGAAGCAACTTCATCTCCTCATTTCTAGAGGCGAGTATAAGGCCGTGGTCTCTCGGGCCCGCCTAGCTCTTAGCCTCTCTGCTGCGGGTATTCAGAATCTAATCTCCAGCGTCGCTTCTCAGGCAGACGGGCGGACTGTAAGCGTGGGCAGCACCACTGTGCCGCATAAGTTCCTCGGCGAGACGGTCAACGTGCCAGATTGTGAGATCACTATCGCGTGCGCCAAGTGTGTCTCAGACTTGTCGCAACTGCGGGCAGAAGCAGAATCCGGGGCGGAATCACTACGTGTCGAATTCGAAGCTTCGAAGACAGAGGTAACTGTGCGACGACATATGAATATGACCATGGCACCAAGAGTTACCGATAACACCTTGCCTGATAGTACGACATCTGCCCCGAGCATTTCTGCGCCTCCCAACTGAGGCAAGGCGACAAGCGTGGACTGGAACAGCCTGACGAAACAGCTTGAGGAATTCCGGGAGCGCTGCGCATCCGACCCGGCGCTGCGGGCGCGGCTGGACAAATCGCTGGCCGGACTCGCCGAGGCGCGCGCGCAGGAGGAGGCGCGCGAGGCGCTGCTGCGCGAGGTGACGCTGGTCCTCTCGGGCAGCGGGGTCCACCGGGTGCTCGAACTGGTGATGGACTCGGTGGTTCGCCTCAGCGGCGCGCAGCGCGGGTTCCTGCTGCTGGCGCGCCCCGACGGCTCGCAGGAGGTCGCTGCCGCGCGCAACACCAAACGCGCGACGGTGAACGACGCCGCAACCGAAGTGAGCCGCCGCGTGATCGAGACGGTCCTCTCCACCGGCCGCACGCTGCGGTTGGAGGACGCGCTCCACACCCGCCCCTTCGACCTGGCTGAGAGCGTCGCGCGCCTGAAACTGCTCTCCGTCCTCTGCGTTCCGATTCAACTCGACGGCCGCACCCTGGGGGCGCTGTACCTGGAGAACCGCACCGCCTCCGGCGTCTTCACCGAGGAATCCGAACGGCTGATCGGCGACTTCGCCGGGCGTATTGCCGCCGCGGTGGCGCAGGCGGAGTCCTTCGATCAACTCCGGCGCGAGCGGGAGCGGCTGGAGGCGCAGCTCGCGCGCGAGTACGAATTCGAGGGGATCGTCGGGCGCAGCCGGGAGTTCCGCCGGCTGCTCGACCTCATTGCGCGCGCGGCGGAGTCGGACATCCCCATCCTCATCGAGGGGGAGAGCGGCACCGGCAAGGAGTTGGTGGCGCGCGCCGTGCATCAGCGTTCGCCGCGGCGGGAGAGGCCGTTCGTGGCGGTCAACTGCGCTGCGCTGCCGCAGGCGCTGCTGGAGAGCGAGCTGTTCGGCCACACGCGGGGCGCCTTCACTGGCGCGGCGCGCGACCGGCGCGGGCTGTTCGCCAGCGCCGACCACGGCACGCTCTTCCTGGACGAAGTCGGGGAGATGCCCGCCGAGTTGCAGGCCAAGCTGCTGCGAGTGCTGCAATCGGGGGAGTACCGCGCCGTCGGCAGCGACCGCCCCGCCATGGCGGATGTGCGAATCGTGGCGGCGACGCAACGCCGATTGGAGGAGGAGGTCAAGGCGGGCCGGTTCCGCGAGGACCTGTACTTCCGGCTCAAGGGGGTCTGCGTGACGGTTCCCCCGTTGCGCGCGCGCAAGGAGGACATCCCGGCGCTCATCGCCCGCTTCCTGGAGCAGTTCCACCCCGCCGGGCCGTTGACGCTCAGCGACGAGGCGCGCGCCTGCCTGCTGACGTATGACTACCCCGGCAACGTGCGCGAGTTGGAGAGCATCATCCGCCGCGCGGTGCTGTTCGCCGAGGCGGGAACGATCCCGCTCTCCGCGCTCCCGCCGGAGGTGGCCGACCGAGGCGGGGAAATCCTCCGCTTGCCCGTTCATGTCCCCACGACCGCCGCCGAACTCTTGTGCGCCAGGAAGCAGGCGACCGCCGAGGCGGCGCGGCAGGTGGAGCGCGCCTTCCTCCTGCGCGCGCTCGAAGCCGCCGGCGGCCGCCCCACCGAAGCGGCGCGGCTGGCCGGAATGAACCGAACGCAGTTTCAGCGGCTGATGGCGCGCCACGACCTGGCGTGCAAACGCAACCGCCGCGCCACACGCGGCGGCCAGGAAACCACGCCGCCGGAAAACGACGGCGCACGGAATGGCGGCTGTCCCCAGTAACACGGCCACTAATAAGGAATCGCCGAGCATGGCAGAGCTGAAGAAGCTGAAGTGGACAACGCATGAGGATCTGGCCATACGCAAGACCCCCACGGTCCCGCGAGAGGAATTCCTTGACTACATGACCTTTCGCTCGAACGAGCGCCCGCTCTTCACCGAAATCTTCGGGCCGATCATCGGCCTTAAGGAGGAATGGGAGCGACAGGGCGCCACGCCGGAAGAACTGGACTTCTCGGCCTTCACGTACCGATGCGAAGCGCGCGTCGACATTGGGGTCAGGACGGGCAGGGTGGGCGGCCTTCCCGAACAGGTCATCGAAGAAACCGACGACTACCTTCTCTCGCGCGACAACCTTGGGCGGACCATGAAACTCCCGAAAGGCTTCGCGACGCTGCCCTTGCCTCTGGACTATCCGGTCAAGAGCATGGACGACTGGCTGAAGATCAAACCGCTGTATGAATTCTCCGCCGCGCGGTTCAGCCCGGACTGGGCCGACTCTGCGCGCCGCGAACGGGCGGCGGGCAAGGTCCTCTGCGCCGACATTCCCGGAGGGTTTGACGAGCCTCGCGAACTGATGGGCGAGGAGGCGCTTTGCGTCGCGTATTATGAACAGCCCGAATTGATTCACGCTATTCTGGAGACGATCGGAGACACGGCGTTCAGAGTCCTCGATACGGTTTCCAATGCGGTGCAGGTGGACCTGCTTTTCGTTCACGAGGATATGGCCGGCAAGAGCGGGCCGCTGGCCGGTCCGAGCCAGGTGCGGGAATTCATTGCGCCCTACTACCGGCGCATCTGGGACATGCTCGCCGACCGCGGAGCCAGGCTTTTTGATCAGGACAGCGACGGCGACACGAACCGCGTGATCCCGGCTTTTCTCGATGCCGGGGTGAACTGCATGCATCCCATGGAACCGGCCGCGAATATGGACATCGTGACGGTGCGGAAGCAGTACGGCACGCGGCTCGCCTTTTACGGGGGGATTGACAAGCACGTTCTCCGGCGGAGCAAGGAGGAAATTGCCAGGGAACTCGAGTACAAGATCCCTCCCATGGTCGCCACGGGCGGATGCGTCCTTGCCCTGGACCACCGCATCCCGAACGGGACCCCGCTGGAGAACTACCGGTTCTATATGCGGAAGGTGTGGGAAATTCTTGGCCGTGAAACGCGTGACAGGCGCGGATGAACCGCACGCAGTTCCGGCGGTTGATGAAGAAATTCGACGTCAAACGTGCGACAAACTCAGGGCCGTGAGTGACATCGAACGATAGCCCGCGAGACTATTAACGCGGACTGGATAGTCCGCCCCGCATTCTTGTTTCCGTCATTCGTGCTTCGTCATTCTCCCTCCCCCCTGTGGTATGATGAATTCGGCCTGATTTCAGGGCGAATTCGCGCCCAATGGAAGAAAATCCCCCGTCCCCGGAACTATTATTGTGAAACGACCCGTGGAAGAGACCCGGTGGGAGATACAACGCTTGCAGCCCGGCGACGCGGAGTTGGTGCGCAGAGCGCGGCGTGGAGACGAGACCGCATGCCACGAGATAGTGGACCTGTACAGCGCGTCACTTTACCGGTTCGCCTACTCCCTGGTGGGGAACGCGGCCGACGCGGAGGACGTGCTACAGGAGACCTTCTCCGGCGCGTTCCGCGGCTTGCGCGGCTTTCAGGAGCGCGCGTCGCTGAAGACGTGGCTGAGCCGCATTCTGGTCCGGCAGGCGGCGCGTTGCCATCGCAGCCGCGCGCGGCACAAGGCGGCGTCGCTCGACGCATTGCAGGAGGGCTCGGCCGGCGGGCGGGTGGAGCCGCTGGCGGCGCCGCGCGGATCGGATTCCGCCATGAGAATGGATATCCTGCAAGAGCTTCAGCAACTCTCTGCCGACCACCGCGAAGTGATCGTCCTGCGCGAGATGCAGGGGATGTCCTACGAAGAGATCGCCGGCATTCTCGGCGTCCCGCGCGGGACGGTCGAGTCGCGCCTGTTCAGGGCGCGGCAGGAGTTGAAGGAACGGCTCAAGGAGTACCTGCCATGAAGTCACCGGTAATGCGTGCCGCTTGTGTTGCGCCCGGCTGTAGGGGCAAGGCATGCCTTGCCCCTACAACGGCACGCGTGTCTACACCGAACGCTGCCGTGACAAAGATGGTCTGGAGGCCTGCACATGGGAAGTTGTGAACGCATACATCAAGTCGGCGCGTACCGCGATGGCGAACTGGCCGTGCCGGACCGCCTCTCCTTCGAGGCTCATCTGGCCGGCTGCGCAGCCTGCAAAGCCGAACTTGCGCAACTGACGGCCATGTCGCGGCTTCTGACAACGGCGCAAGCGCCTGATATGCCGGAGGGGCTTGTCGAGCGGCTGCATGAAAACGTTCCCTCAGTGCGCGAGCGCGGGGTGCTGAAGCTGGCGGAGAGCCTCATCGCCGCCGCCGCGGTCATCACCGTCGCCTGCGGCGGATGGCTCTGGCAAGGGACGAGCGGCAGCGACTCCTCGGGCGCAACGGATACCGCATGGCAAAGCGCGGCCGTGACGCTGAACGTCGAGAGCGTGGCAAGCGATGCGCAGCAATTGACGCAGTGGATGGCGGATGGGCTGGCCCTGGAGAAGAACAATGAGTAAGACCAAGCTGATCCTGATCGTCTGCTTCTGCGCGGCGCTGGCCGCCGGGCTCGCCGCCGGAGTCGCGCTGCGTCGCGCCTTCGGCCCCCCTCCGCGTCCGCCGACGCTCGAGGAGCGGCTCAACCTCACCCCGCAGCAGCGCGATCAGATGCGCCAGATATGGTCCGGCGTGATGCGCGGTCCGGGGCAGCAGCGCGGGCGGCACGAGGAGTTGCTAAGGGAGCGCGACGCGGCGGTGGTCGCCCTGTTGGATGCGGATCAGAAAGCAAGATACGACGAGTTGATGAAGGTGTATGCGGACAAATTTGCCGCCTTGGAGGCGGAGCGGAGGAATTCCGTCGAGGAGGCGGTGAGACGCACCCGTGAGATTCTCACCCCGCAGCAGCGAGCGAAGTACGACGAGCTATTGAATGAACGCGGTGGCCCGCGCGGGCCGCGCGGTCGTCCCGGTGGCCCCGGAGGGGAGGGCGCGCCGCCCCCGCCTCCCGGCGGCCCACCCCCCTTGGGGCCTCACCCGTAGGACCGTGATGTCGGCGCAATTCATTGGAAGGAGTGCAGTTATGAGTACGCGCGACGTGTTGTGGATGGCATTGGTTGTTGGCGCGATTACCCTCGCCGGCGTGGCCGGCGCGCAGCCTGCCGACGGAGGCGGGCAGCGCCGCGGCGGGAACGCGGGGCAGCGTGGCGGCGCCCAAGGCAATCCCCCCGCAGGAGCTCCGAATGCCGCCAATCAGGCCCCCGGCGGGCCCGGCGGTCAGCGATGGACGCCTGAGGAGATGCAGCAGCGTCGCGACGAGCACATGAAGACGATGCTGCAGATGAACGACATGGAGTGGCTGGCGTTGGACGCGAAGATTCAGAAGGTGCAGACGCTGCAGCGCGAGATGGACATGGCAGATGGGGGCGGCGGCGGTATGGGTGGCTTCATGGGCCGTATGGGGCGCGGCGGCATGGGCGGTCAGCCACCACGGGGTCCGGGCGCTGGAGACAGAGGTCCGCAGACCGACGTAGGGAAAGCCTCGCAGGAACTGCTGACGACGTTGGACAACAAGGACTCCACTGACGCAGAGATCACGGCCAAGCTGAAGGCGCTGCGAGACGCGCGTGCCAAGCTGCCGGAGGAGCTGGCCAAGGCCCGCGCCGACCTGCTCCAGGGACTCACCGCTCGCCAGGAAGCGCAGTTGGCGCTCATGGGGATCGTTCAGTAGGTCGTTCGTCGAAGGACGCAGGACGCGCCGCCGCCCGCCGGCCTTACCGCCGACGGGCGGTTTCTTATCGCACCACCGCCGGATAGAGTTTGGCGGCGATGGCAACCAGAAGGGTGGTCACACCCGCGAGAACGCCCAGGTCGAGCGACACGCTCGCCAGCGTCGGCCCGGCGCCGAGGATCATCAGCGAACGCAGCGCCTGGACTTCGTAGGTGAGCGGGTTGACGCGCGCGATCACCTGTAGCCAGCCCGGCATGATCGCAATGGGATAGATGGCGTTGCTCGCGAAGAAGAGAGGCATCGTCATAAGCTGCCCGATCCCCATGAATCGCTCGCGCGTCTTCACCAGGCAGGCGATGATCAGCGAGAAGGTGGAGAAGAGCGCTGCCCCCAGCACCACCGCCGCGACGACGCCCGCCAGCGCCAGCGGGCTCCAGTTGATCTTCACCCCCAGCAGCCAGGCCAGCAGGTAGATGATAATCGCCTGCGACAGGCCACGCACCCCGGCCGACAGCGCCTTGCCCAACACCAACGCGGCGCGCGGGGTCGGCGAGGCGAGGAATTTGTGCACGATCCCCAGGTCGCGCTCCCAGATGATCGTGATCCCGTAGAAGATGGCGATGAACAGCACGCTTTGCGCGAGGATCCCCGGCGCCATGAAGTCGAGGTAGCGCATGTCGCCGGTCGGGATCGCCTTCACGTGCGTGAACACCTGCCCGAACACCAACAGCCAAAGGGTCGGCTGCAGCGCGCGCGTGATCAGCTCCGTCGGGTCGTGGCGCAGCTTGCGCGCTTCCAACTCGGCGATGACGCAGGTCTTCCCCGCGAACCGCGCAATCGCTTTCAGCGGGTGCAGGCCAACCTCCGGTGCGGACGTGCTCGTATCCATCTTCACGACCTTACTGGACAAAACGTGTAGGGGCGGGCTTCAGCCGGCCCCACGCGCACGAGCTAAAGCCAGCGCCTGCGCGGCCGAACCGTATACGCTGCGGACGCCCGTAGGGGCGTAGCATGCTACGCCTCTACAACGATTCATACTTTCCACGTCACCCTGTCATCCCAGCCGCCGCGCGGTGCGCCGGGTGCGGGACGTCTCGCGGTAACTCCCGCCCGACTCGGAGTCCGCCGAAGCGCCGGCGTAGTGCGCGAAGACCTCCTCCAGCGTCCCGCCGTTGGGGCCGAGCGAGGACTTCAGCTCCTCCGGCGAGCCGATCGCGCGGACGGTCCCGAGGTGCATAATCGCCACGCGCCCGCAGAGGCTCTCCGCCTCCTCCATGTAATGCGTCGTCAGCAGGATCGTCGTGCCGAACTGCGTCTGGAGGCGGGCGATGCGGTCCCAGACCGCCTGCCGCGCCAGCGGATCCAGTCCGATGGTCGGCTCGTCGAGGAAGAGCACGCGTGGCTCATGGATCATGGACTGCGCAATTTCCAGGCGGCGGATCATGCCGCCGGAGTAGGTGCGCACCATCTTGTCGGCGGCCTCGGTCAGCCCCATCACCGCGAGTGCCTCGCGAACGCGCGCCGCGCGGCCCGCGCGCGGAAGGTCATACAGCTTGGCGAAAATCAGCAGGTTCTCGTACCCCGTCAGCGTCCCGTCGGCGGAGAGCATCTGCGGGACGTAGCCGATGATCCGCCGCACCTGCGCCGAGCGATGCACCACGTCGAACCCGCCCACGCGCGCCGCGCCCGAGGTGGGGGGCAGCAGGGTGGTGAGCATCTTGATGAGGGTGGTCTTCCCCGCGCCGTTGGGGCCGAGCAGGCCGAACACCTCGCCCGCTTCGACCGACAGCGTCAGCGCGTCCACCGCCCGCAGGGCGCCGAAGCAGCGCGTCAGTTCTTCGGTTTCGAGAATGGCCATGGCTTGCTCGAAGCTGGTCTCGAAAAGCTTGCCGAAAAATGAAGCATAGGAGGATGCGGCGGGGGAGTCAAGACGGATCAATGGGCAATGGGGAATGGTCAATGGTCATTTGTCAATGAACGGCACTCGACGGAAAGGCCCCAGCGACCCAGCGGGAACCTCGCCGAGGGGGGTTGCCCATTGACAAATGCCCATTGCCAACCGCCCATTGGCTATTTTTCCGCTCCTCCTCTCCTGCGCTTGCCGAGACATCCACTGTGTGAGTTGATATAATGCTCCACATGCGTTCAACGGCACTTATAGTAATCGTCGCAATTAGCGTGGCCTTCGGTCTGGGCGGCTGCGGCTCCATGCCCTTTGTCGGTTCCTCGTCCGGGGCCGCCCCGGAGGCTCCGGCTGCCGGGAGGGCCTCGGCTGCCGATGCTGCCCCCGCCGCCGCAACCGCTTCATCCGCGGCGTCGGCCTCCTCCGCTTCGCGCGTCTCCTCCGCTCCTTCGGCCTCGACCGCCTCAGCGGCGGCCGCCGCCGGGGTGGCTCCAGCCGCTGCCTCCCTCTCTGCCTCATCCTCATGGAGCTCCCCGACGGCCACTATCGGCCGTTTGGTCAGCGGAGGCTGGGTCACCTCCTCCGCGCCAACGGGGACCATCAGCGCCAACTCGCGCGGCGTCCACAGCGACTTCGCCCCCATGACCGGCCGCATCGGCCCGCCAACGCAGTAACGACGGATTGCGGAATGCGGAGTGCGGATTGCGGAGTGCGCGCACGCCGGAACCGCTCCCTCGATCGCGCGTCCAATAGACTTGGTGTGTTCCCAGTTCTCTATAGCACAGCGAATTGTTTGAAAGGGGGTTGCCATGCGCATGAGAACACTCGTCGTCGCGGTGGCATTGGGCATCCTGCTTGGGGCGGCAGGTTGCGGGGGACCACAAGTGGCCGTGCCGGCAACGCCGGTTGCCTCCACGGCTGGGACTCCCTGCGCTCCACTTACGATGAAGCATATCGGGGGATGGGACGTCGGCATGCTGGGCGAATTCGAGGCGCAGCCCGATGGCCGCTTCACTTGGGTGAAAGAGCAGCAAGTCCGGAAGGGGACGCTGCCCACCACCGAACTGGGCGCCCTTCTCAAAGCGATTGTCGAGGCCGGGCCAGACATTGGGGCCGAAGATGCCGGCTTCGTTCACTTCTCCTGGCTCGATGGTAACGGCATAGTGCAGAAGCGCTCGTATTCCTATCCGCAGGGAGAGTCGTGCGCCAAGCTACTCAAGAAGATCGAAGAACTCGCGGTGAAATACGGCTCAGCGTGGGAAGGAATCCGCGACCTGAACCGCGCCGTGGCGCTTGCTGTCCCCGCCTTTGCCGCTGCGAGCCATTCCAACGAGAGCTACAAGGTGACCAATGCCCGCCTGATGATCGGGGACGGCCGCTACGTTTGGAGGGTCACGTTCAAGCCGATTCGGCTTCTTCCGCACAACCCCTCCACAGAGGAAGTCGGCGCAGGCGGAGAAGTGTTCGTGAGCGTTGACCTCCGAACGGGAAACACTGTCATAACGTACGGCGAATGAGATGCGACATTCCTGCTGCCGTTGTGCCAAAGGTCTGTCCTCCGTGGTTCTCCGTGGCGCTCCGTGGTGACGGTCGTTGCCGTCTCGCTTGACGCCTTTCTCCCCGCCCGGTATCTTTGCGCTATGAGCCAGTCCGCCTCGCAGCCCACGAAACCCCGCCGCCCCGGCCAGTGCCGGCAATTGATGCCGCACGGCAAGCCGCCGGACCGCCTCATCGTCCCCCAGGCGGCGGAGGAGCATTACGTCTATCCCGACCAGGCGGGCCTGCGCTTGGACCAGTTCCTCAAGCTCAAGCTGCGCTGGCGCTCGCGCACCAAGGTCCAGGAATTGATCGAGCAGCGAGAAGTCACCTCGGCGGGGGTGCGGCTGGACTGCTCCTATCGCGTCAAGACCGCCGAAATGGTGCGCGTGCCGCTGCCCCCCGCGCCGGCGGACGCGCGCGAGCGGATGGCGGAAATCCCGCTGGAAATCCTCTACGAGGATGACCTACTCATCGTCCTCAACAAGCAGCCGAACGTCGTCGTCCACCCCGCCGGGAAGCACCACTACGACACGATCATCAACGCCCTGCACCTGCGCTACCGCAACCTGGAGGACCACCGCAAGGACGTCGTCCCCAAGCTCGCACATCGCATTGACAAGGACACCAGCGGGGTGCTCGTCGTCTGCAAGACCGGGCGCAACGACCGCTCCGTCCCGCTGATTTTCGAGCAGAGTGACGTCACGAAGGAATACCTGGCCATCGCCGAGGGGGTGATCGAGAAGGATGAAGGGATCATTGACTTGCGGCTGGGGCGCGAGGACCACGAAAACGCGAACTTGGCGCAGATGAGGGTGCGCGAGGACGGCCAGGAGGCGCGCACCGGCTTCAAGGTGGTCGAGCGCTTCGCGGCGTTCACATTGGTGCGCTGCCGGCTCTACACCGGACGCATGCACCAGATCCGCGTCCACCTGAAGGCCATCGGGCACCCGATCCTGTGCGACAAGGTATACGGAGTGCGGAGCAAGTTGTACCTGTCGGACTTGCGGGCGATGAGCCATAGGATGGAAGAAGGCGTCAGCGGCAGTCCGGTCCGTAGGGGCAAGGCATGCCTTGCCCCTACAACGAAAAAGGACTCCGCGTGGCCGGACAAGGGCGCAGCATGCTGCGCCCCTACAGCCGGAGCAGACGCCAAGCAGGTGGAACATGGTTCCGAGGATGTTCTTCTCCTCGACCGCCAGGCGCTCCACGCCGCGCGCATCACCTTCAAGCATCCGGCGACAAAGCAGCCGCTGACGGTCGAGGCCCCGTTGCCGGAGGACATGCGCCGGACGCTGGAGGCGCTGCGCACGGCATGAGCAACTCCATCCAGGACAGGATATTCGCCTTCGTCGCCGAGCGCGGCGAACAGGGGGCCGCCTCGCAGGAAATCGCCGCGCAGTTCCTCTTCCCCACTGGCGCAGCCAAAGCGGGAGCGCTCATGGAGAAGCTGGTCAAAAGTGTCCTCGCCGGCGACCCGCGCCTGCGCCAAAACGAACAGGGAGCGTGGGTGGCCGCGAAAGCGCCGGGTTCGGGGACGGGAGCGGGCGAATACGCCATCCTGCAAACGACTCTCGTCCGCGACGGCGCGCGCTTCCTGGACGTCGAGTGGTTCGCGGTCCGGCTCGACTCCGCCGGCCGCTCGCAAGGCAGCGCCGGCTCCGCCATCCGGCCCAACCCGTTCCCGCCCGGCCTCATCCTTCCGCCGAACCTGAAGCAGGCGATCCGTCTGGCGCCGCCGGTCTCGGAGTGCGTCGCCAAAGCCGCCGAGTTCGCCCGCGGCGCCACGCTGGTCGCCTTCCGCATCGGCGCGTTCCAGAACGCCGTCGCGCACGCCCTGTCGTTCACCGGCGAGGAGGCGCAGACGCTCTCGCTCGAACGGCTGGCCAAGCGCACCCTGGGGCCCGGCGCGACCACCCCCGGCGGCCTCGCAACGGCCCTTGGGCTGCCCGCGCGCGAGCCGGCCAGCGCCGAGGAGAAGGCGAAGTTCATCGCCGAGATCTTCGCCGCGATGCTCGCGCGCGCCGAGGAAGTGGGCCTGGCCCCGCCGCAGGAGTGGACGACCCTGCAGCATCCCGTCCGGCGCGAAGTGGATTTCAGCGCGTACGAATTCGACAAAGCCGCCCTGGAGCAACTCCCCGAGGAGCCGGGCATCTACATTTTCAAGGACGCCAACGGCGTGCCGGTGTACGTGGGGAAGGCGCTGAACCTGCGCCAACGCGTGAAGAGCTATTTCCGCGCGCGCGTCCATCGCGACGAGAAGAGTGAGCGCATCCTGGAATCCGTCTCACGGCTGGAGACGCGCCGCACCGGCTCGGAGTTGGCCGCGCTGCTGGAGGAATCCGCCGCGATCCGAAAGTTCCAGCCGAAGATCAACATCCAGTTCGACATCCACGAGCGCGCAGCACTTGCCAAAGCGCCGACGCAGCGGCTCGTGCTCATCCTTCCCGCGCCCGAGGAAGGGCAGGCGGAACTGTTTCTGCTCTACGGCGAGCGCGCGCTGTGGCGGCTGGTCATCCCGCGCACGGAGCCGGAGCAGGCGCGCGCGGCGCTGAGCGAGTTCTTCTTCTCCACTCCACCGCCGCCGAACGACGCGGAGGAGTTGCACATCGCCTGGAGCTGGCTGGAGCGGCACGGCGACCACGTCAATGGCTTCGACGTGGAACTGGCCGGCGGGCTGGAGCAGGCGATGACGCTGCTGGCGCGCTACATGAAGGAGGAGGCCGCGCCGGGAAGGGTGTATCATGTTTAGGGGAAAGCGCAAGGGCCGGGACGGAGAAGGACAAGAGGGACTGCAAGGACTGCAAGGACGACCTTGGCGCATAGTGTGCAATCTGGCGTGTGTCCTTGCAGTCCTTGTTGTCCTTTAGGTCCTCTTGTTTCAGTTGCGCCGCCGCGCCAAACTGCTATTATGGTTTCCGGTTTCCTGGAGCGGTGTGTCCGTGCGCGAGTTGACGGTGAAAGAGGTGCAGGAGGCGCTGCTTCGCCTGGTCGAGCAGGCCAGCTTCGACCTGGGCGGCGCGGAGCGCGCCGCGTTGGTCTCCGCCGCGGCGCGCGAGAAGAGCGCCATCGGCCGCGCCGTCCTCGCCGACCTTCAGCAGAACGCTGAAATCGCCGAGGCCGAGCGCCGCCCGCTCTGCCAGGACACCGGCGTCGCCGTGATCTTCCTCGAAATCGGGCAGGAGATTCATCTTACCGGCGGCGACCTGGCCGACGCTGTCCAGCAGGCCGTGGCCGAGGGATACCAGCGCTTCCACCTGCGCAAGAGCATCCTCGATCACCCCTTCACGCGCAAGAACACCGGCACAAACACCCCGGCCATCCTGCACACCCGCCTTGTTCCGGGGGACCGCCTGCGCATTCGCTTCGCCGCCAAGGGGGGCGGGTGCGAGAACATGTCGCGCCTGGCGATGCTCCCTCCGTCGGCCGGGCGCGAGGGGGTGGTCGAGTTTGTCGTGCGCGCCGTGCGCGAAGCCGGGGGGAACCCCTGTCCGCCGGTGATCGTCGGCGTCGGGCTGGGGGGGAACTTCGAGACGTGCGCGCTGCTGGCCAAGGAATCGCTCCTGCGCCCGCTGGGCCAGCCCGCGGCCAACCCCGTGGATGCCGAACTGGAGTGCGAGCTGTTGCAGAAGATCAACGCCACCGGGGTCGGCCCGATGGGTCTGGGCGGAGAGGTCACGGCGCTGGCCGTGCACGTTGCCTCCGCCCCGTGCCACCTGGCCGCGCTGCCGGTCGCGGTCAACCTGGACTGCCACAGCCACCGGCATGCGGAGGCCGTGCTGTGAATTACGCGCCGTTGTTGTAGGGGCAAGGCATGCCTTGCCCCTACGGCAACTATTGTGCAGCGCCGTCGAAGTTCGGATAGAAGGTTCTGAGAGATGGAGAGCAACTCCATTCAGATCGTTCCGCCGCTCAGCGAGGAGGCGGCACGCCGATTGGTCGCCGGTACGCCGGTGCGGATCAGCGGCGTCATCTACGCCGCGCGCGACGCCGCGCACAAGCGGATGATCGCCGCGCTCGACCGGGGCGAGGCGCTGCCGTTCGACCCGCGCGGCGCGATCATCTACTACGTCGGCCCCACTCCCAGCGCGCCGGGTCAGGTGGTCGGCGCGGCCGGTCCCACCACGAGTTATCGCATGGACGCCTACGCGCCGCGGCTGATCGCCATCGGCTTGCGCGGGATGATCGGCAAGGGAGACCGTTCCCCGGCGGTGATCGAATTCATGAAGCGCCACGGTGCGGTCTACTTCGCCGCCACCGGCGGCGCGGGCGCGTTGCTGGCCAAGTGCATCACCGCCTCGCGCGTGATCGCGTACGAGGATCTCGGCCCCGAGGCGCTGCGGGAAATGACCGTCCGAGAGTTCCCCGCTATCGTCGCGATTGACGCCGGCGGGCGATCGCTATATCGCAGATGACGGAACCGTTTGCGCTGTGGCGCGGCAAACATAAGCCGTTGTAGGGGCGTAGCATGCTACGCCCCTACGGGCGCGCAAGACGGAAGCGGCGGAGAATGGGGGAATTCCCCACACGCGACCTGTGGCGCGTATCCACACTCCCCGAAACGCGCCAGACCGGTGAATTCATATAACACGCTGTGCCACAGCCGGATACAGCTTTGCACGATGCTTTGGCACGCCTATTGCGAAGATAGTTCTGGTGACGTTGTGGCAAGAGCCTTATAATGGAGTGGATGAAGAACATGTGCGATTTGCTGACCATCCTCCACCTGCGTTCCGACCCGTCGGCGCTGCTCCGGAACGAGTCCGGTCAGGCCGCCACGGAGTACGCGCTGGTGGCGATGTGGACAGTGATCGTCGTCATGGTCTCCATCGAGGCGATGCAGGCCGCGCTGCTGAACTTTTTTCAGGACGTGGCGTCGCTGATTTGTCTTCCGATTCCATAGGGTCTTGGGGATTACTTTTGGAGGGTACGCCGATGCGTCAGTGGCTAATGAAGATGAGCGGAGTGAAGAGCCGGATGGGGCAGACCACGGCCGAGTATGCGATCATCGTCGCGCTCGTGGCGGTCAGTTCCATCGCCGTGATCCTGATCTTCGGCGACCAGATTCGGTCGCTGTTCTCCAGCGAAGTCAGCCGGATCGGCACCGGTCAGGACCAGACGGTTCAGGACAAGAGCAGCGAGGCGGACACCGCCGCTCAGGGAAAGAACATCAACCAGTTCTAACGGAGCGTCCGCTCTCAAGTCGGGCGTTGTCGCATGGATAACTCCGGCCTCTGCGCCCGCAGCGGTCGGAGTTATTCGTTTGTGGTGGAGCATCTTGGTGCGGTAGTGAAGTGCGCGTTGTAGGGGCGTAGCATGCTACGCCCCTACGCTCCCGTGGTGGAGCTGATTCAAGGAGGCGGCGTGGAATATCTGGAACCATTCAGGCATCTGTGCCTTCTCGCGCTCGCCATCGCGTGCGTGTACACAGACTTGGCGCGCGGGAAGCTCTACAACTGGGTCACGGTCGGGGGGCTGGCGGTCGGGCTGGCCAGCGCGTACCTGCTGGACACGAACCTGCCCGGCTTCCCGCACCTGATCAACGCCCTGCTGGCGGCCGGCGTGGGGGCGGGCATCCTGCTGGTGGTCTACCTCATGGGCAGCCTGGGCGCGGGCGACGTCAAAATGATGGCCGCCGTGGGCGCGCTGGCCCCCTTTGCCGGCGCGGCCGGCGTCAGCAGCATCGGCTTCGTCATCGTCGCGCTCATGTATGCCGCGCTGGTGGGCGCGGCCATCGCCGTCTGCGTCCTCATCTGGCAGCGGCGGCTCGCGCAGGGGCTGAAATCCAGCCTGCGCGCCCTGTTCACGCTGCGCGCCAAACCGGCCGAGGGCGCGCCCGTGACGACCATCCCGTATGGCGTGGCGATTGGAATAGGGGTTGTGTGGGCGTGGATGGAGGTGCTCCTATGACTGCGGAGTGCGGAGTGCGGATTGCGGATTGGAAATCGGTTGCGCGCCGAAGGCGCGCAAGGAATACGTCGGCACTCCGCATTCTGCACTCCGCAATCCGCAATCAGTCCGGCCAGGCCCTAGTCGAATACGCGATCGTCTTCCCTCTGCAACTGCTCATCACGCTGGTCATCATTCAACTGGCGCACCTGTTCGTGGCCAAGCAGGTGATCGAATACAGCGCCTTCTGCGCGGCGCGCGCGGGGCTGTCGCAAGCGCCGGCGATAGACGCGGCCGCCTGCAAGCGCGCGGCGCTGATCCCGCTCAGCCGCATCACGGGGAGGACCGGCGTCGTCGCCAGCGACAGCATCATCCTGCCCGGCTGGGGCGCGCTGGTCGGCAGCGGCGCGGCCGATCTGAAGACCGACGTGCGCGTCTACCCGGACGCGATTAACGGCCAGCCGGTGATCGTCGCCGAGGTGACGCATGAGTACGAACTGAACGTGCCGATCGGCGCCGCTGTGCTCTACAAGCTCGGCGACCTGACCCCCGGACTGGACGTGGACCGGACGAAATGGGGGACGCCTCACTGGCTAATGGCCGGAAGCTGCGTCCTGGCGCATCCGTGGGGAGAGTGAGACGATTGCGGATTGCGGAATGAACGACGTACGGAGGATGGAGCCATGCGTAAACAAGTGAGACGACACAATGCGGAGAGTTGTTCCGTTCGGAAATCCGCACTCCGCACTCCCAGGCGCGCAATGCGCGCCGGGCAATCCGCAATTTCGTTCGCCGCGCGTTTCGCGCGCGACGAACGCGGGCAGGGCATCATTTTTGCCGCCGCAAGCCTCATCGTGCTGGTCGGCTTCGTGGCGCTGGTGTACAACCTGGGGCGCGTCATCGAGAGGCGCACGCGCATGCAGCTGGCGGCCGACTCGGCCGCCTACTCCGGAGCGATGGTCGAGGCCGACGCGCTCAGCTCGATCGGCTGGATCAACAGCGCCATGGCGCAGACGTACTACAACTCCCTGAAGTACGCCGTGGACGTGAACGTCACCGGCGTCGCAGCGCGGATGGAGTTGATCCGCAACGGCGGCGTCCCGGGCCCGGCCGTCGCGGCCCATCAGCAGGCCTGGGCGTACGCCCGCGACGGCCTGGCGCAAGCCAAGACCTGGATGGTCCAGCTCTCGCAGACGGAGAACGCCCTCGCCATCCTCACCCCGCGCCTGCTTGCCGAGGAGATGTTCGCCACCGCCACCCGCGCCGGCGGCGAACGGCTCAGCATCTACCCCGCCCAGCGCCTCTTCCCCTACCCGGAAAGCCGCGTCTCATTCTCCATCGAGCAACTGGGCAACGGCTGGCGCGTCACCAACCTCACCAGCGGCAACAACGAGATGATCCAGGTGACGCTGGAGAACGGCGATTGGCACATCCTCTACTCGCTGGAAGGGATCACCGAGACCGAGGTAGTTATTACGCAGGAAGACCCCACCCGCTGGAAGATCAGCTTCTACGACCATGGTGTGCTCACTCAGGAAATCTTCTTGGTCAAGACCGACGACCTCGGCTGGGTGGTCTGGGGACGCGACCTGACCGGCGGCGGCGACACCCCACTGCCGCGGATCTCCTTCGAGAAGGTGGACATGGATGGGGACGGGCTGAAAGAAGGAACAAAAGTCACCTGTGGCGACGTCACGCAAACGCTGATGCGCGGCGGCAGCGGCGATATGTACCTCTGGAGCAACGACGCGCGCGACTACATCAATATGACCAGCAACACCACGACGATCGCCGGGGTGGAGATCCGGATGAACGTCACCAACGTCATCAACTTCCCCGGCGGCGCCAGCGCCACCATCGGCGACCCCACCCACGTCTCCATCGGCCGCGCCCACATGACCTTGAGCGACCCGCCGACCATCGGGACCGGCCTGGGGCCCGTGTGGATCAGCATCCGAGGCTTCGACCCGGATTCTTTCGCCGTTTCGGTGGGCGGGTTCAGCCTCACCCGAGGGGACGCCGACGGCCGCTGGCGCAAGTGGTTCAACCCGAACGAAGAGGTTTGGTCGCGCCAGCAGCTCACGGAGGTGGTCCCGGAACATGGCGGTCTCAAGCAATGGCAATATGACTACGAGACCTTGGGGGCGATGTTGACCCAGGAAAAGAACATGAACCGGTATGTCTATGGCCACGCCTTCGCCGACCGTGGCATCTCTCTAAATGCGCTGCCGGCGTGGATCGTCTGGTTCGACCCGCTCGCCGGCCGCCCGCGCAACCCCATGTGGCGGCACACTTACCCACCCCGGCCGCAGGGCAGTTTGGCGCTCATCCAGCCCAATGAGGACCCGCCGCTGGACGTGCCCGCCTACTACCAGACACAGAACTGCCCCGATCCTCCCATAGGCTGCGGCGGGACCGGCATCCAGGATATCCTCAACGTCGCCAACGATCCGGCTGCCGGAACGCACCAGGAGGTCTGCCATGTCTGCCACGGTTACGACCATAACCGCGACGGCATCTCCGACATCCGCGTCTTCATCTCCGACCTGTTCCTTAACGACGCCAATAATACGGGCTTCATCACCAACCGGATCCCAGGCTGGCAGGCGGAGGACTACCTGGATAGCCGGGTCCATCTTCCCGTCACCTACGGCATCCCTGCGCCGGCCGGCTACCCGCTGGTCCTGACCGACGAGTTCTTCAAGTACGGCGTCAACGTCGGCGTCTGGAAGTCTCCCGACATCCCTATGCTCTTCCCGCAAGCGCGGCAGCCGGCGTGGGGCTATGCCGCGCTCTCCTCCTCGCGCGTGGGCGTCCCCGAAACGGGCGGCGGGACGCGTTACCAGTTCGACGGCGGCAAGCAGGAACGCGCGGACTGGGTCGATCAGAATCCGAACAACCTGTACCTGGCCCGCGTCACGGCCCGGCTCTATCCCGCGCGCAGCCAGATGAAGGATTACGACCTGGACGAGGATATCATCCAGGGGACGGCCATCACTGTCGAGAGCGAGAACGCCCTCTCCTACTTGTGGGACGCCATCCTGAGCGCGCAGTTCGCCTCCGGCCACGCCTCGAACGGCTGGCTCGACCAATTCGACGGGCGCGGCGACCCGCGCATCCCCGCCGCCCTGCGCAACATGACCAACCGCGAGGGGGACCGGTTCGACTACGGGAGCAAGGAGATCAGCGAGGTGGTGGAGCATTAGCGGCGAGCGTAGAGTGCAGAGTGATGAACGTAGAGTGAACGACGACAAGAAACGGCGAACACAGAGTGTAGAGCGCAGAGTGATGAGCGTAAAGTGAACTACGACGAACGAATGCTCAACGGCACGCGAGAAGGGAACAGCGACAATGGCGGAACATGAGGGCATGCTGGACAAGCGCCTGGTGGCCTATGCTATCGAGATTATTCGCCTTACCCAGGCTATGCCCAAGACCATGGCCGGCACAGTGATCGCCAAGCAGGTGCTACGGTCGGGGACGTCAGCGGGGGCGAACTACAGGGAGGCGAAGGGCGCTGAGAGCCGCGCGGATTTTGTGCATAAGCTACAGGTCGTCATCAAAGAATTGCGCGAAACGGACTACTGGTTGACCCTTGCCAGGGAGAGCCATTTGTTGCCGGCGGCACAACTCGACGACGCCTTGCGGGAATGCAGCGAGTTAACCGCTATGGCGGTCCGATCTGTCGTAACTGTGAAGAGGAACATGGCCCATGGAAAAAGCGAATAGCTCTGCACTCATCACTCAGTGCTCTACGTTCTACACTCGCCGTTGTCGTTCACTCCGTGGAACGGCCATGGTCGAAACCGCCCTGGTCATGCCTCTCTACATGCTCATCCTGCTGGGTCTGCTCTACTTCGGCTATGCCACGCTCCACCGCCAGCGCGCCGTCAAGGCCGCCGCCCTCGCCGCCTGGATGCCCGAAACACAACCGGCCAACCTGCTGCTGACGCGACTATGGCTCCACGCCAGCGGAGACTTGCTGCCCGCCGACCCGACGCCGCAACCCACCGGCCCCGACACTTGGAAGCTGGGGGCGCAGGGCGACCTGACGCTGGCGGCCTTTGAGCGCTCCAGCCAGTTCGACGATTACTACGGCCAGGAGATCCCCTCGCAACTGACCTCAGGACCGTTGCTCGGCGGCGGACAGCCCGACACCTTCGACCGCGAGCGCCTTGCCGTCAGCCTCTGGAACTACGCGCTGGGGGAAACCACGCAAAGTTTCGCCTGGGACCCCGTTAACGGACTCACCCCCGTGACGCAGACCAGTTATGACTCCATCGCCTGGTACCTGAACAGCGCCGACCTCAATGCCCCATCGCGCGGCGGCGGGTTCGTGGCGGCCGATGCGGCCAACCCGCCGGTCATTGACAGCCACATCGGCTGGATCGCCTCTGCATTCAACGGCGTCGGCGGAGTCCATTGGCTCGAACGCCGCCACGCGCTGGTGGACGCCACCTACAGTCCGCCCTACTTCCCGGCGGTCTTCAGCGAAACGACGGAGCCGCCCACCACCCTGGCCAACTACATCGCCGGCAACTACCCCGCGCCCGCGACTCATCCGCTATGGGAGTTCACCATGGACCTGACCGGCCGCAACAGTGGGGGATCGCGCCTGGCCGCCGGCGAACAAGGGCAAACCGCCGACAGCCTGCTTGGGGAGATCGGCGACCTCTTCAACAGCCCGTCGCTGCCGGCGGTGAATGATACGACGAGCAATCTGTGGCGGAGCTGGTAACGGAGAATTGATAATTGATGGTTGATGATTGATGATTGACAATTGGAGCATGCACCAGCGAGGGTGAGATGAACAGCCGTGAGTTGTGTGACAGGTTCCTCCGGTTTGGAGCCAGAACCTACAGTCTTGCATCGGCGTTGCCTAAGACGTCGCTCGCGCAGCATGTGAGTATTCAGCTTTTCCGCGCGGCCACCTCCGCGGGGGCCAATTACAGCGAAGCATGCGGTGCAGAGAGCAGGAAAGACTTCGCGCACAAGCTCCAGATTGTCGTCAAGGAACTGCGGGAGGCCCAATATTGGCTGCAACTGATCGCAGCCGCTGAAATGATTCCAGTCAAACGCATGGAAGGCCTCTTGCGGGAAGCTGGAGAATTGACCGCCATCTGCGTTGCCTCATCAGAAACCGCAAACTATCGTGTCCATTCACGCTCAGACGCGGACCGACGGGAAGACGGCGGACAATGACAAATTATCAATCATCAATCATCAATCATCAATTATCAATCGTCCTGATCGCCGTGGTACTGGCCCTCGCCTTTCTAATCGGCCACTACGGCTTGCGCCCGGCGATAGCGGACCGGGGCGCGGCCGGCGGCGTCGCGCGCGCGCTGGAGAACATCCCCGCGCCGCCGGAATCGCAGCTTGCCGGCGCGCTGGATCCCGCGCCGGGGGCGGGGCGCGCGCTGCTGCGGTACTTCAGCCGCGAGTCCGCCGACGCCGTGGCGGAGTTCTACCGGCGCGAAATGCCCGCGCGGGGCTGGACAACGCGCACTATGCCGGGCATGATGGATGAATCCGGCGGGGTGGTGCTGGCATTTGCAGACCCCACCGGCAGTTGGTGTATCATAAGCATCGCCGAGGCGGGCGCAGGCGGCGGCTCGGCCGTCACCCTCACGCGTCTGGCCTCCGTCCCCAGCCCGGGTCCCGCCGAAGCGGGGCCCAAGGAGGAATCGCAGTGAAGAACAAGCTTGCCTTGATCCTGGCCGTGGTTCTGGGCCTCATCGCCGTCTACGGGTTCCAGAAGGTGCTGCAGAACCGGCAGAAGCAGTACCAGGAAAAATTCAAGCCGCAGCGCATCGCCGCCGCCGGGCAGCATATTCCCGCCGGCACCGTCGTCACGCCGCAGATGCTTTACAAGGACGACGTGGACAACCTGCCCGGCAAGGTGGTCACCGAATCGGCCATCACAGCGGATGACATCATGGCCGACGACTTGCGGTTCATCGGCCAGCCCACCAACAGGACGCTCGAACGTCGGGACCCGTTGCGCTGGAGCTACTTCCGCCAGCCGGTGGAGAAGCTTGAGCAGAAGCTTAACGTCGGCGAGCGCGCCATCACCCTGCGGGTGGATAACGTCACCGGCGTCGCCGGCAACCTTGTTCCGGGGAGCCGGGTGGACATCATCGGCACGTTCCCCATCAGCACGCAGCAGGGGGCCGCCGCCCGCGCGCCGGGCGCCGCGGCCGTTCCGGCCGGCGCCACCGCCAGCCACACCGTGCTGCTGCTGGACTACGTCCGAATCCTCGCCGTGGACAGCCGTACGCGCGACGAGGAGTACGTCATCAGCGGCGGCGCGCGCGTCAAGAGCTACAGCACCATCACCGTGGCGGTCAGCCCGCTGGAGGCGAACCTTCTGGTTTATGCGCAGCAGGAGGGGGGCCTCACCATGTCGCTGCGAAGCCCCGTCGCCGACCCCAAGGAGGTCGCCGCAGCCCAGGAGGTCAGCGACAAGAACCTTCTGGACCTGGCCGCCGCCGCCCGCAAGGAGCGCGAGGAGCGCATGAAGAGCGCCGGCCCGTTGGAAGGGATTGTTCCCTGATCCGTCCGATCCGTCTGATCAGTCGGATCCGACTGATCCGATGAAGGAGAGGCTGACATGGCGGTACTGATCCTGCGAGACGAGAGCGGTTCCGAGCGCAGCGTTCCGCTGGTCCCGCTGCCGTTCAAGATCGGCAAGAAGGCCGGCGTCAACCACCTGGTGCTCGACCATCCGAGCATTTCCCGCGAGCACTGCATCATCGCGTACGAAGACAAGGCGTACGTGCTGCACGACCTGGGGAGCCGCAACGGCACCTTTCTCAACAGCGCCAAGGTCATCGGCCAGGCCCCCCTGGCGGAGCGCAACGTCGTGCGTGTCGGCCCATATACGCTGACGTTCCAGGCGGGCGAGGCCGCCGCCGAGGCCGCGGTCGAAGCGGCGGGAAAGCCTCCGACGCCCGCGAAGCACCCCCGCCTCGGCCCGGACCATCGCACGCCGGTCGAGCTCAAGAAGAAGATCCACGACGAGGTCCTGGCCACCCTCGACCTCAAGCACACCGACCTGACGGAAAAGACCACGGAGGAGGTGCGTGGCAAGGCCACAGCCGCCGCCCGCGCCGCCGTCGCCAAGTTCGCCACGGAGCGCCCCTCCTGGCTCGTTTCCGAGGCGCTGGTCAAGGAGGTCGTGGACGAGGCCATCGCCCTGGGCGCGCTGGAGGACTTCCTGGCCGACGACTCCGTGGACGAAGTCATGGTCAACGGCTGGGACAAGATTTACATCGAGCGCCATGGCCGGCTGGAGTTGACCGATAAGCGCTTCACCAGCAACGAGCAGCTCCTGGCGGTGATCCGGCGCATCCTGGCCCCCATCGGCCGGCGCGTGGATGAGTCCAGCCCCATGGTGGATGCGCGCCTGGCCGACGGCTCGCGCGTCAACGCCATCATCCCGCCGCTGTCGCTCACCGGCCCGACCCTCACCATTCGCAAGTTCGCCCGCACCCCGTTCACCACGGCCGACCTCATCCGCTTCGGCTCGCTCTCGCAGGCGATGGCCGACTTCCTGCAAGTCGGCGTGCTCCATCGCAAGAACAGCGTCATCAGCGGCGGCACCGGCTCGGGCAAGACCACCCTGCTGAACATCCTCAGCGGCTTCATCCCCGCCACCGAGCGCATCATCACCATCGAGGACGCGGCGGAGCTTCAGCTTGCGCAGGACCACGTCATCAGCTTGGAGAGCAAACCCCCCAGCATCGAAGGGAAGGGGGAAGTGCCGATCCGCAAGCTCGTTATCAACGCCTTGCGCATGAGGCCGGACCGCATCGTTGTCGGCGAGTGCCGCGGCGGCGAGGCGCTCGACATGCTCCAGGCCATGAACACCGGCCACGATGGCTCCCTCACCACCCTGCACGCCAACAGCCCGCGCGACGTCCTGGCGCGCCTCGAGACCCTGGTGCTCATGGCCGGCCTCGACCTGCCCAGCCGCGCCATCCGCGAGCAGATCGCTGCCGCCATCACCCTCATCGTCCACGGCGCGCGCCTCCCGGACGGCACCCGCAAGATCACCAACATTTCCGAGATCACCGGCATGGAGCAGGACACGATCATCCTCCAGCCGATCTTCGAGTTCCGCCAGAAGGGATTCGACGAGCATGGCCGGGTGCTTGGCGTCATGACCGCTACCGGCGCGATCCCCAAGTTCGTCCAGGAGTTGCGCGAGCGCGGCGTCCCGGTGGACCTGGAACTCTTCAAGCCCGTGGAGGAATGATATGGGGCCGGGACAACTGAGCCAGGCCTGGACGGTGGTGACCCTCGGCGCCGCGTTCCTCGCCGTCGTGCTGTTGATGTACGGGTTGCTGGCGTTCCTTTCCAAAGGGTTCAAGACCTACGAAGAGAAGTACGTCTCCGGCGCCACCCGCACCCTTGATGCGATGTACCTGACCATGACCGTCCAGCAGATACTCTACCTCTCCTTCCTTTCCACGCTGGTCGTGTTCATCCTGATCGCCGTCACGACCCTGAATGTCGCTGTGGCGTTGGTCGTGGGGGTGGCCGCCTTCGTGACGCCGACCGTCGTGGTCCGTTTCCTCAAGTGGCGGCGCGACAAGAAATTCGGGGTGCAGCTGGTGGACGCGCTGGTGGCGATGGGCAACAGCCTGCGCGCGGGCCACAGCCTGCCGGCGGCGTTCGAGCTGATCGCGCGCGAGACGGAGAACCCCATGGGTCAGGAGATGCGTCTGATGGTGCAGGAAATGCGCCTGGGCGTCACCATGGAGGACGCCCTCCAGCACCTGTGCGACCGCATGCCCAGCGAGGACCTGGACATCCTCATCACCTCCATCCTCATCAGCCGCGAGGTGGGCGGGAACCTGGCCGAGGTGTTTGACAACATCGCCGACACCATCCGCGACCGCCACCGCATCCAGGGGAAGATCGCCTCGCTGACCGCGCAGGGGAAGATGCAGGGCGTCATCATCGGGCTGCTCCCGGTGCTGATCTTCCTGGCTCTCAACGCCTGGAGTCCGGAGCTCATGCGCCCCATGTTCACGGATTGGCGAGGCTGGCTCATGATGCTGGCGGTGGTGGTGATGGAAGCGATCGGGGTGTTCATGATCTGGCGCATCGTCTCGATCAAAGTGTGAGTGGCTCGTTCTCGCTGCGGAGCGGGAGAACTGTGATCTATTGCGGATGTCGGAGTGCGGAATGCGGATTGAAGACGCGCGGTGCAGTTGTTTGAAATCCGCAATCCGCAATCTGCAATCCGCAATGCCTCCCTGTTCTCCGTGCCTCCGTGGTGAAGCTGTCTTGGACTCGCCGGCCTGAAGGGAGTCGTTCGATGGCGGACATGTCGCTGCAGATCATCCTGCTGGCGCTGTGCGCGGGCGTGAGCATCGCCTGCGCGGCGTATGCGCTCGTGAGCACACTGCTGAGCGCGCGCTCTGAGGCGCGGCAGTACCGCAGCCTGGGGCGGCCGGCCTCTTCGCCGCTGTTCAAGCTGCTTCGCCCGCCGGCGCGGGCCCTTTCCTATGTGCTGGGGCTGCTCTCCGCGCGCGTCGAGATGGCGTCGGGCCGCCCGGCGGAAAGGTCGTTCCTCCTCGCCCCCCGCATCTGGGCGGAAAGGCAGTTGCGCGCCGCCTCCTACCCGGAAGGCGTCAGCGCCGACGAGTTTCTGGGATTGGCGCTGCTGGGCTGCTTGTGTGGGGCGATCCTGGGTGCCTTGTTCAATATCCGCCTCAAATTCAATGTTATCATCCTCATCTTCGCCCTGGGGGGCATGTACATGCCGCTGCTCTGGCTGCGCTCGCGGGTGCGTCAGCGGCGCGACGAAATCCGCCACGGGCTCCCCTATGCGCTCGACCTCCTCACCCTCTCGGTCGAGGCCGGCCTGGACTTCACCCAGGCGCTCTCGCGCATCGTCAAGAAGCTGGGGGCCGGGCCGCTGGGGGTGGAGCTGGGCCAGACCGTGCGCGACATCCAGCTCGGCCGCACGCGGGCGCAGGCGCTGCGCGACCTGAGCCGCCGCGTGGACGCCTCCGAACTCAACAGCGTCGTCAGCGCCCTCATCCAGGCCGACGAGCTCGGCTCCAGCCTCGGCCCGATCCTGCGCATCCAGGCCGACCAGATGCGCACCCGCCGCAGCCAGACCGCCGAGAAGCTCGCGATGGAGGCGCCGGTCAAGATCCTCCTGCCTCTGATCCTGTTCATATTCCCAACCATCTTCATCATGATCTTCGGGCCGATTGTGCTGAAACTTATGTAATTAATAATTGATGATTGATGAGTGATGATTGATAATGGGGGCATGTGTAAGACAATCATTATGCTGGCGGGGGGATGATGAACAGCCGGGAGTTGTGCGAGAGGTTTCTCCGGTTTGGCGCCCGAACGTACAGCCTTGCCTCCGCGCTTCCGAGAACGTCTCTGGCGCAGCACGTGAGTGTTCAGCTCTTCTGCGCCGCCACTTCTGCGGGGGCCAATTACAGCGAAGCCTGCGGAGCGGAGAGCAAGAGGGATTTCGCGCACAAGCTGCAGATTGCAGTCAAGGAATTGCGGGAAGCTCAATACTGGCTGCGACTGATCGCAACGGCTGAGATGATTCCGGCCAAGCGCATGGAGAGCATCTTGCGGGAAGCTGGCGAGTTGACCGCCATCTGCGTCGCCTCATCCAAGACGGCAAGCCATCGAGTCCACGCGCGTGCGGCCCCTCCTCCTCAGGAAGACGTCGAGCCATGACCAATTATCAATCATCACTCATCAATCATCAATTATCAATTACCCTGCGGTCTTGCTTGTGGTAAAATTGGTTCACAATCGAACGGGCCGCGTCCTGGCGGACCGGGTGGAGGTGGCGCGGACGATGCCGGCGCGCATGCGCGGGCTGCTGGGGCGGAGCGCTCTGCCCCCCGGCGGCGGCATGCTGATTGAGCGCTGCGCCAGCATCCACACCTTCTTCATGCGGTTTCCGATCGACGCGGTCTTTCTGGATGCCGGTCTTGTGGTGCGCAAGGTGGCGCCAAACCTGAAGCCCTGGCGGTTGGCCTCCTGCTGGAGCGCCGGGTGCGTGCTGGAATTGCCCGCCGGGGCGCTTGAAGGCGTCGGGGTGGCCCCCGGCGACACTTTGCGCCTAGAGGAGTCTGCATGAGCGCGACTTCATCTGGAGCCGGTCGCCCGCGCCTGACGATCCTGACGCCCCCGCTCCAGGGGCGCAGCTTCATCCTCACCGGCCCCGTCGCCACCATCGGACGCAGCCCGGACTGCGAGATCATTCTGGACCAAGCCTCGATCAGCCGCCAACATGCGCGGATCACCGAGGAGAACGGGCATTTCGTGCTGCGCGATTTGGACAGCCGCAACGGCATCACCGTCGCCGGCAACCCTGTGCGCGAATCGCTCCTGCAGAACGGCGATCAGTTCAGTGTGGGCGACGTCCAGATGCGCTTTGAGATCACTGGCGCGCCGGCGTCCGGGGCCGCACCGCCGCGCGCGGGTCAGCCGGCCGCCGTCGCTACGTCACACGCGATGCCGGCCATCCCGGCGGGCTGGCAGCCGGTGACGCCGGGCGCAGGCCCCGCGGCGGCCACCCCCGCCCCCGCACAGAGCGGCGCGGCGAAACTCAATATCAAGCTGCTGATTGCTGCGGCGGTGGGCCTGCTGCTGGCCATCGGCATCAGCGTGCTCATCCTGGGAAGGGATGGGGAAAAGCACGCCAGCGTTGTCCAACTGCCCACGATTCTGATTCAAGTGGGCGAGAACCGCTGGATGCCCCCGGTCCAACGACCCGTCGGGTTCAGGGAATGGATCGCCCTGGGGGAGATCGCCAGCCTCACGGCCACCCCTGACAATGTAGTGGAGATTGCCAAGGCGACAGACCCGGGCGAACTCATCGTGACCGGCATCAGCGGCGGCGAGGCGGACGTGCAGATTGTCACCGCCAGCGGCAATACAGCCATGTTGCGCGTTCTCGTGCGCGGGAGGATCGAGAACTCCCTGGAAGAACTGATTTACGCCCCCATGGGCGAAGAGGAGCGCCGCGCACGCGCCCATTACTTCGTCGAGTCAGGCCGCGCGCTTCAGAAGGAGCGCCCTTACCTGGCCCAGCAGCAGTACGAATGCGCCCTGGCGGTGCTCTCCAAGCTGACCAAAGGGGAGGATTACCTGGCGGCCACCCGGGGCCTGGCCGAGGCGAAGAAGACGGTTGACGCGCAATGGGAGAAGGTCGCAGGCGAGATACGCGTTGCCATGAACAACCACGACTTGGCGCGCGAGGCGCAGTTGCTGGAGGAGGCGCTCAAGGTGGTGCCGGACGAGAACGACTGGCGGCACCAGAAAGTTCGCTGGCGGATGCAGAGCGTCATCTCGGCGCAGATGGCGAAGAAGAAGTGAGGAGGCCGTTGTGCGGTTGATCATCGAGTGCAAGGGAAAACGGCGCGAGTTCCGTTTGCCGGAGGGGATCAGCCTCGTCGGCCGCGACCCCGCTTGCGACATCAGCTTCCCGGAGGGGAGCCTGTCGCGTCGCCACCTCGAACTGGAGTTGTCCGGCGTGCAACTGACCGTGCGCGACCTGGAGACCAAGAACGGCACCTTCGTCGGCCAGCAGCGCATTCACGAGGCGCGCCTCCATGCGGGGCAGCGCCTGCGCGCCGGCAACGTCTGGATGCGTTTCGAGCCGGATGAGCCCTCGGACACGCGCCCGCTGGAGGTCGGCTCCGCCGAGTTGGAGCGCCGCGTCCCGGACGCCCCCGGCTTCCAGTCCGATGACGTTCCCACCCCGGCCGACGAGAGCATCGCCCAGTCTGCTGCCGCCGGCGGCGAAGGGGCCGGGACGGAGATGATCGTCCGCGACGGCCGCTGGTACGTGCGCGACAAGACGACCGGCGCCGAGGTCGAAGTCGTTCCCTCCGCCTCCCCCGCCGGCGAGCCGGCCCCGGTGGTCCTCCCGGCTGTCGTCACCCGCAGCGAGGAGGGGACGAGTTTGGAGCCTGTCGAAGGCGTGCCCGCCGGAGGCCCCCCTCGCAGCCGCCGCATGAAGATCCTGCTGATCGGCGCACTGCTAATAGCCGTCCTGCTGGGGGCGCTCGCCCTGTTGCTGCCGGCGAAGAAGGGGAATGAGTCGCTTTCGCTGAAGGCCTACCGGGAGATGGTGGCCGGCGCGGTGAAGGAGTACCAGGAGGGGCGGACCGAAAACGCCGCGCAGCAACTGGAACGGCTCCGCAAGATGCCGATGGAAACGCGCATGGAGCTGCCCAGCCTGCTACTGGACGCGTTCAAGGCGGACGCAGAGGCGCGCGGCTCCTTCGAGGAGAAGTTTGAGGAGGCCCAGAAGCGCTGGACCTACGTGCAACGCTCCGCCGAGAGCGGCGGCGTCCCTACCGCCGTCCACCTGGCCGAGGGGCGCCTGCTGTGGATCCGCGACGAGGCCGCCTCCATGGCGAGCCTGACCGAGGCCAAACAGGCGCTGGACAGCCGCGATTTTCTCAAGGCGCTGACGTATGCCCGGCAGGTCAAGGAGAACAGCGCTTTCTACAAGGAGGTGCCCCCCATCCTGGAGGCGGCGGTTGCGCAGCTCAAGAAGACCTCCGCCGATCAGGTCGCCGCACAGAACTGGAACGACGCCATCGCCTCGATGAAACAACTGGTCGCTCTTTCTCCCTCGTTGGCCGAGGAATTTGACCCGAAGATCGCCCAATACCGGCTGTACGAGGAGCAGCGCAAGAAACTCGAGGCTGCGCGCGCCGAGGCCGCCGCCGGGACGCCGGGGCGCGCCGTCGCGTCGCTCGCGGACATTCCGTCCGACAGCCCGTACGCCAAGGAGGCGGCCGGCCTGCTGGCTGTCGCCCAGGCGCAGGACCTGGCCAAACAGGCCGACGCGACCTATAACGCTGGCGACGGTCCCAAGGCGCTGGAGATCCTCGCCAAGCTCCCCAATGCCGATCCGGAAAAGGTGCAGCGGATCAAGCTGGTCGTGGCCGCGTACGACGCCGCCACGGCGGCCGTCAAAGAGGCGGAATTCGCCACCGCCCAGGACAAGTTCAACGAAGTCCTCCGCTATGAAAAGCCGGAGACCAACCGGTACGCCGCGAACGCAAAGGCCAGCCTCGCCGCGATGGCCACCATGAAGGGGGCCGCCGCCACGCAGCTTGTCGAGGCCGGCGACAAGGCGCTCCTCAAGAATGACTTCCGCACGGCGCGGCGCAAGTTTGCACAAGCGATGGCCCTGGACCCCATCAACCGCGACGCGCCCGAGCGAATCAAGAAGATGGAAAGCGACGCCGTCGTGGATTACAACCGCGCCCTCAACCTGATCAAGGAGCATCCGGAGACTGCGCTGCAGCTCTTCAAGGACGTGCGCGACCGGCTGCCCGGCGACCATCCCTATAGCGCCAAGGTGCGGATGGACATCTTCAACCTGGAGCTGCAACTGGGCAAGGTCCCCGCGAAGGAGCCGGAGGTTAAACAGCCATGAGACCGCGACTGCTTCTCTATTCGGTCGGCCTGCTAACGGCGCTGGAGATCGCGGGCGCGATCCCCGTCGCGCCGGAACAGGCGACCGGCATCACCCTGCGCATCCGCCAGCAGATGGAGGTGGGCGACTTGCGCGCCGCCACGGACTACCAGGCCAGATTCCTCGGCGACCGGCAGTTTCGCGTCGAAGGCAGGATGACCTTCGACAGCCCGAAGAAGCAGCAGCTCACGCTGACGGTGGCCGGCGATGGCCTGGCGGTGCGGCAGGTTGAGCAGACCCCGGACGGCCAGCGCGCGGCGACGGTGGACATGGAGCGCCTGCGCGAGAAGGTTCCAGGGTATGACCCGATTCTGACCTACGACCCGCGCGCCTATCGCAGCCTGCTTGCCGAAGGGCGCGCCGTCAATCTCGGGGAAGGGACGCTGGATGGCGTCGCCGTCACGCGCTATCAGGCCGACCTGCCGCAGGGGCGGCTGTCGCTCCCGGCGAACGTCCCGCTCGGGCTGCCCGATCCGGCGAAGGTCCGCTTTTGGATCTCCCCTGCCGACGGGATGGCGCGGCGAGTCGAACTGGAGGACCGGACCGGCGCGACGTTCCTGAAGGTGACCTTCTCCGATGTCCGCTCGGGGATTCCTATGGACCCCGCCGATTTCCGCCTGACGTTCCCCGAGGGGGTGGTGCCGCGCGACATTACCGACATGATGATCGGCCTCCTCTCGGCCAGCCGCATTCCTCCCGCCGCCCCCGGGGAGGGAAGCAAGGAAAAGCCTGCGCCGACGAAGCCGGTCGACCAAGTGGCCCCGTAGCCCGCGTCTCGCACAACTGCGATTGTCCGCTGGCGTCGGAACCGGTCATCGCTTAACATGTTATATGACACGGTCGCTCTGGCACCGGACGCATGGTTCTTGCGAAAGGGAGGGCGCTATGATCCGCATTAAGACCATCCTTCACCCGACGGACTTCTCGGAGCCGTCCAAGCACGCCATGAATTATGCCATTGCCATGGCGGAGGAGTTCGGCGCGAAGCTGATCGTTGTCCACGTCATCGAGGAAATCTCCAGCGCGCTCTATTTCGACATGCTCCAAACGCCCCCCTTGGCGCAGCTCATGGCGGACATCGAAAAGCAGGCCAACAAAGCACTGCAAGATTTGGTCCCCGCCGACGTGCGCGCGAAACTCAAGGTGGAATACCTCATCCGCAAGGGAGCGCCGTTCCTGGAGATCATCCGCTGCGCCCAGGAAATTCCGGCGGACCTGATCGTCTGCGGCACGCATGGCCGCAGCGGCATCAAGCACGCCCTGTTCGGCTCCGTCGCCGAGAAAGTGGTCCGCAAGGCCTCCTGCCCGGTGCTCAGCGTGCGCCATCCCGCGCAGGAATTCGAGATGCCGCGATAGAAAGACAATGGATTCAACGTTCAACTTCCAACGTTCAAGTGACGGCAACATCCACCTTCCGTGCGCGGCCTCTGTTTGTGTTCGTTGTTTGTTGTTCGTCGTTCGTTGAATGTTGAACGTTGGACGTTAAAAGTTGAACGTTGAATCCGTCCATAACCATGAGTCCTGACGACCTCAAGAAAAAAGCCTCCGCGCTTCCCCGCACCCCCGGCGTTTACCTGATGAAGAACGCGCGCGGGGTGGTGCTGTACGTGGGCAAGGCCAACGCCTTGCGCGACCGCGTCGGCAGCTACTTCCAGGAAGGCCGTTCCGGCGAGCGCCTCCAGATCGCCGCCATGATGCCCCAGGTGGCCGACTTCGAGGTGATCCCCGCCGAGTCCGAGGTGGACGCGCTGCTCATGGAGGCGCGCCTCATCAAGGACCTCCAGCCCAAGTACAACGCCGACCTGCGCGACAGCAAGCTCTACCCCTACCTGGAGATCACGCGCGGCGACGACTTCCCCCGCGTCTTCGTCACCCGCCAGCGCGACAACCGCAAGAGCAAGTACTACGGCCCCTTCACCGACGCGCGCGGCCTGCGCCACGCGGTGCAGTTGCTCCAGCGCGTCTTCAAGTTCTGCACGTGCAGCCGTCCCATCCGCGCCGACGACCCTAAGCGCCGCTTCGAGCGCCCCTGCCTGCTCTACCACCTGAAGCGCTGCACGGCGCCCTGCGCCGACCGCGTCTCGCGCGAGGAGTACCTCAAGCAGATCGAGTTGCTGCGACGCTTCCTCGACGGCAAGCGCAAGCGCGTTCTGCGCGACCTTCAGGCCCGGATGGAGGAATCCTCCAAGCGGCTGGAGTTCGAAAAAGCCGCCCAGGCGCGCGATCAGATCCGCGCCTTCGAAGCGCTCGGCAAGCGCGGGTCGTTCGACTTCTTCCCGGAGGCCACGCTCCCGCCGGAGATGGACGCGGCGAAGGGGCTGGAGGAGTTGCAGAAAGTGCTGGAGCTGCCCGCGCTGCCGCGCGCCATCGAGGGGGTGGATATCTCCACCCTCGGCGGGAGCGACTCGGTCGCCTCCGTCGTCACCTTCGTGGACGGCCGCCCCTTCAAATCCGGCTACCGGCGCTTCCGAATCAAGACGGTCGAGGGGCTCAATGACTTCGCCATGATGGGCGAGGTGGTCGGCCGGCGCTTCCGCCGCCTCGCCGAGGAGCAATCCCCCCTGCCCGACATTCTCCTGATTGACGGCGGCAAGGGGCAACTTGAGGCCGCGACCGAAGCGCTGAAGGGCGTGGGCGTCCGGCCCGCGTGCATCGTCGCGCTGGCCAAGCGGGAGGAACTGCTCTACTTCGGCGCGCCGCCGCGCGAACTGAAGCTGCGCCGCAACAACCCCGCTCTGCAGATTCTCCAGTACGTCCGCGACGAGGCCCACCGGTTCGCAGTGCACTACCACCACATTCTCCGTGGCAAGCGTTTTCGCGCGGAACGATGATGGTGGAGCGCGCTCTCCGAGCGCGCTTACGCTACATAACGAAGCGCGCTGGGACAGCGCGCTCCACCATGCCGTTGCTCGGCGCGTTCCCAGCACTTGCCGTTTCCTTCGTCATTCGTCATCATGGTTTCGTCATTTCCCGAAGGATATGCCATGCCGCAGCGCCGCATGAGTTCGAGCGAGGTCGCCGAGTACCTCCACCTGTCCGGCGAGGACCTTGCGCGCCTGATCAAGGAAGGGGAGATTCCCTGCGCGCGGCTGGGGGCGCGCCTGGTCTTCACGCGCAAAGAGGTGGATGCCTGGGCCTCGCGCCACATCCTGGGGTCGTCCGCAAAGCGCCTGGCGGAGTACCACCGCAAGACTACCGCGCGCCTCGAACGCCTCACCGACCGCGGCGAGATGGTCGCCGAGCTGCTTCGCGTCGAGGCGATCGCGCCCGCCCTGGACGCGCGCACCCGCCCCTCCGCGCTCAAGGAGATGGTCGCGCTGGGCGAACGCACCGGGCTGGTGAACTATCCGCGCGAACTGCTGGAGATGCTGCGGCAGCGCGAGGAACTCTGCTCCACTGCGCTCCCCGGCGGCTTTGCGCTGCTGCACCCGCGCCACCACGATCCCTACATGTTCAGCGACTCCTTCGTCGCCCTGGGCCGGACGCGGTCGCCGATTCCCTTCGGCGCGCCCGACGGCTCCCCCACCGACCTGTTCTTCCTGGTCTGCTGCCAGGACGACCGCATCCACCTGCACATCCTGGCGCGCCTGTGCCTGATCTGCACGCGCACGAAACTCGTCAGCCGCCTGCGCGAGGCCGTCGACGCCGAAACGATGCGCAAAGCCATCCTGCGGGCCGAAGGGGAAGTTGCGTAGACGACGGTGTTGAACCGCCAAGACGCCAAGGACGCCAAGAACGGTAATTCAGGTCAACGGAGCACGGCAGGTGCTTCAATGCCGTTAACCTGGTTTCCGTTCTTGGTGTCCTTGGCGTCTTGGCGGTTCACTGCCGTTGCGGCCGCAGGCTACTGAACAGTTCGCGCAGCAGGTCGTCCACCGTGACGATTCCCAGCCCGCGGCCGCGCGCGTCCACCACCACCCCCATCGTTTGGTCCGCCCCCTGAAGCTGCCGGAAAGCATCGTCCATCGTCAGGTCCGACTTTAGGAAAACCGGCTCGCTCACGAAATTGCCCAGCGGCGCATCTGACCCCTCGCAGACGAAATCGAGCACCTGGACGATCCCCACGATGTTCTCGCGTCCCCCCGCGTAGACGGGGTAGAGCTCGTGGTCGTTCTCGGCCATCGTGCGCAGCGCCTCCTCGCGCGGGGCGTCCAGCGAGAGCATGCTGACGCGCTCCAGCGGCACCATCACGCGGCGCGCGCTGTTCGTCCCGAGCTGCATGATGTTGCGGACCACGATGTCCTGCTGTGCGGTGATCACCCCATCGTGCGTCCCGGCGGCGAGCTGGCTGCTCAGGAACTGCGCGGTGACGACCGTCTGGTGCGGGTCGGCGCGCCCGCCCAGCAGCCGATACCAGAAGCTCAGCATCACCAGCAGCAGGGCGGAGACCGGGTACAGCAGCTTGTCCGCGACCCACAGCGGCAGGCTGCACCAGCGCATCAGCGGGTCGGAGAGCACCTGGAAGAGGCTCTTGGGGATCACGTCGGCCAGCAGAAGCAGCACCGGCGCGAGCAGCAGCGTGCTGGTCAGTTCCGCCCACAGCTCATTCTGAAAATGCGGAATGAGCAGCGACGTGCACAACACCGTGGCCGCGTACACGGCGATGTTGGTGCCGGTCAGGGTCATGCAGACGAAGCGTTCCATGTGGCCGACGAGGCCGTGAAGGAGGAGAGCGCTCCAGGCGCCGCTCTCGGCCCCCTGCCGCAGGCGGATGCGGTTGAGCCGGTAGGCGCCGGTCTCAACGCCGGCGAAGAACCCCGCCACCAGGATGCTCAGGCCGATCAGCAGGAGGTTGCCGGTCATGCTCCCTCCCCATTCTTCAGCCGGTGGACGCGCACCCGCTGAACGCGCCGTCCGGACATCCGCTCCACCGTGAATTCCAGCCCGCGCCAGACGATGCGCTCTCCGACCTTCGGCACGCGTCCCAGCAGCGACATGACGAATCCGCCGACGGTCTCCACCCCCGGCCGGTCGAAGGCCGCGCCCAGCAACTGCGGCCATTCGCGCGCGCCCAGGTCGCCTGCGACCAGGTAGGTGTCCTCGTCCAGTTGCTCGACCTGCTCCGGGCCGCCGGCCCGCGCGCCGAATTCCCCGATCACCTCCTCCAGCACGTGCTCCAGCGTCACCAGCCCGGCCATTCCGCCGTACTCGTCCACGACGATCGCCACCGACTGCGAGTCGCGCCCCAGCGCCTGCAGGAGGCGCTCCAGCGTCTGCGTCTCCGGCACGAACTGCACCGGCCGCACCAGTTCCTTCAATGTCTTTTCGGGGTGCAGGAAGACGTCGCGCGAGAAGAGCACGCCGGGGACGTTCTCCGTCGTCCCCTCGTAGGCGACCACCCGTCTGTGGCGGCCGCGCAGGATGGCGTAGCAGAACGCCGCGCGGCCGTCGGCCAGGTTGAACCGCGGGACGTCCACGCGCGGGGTCATCACTTCCTTTGCGCGCATCTCCGCCAGCTCGACTACTTGCTCGATCATGCTGCGCGTGCGCGCGTCCAGCGCCCCCTGCTGCTCCGCCATCCCCATCAGCATCTTCAACTCATCACGCGTCACGTAAGGCGCGGGGGTGAAGTGGCGCGACAACCGATTGGTAGTGGACTCGGAAATCCGGTGCAGCAGGTTGCTGACCGGGCGCGTCGCGCGGTAGAACCAGTAGACCGGCTCGGCCACGAGGTGGGCGATGGGCACCGCCCGGCCCACGGCGATCCCCTTGGGGCTGACCTCGCCGAACAGGATCACCGCCAGCAGCGTACCCAGCGTCCAGGCCGCCGCCTGGGCGTGGCTGACCTCGGCCAGGTCCCAGGCCACCAGGAAACCCAGGCCGTAGATGCTGATGTTGACCAGCATATTGCCGAACAGCACGGCGGCCAGCAGGGTGTGCGCGTCGCCGAGGAGCTGGACGATGCGCCGCCCCGAACGCGACGGCTTGGCCGCCATCGTCCGGAGGTCTTCCTGCGTGAGCGAAAAGAGGGCCGTCTCCGACGCGCTGAAAAACGCGGAGCAGAGCAGGAGCACCAGCATCACCACCAGAAACGGCATGTTTGCGAGCAATACGCTGGCCATGGTCTTCCCGAACAGCGAGGCCGGTGTAACGAGAACGGGTTGCGCATCTTGTGGCGCGTCCGGGACTGATTATAGGGGATGCGTTCGGGAGGGGTCAAACAGGGGACGGAAGAGTGCAGAGTGTAGAGTGTAGAGTGCAGAGTGTAGAACAAGAATGCAGAACGTGGTGGAGCGCGCTGTCGTTCCGCCCGGCCGATTACTCCTTCGCGCCGCTGCGCTTGAGCAGGGCGATCACCGCCTCATGCTTTCCCAACGCCGCGAGGCGCAGGGCGGTCATGCCGTCGGCCTTCCTGGCGTTGACATCGGCGCCGTGGGTGATCAGGAGCGCGGCGACGTCCGCCTTCCCTTCGTACGCCGCGGTGTGCAGGGGGGTTCCGCCGTCGCCCTTGGGCATGTCCACCTTCGCGCCGTTCTCCAGGAGCGCCTGTGCGATTTCTGCGTTTCCGTTCCGCGCCGCAAAGAGCAGCGGCGTCCAGCCGTCCGTCTTTGGCGCGTTCGCATCTGCGCCGTTTGCCAGGAGCAACCGGACCATCGGCGCGTCGCCCTTGAAACAGGCCGTGTGAAGAAGCGTGCCGCCGTGCCCGTCGGGCGTGTCGGCAATCCCCTTGTTCGAGTGGAGAATCTTCGCCGCCCTGGCGACGTCCCCGGCCTCCACCGCCGCCAGAAGCGCGCCCTGCGCGGCTTTCACGGCCTCTGGACTCTTGGCCCCGCCCGCCGCGCAGCCGGTCAGCAGAAGGCAGAGCAATGGGATGATGACTCTATTCATCGCAGAACCTCCGAACTGAACCGAGCCAAACGGCAAGCGCTTGGTCACAGGGGGATGTGGCACAGCCGCCCTCGGCTGTGGAAGCGATCCATCCGTTCCAGCACAGGCGAGGGCGCCTGTGCCACACACGGCACTGCCGACGAGTCCGCTCCGAAACCAACCGATTACAGCACACGGTCACGACCATCGCGCACCCGCCTGACATGATTGTACCTCTGCCGGAGGAACGAGCAAATGAGGAAGCGCCGAAGGCGCGCAACATACCAGCCCAGGGCAACGCCCTGGGAAGCAATATCCCCAGAACATATTTCAGCCCTGAAGGGGCGTGACATAATCCACGACGCCGCCATGTTGCGCCCTTGCAGGGCTTGGCGGAGAAACTGGCCCGTTACCCAGGGCGTCGCCCTGGGCTGGTATGGCCTGCCCTTTCAGGGCGGAACGACCGTTCCGCAGGGGCGGACAAGTCGTTGTAGGGGCAAGGCACCGCCTTGCCCAAGGCGGGGACGAATGTATCGGGCAAGGCACTTGTCCTCCGAAGCCTTGGCGAAGGAGGAGGCCTTGCCCCTGCGAGCCGCGCACGCATTCGGCGGCAGGGGGTTGTTTTTCATCCGGGGCGTGGTATGCTTTGGCGGTTGGTAACGGAAGCGGTGGGTTGTGCGTGAAGCGGAGGCGCACAAAAAACGGCAAATGGTCGGTGACGGCATTCATTTGATTATCATAGAGACAAGGCAGAGACAATGGATGCGCTAACTATCTCCGCTCACCTCGTAGAATCCGTGGCATGGCCAAGCGCGATTGTCTTAATCGTCCTCTTGTTCCGCAAGGAGTTGGCCGCACTTCTTAGACGTGTTCGGCGTGTCAAGCACAACGACTCCGAGATAGATTTTGAGGAAGAAGTCAGCGCGGCTAATGAGGAAGCAGGCCGGGTCGCTGATCTTCCGCCGAAAGCAAACCTATCCTCACAGGACAAGGCGCTCAGACTAGCAGTAGTCAGTCCTCGCGGCGCCATCTTGAGTGCTTGGCTCGGGGTCGAAGATGGTATGAAAAAATTCGTCGCGAGTCATGGTTTAGGTCAGGAGGTGGGCGACAGAAACCTAGTGCAAGCCATCAGGATGCACAACCTCGATACCCCTTCGTTGGGCAAAGGCGTGATTGAGATGATTGATAAGCTCAGAACACTGCGCAATGCGGCAGTTCATTCAACCGATACAGAGATCACCCAAGCCGTGGCAAGCGAGTATGTCGAATTGGCAGAGAGGGTGAAACACAGGTTAGAAGAGGCATAGGCCCCCATTCTCGTCTGCCCATGGCGGCAGACGGCGATGGTCATCAGAGCCGGTTCTTGCCGTACGAACCCTGATAGGGGTGGAGGGGCAGTTTCCGAGAAGACCGGGCGACTGGAGCGGAACTTGGGGCAGCGATTGCAGTTAGGGGCAATCGCAGAATTGCGAAACGAACCCAATTTGTCGTGACGCACTGAGGGGCGATCTGTTGGCGGAGACTTGCGGGCCGTTGGCCCGCAACGCGGACTGGCCGCTCGACTCCGCTCGCGGTCCCGAGCCTGTCGAGGGAATAGTCCGCGCCACTTACGGCTCTTGCGTGGAGCGCCTGCTTCAGCGGTCACACCACGTTTGGCAATCCGCAGTCCGCAATCCGCACTCCGCAATGCCTACATCTCCTCCGGCGTCTGCATCCCCAGCAGCCGCAGCCCGTTGGCGATGACCTGGCGCAGGGCATCCACGAGGCGGATGCGCGCGGCGGTCAGGGCAGCGGCCTCGCCCAGCACCTTGTGCTTGTGGTAGTAGGTGCTGAACAGGCTGCACAATTCCAGCAGATACTGGCTGACGGCGGAGGGCTCGCACCCCTCGGCGGCGCGCTGGATGATGCTGTTGAAGTCGGCCAGCGCCTTCGCCAGCGCGAACTCCTCCGGCTCCGTCAGCAGCGAGAGGTCCGCGGCGGCGTCCGCCGGCTGCCCGTACTTGCGCAGGATGCTGCACAGGCGCACGTGCGCGTACTGGACATACGGCCCCGTCTCCCCCTCGAAGCTCAGGATGGCGTCCCAGTCGAAATCCACGTCCTTGCCCCGCTGGCGCTTGAGGTCGTTGAACACCACCGCGCCGATGCCGACGGCGGCGGCGACGGCTTCCTTGTTCGGCAGCGCCGGGTTCTTCTGCTCGATGGCCCCGCGCGCGCGGTCAATCGCCTCGGTCAGCACCTGGCGGAGCATCACAATTTGTCCCTGCCGGGTGGACATCTTGGCCCCCTGGAGTCGCAACATGCCGAAGTCCACGTGGACGCAATCCTTCGCCCAGTCGCAGCCCATCATTTGCAGCGTGGTGAAGATCTGGCGGAAGTGCAGCTTCTGCTCCCCGCCGACGACGTACGCCATCCTCGCAAAGTGGTACTTGTTCCATCGGTCCTCCGCCGCGGCGATATCGCGGGTGTCGTAAAGCGTCGCACCGTCTGACTTGCGGAGAATCACCGGGGGCATCTTGTGGGCGGAGAGGTCCACGATCAGCGCCCCCTGGTCCACCTTCGCCAGCCCCAGCTTCTCCAGCCGCGCGATGGTCGCGGGCATCAGCTTGTCGTAGAGCGACTCGCCGCTGAGCACCTCGAAGCGCACGCCGAGCAGGTCGTACACCTTCTGGAACTCCGCCAGGCTGATGGCGCGGAACTGCTCCCAGAGCGCGACCGCCTCCGCATCGCCGTCTTCGAGCCGCTTGAACCATGTGCGCCCCTCGTCGCGCAGCGCGGGGTTCTCCTTCGCTTCCTGATTGAACCGCACGTACAGCGCGTTGAGGTTGCTAACGGCGTCCCCTTCGAGCGTGGCGGCGCTCCCCCATTTCCGGTAGGCGGCCATGAGGATGCCGAACTGCGTCCCCCAGTCGCCGAGGAAGTTGATGGAGACCACCTTGTACCCCAGCGCAGTGAAGATGTGGGTGAGGGCGTTGCCGATCATCGTGCTGCGGATGTGGTGGACGCCGAGGTGCTTGGCGATGTTCGGGCTGGAGAACTCGACCACCACCGTCCGGTCCGCGCCCTCGTCGGAGCAGCCGTAGGCGGTCTTCTCTGCACGGACGCGCTCCAGCGCCCAGGCGATGAACCTGCCGCGCGCCACGCGGAAGTTCAGGTAGGGGCCGTGCACCGTGGCCGATTCGATCCACTCCCCCGTGCGTACGTGATAGGCGAGGTTTTGCGCGATCTCCGCGGGCTTCTTGCGCATCGTCTTGGCCAGCGCAAAGCAGGGGAAGGCGTAGTCGGTCTGCGTCTCGGCGGGCGGGACGTTCAGCGAGCGGGCGATCTGGTCCGGGGGCAGGCCGGTCGGTCCGGCGAGTTGGCGCGCGATCTCTTCAACGAACGGATTCTTCATCTTACTCTCATTTCAGTAACACCGGCGGGACAAGATAACAAGATAGACAAGATGGAGGCAATAAGCACGATGGACACGATGCACGCAAGGGACAAGACTGACGAACAACTACGCCCTTAGCTCTCATCTTGCGTCATCCTGCTATCTTGTCAAAGTCTCGTCCTTTCGTCCAATCAACAGAACCAGCAGCGCCGCCAGCGTGGCGAGGGAGAGGACCGCCGCGGCACTGGTCCCCCACTGATACAGCGGCTCGGCGCGCTCGATGATCCGTATGCTGACGTCATAGGGCATGATCGGCTGCAAGCGCTCCAACTCGCTCAATCGCCAGAGCCGCGCGTGGTTGAACAACTCAAAGCCGATTTCGGCAAGGAGCGGCAGGCAGAGCCAGCGCCACCGGCCCAGCCGGTCCAGCCCCTCTTGCGCGCGGGCGCAGGCGATGACCAGGAGCATCAGAAACGGGATCAACAGGAAGCGCGAGGAGACGCGCTCCACGTTGGCCAGCGGGATCGGCAGCATCGCGACGACCGCCCAGAAGTAGCCCAGCGAACAGATGGCCATCGCAATCATCGGCGCGTCGAGCGGCTGGAATCGCGTCCCCTCCAACCGCCAGCTTCTGAGCCGGCGCACGGCGATCCCCAGCCCCAGCAGCAGCGTCAGCGCCGGCAGGCCGATGTACAGGTCATACTCCCACCAGCGCTCCGGTCCGACTATCCCCCCAATCTGCGGGCCATCGGGGCCGTACATTCGCGTCAGGCCAAGGAACAGGTCGTACAGGCTGGGGTAGCCGTTCCTGAAAGAGTAACCGCCGCCGTGCAACTCGATGGCCCCCGGCACCACCCGCCAGGCCGCCAGCAGGGCGGTGAACAGGAGCGCCCACAACCCCGCCCGCCGCGCCGCCGGAATGAACAGGATCATCAGTGCCAGGAAGATCAGGCACCAGTTCATCATGTGGAAGGAGCCTTGCAGCAGGATGGCGTTCAGCGCCAGCGCCGTCAGGATCGGCAGGCGCAGCCCGCGCTTCCCTTCGGCCATCTCGAACGCGAGCAGCAGGAAGAACGGCAGGAAGAAGTAGCCGTACCACTGATGCCCGACCGCGAGGTGCGAAATGATGTGGCCGTTGAAGTTGAAAAGCAGGAAGAGCAGCGCGAAAGCCGCAGCCGACAGCCGCCAGCGCCGCCGAATCAACAACAGCCCCGCGAAGCCGACGGCGTAGAGCAGCAGCACGTTGACCAGCACGAACCGCCCGGCATCCATGAACGGCAGCAGGAGGATTTGCGGGGAGAGGACCAATTCCGGGACGCCCAGGAAGGAATCAATCCCGTAGAACTGCCGCGAGACGTGCCAGGGGATTCTCCCGTCCGTCACGGCCTGCGCCAGGACGCTGAAGTATTCGCACTGGCGCGGCCAGTCCTCCGCGGTCAGGCGCAGGCGGCCCTGGTTCAGAAAGCGCGCCCAGAACCATGCGCCCAGCAGGAAGAGCGCGGCCAGAAAAATCCACTGGAACGCGCGCGATCCCCTCTCCGCCCGAGGGGGGGAGAACAGATGCCCGTCCAGCGCATCCAGAGTTTCGTTCAAGCGCTTCATCGGTCACCAGAGTCGTATGCGCTGTGCGCACCCGTAGGGGCGTAGCATGCTACGCCCCTACAACGCCCGTGGGCGTTCCGCCCGCGATCATCGTGCGTCCATTCTGCCTGGGTCGGCCGAAACATCGCCATGTTCCGGCATTTTGATGAAGAATACAAGGGCGGCGGCGAGGAACAGGGTGGTCGCGGAAAGCTGCAGGATGTATTGGAGCGCGATGCGCTCAGAGGCGTAGGCCGCGCCGAAGTGGTCGCCAAGCATCCCCAGCGGTATCAGCAACAAGCCGGCGTTGCCGTACGCCAGCCCCATGACGATGCCGGAGGCGGCGGCCACGTCGCCGGGGACGCGCCGCTGCGCGTTGGCGATCTGCAGCGGCGTCACCGAATAAACCAGGAAGGCGCCGATGAACAGCAGCGCAAGTTGCAGGGGCCACAAATGCACCGCGGGGGCCGCCACCAGGCAGACCCCCGCGCCGAGTTCGCTGAACGCAATCGCGCCGCGTCCGGGGAAACGCTCGGCCAGGAAGCCGCCCGAGATCACCCCCAGCGCCCCGGCGAACATGAAGAGCGCCAGCATCTGCCCGGACCGTACCAGGCTGTAGCCGCACAGCGTCCCGTACAGCGGGAGCATGGCGGCGTAAGCGTTCAGCGGCGTAAAGCGCAGGATAACGTCCAGGTGGATCGGCCAGACCTTGCGGAGTATCCGCCAGAGGTGCAGCGGGTGCGCGGAGGCCTTCTGACGCAGGGCCGGCGCGTCAGGCGTCAGCAGCGCTCCCAGCAGCAGCGCCGCGGCCACGCCGGGGATAGCCAGGAACAGGATATTCTCCGGCCGCCAGTTCACCATCCAGGGAATCACCAGCGGCGCGAGCATGACCCCGATGTTGCCGCCGACCATGTAGAGCGACAGGCCGCTTGATCGGCGGCCGCCCGCGATGCCGCCGGAGATGGCGGCCCCGCTGGGGTGAAACATCCCAATCCCCATGCTCCCCACCAGCAGCGCGATAAGGACGCAGACGAAGGTTGCCTCTTGCGGCAGGTGGAACCGCCCCGGCGTGGTCAGCAGGCTCATCCCGACCGTCGAACATAGCACCCCGGCGACCAGAATCCGCCGCCGGCCGTACCGCTCCCCCATCGCGCCGAATAGCGGCTGCATGAAGTTGGACATGGAGACGTACGCCGTCGCCATGACCGTCGTCATCGTCAGGCTCAGCCCCAACTGCTCGCGCAGGTGCGGGACGAGCGGCCCGTAGAAGGAGCCGTAGAAATCCCCCAGCAGATGCGCCAGCAGCAGCAAAGCCAGTTGGACGCCGATCACTGCGGGCATCGTTCTGCCTCAATGACGCACAGGGCTATGGCAGAGTGTTCCACGCGGGCGCGGAGAGCGCGGAGAACAAGCGCATTGCGGATTTCGGACTGCGGAGTGCGGATTGAACGTTCGACGGCGCCGTCTCTTGAAATCCGCAATCCGCATTCCGCAATCCGCAATTACTTCACGAGCCCCATCTCGATCATTTTCTCGGCGATCTGGATGGCGTTGGTGGCCGCGCCCTTGCGGATATTGTCGGCCACGCACCAGAGGTCCAGCGTGTTGGCGTGGCAGGAGTCCTCGCGGATGCGGCCGACGAACACCTCGTCCCTGCCGGCGGCGTCCAGCGGCATCGGGTAGCGGCTCCTGGCCGGGTCGTCTACCACGACGATGCCCGGCGCGGCGGCGAGAAGTTGGCGCGCCTGGTCGGCGGTGAGCTTCTTCTCCGTCTCCACGTTGATCGCCTCGGAGTGGCCGAAATACACCGGCACGCGCACGCAGGTGGCGCTGACGGCGATCTCCGGGGCGGAGAGGATTTTGCGCGTCTCGCGGATCATCTTGATCTCTTCGCCGTAGTAGCCGGGGTAGATATCCTTGAGCGTGCTGATCTGCGGGATCACGTTGCCGAAGATCTGGTGTGGATATTGCTGCGGGTTGGCCGGGCGGCCCGCGGGGACGTCGGCCACCTGGCGCTCCAGCTCGGTCACCGCGGCGCTGCCGGTGCCGCTGACGGCCTGGAACGTGGTGACGACGACGCGCCGGACGCGCGCCGCGCGGTGCAGCGGCGCCAGCGCCGCCACCATCTGCACGGTGCTGCAGTTAGGCACGGCGATCAGCCCCTGGTGCGCGCGCAGCGCCTCGGGGTTCACCTCGGGCACCACCAGCGGCACGCGGTCGTCCATGCGGAAATCGTCGCCGTTGTCTATCACGATGCAGCCGCGTTTGACCGCCTCCCAGCCGTAAAGCTGCGACGCGCCCTTGGCGCCCTCGGTCCCCGCGAAGAGCGCGAAGTCCGCCCCCGCGAACGCCTCCGCGCTGGCGGGCACGACTTCGTAATCCACGCCGTCAATCGTCTCCGTGCGCGCGCTGCGCGCCAGCACCTTGATGCTCTTGACAGGGAAATGGCGCTCGCGCAGCACCTGAAGGATGCGCGTTCCGACCAGTCCGATTCCGACAACGACGATAGAATACTTTCTCATCTCTGGCTCCGGGGGCTCTCCGCCGATGGGGTGGCGCGGATGAAGTGATGCCGCCTCACAGGGCAACGCTATTATGATAGTGGAAAACGGCGGTGATTTTCAACCGTACTTGGCGGGCGGGGCCACGGACGAACATGGACGGACACGGACGGACACGGAAAGAATCCGCCGATTGCGCCGTCGCCTCACCGTCCTCTGAGCCGCAGCCGCGCCGCCAGTTTCAGGCTCTCGGTCATCGCCTTGAGGTTGAACTTGCTACGCCCCTCGCGGCGGTCCTTGAACAGGATCGGGATTTCTTTGATGCGGCAGCGCCGGCAGCGGTAGAGCATCTCGGTGACGATGGAGGGCCCCGCGGAGGTGAGCGTCTCGGGGTGCGCCGCCTCCATTGCGCTGCGGCGGAAGCAGCGGTAGCCGGAGGTGGGGTCCTTCACGCGCACGCCGAGCATCGCGCGCAGGTACAGCGCCGCGCCCCAGGTGACGAACCGGCGCATCGCGCCGCGCCCTTCCTCCCCGCCGCCGCGAACCGCGCGCGAGCCGATCACCACGTCCCAGTCGCGCGACACGGCGAGGAACTGCGGGAGGGCCGCCGGGTCATGGCTGAAATCGGCGTCCATCTCCAGGATCGGATCGAACCCCTGCCCGAGGCACCAACAGAAGCCGGCCGCCCCGGCGTAGCCGCGCCCGCGCCGCTCCATCCGATGGATCACTTTGACGCGTGGCTCCTGCGCCGCCATCTCGTCAGCCAGCCGGCCCGTGCCGTCGGGGGAGTCGTCATCCACGACGACCACCGTCAGCGCCGGCTCCACGTCGAGCAGCGCGCGGACCAACGGGCGGATGTTCTCCGCCTCGTTGTACGTCGGCAGAACGACGGCGGGCCTCATGGCGTCGCTCCCCTGCCGGCGCGCGCGCGCAGCGCGGCCAGCCGCGCTGCGGCGTCCGGCATTTTGGGCTGGAGCTTCAACACTTGCTGCACCTCGGCAATCGCCTCCGGAATGCGCCCGGCCTCCTCATGCAGGACCGACAGGTTCCAGTGGATTCTCCAGTTGTCGGGGGCGAAAGTCAACGCTGCGCGCGCCTCGCGGATCGCGCCGGGCAAGTCCCCCTGCCGGTGGCGGATGACGCTGAGCGCCAGGTATGCGCTGCCCACAGGTGCGCGCGTCGCGCCGGGCTGCCCGCCCAGCGAAATCGCGCGGCGGAACGCCGCCGCCGCCTCCGGCAGGGCCTCCTTTTCCATGAGCAGATTCCCCATCTCGTAATGCAGCACGGGGTTGGCCGGATCCAGCGCCAGCGCTTCTTGCAGCAGGGCGTGCTCCTCGTCGGCGCGGCCCAGCGCTCCCTCCGCGCGCGCCAGCGCATAGAGCGCAGGGACACACTCCGGCTCCACGGCCAGCTTGGCCCGGAACTCCGACTCGGCCCGGAGCAGTTCCTCGCGCGAGCGCAGCGACTCCGGATTGAAGAGGCTTGGCAGGAAGGACCAGACGCGCGCGCCGCGCAGGAACTCCTCGCGCTCCGGGACGCGCTGGACGAATATGGCGGAATCGGCGTCCCAGAACACCAGCGCCCACGCGGGGTCAAGACTGAGCGCGCGGAGCAGTTTCTCATCCGTCGTCCGGCTAATCTCCAGGACACACAAGGTGATCCCGTGCTGCGCCAGGATCTCGCGCCAGACGGGCCCCGCGAGGCGCACGGCATCGTACAGCTTCGTCACGCGTGAGCCGTACATGTCCACGCGGCCGTCAATGAAAACGTGGTTCTCCGGGTAGCGCGCGAAGAGAAGGTAGTTGCCGTAGGAGTACGAGTTGAACAGGTTGCCGTCGAGGCGATTGCGCGCAAGGAAATCGGCAGCGGCAATCGGATAGACGCGTTTCTTCAACTCCACGCCAGCGCGCTCCAGGCGGAAGCCGAGGGCGAGGAGCACCAGGAGCGCGCAGGCGACGGCGACGATCACCGCCGCCAGGGCGGGATGTTCGCCGCGGAGACGTAGAAACGGATGATTTGCGATTACTGATTTGCGATTGGCGATTTCCGATTTGCCGTTCTCTGTGTCCTCCGTGCCCTCTGTGGTGGATTTGCCCAACGCAGTCCATGCGGCTGCCAGCAGCGCGGCGAGGAGCGGCGTGACGACCAGCATCGCCACCGCAATGTGCCGTCGCGCCGTCAGCGCGAGCGCGCCGAAGAAGAGCAGCACGAACCAGTCGCGCAATTTCAACGCGCGCGGTGCCAGAACGAGCCCCGTCAGCAGCGCCACCATCCCCACGTTGCGCAGGTCGAGCCAATCCGACCAGTCCGGCCTCTGCCATTCCAGGATCGAGGCGCGCACCTCGGGGCTTTGCGCCAGCTTGAATGGCACCTCCCAGATGAGTGCGCCATAGGGGTTTGCCAGCGTGGCGATCAGCGCGAGGCCGAACGCCGCCCAGAGCGCGGCGAGAGTTCTCCTTTCCGTTGCGCAAGGGCGGCGCAGCAGCAGAAGGCTCGTCTCCGCCCCGCAAACCAGACCGATCAGCGCCAGCCCCGCCGGCCACGCGCCGTGGAGGTTCACCCAGAGCGCCATCAGAATGGGGAAGAGGATCATCCAGCGCAGCCGCCCCTGGCGCAACTTTTCCAGCGCGAGCAGCCATGCGGCGAGGATCGCCCAACTGAACAACTCGGGGCGGGTGAAGATGCGGTCGGATGCGGCGCAGAGCGCCAGCGCGACGGCGAGGGCTGCGGCAGCCGCGCCCGCTGTTTGTAGGGGCAAGGCATCCGCCTTCGCTAAAGCTTCGGCGGACAAGCGCTGCGCCCCTACAACTTCAAGCACTCTTTCTCGCGCCGCCCACAGGAGCAGGAACGCCGTCAGGCCGATCATGCCGATCTGCATCAGCATCAGCCCGGCCACGCCGCCCGCCGTCCAGACCCCGTAGATGCCAAGTTGCGCGAGCCACTCGTATTGTATCCAGGGCTGTCCCTGCGCGGTGCAACTGAATGGGTCCGTGTGCGCCGGCCCCTGCTGCGTCACGAGCCAGCCGCTCTTGATGTGGTGCCAGACATCCGGGCTGCGCACCGGCTGCAGTGACGTGAGCAGCGCTGCCACCAGCGCCGCGACCATCATTGCGAGCGCCGCGCGCCGCGCCGAGCGACCGGGTTCCGCCATTTCAGGTTGGCTCAAAGCGACCTCGTAGAAAGGATGATGAATCGTGTAGGCACGGGCTTCAGCCCGTGCGCTATCATGGCGGGCTAAAGCCCGCCGCTACACACCCAGCAGCCGCAGCGTGGACCGGGGATGCGTGATGAGCCGTCCGATGAGCTTGCCGAAGTAGCGCGGGCGCAGGTAGAAACGACGGCAGAACTCGTTGCGGCGCGCCACGAGCCGCTCGGCGGTCATTCCGTGGGGGAGATACACGGGACGCGCCGTGTCCAACAGATCCGCCCCGGCGACCATGCGGCCCCACTCCTCGGCGCGGTCGCTGATCTCCGAGCCGGGCAAGGGGGCGAGGAAGGCGACCTCCACGTCGTCGAAGGGCAGTTCGAGCGCCAACCGGATGCTCTTCTCGATCGCCGCGTCGTCCTCGCTGGGCAGGCCAAGGATGAAGGACCCCTTCACCGGCAGCTTTGCCCGGCGCGCGGCTTTGACCGCGTGCGCGATCTGCGCCGGGCGTAGGCGCTTGCGCGCCAGCGCCAGCACGCGCTCGTCGCCGCTCTCCACCCCCAGCGTCACCTGCCGGCATCCGGCCTGCCGCATCAGGCGGAACATCTCCTTGCCGACCGTTTCCGCGCGCACGTGGCAGTTCCAGATCAAGTCGTGCCGCCGCTCGATCAGCCCCTCGCAAATCCTCCGAAGGCGCGGCTCATAGACGGTGAACAGGTCATCCTCGAAGTCAATTTCTCGAACGCCGAAGCGGCGGACCATGTCATCCACGGCGCGCAGGATGTATTCCGCGCTGAAGGTGGTGACGGTGTACCCGAAGACGCTGCGGTCGCAAAAGGTGCAGCGGTAGGGGCAGCCGCGCGAGGTGACGAGGTACGAGGCGGGCCAGCGGCGTCCCCCGGCGGCGGCGCGGTACGCCTCCGGGTAACCGGGGTATCCTTCCCACCAAGGAAGCGGCAGCAGGTTGAGATCGCCGATGCGCGGCCGGCGCTCCTCCGAGCGGATCTCCTCGCCGTCACGCCAGACAAGGCCGCGCACGCCGGAGAAGTCGCGTCCGGGCAGGCGGCTGAGCAGTTCCAGCAGCGTCTCCTCCCCCTCGCCGACGAGGGCAGCATCGAGGGCGGGAATAGCTTCGAGCGTGCTGCGCGGGACGGCGGACGTGTGCGACCCGCCCAGCACGCAGAAGCAGTCCGACAGCGCCTGGCGTACGGCGGTCGCGACCGCGCCGGCGCTCTTGACCGCCGGTGTCGTGGCGCTCAGCACGAGCAGGTCCGGCTGGAACGCGACGATCTCCTTCACGGTCTGCTCAAACGCGGCGCCGCTGGCCGCGGCGTCCCGCAGGAGCAACTCGTGCCCCTGCTCATGCGCGACGGCGGCCAATTGGGCCAGCGCCAGCGAGGGGAGGTCCCTCTCGCGCCGCCCCGCGCCGGAGACCGGCGGACCGACTAGCGCCACGCGAAATGTGTTGGCCATGATTGCCTGAAGAAATACAAGGACATAAGCGACGGCAAGGACATAAAGGACAACGTGCGACATCGCCGAGAAGATCAGGCCCGCGGCCCGTCTCCTCACTTCATTAGTTCTCTGCCCTCTCGGAGCGCGTCGGCCAGGGCGGTGGGATGCTTCACGATCTCCCCTTGCGCGTCAATGGAGGGGTAGAACAGCTCCGCGCCCAGTTTCACGTCGCACACCGCGCACCACGCGCTCACCACCTCCGCCGCGCACTTAAAGTAACGGTCATGCCTGAATCCGCCGCAGCTTAGGAATAACCCGCGCCGGTCCGGGTTCGGGTGACGGCGCTTCAGCAGGTACTTGCGCGCCCAGAGCGCCTGGCAGCGGTCAATCATCCCCTTGAGTTGAGCGGAGACGTTGGCGAAGTAGATCGGCGAGGCGATGATGAAGCGGTCGCACTCCTCGATGGCCTCGTAAATCCGCCCCATGTCGTCGGAGGCGGCATATCGGCAGACTCCCTGGCCGACGCAGAAACCGCAGTTCTGGCAGGGGACGAACTTCAGCTCGTTCAGGACCATCTTGCGGACTTCGGCGGCGGGGTCGGCCAGCAGAGCGCCGGCAATGGCGCGATCCAGCAGCGTCTCCGAGTTCCCGTTGCGGCGAGGACTTCCGGCGAAGGCTAGTATCTTGTGGGGCATTTCCGAACCTCCCATTGCATAATTCTAGCAGCCGGGGGGCGTTGCGGCAAAGACCGATGGCCTTGCGTTGTGCTACCGCGGGGTGAGCGTCATGACGTAGACGTCAAACAGCGCGTGAGTCCAGACGGCGATGCCGAAGCCGCGCGTCAGGAAGATCAGCCCCAGGATCATCCCCGCCGACAACCGGTAGATGAACGCCCCCAGGTCGGGACTCTCCCCGACCATGAAGTGCGCTGCGCTGAAGAGCGCGCCGGAGATGAACAGCGCGACCATCCCTGCGCCAAACGCGCGCATGTTCCCAAGCTCCTTGGCCAGGAAGTAGACCGTCCCTAGGATCATCAGACGGAAGAAGGCCTCCTCGTAGAGCCCCGCTCCTGCCCCCACGACCAGTGCATCCAGGAAACTCGCGCCGTTGGGGGTGAGGCCGGAAAGTTGGAACTGCCCCGTGATGGGGGCCAGTGCCAGGGGACCCAGCAGCAGCGCATAGACGCCGCTCTCCGTCAGCATCCAGAGGTAGGGGCTCAGCCGCAGCGCGTTACGCCGGCTCGCCCGCCACACTGCCACGAGCGCGACGACGATGACCAGCCCGTTCAGCAGCAGCATGGCGTCGGCGCCGAGCACCTTGGTGGGGTGGCTCTGGAGCCAGGAGATCGGCCTCTTCATCAGTTCGGCGGCGGCATTGAGCTCCGCCCCGCCGATCAGCACCCCCAGTTCGTAGATCAGCAGCAGAGGCAGGATGAAGAGCAGGCTGACGGAGAGGGAGCGCGTGAGGTTGACGTAGCGGCGCTCGGACTCCAGGCGCTCCTGTTCGAGCGCCTCCTGTTCATCGGGGGTTGGCTCGTATTCGTCGGACGGATCGGACGGATCAGACGGATCGGACTCGTCTGACAAATCCTCTTCTTCTTCGTCGTCAGCCACGGCGGACTCCCATTCAGGAGATCTTCCGGCCGGTCAGAATCTCATACGCCTGGCGGTACTTCTCGCTGGTCTTGCGGACCACCTGCGCGGGCAGCGCCGGCGCGGGCGGCTCCTTGTTCCAACCGGACTGTGTCAGCCAGTCGCGCACGTACTGCTTGTCGAACGAGGGCTGCGCGTGCCCCGGAGCGTACCCCTCCGCCGGCCAGAGGCGCGACGAGTCCGGGGTGAGCACCTCGTCAATCAGGATCACGCGCCCGTCGGCCAGGCCCCACTCGAACTTGGTGTCGCAGATGATGATTCCCTTGTCGCGCGCGTAGTCGGCCGCGCGGCGGTACACCTCCAGCGACTTGTCGCGCAGTGTTTGCGCCGCCTCGCGCCCGATGGAATTCACCATCCGGTCGAACGAGATGTTCTCGTCGTGGCCGCTCTCCGCCTTGGTCGAGGGGGTAAAGATCGGCTCGGGCAGCTTGTCCGACTCCTTCAGCCCCGCCGGAAGTTCGATGCCGCAGACCGCGCCGTTCTCCCGGTAGCCGGACCAGCCGGAGCCCGCCAGGTAGCCGCGCACGACGCACTCGATCGGGAACACCTTTGCCTTGCGCACCAGCATGGAGCGCCCGCGCAGCGTCTCCTCCTGCCCGCGCACCGTCGGCCCCATCTGCGCCACGTCCGCCGTGACCAGGTGGTTCTCGACGATCCCCTTCAGGAACGCCAGCCAGAAGAGAGTCAGGCCCGTGAGCACCTTCCCCTTGAACGGAATGCCGGTGGGCAGGATGCTGTCGAAGGCGCTGATGCGGTCGGTGGCGACGATCAGCAGCTTGCCGTCGGTCTCGTAGATATCGCGCACCTTGCCGCGGTTGACGCGCCGGAGGCCGGGCAGTTCCGTCTCGAGGATCACGCGCTCAGGCATGGGGACTCCTTCTTTCAGGGACCGGGGACCGCTCGTCGCGGGGATTATACACGGGCGCGCGGAGGCGCACAACGGATGGGTAATTGATGAGTGATTATTGATGATTGGCGATTGCTTGTAACCAGACCCACCTTCTTCGTTCTCTGTGGCCCTCCGTGGCGCTCCGTGGCGAATTGCGTCGTATTCGTTGGCTTTCAACCGGCCTTCTGCTAGAATCGCGAGAGTTGGTTTTGGCAGTCCGCGCAGGGCGCGGATGCGACGGAGGAGGCGGCATGATTCAGGTTGAACTGTCGCGCATCATCATCAATGAGCGCAGCGACAAACAGGTGATCGTCCTGAAAGAGAAGGAAGGCCCCCGCGCCTTCCCGATCGTGATCTCGATTTACGAGGCGATGGCGATCGATCGCGGCGTCAAGGAACTGCGCACTCCGCGCCCGCTGACGCACGACCTCATCTGCCTGGTCTTGAAGAGCCTCGACGTGAAACTGGAACGCGTGATCGTCTGCGACCTGCGCAACGACACCTTCTACGCCAAGCTGATGCTCCGGAAGGGGGAGGAGAGCCTGGAGGTGGACTCGCGTCCGAGCGACGCCATCGCCCTGGCGGTGCTGCAAGGCGCGCCGATCTTCGTCGAGGAGAAAGTGCTCAGCGCCATTTCGCAGACGCCCGAGAGCGACTTTCCGCCGGAAGAAGCGCCTCCCGAACAAACCCCTTGACGCGGAGGGATGGCCGAGTGGTTTAAGGCGGCGGTCTTGAAAACCGCTGAGTCGCAAGGCTCCGGGGGTTCGAATCCCTCTCCCTCCGCCGTTGATTCTTGCGGATTCTCCAATGTTCTCGCGGCTGTGCCCACACCCGCGAGTTCGGTCTCCTGTCCCGATCCGTCCCGCTCCGCACCCGAAGAATCCCGCTCAGAACGACAAGCAAACCGACAAGCAGCCTCTGCTTGTTTTTCGGCGCCAAACATTGTGGCATCCGTCCCTGTGGCTTTCATCTCAGCAACAGCCGGCGGAGCGTCAAAGTCCGGCAGTGCGGCAACGGCATCCCGGAACCGTAGCACGTCCAAGTGGGCGTAACGATCCATAGTCAAACCGATGGTGCCGTGCCTCGCAAATGCCTGAACCACCTTGGGATTCACCCCAGCTTCGATTAGACGCGTGATGGCGGTGTGTCTCAACGAGTGGAAATCTGCGACATTGTCCTTCGCGTCCTCGTAGCGCAGGAAGTAGGACTCCTCGCGTTCCTTCCTGGCTTCAGTTCCCTCCGGGCATTCGTCTATCCACGTTGCACGAGCAGCGCCAAGGTCCTCCTGCATCATCTTTGCTCCGGCGCCCGGTTGGTCAGGCATGGGGAACGCCGCTGCGCGCGGCAGCTTTAGCTTGAGATACTCCCGGAGTTTCTTGGCCGTTTCTACCTTCAACTGCTGCGTGTCCTCCCGCCGATGCTTGCTGTAACCGGCGGCAACTGTGACGGCAGGCTGTTCGCCGTCGAGATGAAAACTGCCAACTGTCAGGCTTCGCAGTTCATTCCAGCGCAGAGCCGTCTCCAAGGCAGTAGCGTACAACATGGCGCGGTCAGGCCCGGGCATTCCGTACCGGACAGGTCCTCTCCGAGCAGCGTCCAGCAGCCAGCGACCCTCTTCGACACTGAGTGCGCGCCGGTCATGGCGTCGGTCAGTTCGCACGTTAAGTCCCTTGAGGAAAGCTATCGGGTTCTCCGTCGCACGGTGTTCGGCCTGCATCCAGCGACAGAACTGCTTGGTTGCGCGAACGTAGAATGTGAAGGTCTGCGCGGAGATACCGCGTCTCACGACTTCGCCCTTCTCGTTCAACTTGTCCTTGCGTTGTTCGTTGAGCCATGCCAGGACGCGCCCAGGGGCGATGTCGGTGAACTGCCCAAAGTTGCACCCCGCAATGACCGCCTTCGCCCGGCCATGCGCTAGTGTCGCCTGCTTAGCCGTGGTTCCCTTGTTCATCAGAGTGGCCTTGAAGTCCGCAAGGTGGTCGGTCAGCGGCTTGCTGGCCGCCGCGCGCTGCGGCTCGATTAGCTCTACCGGCGCGACTCCGGATACGTACTTCGCCACGCGGGGGCGCTTGGCCGTCCGGCCTTGGCCGGTGAGCAGCCGCAGCTTATCCTTGGGCAGTGTTTCGAACCAGCGCACCAGTTCCATATCTGGCGGCATGTGCGAGGCCCGGAACGACGCCAGCCGTTCGCACTTCCTCCCGAAGTCTTCCGAGGTTTCCTTGTCAGTGTCCGCCGGTAGCCGCCGCAGCGCCCCGGTGTGGTCCCTGAACTCGACGTACCACTTCGAGGATTTGCGGACATGGCTTTTGCGGTCCTTGTATGTCGTCTTGAATACTCGCATAGTCATTTCCCTTCTCGCCACGGGCGCATGAGCAGATCGCCCAAAGGAATGTTCAACCGCTTCGCCTCGCTCTCCAATCGTGCCCGCTCCTCTTGGGTCATGCGGACACAGAGTTGTGTACTTCGCCTGTCGGCAGGCTTCATTGGAGGACGTCCCATCTTCTTATGCCGCTTCATGCCATAGAGGATACTTTATGCAATGCGCAATGTCAAATGAGTCCTGACTCTTATCTGGCCTATGCTGCATTCCAACTCCACCGCCCGCGAGCCGGGCAACCAGCGGCAATCCAAGCAGTAAGCTCGTTGCGTCTCCAGCGCACGGCACCCCCCAATCGGACGGGGGCTGGCACTCGCCCGGCAGAGTGGAGCCGCATGAACGTGCTTCTTCCGATTCCAAGGATGCGGGCAACCTGCCTGGAATCAAGAAGAAGCGGCGATTCTTGTTGAACAACATCGACATGTTCTTGTTGTGCGCCCATTGTCCGCCTGCGATTCGTTCCACTCACAATTCTGTTTCAGAACCTTCACCTTTTCACACATCGCGTCACATGACCTCTTACGGTCCGTCTAACCTTCTCTAATGTTCATGATTGCACCGTTGTTTCAGAATCCCCAGCGGAGGCTTTTGCAGCGCTTTCTTGGGCATTGCTGGTGCCTTCCCCGGACTGTTCGAGCGCTCGGAGAACGCGAAAGAGAGTGGCAGGACTGACGCCGACACTCTTTGCAGCCTCCCTGACGGACATTCCTTGCTTGCGAAACGCCACTGCCGCGGCGATGTCGAAACCGACACGCGGTCTGCCGAACCGCACCCCGCGCGCTCGTGCGTTTTGGATGCCCGCCATAACACGTTCCCGGGTGAGTCCTCGCTCGAACTCCGCTATTCCGGCAAGGAAAGTAAAGACCATCTTCCCAGCCGGGGTCGTCGTGTCCACTCCCTCAGTCATGGAGCAAAACCCTACGTTGAGTGCGCGCAATTCCTCCAGAATACTGAGCAGGTGGCTCGTGCTTCGACCCACGCGGTCGTATTTCCAGCAGAGCAGCACATCGGCGTCGCGCCGTCTGAGCAGCTTCATCATCCGGTCAAACTCCGGACGAGAAGTTTTGGCGCCGGAGATGCCTTTGTCCGCGAATTCGCCGACTACCTTCCATACTCTCGCCTCTGCGAAGCGCCTCAGTTCGACAACCTGCATGTCCACAGATTGATCGTGCGTACTGACCCTCGCGTAGAGGACAACCTTATGCGGTCGGTCGTTGGTTGACTCTGGCATGTTCATGCCTCGCTTACTGTTTTTTCAGCCACACAATTCCACGCGGGTCTGTATTCAACGTCTCCTGGGCGTCCGACGTGAATCGGTTCGCATACAGCAAGACATGCAACCGGTCGATGACGCCGCTGCTCACGGCAACCACCTGGGCTGCTTTGACCAGATTGACGGCGTATTCATTCCAGGCCGCTTCATGGCGAACTGCGTCCGCGGCGTGCGCCGCGGCGGTGAAACCCGCTTGCGCGATGGCCTGCGCGCAGCGCGCCAGCCCCTTGCCGCGCGCATTGACAGGCTCCAACCAGATGTCCTCAACGCCGCACTCCACCGCCGCCGCAAACATCTCCTCCAACGCCTCGGGGCTGTCGGCGACTCGTGGCAGGCATGGGCAAAACATCCCGTAGGTCCTCAACCCACGCTCGTGAGCCTCCTTCAGGGCCGCGAAGCGTTCCGAAATGGTGGACGCATGCGGCTCCAACACCTTCATAAGCGCCTCGGCGGACTTCGGAGCGGTCAGGCTCAGGCTCAGCCTCACGCGGTTGCGATATCGTGCCATCAGGTCATAGGCGCCGGTGACAGCGGCATTCTTCGTCAGCACGCGCACAACGGACCGTCCGCGTTCAAGCAGGACTTGCAGGCACTGTTCGCCGAGATTGAGCGACTGCGCCTCCGGCGCCCATCCATCGGAGGTCGAACAAAACATGATCACATCCGTCGCGTGGGTCTTATGTACATCGTTCATGAGGCGCATCGGCGTCTGGGGATCCACAATGCAGTACCCCTCATCGAAAGGGTTCAGGCCAAGCACCTTGAAGGAGCGATGGCACCTCAGGACGGAAGGCGATGAGCAGTACAGACAGCCGTGCCCGCATTTCGCCCCCACATTGACGCTGTGCGTCGCCAACTTCTTGCGCGCGAACTCCGGCGAACGATTGATACCCGCCGTCAACGGCCATACGTGTTCCTTCATGGTTAGTCCTCCCTCACTTGCCTGCGCACTCCGCACCAACGGGGCTGCCGATGGTTGGGATGTGCCTCTGAGATGGGCTGTAACGTTCAGTCCTGTCTTGTCCATTAGTGCCATTCCCACTTTCACCTATTCGCGCATCACCTATAGCAGTCGGGGCTGGGGGCGTCCTCGTGGACGCCCCCGAGCCTTGATCCCTCCCACGGATCTCCTCCGGAAGGAGCACCCATCTCCTTCCTGGTACCTCAGTCAGCCATCTCGCGCATCCGGCGGCGCCGGGGGTCCTCCTCCGGCGGCGTTGCCGGCGCGCTCTGCCGCTGCTGAACAAGCTGCCGGATCGAGTTCTTCATCTCCGTCATGTCCTGGCGGAGCATCTGGAACTCCTCGCGGCCCACCTCGGCAACAGCGGGGACGGCTGCGGCCTCGTTGCCGTCCTTCTGCATAAAGCGCAGAAAATTGCGGCGCGGCGCCTGCGTCCCTGTCTGCAACAGGCTCTCCATCATGTTATTTCACCTCCTTTCAGTATTCCCAAAACCACGTCCACACACAGCACAGTCCTGATTTCGGTCGGCCGACAACAGATGCACGGACAATGAGCGGTCCAACGTTCCGGAAGGCCGGTTGTCAAGGAAAATGATGTTGCGGGCCGGGTCGAGCAGCCGGTCCGTTTCGCTACCCTGTTCGGCGCAGAGCCAGGAAATCACGCGCACGACGGTATCTGCCACACGGCGGATATCGGGCGGAAAGCCCGGCTCGGCGTGGAGCGTCCGAAGTTGATCGGCAGACCGAATTCCCATCGAACACTGCAGGCATGCCGTGACGCCGGGGATCGTCGTGATGACATGGCCGGTTCGTGCGCCCTGATGGAAGCCCGGATAGACTACCGGGCAGACCTCGTAGAGCAGCCCGTTGAGTCGGAGAAGCTGCTCCGACTCGTCGAACGAGGCAAGGACCGCATCGGACTGGCTCCCCAGCGACCGTATTTCCTGGTCGCTGAACTCCTGCACCATCCGTCGGAAGGTCGTGATCTCCACCTTCAGACCAAGCCGGAGAAGCGTATGCTCCAAAGCGCTGGCCTTGTACATGCCCAGGGTTTCAGGAAGAAAGGCCGAACGGCCTCCCTCCAGGTTGGATTCGGACACTCGGTCCCCATCAGCGGCGATCAACCTGTAATTCATCTGGGCCAGCGACGTGGCGCTATTGCTTCCCACCGAGCCGATTCCGAAAATAGTCACCTGGCCCTGGCTGGCAGGAGACCGGCGGACAGCGGACATGCCGGTCTCCTGGCGCTCAGGCGCTCGTGATCTTTCTGCCCCGCCGGTCACGAGCGGCGGTTGCTTCGACGGCGCAGGGCGGCGCTGGGGCAGCGGGAGATAGCTCCCATCACCCATCCGAAGCTTTCTAATGCTGTCGGCCATCACTCCCTCGTTTCCTGTGCAACCATGGCCCTTACAAACGGCGACAACAGGCGAACCTCGACGAGCGCGCGTTTGACCGTCTCATCGCTCAGCAAAGAGAGCAGCGCGTCATCCTGGAACCACGTCTTTTCGAACGTGCGGAGTTGTGCTTCGACGCCTTCGGCGTTCGCCCGCAGAGCGGCGCCCAACGCGGAGTAGACGCTTACCACCTCGGTGAAGCTCTTCCGGAAGAAACTGCGGACTGCCGACGGGGTATTGCCGACCTCGACGGCATTGTCGTTGCCGGCCTGGAAGAGCCATCCGCGCTCGGCGTCACGGCGCAGGAGGCCGCACAGAACGGCATACAGGGTCACGACTCCCGTGTCCGTCGAAGTCAGTTCACCCTGTGGGATGCGGGCGGCCATCGGATCGGCGGCGGTGCGAACGCGCGAGGCGATATTCTCCTTCCCGGACCCGGGGACCTGCTGGTTGATGAGCATGGTCAGGGATACGTTGGCGCGGTAGGTGAGGAAGAGCACGACGTCGTCGTAGTATCCCCCCGGCAGCTTGACCGCCTCCCACTCCCCCTCGCTGTGGTCGGCTTTCTTGAGCTGGTCCATGAACCACTTCTCATCACAGCCCGGAGGCAAGCCAACGAGCTTGACCATGGGGATATGGCGGGTGGCCTCCCCGGACGTGCGCACCCAGGGCCGGCTATCCTGGACGCCCTTTGCGATCAGGCCGATAACAGCCTCTTTGTAACGCTCCTGGAACACGGTCTGGAGGCTCAGGGAACGGATCTCGGCTTCGTAGAGCTCCCCGGCAGAGGTCAACAACCGCTGAGCGAACTCTTCGGAAGGTCTGTCGAGGAGCGCGAAGAGCGACTTCTCCTTCTGAGTGACCATGGCGCAGAGGTGGTCGGTTACCTTCACCGCGCCGCCTTTGGCCTCGATGGCTCTGGTCAGGAACCTCCGCAGCGAAACGTCATCGGCCAGTTCCACGCCTAAGGGAACCCGGTCGAGAGAGGGCTTGGCTGTCAGCGTAGCCAGCGCGTCGCGGTCGGACGCCTCCGCCAGCGCCTCCAGTTTGCCCTCCACGAGCGTCCGCTCCGCCAGTTCCCCCCGCAAGGTCTGCCGGGCCGGGAGGAAGACCTCCTCTTGAACCATTGTGCGCACCATCTGCTCGCACTCCAACCGGACGCCACGACGGGCGAGGCCGTCGTACCGCCGGGCTGTGGAGCGAATGGAGAAGAAATGGAGCATCCGGTTGAACCAACCCATCCGGGAGAACGCCTGCAACCGGGTGCGGCAGTCGTCGATCCCCTGGAAGATCGATTCGCCGTGCTGGGTCAGGGCGTTGCGTTTCTCGTCGTTGACCCGCATGGATGACTCCACGGAGTTAAGGAGGCCTTCGTCCCATCCGCGCAGGCGACGCGGCCCAAAGAGGTCGTTGGCATACGCCGCCTTCTCCTTGGCGCACCGTTTCCCCACGTCCTCCACGATCGTGCGAGACCGTTGCTGAACGCGAGGTTGGAGCACCCGAGGGATGACCTCCGAAACCACTGCGCTATACCCCGCGTCAATGGCCCGCAGGGCCGCCAACCCCGACAGGTCCCCGACACGGTCGGAGTACGCGCCGAGGGATTCCTGGAACATGTCCGGATCGCTCCCCGCGGCCTGCGTGATGCGACGAACCGTCAGGCTCTCGGCGTAGGACTCGATGAGGCCAGACTCCGCGGCGGCCTGCTCGCCCTGCGTCACGGCATCGCTCGCGGGACATTCGAGAATAGCCCTGTTGAACCGCGCGACGGTCGCCTTGGCGCAATACCGCCGGTAGGCGTCGCGGTCGAGGGAGATGACGGAGACGCCCATGGCATTCCCCGCGCACACCGCGCCGGTTTCGTCCAGGTCCCGTTTCGACTCCACGTCCACCGCGTCCTCCCGCAGGCGCGCGCTCAGCGGGGAGTTGAACTCGAGAAACGTCTGCTGCCCGGAGAGCCATTCCTGTCCGGTGAGCGTACCGATCTCGCCATGGGGACCGGCGTTCGGGCAGACCAGCAGGGAGTCGAACAGCGGGCCGTCTTGGGCGCCGTCGAGTCCTTCCAGATCGCGGTAGGCCCCGGTTGACAGGATGCGCAGGAAGTTCATGGCCCGGTTGCGGTTTACGACGGCCACTTCCCGGTTGGCCGGATACAGCGTGCCGAGGTCGAGCATCCGAAGATAGGTCTTCAGCGGCACATGGGCCAGGGCGGCGCGGTTCTTCAGAAGCCGCAGCATTTCGTGGAGCGCGCCGGCGCCGAAGCCGCCGACGGGGCTGTAGAACACCAGGCTGCGGAGCACGCTGTCCGGGACCGGCCCGCCGCCTTGCCGAGCCTCCTCGAGCTGCCTCAGTTGGTCGCTAAAGGCATGCAGGCCCTGATCCACTGCGCGGGTGACCGCCGGCTCGTTCATCCGCACCTGGGCGCGGCCCCAGACCGGTTGGTTGCCGGTGCCGACCTTTTCTGCGCGCACGCCCGGTTCAAGGATGGAGTGCTCATCCAACATCCATAGCCGGCCCTTATCACGAAGATGTAGGCGAGATTCCTTGTCCACCAAGGTGGCGGGGATGAATGACACGTGAAGCGCCTGCGCGTCATAGTTCTTGAGCGGATTGCTCTCCATGTCCCGCGGCGGCGTGAAGTGGTCGTCAATGAGTACCGCCCAGAGATGCATACCCTGGACCAGTCCAACCCCATATCTCTCGGCGACTTTCAGGTACTTCATAAACGTCTGGATACCCTCGCTGCCCAGGGCGATGACGAGCAGGAAGGGCATCGTGGTGACGCTGTGCTTCCTTTCCTTATCCACTTGTGGCGCTCCTGATTGTGTTCGGCTCCGAGGCCTCGGAGGATTCCTGGCCGTGGGAGACCGGACGGGTGAACAGGTTGAAGCAGACATGATCGGTGAGCCGCACCGCCACGGGGAAATCAACCTCGATCGTTTTGCCGGGGTTTACGGGTGTCCCGTTGGCATCCAGGGGCTTGGATGACAGGTTTCTGGCTGACCATATTCCCAGGCGGTCCCTGCGGAACAGGACATGTTGCTCTTCCACGCCGGTCTCCGAAATCCGCAGGGCGTTGGAGGCGCCGGAACCGACATGGAAGTGCTGAAGGGCTTCCGGACGCCCCAGCACACGCTCGGCGCCGTTGAACCGGGCCACGACTTCGCTGGGGTGCTGATTTGTCTCCGTGGCTGCGGCGGCTGGCCTCGTTGCGCGCCGTGCCCGCCGCATGTCGCGGAAGGCGAGACCGCCGAGAATGATGAGGAACAGAGCCACCAGAGCGCCGATGAGCCTGTAGGCCCACCGGCCCACCCACGTGGGTGGGCTGGGGGCGGGCTCCGTTGCTGCCGGTATCACCGGCGTCTCAGGAGCACCGGGGGTCTCCGATGCGGGCGTTTTCTCGGGCTCCTGGATGGCCGAGGAGATGACCGGCTGAGGTTGGGCCGGCGACAGAGGAACCTTGACCTGAATTGGGGCCGTAGAACCCTGGGGTAAGGATGAAGCGCGGGACGCAGAGACCGTGGCGGCACCTGCCGACTTATCTTCGGGTGTGGTGACAGAGATATTGAACTCAATGATTCTCTTGGGCTGCGAAGGACTCCCTTCGCTGGCGGTGGGCACGGGCGCGGTTTTCGACGTCTCCTTGACTGGCAGACTGGATGGAGAGGGAACGGCGATCATGGCCTTGCCTGCGTCGCTTCGGAGCGGGATGGTTCCCAATCCCTGCGCCCCCGGATTCTCTGGCTTGGGAGTAGAGGCGGGCGAGGACTTTGCTCTCTTCCTAGATTCCATAAGCCATGCATCCGGGGTGCAGTAAACAATCTCATGCCAGTTCAAGAGACCGCGCGTGGCCGCCAGGACCAGCCGGCGGTTGGCGTCGTTGGCGCCGGTGATGATGAGCGTGACGCCGTGGGCCTTCAACTCCTCGTAAACCGCGAGACACTGCTCCGTCACCTCGTCGCTCCAGCGCGCACACGTCAGGAGGACGACCAGGTCCCTTCCGGTCTCCCGGGAGTGCTCGGCTTTCACGACGGACAAAGGAACCCCCAGGGCTTTGATGACATCCGCTTGAACGTTGCGAGGTCGCGACTCGAACTCGGTGCGCCCCTCCTGACCAAGCAGTTTGTTCACGAACGAACGCCGCGGCACGGCGACCGTCTCTGTGTCGTCTTCGGACTGCAGTTCCGTGATGGCGCGCAGTATCTCCTTCCTTACGGCGTCACCCGCCGGCAACTGTTCGAGGGCCACGAGGCGCGGCTCGGCGATTGTGGCCGCTTCCACACGAACCCGGTCTCCAGGCTCCAAGGCCTGAACGGCAGCCTTGGCGATGCTCTGAAGCTCGCTCCACTGGCCCCTGCAGTTGGACGATGAATCGAAAATTAACCATAGCCTCAGACCGACCTTGGCGGCGTCGGCCTCCTGTGCTACGGCGGCAGGACCCAGTACCGCAACGAGAACGACGACCAAGAGTTTCAAGAGCCACTTCTTCATGACTTTCCTCCGTTTAAGTTTGAATGTTTCCGTCTTTTCAACATAACGAACGTGACGATGTCGGGACCGGCACGGTCTGCCGGCAGGCGGACCGCGGGCCATCTGCCGGATACTGTGTAGATTGGACATACGATTACTCCTTCCGGGAAATTACGATCCTGACAAGCGCGACAATCAGGATTACAATCAAGCCGAACACCATTAAGCTGACGACCTGGTTCCTCGGTTCCCATGCCGGCGGATCGAACGCCTCCTTAACGAGTGCCTGGACCGGCCGACCCCACCGCACAAGCAGTACGATCAGGAACACCAACAACCCGACAGCAAAGATGTTCTCCCACCGAATCCTCATGTCATGTCTCCTCCACCCTTGATTTCCTTGTTTTCCGCTTTTCCGCCCAGACCATTTGGGAAGCGGAAAACGATCTAACTCTCTTTCAGAAAGGCGCTTAGCAGGGAAAACCCCACGCGGATGGTTTCCGCCGCCGTGGCCGACTTCTCAAAAACTCTTCGAATCTCCTCCCCCACTTTGCGCGTGGGGGTGACGACCAATATCTTCTGCGCGCCAGCGGCCAACGCCTTGCGGATGTTGGTCTGGGCGTAATCAGGGCGCTGTTCAAACTCGATGAAGAGTTCCTCCTCGCCACGTCGCGCCAAGAGGTCCACGAACGTCGTCTCTGAGCCGGCCTGACGGGCCACTTCTCTCTCGGTAGTCCAATGGTCGCAGGCCAGCGCGGCTTCCTTGCACCCAATGGCGAACTGATGTCGAGGGCCACCGCGTCCGCTGTTCCCATCGCTATGGGGTTCGCCTTCGAAGGGCGCTTCGTGGGGCACCAGGAGTAGGATTTTTTGTCCCCCATGAACCGCATCAATGCTCCATTCCTCGGCGTAACCCTTGGCGCATAGGCCCTTGCGCAGCAGAATCGCTTTGCGTGCGGAGATACCGAGCCGGGCCGCCCGCTTGCTGAAGGGCAGGTACGGCTCCCTGATCACGTCGTCGTAGAGCCGCTGCGCGTCGGGAATCAGGGGCATGCGTGCGGATATGGGTGCCGCCGGCGCTGGTTCTGCGGGCGGGGAGACCACCACGGGCGGCGGTTCCGGCTTCCAGTTCAATGCCGTCAGCAGCCTGCGGCCGCTGGCCTCCACCTCGGCGTCGGAGACGGTCTGCGGCAGGCCGATGTACGGAACGCGAAGCAGAAACGGGTGTTGGTTGTCACCGTAGCTCAGCTTCGCGACAAACAGGCCCGGGGCCAGGTGAAGCGGCAGCCATGCTTGTTGTTCGGCCGTGAGCCCCATTGAACGCGAAAGGACAGCATAGTCGTCGGCATCGCCGCATCTCCCAAGGATTTTCGTGGCCGTGTTGCTTAAGAGCGACCTGGACAGGTCATGGACTGTCTGCACGCCGACGATCAAAATGATGCGCATGGCTCTGACCTGGGAGGTCATAAGTGAGATGTACGAGGGGCCCTCCGCGCTCGCCTGCGCGCGCTGGGAGTAAAGCTGTTGCCCTTCGTCAAGTGACACGACGAGGATTCTCTTGCTGTCGCGCGTCGCCACCCGCCGAGAGAATGTGGCCGACAGCATGCAGGCGGCCAGGAAGCACTGGTAGATGAGTCCTAACCCATCGAGTTCGAAAACCACGGCGTATCGCTCCAGGGATTCGAGAGACAAGCCTTGCCGATGGTCCAGCATCTCGCCGGCGACGGCCAGAAGCGTGTCCAGCCGATCCAGGATCGCCTGCTTGGCCGCCTCGTTGCCCTTCATGACCCGAATCTCGTCGGCGAGTTCGCGCAGCGTCGGCCAGTTGCGGGACCCCTCGTACACCCCGTTGCGCCTGTACAGCTTCGTGAGCGCCACGCGCAGATGATTGCGCGCCACCGGCGGAACGCCCAGGGTGGAAGTGAAGTTGTCGGCGATGGCATTGGCCCATTCGGTTGGATGAACGCCGCGAGGAACTTCCAGGGGGTTGAAAGGAAAGAATCTCCATCTCAGAAGGTAAAGTTCCCTGCGCGCCAGAGTGGCCACGGGCAGCAGGTGGCGGAATTCGCGCTTAGCCATATCAAAGATCCACGTTCCAACGTCAGGGCGAAACAGCGCTTGTGGCAGCAAGTAATAGTAGGTCACCGTCTTGCCGGCGCCGCTTCCGCCCAAGAGCAACAAATTCCCAAGGATCTCCTCAAAATCAATCAGTGCCGGACCGCCAGGGTGCTTGCCCAGCGTGAAATCGCCGCGCATCCTGTGGGGCGTAACGAAGAGCGTCCGGCACAGCGGCCCGACGAGGTTCGCCATGGCCGTCTGGTACTGGACGCTGCGCAGGAGCCGTTCGTCGTTCGGCCGCGCCGCCAGGGCGTACAGCGTGACGACCGCACGGTCATTGGCTAGCAGGCCGGCGGCGACCGCATCATTAAGTACCTTGAGGAATTGGAGTTCGTCCTGAGCCATCACTTTTCCTCGCGTTCTACAAAGAACGACGCGACGAAACCGAAGACCCGCCGAATCCGGCGGGCCCGAAATATCTCATCCGCACAACTCACGCAAAAAATCAGGTGCGCATCCTCGGGATCGATGCAGCGGTGCTTGGGGCAGGTTCCCGCGCCGCATACTGAGCAAAGCACAATGCAGCGGTCACAGACCGTGACACCGCATTCGCACATTCCACCCAAGTTGTTGTTGGCGAAGTGCATGCACCCGTGGAAGTGGGCCTCGCGCGCAACGGTCGTCTCAATGCCGCCTTCCGGGCCAATGTCCGTATTGTCGCGGACGTCCTCCAGAATCTGCGGCCCGCCCTCCCGGCGCACGAAAATCAGGTTGCGCAGTCGTCGTACGGGACCACGGGCTCGCTCCAGAATGGAGTCGATCAAGCTTTCCTGGCCGAAGTCTTGTGCCATTGCACACCCTCACCATGGAGATGAAAAAGCGTTGCGCGCCAGATAATCGATGCCGAACGTTACAAGTTTCCAGCTCAGCCAGAGGGCAAACACGATCCAGACCAGCGCAATCAGGCCCCCGGCAGCGCGCAACGCCGCGCGCAGGACATTCGCCAGGAACTGCCCGGGACTCTCTCTGAAGGCCATCTCGTCACTCCATTCGCGCTCAAGAGGGATGTTTCGCCTGATAGCTCACCCGCTCGCGAACTGTTCAAAGTCGTTTTGTAAAACTCTTTCGCAAAGCATGTGCCTCATTTCTCCAATACCTGTAACGAGCGTCAGTATGGCGGCCGGTTCTCTTCGATGACCTTCGCCAATCTCAAGAATTTCAAGACCAAGACCATAGTCAAAATAGTTTCTTGTCTGCAGGCGTCGCACTCCCTCATCTCTCACTCCGAACGGCGCCGAAATGAGACTGAATGAGACGTCTCAAGACCGTCTCATACTTTTCTCACTTATTGAGTTCGCGCAGGATGGCTTCCCGGAGCACTTTCTCCAGAATATCCAGGCGGTGGATGTTGTGCCTGAGGAACAACTGTTCCCGGATTCTGCGAATTTCCGGAGGCTCAGCGCGGCTCAGTTGTGCCCCGATGCCCAGGAAGATCGCGCGGCCTGCGGAGAATGATTTGGCAGCCTGCACGTCCTCAGGTGCGAGTTCGGCGTCGGTCAGGCAAAAGAGCACGTTGTCAGAGGCAGGAAAGGCGGCGTTGCGTTTGATCGCCTGCGTCAGCGTATTAAGCGCCTGGCCGAGTTCCGTAGAGTTGTCAGGAAGGTATTTGCTTAGGGTTGCTTTTGTGAACCGCTCATCCGCGCCCTTGATCTTCCAAGCCGAATCGTTAAAGAGCCAGATCTCGTACTTCAGTTCATCCGAGGCGCCAGCCTTTCGCCGACATCTCTCCAGCGCCAGGGCGATCTGCTCCATAGCCGAAAGGACGATTTGCGCTTTTTGACCTGCCATCATGCTTGGGGAGCAGTCCAGCAGGAAGTACAGCCGCTTCCAGCGCGCATGGATCGTCGGCTGACCGACAAAGACAGTCTCAGGCCGCGTGTATACGGCATGAAGTTTCTTTCGGTTGAGCCGGCTTCCTTGGGAGATGGTGCGGGTCTGCATGCTTCGGAGCTTCTCCAGCAGGAGGTCGTCGAAGCTCTTGCACAAGGGCGTGGACGGGCGATATGTGAGGCTGCTCTTATCCAGGTCGAACCGGCCCGGCACGACGCCAGCCCTTTCAATGAGGGCTTTGTCGTTTTCGTCAAGTTCCCGCAAGACTCCCTGAAGCTGTGACTGCTTTTCAAGGCATTCCTTGGCCAGCGCCGCTTCCTTTTCGTTGTTGCGGCCGCACTCCTCTTCGATCTTCTTGATTTCCTTCGAGATATTCTGGCGGGTTTCGCGGTTGCTCTTGTTGTCTGGGATTTTCTCCAGTTTCTTTCGGCGGTAAGCGATTCTTCGCTCCAGCGAAACCCGCTCTTTCTTGACGTTTACGATGCGGACCGCCGCCTTGCCGACCTCGTCTGCCGCGGCCTGGGTTTTCTGCTGAATCTGTTCATGCATTTGCATTGCGTCCTCACCGAGAATGAGCGTGGCGAGTTCCATGGCAAGGGGGACATTCTGGCCGCTGGCCAAGGCGGCGGAGGCTGACTTCACGATCTCCTGCAGCTTCTCCTTGTGGGCGCCGAAGAATCCTCGTATGTCGGCGTCATCCGGAATGAGGCAGTCCAAACCCTCCCCCTTGAGGTTCAGAGCCACAAGGAGCTTGGCAGGACGCTTGAGCGCCCTCCAGTAGTTTTCAGTGCCAGTTGTGCGGCGGTCCGAGGGGAGAAAAACGCTCTCAAGTGCCTCGGGGTACTCTCGGAAGATCTTCAGATCGATTCGGATATCCTCCAGGGCGTTCAGGTAGGGGTGCAGGAAGTTTCGTCCATTGAGATCAGCCGGAGTGGACCACCGGATATGCCCCGATTCGTGCATGAGCCAGGCGAGGGCCTGCTCTTCGCACGTGGGATCGAGATTGGACGGAAGGACGATCACTTTCTCGACCACGTTTGCGGTTGGCGTGGCGTTCTCCTCGAACAGGACGGCGACTCCGCTTGCCTGCGAGAAGTGTCTGGCCAGAATTTCCACATAGCTCATGGTTGTGTCTGTTTCTACAGGGGCAGCTTTCCGAAGATCGTGAGGGCGAGTTTACTGCACGCCGCTTGGGCTTCACGGTCGTCGGTCATGAGGATTCCGTCGAGGAAAGACGACTTCATCGCTTGCAAAGCGTTGCGACTCTTGCGGTATCGGAGGACGAAGTAGTGGATGTTTCGGATGCTGTATTGGCACCGAAGGTTTCCCTCAGAGCAAAGCCGTCGCACTTCCAGATAGAAACGCACGATCTGCCCTGAGAGCTTCTCACTCAGATCCGGATACCTCTTTCCGAGAAGCTGGCGTACTTCACTTTCGGTAAAAGGCGGCACGTCGATGCAGAAGACCTTGTTCATGAGGGCGGCGCTGACCTGGCTGACCGAATAGCTCGCGGTCGGAGGGTTGGCCGCGAGGAAGAGCCTGGCTTCTGGGTGCTTGGTGTACGTTTTGTTGGCCTCCTTAACGAATATGGTTCCTAAGTCGAGCAGTTGAAACAGGAGGACAAACTTGCCGGGATCCAGTGCGTTGACTTCGTCAAGAAGAATGACGCTGGGCCTCTGCATAAAGGTCACAAGCGGCCCTTCATGCGAGACCGTGTTGCCGTTTACAAGATGCAAGCTACACAACAACTCATTGAAGTCCAGGCCTGAATCGCAAGGCACGAGCAGGAAAGGGATCTCCAGTGCCGCGGCTATTTCCTTGACGATCGTCGTCTTGCCGGTGCCTGTCTCACCGACGAGGCTCACCGGCACTCCTGTGTCAGACGCGTCCTCAATCTCTCGGTCTATTTCCCGCCTTATTCTTCCCTCCTCCGGTTTTGGGATATACATGCTCAGGTCGGCCTGAGAAGGGGTTGGAGCCTCCCTATTTGCCAGCGGGGCGCACCGCTCGAGCCATCGGTAGGCCGTTGCCCTGGAGCATTGGAGTTCTTCGCGCAATGCCTCTATGTCCCGCCCATGCTTCTCATGGGCCGTCCGGAACTGCGCTTCGGTAATCCGCTTTCCTGGCTCGCTCATGTCAGTACCCGCCGTAGTCGAGTTATCCATGTCTTGAACTGCTTCTCAACGCCTGCGCCCACTCTCCCATACCGCTCGAACAAGAGTGGAGTTGAGAGGCGCACTCGTTCTCTCTATAAGCTTTAATGTGGTGAGACGTTTCGGAGACGTTTCCTGACTGCCGAGATCCTTGACAGACTGGGCGGTTCGGACTAGCTTCAGGCTCAATGGCAAGACGACAAGAACTCCGACCGTTGCCGTGCCGTTGACCGGGCAATTCTCCAAGAAGTTTGCTTGCCACGGATTCATGTCGTTCACTTTCTCGCTCAAGCGAATGTCCTGCTCAGGAATAGCCTCTTTTCGCTGACACACTAGCGGCAGCACTTGCGCGAGTAGTTTCATGCTGGTAGGGGTGCTTTCCACCGCCTTGGTCCGACTGACCGCCACCGCGCATGCCTCAGCACCCGCCACTGCTTGACCAGGCAGCCCAACAAGAGCGCGGACCGCTGTCCGCAGCAATCCGGCGACCATGAACGGCAGATGTCGCATCCATTCACCCACAGGTGCTCTCCTTTCCGCTTAAGCGCGCACAAAGGCGGTACCGCAGTTTGTGCATTGGGCGGCCACTCGGCGGACCGCCCAGATGGTGGTGCAGGGGCAATGCCACTTCTTGAGCCGGGTTCCACTCCGTGCCGCCATTGACGCCGTCTCCGGCAGAGTCAGGCGGCTGTCAGCCTCGATGCCTTGCTCGCGCAGGAAGCTCACGAACGGATCGCGCATGCCGAGGCTCCGGCCCCGCGTGTCGCACGGGATGCCGATCTGTGCCATTTTCTTCCGGCATTCGGCGTTGTGGTAGTTGCCGGATCCGGGCTTGCCGAAGTTGCGCTGCCAGGAGTGGACCATTTCGTGAGCGAGGGTCTCGAGGACCTCGGCCAGGGGATCGGTCAGATGGCGGATGTTAAAGGTGATGTTCTCGCGCAGACCGGATTCATTGCGGTCATTGCGATAGGATCCGAAGTGGTGCCGGCTATACTTGAAGCTGAGGACAGGGGTGGGCACCTTCGAACCGAAGAAGCGGTCATTGATGAGGTCATAGAACCGGTAGAGTACTTTGCCGGCTTCCGTATAGTCCCAGTCCTCCACCGTCTCCTCGTGCGTCCGGCTCGCCGGATTGATCGGTTCGTCCATCGCATCTTCCTTTTGTCAGTCAGGTCCCACTCGCCTCGGTATACCTATACCCCATCACTCTTACCGGCATTATTCGTCACTGTGGATTACGCTATTACCAACGGCGACACGCTCGACAACGGCGTACTTCCAGCGGTCGCTGAAGACGTATCCGCGGCAGGTGTCGGAAAAGGAACGGTCCACGCCGGCGTTGAGCACGTACGCTGGTTTTCGCCCGGAATCTCCGATGATCCTTCGAATGGTCAAGACGTAGCGCGACAACACGGTCGCGCCGATGGCCCGGTCGCCTCCCAGGCGGCTCGGGATGCAGAGGTGCCCGAAGGGACGGCCGGGGTTCGACATGCCCTGAACCAGGACACGTTCAATTCCGCGATGCAGCCGGGCCCCGCCGAGGTGGTGCTCGACCATTCTCTTGCCCTTTCGAACACACAGTAACCTGCCGGGAATGTCGAGCAGAAAATCGCCGCGCCAGGTCCGGCGAAGTCGGTCAACGTCATGGACCGGGGCCGGCCGTCTTCTGCCGTTGACCGTGATGGCATACCCAGTGAATTCAAGAGGAGGCGCCTGACCCGGTGTCAGCAAACGCGCCGCTGTCGCCTGGAACTCATGCAGGCGCGCCCGGAACGCGTGCCACTGCCGTTCACATGCCGCCAACTCGGCGTCGAGAGCTGGCGCCAACTCCGATAGGTCTTTCAGCGCTTTCTGTGGACTGTCATCCATCTGTACTCTCGCCCTTCCAAGGTAGCCTGCGCGCCGCCATCCGGTGAGCGTCCGATAGGGCGGCGGCCGCATCTTGCAAATGATGGGAGGACCTCGCCTCCCTCTACGGGCTTAAGAGTGCGGAGCCGTTTCGGAAACGTTTCTCGTTGCCAAGGTCCTTGACAGGCCGCGCGGTTCGAACTAACCTCACGCACAGTGGCGAACCTGTTGCGTACTCTGTGCCGCATATCGGAGTCCGAGCCTGAAATCGTGTACAGGCAAGCCGCCCAAACGGGAGCGATGCCAGGTTTGCGGAACGTCACACAACTCGGCCAGACCAGTATGCTGAAACAAGAGACAAGGACACGGCGCAGGCTATCGCCGAGGTGGATCGCCACCTTGCGGGCATTCCTTTGCATCATGTTGTTCTCAGCAGCGGCGTCCGGCGCCCATCCGACCGGTAATTCAGCTTCCCCGACTTGGCCGGAGGGGCTTCAGTGCCTCTGGTCGAGACAACTCCCGCTGGGAGATCTGAATGCAGAAGAGGGGTTCCCCTTTGCGTGTCGCGACGATCAGCTTGTCGTGGTGACCGCGGCGAATGAGTTCCACGCCCTCGACCTGCAGACCGGCGAATCTCGCTGGTCTGCTCCACTGGAGGGCCAGCGGGCGTGGGTGGCGGGAATTGGAGGGAGTGTTGCCATCGCCGCGGTTCGCGCACGAACGCTCTGTGCCTTTGACCTCCAGAGCGGTGTGTCCCGGTGGCGGTTCACCGCACCGGCCGATATGGTCAAGACCGCTGTTACGGCAGAAACCGTGCTCCTGGCAACGACGAATGACGACGTCATCGCACTGAAGGGGCACACTGGCGAACAGTTGTGGATCCGTCAGATTGATGGCGTGAGGAAGGCATTGCTCGCAGCAGATGAAGGGGCCCTATGCCTGCTGCTGGAGAACGGGCGCATCCTGACCCTGAACGCTACCACAGGCGAAAGCCTCTGGGAAACACAATTGAAGCGCCCCGAAGGAATGTTCATTGCTGCATCGTGCGGCAGACTGGTTGTCGCCAGTGATGACTTGAAGCTTCGCGCCTTCGACATCCACACCGGAAATCCCCTGTGGACGGCCCAACTGGCAGCCAGCCTCGCTTATATGGGCGCCTTTCCGAACGCCGTGGTCTGCTACGCACACCACGGGATGTTTGGCCTTCACGTGTTTGATCCAGCCACCGGAAGGCTGATTGGTCGTGAAAGCCTCTCCGCCGGTTCATTCTACAGCAGCGGGGTGGTCACCGGATTGGTGCTTGCGCCTCGCAGTTCCGAGGACTTGCTGGTCTTCCGGCTGGACCAGGGTTACCGGAGCCGCACAATCGCGCTTCCCGAGGAGCAGTTTGTCATTGGGACACTGCCAACGTCGATCCTCTTTCTCTCGATCTCCGCCCGCATCTCGCGGGTGGAACCCTCGTTTCACCCCCTGACGGCGCCGCAGGAGAAGATATTCGCCCGACAAGGCGCGGTGCCTCTCGGCGTGATTTCGACGGCGATCGCGTTGGTGCTCGGCCTGGGCATACTGACGGCATTCGCGGTGGCGTTCGCCAGTTCCCCAAGCATCCCGCCGACACACGTCAGCGTCGTGAAGTACTACGCCTGCACTACCGGCTTTGCGATATTGGTCATCGCCGCCGGCATGGCTGTTTTCCTGATCGCGGGATTTGGCTTGCCTCGCTCGGCGACGGTAACACGGTATCTTGCGCTGATCCTGCTGGCGGTATGGATGCTCCTGCCGCTTCTGGCAAACCGCCTGTTCGCCGCGTCGCTAAGCTGGAACCTGAAACGTCGAGGGAAGGCGTTCCATCCCGCGCCAGCCAATTCCGCTCTTGGCGAAACACTGGGCGCCCTTCTCGATGAGATGGGGATACAAGGGCAAGTGGACGTGCGGTGTGCCGAGGCCAGCTTTTCTCCGATCGCGCTGCAAACAGGCCACAAGCGGGCAATGCTCGTTCTGCCCAGGAACCTCCCCGAACTCGCCGCCAGCGCTTGCGCGGATAAGAAGGAGTCGGTCGGATTGATGCGGCTGGTCCTGGCTCACGAATTGGCTCACGTCAAGAACCGCGACCTGAGGATACTGCCTCTCATGGCGGTTCTTCGCACGGCGGTCCTCTGGACGACCGTCATGCTCTGGGCCGTCTATGCTGCCGCGTCCCTGCAACACGATGTGCTGTTGACCACGGTACTGAAACCCTTCCTGGGGTACGCTTCGGTCAGCGCGATAGTCCTCTACGCCATCCTTCTCTCTGCCGTGCGTGACCGGGAACAAATCGCCGATGCGACCGCATCGCTCTTCGTTCGACCGGATGTCCTTTCGAGACTCACTCGATCGGGTGGACCGGACCGTCCGGCGCCCTTGGAGCGCTTCCTGATTGGGCTGACGATCTGGCCATCGGCCCCTGTGTACTTCGGATTTCGCCCGCCCTATCTGGACTTGACACACCGCATCCTCGGGTTGATGCGGAGAGGACCATCCGCCCGCCGGCAGCGCCTGAATGACTTCCAGCACGAAGCGGCGGATCGGGCGGAGGGTTTGATCTCCAAGCGGCTCGTGTTGCCCCCAATTTCAGGACCATCGCTGGGCGTTGGTTTGACGGCCGCGGCCCTCGGAGCGGTGTTCTTCGCCGGACTGGAATTGCTCTGGCGAAACGGTTTCATGGGGGTGTGGTTTTCCACGGGCATCCCCGACGCGGCAAGTGGCTTGCCGGATATGCTCAAGGCGGTTGATACCTGGTCGCATTATATGTCGTCGAGTCGATTACATGAGGGATTTGACCTGTTGTGCGGCGCGACCGTCGGAGCGGTCCTCGCGGTGTTCGTGACATGGGAGTTCCGCGATTCCTCCGCACGCCTGGAGGGAATTCGCGCGGGGCATGTGGCTAGGATCGGCTTTGCCATCCTGGGGATATTCATCCTTACAGGGATGTTCGAGGGCCTCGTCGGAGAGTTCGCGCGGCCCTCTTTCCCGACGTGGCCCACGATGCGGCTGGGATCGGGAAAGGTCTTCCTGGCGACGGTCCTCATCACGTTGCTCATGTTTGTGTTCATGAGCGTGAGGGGCCCGGTCTCTCAGCGGCGCCGACTTGCCGTGTCTTGCATGGCGGGGCTACCGGTAATCTGTATTTGTCCTGCCGTGCTGTGGATCGTTCTTTCGAATGTTCTCTCGCCGTTCGGCGCCCTCCTGCTGATAGCAAATGCTTTCTGTTTTACAGCCATTCTTCACACGCTGGGGTTGCTCAAGCCGCTTGCCGCTGATGTGCCGATCACCCGGGAGTGGCTCGACTATAGGAGAATCCTGTGGTTCCGACACGTCCGAACCATGTGGCGAAGCGGGCCGCCGCCGTCATTGCTTCACGACGTGTCTGAGTTTGCCGCGATCACGTTTGCAACGTTCATCGTACCCGCGACGGTCATTGTCGCGCTGGCCCTTCCTCCGTTGGTCGAATTCGACAACTGGTTTCTGGCGCATCTGGGCGAGATCAACGAGAGGACGCACCAGTTCAGCGACCTGCCAATAGACCAAGTCGTCACTCTCCCAAAGACAACCATATTGGCCAAGGGGCTTCTCTTTGAATTCGTACAGGCGGCGCGGCCCGAAAACGCCTATCCTTCGACGGTTCTCGGAGGACTCGTGCTATGCGCGCAATTCGGCTTGTGGCTTCCCGTCATGGCCCTGCACGGGATGTTCACACGCGCGTCGTCCACGGCGAAACTGAGGGAACGCTTGCCGTTGCTATGCAACCTTGCCCGCGATTTGGGTCTTCCGCCCGTCGAACGCTTTGTCCGCCGGAATCTGAAGCAACTGCTCAAGTGGCGATGGTTTCCCAAGAGACCGATCAAGAGCGCATCCGGCATCCCCGTGACCCGGTCGGTCTGCGAGATCATACTGGCCGCCCATGTCTTCAACGAGTGCACGCAGAAGGCCGCGGCTATGATGGGCTGGGTCAGGAAATGCGAGTGCCCACGGGGCGGCTTTGCCGTTCTCCCCGGTGCCATCCCCGACATTCTGCACACGCGGTACGCGTTGAGGGCGGTCCAGGCCCTCGGCCTCGACGCGCAATTCCATATGGAGGCCCACAAAACCTGGATCCAGGCGGAACTCGATCGGCATCGTAGAATGCCCGAGGAGTATCCGGCGATCATCTGGCTTGAGGACCTCCACCATCTTCTGGAGTCTCTCGGCGCGATGGAGGGGCATTCGTGTCGTGCGATCCCCAAGTCCCATGACCTGTGTGACGATGTGCTGCGCTATTGGCGCCAAGAGGGCCAAAGCATCGCCGCCACATTCTATCTGGTCTCAATCTTCTCCGCTCTTGACTTCGTGCCGGATGACGCCGACAAAGCGGAATGGATCGGTCCATGGCTGTCCCGGCATGAGCCGACGCTTCAGACGCTGGATCCGAACCAACAGATGGAAACCGCATGGCATCTGGTTCGGATCATTCAATGGGCAGACCCACAGGGGTATCGCAACCGGTCCAGCGTAAGCCAATTCCTAGACAATCTGGTAAAATGCGTTCCCGATGGCGTTCCTGTCCTGCTTCGCGAAGTGTTCGAGCGACTTTCCAGATAGGATGTGATGGTCCGTTCAATATCCGCCGTTTGAAGGACAAACATGACCATGCGTCGTCCAGCCCTCAGTACTGTCGATCTGGCCAAGGCCATCGCGCAGGGCTTCGTGACCCGATGGGCGGCCGACGAGTACCCGTACTTCTCCGTTCTCTGGTCATCTGTCACTGCGGCATGGCGGGATAAGCGGGAGAGCCCGCTGGCGGAGCGTCCATATTGGCAAACCGCCTTGGAAGGGCTGGGGTTTGCCAGGGAGGCGCGCCTGACCCTGCAGAGCCCGTTTGTCATGATTTCCGCGTTATCCATCTTGGATGAACTCAACGCAGGACTCGTGGCGCCCGACGCCCAGGCGCTGGAACGGGGCATCGTCGCGTGCGCCAAAGAGATTGGCTCCTCTGAGCGGCAGGCCCAGGAGTTGGGCCGGAAGCTGGCCCCCTTGATCCTTCAGCAATGGCAAGAACTGCAGGCGGATAGGCAATCAGAATCCTCCCCGAGCGAAACAAGCGACGTCGTTGTGTCCGTCAGTTCGCAAGGCCTCAGCGTTCCCGACGGCAGGAGTGTGGCGCCGAAAAAGCAACAACTTCAGTTGCTGATCCATCTCTTGCGCGAACAGAACGCGCATTGGTCGGACGGCTATGTCCTCTTCGACCTGTGGACACGATCCACCGTGAAGAATCCACGTCGGCAGTTTGAGGTGGTCTGCTCACGCCTCAATGAGGCGCTGGCGCAGGTGTGCGCGGGACTGCGTGTGGTGCGGTCAAAGGGAGTAGACCGCGACGCCGAATATTGGCGGCTGGAGATTCCGCCCCTTGTATCCCTTGTCGGCGACGTCGTAACGGCGCGGAAGGAAACCGAAACGGCCACCATGCAATTCGGCAACACCGACTTCACCGGCGCGCTTGCGTGCGCCGGCGCGGCCCTCGAAAAGGACACCCAATCGGGTCAGGCCATCCGCATGTTCCTGCGGGCCCTGGACAACGTTTCAGGCACGAGCGCTCCTGCCGAGCAACTTCAGGGGATTCACAGGAGCCTTCTTAAGCAGAGCATCCGTCTCGAAAACGCGGTGGCGGCCCTCGACGCGATGGAAAAGGCCGTGTCTGGTGCGCTGGCGCTTGAGGACCTTTCGGACGCTCGCCAGAGACTTCGATTGAGATTGAACGAAATCAACTTCCTTTTCAAGAGACTCCAGGCGCGGCTTCAAGGACTGCCTCCGCCGCCCAAGGAACAGCAGGCATTCGATCAATTTATTGATGCGGTCAGACGCTACAGGACTACTGAAAAACACGTTCAAGAAGAAGCATTCAGAGAAATGACCTCCACCGCCGAGGTGCAGAGACTCATCACGGAAGCGGCGCGGTATGCCGCCAAGTGCCTGAGGGTTCGACAAAGTGCCGCTGAGGCCGGTTCTTTCGTTGCCAGCCACCTCCCAACTGCAGAGGGTAAGCGCACCCCCTTGGATGAGGTGGCGGCCCCCGAGTCCAAGACGGGGATCGTTGAGGATCGGTATGTTCTCACCCGACGTGACGTCCTGAACACCGTGTATCAAGTATTGGGCAAAGCCGTCATGACGCGATACGAAGCTACCGATTTTGCCACGCTGACACAAGGCGTGCATGCGCTCAGACGGCTGGTGACACAAGGGGCCGTGGAGGCGCTGATTGAGACGGGGTACGGTATCACACCGCAGCAACAGCAGGACATGCGAAGAATGCGGAGCTCCATCAAAAAACAGGGAGCGCGGGCCGAGACGCGCGTATCCGACGAACCTGTGGAGTTGCCAAAGGGCTGGGACCGGGACCGGTGGGATTTCAGCGTGCGGACGGAATCGATCCTCTCCGACAAGATTGACATGCAAGCGTATTACCGACTCTACCGACGGAAAGCCCGCAGTGGGCAACAGACCGCACCAGCCTAAGTTCGGTCTTGACGCACATGAGCGTGCCCGGGTCAGGGTGTTGCGAACGGGAGTGAACGGATGTCTCTTTCGCCTAAAGAGCCTGAAGGGGTATCCGCCAGGGATAACTGGCTCGTCGCGGCTGGGCTGTTCATCTTCGATCGACACCAGTTGCTTTGCTTCCTGGCCGGTCTCGCGATTCTGTTGGTCCCCTATTTCGTTTACATGCTCCCGATGACCGATGATTTCATGGATCACCCGCTGCGCACGGTGGTGATTCTGCTCATGGGTCCGGTCGGCGGCGCACTGCTGTGGAAACTTGACAAGGCTTTAAAGAACCTGTTCACCGGCCATTCGCATTCCTATGCGACGCGCGAAAAGGGGCGAACCGCGCTTCCCCTGTACCCAGGCCGCGGGGAGCAGTCCCCGAAGCCGGCCATACGAAACTACTCAGCCGCGCTTGGCGCCGGTCTAACGGGCCTGGCGCTCCAATATACCGCGCAGAAGAAAGCATTGAAGGCGGCCGTGGACATGCCGCACAAGGAGTTCCTGGAGGAGTTCGACCGCTTTGAAGCGGCCATGAAGAGCGGCCGGACAGCGAACGCATATTCCCATCTGTTTGCGATCGTCAGCCCGCATGCGTACAAGAAGGCCAAGTATGTCATCCACGAACTCTACAGCCCCATTCTCGGTGACCGCGTGATGCTGTCAGAAATCAAGTTCCTGTTCAGGTCGCCCGCCCCGGACGAATTGCTTGAACTCTCGGTTGACTACCTGATGGCCGGGGACTCTGCGGGATGTGTGCGGAGTCTCATGCGATTGGGAAAGGCCGGAACTGTGAGTTTGACCCACCGAATTCTTGCCGGCATGATCCTCGACCGCGTCATCGAACACAGTCGGAAGGTCAAGAGAATGTGGGCGGACTTCCGAGACGACGTCTGGGAGGCCGTGGTCGCCGCCATTCTGGAAGATAACACGGTTGTGTCCACCGCCGGTGGGCTGAAAGTGTACACCGCTCGTTCCCTGTTCAGTGATATCGTGATCCGGTGCGAGGAAAGCGCAACCAAGGGGCTATTGGAGCAGAGAATTGTCATGGCCTGGGACATCCTAGAGAATGGGGGGATTCCCGACAGTCTTGGCGTCCCTATTCCCATGACGTTGGTGGAACACAAGGGGGTTTGGCATTACCTCACCGGATGTTTCGCTACTTCACGGGCTGCGCCCCGGGACGAGCGCTGATCGGGGAAGGCCATTCCGTGCGTATGATGAGATTAAGCATTTGGGATTTGCGCACACGCCATTCTTCCTTTGGAATACTGAGCGCGGGGGTCCGAAATATAGGCGTGAGTCCGGATTATGGTAGCGAGCAACGCGGCGACTTCACGGAAACGGTCCTGAGGCGACAGCGGGCGTTCTGCGGATGGCATGGAGGTCTCCCTGCGAAGACCGCCCACGACGTCCTGCGCTTCGCGCCCGGATGGCCGTCTGGCGGGGGACGATGGCTACGGTTTGTAGGCGCGAAACGCGTCCCCCTCGCAGGCGCGATGTTTGCTCTCAGGTGCCCAGAATATTCTCAATGATTTCATCGGCCTCTTTCTTGGTGACGTCCGGCGGAATGCCTTCGTCTTGGCCAAGAATAAACTCCACCTGCTCCAGCGAGGCCGGCATGTGTGCATCGTTGCTGGCGCCAGGGTTCTTCTGGGATTGACTTTGTTCGCAGCGTTTGTGTTCGTGCTGGAGACGGGTCAGGCTGTCAATTGCCTTGCCCATGTCGATCCGCAGGGCGTTGAGCAACGTAACCCATATCCCAATGGCGTCTGCCGTTTCGTTTCTCATGGTGTGTTCACCTCCTTGTAGTAATGTAAGCATGAGTATCGGAGCCTGCTCTCCTGGTAGGAGTCCGCCGCTCTCCGTCTTGCAACGTCCCCAATTCACGTCATCGTGATCTACGCGAGGCCCTCTTGGCATTAATGATTGGGGCCCGAGGCCCAAAGGAAAGAGGATAGAAACCTTTATAAAGGCTTCGATCTTCTCGTATTCAGGGAGGATGTAACTCCGAAGTGACGACAAAACATGGACATCTATACACTCGCACGAATCAAGAGCAGATACCCAGTCGACCTAGACAGTGCCTACTCTCCTCGGAAGTACGCAGCAGACTACCTTCTTCAATGGCAGGGCAGACGTTATGGAAATTCCTGGGACCGAGAGAGATACGTTCTCTCCGAGGCGCTCACCCAGCCTGATGCTGAAGTCAAGACCCTGGCCGAGCAGGTATTCGGCACGCAAGTTCGCGGGCAGAAGCTTCAGGTCATGCATGAAGCCTCTTTGATCTCGGCCCGATACGAGCTTCACCACCGCGTTCTCAATGATCTCAAGCATCGGCTTTCCGGCCTGCAAGAGCGGATCAGCATCGCGAAGATGCTCGACCCATGGGGGCAATCAAAACAGCTGATCGACCTGGAGAAACTTCTGATCAACCTGGAGTCCCAGGAGAACGATGAACGCCTGGCCTTCTGGAAAGACACCCTGAAAGTCAGACAGGAGATGTTCACCGGAGTCCGGGAATACCAATCTGCAAGGCAGAGAGCAACAATCTTCAAGGATTTGGAGGCGGGCGATGCCGATCAAGCATAGCGCCAGCCCAGACCGTGTCCGAGAACTCTGCCGGCAACTGAAACCCATTCTTGGCGAGAGGATGGAGCAGGTATTCCAGGCGTATTTGGCTGAGGACGAAACAGGAAAGCAGCAGTTGGAGGCCTATCTGGAACTGCTTCAGGCAAAGCACATGCCCGTGCGGCTCGATGCTGTTGCCACTCAACTCGTTCCCCCGAATCCCGCGCAAGCCCAGGGTGAATATGAACTGGGCACAATCCTCTATGGCGGGAAGGATCGCGGCGCCTTTGGCCTCCGCGAAAATGAGTGGATTCAGCATGTCGGCATCTTCGGCAGGACGGGCGCCGGCAAAACGAACCTGGGGTTCAAGATTGTGGAGGAACTCGTTAGGCACGGTAAGCCCGTGTTGATCCTCGACTGGAAGAGGAACTATCGGGACCTTCTGACCAACCCCCTCTTCAAGGACGCGAAGGTCTACACCATCGGAAGGTCCGTTGCGCCATTCACGTTCAATCCGCTGATTCCACCGCCTGGAACCAATCCAAAGACATGGCTGAAGAAACTCGACGAGGTCATCGCAAGCTCGTACATGTTAGGCAACGGCGTCCTCTACCTCCTGCAGCAGACTCTTGATCAACTCTACCAGGAATTTGGCGTCTATGATGGCACCGTGCAACGGTGGCCGACATTTCAGGATGTCCTGGACAAGGCCAGAAAGCTCGATGTACGAGGAAGGGAGGCCGGTTGGCTGTCTTCGACCCTGAGGGCCCTGGCTAGCATCTGCTTCGGCGACATGGGCGACCTGGTGAATCATCCCTCAGCCGGCAGCCCCGAAGGACTCCTCGATCAGACCGTCATTCTCGAATTGGACGCTCTGTCGCAATCTGACAAGGTGTTCGTAGCCTCGGCGCTGCTGCTTTGGATCCATCACCAAAGGATGGCCGAACCGACAAGGGAGCAGTTCAAGCACGCGATCGTAATCGAGGAGGCGCATCATCTCCTCGCAGATGAACGAAAGAGCCTGGTGGGTGGGCAAAGCGTTATGGACATTACATTCAGGGAGATCAGAGAGTTTGGGGAGGCGGTCGTGGTGCTCGATCAACATCCGAGCCAAATCTCCCTGTCGGCTCTTGGGAACACATTCGCGACCATATCGCTGAATCTCAAGACTACGAAAGACGTAAGCGCCATGGCCCAGTGCATGCTTCTTGAAAACGAGGAAAAGGACATTCTCGGCAGCCTGGAAGTCGGTCAGGCCGTAGTCAAGCTGCAGGGAAGAGTCCAAGGGCCGTTCCTGATCCGCATTCCTCAGTTCCAGATCGTGAAGGGCGCGGTCACGGATGAGATGGTCCGAGCGCAAATGGGGATAGAAGAGAATCCCGCGCCACAGAGAATCACGAACCAGGAGCACAAGCTACCGGTGCCTTCTCCGGCTTCGGTCCCACCAAGCAGGTCTGGCACGGATGATCTCATGGCGGCTTTTCTCAATGATGTGGCCGCTCACCCTGAAAGCGGCATTGCGGAACGGTACAAGCGACTCGGTATCAGCGTCAGGCAGGGGCAGAAATTGAAGTTCCGGCTTCTGGAAGCGGCTATGATCGAAGATCACGAAGAACTTACGCGCATGGGGCGAATTCGTAAAATCCGACTCACGGAGAAGGGGCGTCGTTTCATCGTGCGGGCAGCGGCATAGGAGGCGCAACGTCTCCGCGCAAGAGAGTATGTGCAGTTTATGCGTGCATTGCCTTCGTATGCGCTGGGCTGCCGTTTGGTTCTGAAACATCGGCATGAGAAAGCGTCCGCTACAAAGTTCGGTGATCGTTCTGCGTACCGTGATCCGTGAAGACCGATGATAATGGCCTTCTCTGCGCTGACCACGCGCGTGGGCTTGATAAATCTTTCGGTGCCACTCTACAGTGGTTCGCATGGGCGAACAGAGGACTCCCCCTGCGGTCATCAACGCGTAAACTCCACATATACTCTCCACGGTAATCCCGCCGCGACATCGCGGAGATTTACCCGAAGCGCGCCTGCCAGACTGCTTCAAATAGACCTTGGTCAAATAACGGCTGAATCCGGTTGGTGTAGGTTTTCCCCACCTTGGTAGAAATGAGCAGAATCAACCCGAGACTCTGGAGATAGGAGAGGGTCGAGTAAAAATGCACGTACGAGAATGGCTCCTCATGCACCTGTCCGCTGACAGCGCAATAGGTTTCATAGACGGACCGCGCATGCTGGTCACGGTCATCTACTGCGGCGCGCAGGATGAGAAGCGTCCTGTCGTTCAGATCCTGAATGACGTCGCCGAGAATGTCACGGCGCGCCCGCTCGAAGTTGGCCTGCAAGTCCTGGATGGGCTCGATGGCCATGTAGTACAGCGTCTTGATCGCGACTCGGACGTCGGAACTGGTGTTTCTGGCCGTCATGGCAGCGATCCGCTGTAGCATGACGTCATCATGCCTAAATAGCCCCACCTCTGCCCGCTCTTTCAGGATATCGACGATCTGAGGCGCGGTGTAATTGTGGAAATGGACCACCTCCGGTTGCAAGGTGCTGCGCACGCTCTCGTCGAGCAGGTTCAGCAGCTTCGGATTGTTGCTCAGAAGAATCGCCATGTAGTTCTCGGGGGAACGACTGATCAGGTAGAGAATATCCTTATGCTTGTCCTTGTCGGAAAGAAGATCCACTTCATCCAGCACCAGCACAGTCCTTTGGCCGTGCTCCTGACAGAAACGCTGCCAGAGCTCGGACAATGAGCAACCCCTTGGTTTGACTCCGAGACACTCGGCCAGAATCTTGAAACTGGTGTTATGGCTTCGACAATTGATGTAGATGCTGTGGAGGCCATTCTGTCCAAGAAGTCGCGTCAGGTATTTGACGGTGAGTGTTTTGCCGCTCCCCCTGCTGCCGAACACAAGGAGATTGTTGGCGATGCCGGTCTTTTCATATCGCAGGAGAGCGTCGGCTATTGGTTTGACTTCATTCCGCATGAGCGGCTTTTCGGGGATGTAGTTGAAATCGAAGACCTTGAAGTCGCGAATGTTGCCGGTCGCCTGGCTGAGTTCCTGCTCCCGCCGGGCAACGTAGTCCTGAATGTCCATGTTCGTGCAAACTCTACTGCACGCTTAAAGCGCGCCCTGTCCTTATAAAGCTTTCGGTCATGCGGGCCGGAATCCGTCTGCCGCCACGGCTGGAAAGGTGCGGTCGTGGTCTACTCGCCCGACGGGATGACGCCGGGCTTGACCACGCGAAGCTCCAAAGCCCGGAACCGCTTCCACAATTCTTGAAGGCGCTCGTTAGGTTTCCTGCGCATTGCGCGCGGGCGCGTCTGTATGTATTCATGGATGGAGAAGAAAAGAGCGAAGAATCTGCCCAACTGCACTTTCAGCTCCTGGGACGTCGCGCCGCCGGCTGCAAGCCAGAAATCGCACCCCGCGCGTCGCTCGCTGATCTCCAGCTCGCGCCAAGCCAGAAGCGTCTCGGTCTCCTTCAACGAGTGCTCAGCTTCCTCAAGAGCATTCGTCAGTTCGTGATTCATCAAAAAAGGAAGAAGCGGGGGTATATAAGCTTTGCCCTCACTCGTCCCCGTTGCCTTCCAAGTAGGATGGATGGTTATAGGCATCCGGGTCGCGGTACAGCCGCTGCGCTTCCTCGATTTCCACCAAGTCACCCAGAACCTCCTCGACGGTATCGCGGACCTCCTCCATCTTCTCGATGATCCCTTCAAGTTCGCCGTTGACGGCGTATTCGTCTGCTGTCATTCTGCAATGGGGACGGATCAGCCCTTTATAAAGCTGCCGGTAGGCTTCCGTTCGGGTCTCGGGGCCTGCCGCGCCTCGGAGTAGGCTTGCGCGATGAGTTCGTCCGAGGGATTGAGGTAGACGCTGGTTGTCTTCAGGCTGCGATGGCCGACCTGCTTCTGGACGATGGACAGGGGCACCTTGTAGATATGGACGTACAAAGAGCAATGTGAATGTCTCAAACTGTGGACCGTGAACTGATGTAGCCGCCGCCCCTTCGCGTCGCGTCCATACTCCCGGTCCAACCCCGCCTTTCGCGCGTACTTCAGGAAGATCTGCCGAATGCGGTTCTCGGAATAGTGAGAGTTGGGATGGCCGGGCGGATGGAAAAGGTACAGTTCCTCATCCTTGAGCTTCTCATCCCGCTTCGACATCCGTCCATCCGCCTTGAGCATGCTCTTCACCTCGTTCATCAATCCCACCGGAAGGCAACTGAACCGTCGGTGACGCGTCTTCGTATTCTGCTCGGGAAATAGAATCGTGGATCGGGAGAAGTTGATGTGCTTTAACTGGATTCGGACGAACTCGCCGACTCGGCATCCGAGTTCGTAAATCATCTGAAGCATGAGCTTCTCGCGATATTTCACAGCGCAGTCGAAGAGTTGCTGGAGTTCCTGTAAGGTCAGGTACCGTATCGTCTCGCCAAAATGGTCGTATTTTCGAGAAGATTTCACATTCGTCGTTTTGGCCGCTTCGGGCGGTTGTTCTACGCTTGGGGCAAAGGCATTTTCGGTCATTTTCTTCACACTTGGTTCCAAATGTGCACTTGAGCCAAGCTTTTATACTTTTCGGTGTGGCCAGAAAGTGAGAGTTGATCAACTCCGGCAGCCCCACACGCTCGCCACGGAACACCCTCCTTGCGCGCTGTCGGTGCGGGGTGGTAAAGTCTCCTGCGCCGTGCAGATGCGCGATACTGGCACAGGCACGCTGAGAGGGCTGTTTCCGCGTCTCATACGGGGAGTATTCTGATGATCGCGCAGAAGGCGTAAAGTCGGCAGGCCGCATTTCAGCACGTGATAGATAATCGGAACCAAGCGAATGTCCATCCTGCTCAATAAGCCGAAGCTCGATAATCTCGCGAATGAAATCTGGAAATCGGCGGAGCGTTTGCGCGGGAAGTTCAAGGCGTACGAATACCAGAGCGTCATTCTCCCCATCATCGTCATTCGGCGGTTGGAGTGCGTGTTGCTGAAGTGGCGCGAGGATAAGAAAGCGGAGATTCGCGCGAAGAAGCCGAAGCTCACAGACGAAGCCCTCGGCGCGCTGGTCAAGAAGCTGGAGCAGAATCCGCAGCAGTCACCGTTTTCCAACAAGACGGACTGGACGCTCCGCAGGGTCTATGAGGAAGACCACGCGCTGCTGGAAGAGAACTTCCGCGCCTACATCAACGGCTTCTCCAAGAACGTTGACGACATCATCGAGCATTTCAATTACCGCGAGACCATCGGCAAGGTGGTGAAGAATAACCGGCTAGCCCCGATCCTGAACCAATACAAGGAACTGGAGCTTGGCCCGGACAAGCTTTCCGGCCTGGAGATGGGCTACATTTATGAGGAACTCCTCCGGCGCTTCTCGGAACAAAGCGGCGAGGAGGCCGGAGAACACTTCACCCCACGCGAAGTCATCCGCCTCATGGTCGAACTGCTGGAGATTCCCATCCCCGATCACCATTTCTCCATCTATGACCCCGCCAGCGGCACGGGCGGCATGTTGTCCGTCGCCGAGGAACACTTGCTGGACCGCGCCGCTACGCCGCAGGAACGGGAACGCATCGAGACGTTCCTGACCATCCACGGCCAAGAGCTTTCCCCGACGAACTACGCCATCTGTCAGGCCGACCTCCTCATCAAGAACGACCAGAAGGCCAAGGTGACGCTTGGCAACTCGCTCATCCCCCACGACCCGCACGGCAAGGAGCCGGGCGATCAGTGGCCGGAACCCAAACACAGCTTCAATCGCATGCTGAGCAATCCCCCCTTCGGCGTCACATGGGGCGGCAAGGACGGATACGAAACCGAGGCGCGCAAGCTGGAGAAGACCCGCTACCAGGCCGGTATGCCGCGCGTAAACGACGGCGCGCTGCTCTTCCTGCAAACCATGCTGGCGAAGATGAAACCGCCCGCAGACGGCGGCAGCCGCATTGCCATCATCTTCAACGGCTCCCCCCTATCCAACGGCGACTGCGGCCAGGGCGAGAGCGAAATCCGCCGCTGGATTCTGGAAAACGACTGGCTCAATGCCGTCGTCATGCTTCCCGACCAGTTGTTCTACAACACCGGCATTTTCACCTACATCTGGCTGCTGCGGAACGAAAAACCCGCCAGCCACCGCGGCCGCGTGATGCTCATTGACGCCCGCGGCCAGTTTGAAAAAGAGCCGAAATCTTTCGGCAACAAGCGCAACCGCATCACCGATGCGCACCGCGCATGGATTGAGCAGCGCTACCGCGATGGCTGGGCCAAGGGCTATGCCGATGAACAAGTGAAGATCTTCCGGCGCGAGGACTTCGCCTACCACAAGGTCAGAGTCGTGTTCTGGCAGACGGATGAGCACGACCAACCCGCCATCGTCACCGAGCCTTATGAAAAGGCGTTTACCGCCGCCAACGTCAAGAAAGAGCAGGAGTTCTACGACAGCGATCTGACCTTCCGCGTGCGCGTGAAGGCGGTGGACGGGGAGAAGAACACCACTCTCGCCCTCACCCACAAGGACAATGCGGCGAAGAAGTTCAAAGAGGTCCTGTGCGACCGCACGGAAATCCTCTCCGTCGAATGGACGCATCGGCATTACGTGCAGGACGACGAATACATCCCACATGGCGAAGACATCGAGGCGTTTCTGAAACGGGAAATCGCCAAGCCGATCATCCGCTGGGAGGACAGTCCGCAACTCGGCTACGAAATCCTGCCGAACAAGTACTTCTACCGTTACCAACCGCCCACGCCGGCGAAAGAGTTGTTGGCGGAGTTTTGGAAGTTGGAGAAAGACGCGGAGAAGATGTTGGAGGGGCTGGCTAGCCAATGATCGCCGCCGAGGACACCAAACAGCTTGCGCCATGGACGGACACCGTGCCAGCGGGATGGAAGGTCACGCGCCTTGATGCAGTTGCCGACATACTTTTCAGCAACGTCGACAAACACACAATTGACGGTGAAGCTCCTGTCCGGCTCTGCAATTACGTGGACGTTTACAAGAACGAACATATAACAAGCGCAATTGATTTCATGGAAGCCTCGGCAGAGGAGCGCGAAATCAAGAAGTTTCAAATTCGACCGGGGGATGTTCTCGCGACAAAGGACTCCGAAGAACCGGACGATATCGCGATTCCTTCGCTCGTCGCCGATCACTTGCCTGGAGTTCTGTGCGGATACCATCTGGCGATGATTCGACCACGGCTCGCATCAGCCAGCGGTTCGTATCTGGCGTGGCTTCACGCCTCAAAATCGTTTCGCGCTCAATACGAGGCCAAGGCCGTTGGGGTGACCCGCTTCGGGCTTTCTCAATACGCATTTCGCGCCGCGCGCATCCCGCTCCCCCCGCCGCCGGAGCAACAGCGCATCGCGGCGTATCTGGATGAGAGTTGCGCGGCGATTGACGCGGCGGTAGCCGCCAAGCGCAGCCAACTTGAAACCCTCGACGCGGTCAGGGAAAGTGTGATCGAGTCCGCAGTCACCAAAGGAGTGCGCCCCAACGCCAAGATGCGGCCGGTCAACGAGGACTGGATCAGCGGGATTCCGGCACATTGGGAAGTGTGTCGAATTAAGCGAATCGTCTCCCGCGTTGACTACGGCATCTCGGAGAGCACCGAACCCGAGGGACGATTCCCCGTCCTGAAAATGGGGCACATCCAGCGTGGTGAGATCGAATTCCGTGACCTCGATTTCGTTGAAGAAGTCGCCGACAACCTTTTGCTCGAAACGGGAGACTTGCTCTACAACCGCACGAACAGCCCCGATCAAGTCGGCAAGGCGGCCATCTTCCGCCGTAGCAGGTCAGACGCCATCACATTCGCTTCATACCTCGTTCGGCTTCGAACCAACCACCGCGCGGATCCTTACTTCTTGAACTACCTGGTCAACAGTAGCGGGTTCCTGTCGTTCGCCAGAAAATTGGCGATACCATCGGTGCAGCAATCAAATCTCAACTCAACACGGTATTGCCGGATGCTGATTCCGCGGCCACCCATCGAGGAGCAGCGTGAGATCGTTGCCCACCTTGATGCGAAAACGGCGGAGGTTTCCCGAATCGTCACCGGCATCGAAGCCCAGATCGCCACGCTCACCGCCTACCGCAAGTCACTGATTCACGAGTGCGTCACCGGCCAACGGCGGATTTCAGAGGCGGACGTGCGGCGAGCGAGAGGCTCATTGGGGGCTTGATCCTGTAACGAAAACAATGTATGTTGCGTTACAGAAATGCGAGGTGAGCGACATGCAAGCCATTGAAACTACTGTCATTAGCCGCATATACGGCCATGGCAGGGGTTGGTGCTTCACCCCAAAGAACTTTGCGGACTTGGGAAGCGCTGAAGCGGTGCGGATTGCACTATTCCGGCTCGTGCGGAAGAAGACTATCCGGCGGCTCGCCATCGGCTTATATGACTATCCCAAGGAACATGAGGAATTGGGGCTGCTCTCCCCCACTCCGGACGCAATCGCCGCGGCGTTGGCCTATCGGGACTCGGTGCGGATTCAGCCGACCGGCGCCTATGCCGCGAATCTGTTGGGACTGTCAGAACAGGTGCCGGCGCGCATCGTCTTCCTGACCGATGGCGCGCCCCGTCGGGTGAGATTCCGTAACCAAGAGATTGTCCTGCGACGGACGACACCCCGAAACATGGCAACCGCCGGACGCATCAGCGGCACCGTGATCCAGGCCCTGCGGTATATCGGCAAGGCCCGGGTCACCTCAACGCACCGGCAGACGCTCATGCGCCGACTAAGTGCCGCCGAGAAAAGACAACTCCTGAAAGACCGGTTCCACGTGCCGGGTTGGATGCGTCCGCTGCTGGAGGAAATTGGCGGGGAGGGCAAGCCGCATGCTTGAGTTCGCCCGCAGACCGGCCAGTGACCTGGAGGGCTTCTTCCGAGAGGCCGGGGCGCGGCGCGGCATCGGAGCGCATATTGTCGAGAAGGACTTCTGGGTCTGCTGGCTGTTGCGGCTGATCTTCGCCGACGCGGAGATCGGCGGACATCTGGTGTTCAAGGGCGGCACGTCGCTCTCGAAAGTGTTTGGCATCATCCAGCGATTTTCCGAGGACATTGACCTTTCGGTGGATCCGGTTTGGCTCGGCTTCGGCGGCGATGGACGGCCGGATGCCGCCGCCAGCCGCTCCCAGTTCGACAAGCGCGCAAGAGCGTTGGAGGATACCTGCATCGCAGCGGTCCGGGAGCGGTTCCTGCCCGCGCTGAACCGCCACATCGCCACGAATCTGCCGGGGCAAGCGGAGGCGGCGCTGACGTTCGAGGTGGACGAAGGGACGCATTCACCGGTGCTGTTGTTCACTTATCCCAGGGCGGGCAAAACGACCGGCTCGTTGCGTCCGCAAGTGAAGCTGGAATTCGGCTCGCTCTACGACCAGCGCCCCATGGGCACACACCCGATCCAGCCACTGGCTGCCGAGGTGTTTCCCAATCTGTTTCGCGAGCCGTCCTGCCCGGTGGTGGCGCTGGAAGCGGAGCGGACTTTCTGGGAAAAGGCCACAATCCTCCACGCCGAATATCATCGGCCGGCAGACAAACCCGTGCCGGTGGGGCTTTCGCGCCATTATTACGACCTGTACTGTTTGAGCCGAAGCGCAGCGGGGCAGCGCGCGCTGGCGGACATGGACCTGCTGGCAGAGGTGCGGGCGTACAAGCAGACTTACTTCCGTTCCGGTTGGGCGCACTACGACACGGCCATGCCCGGCAGTTTTCATCTTGTGCCGGCCCCGGAACGTCGCGCGCCCATCCGGCGCGATTACCAGGGCATGGCGGATATGTTCATGGCGCCCCCACCACCGTTCGAGGGGATCGTGGCGCAGTTGGAGGCAATGGAGAGGCAGATCAATGGCGCGTAGGCGACAACCGGAACTGACTTTCCAGGATCACGTCACGAAGTTCCTTATTGATGTCCACCGCTATGGCGTGCTTGAGCAGACCGACATCACGGATACCGAACACTGCATCGCCGAAGACCTTCTCTGGTCATTCCTCCAGGCAACGCAAGCCGACACGCTCAAGAAGCTGACAGACGACTACGGCACGGACGCGCGGGACGAGGTGTTCAAGGCGCTCCGCAAAGCGCTGGCCCACACGCCACTCTGGATGCTCATGCGCCAGGGGCTGAGTGTGCGCGGGTTGGAGTTCCGGCTCTTCTATCCCAAGCCGCGCTCTATCGAAAGCGCCGCCACCGAGAAATATGCCCAGAACCGGATCACCTTCCGCCCGCACCTGTATTTCGGCGCGGCCACTCCCGGCGACAAGCAATGGGAGATTGACTTTGTGTTCTTCCTCAACGGCCTTCCCATTGTGGCGCTGGAGGTGAAGCACGAGAAGAACCAGAATGTGCATGACGCCGTGGCCCAATTCGCGGCCCGCAACCCCACGCACGGGATCTTCAAGCACCCGTTCCTCTACCTCGCCGCCGACACGGCAGACGTCATGGCTGCAACTGATCCGCGGCGGGTAGAGAATTTCCGCTGGCACAACACCGGCCTGACCAACACGCCGCAGACGGTGGGTGAATACCCGGTGGAGTTCCTCTACCGAGAGGTCCTGTCGCAGGAGCATTTGCTCGAAGCGCTCTCCTTCTTTTTGATCCGCGCGCCCAAACGCGAAGCGGAGGAGGACAGGCCGGAGCGCCCGGCCTGCACCATCTTCCCCCGCTACCACCAAAGCCGTCTGGTGCGCAAGATTTCGGCCGACATTTCGGCGCACTATGCCAAGACCGGCGACATCGGGAAGAAGTATCTCGCCGACCACTCCGCCGGCAGCGGCAAGACCCTTTCCATCTGCTGGCTGGCCGACCGCCTGCACAGCCTTTACAAACCCGGCACGAATGAGAAATTGGTGGACATCACGTTCATCCTCACCGACCGGAAATCACTCGACACCAACGTCCGTGAGGACATCGAGAACTTTACGCACCTGAAGGACGTGGTGGGGCTGGCGCGCAAGGCCAACGACCTCCCTCGTTTCCTCAGGGGACGCAAACCCATCATCGTCACCACTCAGCAGAAGTTCGCCTGGGTGCTGGAGGAGATCAAGAAGAACCGCGAATTGAAGAAACTGCGGGTAGCCTTCCTGATTGACGAGGCCCACCGCTCACAGGAAGGACAGATGGGCGCGGCCATCCGCCTCCCCTTCCGTAAAGCGGATGAGCCAGACGCGGACACGCCGGAGCTGAACCCCGAAGAGCAGATCGCGAAGGTCATTCGCGAGCACGACGTCAATCAGCTGTTTGTCGCGTTCACCGCCACCCCCGCACCCGCCACCGTCACCTTGTTCGGCGCCCCGTTCGACACTTACAGCGAGGCCGAGGCCATCGCCGAAGGCTACATCGTGGACGTGGCGGCCAGCATCATTTCCTATAAGACGTTGTACAACCTGCATTGCCGCATCGTTCCGGGGCCGGGTGAGGAAAAGCTTTACCCAAAGGGCGTGGTGGCGAAGGCGCTCCAGAACGTCGCCTTCCAGGACGACGGACTGATTCAATACAAGTCCGAGGTGATGCTGCGCATCTTCGAGAAGGACGTGAAGCCCCTCATCGGCGGGCGCGCCAAGGCGATGATTGTGACCACCTCCCGCGTCGCCGGGTTGCGGTATTTTCAGATCATCAAGGAGAAGCTTAAAGAGCGCGGCGCAGATTACAGGGCGCTCTACGCCTTTTCGGATTTCGTCCATCCGAAGACGAACGAGGCGATCAGTGAACACGCCGTCAATGGGCTGAAGGATGGAGAGCTGATCGAGGAGCGCTTCGAGGGCGACGATTACCGGCTGATGGTGGTAGCCAACAAGTTCCAGACCGGCTTCGACCAACCGCTGCTGGCAGGGATGTTCCTCGACAAACCGGTCGTTGACCGCAGTGCGGTGCAGACGCTGTCACGCCTGAACCGATGCCACGAGGGCAAGAAGGATGTCGTAGTCGTGGACTTCACCAATAACGCCGCCGCCATCCTCAAGGCGTTCCAGAAATATCGCAAGGGCACGCCGTTTGAGCCGGACGAACCGGACCAGGAACTCTGTCCGAAGCTGTATGGCGAGATCCTGGCTGCGGGGGTGTTCACACAGAAGGACGCCACCGGATTTGTGAAGCTGTTCGCCACGGGCATGGATGCGCAGGTACAGTATGTCGTCAGCGCGCTACGCACGCGGTTTCAAGAGAAGATCACGGGTCCAGAAGAGCGCAAGGCGTTCGTCTATCTACTTGCGCGCTACGTAAAGGCATTCCACTTCCTCACCTGCTTCTTCAGCTACGCCCCGAAGATGGGAGAGTTCGCTGTCTTCGCCGAGTACGTCGGGCCGCAACTCATCAAGGCCGGCAGCGTCTCCGAGCTGATGAAGCAGATTCGACAGACCGAAGTCATCAAGGCTGCCGTGGAGTATCAGGGCATCAAGGTCATCGAAGGCACGGTGAAACTCAAACCGCGCAAAGGCAGGAAAGGCTCCGGCCCGCCGCCCAAGAAGGTTTCCGTCCAGGACATGATCGGGGAGATTCGCGCCAGATTTGACATCAGCGACGAGGAAGCGCTCTACATCAAGGAAGTGACCGAGGAAAAGGTTGCGGACCCCGCAATACGCGACACGGTCCAGGGACACAAGGAAGACACCGTGTATCTCTGGGGCCCCTTCAAGGGCCAGGTGAACCAAGGGATTCAGGAAGCGTATGCCGAGCGGGGCCGGTACGATGAACTGGGCGATGCCAAGTATACAGACCCCGGGGCCATCTTTGATATCATGGCCGTGACGGTGGTCCAGCACCACATGGTGATGCCTGCGGCGTGATTCTGGAGGCGGCACGTGTGGCATCCCAAGACAGGGCAGTCACGCGCCCGGTTTCGCACCCTGCCCCGCCGGCAGCGAGCGGTAGTGGCGGACCAATTCAGGGTACTTCGCCAGGGCTTCACGCCCTTTGGGCGTCACGGCGTAGATTCCCCGGGCAACGCGGCTAAACCAGCCGTAGACGTTCCTTGCCAAGATTGAGAGTGTCTTGGGCCCGGTGCCGAGAGCGCGTAGTTGCCGAGGTTCCATCTCCCCGGTGTCCGCGAGGTAACAGGTGATCTGGATGGCGTTTTCGCGGTAGGCCGTGACGAGCGGTCGCCGGGTGCTGCCGCCGAGGTTGAAGTCCCCCGAACGCCGACCGATTTCCTCGAGGATCGCTCGCCGTGCGCTGCGACGCCTGCGTCGTTCGAATGGCAGGGGGTGGAACACGACCTCCACCGGCGGCTTGCCCGGCCTGAGCGACACCACGAGCATCCCCAGTTCCAGGCGCCGCAGCACGCGGAAGACCCCGCGCATCTGCCGCATCCATTTCGCATGGTTCGGCGGGCGCGGCACAGCCAGGTAGACAGAATCGGTCATCTGCTGCCGCCGCACCCCCTGGGCCACGAGCGCCAAGTTCAGCGCCAGCTTCATCTCGATCACGATCAGGTCATTGCCCTTCACCGCCGCGATGTCGCAGTGCTTCACCTCGCCGCGGACAGTGTATCCCTGCGCCGTCAGGTAGGCGCGCAGCAGGGGGTAGAGGTCCGTCTCGACCGGTTTCGTCCTGGCTCTACTACGGGGCATGGCTCCTGCTCTGCAAGGGAATGACCGCTATTATGCACGCGCCACCATTGTACATCAAAGACCGGAAATGCTCCTTCCTTCTCGGTTCGCCTCTGGCACCATCAGGCATAGGGCTGTATTATACTGACGGCAGTCATAGTGTGGGTAACCTTGGACCAAGGCAGAGATCATCGGAGGAGATCGTGGGCAAGGTCGAGACAGTTTTGAAGGCGGTGAGCGCCCCCATATATCAGTTGAGAATCGAACTGGCCGGCACCGAGCCTCCTATCTGGCGGAGATTGCTGGTGCGGGGCGACATGAATCTTGGGCTATTGCATGCCGTAATCCAGGTGGCGATGGGCTGGACGAACAGTCACCTGCACGATTTCACCATCGGGAACGCGAGGTACACCGATCCGCAGATGGACGACGACATGGGGCCGAACGCGGCGCCGGCTCGCGACGAAGGCAAGACCACCCTGATCGAAGCCGTCCCGCAGGAGAAGGCCGAATTCGTCTATGAATACGACTACGGCGATTCCTGGGAGCACCTCATCACCGTGGAGAAGACACATGGTACCGACGCCATGTCGAAGGGCTCTGCAAAATGCCTCGACGGCAGCCGCGCCTGCCCGCCGGAGGACTGCGGAGGCGTCGGTGGGTATGCGGACTTGCTTGAAGTCATCAAGAACCCCAAACACGAAGAGCACGAATCCATGATGGAATGGCTTGGCGGCAAGTTTGACCCCGAAGCTTTCGACATCACAAAAACCAATAAGTATTTGCGAAAACTGAAATGGCCCCGCACGACCGAGGAGCAACTGGCCGACGTGCTCATGGAGCGGGATGGCGTATCGTGAGGCCGCCAGTGTGGGCGTACAGATATTGACGACCACGAGTTGAAGAGAGACTTCATATGAGCTCACTACGACCGTTGCAAGAGTGTAGTATTCGCGGACACAAACTGACCAAGAAGTGGTTCCTGTCCCTGCCGAACGGCCACTACCTCCTCAACAACACTTTCCCCTGTCAGCATATTGAACTCGGACCCGAACGACAGGCCCAGTGGAAAGAGTTCAGCCCAGACAACGCCGGGCGAATCGTGTATGCATTCCCCACAAGGGAAGAATGCCTTCAAACCGAAGCGTCCTTCAAATCGATTCGCGAACAGGCAATCATAGGGCCCGGAGACATTGTAGACCAAGGCAAGGTATTCAAGGCCTATCTCGAAGCTGACCCAACCTTGCCTCGCGACCCACCTGCAGCGCGGGAGTTTCCTCCTGGCATCTGGCGGGACAAGCTAACGAAGAGTCTCTTGATGAGTCTGCCCACCGGTACCTGTCTTATCTCAGCAACCCACAGCGAAGTAACATGCCGGCCACAGCTTGAGGCCATTGTCCCCCCATTTGCCGAGCGCAAGGGTTTCTGGTTGCAGGTCAGAAACAAGGGTCTGGATGGACGGGTGTTCGAACTTCATATCCCCCGCCGTGGCGATGAGACTTCCAGCGGGCAGGCTGGCATGGACGGTCGTTGGCGGCGGCGATGAGACAAGGACACATGAGAGCAACTTCGGCACACGGGTGGGGGAATGGCACGACAAGTAGCGCAATTCCGCACCATGCATCGCACCATAAGCTTTATAAACTCCAATCACGTATATAGGTCAAGCACGACTTTGCTTCGTTGCGCATGAATTCCGATTCACGCCATCACAACACTGAACATGGCCGAGTCCTGAACGATTGCGGCACGTCAGCCGAGAGTGCTTTCTGAGAAAACGTTCTCTTCCGGCCCGGAAACGCCTGTTTCCGCCATTGGACGCCTGAAGGGCACACGACTTCTGTAGCCAGAGCCTTGGCCTTACCGCATACACAGCCCCCGCAGCATTCCCATCCGTGTAACATGCTTGGCAACAGCACGCACACTCACCCCCGACGCTGCTTGCCGGCTGATCCATTCTTTCCTTCGCTTCGATGAAGGCTCGTCCACTGACACGCGCGGCCTTCGGCCGGCCTTCCTCTGCGCTTGAGTATTTGGATCAGCCACAAGGTATATAAACTTGCATCGTTTTATCGATCGTATCGAATAGGTAGTCACCTATCGATAGGAGGAATAAGCGGAAAATGTCCAAACCAGAAGTTTCATTCAAGGTCGGCGCCGTGAGGGTAGCCATCTTCAGGAACACCATGCAACGCGGTCCCAAGACCGTGAGCATCGGCAAGGTGATTCTGGAAGTGCGCTATCGTGACAAGGACGGCCAGTGGAAGAGCACGCACAGCATGAGCGCCAACGAGCTGCCCAAAGCCATCCTGGCATTGCAGAAGGCCTATGACTACTTGATGACCAAAAAGTCCGATGACACGTCCGACCACGACGCTGCCGACGCAGAAGAGCCAGACGAGACCATGAACATCCCCGTGGTCAAGGTCTGATCAGGCCGGCCCCATAGCAAGCTTTATAAAGCCCCGTGACCTCGCTTCTGCGGAGGTGAGATTTATGCCACGAGGAAGACCCATCAAATGCCCGTACTGCAAATCATGTGGACATACGGTGGCCAAGGGCCATCGCAAGACCATGACGCTTGGCCTGCGTCCATTGCGCAAGTGCAAGAAGTGCGGCCGCCGGTTCACGTACGTCAAGAAGACAGGAGTATCAAAGCTGACTGATTCCGCTGCGCCAAAGGCGGAATAAGCCGGAAGAACCTCCATTTCATTCTTAGATGCCCTTCTGCGGCTGAACCAGCCCGGAAGGGCCTTTTTTGTTTCATCGAAAGGAGGAACAAATCATGTAGAGAGTTCTTCGCCTCACCGATTACTGCCGTCTGTTTATGAAACCCATGTTCCATAGAGAGAAAGGACATGCCATGAAAGTCGAGGTCGAGCTCGGATTCAACCCCAACTGCAGCGAGGCCGTATTCCGTTTCTACACGGAGGACCCGAAGATCGCGCACCAGATTCTTGAGGCGTTCGCCCAGGAGGTCGGTGAAGTCAACGAGCATCCCATCGAGATCATTCCGGAGTTCAAGACGATGGAGGAAATCAAGAAGATTTCTTTCTCCGCCTGCGCCGGCATCGGCGATCCGGTGACCAAGTGCATCTGGGAGCCGAAGAAGAAGGCGTTCGTCCTATGTATCGGCAACAACGACATCGCGCCGGACGGCAAGGGATGCGAGAAGGTGAGGGATCTGGGCATAAAGGTCGAAGAAGCCGAGACCTGCAAGGACCTTCTGAAGTACGCCCGCGACTGCACGTGCGGAAACGTTTTCTTCGACGAGCCGGAGGTGGTTCCAGCCCGGAAGGGAGGTGTTGTTTCGTGAGAATCGAATTGGGCCTGCAATCGAACCACAGCGACTATATGCGCCTGGTCGCGACCCTGACGGATGAGGAAAAGGCGCACACGGTTCATGCCGAGCTTGTCCGTCATCTGGAAGAGCTTTTCAGCCGTGGCGACAAATTCTCATGCTCCGGTTTCGTGAGGTGGTTCAAGACGAGGAAGGAATTTCGGAAGTGGAAGAAGAACCAGTGGGACCCCGCCGCAGATGAGCGCTGCACGCTATCAATTCAGAAGCGCGACGGCCGCATCTGCGTCTCCGGCGACTATGGCCTCATTCTGGACGACTGGTCCCGCGAGGAGATGGCTATTGCGCTGGACGGAACGATCATTGCAATACGGGTCTACACGGCCGGCTACGGCCTGGACCACGTGGAGGAATGGCTCACCGCGCGGGGAGCATCCGTTCAGGTCCTGGTGGAGGGTGAGGAGTATGGATACCGTTCGCTTGAGGACGCTCTTGCAGAAGTCAAAACTCAGGCTGGGAAGAAACGGATTGGTGGCGTACGAGCCAAGGACGGCCACCACGCTCCGGTTTGACCGGGAAGAGACAGCCCGGCTTCTGCATCATGACGTGCCGTTTGAGAGGTTGGACGATCCCTGCGAGGTGGTTCACCTGGAAGTCAGCAACCGCTGCAATCTGTCCTGCCCCTATTGCTATGTTGGGCATAAATCAGGCGCCGAACTCACCACGGGCCAGTGGAAGCTGATCCTCGACGATCTGGCCTCCTGCGGCGTCTTTCAGGTCACGTTCGGTGGTGGAGAGCCGACGCTGCGGGAAGACCTCAAATTACTGGCGCTTCATGCCAGAAGGCTCGGTCTCAACCTCTGCATGACGACCAACGGGATTTCTTTGCCACAGATGGAATCGGACACGCTGTGTCTTTTCAACCAGGTCAACGTTTCCTATCACGGCGACGGAGGAGTGGTCTGGAAGGCTTTGGAGCACTTGGAGAAACACAACGTCCTGCGCGGCGTGAACTTCCTGGCCACGTGCGACTATCTGCCACAATTGCCCCTCATGGCTCTGGTGGCAAGCATGTTCGATACGGAACTGCTTCTCCTGTCGGCCAAAGGCGTCCCGGACGCCGTGGCGCCGCAAGTAGTCATGGCGGAGGCGCGCAGACTTCACGATCAAGGATTCAAGGTCGCCGTGGATGGACTGACGTGCGCCGGTGAACTGCCGGATTACTGCTTGCAAAAGCGGCGGTTCTGTGACGTGGATTCGCAAGGGAATGTGCTGCCATGTTCATTCGTGCGAGAGCCGCTGGGCAACCTGCTCGAAAAAGGATTCGCCGAGGTCTGGAGGTCTCGGGGCGAGCAGGCGCCGTGTCCCTTTGCGCAGGAGGACTGCACGAGTGTGGTCCGCAGATGAAGGGAGATGATTGTGAAACGCAACTGGCCAAAGCACGACTACTCAGTCAGGAACGTCAAGACCTTCCGAGGCATGGAAGGCGAAGGTTTCAACGCGACGCTCTACCGAGACGGCCATAGGATCGCTTTCGTGATTGACGACGCTACGGGCGGCGATATGCACATCCAGTGGGCTGACGCCCGATCGCGTGGCGCGGAGGAAAAGCGTCTGCTGGAGTTCCTGAAGACGTTGCCCAAGGAGCGGTGGGAGGACACGGAGTATGACGTGACGCCTGACATATTCCTTGACGCTCTCGTGGGCCAGGCTCAGGCCGAGAAGCGGCTGAAGCGCCTCTTTGAAAAGGAGACGCTGTTCCGACTCAAGAGCCGATCAGCGTTGACGTGCGCGAGAACGGGACCGTCAAGGACGTTTTCTCCCATCCGGACTCCGGCAAGGTGCTCGGACGTGACGGGAGCCTTATGGAGGCGGCTGAGGAGATGTACGGCAGCAGGCCCTCTGACCGCCCTCGCCCGCTTCCCGACGGAGTGCGAGCGGGAAACATGGCCGGGGCGATATGCGACGTGACGACAGTCGTCTGAATACCGTTGGCGGGGCGGATAAGGGGCGCGGGGGGACGCCAAGCGGTCTGTGCGGGGGCGAAAAGTTCCCTGTGTCGCTGCACGACACGGAAGAGAGAAGCTGCCCCCCCCGAATTCAGTGGTGGATGGTCGCCACGCCCCATCGGGCAATTCATCCGTGCGTCAATCCCGCGGTTGGCGGTCCCCCGCCTGTCCATGCTCATCGAACGCGGATGAGTCAATGGACACGACGCGACCCGAAAGGCACCGGCGCCTCATCGCCTCCTACACCAGCGCCGTCTGTGTCTCTCCAGCACGCTGGTCGGCGGCGGCGAGAATCCGGTTGATACCAGCGTCGATCTCGGCGGGCAGCGCGGGGACTTTGTGCGCGGAGAGGATGTCCTTCACGCGTGCGCGGACACGGTCGCCGAGGGTCTTTGAACCGTCCTGCACCCAGATGCTGTATCGGGTGCGATCCATGAGCTTCGGGAACCAGAACTCCTGGCGCAGATGTCGTGCGGTGTGCTCCTCGGCGACGAATTGCCCGCCGGGGCCGACTTCATGGACGACGTCGGCGGCGAGGGTCTCGGCATCCACCCGGACGCCGGAAAGGAACCGCTTGGCCATGCCGATGATCTCGTCGCTGAGGACGACCATTTCGTGTGAGCCGATCAGGGCCGATTCGAGGAAGCCGACGTCGTGGATCAGGTTCGCGCCGCTCAGGCCGGCGGCCATGATACTGAGGGAGGCTTCGACGGCGGCCTGCTCGTCGAGGCATTTCGCGTCCGAGCAGCCGGCGGTGCTGAACATCGGCACTTTGAGCCAGTGCGCTACATCGGTCAGCGCCGCGGACATCAGGTGCAGTTCCGGCGCGCCGTAGGCGTAGACGGTGGTCTTCATGTCCATCGCGGAGACTACACCGCCCATGATCAGCGGCGCGCCGCGCCGACGAAGCTGCGAGATGACCATGCCGCCGAGAAATTCCGCGGTGGCCAAGGCCAGGGTGCCGGCCAGCGTGACCGGGGCGGTAGCGCCGGCGATGGGACACGGGGTGTAGATGGCCGGGATGCGGCGTTCGGCGGCGAAAAGCAGCTTTTCGAGAGCCGCTTTGCTGTGAAGGAGAGGGCTGGTCGGCTCCAGGTAGATAACGAAGCCGGGGTTGACCTCGAACGTCTCGCGCGAGCCGCGCAGGAGGTAGTACATCTCCACGATGTCGGAGAGGCCCTCGCGCGACATGGCGGTGAGGACGAGCGGCTTACGGGTGTTGCGGAGCATGGCGGCGGCTTGATGTCGGTCGTAGCTGTAGGTGGGCACGTCGCTCATGAGGCCCAGCGACATGTGGAAATCGAGGTTGGGGCAGGCATCCACCACGCGCGCGGCATCTTCGATATCCGCCTTGACGAAGCGGCGGCGCTCGCCGGTTTTGGCGTCGAGGATGAAGGGGCAGTCCGAGCCGGTGCCGTAGTGGATGCGGTGGCTCTCAAGGACCATAGTCCGCTCGCCGTCGCGGTTGCCGAGGGCGACGCGCGGTGGGACGCTGCCGAGCATCTCCTTGATGAGTCCCGGCGGGATGTGCGCGACGTTTTCCTTGAACGGCACGCTGGCCCCGACCAGAAGCGTGCGAGCCTCGGACGAGAGGATGCGCGAGCCGGTGCGTTCCAGCAGTTCCAGGGCGGTCAGAAAGATTTGTTCGATCTGGTCCTCGGAGAGCACGCGGAACTGCGTCGTGGCGTTGATCGTCAGGTTCGTTCTCATCCTGTTTCTCCTCTATAGTGCGACAATCCGGTCCAGCGCGCCGAGGGCCTTCTCCGGAAGGGCCGGCGCGTGATGGGTCTTGAGTATCTCTTGAATCCGCTCGCGTACGCGATCTCCCATGGTTTTCTTTCCGCCGGCCACCCACTCGCCGTACCGCGTGCGGTCCATGAGCTTTGGGAACCAGAATTCCCCGCGGAAATGCCGGGCGGTGTGGTCGAGTGCCACGAAGGTGTCATGCTCGGCCCCTTTGGCAATGGCGTCCACGGCCAGGGTGTCGTCGTCAACCCGAATGCCCCGGACAATGCGGCGGGCCATGCCGATGATCTCGTCGCACATGACGAGCTGCTGGAGCGACCCGGTCATGGCCGATTCGCTGTACCCGACGTCGTGGATGAACGCCGCGCCGCTGAGCGCCGCGAAGATGATGCTTGTCGTCCCCTCGATCGCCGCCTGTTCGTCCAGACATTTGGAGTCGGTGCACCCGGCGGTGCTGAACATCGGCAGCCCCAGGGAACGGGCCACCTCCGTCGCACCGGCGGAGAGCAGCGCCAGCTCCGGCGCGCCGTATGCCAGGATGGTCGTGTGCATGTCGAGGATGGAGACCACCCCGCCGACGACGATGGGCGTGCCCTTGCGGACGAGTTGGCTTAGGACGATCCCCGCCAGCGTCTCGGAAAGGTTCTGCACGAGCACTCCCGCCATCGTCGCGGGAGCGGTCGCGCCAGCAATGTCGCACGGGGTGTAGACCATCGGAATGCCCTGCTCAGCGCAGTAGAGGAGCTTCTCCACGGCCTCGACGGAATGGCGCAGTGGCGGGCTGGGCTCGCCGTAGTGGATCGTGAACGGCTCAGCCGCGTATGCCTCGGCGGAACCCTTGGCCGTGATGCACATCTCGTGGATGTTTTTCAGACCCGCCAACCCGAACGACCAGGTCATGATGGGCTTGGTCGTCTCACGGACCATGGCGTCGAACTCGTGTACGTCGGCTCTTTCCGGCTCGCGGTCGTTGACGTTGCCCAGCGACATCACGTAGTCAATATTCGGCAGGGCGTCACAGACCCTGGCAGTCATGGCGGCGTCGTTCTTGACGAAGGGGCGACGCTCACCCGTGTGTGGATCAATGAAGTTGCAGCAGGTCGGGCCCGGACCGAAATGCGCGCGGTTCGGTTCGACGCGGATCGCTGGCGCGCCGTCGCGCGTATAGAGCGTGAAGCGTTGCGGCGTGGTGCCCATGGACTCTTCGATCAGGCCGGCGGGAAAGCGAACGATGCGACCATTGTTGACGGCACAGCCTGCCTTGCGAAAGATTTCAACGGCGCGCGGCTCGTAGATGCGCGCGCCCACGCGCGCCAAGACTTCGTACGCCGCCAGCACGATCTGTTCGATCTGGTCATCCGACAGGACACGGAACTGCACCGAGGCGTTCTGCAACAGGTTCACCCGCATGGATCGGACCCCTCTCAAAAGGGACTTCGGTTCAAGACACGCCGAGGAGTCGCTTGGTCATGTCCACGGCGCTGGCCGCGTCCGGCGCGTATCCCTGAGCGCCGATCTCGTCGGCGTAGCTCTGGGTCACCGGCGCGCCGCCGATCATCACTTTCACGTCCTTCAGCCCGGCGGCCTTCAGGGCGTCAATCACCGTCTTCATCTGCGGCATCGTTGTCGTGAGAAGCGCGGAGAGGCCGATCAGTTTCACACCCTGCTCCTTCGCGGCCTTGACGAACTTCTCTGCCGGGACGTCAATCTCCAAGTCCACCACCTCGAAGCCGGCGCCCTTGAGCATCATGGCGACGAGGTTCTTGCCGATGTCGTGCAGGTCGCCCTTGACGGTGCCGATGGCCACCTTGCCGCGGGGCTTCACGCCGGCCTTGGCGAGATGCGGCGCGAGAATCTCCATCGCCCCTGGCCGCGTCGCCGCTTCCTTCGCGTTGCTCATCGCGCGCGCCGCGATCAGCACTTCCGGCACGTAGAACTCGTTCGCCTTGAACCGCCGGCCCACTTCGTTCATGCCTGCGATGAGCCCGTCATTGAGGATGCTCGCCGGCCCGACGCCTTCCGCCAACGCCTTCTTCACCAGGTCCACCGCCACTTCTCGCTTCCCGCCAATGATCGCTTCGGAGATCGCCTTCATGTCGGCCATCGTCCCGCTCCTCCTTTTCAGTGCATGATAAGCGCCAGGGTTGTTATCCTATGGCTTCCCACTAGGAAGCCATCACAACATGAGCGCACCACACAACTCTTTGAGATACTTGGCCTCGATTTTAACGCTCTTCGTGTGTACGCCGGGGTTGAACCAGACATGCTGCTTCCAGAGCAATTGGCGGTCCATATAGACTCGGACCGGCTGAAGATGCCCGAACGGCGGCACGCAGCCGACCTCGCAACCGGCGATTTCCAGGACCTTCTCCGGCTTTGCGAAGCCTACTTTGCGCGTTCCCGCCACCTCGGCCACGCGCTTCGCGTCGAACCGTTTGTCGCCCGGCAGGACCACCTGGATGATCCGACCTTCGGCCGTCTCCAGCATGAGGCTCTTCACCGTCTCGCCAACCGATACCCCTAATTTCTCGGCCATCACGGGGTTGGTGTACACCGCGTCGTGCTCGACCACTTCGTGGGGGATGGCCTTTTCCTTCAGAATGTCCATGATCTTGGATTCCAGAGGATTCATTTCCGCCTCGCTGTAACAGGGTCTCGTGGGCGCGATGTCTGCTCCATGCGCCGGGAAGATCGTCGCTCGCGACGGTCTTCGTCCTGAACGGCAACCACCAGGAACTTCGCCGGGCGCTTGCCGATCAATCGCGTCCGATGCTCCTGGTGCGCGTCGTAGTAAAGTGCGTCGCCGGGCTTGAGGCGCATCGCGTGATCGCCCACGGAAAACTCGACCTCGCCGGAGAGCATGTAGATAAACTCCTGGCCCCCGTGCTGAAAAGTCCCGGGCGGATCGCCGGGGGAAATGGTGAACAGAAACGGTTCGACCCGCTTCGTGCGCATATCTTGGGCCAGGGCTTCATAGGAGTATCCGAACCGCGTTCCGTCGCGCGTGATGATGCGGCCCTCGCCCTTGCGCGTGAGCACATAAGCAGGATTCGTGTCTCCCTCGCCCAGAAATTCCGACAGTGACACATCAAGCGCTTCGCCGAGCCGCACCAGCGTGGAGACCGGAGGTGAAGTCCGGCCTCTTTCGATTTTCGAGACCGTGCTCTTGTTCAAGCCGGCGCGCCGGGCCAGTTCCGTGACCGTCAGTCCGGATCGGACCCGGCATTCGCGGATGTTCATGCCAATCAGTTCGTCAGTGATCCGACTCATTGTTCCTGCCGCCGCGCTGAACGCTTCAGCCGATGTTGCCTCATAAGCCACATTGTAGCATAGCACGCCACATTGTCAAGTGCCGTTCGCTAAGTGGGCTCTCCGTGGCCGGCATCATTCTCGCTTCGCTCCAATGGAACGACGGTTTCATTTTCTGCGACCGGGTCCTCGTCGCGCAGGTGATGACCCACCACAGTGCCATCGTCCCGGTCATTGCGCTTCAGCGTTGCCATCCGCAGCGTCCGGCGCACGTCCGCGCTGGCGGCAGCATCCGCGCTCAGAGCGTCGGCGGCAGCCCAGTGACGCCGGTTGTCCTCGGTCGTCTGCGCGGCGTCATATCGCGCCCGCAGACGGCGAATCACGCCCGTCATCCGGACCGTCGACCGCGACGGTCCGGGCGCAAGCCCGCCTTCACCCCTTCGGCTGGGTGCAGGGTTACGGCGGGCGAATTTCGTTTTCAGCCACTGGATCATCAGGCCGCTCCCGGAGGAGTGAACTTGGCGACATTGAGGCCACGATTCCGGCGACGCGCGGCGGCCTTCGAACTGAGATACCGGTCCGCCTCGATCTGGCCCCGCAGCGGGTGTTGCTTCATCGCGCCGGAATCATCCGACGCTTCAGCCGGGCCGGCGGCGTTCGTGAGAATTGCCTCGGTCAAGTCCTTCGCCATCGCGTTCTCCAAATCCTCCCCTTACTGTGAACATATGCAGCGGAAGACGACGCAAGGCGGAAAATCCGAGTGGAAGACAAGATCGTTACACCGGTAGAACATGGCTACAGAAAGAAGTTGATACCGGGGGGAGCGAGGCCACGGACGGGTCGGCGCCTTGGGCACCGGAGGAGGCGTCGTCTTGTAGCTGAACAGCGTCTTCTCGGCGGTTGAGATGCGCCATCCGCAATGGCGGCACTCGCGCTGGCGCAGAATCCTGCCGCCGAACGCGCTGCGCGTGTGGAGCACCTCGAAGTACTTGCACCCGCATTTCGGGCAGACGATCCCGCGTTGTTTCTCGGACTCGGGCGTGTTCATCGAGGCTGCCACGGCGCAGTTCGCCAATGTCGCGCCCGGCGGTGGAGAGAGCGTCGCTCCGCGCTCGCGCCGCCTCCTTGATCGCCTCATAGTCGCGCACAGCTTTCTGCGGCGCCGGGTTGTGCCGCTCCCAGGCCAGCCAGGCGACGTACCGGAAGAGGTCCACGCTCTTCCCGTCGCCAATCCGAAAGCCGACCTGCATGCGGTGCCGACGAAGTTGCGGCTCGCCGATCACCGCACCCAGCGGGGTGGAGTTGAGGAGGCGGACCAGTTCGGAAGGCCTGAGTTGCCAGGGGGCAATCTTCGGCATGGGCATTGCCCCCGCGCCGCCGGAAGTCCTTTTCCGCCAGCGTCGGGGCGAAGGTGCCTTCCTGCCCGGACCTATCGTCGATGCTGGCGTCCAACGAGCCGGCCAATCTGCGGACGTCGTGACTCGCGGCGCGGCGGGATTCGATCAGCGTGGCGACCTTGTGGTCAACAAGGCGGGTGATGAAGGTTTTGCGCGTGGTTCGCGCCGGATCGTAATACGGCAGTCTGCGCAGCAGGTCCAGGACCAGCTCCTGCTCAAGGTCCTCGCGGTCGGCCTCGGTAAACCCCGGCCTGTGGACCAATTGGTGCGCCTTGTTGCGGATGAGGCCGGCGGTAAAATCATCAATCCCCTGAAGTCGGTTCTGGGAACCCATTGCCTCCTCCTTGGCGAGGAGGAAGTCGGGTGGGCGTCAGCGAGCGTCAAACAGTCGACTTATGGGACGACGTTAGACGACAACGGCGGAGGTCCTGCGAGTTCGCCGTTTCTCGGCGACACCCACAACGACCTCCGCCTTGCGGTCAGCCAATTGTCTGGTGCGTTTTCGCTATTTCGTCTGCGGCCCCGACGGCCGCAGTTTCTCTTCAATAAGCATCAGGAACGGTAAGCCATTTTTCACCTCAATCACTTCGACCATCCCGTCGCCCATTTGGCGGAAGTAGTCCAACAGTTCAACGACTTTGATTTTGAGCAGTCCGCCGCAGTTGCCATTCTCACAGTGGTTCCTCTTGGTCTCGAACTTGACCTCCCGCATGACGCGCGGAGGCGGGTCAAAGACCGGCTCGCCGTGGCGTACGTGAAGGTTTTCAATCTGACCATGTGCAATCCAGCGCATGATGTCCACAAGCAACCGCTGGTTCTGGGATAAGCGCGGGGATTGCATCGTCAAATCCATGGGAACGCGATCCGGCTCGCGAAGACTCTATGTGCGGGCAACCCGTTCCTTGAAATTCATCTCTCTCTTCCTCTTGTAACGTGTCACCTTACGCCGAGGAGTTCCGTTCGTCGCACAGGGTGGTGAAGTCCTTTACAGTTCAATCCGCTCAATTCCGTTGCGACTTAGGATCAACCTGGCCTTCTGTAGAATCTGCCCGCCCGTGGCCTCAGAGGACAGATGGACAATCACGTTAACGTGGTACACGCGGCGTGCGGCTTTCTCGGCAGGTTGGACTTCGCCGGATTCAGCCTTCAGAAGGACCTTGCGCGCATCGTCCATTCGGTCAAGCCAGCGGCCGACGTGTAAGCGCAGTATTTCGTCTATGGCGATGGCGCGTTCATGGCTTTCGAAGATCGCCTTTGCGTCAACGTTCACATCCTTGCAGTAATGAAGAATGCATTCGGTGGGTTCGGCGACCTGTCGTTCTAGAGAATCCTGATACTGTCGGGCATCGCAAACGGTGCGACTCAGTGCAGACCGTCCGATCCATCGGAGGCTCTCGCGCGTAACACCGACCTTCTGCCCGTACTGGCGATCCACCAAACTGGCCGACCGGTCGTATGTCCAACGCGAAAGGACGTGGCCGCCGTATTGGCGCAGGAGGTCTTTGACGCGGTCGCGCACTACATAGATCAGCACGGCCACCGCCCCCAATGCCGCCAGGTTCTCGGACCAATAGCGTGACGCCACCCACAGCCCCGTCACCCCCAAGGTCATCGCTACACCGGCCGCCGTGGCGGAAAGAGCCTGCCGGACGCGTGTGTCGCCTGCTTGGTGATTGACCGATAGGAAGAGAACATTGGCGCAGAATTTCTTCAAGAGACTCTCGCGGTAGAGAAAATACTCGTTGCGATGGTCGTCATCGCTGACAACCGTCTGCCACCCTCGCTGCGCCCGGTACTCCGCCTCGCAACAGGCGGTCCGGCACAAATCGGCTCGGAGAATCTTCTCGCCGATTCCCATCCTCGCCAAGGACCGAGCCGTTCGCAAGAGAAAATACTCCACCTGCAAGCTGATATACTCATCCATCAGGTCAAAGGTCTGGGTGATCGTCTCAGGCACCGAAGGGGCGAGAAGTCGATTCCGCAACTCCCGAATCGTCGCCAGGAGATGGCCGAGTTCCTGCAGGAAACGGCGAGTGGCTGTTGGCAAGTCAGTAGCCTGAGGTTGTTTCGCGAGGCTATGCAGGTATTGGGTCATCTCCCGGACATGCACGCGCACCACCATGGCCAGCATCCGCATCTCGTAGATGGTTCGGTGGTTGTCCCATGCGCCGGCACTCACCCCTTCGGCTATGGCCCGGCGGACGCGAGCCAGCGGGTTTCCCGGGAGGTCGAGATTATTCAGTTCCTCCAATGAGAAGGTGGGTGTCTTGAATCGCGTGTAGGAGTTCAAGTCCTCATAGAATGGTCGGCGCGGATAGGTGGCCTCACTAAGACCCAGTTGATAGGGATAGAAGATGAAGAGGCTCAGGTGGTAGCGCTCTCGCCGCCTATGCCGGTCCAGCGAGTAGGTGAGCTTGACCTCGAACTGATGGTCGTCATGTTTGCGGATCTGGCATTGCATTCTCAAACCTTCCGGATCAGGTCCAACAGCCGTTCGGGGTCATCGCCCTTGCGGATATGCAGGTGATAGACGGGCCTGTCTTTGAGCAGGACGTCAAGTGTGCAGAGACGCTTCGTCGAAAATGCGCCGTCCTGAAGAAGAAACGGCGCCGCCCATTGCGAGTAGGCGTTGACTTCCATCGCAAGTTCTGAGAACGCCATGAAGAGGTCTTTGGCGTCGGCGCGTGCCGGGAGAATTGCGCTCTTGTCAGGGTGAAAACGCGGGATGAGGAAGAAGTCGGGCCTGAAGGTTTCCGTGGTGCGGCGGGGGTTGGCGACGTACATGGTTCGGCCAAGGTCGCTGTGATGGCCAACATTCAGCAACAGGTCGGCAGGAGGACAGGCGAGTTGGATGCTCTTTTCATCGAGGCGAATCGTTTCCGGACAGGCATAGACCCTCTCCGCGTCGTGGAAATAGACATTGTCCGAAAGAAAACGTTCTTGTGGGTCCTTCAGCATGAGGAGGATGAGCGTGGATTTGCCTACACCTTGCAGGCCGCAAAAGACGATGTTCCGTCCCTCGAACGTCACGGCCCCGCCGTGTAGGAAGAACATGTTCCGGCGCTGCGCCAGGCATGTCGCCAGCGGCCAAATGCCGAAAAGCTGATGTCCGTTCTGCCAGGGATCGCGACCGATCTCGCCATCAAGAAAGCTCTGGTCGTAAATCATGTCGAAGACCGTCGTTGAGGCGTTTGTCCGCCGCAGAACCGACAGACCCGCGTACCGGACGAAACGGCTGACGTAGACCGTCGCGCCGCGAACAAAGATGCGGCGGCCCAGCTGCTCCATGCTTTCTTCGAGTTCGTGGCTGTCGGCTGCATTTGAGTCCACCCCCCAGAATCTCTCGGCGCGCACGATGTTCACCAGCAGTTCGGGTGAACCGGTCGGGGGGCTCTTGTAGCGTTGATAGATCGCGTCGCTCGGTTCCAGGGATTCCCGCCGGTCGCTACGAAGCGTCATTCTGACCCCGTGAATGGTGAAGTGAGCTTCCTCGGACATAAGCCTTCCTCTCAGTTACTGGAATTCTCGGCTGCGCCCTCGTCCGTAATGAACTGCGGCCTCAGGTCCGGCAGGTCGAGGATCATCGCGCGGCCCATCCCAGGATAGTCTCTGGAGACGGACATGGCACTCAACCCCAGGAAATACATCTCCGTGCCATTCACACAGAGGTTTCCGGGAAAATGGAGATGGCCGGAGAAGGTTGCGCGGACCCGGCCTCTGAGGCACGTCTCGAAAAGCGATGGCGCGCCGGACTGCACATATTTCTTCATATCGCGTGCGCTGTCCGCGGTGAGGATGAACTGACGGACGGGTGGAATATCAAAGGGAGTATGCGTGAAGACAAGGTTGACCGCGTACTTCGGCAGCACTCGGTCGAGCCACTCCCGCGTGCCCTCCGGAACCGTGCTGCAGGCGCTGTTGAGGAGCACAATCCCAACGCCGGCAACTTCCAGCGAACGGTTGCCAAGTTCAATACCGCGGGCTTTCCAACCGCGCGTCGCTTCCTCCTCGCATTCCGACGCGTGGAGGGGATTCCCGACCATCCCGTCAGGAAAGCGCCGGTACATTTCGAAGTCGTGATTGCCTGGAGTGACCAGCCAGGGAAGGCGCAGTCCCTCAAGCATTTCGATGGCAAAGTCACGGTTCGCATTGGAGTACCAATCCACCATATCCCCGAGAGAGATGACGAGGTCCGGGCTGGCCCGCCGCACGGCGGCGCAGATTCGCTTGACGGAAGGCCAGGCTAGTGCGAAGTGCGCCCGCTGCTCATGGATTTCCCCAGAGGGGTCGCTCGGGGAAATCAGGTGCAAGTCGCTCAAGACGGCAATGCGCATGGTTCCCTGTTCAACCAGGTGGAAGAGGGTGAAGGAAATTCGATTCGCCAGGCCCTTTGCCCGCCCGGTATGCTTCTCGCCATTGCGGCTCTCCATAGGCCTCCGCCGCCATCTCTGAGGCCACGCGGGAATAATCGTCCAGCACCGCGCTATGAATGGGCGTGAACGTGTGGTAGAAGCCGTTACTGTATTGCCGGACGAGAAGATACCCGCACGGGAATTGCACCGGCTGCGGGAGGTTCACCTGAAGCGCGTTCTCCATTCTGGCGCGCGAGGGGACGTTCTGGTGGCCGGCATAGACCAGAACTGGCTCTTGGAAGAGGCCCTTGAGAAAAACCTTCTGCGTCGCAAAGTCGGCGATGCTCTTCTTGTTAGCGCCGGAGATGTAGTCGTCCGGGAAGAGCTGATGGTGGCTGACCAGAATGCGCGCCGCCTCGCCGCCTCGCCAATTTGCCTCGAGCATCGCTCTTCCGTCAGCCCCGAGGGCGCCGCGAGAGGTGTCAATTCCGATGATGTGATACCCCTTGATGTCCCTGCACCAGGACCGCTGGCCGAAATTTCTCTGCCAATGCAGCGTTCCATTACCAAGAACATCATGGTCTCCGGGGACGGCCAGACAAGGGCATGTCAGTTGCTCCAGGATCGCGGCCACCGTCTCATATTCCTGTGGCGTCCCCATGTCGGTCAGATCGCCCGCGATCAACACGAAGTCAAGATTCTCGCGATTGAACTTCTCCACAAGGTCGAGCAGGATCGAGGCGGATTCCATGAAGAGCCGGCCTTTGCGATTCTCGGGCTTGAGGGAAACGTGCGTGTCGGCGACCGCCGCGAAGGAACACAGAAGCGGACCGCGCGGCGCAGGAAGCGTGGCGAACCGAAGGCGCGTGGAGCCATCCTCCCACCTGACGACAACTTCATACTCCGTCTCAGGCGATAGGGGGGCCATCGAGAGACGCCCGACCGTGCTCTTCTCAACGGACTCGGTGAGGATCGCTTTCTCCGGTGATACATTCTCGATGGTCACATGAGACATCCGGGCGAGGCTGAACGAGACGACAGCAGTGTCCCACGAGACTGATATGATGGCGACGTGTCCGCCACTCTTTTCCGGCATGTGTTCCCTCTTCAGACAACGCAGGCCATCTCAGTGTCGCGCCCCGAGATCATGAGCCAATTCGCAGTACAGGCGCACGCGCGCGACCGAAGCGCCGGGCGTTACCGGGCTGCCGAGGCTCATGATGAACCGGCTGCGATTTCGGCGGCCCGTTCGAATCTGTCGCAGAACCTCGGCTCGCAGTTCCTCGTCCGAGCCTTGTTCGAGCACGCCCACGGAGTCGAGGTTGCCCAGAATGGCCATACGCCCACCGACGTGCTCGATCACCGCCTCGATGTCCACCTCCCAGCCCTTCTTGCTCTCCTCGAGCGCCAGGGCATCAGCCTTTACCTCAAGGAGGAGGCCCATGCGGTCCTTCGGATTTCCGCAATAATAGTGGATGCTGAAGAGACCTGCGTTACGAATAGCCTCGGCAAGCTCTTGAAGGTAAGGGAGGTTGAACTCGCGGAAAGCCGCAGGACTGATCATGTCCGTCATGAGATTCTGAATCCAGATTCCCTGAATCCCCATTCGAGCTTGTCGCCGCACCTGGGCAATCTCTGCATCCAACAGACGACGGCAGGCATAATGGACTAGGCTTGGCCGCTCGAGTACGTTAAGCATCATCTCGTCAAAGGACCAAAGGCCATAGCATCGCGCATAGGGCGTGCTGGCAAATCCCATGATGGAAAGATCGCGCGCTTCATGGCTGACCAGTGTCTGAATGAGATCTGCTGTCCCGTCGTCCAGCGGCGAGTCTTGGTCGGTGGGAGTGGACAAGTGGAGCCATCTATCCACGTCTTCGGTTGTCTGGGGCGGGTTCTCCGGATTCTTGGAGTGCAGCGCGCCACTCTTCCATCCCCCGACTGCCGGTGGCGGAAGATGTTTCCGGTGTCCGGTCTTGGTGTTCACGAGGCAGACGCCGTCGCTCTCCTCGGCAATGACGGTATGCATGCGCTCGTGCAGTGGGGGAAGAGCCGGTGGGTAGAGCCAGTCCTGCGGCACATTCCGGATGAAATCCCGATACACGGCTTGGCACAACTCCAGCTTGCCGGAGGACAGGGCCCACCACGGCTGTTGTGTCAGCGCGGACCAGTGATCGCGGTAGTAGACATTCGGATAGCAAATGACGGCCGGAATCTCCGCGGTTCCCTCGCAAGAAATGGCCGCCTGGATTTTCTCGCGGCCCGTCATGGCGTCTTTCCCTCTTTCGTCTGCCCGGTAGTGAGACGGTCAAACGACAGGCCAAGCAGTCGGCAGGCGTTCCCGGCGGCCAGCTTGGCCCAAGCAGCCTCCGGAAGCAATGCTTCATCGCGCAGCTTCCGAAAGAACGCAACGATCGGCCGCTGCCCGACCGTCATGTTGCGCTGACAGCAGTCCAGGCCGAACAGCAGTTTGTCTTGGAACTGATCCAGGAACTCAAGGCCGAACGCGGCATCGCGCGCTATGGCGAGATAGCCGCTGGCACACAGGTCGCCCCAAAGGTTCTCGTATTGAGCCATCAGGCGTGGTACCGCGCCTGGCGCCCGAATGGGGCCGCTGGGGTAGCCGGCGCGGTCCGCTTCGGGAACGTCAGCGGCGATCTCCGCCCAGAACGTCTGCGCGTGCCCTATGAACGCCGTGTCGGGGCACTCCTGGAGCGCCCGTTCGAGGCGCGGCAGGCCGGGGTCGTCCGTCAACCCGTACCGCTGCTCTCCGGCTCGCATATGGAAGAGCACTGGAAGCTCGGCGCGCCCGGCCTGACGGAACACGTTGAGCATTCGGGGATCATCCGCCGGCATCTTTGCGGTCACCTCCCCAAACCCGCGGCAGCCCCGCGCTCTATACTCAGTCAGGAGGTCGCCGAACTCCGCCTTCGGGTCGTTCCCGCGGAAACGAGGGTCTATCAGGCAAAATGGGATCAGCCGCGAAGGGTAGAGCGAGCAAGCAGCCAGGACATCCTCGGTGTCAGCCTCCAGGATGCCCGGCTCCGGCGTCTCGCTGACCGGTAATACGCACGCCATGTCAATCCCCCATGCGTCCATTCGGTTGACCAAACAGGCGGCATCAGTGAACTCGCTTCGCGACTTCACTAGCCTGCCGATGTGCGCGTGGAAGTCAATCATCATAGGTGTCCGCCTCCGGCATACTCCAGTGGATCAATGCCTTGAATGGAATCAAACCTGAACGGCTCGTTGAGGAGCGATGCGATGCGGTGGGGATGCTCGGTGCGGGACACGCGCGGCGGATTCAGTTCGTCGCTTCGCATGATGCGGACGCGCCGATATGGGGCGGCCAGCTTGACGACGCCGAACGACTCGCTACGCGACCGCTCGATGGCGCGCTGCGCGCCGACACGGATACGCCGGCAGGCCTCCTGCGGACTGAGATGAATGGCCGCGGTGTTGTGGCGCGCATAACCTTCGGCGGGAAGCGCATGCCCCGGATCGGACTGCATGCCCCGCTTGACGGCCACAGTCTCGACACCGGGAACGAGCGATTGCGCCTCCTGAACAAACGCCTCGTCGCCTGAGACGAAGATGACCGGAATGTCCAGTTCCCCCGCGCACAAAGCAAAGGCGCCGAACTCGCCTATGCTGACATCATTAATGGACTCCTCGCGGGTGGCGAACGAGCCGGTGTGCGCCAGGTGCGCGAAGGTCGTGCCGGCCTTGGCATGCTGGCCGACGTATGCCACCGCATCGTATCTCCCCTTCTCGAGCAGAAAAGGCCAGCCGGATGGCCAGCCGCGCATCAGAGTTGCCGCCGCGTGCAGCCGCGCCGCCTCCACCCCGCCATGCCCGTGCCCGTCCAAGACAAGGATTTCCGTCGCGCCACCTGCCACAAAGCCCTCAATCGCAACATTGACTTCGGCCGTGAGCAACTCCTTGGCCTTCTCATAATACCGCGACTGCGGCTCGCACCAGTCCCGGTAGTTCATCACACCGCACACGCCTTCGAGATCGGTCATCACGTAGATTCGCATAGACTTCCGATTCTGTTGGAGGGAAATCCGACGGCTGGAGCAACCACACCCAGCTTTCCGCGCGACTATCGCGCAACCTAAGAGCGCCAATCCAGTGGACTGTTTACAGTGTTGCCTTATGATGTATAACACGGATAGCTCACCGCGTCAAGTGACAATCGGGCTACGGGAGAAGGCATATGTGCAGGAAAATTTAGTCCACGTTGCAATAGCTGGGCTGTTCGTATGCGTAAAAGGATGCTGCCACGCATGTTGTATCTACACCTCTTTCTAGGACTCGCGTAACACATTATGCTTGACACTTCGATCACGTTGTGCTAGAGTGTTGGCAGTCCAGTGGATTGTAGCCAGTGCTGTCTAACTCCACTGGCAGTGTCTGACACATCTGAGAAAAGAAGGGTGTATGGGCAGCGAGCAAAGGAAGTCCTTTGTCGTTGACCGGATAGCCGGAACGATTACGGAACGAATCGCCGATGGTTCGTACCGCCCGAATGACTACCTCCCGTCAGAGCGATCCTTGGCTGCGGAACTGGATGTAAGCCGCAGCAGCGTGTCAGCCGCACTCGAGTTGTTGAGCCAGCGGGGCTTGGTACTCCAGACACAGGGCCGGGGGACACAGGTCCTGCTGCCCCAAACCTCGGCAAAAACAGGAGTGGGCATAGTTCTTTCGTCGGGCCAGCCAAACCCTACGGTCTACAGCGGACGATGGGAACCCCTGCTCCGAGGGATCACAGAGTGCTTGCCGCGTTACGGACAGGGGTATGAGATTGTGCGGCGGAGCGAGACCGATGCGTCATTCCTGCTTCTGGCGGAACAGTTCGCAGGTCTAATTTTCTTTGAAACCTTTCGTTGTGAGCGACAAATACTCGAGGTGGCGCAGCAATCAGTTCCTCTGGTGGTCGCCAACATCGAAGTGAATATTGAGGTGCCGGCGACCTATGTGGACCACCGACAGGCAACGATCCGCGCTGTAGAAACCCTCGTTGGCATGGGGCACCGCCGCATCGCCTTTGTGGGTCGCAACCCCAGCCTGCTCTTCTACGGGAAGGCCCGCGCTGGCTATGAGACGGGTTTGGCGGCGGCAGGGATCGCTGTTGACGAGTCGTTGGTACGGGTCTGCGAAGGGACCGACTCGCTGGCCGCGTACTTTGCGTGCAAACCGCTCCTGGCTCTGCCGAACCCTCCTACAGCGATCGTGGCGGCCCGCGACTGGCTAGCAGGCGGGGCGTACGCAGCTATCACGGAGGCGGGACTGACCGTGGGGCGAGACGTGTCCGTAATCGGATTCGATGATCATTCGTGGGTCGATGGCAGGGAATTCCTGACGACGTTTCGCGAGCCACTGTATGAGTTGGGCTGGGCCGCGGCCGAAATGCTTTGCGCTCAACTCGTGAAGGGACGGAACACGCCGGAGAAAAGGGAGATCGCGGTTCCCTTTGTGCTGCGGCAAAGCGTCGGTCCAGTGGCGGGCGTGGGCGGCCTGTCGGCATTCACCCGGAGCAACGCACCCCCCGCAATGGTGCCCGATTCTCCTCTTGGTGGCGAAGGTGCTTCGTGCGGCAAGAGACTCCGGCAGCGACAACGCGCGGCGTCTACAGACTGATATTGGCGCCGCTTGTACCGGGTATCAGGAGGCGCGCCGAGATGCGGCCCGTCGTGACCGTTGGTCAAAAGCGAGGCGAGGTGTGGTTCACGGAAAATTGTCCTATTGACCTTTGCATAGGTGAGGAGGAACGAAATGAAAGCGTTCAGGTCTTGGCTTTCAGCCTTTACACTGATTGAGTTGCTAGTGGTTATCGCTATTATCGCCATTCTGGCTGGAATGCTGCTGCCCGCGTTGGCCTCGGCGCGAGAGAAGGCGCGGCGGACGGCATGTATGAACAATTTGAAGCAAGCGGGCATAGGGTTGGAATCGTACTGTAGCGACTATAGCGAGTACTTCCCGTCCTGGCCAGGCTGGGGGACATCATTTACGTCTTGTCTCACCAAAGCAAACCCGGACAACTATAAGATAGTGGTTCCGCATGACGACGGATGGTTCACAGACGCAGGCGCCAACGGCAGCGTCGTGAGCGGCGGCATTCCCAGCAACATGGTGCGGACAGGTAGTGGGACGACCAACGTCAATTACACTCATATACCCTCCTCGGATCCGATCGGCCGCTTCAGGACGATTTTCTGTGGGGACAAGTCTCCGACAGGCTATGTCTCTGACGCGAACCGCCGCGCACCGGTGGTAGGGGAACTGAATATGGCACCCATGGGGTTGGGCTATCTGGTCTCTGGGAACTACGCGCCTGATGCGAAGATCTTCTTCTGCTCGACAGTCGCTGGCAGCATGCCCCCTGGCCCGAGCGGGTTCACAGGTTGGTCTGGGTATAATGTCACAGCGGCCGTGGGCCTGAAGGACCTGCAACGCGCGGGCGGGTTCGACGCCAAGTCCATCATGCGGGGTGACTGGGCTTGGCTCACATACTGGTACAGAGATACCTTCAAGGGCCGCGCCGTGTTGTCCGACTACAGTTACCGTGGCATGCCATGTTACACCGGCTATGGCGTTACCGGTTGGCCCTCACCGTTCCAGTATCCGACATATGCAACGGTCGGCATCGGCTTCACAAAGCCACTCGTTAAGGCCACAGCCGGCTGTCCGCCCTTCAAGACCCAGAAGTTGTTGGGTGGACGGGCCATTGTGGCCGATGCCTTTGGCCGCGGGTCGGCCGATACCAAGGACTATCCTGGCTACTACAATTACGACAAGAAACCCGGCGAAGGAATATATTCGCACCGCGACGGCTACAATGTCCTCTATGGTGATTGGAGCGCCAAGTGGTACGGCGATCCCGAGCAGCGATTCATCTGGTGGCCACGCTATGTCTACTGGAACAATGCCTCACAGATGGAGGAATACGTCGGCACCGATCGTACGGGGGTGTACTCCTATGTGCCACTGGACGCCCTGCCGGATGGGGGCTGGGGCAACGCAGGCGGCAACAATATGTGGACGAACGACAGCCAGACCGCGTGGCACATATTGGATGCGGCGGCGGGCATTGACGTAGAGTGATGGCCGCGCAAGGCTTGGCCTGAAGACACACGTGAGGCAGGGACGGAGGGCGCGCGATCGTGGCAGCGCGCCTTCCGCGTTCTGCGCCGAGTGTGATACGGCATCGGCTGGAATGCAGATAAGACAGTGGGAGAACGCGTATGGACCGGAAGAAAATGGTCACTATCGCCATCCTGGTACTGGTCAGCGTCATTGCGCTGGCGTGGGCGGTCTCGCGGATGCGCCGGCAGGACCAACCGCAGTGGTATCAGGACGAACTGGAGGAGCGGATTGACAACGTGACTCTTGAACCGATGTCAAAGCCCCGCGGTGAATGGGCCCACCTGGAGGGTCCGAACGGGACATGGAAGAACCCAGATACCGGAAAATACACCATTGTAACGGTGACCTCTTGCGCCACGTGCGGGGAGAAAATCCCCGCCATGGTTATTACCGAGGAGATGGCGAAGGGCGGACCTCACGAGGCCGCCAAGTATCTTGAGCAATATAAGTGCCCCCGGTGCGGCAAAGGGGCCTGGTCGTCTCAAGGAGGGGGAACGGGGCCAGGTGCGCCGCCGGTCTCCTCCACCCGGTAAGCCGCCGGTTCGTGACATGTGACCATCCCACGGCCTCGACGTGTCCTGCACAAGGTCCGGGCCGCCACGAGCGCACGGCGCTTGACAGTGTCCGAGTGGCTGGGTTCTCAAGAGACAATGGGATTTGACGAACCAACCGGCCACGAAGTGACGCACGATTTCATTCAAATCCAGCCTTGTTTCCAGAAGTAGCGTTCAGGCCGCTGGCGGAAGGAGGGCCGTATCCGTGAACCAGTTAGAGTCCGAGGTCCTGATGGGGATGCGGCTCGAAGACGTGGAGAATGGCGGTGCCACGACAAGAATCTCTGCGACGGGTTGTGAATCCCTGCTGGACGGCGAGGGACTCTTGCGCTGTGTACAACGCATCCCGGTTAGACGCGAGGTAGCGCGCATCCGGCTTCCCGGCGATGCTTTGCCGCTGAGGCTGCGCGAGAAGAACGATTTTGCCTGCCACTTGACTGGCCCGGGACTCGGCCTGACCTTTCAGGGGGATTCTCTCGTCATTCTGAACGCCGACAGAGACCTTCAGATTTCCGTTGAGGGGCTGTTCAGGCCGCTGTATCACGCCCACAAAGACGGCAAACGGCTCTTTATTGATGCGACGGGTGGGTTCGGGGTTTATCCGGTTCGAGAACAGCAGACCATGTCGCCGGATTTGGACCACTCACCGTGGCGCACTAATTACCGATTGGCAAAGGGGGACCAACTGTGGGTCTCAATCTTTCCGCCACGCCGTTACAACTGGGAACACGCCTTTCAATCCATTGCCCACGAAGGGGGAATGGGGTGTGCTGCGCAGGAACAAGGGGAGTATTTCTACCCGGGCGAAGATTTGATCCGGTCGGCGGCGCGGTACTGCAAGATATTTGCGGTGCATTCGCACATCTGGCCTGGCGGCCAGAAACCCCCGTGGCTGATCCCCCAATTTGTGCCCTCGGACATGGCGGCGTTCAATGCTATGCGTGATTCGATCCATCGAAATGGCATGAAATGCCTGCTGTATTTCAGCCCGTACTACTATCGAGGCGCGGATTTCGACTCAGAGATGCGTCGCGCGCTGGACGACTATAAGGTGGACGGGTTGTACTTCGACGGGATTTCGGACGACTTCCGCACATCGTACAGGATGATACGCAGGGCGCGGCGCACTCTCGGCAGCGCCATTCTCTATGTCCATTGCAGCACCGATCCGCTTTACAGCGGCCTGATCTATTGCCCATTTATTGACACATACGCCGATTACCTCTTACGGGGAGAGGCGGGGCGCAAAGGGCTGGCCCGGGATGACTTTCTGCGATGGGTCTGTAGCGGTTACAACATCAGCAATGCCGTGGGTTATTGGTGCTATTACGGTTCCACAGACCGCTCCGGTTACGTCTATCAGACCCCCACGTCGGACGACATCACGGCGGCATTGGCAAGTGAAGCACGGGTGTGGAGGACGGAGGAGGCCTGGAAGCGACACGGACAAGATGTGGACGCGTTCGACAAAGAGTACTATGCCAAACTGGAGGAAATCCGCCTCAAACATCTCTCTGGAACGGTTGCTCAGAGAAATGGCCATGGCGGGCGACCACTCACTTCATTCGATGGTGGAGAAGCGCCTTATGCTCACGAGGAATTGTGACGGACTCGCCGTCCTCGGCGGTCTGAAAGCCGTTACGCTCGACAATAGCGACATGTTCACGTGGCCGATCATTACGGAGGAGGACGAACAGGCCGTCCTGGAAGTTCTTCGTCGCCGTGCCATGAGCGCTATTGATGTCACGAAGCAGTTCGAGGAGGAATACGCCTGCTGGCACGGTGTGCGATATGCGCTGGGCTTCAATAACGGGACGGCCTCGCTTCAGACAGCCATGTGGGCTTGTGGCGTGAGACGAGGAGACGAAGTTATCGCTCCAAGCCTCACTTTCTGGGCGACATGCCTGCCGGCGCTGAGCCTCGGCGCAACGGTGGTCTTCGCCGAAGCACTTCCGGACACGCTCTGCCTAGACCCCGATGACATCGAACATCGCATCACCCGGCGTACCCGAGCGATTATTCCGGTTCACATTTCCGGTTATCCAGCGGACATGGATCGTATCATGGCCATTGCGCACCGACACGGAGTCAAAGTCATCGAGGACACTTCGCACGCACACGGGGGGCTGTACAAAGGCCGGAAGATCGGGACTTTGGGCGACGTTGGCTGCTTCAGTTGCATGTCCCTCAAGAGTCTTGCCATCGGTGAGGCGGGCATGATGATCACCGATGACGTAGAGATCTACGAAAGAAGCTTGGCGTTCGCCCATTACGAGCGTCATGACGGGATGACGCTCCCCGAGTTGATCGAGGGCAACGGACTGCCGTGGGGCGGGTGCAAGTACCGGATGCATCAACTCTCCTCTGCGGTGGGCCGCGTGCAACTGCGGCACTACCGGGAGCGCATGAAGGAGATTCAGCGAAGCATGCACTATTTCTGGGACCTGCTCGAAGGCGTGCCAGGGATCAAGGCGCACCGGGTGCCCGCAGAGAGCGGCTCGACCATGGGCGGCTGGTACGCGCCCTGCGGCCTCTACCGGCCCGAGGAATTGGGCGGGCTTCCCGCGACGAAATTCATCGAGGCGGTGAAGGCGGAAGGTTCCATCTGCAACCCCGGGACGCGGGTGCCCCTCCACCTCCATCCGCTCTTCAACTCATTGGACGTGTACGGTGACGGGAAGCCGACCTGCATCGCCTTCGCCGAACGCGACGTGCGCCAACACAAGGGCAGCTTGCCGGTGACCGAGTCCCTTCCGGAGCGCGTCTTGCGAATACCATGGTTCAAGCGATTCTGCCCGAATATCATCGAACAACACGCCGCCGCGTATCGCAAGGTCGCGGAGAACGCGACGGCATTGTTGTAGCCGCTATACTTCGGAGGATGTGGATGGACGTCTACGCACACATCAATTTCTTTGAGTCAAAATACCCGCGACTCAACTTCTCCCTCGACCGGGTCTTTGCGATGGCGGAGGAGATGGGGTATGACGGCCTCGAAGTTCGCGCTCCGGCCAATGACGTGCCATACACCGTCGAGGAGGCAGGCGGGCTCGCTGAGAAGCACGGGCTGAAGGGCGTGACCTTCGGGTTCTACGCTGAGGCGATGAGCGACGGCCCCGTCCTGCTCAAGGCGGAGACGGCTCGATTCACCGAGTGCATCCGAGCGGCCGCCGCTATCGGCACACGGTATCTTAATTGTCAGACCGGCGGGCTGCGGCCAGCGGGCGCCAGTTCGTATGCAGCGACCGGCTCCATTGTTGCCACAGCGGCGCAGTTTGAGCAGGCCGTGGCGCTTCTGCGCGCCGCGGGCGCAGTCGCCGCTGAGGAAGGCGTGACACTGTGCCTGGAGACACACCCCGGCATCCTCCACGACCGCGCGAAGGCGACCAAGCGGCTCATTGACGCGGTCGGCATGAAAAGCGTCAAAGTCAACCTGGACTGGGTCAACATCTGGCTTATCGGCGAAGAGACGGAAGAGGCTGCGCTGAACATTCTCGGACAGGACGTCTGCTACGTTCATCTCAAGAACGGGCGACGGCTCGGGAACGGAGCGTTCCTGCCCACAACGCTCTACGACGGAGCCATAGACCTGTTCAACCACCTGAGAACGCTCCGCAGGCGGGGTTTTGACGGCATCATCGTTGCCGAACTTGCCGGAGGGGGCGACGGCCGCTACTTGGCACGCCGCAATGCGGAGTACCTGAAGGACGTTCTTTCAGCCCTGTCCCGCGAAACCTGCGCCGAACTTCCTGCGAGGAGCGAAGATGCTATCCTTTCCTGAGATGATGAGAGTTGTCGCCGAAACGCACCCTCCGCAAATGCGCTACCAGGGGGACGATTCGCCGGAGTCTTTTGCCGACTGGCAGAGGCAGTTCCGCGCCAAGTTGAACGAACTCAGGGGTGAACCGCAGGCCAGGCCGCCTGCGCGTGTGGAAGTTCTCGGCGTCACGGCATTGAAGGATCACACGCGTGAGCACGTCGTCATTGACTCCGTTCTGGGGACAAAGATTCCTGCGTACGTGTTGGCGCCCAAAGGCAAGCGCGGGAAACGGCCAGGCGTCCTGGCGCTGCACGGCCACGTGCGAGGCGGGAAGGAACCTACGGCTGGCGCGGGACCCACGCTTCCGAAGTATGTTCCCTGCGACTACGGCCTCGCCTCGGTCCGCGCGGGTTTTGTGACACTTTGTCCGGACTGGTGGGGATGGGGCGAGCGTAGCGACCGGGGATTCACCCTGAGAAGACGCGACCCCTGTGACACGAAATTCGTCGCGCTGCAGAAATACGGAATATCCCTTCTCTCCGTCATGATCAGCGACGGCTTGGCGGCGCTTGATGCGTTGATGTCACGACCGGACGTGGACGCCAGGCGCGTCGGAGTGATAGGCAATTCCCTCGGCGGGCGGATGAGCATGTGGCTGGCGGCGCTGGACCCGCGGCTCCGGTGTGCGGTGTGCGCAGGCTGCTTCAATTGCTTCCGGGAGCGGTCGCTGAAATTGATCAGTTGCGGGGCGCAGTGGCTGCCGGGCTTGCTGCAGTGGGGAGACGTGGAGGAAATATTCTCCCTCATCGCGCCCAGGTCGCTGATGATCATGTCGGGAAATCAGGACACGGGCACCTTGGACCGTGAGCACGCCGAGCGAATGACGCCGGTCATCGAGCGCGCCTATCGCGTCACGAAGGCGCAGGAGAAGCTGACGTTCTACGAATTCGACGGCGGCCACTACATGGATCAGAAGCCAGCCATGCAGTGGCTGAAGCAACAACTCGGCGCTGGCGATAGAACGCCATGAAGAAGAGGAGGTTCCAGATGTCATGGTCGGCCTGGGCGACGGCGGGGGTGATGGCGTTAGGACTGGCGGTCGGCGCAGCGAAGGGCCAATCTCTTGAGGAGACCGCGAAAATGGAAGCGGCTGCTGAAAAGCTGTTCGACGGCTCGCTGGTGTCCGGCACAACGCCGGCTATGCAAAGCTACTTCAAGCGGCATCAGCCGATGGACTGGGGTGGGTCCAACTCCGGCAACTTGAGCGAGTTCAACACTCCCGAGTTGGCCGCGCGGCGGGCCGCCGAAATCAGGGCAGCCGGTTACACCTCGGCCATGATCAACGGCCTGCATTTCCAATTGAACCACGTCGCCAGGCGCGACCAAATCATGAAATTCACGCGCATCGTCGCGGACGCCTGTCATGCCGAAGGACTCAAGGTCTTAATGCATTTCGACTTCACTATCTTCTACCAGCCGGCTTACCCGTTGCTTTTTGAGCACCCCGACTGGGCCCTGCAGGACTTGCGCGACGGCTCCCACACGCGCTGGTGCTGTATCAACAATCCCAATTATAGGGAGTTCTACGGGGGGTACGTTGAGGCGCTCGCGCAGGCCGGCGTTGACGGCTTTCAGCTTGACGAAACTTCCTTTCACGACCAGCTGCCGGTCTATTGCGGCTGCGAGTATTGCCGCGAGAAGTTTGCGAAGGAAACAGGTTACCGCTTCCCCGAACACTGGGATGAAGCGGTCGTCAACAACCGGTCGAATCCGCTCTGGCGGCTATGGCAGGAGTGGCAGAAGAAATGTATCGTGGAGTTCAAGGCTTTTCTTCTGGGGCGGGCCCGTGGAAACGAACGCGACATCGTGATGCTGGACTACAACACTGTTATCTATCGTTCCAGTGTCCGCGTCTACGACATTGAGCACCTGGCGCGTGTGTGCTTCGTTGGGACCGAGGGTAGCGACCTCGTCTTCCCGGCCGCGTTCAATTTCTTTGCCCAGTACCGGATACTCTCCAGCTTTGCGCGGGAATATGGCAAGCCAGCCTGGGTACATGGTGAGTCGAACACCGCAGAAGAGGCCGAATTCGCGGCATTTTTGACCGCCCTGACGGCCAACGGCACCGCTTGGATGAAGGCAAAGGTCTTCACTTGGCCACACTGGCCAGAAGCGCGCGCCTGGAGCGAGCCGGTGGCGGACGTGGGGATACTTCTGGTTCCGGCCACGCGCGACGGCGAAGTGCTCCAGGGTGACCTTCACTCTGGGGAAACCCACGGCTGGTGCGAGGCATTCGGTGTTTCCGGCATCCAGTTTGAGCTGATCCCCTGCCAGCGTGTCAGCCTATCCGAACTCCGCAAGTACCGGGCGCTGGTCCTTCCCCATGCGGTCAACATGTCGCTGAAACTGGCCTCGCTCGTTGGCGACTACGTGGCCGAGGGAGGGGTCGTCATCGTCACCGGCGTGCCGGGTCGGAACGGGTGGCTCGGCGCGCCGTTGGGAGAGAACGCCTTCTTCCGACGGATGGGACTCTCGGAGATTGTTGCCGCCGACACGATGACCTACATCAACCCTGCCCATTACCGCGCGGACTCTACGACCGGTGGCGCAGACCGTCCGCTTACACTTGCCCCCGGCCGCCTTTCGGGCTGCGCCGAACGGATCACCATGCTCAATAGCTATCGGTTCAACGTCTCATTGGACAAGGGCACGCGACCTGAGACCATGGCTACGTTTGAAGACAATGCGCCCGCCGTGCTCTCCATTCCTTCGGGCAAGGGGCGATACATCTACCTCGCGTTCCTGCCCGGCCACGTGATCCACCAGCCCCGACTGCAGCAGAATTACATCTGGGGCCGCTACCTCCAGCCGGAGGTTGTCGGGCTGATGCGCGCCGTTGCGCAGGAGGCGACTGGCGGTCGGGACCGCGTCGCCGTCGAGGGGCAGGGGTTGCTTAGCGCCGCGTATCAAGACGGGAACCGCCTGTGGGTGCGGATGCTGAACGTGTCCGGTGTCAATTTGCCCTACGGGGAGAAGATCGGCGTCCGCGACCCACGGTATCCGGAGCTTGGGCCGATCCGCATCCGTGTGCGGATGCCGGTGAAAGCTGCCGCGCAGTTCATCAGCCCCGACCGCGCAGACGCGCTCAGTCTGCCGGTGACCGTTGAAGACGGAGAATCCGTGCTTACCGTGCCGAGCGGGGCCTTTCGCAGGTTCGCCTTTGTCAGGCTGGAGGTGACGCAATGAATAGCCGGCCAATTGCTCTGTTCACAGCCACGGTATTTCTTCTTACGGGGGTCACTACGATGTTGGCCAATGGGCAACAACCGTTCAGCGTCAGCCCTGACGAGGGATTCGCAGTCAAGCTCAACGGCGTGGTCATCGCTACGCTGAAAGACCCGTGCGCTGACCCTGCGGCCAAGTTGACCCCCGAGGCGAATGGCTTCACGGTGCTGGGAGCGGACTTGCGCAAGGAGTTTGCTTTGTTCGAGAATCGCATCGAATACACTTTCGACTTTGCACTTCCCGCACCCGCCGCACAGACGCTCTCCATCTTCCTGCCGCTTCCAGAAGACGCAACGGCGACCGTTACTCACGGTATGACCGATATTGCGCCGCCGCCGAAAGAGTCTTTCGCGGGGGGAAACCAGACAACCCAGGGTAAGTCAGTTTCTCCGTTGCGGTATATCACCGTAAAGAGCGAAAAATCCTCTTTCTCCGTGGACACGCAACCGATGGGCGCCTGTGGTGAAGACCGGTCCTACGCTGAGACCCCCCTGAGAATCTTCAGATGCCGCCGGTCGTCCGAAGGCTTGGAGATCTCGGCGGCTATTCCTGCAGGGTACGTCGGTTACCCGGCGCATCTGAAAGGGAAGGTCATCTTCTACGTCGACGCGCGATCCTTTGAGGAGGTGCATCCCTTTGCCTATGCATTCCATTATGGCGCATTGGAGAGATATCTTTCTCTTGACTTCACGGACCGCAAGCCGCGGCGCAAGACCGATCCGACGCCCACGGCGGCGCAACCGTACTCCAGCGAGAGAAAATACGGATGGTTGAGCGACCCCGCCGCGCTCGTCGTCCGGTCCACTTCGCTGCCGACTTCCGTCCATGGTGCGTTCATCACTTCGGATCACCCGGCGAAGTTCCGAATAGACGCCCCCGCCGGCTACTACTACCTGACGCTGAACTTCGGTAACGCCGACGGCCCCACCGGGCCGCTACGCGTTAGAGTCAACGGCGAGGAACGCCTTTCCCGGGTTCAACTCGACAAGGGCAGGTTCAAGAACGAAAGCCTTCTGGTCAAGCTCTATTCTCCACCGATGTTACTGGAACTGGAAGGACTTGACGGAGCGCCCTGGCTTCTGAACGGACTGATCGTGGAACCCCTTGGCACGCTCAACGAGGATTTTACCTTCACCAGACCGTGGTGGCACTTCAAGCATGAATCGGCAATCCAGAGCTACTGATCGGCCCGGATGGGATAAGAAGGACGCAATGGCCAACACCATCCTCCTCATGGGAGATGAGCACAATCCGCGCTGTTCCTCGGTCTATGGCCACCCCGTTGTCCGCACCCCAAACATGGAACGACTGGCCCGCCGGGGTGTGGTGTTTGAGAACGCCTACTGCGCCTCGCCGCTCTGCATTCCCAGCCGCTCGGCTCTCATGACCGGACGAAGGGTGCATGAGATTCAGGCTTATAGCAACTGCGTTGTTGGCCCCAAGGCCGATATTCCTTCCTATGGTCGCCTCTTGGCGGAGCGTGGCGTTCACACAATGTATGTCGGGCTGTCTCAGGCATACGACAAGGCCGAGCGCCTCGGTTTTTCGAGTGTGGTGCTCCCAATGGACAAGCCGCCGCCCGGCGACGTCAATATCTCGCGCAACCCTCTGAGAATCCGCCGTGGCGCGGCCCGGCTCGCTGACATGTTTGGCCCGACGGAGGATCCGTTCAAAGACGACATGGAGCGCATGCGCGTTGCGCTGAAATGGATTAACTCCGAAGCGCGGCGCATGGCGAGTCCTTGGCTCCTCTGCATTGACCTTGAGAAACCGCACGTCCCCATGTACGTCACCCAAGAATTGTGGGACGCCTATCTGGAGGGCGGCGACCTCTCCCTTTATGGGATGGAATGTGAAACCGCCAGGCACCCATACTCCCGTGACCTCCGCGCACATTTCGAGACCGAGATGTTCACCGAGACGCAAATGCGGGGACTCCGGCGCGGATACCTCGGGTGTGTCACCTTCGTGGACGCGCAACTGGGCCGCATCATGCATGCCTTGGAAGCGGCGGGGCTGACTGAAACCACCAATCTCATCTACAGCGCAGACCACGGCGAGATGCTGGGCAAGTTCGGACTCTGGTGGAAATGCGCATTGTACGAAGACTCCGTGCGCGTTCCCTTGTTGGCGGCCGGACCAGATTTCGCCCGGAACGAGCGCATCGCAACGCCGGTGGGCCACCTTGACCTGCATGCCGCCCTCTTCAGGGCCTTCGGCATGGAACGCCCCCCGAAAGCGCACGGTATCGCCCTTCAACAAATGCCGAAGGACGATCTTCAGCACGTGGTCTTTTCCGAGTACCACGGCCATGGCACTCGCTCCGGCGCCTACATGATCCGGCAAGGCGATTGGAAGCTGATCTACTACATGGCGGCGCCGCACCAACTTTTCAACCTTCGGAAAGATCCCGATGAACTGGACAACCGTTACAAATCAGAGCCGCGCAGGGCCGCCCAACTTGAAGCGGAACTGCGCAAGATTTGCGTCCCCGAGGTTGAGAACCTGAAGGCGCACGAGTTTCAGGAGAACCAATTGAAATCCTTGGGCATGCTGTAAAACGCAACCGATGGACCATTGCTCTGCGCGGCTTGCCAAATAGGGCTATAACTCATGGCAAATCGTATTGAACTGACATGGTCGTTGATGCACCCGACCGAATTGAATTGTAGCTACATGCGAAGGGCGGCGGCGGAGGCGGATGCGTTTGATGTAGATAGCTTCGAGATATGCGGCCCCTGTCACACCCTGTATGGGGGGATCGACGGGGCGATTCTGTTCCAGGCCTATTCGTCCGTAGTGCAAGGGCGCGACCGCGGGGCTGTGGAACGCCATGTGCAGAAGCTGCGCGAGATTGTCGCCATCGCGCACGGAATCGGGCGCCCCGTGTTCTACTGGCATCGCGAGGTGACCGTGCCGACGGGGATGATTGATGCGGTACCTGAGTTGCGCGATGGGCGCGGAGAGTTCGATCTGCTCGGCGAATCGTACCGTCAACTGCTGCGCGATAAGATAGCCGAGTTTTTCGAAGTTGTGCCGGGCATGGACGGCATCGTTCTCACGCTGACAGAGGCGGACTATTCGGCTATTCATAATTCTGATGCGCGTCGTTACCCTCCGGCGGAGGTAGTGCGGCGCATTGCGGAGACCTTCGCCGAGGAATTGAAGCCGCGCCGCAAGCGGTTCATTCTGCGCTCATTCGGCTCCATTTCACAGGATTACGAGGATATCCTGGCCGGCGCAGCGCAACTGGCGAGAACTCATGAATTCGAAATTGAGACAAAGATCACGCCATTCGACTTCTCTCCCTTCCTGCCGGAGAACCCGTACCTGAACGTCATTCCCGGCTTGGGCTTGGCTGCTGAGTGCGATACGTTGGGCGAGTTTCTGGGCGCGGGTCGCCTGCCCGCGGCCAACGTGGAGCGCATCGTGCGCGATGTCGCCTTCGCTCGTTCGCGCGGCGTGACACGCTTCGCCATCCGCATAGACCGCGGTGGGCGCAACATTCTGGACAGCGCCTATGGTGTCAACGCCCTGGCCTTCTCCCGCGCCATCCGCAACCCGGATGCGCGCACCGAAGACATCTGGCGCGAATGGGCCGATGCCCGCTGGCCCGGCGTTCAGCAACGGATGACTGATCTCATGCGCAACGGCCTCGACGTGGTGAAGAAATCGCATTTTGTTGACGGGCACGTCATCTTCCATATTAACCCGCCCTCCCCGGATATGAAATGGCTCAAGGCCGGTGGCATCTTCTCCGTCTTCATGCCAGACGTGGCACTGAATAACCAGCGGTACAATTGGGGCATCCTACACAACCGCGTTGCGCCAACCCGCGAGGCGGTCTTGCGCGAGAAAGACCGGGCGGTTGAGCTGGCAGAGGAAGGGCTGCGGGAGTTACAGGCGTTGAGAGCGCAATTAACGCAAACGGAATTTTGTCGCGCCGAGGAATTGTGGCGAAATGCGGAAATCGCCGCGCGGCTCGTCCGCGAATTATGCCGTTGCATTTGCGCATATTTCGATGACATGGCGGCCTTGCGCGACGACGCGCCCACCTTGTATCGAGCCGGCGTTGCCGCGCGTGGAGAGTTCGGAAAATTGCTTAGTGAGACCGAATTGTCGGCCATCGAGGCACAAAGCGCCGGGCCTGTCCGCAATGACGTAGAGCACGGCATGTTACGCAATCGGAAAGACCGGATCGAGGATACGTACGCTCGCCCGCTGTGGGCCTTGATCGTTGTGCTGCGCGCGGAGTTCCGCGCCGAGTTTGCCGCGCGAGGCGAGTGGTTGGAAATGCCTGACTTGGTGGATTACGTTGTTTGCGGCGGCCTCACCGACGAATGGCGTGTCGAAAAGTACATGCATGGCTCGCAGAGTCTGCTGCATAATGGCCGCCCAGTGCGCATCGCCGGCAATGGCGTTTTTCCTAACGGATACCTCCAATACCAATTGAAGCGCTCAGCGAACGGGGGCCGGCTGCTGGCAAGGGCGGTCTTGGACAAGGCTGCCCAACTGCGTGTGGCAATGGACGGCCTTTCGTGTGATGCAGCGCTGTCCCCAAACGGCACGTGTGAACTGTTGCTGCCCGCTTCACCGGGCAAGGACACAGTCTCGGTCCGCGTGGAAAAGAACGGCGCCTCCTACCCTTGGGTCTGCGGCCTGGCCACGCTCGCTGCGCCTCAAGAGGAGGAACTGCAGTTATAGAACAGGCTGCATATAGGCAGTAGCAAGTAAACGATCTTTGAGAGTTGCGCAGGAAACGGTTCTTGTCGCAGGTTCCGCCGGTAGAAGACACTGAGAGGAGGCCGGTCATGGTACGACGAGAGGCTATCTGCTGTGTCGCTATATTGGTCATGGGTCTTGCATGCGGAGGGGCGGCGTGGGGAGGGATCAGCACACACCCGCGCTTCTTTACGACGATTGCCGGTGAAACATCACTTGATCAGAAGAAGAGCGACGCGACCGCAGGCAACATTTTCGGCAAGTCGCCCAAGTCCATAGCCGATGCTGTCATCGCGCAGGCGGATGCCTACTTGGCCAACCGGTCGTTCATGCAAAGCAGCTACCACCTCTTCCACCCTTTCCTGCAACCCTTCCCCCACGACATGGGCAGTTCACTGCACGTGGGTACGGACACCTCCACGAAAGCAATGGCCACATGGGTTCTCCCATCACCCGTCACGCCCGGTTCCACCAGCTACTTGGTGGAGTTCGAATACTACTACGAGAACCCTGCGGAACAAGAGAATTTCTACGTCTTTTCCTCATACACAACCGCCACTGGCTATACTCTCATCCGGCTCATGCAAACCGGAGACAAGCTTTCCACGAACGACGCCGCCGATGTCGCGACGCTCACGAAGGGCGTCTGGCACCATATCGCTATCGAGGTCATGGCCGACAGGTACGACCTGTACGTGAACGGCGAGTTGAAGCGCTCCAGCACAAGTTTCCAGGGCGGCAACTCCAGCCTTGTAGCGCTGGGCGCAGTGGGCGATATCGGAAGTTCAGATCCGACCTTCCGGGGCCAGGGCTGGTGGGACAATTTCAGGGTCAGCCGCGGTCCCGAGATAATCTACAGTCAGTTCATCAATGACGGCCTGACTGGATGGGACCTGATAAGCCCCGCCAGCACGGATGCTACCATCCGGCCGCATGAAGGCATGGGATCTTCCTGGACGGGGATCGGCACGGATCTGAAAGACCGCATGGCGGCGGTGTCCATCGCCTACGTGCTGACCCAGGACACGCAATACAGCGATTGGCTTAAGCCCGTGCTCACGTCTATCACCGATGGGGGTTGGGACTTGGACGTATGGGCCGATCCCGACGATGCGGCCGACGTGAGCCTGTTCTGTTTTCATGTCTGTCGAGGTGTTGCCATCGGCTATGACAGCATCTTCCACCAATTGAGCGCCGGAGAACAGTCCGTCATCCGTTCCGGCCTGCATTCCAGGGCGCTTGATCCCATGAAGGTCTATTCGGACGACTGGATCACTACCACCACAAACTATTACCCCAATGCCTGGGCCACCCTTAATGCCGCCCAGGGCATCGGGGCGCTTGCCATTCGCGATGAAGTGGACGTCTCGGACCACCTTGCCGATGCGCGCGCGGAGTTGGAACGCCTCTATGAAGAACCCTGGTTCGCCTGTGTGGACGGCGGCTGGCCGGAAGGGATTAGCTACGGAGGCGTCTGCACGAACGATATAATGGAATTCTACTACTTTGATCAGCGCATCACAGACACGGACAACTGGAACAAGTCCTACCTGAGCAACGTCGGACGGTTTCTATATCATGTTCTGACCCCTTCGGGCAACAAGTTCGTCAATTTCGCGGATGCCACGGCTGATCCCAATGTACTGCTCACGCGATATCACGCCGCGTTGGCCATCCTCTGCTGCGTCCGCAACGATACGTACGCCATGAACCTCGTGCCGCGGCTGGGCTGGCAAGCCGACACGCCCCTGGGTTTCATGGCCTTCCGCCACGTTCAGCAGAACGAAGTCCCCTCCGTCGCAAACGAGTCCTACGGACGGAACTTCCGCCAGGCCGGCTGGGCATCCCTGCGTTCTTCTTGGAACAGCGACGCTCTGATGGTGGCCACCCATGCCGGGCTGAAGGTGGGCCATTCCCATCGCGACGAGAACACCATCGTCCTGGCCAAAGGCGATACATGGTTCGCCAAGGACTACGGGTACCACGTCAAAACGCCCCCCGCCGCCGTCAACTACACCTACGGCACCCCCGGCCACAATTTGATCGCTATTGGCGATCTCACCGACGAGGACAGCTGGCAGGATGGCGTTCAAGCCAGCGCGGGCCAGCTGACCGGGTTCTACGTGGACCGCGACTTCGGTATTTCCGCCGGCGACGCGGCGGCGGCATATCCGAACCTCGACGTCTCCACCCGCCGATTGGTGATGGACAATGCCCACGAATACCTGTTGGTCTTTGACGAATATGCCAAGTCCAACGGCGTCACTGCTCCGGCCCATTTTCTGATCCACACTGAACGCGACGGCAGCATGGCTAACTCCGTTGCCGTGAATGGGCGCCACGCCGACGTCGCCGCGGGCGGTTACAACATGGACATGGACGTCCTCGCCCCTGCCAACGGGACCCTTGCCAAGAGGTTCGACACGGCGCAGCCGCAGGTGGCGTACATTTTGGTGAACATGAAGGACGGTTATGAGAACCCGGACAATTACAAGTTGGAAGTCTCCGTCACCTACATCGCCGACGCCGACAGCGTCGTTATTCAGAGCACCCCCACCGGCGGAGTGAACATCGGATCGGTTGTCGGAAGCAGCCAGTGGCGCACGGACACCTACGAAATCATCACCCCTTACAGAGACTATAGGACGCAAACCACCGACATGAATATCATGGTCCAGTTCAACGGCTGGCTGGCGATTTCGACGCTGCAAGTCACGGTCAAGAACCGCGTCGGCGGCCAAACCGTCGCCACGTACACCACCAACGCCGGCGACCAGGACGACACCTCCTACACTGTCCGCTGCCCCGGCATCAGCTTCTACCCCACATCCTGGGACGCGCCGGAGACGTACGACGGCCACACCGTGCGCGTCAAAGCGCCTTCCGTGCTGCTCGATGCGCAGAACCCCGATGAACCCGACTCTGGAAGGTTTCTGGTCAGTCTTTGCACCCAGGCCCTCGACTCTACCACCCCCTACACCTATTTCAACGGCGGCTCCGATCACAATGTCATCATCAAGGGTTCCAGCGGCGACGTCTCCCTCGTTCGCCTGCATGCCGCGCCCGGCGACCTAGGAGTGGAGTTCTCCAAACCGGACTACATCTGCCAGGCCGGCGATGCTAATGACAATGTGGAGGCATCCCACAATCCCGGCGTTTCCTTCCACACCGCAGGATGGAATACCCCCGCCTCCGACAGTCTGTTCGGCTACACGCGTTCCTCGCCCTCGGCCTATGCCCTTTTCTTCGTAGGCCTCCCCAGCACGGACGACGTGTACAAACTATCCATCGTCTACAAGGCAAGCAGTTCCGGTCGTTTTCGGCAGTACATGGATACAGCATACAAAGCCCGCGCTGAGGTCATCGGCGACAACAGTTACCATACCGCCATTTTCTATGCCGTCCCACCCTACACGGACATGTCGGGCTTGACCGGCACCCAACTCCGTTTCGATATCAACGCGCCAATCACCATCGCCCGCTTTTACCTCGAGCGAGCGGAATGCAGCGACGCCTGTGACGCGGGCGGGGCTGATGACGACAACGTTGATCTGCACTCTCCGGGCATCAGTGTCTACCCGGCCGAGTGGGGCAGCCCAACTACCGTCAATTACTACTCTGCGCGCGTTGCCTCTCAGGCCAACGCGAAGTTCTTCGTCAATATCAATCCCAGCGACCAGGACAAGCACTACTATGTTGAAGTGACGTACCTGGCCGCCGCCGACCTGACCTGTGACCAGTACACGAACAGTGACTACAAGACGCTGGCTACGCTGAAAGGCGACGGCACGGTGAGAAAGGCCGTGTTCAACCTTGATCGCGACTATCGTGATTACGCGACGAATGGCAATGCGCTTACCAATGTTCTTCTCAGGTTCAGCGGTCCCGTGACGCTGATGGACCTGGCTGTTACGGGGGACTCAATGTAGGCTGATTCATTCGCAGCACGGAAATATTCCCATGGACCGAATAGCATTGAAGAGTCATGGGGGCATGCCCCCATGACTCTAGCACCATGATTTGTGCCGTGAACCGGGGCTGATTGCCGGTCGAGGCTGACGCGGCACGCCAGTAGAAGAGCGAACGACGGCGCGTGTAGTTGAGCGAGACTATGAGGAATGCGAAGTCATGACGAGGGTTCCTTATCAGGACATGTTTAACGAGTTCCTGCGTGTTCTCCTTACGCGTGGATTCCGAAGAGACCGCGCCGAACTCTGCGCCCGATTGTTCGCCGACGCAAGCCGTGACGGTGTCCCCTCTCATGGACTGAATCGTTTCCCTGCTTTCATTGACGACATCCGGCAAGGGAGAGTCAAAGTCCACGCCGAGCCGGTCCTGGTGGAAAGCTTCGGCGCCCTGGAGCGCTGGGACGGACAACAGGGGCCGGGACCGCTCAATGCGCGTTTCTGCATGGGCCGGGCCATTGAACTGGCGCGGCAGGAAAGTATGGGTTGCGTCGCCCTGAAGAACACCAACCACTGGCAGCGCGCGGGGAACTATGGGTGGCAGGCGGCCGAAGCCGGGTGCATCGGGATCTGCTGGACCAACACGATGCCTCTTATGCCGCCCTGGGGCGCCAAGGAATGCCGCCTGGGAAACAACCCGCTAGTCATCGCGGTTCCGCGTCCTCGGGGGCACGTGGTTCTGGACATGGCAATGACGCAGTTCTCCGGCGGCAAGGCGCAGACCTACCAGAGGAGGGGCGAGTTGCTACCGTTGGAGGGCGGATATGACCATGAGGGGAACCTCACGCGCGATCCGAACGAAATCGCGGAATCACGGCGCCCATTGCCGATCGGCTACTGGAAAGGTTCGGGCTTGGCGCTCATGCTCGACTTGGTAGCCTCCCTCCTGTCCGGTGGACTGGCAACGCACGAGATAGGCAAGCTTGATGATGAGACGAGCGTGTCGCAGATGTTCATAGCTTTCGACCTCGCGCGTCTTGCGCCAGGCTCCCTTGCAGAGCGGGTTGTCAATGACGTAGTGGATAGCGTCCATGCCGCGGAGCCGGCTGATGAAAACAGCAAAGTTCTCTACCCCGGCGAGAAGGCGCTGGCCGAGCGGCGCGAGAACCTGGAACGCGGCATCCCCGTCGAGCCTTCATTGTGGCAAAGCGTAAGAGAACTGAGAGATACGATTCCAGTATGCGCCGCAGGTGCCCCTCGTTCAGGATGATCACGTGATCGAGACGCTGCAAGGAGACCTGTACCGAACGTACGGCCTCCTCCAGTTCCGCGAGTTACTCGCGGGGAACCTGTTTTCCCGCCAACGCTTCGCGGAGTTGTATAGAGGTGACGGTGTAGATTCCGAGTTGTTCCAAGCTAGCGATTTGGCCCGCGGTGCAAACCAGGCCCGCTTTGGTCTCATGTGTCTCCATGCCAGTGGTGCAGTCACGGACTAAGAGCACTTCATAGCCCCGAAAGTACATGGGATAGGTACCATAGTCGCGCAGGACGATGCAGGCATTGGTGTTGAAACCCACATAGAAAAGAAACAAGAGACCGCGCTGGGTACAAAGCCGGTGCAATTCCTCCCCCTGCAGGACCACGGCCTCGTCGCCCACGGGCCGAACCGCAGGATGGAAGTCGCGCAGGTTCTGGCGGTGGCTGTTTCGTTCGGCATCCTGAGGTTCGTGCGGCCGAGCAAACTGAGCGTAGGAGCCGGTCTTCCGGCGAAACTCCGGGGGCGGCCACATCCGAGAGTTCGGCCACAACGGCTGGGGGTCCTCGTCCGGCATCAGGTTGACCCAGTTGGGGTGCTTCTGTGCCACCGGCCCCGCCGGGGCATGAATTACTGGCAAGCCGGCTCGGCGCCAGACCTCCAACAAGGGTGCTATTCTGTGGACCGCAATGTCTTCGATGCGCTCCATAGTATCGCGGGCGAAATGGTAGTTCCATACGTCCAGCGAAACTAGTGCCGCTTGCGACAGCGGGATCTGCCAATCCAGCTCGCCGTAGCGGAAGTTCTCTTCGGCCGACTCGACCCCCGGATCGGTGTAGAGACGGAAATACCTAGGACGAATAGACAGGAAGCGAGTTTCCGTGGGTAGGGCGGGGTTGTTCATCCTCTTCTTTGACCATTCCTGCAACAGGCGCAGGATCCTCTACCGTTTGAAATGTGATTTGCTGGGGACGAACAAACAGGGTATCCCCTAGCCTCCTGATTGACTGCCGCTACGCCGATACATCAGGGTCTGCTGCGTTGGGGTGGTCAAGGAAGGGACGGGTGCCGCTGCACCATGGAAAGCTGATCTTCACGTCCCTTCGATTCACACCGTGCGCCCCAACTCGTACTGTGGGGGCAATATAACTGCGAATCTACGGGCTGTCAAGCGTTGTCTCACTCACGGTAGTGTCAAATCTTGTGTGTAATTTTGAAGTGGGCATATCCTCACTGACGATCAAGCCGCTTCGGCGGCGAGCATGAATTCCTTACAGGTCTTTCCGGCCCGTTTTTCATTGAGGAAGCGGAAGAGGCCGTAGATCATGCGGTCAAGGCTCCTGTCGTTGACGAAGCAGCCGATGGAACGGGTGCGGCGGCGGACTTCGCGGAAGCAGCGTTCGATGGCGTTGGTGGTGCGAAGCATCCTCCAGTGGGATTTGGGCATCGAGTAGAAGCTCAGAAGACTTTCGATGTCCCTCTCCACGCAGCGCACGGCTGAAGACTCTCGATCCTTCCACTCCAGCGCCCAAGCGGCAAAAGCGGCTTCGGCCCCGGCGCGGCTGGCAGCGGTATAGACCTTGCGCAGCGCTTTGAGGCACTGGGTTTGGCGGGCTTTGCGGACTCTTGACAGGACATTGCTCATCTTGTGAAACCAGCAGCGCTGGCGGCGGCTCTCCGGGTAGAAATCATCGAGGGCCGCCAACAGACCTCTACCGCCATCGCTGACCACCAACTGGACGGCTTGGCCGATCAGTCCACGCTGGCGCAGGCTTCCCAACAACCGCCGCCAGCCGGCCTCAGCCTCGGAGTTTTCCAGCCCGTAGCCGATCAACTCTTTGACTCCCTTGGCGGTGACCCCGTAGGCGACCAGCACCACCTTGCGCGTGCGCTCGGTCAGCTTCCTGAACAGCCTTGGTGGAGAGCGCCGCTTCAGGGCGGTGCGCGGTGCGCACCTGGGATTCCATCGAAGAACAGGTACAGGTAACGGTCCTGTAAAGGGCGCTGGTGGAACGCCTGCACCTGGTGGTCCCATTCGCGCGCCAGGCGGCTGACCTGCCCCGGCGAGATCGGCAGGCCCAGCAACCCGTCCATGATCGGCCCGATGCTGCGCACGCTGAGTCCTTTCAGAAACATCTCCACCACCTTCTCCTCCAAAGCCCCCTTGGTACGCTTCATCTGCTCGGTCAACTCGCGAATCAATGAACGCTTGCGGCAGCGCGGGATGCGCAACCCTTGGATACGCCCGATGGCCGTTTGAAAATGCTTCCGTTCAGAAATTCCTCGGGTTTGTTCAGGCGAGCGGAAAAGGGTCAACCTCAGATCGACGACGACTCCAGCAACTTGAGCGCTTCCGCATGCGCCTTGCTGGTGGAGGCGTAAAGAGTGTCCTCGGCCAGGAAGATGCGTTGTTCGCCGATGCGGTGTGTCAGGCCGGTCTTGTCCAGCAGCCGCTTCAGCGGGGGACTCACACCGCACAGAAGAACCTGCCGTCCATCCGCGAGCGCTTTCTCAGTGAAGTCTTCGACCACTTCAAACGCAGAGACATCAACCACGTTGACCCGCTTCAGCCGGATGACATAGATCGTGGCGTCAGTCTGTTCACGAACCATACGTAGTTGATCTTGCAGGCTATCCGCTGAACCAAAGTATAGGTCTCCATCGAGGTGGATGATTGCCACCGGTGAGTGCTCGTTGAGGGGACTTTCCCCTCGCACCGAGAACTCGCGGAATGTGCCCCCATGCTGCCGCAACAGCTTGATCCTGACTTCCCCCGTGTTCCAGACATGGACTAAGACGGAGATCGTGATGCCGGTCAGAATCGCCCGCTCCAGGTCCGGCATGAGCACCGTCGCCCCGATGGTGATCCCCATCACCACCATGTCGTAGCGGCTGGCCTTGATAGTTCTCCCGATGGCATGCTGATCCACCATGTTGTACGCCACGACCACGATGACCGCCGCCAGGGCAGCCAGTGGAACGTACCGGGCATAGGAGGCGAAGAAGACCAGCGCGATGGCCACGAGAATGCCCGACAGGATGCCCGACATTTTGCTCCGGACACCGGCATTGTAGTTCACGGCAGAGCGCGTGAAAGAGCCGGAGGAGGGCATGCCGCCGAACAGGGAATTGGCCAGGTTCGCGATCCCCTGGCCGATGAACTCCTGGTTGGGCTGAATGCGCTGCCCCGAGGAGAGCGCAATGGACTTGGCGATGGCGATGGCCTCGACCAGCCCGACGATGGCGAGTCTGAGCGAGGCGCCATGCCCGCCGCCGCAGGTCTGCCCGGCATAAATCGCAGTAGCGACGCCTCTTGGGAACTGGCGCGCGGCAACGATTGCACAGCCCAGGCGGAACGGATTCGGCGCTTGGACTACCGGACCCTGCCATGATTGCGCACTTGGAGCAGCGTCCGCAGCACTGGACTTGTCCGTTCACGTTTCCGCTCCCTGACGCTTGCAGCGCCATTTGGGCTTCACCAGCCATCGGAACTCACCTCCTTACCCGCACGTTGCGGCAACACATAGGAACGATGACATCTTCACGCACCTACGACCCGTTGGAGATCAAGTCGAGCGCCTTGCCTCGGTAGCTGCCAGCGTCGTGTCAACCATTCGCCGAGAACGCTATGAATTGCCTGATAGCAGGCCCCCGCTATGTACCTGCGACAACTTCGGTAGCGAGCGCACCAGTTGATCTCATCTGAGAGTGCCTGTATTGGTTGCAGACACCTTCACCATCGCCACAATCCCTGCCTTAATCGCCAGCGGCAGGTTTGGCCAAGCCGTGACAACGGAGGCCAAGTCGGGTAGTTCTTGGTCGAGAAACGACAAGCAATCCAACAAGCAGTCTGCGGACTGTGCGGAAGGCCTTGTATTTACGGCCCCATTCCGCGATTGCTTACCGGTCTTGAAAACCGCTGAGTCGAAAGGCTCCGGGAGTTCGAATCCCTCTCCCTCCGCCAGTCTTCTCGCGGACGCCTCAATGCTCCCGAGTTCGCGTCCACTTCAAGGCTTTGCCCTACTCGGCCAGGAACTTTCGGAGCAATGCAATTCTCGTCGCTATGTGACGCCTCTGCTTCTTTACGTTCTGTTTCGCCGTTCTGCTGAAGTTGCACGCTGGATTGTCTGAAATCAAGACGTCAAGCTCTTTGGATAGTATCTCCAGAAGCGCAACGGACAATCCCCACACCGGGAAGATTTCAACGGTTCCCAAGCCGAGGCGCAGTTTTCGGTGTCCTTTGATCCTTTTCTCTGCCAGCCGTCGCGCTATCTTGCAGTCGGGGCGTCCCTGCCGTCTATGTTGGTGTCTTCTCATCTCTTGAGTTCATGGGGGTCGGTTACGACGGAGTGGATAAGGCGTTGGATGAAACGGCAGGAGAAGCAACAGGCCCTGCGAAGGACTAACGGACCTTCGCAGGGCCTTTCGTTTCGACGGTCTTCTCCGACCGGGAGGATGATGATTACTTCGCGGCCGGTGCGCTGACCAGCTTGAGCTTCATTTTGCAGACCGGGCAGTTGCCGGGCGCGGCGTAGGTCTTGTCCCCTTCGCACTTCATCGGGCAGGCATATTTCGCCGTCGCGGTCGTCACCGCCGCGTCCGCGCGGCGAATGCTCTTGATCAGCATCGTCGTTTGTGGCACGTCCGAAGGCATCGGGCCTTTCGGGCCGGTCGCGACGGCGCGGATCTTGTCCACGACGTCCATCCCGTCGGTCACCTTGCCGAACACGCAGTAACCGAAGCTCCGCGGATCCTCTCCCCGGTGGTTCAGGGACTCGTTGTCCACGGTGTTGATGAAGAACTGCGCCGTGGCGCTGTCCACGACGTTGGTGCGCGCCATCGCGATGGTGCCGCGTTTGTTGCCGACATCCGCGCGCGCCTCGTTCTTGATCTGATCGTGGGTCGCCTTCTGCTGGAAGTCGGGCGTGAAGCCGCCCCCCTGGATCATGAAGTCCTTGATGACGCGATGGAAGATCGTGCCGTCATAGAACTTCTCATCCACGTACGCGAGGAAGTTCTGCACCGTCTTGGGCGCTTTGTCCGCGAACAGCTCGACCTTGATGCTCCCCTCCGACGTCTCGATAACGACCACGGGATTGGCCACGGGGGCCTCCTTCTGTTCTTCGGCGGCCCACACGGAGCCGCATGCCAACAGGCCGATCGCCAGGCCGGCGACCTTCTGACGCCACTGCAACATGATGATTCCCTCCATCCATAAATCTCCGCCTTCGGCGGACAAGCCCGCCACACGCCGACGGAACGCAATCCGGCCCCAGCCGGACGGCTCACGGTAACTAGAATGTAGCCCAAAGACGGGACGGAAGCAATGCATGTGCGTTGTGGCCACAGGTAGGGGCGTAGCATGCTACGCCCCTACAACGGATGGCGGTTCCATGCCCACAGCGCAAATGCCTCTTCTTGGAACGGGATAGCGAAGATTACGGGGATTGCGGAGACATGGACGCGGCGACGGAGGGAGCCGGGCCGTTCTCTCAGTTCCCAGTTCTCGCTCGCCTCCCCCGCAACGCTTGCATCTTCCCTCCCCGGCGCATACATTTGTGTTGCCGTATGTAGCGCGGACTATCCCCTTCGACAACTGCTCAGGACCATGAGCAACGTCGAATGGCAAGTCCGCGTCGCGGGCGGAATGCCCGCAGTTTGTTGTAGGGGCAAGGCATGCCTTGCCCTACGGCAACCCTTATGCGGGACCTGGCGGCGGCGTTTGGTAAGCGGTAGGAACGCATGATATCGCGGGTTTGACCCTTTCGACTGCGCTCAGGGCAAGTAACCCGCGCTACACGGTTTCTTCGCGCGGCAGTTGTTTCAGGAGTCGCCCATTGCTCGACGCTGACGAACCGAAACTCTCCCCCCTGCGTCGCGCCGCCGCCTTTCTGGGGCTGAAACGCAGCATCATGGGGATGCTCAGCATGGTCGTGCTCGTCGGCATGGGCGAGCACATGGCCGAGCGCTACCTGCCGATGTACCTGGAGCACCTCGGCGAGGGGATGACCTTCACCCTCATCGCCATCAAGCTCCCCGTGGGGTTGGCCTCCATCGGGCTGCTGGCGTTCCTGGACGACCTGCTCTCCGCGCTCTACTCCTTCCCCGGCGGCTACCTGAGCGACCGCTGGGGGGCCAAGCGCGCGCTCCTGGGCTTCAACGCCCTCTCGATGCTCGGCTACCTCATCGTCATCTTCATTCACACCTGGTGGGCGGTGCTGCTGGGGGCGGCGTTCTTTATCTCCTGGTCGGCCATCTCGCTCCCGGCGACGATGGAGATCATCAGCAAAGCCGTGCCGAAGACCCAGCGCACCATGGGCGTCAGCGTGCAGGCGCTGGTGCGGCGCATCCCCAAGACGCTCGGGCCGTTCGTTGGGGGCGCGTTCATCGGCCTCTGGGGGGTCGCCGCGGGGGTGCGGATCGCCTTCATGTTTGCGCTCGGCCTGGCGCTGCTGGCGATGCTCTTGCAGCAGATCCTCATCGAGGAGGACGCCCCCGCCGACGGCGGCAAGCGCGCCGAGAGGAACCCGTTCAAGCTCTGGCCGCTCATGAGCCCCGGCCTGCGCAACCTGCTGGCCAGCGACATCCTCATCCGCTTTTGCGAGCGCATCCCGGACGTCCTGGTGATCCTGTGGGTCACGCACCAGTTGGTCAACATCGGCGGAATGAGCCTGACGGAGGCGGCGTTCTGGTTCGGCATCCTCTCGGTCATCGAGAACGTCACCGCCGTGCTCTGCTACATCCCCGTCGCGCGCATGGCGGACCGGTTCGGCAAGAAGCCGTTCGTCGCGATCACCTTCGGCTTCTTTGCGCTCTTCCCGCTGGCGCTGCTCTTTTCGCACACGCTCTGGGCGTTCGTGGCGGTGTTCGTCCTGCGCGGGCTGAAGGAGTTCGGCGAGCCGACGCGCAAAGCGCTCATCATGGACCTCGCGCCCGAGGAGCGCAAAGCGGCGATGTTCGGGCTGTACTACCTCGCGCGCGACGTCATCGTCTCCTTCGCCGCCCTCAGCGGCGCCTTCCTCTGGATGATCAGCCCGCAGATGACGCTGCTGGTCGCCTTCGGCTTCGGCGTGATCGGCGCGACGTGGTTCCTCCTGCGCGGGCGAGACGTGAGCGCGCAACGGCAATGACGACGGTATGAACCGCCAAGACGCCAAAATCGCCAAGAACGACAATTCGGAGTAACGAAAGGCGCCTCCTGTTGCATTGTCGTTGACCTGGTCTTCGTTCTTGGCGTCCTTGGCGTCTTGGCGGTTGACTGTCGTTGCCGTTCCCTCAATTGAAAATCCCCCTCCGTTGTGCTATCTTTGGGCCTTCTCTGCGCCCTGTTTTTATCGCGGCGCCCTCCGTTGAAAACGCCGCAATTCTTCGTTTAGAGGAGAGATTCAGATGGCGAAGTATGTCTACTTCTTCGGCGGCGGCAAGGCCGAAGGCAAGTCCGAGATGAAGAACCTGCTCGGCGGCAAGGGGGCCAACCTGGCCGAAATGGCCAACCTCGGCCTGCCCGTCCCCCCCGGTTTCACCATCACCACCGAGGTCTGCACCCTGTACTACAAGAACAACTGCAACTACCCGCCCGAGCTCGCCGCTCAGGTCGAGGAGGACCTCAAGAAGACCGAGAAGGTGATGGGCATGGGGTATGGCGACCCGGTCAACCCGCTGCTGGTGAGCTGCCGCTCCGGCGCGCGCAAGTCCATGCCGGGCATGATGGAGACCGTCCTCAACGTCGGCCTCACCTCGCGCACCATTCCGGGGCTGGTCAAGAAGACCGGCAACGAGCGCTTTGTCTGGGACGCCTACCGCCGCCTCATTATGATGTACTCCGATGTGGTCATGGAAAAGGCTGAGGGCATCGAGCCGGCCGAAGGGGAGGGCATCCGCAAGCAGTTGGATGAACTGCTCGGCGACATGAAGCGCAAGAAGGGGTACAAGAGCGACACCGACCTGACCGTCGAGGACCTGAAGGCGCTGGTCGCGCAGTTCAAGAAGCGCGTCGAGAAAGTGCTGGGCGCGGAGTTCCCGGACGATCCCAAGGAGCAGCTCTGGGGCGGCATCGGCGCGGTGTTCAAGAGCTGGAACGGCAAGCGCGCCGTCTCATACCGCCGCATCGAGGGAATCCCGGATGAGTGGGGCACCGCCGTCACCGTGCAATCCATGGTCTTCGGCAACATGGGCGATAGCAGCGCGACCGGCGTGGCCTTCACGCGCAACCCGGCCACCGGCGAGAACAAGTTCTACGGCGAGTGGCTCGTCAACGCGCAGGGCGAGGACGTGGTCGCCGGCATCCGCACCCCGAACCCGCTCAACAAGGACACCAAGAACGACCAGAACCGCCACCTCAAGTCGCTCGAAGAGGCCATGCCGGACCTGTACCGCCAGGTCAGCGACATCCGCGCGCACCTCGAAGAGCACTACCACGACATGCAGGACATCGAGTTCACCATCCAGGAAGGCAAGCTGTACATGCTCCAGTGCCGCAACGGCAAGCGCACCGGAACCGCCGCGCTCAACATGGCGATGGACATGCTGGCCGAGAAGCTGATTGATGAGGAGACCGCTGTCCTGCGTCTCGACCCGGCGCAGTTGGACGAACTGCTCCACCCCATCGTGGACCCGAACGCGGAGAAGAAGGTCAAGCCGATCGCCAAGGGCCTGCCCGCCGGTCCCGGCGGCGCCGTCGGCCAGATCGCCTTCACCGCCGAGGAGGCCGTCGCCTGGGCCAAGAAGGGCAAGAGCGTCATCCTCGTCCGCGAAGAGACCAACCCGGAGGACGTCGAAGGGATGCGCGCGGCGAGCGGCATCCTCACCGCCCGCGGCGGCATGACAAGCCACGCGGCGCTCGTCGCCCGCGGCTGGGGTAAGTGCTGCATCGTGGGGGCCGGCGCCATCCACGTAGACGCCAAGACCCGCAAGCTCGTCGTGGACGGCAAGAGCTTCAAGGAAGGGGACACCTTCACTCTCAACGGTACCCGCGGATTCGTCTACTCCGGCGCGCTGGCGATGATTGACGCCACCGAGAACCCGCGCTTCCAGAAGTTCATGAAGATCGTGGACACCAAGCGCACCCTGGGAGTCCGCACGAACGCCGACACGCCCGCCGACGCCAGGATCGCCCGCGCCTTCGGCGCCGAGGGGATCGGCCTCTTCCGCACGGAGCACATGTTCTACGGTAAGGGCTCGGACGCCGCCCTCTTTGTCCTGCGCAAGATGATCCTCAGCAACACGCCCGAGGAGCGCGCGAAGGCCGTCAATGAGCTGTTCAAGTACGTCAAGAAGGACATCAAGGCGACGCTGGAAGCCATGGAAGGGCTTCCGGTGACCATCCGCCTGCTCGACCCGCCCCTCCACGAGTTCGTCCCGCAGGGGAAGGAAAAGCAGGCCGAACTGGCCAAGGCGCTGGGCATCACTGCGGCGGCCATCAAGGCGCGCGGCGAGGCGCTGCACGAGTCCAACCCCATGATGGGGCATCGCGGCGTCCGCCTCGGCATCACCTACCCCGAAGTCACCGAGATGCAGGTCCGCGCCATCTTCGAGGCCGCCGCCGAACTGCTCAAGAAGGGCAAGAAGGTCAAGCCGGAGATCATGGTGCCGGTCACCTGCGACGTCCGCGAACTCGATTTCACCAAGAAGATCGTGGACCGCGTCTATGCCGAGGTGCTCAAGAAGTTCAAGCTCAGCGCCATCGAGTACCACTACGGCACGATGATTGAGATCCCGCGCGCCGCGCTGCTGGCCGACCGTATGGCCAAGTCCAGCGAGTTCTTCAGCTTCGGCACGAACGACCTTTCGCAGATGGGATTCGGCTTCAGCCGCGATGACATCGGCGGGTTCCTCGGCGACTATCTGGACAAGAAGATCCTCGATGCCGACCCGTTCCAGACGATTGACCAGGATGGCATCGGCCAGTTGATCGAAATGTCCGTGACGAAGGGACGCGCCACCCGGCCGAACCTGAAGGTCGGCATCTGCGGCGAGCAGGGAGGCGATCCGGCCTCGGTGAAGTTCTGCCACCGGACCGGGCTGACCTACGTGAGCTGCTCCCCGTTCCGCGTGCCGATCGCCCGGCTGGCCGCCGCCCATGCCGCGCTGGAAGAGAAGCGAGCGAAGAAGTAAGAAAGCCGCCAGACGTTATCAAACGCCCGGGAGGAGCAGTGAACCTCCCGGGCGTTCTTGTTTCTGCGGTGGGGGGCAGGGGAATAGGGGGCAGTGTAGGCACGGGCTTTAGCCCGTGCACATGTGGCGGGCTAAAGCCCGCCGCTACACGTACGGGAACAGCACGACGGCCCCGGCTAGCGGCTAGTTCGAATCCTCGCGGAACTGGTGGTACTCCTGCGTGGCGGCTTCCTGGGCGGCGACGCGTGTGGCGTTGATCTCCTCGTACTCCCGCTGCAGGAGCGCGACGATGTCCGGGTCCAGCGCGCGCCCCTCCACTTGCTTCTGGAGCACCCCCAGCGCCTCGTCGCGCGTCATCCCTTTGCGATAGGGGCGGTCCTCCGTGAGCGCGACGAAAACATCCGCCACCGCCATGATGCGCGATCCCACCGTCAAGTCGGAACCGCGCAGGTGGAAGGGATAGCCGGCCCCATCGAGCCGCTCATGGTGCAGCGCTCCCCAGATGCGGGCCGTCTCCAGCGCGTTGATGGGGTACAGGACGCGGTCGGTGTGATAGGTATGACCGCGGACGACGCAGAACTCCTCCTTCGTCAGCTTGGCCGGCTTCTCCAGAATCTCCGCGGGCACGGAAAGTTTCCCCAGGTCGTGCAGGTAGCCGGCGAGGCGCATCGTGCGCCGCTCTCTTTCGGAGAAGAGCGCCCACTTGGCGAGCGCCTCCGCGCACGCCGCCACGCCGCCGGAGTGCGTGTGCGTGAAGCGGCTTCGGAAGTCAATCAGGCGGCGGAAGAGCATGGACATTTCGAGCAGTTCCTCGTCATTCAGCGTCATCGTTCCCCAACTGCTCTCCTGCCGCAGCAGCGCCTCCAGCGACGCGGCGGCCGCGTCGAGCCAGAAGCATTCCTTGGCCGCCAGGCTGCTGAACGCCTCCACCACCTTTGGCGCGAACTTGGAGCCCGAGTGCTGCTCGATCTCTCCGCGAATTCGCTCGACCTGTTTGAGCGGATGTTCCTCCGAGTGGAGCAGCACCGCCACGCGGTCCGCCAGGTGAAGCACATGGCTGCCCAGGGGCACCTGCTGCCCGCCGCATTCCACGCCCGCGCCATCGGCCCAGGAGAGGTGGTGGAAACGGACACAGTGGGCGGAGGGTGCCAGGGGGGTGAAGCTTTTCAGGAGCGCATATCCTTGCTGGGCGTGTCCGTGGACAGACTCGAAATCGAACGCGAGTGCGTCCTCCCGGGCCTTGCGGGTCAGCCCGCCGATGTCGTGCAGGATGGCGGCCAGCGCGAGTTGCTTGCGCTGCTCGGGCGGCAGCTTCAACTCCTCGGCAAGAGCCAGGGTGATGTAACCCACGCGCTTGTGGTGGTTGACCAGGAGCGGGCTGACCAGATCCACGGCCTGCGAGATGCACAGCACCAAGTCGAACATCGGCACGGCCATTGTGGCACTCATCGAAGACCTCCCTGCAGCCGCGCGGCTGCAAACCCTCATTATTATAAGCCTACGATGTGCAGGGGCGCGAGTATATAGGGGGGAGACCCTATTCGGGGTGCCGCAGTCAGGGGGGCAAAACGTCCGTCCGCCGTCCGCGGGCGCATCAATGAAAGGTCGCCGTGCCGCCAGTAGTGCATCACTTACGCGCTGAAGGGTATCGCCGTTCGTCACCCTGCGCAGCGAAGGGTCTATCAGCAAGGGAAACGTTGTAACGCTGAAAGATTCTTCGCTGGCGCTCAGAATGACATCGCGCGTAAGTGATACACTACCGTGCCGCCGTTGCCTCACCACCAGCCGAAGCCGTCCTCCTGATACATGAAGCGCCAACCGCCCGCGCCGCACCAGCTCCCGCAGTAGCCGCACCAGGAGCGGATGAATCCGCCGTGGCAAGCGCAGGCGCAGGGGTAGGGGCAGGGGTAGGGAGCATAGCTGTATGAATACCGTCGCACCAGGAAGTCATTGCCGAACTGAAACTGCGTGACGACAAAAGGCGGGCGAGCGTACAAGTGCGTCACGCTGTAGATCCACCAGAACCGCGCGAACGACGGGAACCAATGATCGTAGTGATGCCACTCTTCATCATGCCGCGGATGGCATCCGTCTCCGTCATCCCGGTGGTCGAACCGAACGAAATGCGCGCGCGGCGGCTCGGGACGCTTCGCCGGTTCATTTGCGCGCCGCGATAGGGCAGGGTTGACCGGCAGCGGACGCTGTTGCGCTATCGGAAGGCGCGCCGCAGGCGGGGGCAGCTTCACCGTCGGACGGCGCTCCGCCGGCGGGACAGGCGTCACAACTCGCCGCGCTGGAGGCGCCTGCTGGTCACGCCACCCCGGACGTATCCGGTAGTCCGGCGCGTGCGCCTCCTTCTGCTTCATTCCGCCCGAGGGGGTAGGCTTCGGGAGCTTGAACTTCACGGTGGGGGAGGACGGCCTGAACCGTTCCTGCGTAACCGACCGACTTTGTCGGGTACCCATGTCTCCCACCTTCTGATGTGCGCGCGGCTCGTCGCGCTTCCCTCCGGCCCAGACGGCGCCGCACATCAGGGTCACGACGGCGACGGCCATTAGGTGCCTCCAATGGGTATTCATCTGCATCACCTCCGTGGAAAATTCCTTGCCGACCTGTTAGACGTGGCAAAGATGCTTATATCTAGTCCATAATATAGAAATTACCTGGGCATCGTAACGACGTGTACGTAATAGTGTTAGCGCCGTAAGTGGGCTGGCAAAGACTGGTACCTACAAATAGTTCTTGACAAGAAGCCTCGTCATCGGTACAAAGGAATATGCGGACTGCATGAGACTGACTAGGTGATGAGCCTTAGAGAGGTGAGTCGGATGGATCTGTCACGCAGAGAGTTCATCAGCCAGGTGGGAATAGGTAAGACCGCCAAGTTCTTGGGAGGATTAATGGGTTTGGGGATTTTCGGGTCGCTGGGGTTGACGCCGGAAGGTTCCCCCGAGGAGGCTGCGCGGGAGTTGGCGCGGCAGCCGGTCAGAAAAGTCGGTGCCGTTGTGCCGTTGGCCGGGAACAAAATGGTTGAGGGTAATTCTTCGTCTGGTAAAGCCTAAGTCGGAGGACCTGCCGTGGAATTGACACGTCGTGACTTTATGAAGGGGGCCGCCGCCGTCGGCGCTGCCTTCGGTGTGAGCAGTATCGGAATCCTTGGGACGCGCGAGTCCTTGGCGGCTACGGGAGCGCCTCGCGTGATCTGGCTTCAGGGGCAGGGGTGTACCGGCTGTTCCGTCTCCCTGCTCAACACGATCAACTACATGACCGTGGATACGCTGCTGCTGAACACGATTGACCTGACGTACGACACGACGGTGATGGCCGCCGCCGGCGCGTCCGCCGTGGCTGCGGCGGAAGCCAACCGCGCCAAACCCGGCTACGTGCTCGTGGTGGAAGGGGCCATCCCCACCGGCGCGGGCGGCAAGTATTGCACCGTCTGGCCCGGAATGACCATGCACGACGCTGTGCGTTTGTACGCCAAGAACGCCGCCGCCGTCCTGGCCGTCGGCACCTGCGCCTGCTACGGCGGCATGTCCGCCGGCAAGCCCAACCCGACGAACGCCAAGGGGGTGCGCAGCGTCCTGAGCGGAAAGACCGTCATCAGCATCCCGGGCTGCCCGGCCAGTCCCGACTGGGTCATCGGCACCGTCGCCTACTTCATCAAGTACGGCAAGGCGCCTGCGCGCGACAGGGTGGGCCGGCCCACGGATTACTACGGGAAACGCGTCCACGACCAATGCCCCTTCCGCCCCGACTACGACAAGGGGATCGGCGCGGTCGGCTTGGGCTCCAGCGGCTGCCTGTACTCCTTCGGCTGCAACGGCCCCGAGACCTACTGCGACTGCCCCACTCGTAAGTGGAACAGCCCCGCAGCCGGAGCCGTCGGCGTCAACTGGTGTATCGGCGCGCGAAGCCCGTGCATCGGGTGCACGCAGCCGGACTACCCGGACGGCCGGTCACCGTTCTACAAACTCGGAACGGACGGCGTCTCCGGCGCCACCACCACGACTGACGGCGGCACCGGCGCCACCACCACCAATGGCGGCACCGGCGGAACCACGGATGGCTCCACCGGCGCCACGACTACGACAGGCACAACTACGACCGGGGGCGGCGACTCGGACAGGGAGGATGATTAATCATGGAAACACGCACTGAGGGAGTTCGCACTGAGGAAAAGGAGAGGGGGGGCGCGAAGAAGACAGGGACCGTCTTGCGCGTCGGCCCGGTCCCCCGCATCGAGGGACACCTGGATCTCGAGGTCACGCTGGAGACCTCCGGCGGCGTCCAGACGGTATCGTCGGCCAGGAGTTCCGGAACGATGTTCCGTGGATTCGAGCAGATTCTCAAGGGGCGCGACCCGCGCGACGCGACGCACTACACACAGCGCATCTGCGGCGTCTGCCCGGTGTCGCACGGCATGGCCAGCGTCATGGCACTGGAGGCGGCTTACAACGTCGAGGCCCCGCCCAACGGACGCATCCTGCGCAACCTGGTGCTCGGCGCGGACTACCTCATGTCCCACGTCCTGCACTTCTACCACCTGGCCGCGCCGGACTACATTGATACTACCGGGTTGCTGGACATGTCCCCCTGGACGCCCCGGCCGTTGTCGGCGGACATGATCACAGGCTCCACGGCGGCGACGCTGGTGGGCCATTACGTCGAGGCGCTGGCGATCCGGCGCAAAGCGCACGAGATGGGCGCGATCTTCGGCGGCAAGATGCCGTGCAGCCCCGTCTTCCTGCCCGGCGGCACGACCGAAGTGGCCACAGCCGATAAGATCGTCCAGTTCCGAGCGCTGCTGGATCAGGTCCGCACTTTCGTCCGCGACGTCAACATCCCTGACGCTTACGCCCTTGGCGGCGCGTTCCACGACTACTTCTCCATCGGACGCGGCTGCGGCAACCTGCTGGCGTACGGCGTGTTCGACCTGACCGCCAACGGCAGCAGCAAGCTGCTTGCGCGCGGCCGGCTCACCGACGGCACGCTTTCCTCGGTGGACCCGGCGGCGATCCGCGAATACGTCAAGTACTCCTGGTACGAAAACTCCAACGGCAATCGCAACCCCTCGGCCGGCGAGACGAAACCGGCGGCCAACAAGAAGGGGGCCTACTCCTGGATCAAGGCGCCGCGTTACCAGGGGAAGGCGCATGAGGTGGGCGCCCTGGCCCGCATGTGGATCAACGGCGACTACCGCAACGGCATCTCGGTGATGGACCGCATCGTGGCGCGCGCCATGGAAGCGCAGAAGATCGGCGACGCCATGGACGGGTGGCTCGATGAACTCGTGCCCGGCCAGCCGTCGTACACCGGCAAGGGAACCCCTGTCACTGCCACCGGCATCGGCCTGTCCGAAGCGCCGCGCGGCGCCGTAGGTCACTGGGTGCAGATATCCAATTCCACGATTGGCCGCTATCAGGTCGTCTCCCCGACGAGTTGGAACGCCTCTCCGCGCGACGACTCCGGGCAGGCGGGCGCCATCGAACAGGCGCTGACCGGCGTCACGGTGGCCGACCCGGCCAATCCGGTCGAACTGCTCCGCATCGTGCATTCGTTCGACCCGTGTCTCTCCTGTTCCGTGCACGTGGCCCGCGCCGACGGGCGCCGCGCGCGATTGGAGGCAGTAACACTGTGAACAACGATTCCACACGACTGCCACAGTTGGTGCTGGGAATCGGCAACATCCTCAAAGGGGATGACGGAGTTGGCGTTCGCGCCGTGGAGGCGCTGGCCCAACTCCGTCTGCCCGACGGGGTGGAACTGATTGACGGCGGCACCGGCGGGGCCGACCTGGTGGACTACATCGCCGACCGCCGCCTGCTGGTCGTCCTGGATGCGGTAGACGCCGGGGGAAACCCCGGCGACCTCTTCCGCTTGCTCCCGGAGGACCTCCTCCAGCGCGAGACGGTCGGACTGTCGTTGCACGACGTGGGCTTGATGGAGTCGCTCCACATGGCGCAACTCCTCGGCTGCGAACCGGACGAGACGGTCATCCTCGGAGTCCAGCCCCAGACGGTGCGGCTGAACCTCGAACTCTCCCCCCCGGTCGCCGGCGCGCTCCCCAAACTGGTGGACGCCGCCTTGGCCGAACTGCAAGCCCCCCGGCCCGCGACTCAACGCAGCGCCGCCCGCTGACACCATGCAGGTGCGGGCTTCAGCCCGTACAAGAATGCCCGCTGTTGTTGCTGGGGCAAGGCATCGCCTGGCCCCAGCAACGCAAGGCCGCAGCACCTGCGCCCTGCCGCTCCAACCGACGCTGCCAGGCCAGAACGGTTTCCGGCTTGACGATGCTCACGACCTCCTGCATCAGCTTCCGGCCCATGGCCAGCGCGGCCTCTGCCAGAGAACGCCGTTCGTCGTCCGTGAACCGGATACGGCCTTTGATCTTCGACCTGCGAATCTTGTTCTCGGCCCGGAGGCGTTCGTTCTGAAGCGTCAGCTCATGGCAGAGCAGCCGCGCAACCATCGCAATGACCGGCAGGCTGGCCCAACTCGAACAGGTCGCGGCATTCTTCATCGGTCAGTCTCCGAAAACAGCCCATCCGAAGGCCGACAAGAATACCACAACAAACGGTTCTACAATAGGTTATGCACGGATGAATATTCGGACACGACGGGGACACGAAAAAGAAAGGCCTCTCCGGCCCATGGTTTGCCGGAGAGGCACGAATGGCGAAGCAAACGTTCCTGTAATCCAACCTTCTCTGTTTTCGACCTGAAAATCACGTGTCGTAAAGGAAGGAATTGAGTTAGGATAGGACGAGGGCGTTTTTGGGGCAAAATGCTGACTTTGGGCGTCCGAACATCCCCGTAATCGAACCTGCGCCAATTCGCGATCGGCCCCTACGCCTTCCAGAGAACTTCTAGCCGGTCCACCGAAAGGGCTTTAACGCCGGGGCTGAGAGTGGCCATGTCGCGCTGACTGCGTGCCGGACGGTGAACGACGAACCGGCGGACATCGTAACCGCGCATCGCCTTGTCAAGCCGCAGGAGCGGCTCGGCGGCACGCGGGACGGGGGTTCGCGTCGCTTTGGCCTCGATCAACGCAACCCTCCGGCTGCCGAAGTCGAGCAGAAAATCCACCTCCAGTCCCTGCCGGTCGCGGAAGTAGTACAGGGCTTTGCTGTGACCGGCGTTGATCTGATGCTTGATGATCTCCGCTGCGACGAACCCCTCAAATACTGCACCAAGAAAGGGCGACTTGCCCAACGCCTGCTCGGAGTCAATGCCGAGCAGGTGGCAGGCCAGCCCAGAGTCTAGGAAGTACAGCTTCGGAGACTTGACCAGTCGCTTCCCGAAGTTTTCGTAGAAGGGAGGGACGAGCACAATCTGCGACGTGACCTCAAGGACGCTGAGCCATGAAGTCACGGTCGGGACAGAAACTCCAAGCGGTGCGGCGATGTCCGTCTTGTTAAGCATCTGGCCGCAACGACTCGCCAGGAGAGAAAGGAACCGGCGAAACGTGGCGAGGTCGCGGATGGAACTTACGGTCCTCACGTCCCGTTCGAGGTACGTCTGAAGGTAGGAGCGAAACCACGTCTGTCGCGCCGCCGGGTAACCTAGCACCTCAGGGAACCCGCCGCTCAGAGGTGACACTTTTTCCGTCTCTTCGCAGGAGAGGGGCAGCAACTGGAAGACCGCCGCCCGGCCCGCCATGGATTCCGTGACGCCGCGCATCAACGGAGCTTCTTGCGAGCCGGTGAGGAACCACTGCCCCTTTCGCTCGGGGTGACGGTCGATGACGGTCCGCAGGTAGTTCAGCACCTCGGGGACGTGCTGAATCTCGTCGAGGATGACCGGCGGCTTGAGTTCTTCTATGAAGGACCGCGGATCTGCGCGGAACCGGGAAATGATATCCGGGTCCTCCAGCAGGACGTAGTCTGCCTTAGGGAAGACCTTGCGCAGCAGGGTTGTCTTGCCTGCCCGGCGGGGACCGGTGACGATCAGGGCGGGAAACGCCTTGGCGGCCGATCGGAGTTCAGTGGCCAGTTGTCTTTGAATGAATCGCATGATGACAAATCTAAAGTATAGGCTCCGCTTTGTCAAGTGCCATTTCTTGGGGACCTCCCATGAATCTCGTTGTTGTCGCTATAATGCGCCTTATGCAAGGTGGCATGGGCGGTTTCTGCGTTACGAATGGGCATTGACACGGGGCCACGCAATAATAGGTGACTGTGAGGCTGTTGAAAAAGTCCCCATTGGGTACCGCGCGCTGCCAAGCGCAGTCGGAAGTCTATGTGGCACAGGCGCCCTCGCCTGTGGCTTCCCAGCCGAGGGCGGCTGGGCCACACTTTTTCAACAGCCCCACTGTCCCTATTTATCTTGAGAACCGGGCGCTTGGAACGAGAAAGCCGAAGACATGCCGTCTTCGGCTTCTCATTTGGCGACCCCACGGGGAATCGAACCCCGGTTCCCAGAATGAAAATCTGGTGTCCTGACCGCTGGACGATGGGGTCGTCCTAGAGGCTAGATACTAGATACCAGATACTGGAAACGACAACAGCAGCGCATCATTTCTCTGCAACCACGCCCGTTGGCAGCGGGTGCGTTGATGCCAGTCTCCAGTTTCTAGTCTCTAGTTTCAAGTTTCCAGATGAGGGTGGTGGGACTCGAACCCACGGCCACAGGATTAAAAATCCGGTGCTCTGCCAACTGAGCTACACCCTCGTCGAATCACTAATCCTATCAGATGCCACGAGGGTTTTCAACGGAACGGCGCAGCGTGCGCGACCGCTCTCACGTTGCGGCTGCTGCGCCTTTGAGGAGGGGGAATCCGGCCGCCTCGCGCTGCTTCACCCACGCCTCGGCCACCTTGCGCGCCAGCCGCCGCACGCGGGTGATCGTCGCCGTGCGCTCCGCCACGCTGATGGCGCGCCGCGCGTCGAGCAGGTTGAAGGTGTGCGAGCACTTCATCACGAAATCGTACGCCGGCATCACCAGCCCCTCCTCGACCAGCCGCACGCACTCCTTCTCGCAGGTGTCGAACTGCGCGCGCAGCATCTCCACGTTCGCCAGCTCGAAGTTGTACTTGCTCACCTCGAACTCCTCGCGCTTGCGCAGGTCGCCGTAGGTGACGCCGTTGCCCCATTCCAGATCGAACAGGTTGTCCTTCCCCTGGATCGCCATCGCGATGCGCTCCAGCCCGTAGGTGTACTCCACGCAGATGGGGTCGCACGGGAAGCCGGCCACCTGCTGGAAGTAGGTGTACTGCGTCACCTCCAGGCCGTCGAGCCAGACCTGCCACCCCAGCCCGGTCGCGCCCAGGGTGGGGGACTCCCAGTCATCCTCGATGAAGCGCACGTCGTGGGCGACGATGTCCACCCCCAGCGCGCGGAGGCTGTCCAGGTAGATCTTCTGCGCGTCGGCGGGGGCGGGCTTGAGCAGCACCTGCAACTGGTGGTGCATCTGCACGCGGAAGGGGTTCTCGCCGTAGCGCCCGTCCGCCGGGCGGCGCGACGGCTCGACGTAGACGGCCTTCCACGGCTCCGGCCCGAGCGCGCGCAGGAAGGTGGCCGGGTTGAACGTGCCCGCCCCCTTCTCCATGTCGTACGGTTGGAGCGCGACGCAGCCGTAATCGGCCCAGTGCCGGGTGAGCGTGAGGATCAGGTCCTGAAAAGTCATTGCTCGTCGCGCCTCAGGGGCAGAACCGCGGGAAGCCTCTCCAATTGGCAGAGAGGCTGGACCGCATGTTATCAGCAGCGGGGGGGAAGTTTCAACCGGACGGACGATTTGCGATTTCCGATCAGCGATTTGCGATTTGAGAGGGACAACGGCGGAACAGACAGAGCAGGGGCGCCGCACCCTGCCCCGCCGACTCTTCTCTGCCCGCCGAAGTAGCGGAGCTACGAAGAGCGGGAGCCTCGGCGAGCATACGTGCCGCGCCCCTGAAAGCCGTTCATGGAACGCCCGGCAGCGTTCCGCTTCTCGTCATGCGTCGCTCACGCGGACTTCTGGCGTTTGCAGTCCCGCGTCCTGATTGATCTTGTTGATGATCTCCCTGGCGCGTTCCATTTCTCCCATGATTCCCACGCGGACGCGTATCTTCGTGCTTCCGGGGGTCATCGAGGTCAGAGTGATCCAGACGCTGGTGCCGTCGGCGTATTCCGACTTCATGCTCGCGCCGGAGTAATCCATCTTGTCCTCGTTCAGGGGCAACTGAAGCTCCTTCAGCGCCCGGACCGTGGCGGCATGGAGTTTCTCCAGCGGCACGTCAACCGTTTGGTCCGCGTTTCCCTTGATATAGACCACCACCGCCGCGCCTACCGCCGCCGCGCCGGTCCCGATGAGCAGCGCCCGGCAACCGCTGAACATCGTGACTCCAGCCAGGCAGAGCACCAGCACGAACCGCTGCGCGAAAGCAGGGCGGCCCATCGTCACACTCTGAACCATGTCGCGCCTCCCTTTCAAGAGAATGGACTAAGAGTTGTTTCAAAACCCACAGGCGAAGGCGCCTGTGCCACACCGACCTCCGTACTCAGCAGCAGAATCATGTGGCTCAGACGCCCTCGGCTGAGGTATTCGCCTGGAAAACACGTTCTGAAACAGCCGCTAGCGATGAGCGGCTGCTGCATGTTGCTGCGCGTTCGACGCGGGCTGCTGCCGGTAATACGCCGGCGCAAAGACGTCACGCGCGAATTCCTCCAGCGTCGTTTGGGTGGAGGACGATGGCTTGCGCGTGTATGTCTCCTGAATGGTCCCGGCATTGAACGCCTGCTGCATCTCGACGAACCCGTCGGCCACGCTGGGGGAGAAGCCTGCCTGTGTCAGCGCGTCGCGCAACTCCGTGGTGGTGAACTCCGTGTAGGGCAGGTCGGGGTTGCCGATGGCGGCGCCGAGGATCGCCGTGGCCCCGCACATCGTGTAGTCGCGCGGGCCGAGCACCTCGCGCACGGAATACCCCTTGAAGGCCGGGTCCGACAGCCAGGCGGCAGCGGCCGAGGCAATGTCGCGGGTCGCGACCATCGGCAGTTGCGTGTCGCAGCGGATCGCAGTGCCCATGACGCCCGCGCTTCGGATCAGCGGGATGGCCCCCAGGTGGTTCTCCATGAAGTACGCCGCGCGAAGAACCACGACGGCGACAGCGGGCGCGTCCTTGAGCATCTCCTCGAACGCGTGGAGCCCGGCGATGGGGCCGGTGCCGGAGTGAAGGCTTGCCCCCACGCTGCTCAGCGCCACGGCGTAGGGGACTTCGGAACGTTTCAGCGCCTGGACGAGGCTGGCGGCGGTGCGGCGCTGCTCGGCGTACATGTCGGGCGAGTCGTAATGCGGCGGGATCATCAGGAAGACCGCCTGTGCGTCGCGGAACGCCTCGGCGGTGAAGTTCACGTCCGTCAGGTCGCCCGCGCGCGCGTCGGCCCCCATCGCCACCAGCGGCGAGAGCCGTTCCATCTGCCGCCCTATCGCGCGCACACGCACCCGCTGCCCCAGCAGCCGCTCCACCAACGCCTTGCCCACGTGCCCCGTAGCTCCGGTCACGGCGACAAAATCATTCATGGCCCTTCCCCCCGTCCAAGACTTCGGACACCCGCCCCAATCCAATGCTAAGCGGGAGGTGCGGCCGAATCAAGATGGGGAAACGGGAATTGGAGATGCGTTAGCTACGCGGGAGTCATAGCGACGTGTGCACCGGAGGCGGGGCCGTCAATTCTACGTCATCGCGAGGCCGACCGATGACGGACGTCATTGGCTTGAAGGGGTGTTTCGGTCGGCCGTGGCGATCTTCCGCTTTCCGCAACCTCGCCTGGCCAACCGCACCCGCAGGGGGAGGGTGTGAAATCAGGAAGATCGCCACGCTCGCGCCGAAGACGCGCCGCGTGTAAACATGGATTTCCGCGGCGCTCGCTCGCGATGACTATTGATTCACGTCTTCCGCTGCGCCTGCCCGTAGAGGGTCGCTCACCACGCCCTGCCGCGGATTTCGGTCCAGGCGCGGATGAGTTCGCCGACGGCGGGGGCGTGCGCGATGGCGCCCCTCGGCGCGTGCGGCGCGGCGCCGTCGAACATCTCCCCCACCTGCCCGATGCACCCCTGCGCCAGATGCTCCTGCGTCAGCCATTCCAGCGCCGTCTCGGCGCGAGCGTGGGCGCGGGGCGTGCGCCCGTGGACGCGGAAGAGGGCGTCGGTGTAGAAGCCGAGGAGCCAGGGATGGACGCTCCCCTGGTGGCGCGCGGCGGCGCGGGCGTCGGCGTCCCCCTCCCCGTCGGGGCGGAAGGCCGGCTCCTCCAGCGAGAGCGTCCGCAGTCCGCCGGGGGCCAGCAGGCGCTTCTCGACCAGGTCCATGACAGCGCTCGCCTGCGAGCGCTCCAGCAGGTCGCCCCCCAGGGCGACGGCCAGCAACTGGTTCGGTCGGATAGCCGGATCGTTCCCCGCGGGCGTATCCACTACGTCGAACAGGCAACCGCGCGACGGGTTCCAGAAGCGCATGCGGAAGGAGCGTCCGCAAAGCTCCCGCACTGCCAGCCAGCGGCGCGCCTGCTCCTCCTGTCCGAGCCGCCCCGCCCACCGCGCCATCAGCCCCAGGGCGCAATGCCATAGCGCGTTCACTTCAACCGCCTTGCCCGCGCGCGGCGTGACCGGAACACCCCGGACGACGGCGTCCATCCACGTCAGCGGAGCGCCCCCGGCGCAGAGGAGCAGTCCGTCGGCGTCGAGGCGCAGGCCGGACTCCGGCTTCTCGGTGGCGAGCCGTTCAGTGACCGCCAGGCAGCCGGGGGCCAGTTCGGCGCGCAGGTACTCCCAGTCGCGCGAGTAGTCCATGTACATCTCGGCGGCGCGGATGAACCAGAGCGCCTCGTCGCCGAGCGCGGGACGCGACCTCAGTTCCGCCAACGCCGCAGTCAAGTACGACTTCGCCTCGTCAAGACGCCGCGTCGCCAGCAGGAGGCCCGGCATTGCGATCAACCCGGCGCGGAGGTCGCGGGAGAACTCCGGATAGCCGCAGATGATTTCCGCCCCCTCTTCTTCCGGCTGACGCTGCTGGGAACAGGCAATGTGGCGCGGGTTATCCAACCCGCGATCATCGTGCGTTTCTACCGCTTTCTCTCCCCCGCCTGCGGCGGGGGACGCGGACTTGCCGCTCGACTCCGCTCGCGGTACCGAGCCTGTCGAGGGAATAGTCCGCGCTACACGCGGCACTGCTGAAACGCAGAACGCATCCGCCGCGCGGGCGAGGGTGCAGGAGATGGGGTCGGCCTCAAGCCCGCGGAGCGTGAGCGCCTTGCAGCGGGCGCGCTCGTCTGATTCCAGCAGCACGGGGTCTTCGCAGACGGACTCTGTGCCGGCGACGAGCCAGGCGGTCCGGCCGGGCGTCAGGTCGTACGTCAATTCGCACGGAGTGAAGAAATCCTCCTCCGCCTCGCCCGGCCCTGAGCCTGCTTGCGGTGAGCCTGCCGAACCCGTCGAAGGGCGCCCCAGGGCGATGTCCTCGTCATGCCGGAAGCGATAGTACCAGACCGGGTCGAACCGCACCGCCGCGCCGGGGCAGCGCACGAACATCTCCGGGCAGCCGGCGTAGGGGGCGAGGGCGAACCCTTCCCGCGCGGGTTGAAGCGCCAGATCGGCGTCGAGGTTGGCATGCGTAAGGGTATCGAGGTCGCGGTACGCAAAGAGCGGGCGAAGCTTCAAGCGCACTTCGACAGGCTCAGTGCCGGCGGAGCCGGCCGTGTCCAACTCCCAACTCGTGACGACGCAGCGGCGGTCATGCGGCATGAAGGTGCGGCGCGTCAGCGCGCCGCCGGGGAACTCGAAGCGCCACTCCGGGAATGGGTCGAGCGTGAACTGCGTGCAGAGGCGGTATCCCTCCGGGTGTACGGTGTCGGCGAACTGGTGGGTGGAGAGGGGGATGCGCGCCCCGTCGTGTTCGATCCACGCATCCATCGCCGCCAGCAGGAGCATCGGACGCGGCGTCCCGGCGATGAAGAGTCCGTGGGCACGGCGCGTGTTGACGCCGGCGACGGTGCCGCAGGCGAAATCCCCCAGCCCGTTGGTCTCCAGCCATTCCAGCGCCGCAGCGCGCTCGAACGACTGCACCACCGCCGAGCCGTACGTCAGAAGCGTTGCGTGCTCGGTGGGCGTGGCCATGCATCTTCCTGTTCTAACGACATGACGCGCATACGTATTGCGGAGTGCGGATTTCGGATTGCGGAATGCCGGAAATCCGCACTCCGCATTCCGCAATCCGAAATGAAAGTTACCGATACGCCATCGGGACGTACGGTCTGCACTTCTTCGGCGCGAAGATCGGCTGGAAGCGAGTGTAGCGCTGGAGGCCGTTCTCGTCTATCGGGATTTTCACCCATTCGCTGCCGATCAGCGGGCGCGCGTACTGGATGAACGCGTCGGTCACGTCCATGCGGCTCGGCGCGATCCACGCCTGCGGGAAGGTGCGCTCCGAGTTCGCCACCAGCGGCAGCGGCGCCTTGTCGTAGCGGACGCGGTACGCTGCGCCGGGCTCGCGCAGGATGGTGGCCATGAAGCCGCTCCCCTCGTTCAGGGCGATCAACGCCGCCTGCCGCCCCACCTGGTACGCCTCCTCCAGGTCGGCCACGGAGGCGCAGAGCATCATGTGGCGCTGGTCGGTGCCGGGGACGTTGCCCCGCGCCGCGCCGCGCGCGGCCAGCCCGGCCTTGTTGAGGTAGTTGACGACGATCTGCTCGACGGTGGTCTCGCTGGAGCTGAACTGGACGTGGCCGAAGGAATCGCGCTTCTCCCCCAGGCTGCCGACGTCGAACCCCTCGCTGACCACCACGATGCAGCGGCCGTCGCGCTTGAGTTGCGCGTTGACGTTCTCCGCGAGTTGCTCCATGGAGACCTTCGATTCGGCCATATAGATTTGCAGCGGCATCTCGCGCTTCGGGTCGGCCAGGCGCGCGGCGGCGGGGATGAAGCCGATCTTGCGCCCCATCGCCTGCATCACCAGCACCGGGTCGGCCGGGCTGCTGCCGGCGTTCTCCTCGTTGGCCGACTGGACCATGCAGCCCCAGTAGCGCGCCACCGAGCCGTAGCCGGGGGTATGGTCAATGATCTTGAACTCGGAATCCCCCACGTCGTTGTCAATCGTCTTGGGGACGCCGGTGGCGATCAGGTCGAGCCCGCGCTCTCCGGCGATCACGGCCAGCTTGTTGGCGGTGTCCATCGAGTCGTTCCCGCCGATGTAGAAAACGTAGCCGACGTCGTGCGCGCGGAGCACCTCGATCGCACGGTCGAAATCCTCCTTGTTCTTCTCGCGCAGCTTGTAGCGGCAGGTGCCGATGGAACCGGCGGCGGGGGTGTTCTTCAGCAGCTCGATCTCCTTGTCCGACTGCGCCCCGAGGTCCAGCAGCTCCTCCTTGAGCACCCCCTCGATCCCGTGGTAACCGGCGTAGATCTTGCCGAAATTGGCGGGGAAGGAGCGGCAGGCGTCAATGATTCCGCGGAGGCTGTTGTTGATCACCGGCGTGGGGCCGCCGGACTGCGCGACAAGGACGTTCCTGGCCATGGTTTTCCCTCGGTGGATTTCCGTGAAAAGTGACCCGAATAACAGGATTCAACCGTGCCACGGGGGATTTGTCAAGTCGCCGACACGTAGAACGAACGCGCGGCGCACGCCGAAGGGAGACAGCGGGAATGGATGAAAGGCAAATGGGCAATGGGCAATGGGCATTTGTCAATTGGCAATTTCCCCTCGGCGAGACTCGCGCTGGGTCGCGGGGCCTTCCCGTCGGGCGCTGTTCATTGACAAATGACCATTGACCATTCCCCATTGCCCATTGATTCGCCTCGTTTTCCGCTTGACAAGGGTTTTCAAGATGTTATGATAGATTATGTAACGGCCCGGGAGGACGGGCCACTGCGACCTTCCTGAAGCGAGATCCCTTACACGCCTGCCGGGAGATCGGGTCTTTTATCCCGAGCGCATTGCGCGACGTTTCTGATTTCCCCGGCGAAAGGCCGCACCGGCACGCTCCTCCGTCGCACCTCATCCGGCGCCGTCTCCTTTACGCTGTCTTCCAGTTCCTCACCAGCCGGAGCAGCCGCGTTGTGTCAGCCGCAGCAGGAACCGCGCTTTCCCGACGACCGTAATGCGCCAGTTATGCATGGGTCTCGTCATTGCGACCCTGAGCGTAGCGAAGGGGAAGCAATCTTTTCGCGGCGGAAACTTTTGGACCAGTCATGGCGTTCACACGCAGAAAGATTGCTTCGTCGCTGCGCTCCTCGCAATGACGCCCACACAACGAACGCACTGCCGACGACCGTCTCCTCCGCAAGCGTTGCCGTACCCCGGTCTGTTGACTACCGCCAGGACGAACCAGTCTGAGTGATTCATGGCCGAGAAGTTCTACCTGATCGACGGGCATTCACACCTCTATCGCGCCTTCTTCGCGGTCAAAGGGCTGACCGGGCCGGACGGGCGCCCCACGAATGCCGTCTATGGATTCGCCGCCATGCTGCGCAGGTTGCTGCGCGAGCAGGCCCCCGACTACCTCGCGGTGGCCTTCGACCTGCCCGCCCCGACCTTCCGACACAAAATGTACACCGAATACAAAGCCACGCGCCAGAAGCCCCCGGACGAGTTCATCGCGCAGATTCCCATGCTGCGCGAGTTGCTCGACGCGCTGCGCATCCCCGTCTACGCCGTCCCCGGCTTCGAGGCGGACGACGTGATGGGCACCGTCGCCAAACGCCTCTCCGCGCAGGGGCTCGACGTGGTGCTTGTCACTGGCGACAAGGATGCCGCCCAGTTGCTTGCCCCGCATGTCACATTATTGGACACCCTCAAGGAGCAGGTTACCACCGCGGAGACCCTCCGCGAGCGCGACGCCATCGCTCCCGCGCAGGTGATCGAAATGCTCGCCCTCGCCGGGGATTCTTCCGACAACATCCCCGGCGTCCCCAAGGTCGGTCCGAAGACCGCGTTGGAGCTGGTACATCAGTTCGGCACGCTCGATAACCTGCTGGCGCGCCTGGACGAGGTGAAGTCCCCCGCGCTGCGCGACCGGCTGCGCGCGAACGCCGAACTCGCGCGCCTCTCCCACCGCCTCGTGGTGATTGACACCAACGTCCCGATGGAGATTGACCTGGCCGCCGCGCGCGTCGCGCCGCCGGAGCCGGAGCGCGTCGTGCCCATCTACCAGAAATTCGGCTTCCGCCAGTTCCTCGCCGAGATGAGCGCCACGCAGGCGCCTACGAAGGAGGAGGCGGAGTATCATCTCGTGGACACCGAGGAGAAGTTCAAGAAGTTCCTCGGCCTCCTGCGCGCGCAGAAACGTTTCGCGCTCGACACCGAGACCACCAGCGCGACCCCAATGGCCGCGAAACTGTGCGGCCTCTCCTTCAGTTGGAAGCCGCGCGAGGCCTGGTACGTGCCGGTGCGCGGGCCGATGGGGGACAAGGTCCTGGACAAGAAGACCGTCCTCGACGCCCTGCGCCCCATCCTCACCGACCCGGCCGTCGGCAAGGTCGGCCAGAACATCAAGTACGACGCCATCGTCCTGCGCAACCACGGCGTCGAGGTCGCCGGCATCACTTTTGATACGATGGTGGCCGCCTACATTTTGGACGCCGACCGCCGCCGCTACGGTCTGGATGATCTGGCCGCCGATTTCCTCGACTACCACATGATCCCGATCACCGACCTCATCGGCAAAGGGCGCACCGCGACCACGATGGACTGCGTTCCGGTCGAGAAGGTCTGCGAATACTCCTGCGCCGATGCCGACATCACCCTGCGCCTGACGGACCTGTTCGAGCCGCGCCTGCGCGAGAAGGGGCTGCTCGACCTGTTCGACCGATATGAACTGCCGCTCATCCCGGTGCTGGCGGACATGGAGTACCAGGGGATCAAGCTGGACGTGGCGGTGCTGGGGAAGATTTCCGCTTGGCTCGCCGGGGAGATGGCGCGCATCGAAAAGGATATCTACAAGGAAGCGGGGGAGGAGTTCAACATCGCCTCCACCAAGCAGCTTTCCCGCATCCTGTTCGAGAAGCTCAAGCTGCAATCCGGCCGGCGCACCAAGACCGGCGTCAGCACCGACAGCGATGTGCTCGAACAATTGAGCCTCGCCCACCGGCTGCCCGGCCTCGTGCTGGAATACCGGCAGATGGCCAAGATCAAATCCACCTACGCCGATTCGCTTCCGGAGATGGTCATCCCCGCCACCGGGAGAGTCCACACCAGCTTCAATCAGACCGCCACCACCACCGGGCGGCTCAGCAGCAGCGACCCGAACCTCCAGAACATCCCCATCCGCACCGAGGTGGGGGAGCGCATCCGGCAGGCGTTCGTCCCCTCCGGGCCGGACCGACTGCTCCTGACGGCGGACTACTCGCAGATCGAGTTGCGTATCCTCGCGCACATCTGCCGCGACGCCGCGCTCGTGGACGCGTTCGCCAAGGACCTGGACATTCACCAGTTCGTCGCCGCGCAGGTCCATAACGTGAAGCCGGAGCAGGTGACCCCCGTCATGCGCCGCGCGGCCAAGGCGGTGAACTTCGGCATCATCTACGGCCTGACCCCGTTCGGCCTGTCGAAGGAGTTGGGGATCAGCCCGAAGGAGGCCGAGACGTTCATCACCGGCTACTTCGAGAAGTATCCCGGCGTCAAGAAGTTCATTGACGACACCATCGCCGAGGCGCACAAGCAGGGGAGCGTCGCCACCCTCTGCGGGCGGCGTCGTCCGCTGCCGGGGCTGGAGGACGCCAACCGCGCCGTCCGCTCCTTCGCCGAGCGCGCCGCGGTCAACGCCGTCATTCAGGGGACCGCCGCCGACATGATCAAGATGGCGATGATCCGTATCTACCGCCGCCTGCGCGCGGAGCGGATGGAATCGAAGATGCTATTGCAAATCCACGACGAACTGGTCTTTGACCTGCCCGAGTCCGAGCAGGCCGCGCTGACCAATCTCGTGCGCGCCGAGATGATCGGCGCGCTCGCGTTGAGCGTGCCGATCAAGGTGAATGTGGCGGTAGGGAAGAATTGGCAGGAAGCGAAGTAATTGCGGATTTCGGATTGCGGAGTGCGGATTGACGGCGGAGGCAGGACATGCGAAGTCAGCGCGGACGTCACCTGAAGGTCGAGCGGCGGGATTTTGTTTCCACCGACCCTCTGGCCGCGCTGGAGGTCGGCGCGGCGTTCGCCCTGGAGGCGAAAGTCCCCTTCGCGCTGGCCGGTCGCCTGGCCGTCTGGTACTACGTCGAGCCGGCGGGCCAGCAATTGACGAAGGACGCCGACTTTGCCGTTCCCTATGGCCGCGTGGAAGCAGTCGGGCGGCAGGCGGAGAAGAGCGGATACAAGGTCCATCGCCTCGGCATCGGAGGAATCGGCATTTCCTCGCGCGCCGTGGCGGCGGACTTCATTGACCGGTATCCCAAGTTCACTCAGCTTTTTGCCGACGCCGTGGCGAGCGCGCGGCGGAGCAGGAACCGCATGCGCGTGGGACGCATGAGCATCCCGGTCGTTCCGCTGCCGTTTCTGGTTGTGATGAAGCTGGTTCCGCACGAAGCGAAGGACGAGCGCGACATAGAGGAGTTGCTGCGCCTGGTGACCGCGGCGGAATACAAACGGATTCGCAGGCTGGCGGTGCGTTATCTCGGAGGACTGGCGGAGTCCTATTTGGACGCCATCGCGCGCAGGATCGGGCATCCCGGTCCCGGAATGAAGAAACGGTACAAGTAGCGGTTTGTCGGGGTCAGCGTGGAAATCAGAAACTGTAAATCGAGAAGCGATAAGCTGAAATCGCCATGCGTCATCGGCCTGACCGGCGGCATCGCCTCGGGCAAAAGCACCGTGGCGCGCTTGTTTGAGCGGCTGGGCGCGGCGGTGATTGACGCGGATGCGATTGCGAAGGAGACGCTGCGCACCCCCGAGATCAGCGGCGCGATTCGCCGCGAGTGGGGGGAGACGGTGTTCGGCGCGGACGGCTTTTCCGACCGCGCGAAGATCGCCGCGCTGGTCTTCGGCGACGCGGAGAAGCTCAAGAAGCTGATCGCGTGGATGCATCCCCCGATCCTGCGCGAGATGCGCGTTCAGTTGGACCGGGCGCTGGCGAACCCCGGCGTGCCGCTTATCGTGATTGACGCGCCGCTGCTGATGGAAGGGGAGACGCACACCTGGTGCGACGCCCTCCTGTTTGTGGAGGCCGGGGACCAGACGCGCGCCCGTCGCGCGGCTTCGGTGCGAGGTTGGGAAAAGGACGAACTGGCCCGCCGCGAGGCGCGCCAGATGCCGCTGGAGGAGAAACGCCGCCGCGCGGACGCGGTGGTGCGCAATGACGCAGAGGAATCGGAGACCTTCGAACAGGTCCAGTCCTTATTTCAGAAATGGAAGAGACAGTAATGGGTATGAATCCAAGAAGATCGGCAGGAGGAGACAGAATGTCCAGGCAACGAAACACAGGAGCCAACGGAGAAGAACCGCGGGGCCGCCGCGACCCGCGCCCGCAGCCGCCGCAACAATCCCAGCCTCAGCCGCAGGCGCAGCCCGCCGCGGCCCGCTCGGAGGAGGCCGAGGAGCGCGCCGCCGAACAGGCCGCCGAGCAGTCCCGCGTCGCGGGGGGGAGCGACCGCCTCTTCATCGCCGACCTGCAGCACATGACCATCAAGGAACTGCGCGACACCGCCAAGCTGGAGAACCTCACTGAGTACTCCCAGCTCAACAAGCAGGACCTGCTCTTCAAGATCCTCAAGGAGCGCTGCACCAAGAACGGCCTCATGTACGGCGAGGGGGTCCTCGAAGTGCTCCCCGACGGCTTCGGCTTCCTGCGCAGCCCCGACTACAACTACCTCCCCTGCCCGGACGACATCTACATCAGCCCCTCGCAGATCCGCCGCTTCGGGATCAAGACCGGCTCGATCGTCCAGGGGCAGATTCGCCCCCCGAAGGACGGCGAGCGCTACTTCGCCCTCCTGCGCGTCGAGGCGATCAACCACGAGTCCCCGGAAAAGGTACACGAGAAGATTCCCTTCGACGAGCTCACCCCGCTCTACCCGCAGGAGCGGCTGCACCTGGAGACCGACGCAAAGAATGTGGACATGCGCATCGTGGACCTCATCACCCCGATCGGCAAGGGACAGCGCGGCCTGATCGTCGCGCCCCCGCGCACCGGCAAGACCGTCCTCATCCAGAAGATGGCGCAGGCCATCGCCGCGAACCACCCGGAGGTCAACCTCATCGTCCTGCTCATCGCCGAGCGCCCGGAGGAAGTGACCGACATGGAGCGCTCCGTCAAGGGGGAGGTCGTCAGCTCCACCTTCGACGAGCCCACCAGCCGCCACTGCCAGGTCTCCGAGATGGTCATCGAGAAGGCGCGCCGGTTGGTCGAGTACGGCCGCGACGTGGTGATCCTGATGGACTCGATCACGCGCCTGGGCCGCGCCTACAACGCCGAGGTGCCGCACAGCGGCAAGATCCTCTCCGGCGGCGTGGACTCCAACGCGCTCCAGAAGCCCAAGCGCTTCTTCGGCTCGGCGCGAAACGTCGAGGAGGGGGGGTCGCTTACCATCCTGGGCACCTGCCTCATTGACACCGGCAGCCGAATGGACGAGGTCATTTTCGAAGAGTTCAAGGCCACCGGCAACATGGACCTGCACCTGGACCGCCGCGTGGTCGAGCGCCGCATCTTCCCGGCCATTGACATTGAGCGCTCCGGCACGCGCAAGGAGGAGTTGCTGCTCACCGCCGAGGAGCAGAAGCGCATCTGGGTGCTGCGCCGCGTGCTGAGCGAGATGCCGATGATCGAGGCGATGGAACTGCTTCGCGACCGCATCGCCCGTAGCAAGAGCAACGAGGAGTTTCTGAAGGCGCTGAATCTCAACGCGTGATTCGAATGCGGATTTCGGATTGCGGCGTGCCGGCATCTTGCAAAGGTCCAACGAACCTTCGCAAGGGCTCCAATAGTGAGGGACAGCCGCTCTGACTTCCGGATTAATTGTCATTGCGAGCCGTTCGACATGGCTCATCGCTCGAACCAGTCTTCGACCCTGAGGCTCAGACCCGAAGGGAGGCTCTCGACGGGCGGCCCTGAGCTTGCGGTTCGACGGTGCTCGCCGCCGCGAGCAAAGTCGAGCGGTCGAAGGGGAGTTCTTCGCAACGCGGGGAACGACGCGGCAAGCTTCCTTGTATCCGTTGGCCGTTCATCCGTGCGCGCATCTGGGCGTGGCGTGAAGGAACGGCATATCATGGACAAATAGGTGACTGTCCCTAGTTTCCAGTTTCCCGCAGGTGTAGGGGCAAGGCAACTTGTCCTCCGTAGCTTCAGCGAAGGAGGATGCCTTGCCCTGTTCCGGTTGGGCTTCAGCCCCTGCGGGAGAGTGTAGGTACGGGCTTCAGCCCGTGCAATCAAGGAGCCTCCATGGACCTGAAGGCGCTGATCCGTAGCGTGCCCGGTTTCCCGAAGCCGGGGATTGTCTTTCGCGACATCACCCCCCTGATCCAGAACGGCGCGGCGCTGGACGAAGCGGCTGCGCGCCTGGCCGACCATTTCCGCGCGGCGAAGCCGGAAATCGTCGTGGGGATCGAATCGCGGGGGTTCGTCATCGGCACGGCGGTGGCGCTGAAGCTGGGGACCGGCGTCGCGCTGGTCCGCAAGCAGGGGAAGCTCCCCTATAAGAAATTGCGCGTCGAGTACGCGCTGGAGTACGGCACCGACACCGTCGAAATGCACGTGGACGCGGTCAAGCCCGGTCAACGCGTACTGCTGCTTGACGACCTGATCGCCACCGGCGGCACCACCGTCGCCGCCGCTCAACTCGTCGAGCAGGCCGGCGGCAAAATCGTCGGCTGCGGCTTCCTCATTGACCTGGCGTTCCTCAAGGGGGCGGAGAAGCTGAAGAAGTATGACGTGTGTTCGTTGATACGGTACGACGAAGAATAGCGGCGAAGGGGAGCACAGCGCACTGCCCTGCAATGAGCTAAGAAGAGGATGAGGGAGATGGGTGGAAAAGCGCCAAAGCCGGCAGCCCGTCGCATACCGCTATCAGGCCGCCAGATAGCGTTGTATGTACTCTTCTTCGTTGTGCCGATCATCCTGGCGGCATTGCTACACTTCGCCTTGATGGAAATCCCCGAGTAGTCTCGACCTCGGGGGGGGAACAAAGCCGTTGAGCCATCGCATCCCGCTTCTGGCACGCAACACGCTGTGGTATGTGGCGATTGCCGGCGGTCTGGTCTTCATTTCGATGCTGGCCGGGTTCGTCTCAGATATTCTGCCGAGCGGGGCCAAGACCACGATAGCCGTCCGGGCCGCTCTCTCCTTTGCACTGCAGAAATACCAGAAGGATTGCGCGTCTTGGCCGCCAGATCTGGCCGCGCTCGCAACGGACCCGGGCGTCCCAGGATGGAAGGGGCCGTATTATAGATGGCGGATGACTGATGGCTGGCGCAACCCGTTTCGATATCGGATCGTGAACGGAAACCCGGAACTCACCTCGGCAGGACCGGATCGGCAGTTCGACACGGCGGACGATCTGATTGAAGCGGTCATGCCCGCTTCCGAGCAGAGCGCGCAGTAACCGGTCTGCATTTCGTTTTCCTGTCCCTATTTGTTGAATCCGTTGCCGTTCTCCGCGCTCTCCGCGTCTCCGCGGTAACAACATGACCTCTTTCTCCCCCCGTCTTGACTCGAACCCCCTTTCGCATAGGATGAAGAGGGTTCCTGTCAACACGGGTTAAGGAGGGCAAGAATGGAAAAGATGTTTCTTGCGACTCTGGCGCTGGCGGCGTTGGGGATGAGTGCGCGCGCGGCGATTCACACCGAAACGGTGACGTACAGGCAGGGGGAGACGGAACTGCGCGGGTACCTCGCGTACGACGACGCGGTCATCGCGAAGCGCCCCGGCGTGCTGGTTTGCCCGGAATGGTGGGGGCTGAACGATTATCCGAGGCGCCGGGCGGAGCAGTTGGCGAAGCTCGGCTATGTCGCCCTCGCCACCGACCTGTACGGCGGCGGCAAAGTGGCGCAGGATGCGAAGCAGGCGGGGGAGTGGGCGACGGCGCTGAAGGGGGACCGCGCGCTGCTCCGCGCCCGCGCGATGGCCGGGCTGGAGACGCTGCGCGCTCTGCCCCAGGTGGACCCGGAGAAGCTCGCGGCCATCGGTTACTGCTTCGGCGGGACGACCGTCCTGGAGCTGGCGCGCGCGGGCGCGCCGCTGAAGGGGGTGGTCAGCTTCCACGGAAACCTCGATACGCCCCACCCGGACCAGGACCGGATCAAGGCGGCCATTCTGGTCTGTCACGGTGCGGACGACCCGAACGTCCCCCCGGCGCAGGTGCAGGCGTTCATCGAGGAGATGCGCGGGGCGAAGGCGGACTACCAGATTGTCTCCTACGGCGGCGCGGTGCACAGCTTCACCAACCCCGCCTCCGGCAACGACCCGACCAAGGGGGCGGCGTACAACGAGAAGGCGGACAAGCGCTCATGGAAAGCGATGAGGGCGTTCTTCAAGGAGATATTTGGCGAGAGATAAAGGATTCAACGTTCAACGCGGTGCGCACTGCGCACCTGATCCAACGTCCAACTTTCAACGTCCAAAGAACGACAAGGAGCCTGCAAATACCGGTGCGCGTCCGTTGCCGTTACTTGAACGTTGGACGTTGAGAGTTGAACGCTGAAAGTTGAGTCCGTCCCCCCCTGCAAGATGGCTCCGTTTGACAAACGCGGTGCATTTAAGGCATTTATCTACGCTTTGACGTTTCGCTCATCTGCGCCCTCATGCCGCGCGTCAAGCTGGGAGGTCGGTTCGTCTCATGTCCAAGCTGGTCATTGTCGAGTCGCCCGCCAAGGCGAAAACCATCAACAAGTACCTGGGCAAAGAGTTCCAGGTGAAAGCCTCCTTCGGGCACGTGCGCGACCTGCCCAAGTCCAAGCTGGGCGTGGACATTGAGCACGACTTCGCCCCGCAGTACGTCGCCATCCTCGACCGCAAGAAGATCCTCTCCGAACTTACCAAGCTGTCGAAGAAGGCGGACGAAGTGTATCTGGCGACCGACTTGGACCGCGAGGGGGAGGCGATCGCCTGGCACCTGGCGCAGGCGATGAAGCTCCCGAAGGCCAAGACCCGCCGCGTGGTGTTCAACGAGATCACCAAGAACGCCATCCGCGCCGCCTTCCAGGAGCCGCTGACGATCAACGAGAACAAGGTGAATGCGCAGCAGGCGCGGCGCATCCTGGACCGCATCGTCGGCTACCAGCTCAGCCCGCTGCTCTGGACCTCCGTGCGTCGGGGCCTCAGCGCCGGGCGCGTGCAGTCGGTGACGGTGCGGCTGATCGTCGAGCGCGAGCGGGAGATCGAGGCGTTCAAGGCGGAGGAGTATTGGGAGATTGCGGCGGTCCTGACGCCCATCCCGCATCCGAAAACGGGGCCGAAAGAGTTCACCGCTGAGTTGGCGGAGATCGGTGGCGGCCCCCTCGAAGCCGCCACCCAGGCCCAGGCGGAGGCGCTCGTCAAGGAGCTACAGGAGCGCGACTACCTCGTGCGTCGCGTGGAGACCAAGGAGCGGCTGCTCCCCCCCGCGCCGCCGTTCAACACCAGCACCTTGCAGCAGCAAGGCTCCATTCGGCTGCATTTCAGCTCCAAGCGCACGATGCGTCTGGCCCAGATGCTCTACGAAGGGGTGGAGTTGGGTTCGGAGGGTTCCGTCGGACTCATCACTTACATGCGAACCGACAGCTTGCGCATCAGCGACCAGGCAATTGCCGAGTGTCGCGATTTCATCAAGGCGAACTACGCGCCCGAGTACCTGCCGGACGCCCCGCGCGCGTACCGCTCCGGCAGCGCCGCGCAGGGGGCGCACGAGGCGATCCGCCCCACCAGCGTCGCCTACACCCCGGAGAAGGTGAAGCCGTTCCTGGAGGCCGCCCAGTTCCGCCTGTACGAGTTGATTTGGAACCGCTTCGTTGCCAGCCAGATGCAGCCGGGGCGCGTCGCGGTGACCGACGTCGAAGTGGTCGCCCTCCCGCGCGGCCAGGCGCTGGACCTCGCCGCCGAGAAGCCGCCCGAGAACGCCGCGAAGTTCACGGTCCAGGGACGCACGCTCGTTTTCTCCGGCCACACCGCGCTGACCGGCTTCGACAAGAAGTCCGAGTTGCGCCTGCCGCCGGTGGCGCCGGGCGGGAAGCTCGACCTGGTCAAGCTCGACCCGTCGCAGCATTTCACCAAGCCCCCGCCGCGCTTCACGGAAGCGACGCTGATCAAGATGCTGGAGAAGCTCGGCGTCGGCCGCCCCAGCACCTACGCCCCCATCATCTCCACCATCCAGGCGCGCGAATACGTGCGCTTGGACAAGCGCCAGTTCTTTGCCACCGACCTGGGCAAAGTCGTCACCGACCAGCTCGTCGCGAACTTCAGCGACATCATGAACGTCAAGTTCACCTCCCACATGGAAGAATCGCTCGACCAGATCGAGGAGGCGAAGACGGACTGGCTGGCGGTCCTGCGGGAGTTTTACACCGCGTTCAGTTCCGATATTGCGAAGGCGAAGAAAACCATGAAGCGACCGGAGCCGACGGAGACGGAGTACAAGTGCGAGAAGTGCGGCAAGCCGATGCTGAAGCGCTGGAGCGCGCGCGGCGAGTTCCTGGGCTGCTCCGGCTACCCGGAATGTCGCAGCACCATGCCGTTGGACGCCGAGGGGAAGCCCGCGCCGCGCCCCGAACCGGAAAAGACCGAGGAAAAATGCGACAAGTGCGGCTCCCCCATGGTCATCCGCTCCGGCCGCCATGGACGGTTCATGGCTTGTTCCGCCTACCCCAAGTGCAAGAACACCAAGAGCCTGGACGCGCCCATTGACATCCCCGACGACCTCAAGACCTGTGACAAGTGCGGCAAGCCGATGGCCGTCCGCCGCAGCCGCCGCGGCCCCTTCCTCGGCTGCACCGGCTACCCCGAATGCAAGAACGCCAAGCCGTTGCCGAAGGAGAAGAAGGCGGAGGAGAAGCCGGAAGGAGAGCCGGCGGCGGAAGGATAACGGCAGACGGCAGATTACTGATTATTGAGTATGCTCTGTAGAGACCCCATTTTTCGGAGTGCCGTTCGTCCCGTAGGGACAGAATGATAATAGCCCGCCAGTTCACTGGCGGGTAAAGAGGAACCTCCTCCCCTTTCTCCCCTCTCCCACAGCAATGTGGGGGAGGGGACGGGGGTGGGGGAGCCTTCCAGTACCCGGCACTAAAGTGCCGGGCTATTATCATACCGTCCCTACGGGACGTCGCAGTGAAACAGGAAGGTTTCTACAAAGCATACTGAGTACTGTACTGATTTGCGACTTGAACGGCTCCGCGCGCAGAGGAGGCTTAAGCAGCGCGTCAGCGGCATTCAGAAATCGGTAATCAGTATTCAGTAATCGCCGTTCTCCGTATCTCCGTGCCTCCGTGGTGAACTCCGCCTTACCCGAAGATTCCCATCCCCCGCATGGACGCCAGCACAAGCCCCGTCCCCACCGGCGTGACGAAGTTGTCCCACTCCTCCAGCGGCAGCGACTCCAGCACGGTGGCGATCAGCGCCAGCAGCAGCGCCTGCGCGGCGGGCAGGTACACCGTGCCGCAGACGAAGGCGCTGACCAGGAACGCTGCCGAGCCGAGCAGCGTCTTGCGCGGATTGTGCGGCCAGAAGTTCCTCCCCCAGCGCGAGCCGATGACCGCTGCCGCCGAATCCGCCACCGCCGCCGTCAGAATGCACGCCATTCCGATGGGCCGCGGGAACAGCCAGAGCGCCGTCAGCGCGCCGAGCGCCAGTGTCAGCGGCGCGGCGGCCAGCGCGCTCCGCTCGCGCCGGCGGATCGCGTGCCGGCCGACCCAATGCACCAGCGGGATGTTCGCGCCATTGATGCGCCACAACTCCGACAGCAGGTATAACCCCATTCCGCACAGAACCAGCAGACTGGTCGCCACCGGGAAAGAGACGGCCAGCAGCGGCACAATCCCGAAGGTGAGGTGCAGTGTCTTGCGGAACAATTCCCGGTACCAGGGACGCCGCGGCGCGTCAAGGAATGCCGGCTCCTCTTCCCGGCGCAGCGCGTGCGGCAGCACGGCGGCCAGGTCTTCCGACTCGACTAGGACGGCGACCTCGCGGCGCACGGAATAGGTGGGCCGGAAGCCGATGGCTTTCCCGGCGCGCCGCATCAGCCCCAGGTTGTTCCTATCGTCGCCGATGGCGACCACCTGCTCCCAGGTCAGCCCGGCGCGGGCGATCCAGCGCTCCGCCGCGAGCACCTTCCCGTCGCGCCGCGTCAGCGCCCCCGCGATCTCGCCGGTCAGCCGTCCGTCGCGCACGACCGCTTCCATCCCCGCGCCGTCGTCCGCGCACAGCCGTCCCGCCAGGTGCTTGACGATCGGGTCGGGCGTCCCCGCCGTCAGCAACACCACCGCCAGCCCCTGCTCCTTGAGCGCGCGCACCGTCGCCGCCGCGTTTTCCGTCAGCGGCATGGCGCGATAGACGGCCCACACCTCCTCCATCGGCATCCCGCGCAGCCGCCGATAGGCGTCAGAAAGCAGCCGCTCCAGGCTGATGCGCCCCATATCGAAGAGAAGGCAGTCCACGCTGGTGCGCAGCGCCGGCCAGAGTCCGCGCCGCCGCGCCAGCGAAATCAGCAACTGGCCGCGGAACAGCACGCCGTCCACGTCCAGCATCACCACGCCGCGAAGCGGCGTCGGCTGCGATCCTTCGTTGCCCACCGGATCCCTTTTCATCGGCAGAACGTGTCGAGCCGTTCGCCCTATTCTACACGAACCTTCGACGAAGTGAACGAAGGCTAGGTTTACCACGGAGACAGGGAGGCACGGAGAACAGGGGCATTGCGGATTGCGGATTGCAGATTGCGGAGTGCGGATTTCAAGCAAAGGCGCCGCGTGCTCAGTCAATCCACAATCCGCATTCCGAAATCCGCAATAGATTGCCGTTCTCCGTGGTTCTCTGTGGCCCTCCGTGGTGAACTCTCATCCGCCGTTTTCGCAACTTCCGCTGCCGGCTGATAAAATGGTCCCGGTCCGTTGGAGGAGTCCGCATGTCCGCCCCATCGAAGAATTATGCTGAGGTCGCGCTGAACGTCCCGCTCGAGGCGACGTTTCACTACCGCGTGCCGGAGCCGCTGCGCGACCTGCTGGAGTCGGGGATGCGCGTGCGCGTGCCCTTCGGGCGGCGGGAAATGGTTGGCGTCTGCGTCGGTTTCTCCAGAACCGCGCCGATCGAGGAATCGCGCATAAAGGATCTCCTGGGCCTTGCCGAGCGGCAGCCGATGTTCGACGTGCGGATGCTCACGCTGACACGCTGGATGGCGGGGGACTACTGCTGCGGCTGGGGGGAGGCGCTCGACGCGGTGCTGCCGTCAGGGGTGAAGCGCCGTCAAGCGGCGCGGACGGTCCTCATGGTCGCCGCGTCGCATAAGCCCGCCGAGTTGCGCGCGGCCGCGAACGAAGCCGAGGCGCGCGCCCCGCGCCAGGCCCGCGCCCTGCGCGCCCTGGCCGGACTTGACGGAGAAATCGCAGCGACCGACCTCGTGGCGCTGGCGCAGGTGGACCACTCCGTGCTCCAGGCGCTCCGCCGCGACGGCTGGTTGGCGCTGCGCAAGGAGAAGCTCGCCGAGGACCCCTCGCTGGAGTTCCGCGTCGAGAAGGGCATTCCGCCCGAACTGACCGCGGAGCAGCGTGCCGTGCTGGCTCGTTTGCACGCCGCGCTGGATGTGGGCAAGTTCCACGTCGCCCTGCTGCACGGGGTCACCGGCAGCGGCAAGACGGAGGTGTATCTTCAGGCGCTGCGACGGGTGGTGGAATCGGGCCGGCAGGGGATCGTCTTGGTGCCGGAGATCGCGCTGACGCCGCAGACGGTGGCGCGGTTCAAGGCGCGGTTCGACCGCGTCTGCGTCCTGCACAGCGAACTGACGGAGAAGGGGAGGCGCGACCAGTGGCTGGCGATCCGCGAGGGGCGCGCCGACGTGGTCATCGGCGCGCGCTCGGCGGTGTTCGCGCCGGTGCCGAAGCTCGGGCTGATCGTCGTGGACGAGGAGCACGAAAACTCCTTCAAGCAGGAGAGCGTGCCGCGCTACCACGGGCGGGACGTCGGCATCTGGCGCGCGCGCCAGGAGCAGGCGCTTGTGATCCTCGGCTCGGCCACGCCGTCGTTGGAGAGCCTGCACCACGCGCGCGCTGGCAAGTATGAACTGCTGGAGCTGCATCGGCGCGTCGGGGGCCGCCCGCTGCCGCCGGTGGAAATCCTCGACCTGGGGCAGGAGTCCGCCAAGGGGAAGGCGCCGCTGCTCTCGCGCCATCTGAAGCTGGGGATCGAGAGCGCCCTGAAGAAGGGGGAGCAGGTGATCCTGTTCCTCAACCGGCGCGGCTTCAACACGCAGGTTTCCTGCCCGAACTGCGGCTACACGCTCAAGTGCGCTCAATGCGCCGTGAGCCTGACCTTCCATCGCGGGACGAACAAGGCAGCCTGCCATTACTGCGGTCAGGAGGTCGAGCCGCCGCAGGTGTGCCCGGGTTGCCATTCCGGAGCGATCAAGTATCGCGGCGTCGGGACGGAGCGCGTCGAGGAGGAAGTGGGACGGCTCTTCGGTGCGGGGATCGTCGCGCGGATGGACCGCGATGCCATGCGCGGGCGTGGCTCGTACGAGAAGCTGCTGGAGGAGTTCCGCGACGGAAAGACGAAGATCCTCCTCGGAACGCAAATGGTGGCCAAAGGACTGGATTTCCCCAACGTGACGCTGGTGGGGGTGATCAATGCGGACATCATCCTGAACCTGCCGGACTTCCGCGCGGCGGAGCGGACCTTCCAACTCCTCGCGCAGGTGGCCGGGCGGGCGGGGCGCGGCGACCGCGGAGGGCGCGTCATCATCCAGACCTTCAGCCCGGACCACCCCTGCATCCGCGATGCGCGCACGCACGATTATCACGCCTTCGCCCGCCGCGAACTGGCCGCGCGCCGCGAGTGCAATTATCCGCCATTCAGCCGCCTGGCGCGGCTGCTCTTCGAGGGGAAGGACGCCGCCGCCGTCGAGGCGCGTTGCGCCGAAGCCGTCGCAGCGATGCGCAAGGCGATTGCCGGTCGGCGTGACGAATGTAGGAGCAAGGCACTTGTCCGCCGGAGCCTTGGCGAAGGCGGATGCCTTGCCCCTGCACAAAGGAACAGCGCGGCAGTGGGCGAACAGGGCCTGCAAATCCTCGGCCCCTCCGTTGCGCCGATCGAGCGAATCAAGGGACTCTGGCGCTGGCACGCGCTGGTCAAAGCGCCCGACTCCGCCCTCCTCCACAAGGCCCTCGCCGCCGTGGAGCGCAAACGCGGGCCGGTCCAACTCTCGATGGACGTGGACCCCGTCGCGATGCTCTAACCCGCGTTTCCAGGCTTGACAGCATGCGCGCGGCTCGGATATTGTCCAGCGGTTCACATGCCCAATATGCCGGAAGGAGACCGCTTTGTCCCTGGTGGTGGTCGGCTCGGTGGCGTTCGACACGATTGAGACGCCGTACGGCCGCGCGGATGACGCGCTAGGCGGCTCGGCGGTGCACTTCGCGCTGGCCGCGTCGCTCCTGAATAAGGTGCGGCTGTCGGGGCATGTTGGCAAGGATGCCACGGCGTCGCACCTCGCCCCGCTGCACCGCCCGAGCATTGACCTGCGCGGCCTGACCGTGAAGGAGGGGAAGACCTTCCGCTGGTCCGGCCGCTACGCGCATGACATGAACCAGCGCGAGACGCTGAGCGTCGAGCTGAACGTCTTCGGCAAGTATCCCCCCGAACTCCCCGCCGAATACGCCGACAGCGATTTCGTTTTCCTTGCCAACGGCGCCCCGGCACACCAGATGATGGTGATAGACCAGTGCAAGGCCCCACAGTTCGTGGTGCTGGACACCATGGATCATTGGATCATCTCCAACCGGCCCGAACTGGACAACTTGTTCCGGCGGGTGGATGCGGTGGTGGTGAACGACTCCGAGGCGCGGCTGCTGACCGGGGAGGAGCACATCCGCGCCGCGCAGAAGGTGCTGGAGATGGGGCCGAAGTACGTGATCGTCAAGGACGGCGCGCATGGGGCGCTGATGGTCTGCGGCCATGACGTGTTCGTCATCCCCGCCTTCCCGACCACGCGCGTGAAGGATCCGACCGGTGCGGGGGACAGCTTCGCCGGCGGCATGATGGGGCACCTAAGCCGCGTTGGCAAGGTCACCGCGCAGGAAATGCGCCTCGCCATGGCGTACGGCACGGTCATCGCCTCCTTCAATGTCGAGGAATTCGGCGTGCGCCGCGTGGCCTCCCTGACGCTGGAGGAGGTCGAAACCCGCATGGCCGAGTTCAGGCGGGTGCTGAAGTTCTGACAGAGAAGCGGGGGCAACCACAGGGGACAAAGACAATACGGAGGACGGCCATCTTGCACGCACTGGTGAAGCTTGAATATATGTTAGTAATATGTTATTCTGTGCGCGTTTATGTCTGCCGGGCTGACTTTCGTAGCCTTTCACCGTGCTCTCTGTGACGAGAAGTGCTGTCGTGCGTTTGTCAGACCCCTTCGGTATAATTCCGCTGTTGCGCTGGGTCGTTGCAGTCCCTTATGTCCTTGCCGTCTTTGTCCGTTAAAGGCGTGTCGCATGCGCGCATTTGTTGCCATCGAAATAGACGAGCCGATCCGGCGCGCGCTGGCCGGGCTGATCGAGGAGTTGAACCGCCCTTCGCAACCGGTGAAGTGGGTCGCGCCGGAGAACATCCACCTCACGTTGAAGTTTCTGGGGGATGTGGCCGACGAGCGTGTGAGCGAAGCGGCACAGGTCGTGCGGGAGTGCGTGCAGGGGATTAAGCCGTTCGCGCTGGCGATTCGCGGGACCGGCGCGTTTCCGAACGTGCAACGGCCGCGCGTCATCTTCGCCGGCGCACAGGACGAACGAGACGCCGCGCACGAGTTGGCCCGGCGGCTGGAGGATCGGATGGAGGCGCTGGGGATCGAGCGCGAGGAGCGCCCGTTTCAGTGCCACGTGACGCTGGGGCGCCTGCGCGAACCGCAGCGGCTCCCGGCGCTGGCGGCGAAAATGGCCGCCGCCTCCGCCCGCGACTTCGGCAAGATGACGGTGATGCAGCTGACGCTGATCGAGAGCAAGCTGACCCCCCAGGGGCCGATCTATCGGCCCGTGGAACAAGTGACACTGTAGGCGTGTGTAGTAGTTGTAGGGGCGCAGCATGCTGCGCCCTCAGGCCGTTTGGGAAGCGGAAGAAACGCACGACGATCGCGGGTTGTGTGGTTTTGGGCAAGGTGGGTACGGGCTTTAGCCCGTACAAAAGGTTGGCGGGCTCAAGCCTGCCCCGGTCTTGCACGGGCTGAAGCCCGTGCCTACACAGGAGAGGAACGCATGAGCGCAAAGAACGAGCAGGCAGCAAAGAGCGAAAAGGCGAAACGGGTTGCCGCTGCGGCCGAGGCGGCCGTCGCCGGCCAGGAGAAGGAGAAGCGCGACCAGGCGCTCCTGCGCGCCATGGGGCAGATCGAGCGCCAGTACGGCAAGGGGGCGGTGATGCGCCTCGGCGGCGACCAGAAGATCGAGGTCAGCGTCATCCCCACCGGCTCCATCAGCCTTGACATGGCCCTCGGCGTCGGCGGCATGCCGCGCGGCCGCGTGGTCGAAATCTTCGGCCCTGAATCCGGCGGCAAGACCACCTTGGCCCTGCAGATCATCGCCTCCGCCCAGAAGAGCGGCGGCACCAGCGCCTTCATTGACGCGGAACACGCCTTCGACACCGACTATGCCGCCCGGCTCGGCGTGCGCCTCGAAGACCTGCTGGTCAGCCAGCCCGACAGCGGCGAGCAAGCGCTCGACGTCGCCGAACTGCTCGTGCGCAGCAACGCGGTGGACGTGATCGTCGTGGACTCCGTCGCTGCGCTGGTGCCGCGCGCCGAGCTCGAAGGGGAGATGGGGGACAGCTTTGTCGGTCTCCAGGCGCGCCTCATGTCCCAGGCGCTGCGCAAGCTCTCCGGCGCCATCAGCAAGTCCAAGACCTGCGTCATCTTCATCAACCAGGTGCGCGAGAAGATCGGCGTCGTCTACGGCAACCCGGAGGTCACCCCAGGCGGGCGCGCGCTGAAGTTCTACAGCTCCGTGCGCGTCGAAATCCGCCGCATCGGCAGCATTAAGAGTGGCGAGAGCATCACCGGTAACCGCGTCCGCGCCAAGGTGGTCAAGAACAAGGTCGCCCCGCCCTTCAAGAGCGCGGAGTTCGACATCATGTTCGGCCTGGGAATCTCCCGCGAAGGGGACCTGGTGGACTGCGGCCTGGCGATGGGGGTGCTCGACAAGAGCGGCACCTGGCTGAGTTGCGGGCAACTGCGCCTCGGGCAGGGGCGCGAGAAAGCCAAGGAGTTCCTGACTCAGAACCCGGATGTCGCCGGCGAGATCGAAAAGGCGATTCTGGAAAAGGCGCGCACCGGCGTGGCGCCCGTCAAGATCGTCGCTGCTGAAGAAGGCAAAGACGGGGAGTGACCGCGTCGCGGCGGAGTTGGACGCCTTGCAAAGGTTCGTCCAACTTTTGCAAGGTTATTCGGAGATCGGAAGACGCAGGTCGTTGTAGGGGCAAGGCAGTGCCTTGCCCCTGCGCTGGGGTGCAACGGCAGTTGTGAATGAACTGTCATCGCGAGTGAGCGCCGCTTGAGGCATCGTTTGCGCGCAAGTGGCCGCCGGCGCGAGCGTGGCGATCTTCCTTGTTCCTCACCCATTCGCGGGGGCGTCTTCGGCTTTGGCGAGGTTGTGGAAAGAGGAAGATTGCCATGGCCGACCGAAGAGGCGCTCTTCAGCCAAGGGTCGTTGTCGTCGGTCGGCCTCGCAATGACACGGCTCATTGCGCGCTTGCGCGCGCCGGAGAACACCACAGCCCGCATTCCTCGCAACGCGCGAGAAATGCGGGCTGTCTGTTTCATGCGCAGCTTCCATCACGCCAGTTCGGCGTGAGAAGCAGCAGCGTTACTTCTTGCGCTTGTCGTGCGGCACGAAGACTTCCACGGTGCTCGTCGAAGTGTTGCCGCTGGCGTCGCTGGCCTCGATGGTGATCGTATAGACCCGTCCATTGCTGTTGCCGAGCCGCTCGGCCCGCAGGTAGACCTGGTGCTCGTCCACGATGGCCCAGTCGAAGGAGTTCTTCTTGGGCGGCTTGTCCTTCTTCCCCTGTACCGAAGCCGCTCCGGCAGCCGGTTCCCTTTCGAGGTCTTCCACGCTGACGCCCGTGATCTTCCAGGTCGGCTCCGGGTCCGCAATGTCAACGACAACGGCTTCCACCGTCACCAGCTTCATCTTGTGGTTCGGCGGCCAGAGCATCTCGGGGTCGGTCGTGACCGACTGAATCTCCGGCGCGGTGGTGTCTTCCACGGTGACGAGCACCGTGTCAGTATCCGCTCCGCCGTTGCCGTCTTCCACGATCAGGGTGACGGTATGGGCTCCGAGGGCGAGGGTGACGTCCGACGTCGGGGTCCCGGTCGGGTGGGCCAGGAATGACGCTCCCTCCAACCAGTTATATGTTAGCGTGTCCGTGTCCGCATCGGACGAGCCGGAGCCATCCAGCGTCACGAGTGCGCCGTCATAAGAGGTCGCTTCCACCGTCTGGTCCGATCCTGCATCCGCGACAGGCGGCGTGTTCGCGGGCTGGGCCTGGACCGGGGCCGTCAGCCAAAGGAGGAGAAGAAATACCGCTCCCGCGGCCAATAGAACATGCTTCATGCTTCGCATAGCCGAGCCTCCTCAAAGAAACTGTGCGAGTGTCGAGCTGTCTGCCGCTGTATCACGCAATGGAATAACCAGTTGCCACGACAGACAGCTCTTGGACAGCATACTATGACTGTGCGCTCCGTTTGTCAAGAGTTTTTTGCAGACAAGAGGGAAACCTTGGCGGGAACCGTGGCGGCGTGAACAGGCACGATAGATAAGAGGCACGTGGGGAGGGCCCCGGGCCTATGTTGTGGCCTTCCGCGCGAGTTCCTGACCCTTGACGAACGCCTGGCGGTTGACTTCGAGCAGATGGGCGCGCGAGCCGGTCAACTCCTTGCCCAAGACTCCCATGACGGCTTCGAGCGGCACGCCGCCGCGCACTTGCGCGTAGGCCCCCAGCATCACCAGGTTCGTCACGCGCACGTTCCCCAGCTCGTTCGCCGCCTCGGTGGCCGGGATAAGAAGCGCGCGCTTATCGCCCGGCTCCGGCTGCGCCATGGAACTGTTCAGCAGGACAAGGCCGTCCGGCTTCAGGTGAGGGCGGAACTTGTCGTAGCTGGGTTGATTCAGGATGATCAGGGTGTCCGCCTCTTCAACCAGGGGGGAGGGGATCGGCTCGTCGGAGAGGACCACCTCGCAGTGCGCCGTGCCGCCGCGCACTTCGGGGCCGTAGGCGGGGATGAAGGTCACCTGCCGCCCGCTGTCGGTCGCCACCTGCGCGAGCAACTTGCCGATGGTCATGATCCCCTGGCCGCCGAACCCCGCGAAGATGATGCGCTCGGTCATTGGGCCTCCGCGGAGGTGTCTTTGATGATGCCCAGCGGGAAGGTTTTCACCATGTCGGTCTCGATGAACTTCATCGCCTCGTCGGGGCGCAAACGCCAGTAGGTGGGGCAGGGGGAGAGGATCTCGACCAGGCTGAAACCCAGCCTGCGCTCCTGCACGTCGAAAGCGCGCTGGATGAGCTTCTTGGTCTCGCGCACGTGGCGCGGGGTGGTCAGCGTGCCGCGCGCGAGGAAGACGGTGCGCCCCAGCGTCGCCAGCAGCTCGCAGACGCGGATGGGGCACCCCTCCGTCGCGGGGTTGCGCCCCAGCGGCGTGGTGGGAGTCTTCATGTTCACCAGCGTGGTGGGCGCCATCTGTCCGCTGGTCATGCCGTACACGGCGTTGTTGATGAAGATAATGGTGAAGTTCTCCCCGCGGTTGGCGGCGTGGAGCATCTCCGCAGCGCCGATGGCGGCCAGGTCGCCATCCCCCTGATAGCTGAAGACCAGCTTGTCCGGATGGACGCGCTTGATGCCGGTGGCGACGGCGGGCGTGCGCCCGTGCGCCGCCTCGGACATGTCTATGTCCAGGTAGTCGTAGGCGATGACGGCGCAGCCGACCGGGGCGATGCCGATGGTCCGCTCGCGGCAGCCGCGTTCGTCAATGATCTCCGCGATCAGCCGATGCGCGATGCCGTGGCCGCAGCCGGGGCAGTAGTGCGTCTGCGTCGCGGTCAGCGCGGCGGGGCGACGGTATCCTTTGGCCATGGTCATTTCCTCTTCAGCGCGCGCGCTGCGTCAATAATCTCCGCCGTGCTCGGGACTCCGCCGCCGCTGCGCCCAACGAACCCCACCGGACTGCGTCCCTCGACGGCGAGGCGCACGTCCTCGACCATCTGGCCGGCGCTCATCTCGACGACAAGGAACTTCTTGCCGCGCTCGGCCCAGCGGCGGATCGGCCGCTCCGGGAAGGGCCACAGGGTGATCGGGCGGAAGAGCCCCAGCCGCAGGCCGGACTTGGCCGCAACACGCGTGGCCTCCAGGCAGATGCGCGCCGAGGTGCCGTACGCCACGCAGACCACGTCGGCCTGCTCGATGTCGCGCTCCTCGAAGCGCACCTCGCGCTGGCGGATCACTTCATACTTTGCCTGAAGTTTCTTGCAGTGTTCGGCCAGGACGCCGACGGGCAGATAGAAGGAGCGCACGATCCGCTTGGGGCGGCCCTTCGCGCCATCGAGCACCCAATCCTTTGGCGGCAGTTCCACTTTGGGCGGGGCGCGGAAGACGCACGGCTCCATCATCTGCCCAAGCTGCCCATCGGCCAGCATGATCACCGGAATGCGGTAGAGGTCGGCCAGATCGAAGCCCAGCATCGTGAGATTGGCGAACTCCTCGACGCTGTACGGGGCCAGCACGATGAGGCGGTAATCCCCATGCCCGCCCCCCTTGGTCGCCTGGAAGTAATCCCCCTGCGCCGGCTCGATGTTCCCCAGCCCCGGCCCGCCGCGCATGACATTGATGATCACCACCGGCAGTTCCGCGCCAGCGCAGTAGCTGATCCCCTCCTGCTTGAGGCTGACGCCTGGGCTGGAGGAGGAGGTCATCGTCCGCTGGCCCGCGGCGGCGGCGCCGAAGCACATATTGATCGCCGCCAGTTCGCTTTCGGCTTGGATGAAAGTGCCGCCCGCCTCGGGCAGGTGCTGCGCCATGTAAGCGGTCAGCTCGTTCTGGGGGGTGATCGGGTAGCCGAAGTAGAAGCGACATCCGGCGCGGATGGCGGCTTCGCCCGCCGCCTCGTTACCCGTTATGAGAATCCGCTCTTCGGTCATCATGCTCACAGGGCGCCTGACGATGACAAAGGCGCGACAGCGCCTTAACGGGCGGATTATATCAATCCCCCGCCGGGCGGGGCAAACGCTCCCGCAGGTGTAGGGCGGGCTTTAGCCCGCCGGGGTTGTAGAGGCAAGGCAACTTGTCCTCCGTAGCTTCAGCGAAGGAGGATGCCTTTCCCAGACCGCGCCGTCAGCGCCTCCTTTCTCCCATTGACACGCCCCGCGCGCGGGGGTAGTGTGAATCGGGCGGCGGGGGCTGGCTGTTTTTCGCTTGCCCGCCCGCCGTGTGGCGGGCCGTTGCGAAAAGATGCCTGACCCCTTCACCCCATCATCTTTGAGTCGTGAAACCAGTTCGAGGAAGACCCATGCGCATTCGCCATCTGTTCCGGGCCGCCGCGGCAGTGGCGCTCGCAGCGTGTGTCTGTGCCTGCGCGTATAGCGCCACGGAAAGGAAGGAGCCGATGAAGATCCAACTGACCAGCCCGTCTTTCAAGGAAGGGCAGCCGATCCCGCCCAAGTTCACCTGCAAGGGCGCCGACATCTCCCCCGCCCTTGAGTGGGACGCCGTGCCCGAGGGGACCCGGAGCATTGCCCTCATCATGGACGACCCGGACGCGCCGCGCGGCACCTGGGTGCATTGGGTGCTCTGGAACCTCCCGACCGAGGCGCGCTCGCTGCCCGAGGCGGTCCCGGCCAAGGCCTCCCTCGACGACGGCGCGAAGCAGGGGCTGAACGATTTCCCGACGACGGGCTACCGCGGCCCCTGTCCGCCCCCCGGCAAGCCGCACCGCTATTACTTCAAGCTGTACGCCCTCGACGCGCCGTTGGCGCTGAAAGAGGGAGTCGCGCGGAAGGCTGACCTCGTCGCCGCCATGAAAGGGCACATTCTGGCCGAAGGACAGTTGATGGGGACGTTTGCGCGGTAGCGCTGAACCAATGCCGTCATTGCGAGGCCCCGCCCACGGCGGGGCCGTGGCAATCTTCATGTCTTCCGTTCCTGCCGTGTCCGTGGCTCTCTGCCGTGCATAAGCCGAGCTTGGCCGGCAAACGACCTAACGGAAAAGTAGAAGATCGCCACGTCATCCCCCGCTTTGCGTAAGACTCCTCGCGATGACTGCTGGTTTGCGTTTCCCGATTTGCCGTCCTCCGCACCTCCGCGTGAGACGCCGTTACTTCTGCACTCTGCATCTTACCCGCCCTCCGTGTGGCGGGTCTGCACTCGTCTTGTGTAAAATACCCCGGGTCATGGTCTATGTGGCGAGAGGACAATTACCCCTTCGCCCAATTACCCCATCACCTTCCTGAAAGGAAAGAAGATGTCCCTCTCGATGCGGACGATGAAACCGTGCAACACGTACCACGGCGCGCTCGACGAGCGCCTGCTGCACCGCTGCGCCGACGGACGCAGCGCGTTCAAGGTCTACTTCATAGACGTCATCGGGCGGGCGGACCCCGCGCGCACCGTCTGGGCGCAATCGGGGATGGCCCGCGACAAATTCCTCGCGCGGCTGGACAGCCTGGAGGGAATGGAGGGGATCGGCTTCATCACCGCCTTCCCGCACGTCACCAAAGTCTTCCGGTTCGGGCCGGAATCCGAAACCGTCGCCAACGTGCGCGCCTGGAACCCGCGCGACTGGACGCCGCTCTCCCTGGCGCGCTGCGAGGGGTACGCGGAGTTCGCCTGCTACGCCGAGGCAGGGATCGCGTCGGACGAGTTCAACTTCTGGTCCGCCGCCGAGACGATCGAGGAGTACCTTGCGCGCTGGAGCGAACAGTCCGACTGGCCGATTCAGAGGCACGGCAAGCTGATGGAGTACTGGCAGCGGCAGGCGGGGCGGTAGGACGGGCGTCTAACAACGGGGTTAACCGCCAAGCCCGGCGCGCAAGCGCGCCTGTCGCCAAGAGCGCCAAGAACGGCGGAACGGGGGCAACAAGGGCGGCGCTATGCGAAGGAATGTGTAGGGGCGCAGCATGCTGCGCCCTTGAGCCTGTCGCGCGAGAAGACCATGTGGCACAGCCGCCCCCGGCTGTGGACCATATGTAGGTACGGGCTTTAGCCCGTACCTATACCGTCTTCACGGGACTGGCGCGGGGGGCGTAGCGGTCGCCGCCGCTCCCTCCTCCGCCATTCGCACCCCGACAATAAGACAAAAGGCATCGGCTGCCCCCGACTCACCTATGAAACCGGTCAGCGCGGCCCTGTTCAGCGGAAGTCGCACGGTAGAATCCACTGACTGACTCCGGCCGCCGTCAGGCGTCACGTCATCGCGCGAGACGGCGAGACTCACCGTCACGTACTTGCCGTCGGCTGAAAGCACGGGTGCAAGGTCCGTGCGGAAGGTTGCCACCCCTTTCTTTGGATCTTCCGGATTTGCCGTACGCAGCAAGACCGATCCCTTGCTTCCGGACTCCACCGTCACGGAGGCCTTCGCCAGCGCTTTGTCGCCCCAATCGGTGTTCTCCAGAAGCGGCGATCCACTCGTAAGACGCAGTCCTGCCGAACCTTGCGGCTTCGTGCTTGGGACGGAGGGCAGCTTCTTCATCATCTCCTCGTCCGGCCTGACCAACTGGACCGAGACCTCAATTCTCGCGGGCGGCTTGGCCGGTTCCTTCGCCGTTCCGCCCGGCGCGGCAAGCGCGGCGTCTTTCACAGGCAATTGACTACCGGCGCGCGGCGGCCGGAAATCAGTGTCATTGGTCTCATCCACCAGCGTGACAACGTAGGCCGCGTAGATGATGCTCTTCACGACCTTGCCGTCGCGGACGAAATCACCGCGCCAAAGCGGGAGGTGCCGTCTGGTCAATTGCGCTGGTTCGCGCAGGAATGACGTGCGGAAGGAGGACCCTTCCGGGATGGCAGTTCCGCCCCTGACAGAATCCGTATGCACCGAGCCCTTCGGGGACGTGTAAGAGCGGGCTGCCGTGACGTCCAGAACATCGCCGGCCCACTCGGACCTTGATTCAAGGTCCGCAGGGGCAGCAGACGGTTCACGATCCGGGGGGCCTCCCACAGTCTCCTTGATCACCCCATCAACTTCTGTGTACCAGCCATGGACGATACGAAGGGGGGAGTGCGGTGTCACGCGCCACGCGTACTTCCCCTTCTGCTGACCATCCTCGATCGTGGTCGGTACAATGTCCGCTGTCGCAGCCGGTCCGGGAATAAGCCTGTACCGAATCTTCACCCCTTTGGGATTGTCTGTGAAGCCGAGGATTTGCAGGATGCCGATAGCGCTTTCGCGGGTCTGGAATGTCCACGTGGCGGGGACAGCGCCTTTGGTGCTGAGATAGGCCGGGTTGCCGGGCTTGCTGGACCTGAAAGCGTTCTCGCGGTCGGCTAGCAGGCTCTGGGGTGTTTTCCTGTCCCAATCTTCGTTTGGCGCGGGAAAAGCGATCAAGTCGAACCCGATCAGGCCCATAATCTCCGGCTGCATCCCGCCGCCTGCGTCAATTCCTTGTTCCGCCACCCACTCACTAACCGCCTTTGACCCCTGCACTCTGACTTTCTCCGGAATATCGCCTGAAAACAACTTTCCCGTGTCGAAGTCAATCAGGCAGTTATCGCCGCTATGGTTTACCGTTTGCTCGATCACCGGGCCGAAGACCAACGCGCGTGGCGTGACGGCGGCCGCGGCGGCCAGGCCGGGGTTCTCCAATCCCTTCAGCAACTCAGGCGAGGCGATATCGGCCAACGTTGTCAGAAGATAGGCGCGCGCCTGTTGTCCTTCGTCGCCGGCCATAGCCAGCTCAATCATGTGGCGTTCCATACTTCGCCGAGTATCCTGAATGAGGCTCAACAGCAACTGTCTCTTCTCGGCGGGGCTCTTGCGAGTTGCGCCTGGATGGATGAAGGCAGGATGCAGCATGCCGTTGCCATCAACCCTCTCAGCGCTCGCGTCAATCCATGTTGGATCAACGGACATGACGTAACGGTACTGCTCGGCGTATCGCCGCGCTCTCTCGGTTACTGACGGAACACCGGACGCATAGACCGTGCGGGCGTTCAGCGTCTCATGGCTGATCAACTGAGGATCAACCGCCAGCGCAGCCAGAAGCGCCGCGCCGCTTCGTTCGTCATCGTGCTTCTCCCCGGCAGCGCCGTCAAGGTTGTAACCATAGAGCGAACCGATGCGCCAGTGCGCGAAGACGCGCATCTCCTTCGTGAGGTCGTCGCGCTCCAGGAACCGGGACCACTCCGCGATGGCCTCTTTCTGTGGGTGGAAGCCGATCACGCTGGAATATGAGGCGTCCTTCTGCATGCACTCCCAGAACGCTTTGTCCGCGGCTGTAAGGTCTTGAGGCTGAGTCACAGGCTCATCCCACCCGCTCTCCGGCGGGCGGAACATGGCGTCCTTGTCATCCGGGTCCGCGAGGTGCGCGGCGAAAATCACGCTCTTGACGATCTTGCCATCGCGCACCCAGTCTCCGCGCCAGAGCGTGCGCGCCTCCATTCCCAGCGTTTCGGGACAGGGGAAACAATCTGCCCGGAAGACGGCATCCGGGGGTATCTCCACTTTTCCGGCGATCTTGTCATTCCCCTTGACCGTTGTGTCATGCCGGGCTTCCTCGCGGGTGACCAGCAGCATGTTCCCTTCAACAGCCGTGCTCCAGCCGAGTTCTATCGGCGCGGTATGCGGCGGCCACGTGTGGCCGGTGGCGACATTTCCGGTGACTCTGCCGTCCACGACCGTGTACCAGCCATGCATAATCTGAACCGGGCCGCCGGGTGTGATCTTCCACCGCCATGGTCCCTTAAGGTAGTCGTCACTTGCGAGGAGTTCCACAGCGCATGGCCGCACTGGCGTGAAGGACGTAGTGGCGGGCAGCGGTGCGATATTCTTGATCTGTCCCCCGCTCCGCACCTCGATGTTCGGGGCGATGTCGGAGCGGAAGACGTAGTCCGGGCCGTCCCAGACGTGCCCCTTGTCGGCATCGTAGAGTTTCTCGTCCACAGCCCCGCCGTTGTCCACGTTGTCCGCGCCGACGCTCCAGACTTTCCAGCCTTCCGGCGTCTTTGTGTATCGCATCGGCTTGCCGGAGAAGGGATCCATGGGGACCGAAGGCAGAATCTCCGGGCAGAGCGCGTCGAGCTTGTCCGGCAGTTGTCCGCCGTGCGCTTTCTCATACAGCCTTATCGCCGCGCGAATCTGCGTGGCGCGCAGCCGCACGTCCAGCCTGCCTAGCTCCTCGAATGCCCGAACGATGGCCGGCATCGTGAGGTCCTGAACCACGCCCGGCTCCTTCGTCCCAATCTCCTGCATTTGCTTCCGCACGTCCGGCTGGAGCAGTTGCGAAAGAGACGCCTTCGCGACAATCTCAGTCACTGCGGCGCGCTGCTTGCGCCACATGTCGTTGACGAGCGCATTGCGAGGCTCCTTTTCTTCGCTCAGCGCCATCAAGGATTCGCCGTAGGCAACCTCCGTCGCCCACCATGTCGCCGGCTCGTCCGCGCGGGCCTCGGACTCGCGGCACGCGCGGATGACGGATTGCAGGGCTTGTCCGCTCAATTCGCCATTCGCAACAACCGCGTCCATGTTCTTCTGGCCAATCGCCGAGACAGCGAGACCGACGAGTTCCTGAATCATGGGGCCGCGCTGGCGGAGCGCCATTCCCAGCCGCAGGCAGTCCGCGTACCTGTCCAAAGCGGCGTCGGGTCTTCCTTGAAGCTCCGCCAGGAAACCGGCGTCCGCACAGGTCCGGGCCAAGTGTCGGAAGCGCGCCAAAGATGCCAAGTCCGGCACGGGCCGCCCAGTTTCTGCTTCGATGAAGACGGGGTACTGGCAGATGTTGAGCCGCAAGCCATCTTGCAGCGCGTTCAGCGCCGGTTCGTTGAGTTTGATCCATTCCTCAAACCCCTTCACATTGCCTGCGTACGGGCCATCCTCAGGTCTCGCGCTAGATGAGCCGGCGGGGATTTTGTCTACAGGCGCCACGAGTCTAGCTGCTTCGGCCAAGCGGAACGCCGCATTCTCCTTAGGCGGCACACTCGGCCAGAGCGCGCCGAGCTTCTGGATTTCTTCCGGCGTCGGCGTGCGCAGACCCTCCGACTCCACCATGGCGGAGTAGTCGGGCGGCGCGAGGGGCCGGATGAAGATTCTTTGCGTGTCGTCCTGAAAAATGGCCAGTTCATCCCCGGCGTACGCGATCTCCTTCTGCTCCGTTGAAGGCGTGGGGCCATCAACGGGGAACCGGCGCTCGAAGGCGTAGAGGTCCTTGCCGTCCTGATTTCCTTTGAACTGCCAGGTCACTTCCGAAACAGCCCCCGGCTGCCCGCAGGTCATCTTCCCGACAGGCCCCAGGGGACTGCTTGCGCCGTTGTCCGGTCCGTACTTGATATTGTTGATGAACACCGTTCCCTGGAAGCGCGGTTGCGGAGCCGCCTGTCCGGCCTTTGGCGCAAGCGCCACGTCGTGGAACTCTACCCACTGGATAGGCCGCGTCTGGAGCCGGAAACATCGAACCTGCGCCAGCGGCACGTCGAACGAAACCGTCATCTGCTTATACTGTGTGTTGCCCGAACTGCCGACGCCGACGCTTCGGTGCTCTCGACCCTTGTCATCAATGGCGACTACTCGAACGTCCACGTCCGAGTTGCGAATGGTGTGTGTCACGGTCACGGCGGCTTTGCCGGCCTCCTCGTATCCTTTTGTGAACGATACAGCCAGACTCTCTCCTTCCCGATTGCGTTCCTCCATACCTGCGCCGGCCGCCCCATTTTCCCCGTCCGTCTGCCATGTTCCGGTTGACAGGCCGAATTTGACGTCTCCCTTTTGGGCCTCTTTCGAAAAATGCGACGCGGTCCAGATCAGGTCCGGGTCAATGCGTCCGTCAGGAAGCTTCACTCCGCCAGCGGTTGAGGCGCCGCTGGCTGGTATCCAGTGCGGGTCGTCCCCCTTCGGAGAGCCGGATGTGCGATAGACAATCTCGTAGGATTTCATGTTGTCCGACTTGGACGAGCCGCCGGGCGCAATGATGGGCGGGTTATCCAATAGGCTCCCATCCGGCTTCCACCACGGCTGCCCTTTAGAGGGATTGTTCGATACGGCCATAACCTCGACCGTGCCGCCGCCGGGGAACGTAGCCGCAAACCGGCCCGGAACCACTGCCTCTGCCGCCGCCCCGGCTGTCGGTTCCGCAGCGGCCTTCGGCTTCTCCTTCTCCCCCAGCGGTACGGCAATCGCTACGGCGAGGGAGATGAGCAAGGAGAGGACGGTGGCCGCCAGGGCAATACGGGAGAGTTTTCGCAACTGCTCGCGGCGGTCGGAGAGAATCGCCTCGACGCGGCGCAGGAAGGCGCTGCGCGAGAAGAGGATGCCCGCCGCCAGCTCGATCGGGAGCGCGCGGCTGGGCAGCCCCTCGGCCAGCCGCGCAAGCATTTTGGCGTAGGAGATCGGCTCGCCCGTCGCCGCCAGCACGGCATCGTCCGCCGCCTGCTCCGCCAGCGTCGAGACCTGACGCGCGCCCAGCCAGACCAGCGGATGGAAGAACAGCGCCGCGCGCAGCAGCGAGACGAGCGTCAGCGCCGCCGGGTCATGGCGCCGGATATGCGCCAGTTCGTGGACCGCCACGGCGCGCAACTCCACGTCGCTGAGTTCCCTCAGGAACCCCGCGGGCAGCAGGATGACGGGATGCAGTATCCCCAGCGCGAGCGATGCCCCGACCTCCCGGTTCTCGACCAGGATGAAGCGCCGCGTCAGGCCGAGGTCGCGCGCGGCGGCGCGGAACGCCTCCAGCGCCCGCGCGTCGGTCACGACCCGCCCGTCGAGTATCCAGCGCCCGATCCGCCTCCGCCCCAGCCCCACCAGCAGCAGCAGGAACGCCGCGCCGATACTGTACAAAAGGAACCCCATCGCCCACGGGTAATTGCCGGCGGAGCGCTGCGGGAGTTCCGCTGTCGGCATCGCCCCTGGCGCGCCGGCGGGCAGCATATCCCGATTTATGCCCGACGACGGAGCGAGGTCGGGCAGCGCCGGAAAGAGGTCCTCCGGCGGCGCGTAGGCTGGCACGACGGCCAGCGGCGCGCGCGGCGTGCCGATCCCCGCCGCCGCCCATCCCAGCAGCGGGAGCAGCGGCACAGCCAGCAGCGCGGCCAGCCACAGCTTGTGCCGGATCGCCGCCGAGCGCTTTCGCAGGAACCACGCGAGCATCCCCACCGCGGCCAGCAGGATTGAGGACTGCCACAGCAGCGACAGGAACATCCGCGCCGCCTGGAACCCCACGCCGTCCAGCGACCCCCAGAAGCTTGACGGAATCATGACTTGCCCTCCCCTTCATGTTTGGCGATGAGCCTCTTGATCTTCTCCATCTCCCCTTTGCGTACCGAGTGCGCATCGAGCAGGGCGGCGACCATCAACGCCGCCGAGCCGCCGAAAGCGCGCCCGGCCAGGTCCAGCAGCATCCCGCGCTTCGCCTGCTCTGCGGGCACGCGGGCGCGGTAGAGGAAGCCGCGCCCCTCGGCGCGCCGCGCGGCGTACCCCTTGGCCACGAGGATGGAGAGCACCTTGCGTATCGAGCCGTCGGCCAGAAGGCGTCCCTGCCCGCGCAGTGCCTTCTGCACCTGCTCGGTCGAAAGTTCGCCCTCCGCCCAGAGGACCTTCATGAACTCCAGTTCGACGTCGGTCATCGTGCGGGACTTGTGACGCGCCATGGTTGCCGCTCCATTTGTCCGAAAGAATGTGGCGTGGACTATCAAGTCCGCGCAACCGTTCATCGCGGGTTGGACAACCCGCGCCACTTTCCGGGTTCCAGAACTGGCCCGGCCCTCTGCGAGAATTCATTCTCGCTGGAAATATACCCCCGGCCCGGCGGCTTGTCAAGGGGGTGCGAGAAAGAATTCTCGGAATGCGGGGAAACGACGGCAACGCCACTTGGGGACGGGATAACGAGGATGACGGGGATATTTGACGGTGACGAGAAAACCATGTAGCGCGGGCTCTCCCATTCGACAAGCTCAGGGCCGTGAGCAACGGCGAACGGCAAACCTGCGATATCGTGCGTTTCTTCCGATTCCCAAATGACCTCACGCCCGCAGGCGCGCCATCTTTGCGGGGCCCGCGCCGAGGGTGCGGACACCCCTGGGACGGACAAACAAGGACGGCCCCTCACGCCCTTGTCGCGTTTCGCACGATAGTCCTCCCGTAGGGGCGTAGCATGCTACGCCCCTACAAGCCCGCGCGTCACTGCCTGAGCCAGCGCACGTACGCAACGCGGCTCAACCAGAGGAGGCCAACCGGCTCGACGCCAAGGAGAGTCACCAACAGCAACGCCATGTGTGCCTGGTATCCACCGCGTCCTTCTATCACACCGATCCACTGCAACAGGAGCAATGGCCCCAGCCAGAGGACGAAACCAAGAACCGCCCCGCCCGCCCATGCCGTCACCGGTCTGTCGAGAAGGACGCTGCACAATACGGAAGATGCGAAGGTCAGGACGAGAGGCGCAAAGATCAGGAACAACGCCTCTGGCACAAAGCGCGGCAAGTTGCGCCAGTGGTCGGGAAGCCGCCAGAGCCAGGCGACAGTGAGCGCCAGCAGCGCTTCGCCAACCAACAGCGCCAGAGCTGGCATCAGCAGTTTTGCGTTCCAGACTTCACTGCGCGTTACGGGCCGTTCCGAGTCGAACGCCGCCGTCCCTTGCGCCCGCCCGCCCGCAAAAAGCCTGGCCCCCAGACTCAACGCAACGACGTAGGAAACCGCGGGAACCAGCAACTCCATGTGGTGCAACGGAGACGAAGCGGCGCGGAAGAGTTGGCTGAACGCGTACCATCCCACTGGCGCGAGGACCGCCAGCGCGAGCAGCCACCATGACTCGCGCCACTCCTTCCAGAGCAGCGCGCGAAACGGCGTGGCAAACTTGGAAGAACTCATTTGCGTCCCCCCTCGTCACCCGCCGCCCCGCCTGCTGGCTTCCCGACGAGCGCCACGAAGATTTCCTCCAGCGTCATGTCGCGCGCCTCGATCCGCGCGCCGGGCAGTCGCGACTGGAGTTGCGCAATCGTCTCCGGGCCGAACCGCTCGCAGACCATCAGCCACTCGCGCGTCTCCTTGCGCACCGAACGGATGCCGGGCATCTCGAAGCGTTCCGGCGCGTCGTTGGCGAAGGTGACCTTCAGTTCGCGGAAGCGCGACTTGAGCGCCTCCGCCTCCTCAACCAGCGTGATGCGGCTCTCCTCCATCAGCGCCACGCGGTCGGCCACGCGCTCCACGTCCTGCAAGAGGTGCGAGGAGATGAGCACCGTCTTGCCTTCGTCGGCGGCGACGCTGACGACGCTCTCCAGAAACTCCTTGCGCACGACGGCGTCCAGCCCGTCGGTCGGCTCGTCGAGGATGAGCAGGCGCGGCTCGTGCGCGAGCGCGAGGGTCAGCGCCGTCTTCGCCACCATGCCGCGCGAAAGCTCCCTGATCCGCTTGGCCGGGTCCAGGTCGAATTGTTTGAGATAGTCCGCGCACAGCTTCTCATTCCAATCCGGATAGAAGGAAGCGGTGAACCGGACGATCTCCGCCACGGTCATCCAGCGGTACATGTGATGCGCCTCGGGGACGTAGCCGACGCGCTGGCGGATGGCGACGTGCTGCTTCTCCGAATCCAGCCCCAGCACCGTCGCGCGCCCCGCGCTGATGGGGGTGAGGCCCAGCAGCATCCGGATCAGGCTGGTCTTCCCCGCGCCATTGCGCCCCATGAGGGCGAACACCTGCCCCGGCGCCACCGCCAGCGCCGCCTCGGCGACGGCCGTTTTCTTCCCATATCGCTTCGTCAACTTCTCGGTTCGGATCACCGGCTCGTTCATGGCCCTCTCCTCGATTTCACTCGAAGTCATTTCAGGACTTGAAATGTGGCGCGGACTATCCAGTCCGCGCGTTATATTTCGCGGGTTGGATAACCCGCGCCACTTTTCAGAAACAACCCCTATTCAGACAGCAGCGGACGCTTGCCCGTCCCATCGCGGTTCACGACCCATGTTGTCTTTCCACGATCCCTTGAACTGCCATATTCCTCGACCAGCAGATGCTCTTCTCCCAACCACCGGCACTCTTGGTGTCCGTCCGTGGAGGCGGCGACCTTCCACGACGTGCCGAGGCGCAGGTCGACAACCAGATAAGTTACTTCACGGGTCAACCGAACAAGCGCAAATCCGCCTTCGGGAGATACTTCGACCGACGAAACGAGGCTGTCACGCTCCCCGGTCAACGGAACCCAGTGCAGTTCCCGACTGTCGGTATCGAACAGCGCAAGCTCCGCCTCGTCTGACTTGACGAAGTCGTATAAGAGGATTCGGTGACTGTTGGGAAGGAAATCCGTCGCGCGCCAGAACGGTGGCCGCAGCCTCTTCTCATCACGGTTGTCAGGCAGAGGCACCCGCTCCGCGGTCCCATCCTCCTGAGTCCGCGCATAGTAGAGGAACACACTTCTCGGGCCCCAGAAGCGCAGGAGCAACCATTCCCCATCCTGGCTGGCGCTCATCTGTTGCAGATTGGGGGGTTGGTCCCGGCCTCCCGTTTCCAGGGTTGCCGCCGCAAGCGGCAGGGTGTATCGCAGGATCTCCGCTTCGGCCAGTTCCGGCGCAAATCGAAGGATGCACAGTTCTTTTTGCCAAACGCGCCCATCGTCGACAACATCGAAGATCCCCCGCCGCGTGATGGGCAGCAGCCACGGGTTAAGGTTACGTGCATTGGGGAACGCGGCAGGTTTCCTACAGCGCTGGACCGTATGCTGTCTGGCGTCTGCAAAAAGGATGTCCCGACCATCTTGAAAAGCGAAGACCTCTTCGCTATACCACCCCACCAACGGCGTACCAATGGCTGGAATCATCTCCTGCAAACCCGGACAGAGTTCATCGAAGCTTTGTTTTGCGCCGGAGCGCGCATCCACCCTGTAGTATGTGCCCTTGACCGCAGGGCCTCCGAAGATGGCCTGTAGCTTCAAGGGACACAACCAGACGTCGGACTCCCACAGAATGAAGCTCCTCCCTGAAGGGGTCCAGACCCGTGAGAGCCCCCACCAGAAGAGGCTGCAACGGAACCGAGTGAGCCATTGCGACCGGCCGGTCTTCACATCCACAAGGGCGGCGCGGCTTCCCTCCTCCCCCCAGCCACGACAGACGGCGTTAGCAACCGCATATTTGCCCGTTGGCGAAACGCCGGCGATCCGGCCTTCTGCAATGGGAGCGTGACCCACGAAAAAGCTGAGCGGCGCGAGGCAGGTGACGTAGAGATATGCCGCGGCCAACGGGACTACCCCATAGGAAATGACCAACCCCGCCGTCACCGCCAGCGTGGTCGCGGTACTGCACCGAGTTCGTTCCCTCCTGCTCCAGAACCGCCGCGCCGCAAACAACAGTGTCCCGACGAAAACCACCGACAGCAACACGAGAACTCTTTCGCTTCGAATGGGGAGGAACGGCGCCAATGCCTTATGCGTATACCCTAGCCAGGCAATGCATCCCGCGGCAACGGGAATGGAAACGAGGATTGTCGTGATCACACTCCCGCCGACCGAGCCGATCAGGGCCGGAACAATCGCAAGAATGAGCAGGCCTGTCGGGATGACGATGGCGGCCTGCGCAAAGGCCGCCAAAGGCACTCCCCCGGAGACGATACGTGAAGCGTATGAAATGGCCCACGCCCCCAGCGGCGTCAACCCCAATACCACAAGCGCGAGGACGATGCCGAGTTTGACCCAGAAGATGGCGCTGCGCGAGAGGGGGATCGTCTCAAGGAAACTCTCGCTGTTCTCGTCGCGCTCGCCGGCGAAGGCGTTGGCAGAAAGGATAAGCACCGCCGTTGCGCCGACAAGACCCGCCAGGATGCGTGGCGCGGCTTGTCTCAGCTCCACCTCTTTGCCGAAGAGTCCGGCGATAGCCAGCGAGTACGCCAAGACCACCAGGAGGATGAAGATCCACCTCTGCTGCCGCCACTCTTTCCAGATCAGCGCGCGAACGGGGGAGGACCGCTGCTCCTTGACGCTGCCGTTGGGCTTTGCAGAATTGTTCATTTCTCCGTCCTTTCCCCTTCGCACTTCCGATGCTCTACGCAAGGGCCGTAAGTGGCGCGGGTTATCCAACCCGCGATCATCGTGCGTTTCTTCCGCTCACTTTCCTCCGCCTGCGGCGGGGACGCGGGTTGACAACCCGCGCCACTTTAACGGCTTCCACCGGCGCGACCGCCGCCGTCTCGATACTCCGCCCGAATGGCCTGTTCGAGGAGCGATTGGACATCCTTGGCAGACAGCCCCGCCCGCCGCGCCGCGGCGACGAGTTCCGCGAACCGCTCGCCGAGATCCTCGCGCCGGCCGTTGCGCGAGAGTTTCGCGGCGGCTTCGGAGACGAACACCCCAAGCCCCTTGCGCGTGTAGACGATCCCGTCGCGCTCCAACTCCCGGTAGGCGCGCGCGACGGTGTTCGGATTGACCAGCGCCTGCGCCGCCATCTGCCGGACCGAGGGGATGGGGTCATTGGGCGCGCACGCTCCCCGCGCGACGGCGGACTTGACCTCGTCCACGATCTGCTGGAAGACCGGCACGCTGGAACCTGGGTCCACTCGAATGATCATGGCTTCCTCTTTTGGCTGTACTAGCGTTATAATACACCATGACTGTGGGATGTCAAGAGGCGGGTAGAGATTATTTTCGCGCGCGGGGGAAACCGTGTAGCGGCGGGCTTTAGCCCGCCGGTCGTTTGTGTACGGGCTGAAGCCCGTACCTACACCGCCCTACATACGCGCTACGTCTCTCTCGGCTGGCGGAAGGAGTAGAGGATGACGACGGCGGCGCCGGCGCAGATGGCCATGTCGGCGACGTTGAAGGTGGGCCAGGCGTAGCGGCCCGCATAGGCGTGGATGAAGTCGCGCACGTGGGAGAAGAAAATGCGGTCGTAGAGGTTGCCCAGCGCCCCGCCCAGCAGCAGCCCCAGCCCCGTGGTCAGCAGCAGGCTCCGGCGGCCATGCGTCAGTCCGAACCAGAGAATCGCCGCCGCCGCCACGAGTGTGAACGCAATGAAAAGCCCGCCCTTCCCCTGTCCCATGCCGAAGACCGCGCCGCGGTTCTCGCTCCAGCGGAAATCCAGGCAGCCGGGGATGACGCGGATGGCGTGGCCGAAGGAATCGGAGTTCAGGGCCTGGTCCGCAAGATGCTTCGTCCAGAGGTCAACAGCGACGATGGCAGCCGCCAAGCCGAGGAGCAGGGCCAGCGTGAGGCGGCGGGAGTGGACACGGGGGGACGCCGGGGAGCGCGGCGCGGCCGGCCCGCGCGTCACTGGCTCGGACTGTTTTCCTCGCCCTTCTTGCATTCGATGCAGAGCCTGGTGTAGGGGATGATCTTGAGGCGCGACTTGGGGATCGGCTTCTTGCAGATCTCGCACAGGCCGAACTTCCCCTTCTCCATGCGGTCGAGCGCGGCATCCACCTCGCGCAATTCCTCTTCCTCGTTCTCGATCAGCCCGAGGGTGAACTCATGCTCGAAGTTATCCGTGCCGACGTCCGCCATGTGGTACGGAACGGTGGAGAGGTCCCCGGACGCGGCGGAGACGGTCTTGCTCATCGTGGTGTTCATGTTGGTCACGTCCCCCACCAGCACGGCGCGGCGGTGCATGAGGAAGGCGCGGCACTCATGGAGTTCCTTGGTGGACAACTTGCTCTTCGATCCGGGCAATGTAACCTCCTCCCATGCGGCGAGTTGCAACTGCATACGGGTCGGAGCTAGCGACCTCCGAGTGCCTTATTATATCAGATTTGCGTCGGAAATCAATGCGCGGTTTCGAAGAACGACAGCGGGGGAAACCGCCAAGCCCGGCGCGCAAGCGCGCCTGTCGCCAAGAGCGCCAAGAACGGGAACCAGGTTGACGGCAATGCAGCACAAGCCGCTTTCCGTTGCCCTGAACTGCCGTTCTTGGCGCTCTTGGCGTCTTGGCGGTAAGACGGCCGTCGCCGTTGCCGTTGACGGGTTGCATTTGCGCCGGGCGTTTCCTATATTCAGGCGACACGGCTCGCCGAGCGGCAATCGGGAGGGGCCGGAGGGACGTTGAAATGGATGGTGAGGGATGGAGGAAGACTCGCTGAGCCGGCTGGAAGAGGCGCTGGGGTACGCCTTCCGCGACCGCACGCTGCTGACGCACGCCTTGACGCACTCGTCGCGCCGGCCCGAACTGAGCTACAGCAATGAGCGTCTCGAATTCCTGGGGGACGCCATCTTGGGCTGCGCGGTTTCCGAGACGCTCTACCGGCGCTTCCCCGACTATGCGGAGGGAGCGCTGACGCGGATCAAGTCGGTCGTCGTCAGCCGCACCAGCCTGGCCAGGACGGCGCGACAGTTGGACTTGGGGGCGCACCTGATCGTCGCCAAGGGAGTTGCGCAGCCCGCCGGGACGGAGGGGGCCGATACGCTCCCCCTCTCGCTCATCGCCAATGCCTTCGAGGCGGTCGTGGCGGCCGTCTACCTGGACGGGGGCTGGGAGGCCGCGAGGGAGTTCGTCGCGCGCCACATGAGGGAGCAGATCGAGCGCGCCTGCCAGGCCGCCGCCAGTAGCAACAGCAAGTCCGCGCTCCAGGAGTTCGCCCAGCGCCGCCTCGGGCTCACCCCCACCTACCGGGTCGCCTCGGAAACCGGGCCGGACCATGTCAAGCAGTTCGAGGTGATTACTGTGCTCGGCGAGCAGACCTACGGCGTCGGCCGCGGCGCCACCAAGAAGGAAGCGGAGCAGATGGCCGCCGAACTGACCCTGGCGATGCTTCAAGAGAAACCGCCGGCGGAGCCGCCTTTCCCGGCGCAGTGAGCCTCCTTCCGCGAAAGCCTCTCCCTCCAAGATGCGCCGATGCGGAGATTTTATGACCAAGCCCCTCAGGCCACCGGAAAGCCGCCCGAAGGCAGGCATTCGCGCAGAATGGCCTAAGAAAGACTAGGGGATAGGAGTAGGTAGCGGTAGGTAAATAGTCGCGCACCGCGCCTAGAACGCGTCGTAACCACTGATACGACAGTATGTACGGTATTTCTGTTATCTTGTCGCGGTTGTTGACATCAGTAGTCGGATAAGATACACTAAAGTGTGTACGGTTGAGAGTAATTTCCTATACGGTGTCCGTACCCCGTGCCCGCGGGGAGGTGGGCCATGAGAATACTAATGACGAACGAGTCCAAGGGAAAGAAAAGGCCTTATCGGCTGTTTGCTGTCGCTCTGGCGGTGACGGCAATAGTCGTTGGACTGGCCCTGCGCCAGCATGGCGTGTCGGAGCCAAACCGACCGCCCGAATTTGCGTTGGTAAACGCCGGCGAGGCGCCCGAACCGATTGGGATTGCGGATCCCGTACGCGGCGGGGCGCGCGAGGGGGGTGCCGTTAAGACCGGCGGCTTGCAAGAAGATGAGGGAGAAGGCGACGCTGCGGGAGAGACCGCTGGGACGAATGGCGACGGGGCATCGAAGCCCCAGGATGAGGCAGCCCGTGAAGCGGACCAGGGGGCGACGGAAGGTTCCCACGAGAGCGGCACGTCCGAAGCCGGCGAGGAGCAGACCAGCGCCGTTACCGGCGCGTCCACGATAGAATCAAAGTCCGCTGGCGCGCCAGTCGGGGTCGCGTCGCGGTTTTCGAGCGGGACGATTGCCGCGGTCAGCGGCGCTTCGACCATGACTGAAGCGCCTGCGGCGAGAGGGACCGTTGCCGCGGTCAGTGGCGCATCCACCGTGGCGTCAACCCCCACGACAAGCGGGACGGTCGCCGCGGTCAGTGGCGCATCCACCGTAGCGTCGGTCCCTGCGACGAGCGGAACGGTTTCCGCCGTTAGCGGCGCGTCTACTGTGGCTTCAACCTCTTCGGCGAGCAAGACGGTCGCCGCTGTTAGCGGCGCTTCGACTGTAGAGGCGGCAAGCGCGTCGAGCGATTTATCGCTTCCCAGCATGCCGACAAGCGGGACAGTGGCTGCCGTCAGCGGCGCGTCAACCGTGGCCTCAGTCCCCGTGGCGAACAGTACTTCGCCTTCCAGCACACCGACGAGCGGACCCGTTTCGGCGGTCAGCGGCGCGTCAACTGTGTCCTCAGCCCCTGTGGCGAGCAGTACTTCGCCTTCCAGCACACCGACGAGCGGACCCGTTTCGGCGGTCAGTGGCGCATCTACTGTGTCCTCAGCCCCCGTGGCGAACAGTACTTCGCCTTCCAGCACACCGACGAGCGGACCCGTTTCGGCGGTCAGCGGCGCGTCAACTGTGTCCTCAGCCCCTGTGGCGGGCAGCACTTCGCCTTCGAGCACACCAGCGAGCGGACCGGTTTCCGCGGTCACCGGCGCGTCCACCGTGGCCGCAACGCCTGTGACGTCGAATGTCTCTCCGGTGTCCACTGTCCCGGCTAGCGGCGCTGTTGCCGCCGTCACTGGCGCGTCCATCGTGGCGTCAACCCCTACGGCGAGCGAGACCATCGCCGCCGTCAGCGGCGCATCCACCGTGGCCGCATCGCCTGTGACGTCGGGCGTCTCTCCGGTCTCCGCTGTCCCGGCTAGCGGCGCTGTTGCCGCCGTCACCGGCGCGTCCATCGTGGCCGCATCGCCTGTGACCGCGAACGTTTCTCCGGTGTCCACTGTCCCGGCTAGCGGCGCTGTTGCCGCCGTCACCGGCGCATCCACCGTGGCCGCATCGCCTGTGACGTCAGGCGTCTCTCCGGACTCCGCTGTCCCGACCAGCGGGGCGGTTGCCGCTGTAACCGGCGCATCCACTGTGGGCGCATCGCCCGTCGTCAGCACGCAACCCGTGACCTCGATCATCCCTCCGGTTTCCACTGTTCTGACGAGTGGGACGGTTGCCGCCGTGACCGGCGCGTCCACCGTGACCGCGACGCCTGCGACTGTGGTTAGTCCTGTGGCTCTCGCGTCTGTGTCGGCGAGTATCTCCCCGGTCTCCACTGTCCCGACCAGCGGAGCGGTTGCTGCCGTGACCGGCGCGTCCACTGTGGCCGCAGTTCCTGTGGCTACCGTAAGGCCAACCACGTCGACGGTCGCCGTTGTGCCGCGGCCAGCCGTGACGCCGAGTCCGGCGGTCGCCCCTGTCGTGAGCGTGCCCGTGACTACTGTGCAACGACCGGCCGCTCTGGCGGCCAGACCCGTGGCAAGACCGACGGCGAAACCGGCGGCAAAACCAGCGGTGAGACCTGCCCGCACCAACCAGTCCGCGGCTCGGTCAGACAACGTCTCCGGCGCCAACAATCGCACGGGCGTCTCTCGCGTACAGCCACCCGCCGTGCGCGACAGGGTGCAGACGCCGGCCAATAGGACATCGAGGCCCGCTGTTTCCGTGCAGACGGGGGCGCGCCCCGGCGGCGCTCAAAACAGCAACGGTCGCGCGGGCGTCACTCGCGCCCAGCCGCCCGCCGCAGCCAACAGAGCGCAATCCCCGGCCAACGCGGGGACGAGACAATCCGGCTCCGGGGACTCCGGGGGTCATTCCAGGAACGGCGGGAGGGGGAACCGTCGCCAGAGCGGCGGCGATTGAGGCGAACCCGCAGGGAACGCGCAGAATAGACAAGTAACAAGTGGGGACAGTGGGGCTGTTGAAAAAGTGTGGCCCAGCCGCCCTCGGCTGGGAAGACACAGGCGAGGGCGCCTGTGCCACATGGTCTTTCGACTACTCTGCTCAACCTGCAACATTCAGTCGGGACTTTTTCAACAGCCCCGCTGTCCCCACTTATTCCACGTATTCACTTATTATTTGGGCCTCAGTTAGGCCCGGCGCAATTTCCGGGCGAGCATTTGCGTCGCGGCCACCAGGCGAACACAAGGAGACTGTCAGCCCACAGGAACAATGCGAGCAGAACAATCCACCTCCTATGGGAGGATTCGGCGCGGCTCCATGCGGCTGGCAACTGGCCATTGGGGACCTTCAGCGAAGCCGGTTCTACGAAACGAGATGGAAAGCATCGTGTGATGACTGCCTGGTAGTCGGGCTCCCCTGCCGAAAGGATGCTTTGAGGCCAGCAATTGTAGGGGACCTCCGCCCAGAACACGCCTGCCCCTAACACACAGGCACTAACAACCAGAAACAGAAGGACCAGCTTCCAGGTGATCATTGCATTCCGGTCACTTCAAGGATGCACGATCCATGTAGACATTTTCGCAAGCTATCATTGCTCTGATGGGCGCGAACCACCGAAGCGCACTGTAACTAGCTGCCGGGAGCAATGCAAGCTCCGCCCCGATTTGAATTCCCCCGCTGTTCCCGGCTATCCTAGAGTCTCGTTCAGGGTGAATCACGTCCTGCGTCATCCGGCGCCGGGCGGTTACGGAAGCGCCAGTGGAGAGGTTTCTCGATGAAGGTTCAGAAGACGAAAATCACCGCGACGGTGGACAGCGAAAAGGCGATCGTGAATTTCCTGCCCACCGCAATCCGCGACATGGCCGACGCGCAGAAGGTGCTAGACGAGATTCAGGACGTGGCGTACAACTACAAAATCGCGCTGCTGGTGGTGAATTTCTCGCGGCTGAAACAAATGACCAGCGCCTTTTTGAGCAAGCTCATCACGCTGAACAAGTCGCTGGAGCAGGCAGGCATCAAGCTGCGCCTGTGCAACATGTCCGCCGAGGTGGAGGAGGCATTCCGCATCTGCAAGCTGCAGAAACTCATTCCGCTGTTCGCGACCGAGGAAGAGGCGCTGGCCGAATGAACGAGGCGCTGCGAACGCCGGCGCAGGTGACGGTGCTGGGCCTGGGGCTGTTCGGCGGTGGGGCGGGCGCGGCCCGCTACTTCGCCGAGCGTGGCTCGCGCGTGATTGTCAGCGACTCGCGCTCCGCCGAGACGCTGGCCGAGTCCATCGAGTCGCTCAAGGGGCTGCCCATCGAGTACCGGCTGGGGGGACACCGGCAGGAGGATTTCGCCGGTTCCTCGTTGGTCATCGTCAACCCCGGCGTGCCCCCGGAAGCCCCCGCTCTGGAGATGGCCCGCCGCGCCGGGGCGCGCCTGGAGACTGAGATCAACCTGCTCTTCGCCCTCAGCCCCGCCCCCGTCGCCGCCGTCACCGGCACCAACGGCAAGTCCACCACCACCGCGCTGCTGGCCGAAATGCTCCGCGCCGCCGGGCGCATCGTCTGGCTCGGTGGGAACCTCGGCGGGTCGCTCCTGCCCGAGACGGAGCGCATGCGCGCCGGGGACGTCGTCGTGATCGAGATCAGCAGCTTCCAGTGCGAGCGCCTCGCCTGGGCTCAGAATGACGACGCCGCTTGTAGGGGCAAGGCATGCCTTGCCCCTGCCACGGATGAATCCCAGCCTGCCATCGTAGGGGCGCAGCATGCTGCGCCCTCGCCGCCGCAACGCATCCGCTCCGTCGCAAGCCCGAAACTGGCGATGGTGCTCAACCTCACCCCCAACCATTTCGACCGCCACCGCGACATGGAGGAGTACGCCGCCGCGAAGAAGCAGCTCCTCCTGCGCCAGGGGCCGGACGACTTCGCCATCCTGAACGGGGAGGATCCCATCCTGCGCCAATGGGCCGACGCCGGACGCGGACGCAAGTTCTTCTACGGCGCTTCCGACTCCGCTCCCAACGGCATCCAGTTGCGGGGAAAGCATGTGCGCCTCTGGCGCGAGGGGAACTGGCTGGAGGTCTCGCTGGCGCGGATGCGGCTGCCCGGCGCGCACAACCGTTTCAACGCTGCCTGCGCCTCCGCGGCGGCTTGGCTGCTGGGGGCCTCCGGCGACGCGATCGAGCGCGCCGTCGAGTCGTTCCACGGGCTCCCCGACCGGCTGGAGCTGGTCGCGGAGAAGAAGGGGGTGCGCTTCTACAACGACTCCATCGCCACGACGCCGGAGAGCACGATGGTGGCGCTGGAGTCCTTCGAACAGCCGCTCATCCTCATCGCGGGCGGGTCATCGAAGAACCTGTCCTACGCCGAGGTGGGAAGGCGCATAGCGCGGCGCGCGAAAGCGGTCGTGCTGATGGGCGCGACCGGTCCGCTGATCGAACGCGCCATCCGTGACTCCGGCGAAGGATCACCGGTACTGCGCTTCGCCGCCGACCTCGCCGAAGCCGTCGCGGCCGCCCGCAGCGTCGCCGCGCGTGGCGACGTCGTCCTGCTCAGCCCCGCCAGCGCCAGCTTCGACATGTTCCGCAACTACGCCGAACGAGGCCAGAAATTCCGCGAACTCGTCCGCGCGCTGTGACTGAAGCGTTCACCACGGAGAGCCACGGAGGACCACGGAGAACGTCGTAACGATAGAAACCGCCGATGGACGCAGGTAAACCCCGACACGAAACAAGAAACAGTTTTCTGGAGCGCTTCTCTTATTGCATCTTCCGTATCCGCGTTCATCTGCGTCCATCGGCTGTTCCCGGCGTTGCTCTTTCGTTGCCGTTACCCTCGCGCGGCACCGTTCTCCGTGGCGCTCCGTGGTGAGAACGCCGGCAACGTCGGTCACATCCAAAGCAGCCGCACCGCCGCCAGCGCGGCCAGCAACAGGATGGCGCGGGTGAACCACTTCTGCGGAATGTGGCGGAAGGTGGCGAGGCCGACGAACGCGCCCAGGACGATCAGCGGCGCGACGGTGAGATTGAACATCAGCGAGCGCGCCGTGATGAGCCCGAGCGCCGCGCTAAAGGGGACTTTCGCGCAGTTGACGATCAGGTAGTACCACGCCCCCGTCCCCATGAAGGTCCGCTTCTCCAGCCCCATGCTGATCAGGTAGATGCCCATAATCGCCCCGGCCACGTTCCCAACCATCGTGACGAAGCCGGCCATGATGCCGATCGCCGCGCTGAACCACCACTGGCGCGGCAGCCGGTTCTCGAGCCAGTCCCCGCCGCGGTCGCGCGCCGCCTGCAACAGAACCAGGAACAAGATCATCCCGCCGAGCATCGGGTAGAGCTGCTCGTTGGAGACGAACTTCAACGTCAGGACTCCCAACAGCAACCCGGGGACGATCCAGGGCAGCAGCCTCAGCACAATCTCCCACCGGGCGTGCTGGCGATACCAAGCCACGGCGAACAAGTCGCCCAGGATGAGCATCGGCAGGAGCGCGCCGGTGGACTCACGCGCGGCGAAGATGCCGGCCATGAGCGGGACGATCAGGATGCCCAGCCCCGTCAGGCCGGTCTTGGAGAAGCCAACGAGGAATGCGGCGATGCCCGCGCAGATCATCTGGGGAAGCGTCAAATCCATAGGGTTGTTCCCACTGCGAAACCCCTCAGGGGGCTGTAGGGGCGCAGCACTTGTCCGATAGAACTGACTGGTCAGTTCTATTTACCATTCTCGCGCCGCCCTGTCAAACCGTCGCAAGCCATCGCAGGCAGGTATTTCACGGGCAGTAGGGGCAAGGCAGCCTACTCCGCCGAAGCGACCGCTTCGGCTGCGAAGGCTGGACGCCTTGCTCCTGCACACTGCGCAAGAAGCCTTGCGAAGGCTAATCTAGCCCTTCGGAAGGTTCGCCGGCTCGCATGCCAGCGTTGCGAAGGGTTATACGAACCTTCGCAAGGCCCGCAATCCCATCCCGCCGGTTTGACATCCCCTTCGTCAATGCGGTATCAACTGTGAGTCCTTCCAGCCACGGAGCAGACGGTGAGCGACAACGCGTTCGGACAATCCGGATCGGCGGAACCTGCGCCGCGCGCCGGCCGCGCAGGGACGCTCTTTCTCGTTGGCCTCGACGGCCTCAGCCCGGCGGTCATCGCCGAACTCACGGCGGCCGGGGAGTTGCCGAACCTGCGGCGCATCGCCCAGGAGGGGTGCCACGGCGACTTGGCGACGCTCTTTCCCACCGAGTCGCCGATCATCTGGAGCACCATCGCCACAGGGCGGCTGCCCGAGGGGCATGGCGTGGACGGCTTCCAGTACTATAAGCTCTTCGGGCGTCGCGTCCGCGCGAGGACCGTCCGCCGCCTGAAACACCTCGGCCTGAAACTCCCGCTGCGCGTTCTCGAACGGCTGGGGCTGTTCCGCCGCCGCCTCCTCGACGCGCGCGACCTGGAGGCGAAACGGCTCTGGGAGATTGTCGGCGACGGCGGGGGACGGGTGGGGGTGGTCAACTGGTGGAACAGTTGGCCGGCCATGCCGGTGAACGGCTTCCTCATCTCGGACCGGCTCCACTACTGGCGCGCCGTGGCGTTCGGGCAGATGACCGAAGCCAGCCGCGTCGCCTGGCCGCCGGAGCTGCTGAAGGAACTGAACGGCCTGATCATGCCGCCGGACCGGGTCAGCGTGGAGGAGGTCCGCCGCTTTGTGGACCTGCCGGAGGAGCAGTTGCGGGAGTTCGTCGAGGCCGAGTTCTCGCATCATGACCTGCGGGGCGAGTTGAAATTCCTCATTTCGGCGGACCGGACCTACTCGCAGGTGATGGAGCGCTGCCTGGAGCGCTTCCAGGGGCTGACGCTGGCGGCGCTGTACCTGCGGGGGCCGGACATCGCGCAGCATTGCGCCTTCGACTACATGCCCTCCGCCGACCGCTCGCAGCGCAGCCCGGAGGAGCGACGCCGCTTCGGCCAGGTCGTGCCGCAGGCGTACCGGCAGGCGGACGAGATGCTGGGCCGCGTCATGGCGCGCATGGGGCCGAACGACACGCTGCTGACGATGTCCGACCACGGCTTCGGCTGGCAGGAGAAGCGCGGCAAGTACGGCCACACGCGCGGCGCGCCGCCGGGCGTGCTCTACTGCATCGGGCCGGAGTTCCGGCGCGGCGCGCTCATCGAGAACGCGGGGGTCTGCGACATCGCCCCGACCGTGCTTCGGCTGTGCGGTCTCCCCGCCGCGCAGGACATGCCGGGCCGCTGCCTGGAGGAGTTGTTCACCCCTGAGTTCTGCCGCGCGCGCGCCCCGCTGCCGCGCATCCCCACCTATGGCCCGCCCCCGCCCGACAGCGGCACGCCCGATGGCGGGGAGTCGGCGGTGGAGGAGGGGGTCGCGGATCACCTGAGGGCGCTGGGATATATTGACTGAGCCCCGGCAGGGGAATGACGAATGACGAAGCACGAATGACGAAGGAAACGACAAAGAGGCAAAAGGAGTTGGCTGCGGCTTAACCGTTGGAGGGGTTGCCTGACCCGCCTTGCATCGCGTCTCTTGCTCGCGTCGCGTGCGCCACGTCGGTCCAGCACCGAAGGTGCGACATATACCAGCCCAGGGCAACGCCCTGGGTAACGGGCCTGTTCCTCCCCCGAGCCCTGAAGGGGCGGGCCATAACCGCGTTGTGAATTATGGAACGCCCCTTCAGGGCTGAAATGTATGTTGGGGTTCCTGGTTCCCAGCGCTTTGCGCTGGGCTGGTATGTCGCGCGCCTGCGGCGCTTCTCAATGTAGCGCGAACTAACCACCGGCGCCGGACGAGTCGCCGTCATTGCGAGACCCCCGCGGAACGCGGGGGGGCGAAGCAATCTTTCGGAGCCTCACACGCCAGCGAGTCGCAAAGCCTGCTTGGCGTCCTCACCTCCAAGAGATTGCCGCGTCGTCCCGCCGCAAGGCGGCAGGACTCCTCGCAATGACGCTGGCGCGGAGCGCCGGAGAAGTGAAACCCCTTCTCGCCCCCGCTCCCCCTCCTCACACCCCCGGCAACCTCTTGGCGACGGGAATGCGGCGTCCGTAGCCGAACGCGCGCGAGGTGATCTTTAGCCCCGGCGTCGCCTGGCGGCGCTTGTACTCGGACCCCTCGATCCGTCGCACCACGTCCTTCACCACCGCCGCGTCCACTCCCGCGGCGATGATCTCCGCGACGGACTTCTGTTCCTCGATGTACGCGTGCAGCACCTTGTCCACCAGGTCGTAGGGGGGGAGGGTGTCCTGGTCGGTCTGGTTCGGGCGCAGTTCGGCGGAGGGGGGCTTGGTGAGGCTGTCGGTGGGGATGATCTCGCGCTCGCGGTTCAACCAGCGCGCGATGTCGTACACCAGCATCTTCGGCACGTCGTTGATCGGCGCGAGCCCGCCGCACATGTCGCCGTAGAGCGTGCAGTAGCCGGTCGCCAGCTCGGACTTGTTTCCCGTGGTCAGCAGCAGCATCCCGAACTTGTTGGAGAGCGCCATCAGCAGCAGGCCGCGGATGCGCGCCTGGATGTTCTCCTCGGCCAGATCAGGCGCGCGCCCCGCGAAGGCCGGTGCCAGGCTCTCCAGCGCCGCGTGGTGGACTGGCTCAATGGGGATGGTCAACGAGCGTATCTTCAGGTTCTCCACCAGCTTGCGCGCGTCGGCGAGCGACCCCGGCGAACTGAAGCGCGACGGCAGCAGCACCCCCAGCACGTTCTCCGGGCCGAGCGCCTCCGCCGCGATCACCGCCGTCAGCGCCGAGTCAATCCCGCCGCTCAGCCCCAGCACCGCCTGCTTGAAGCCGCACTTGTGCAGGTAGTCGCGCGTCCCCAGCACGAGCGCGCGGAACGACGCCTCCGCGCGGTTCAGCGGCATGGCGATGACCGGCGCCGGCAACGCATCCAGGTCCACGACCAGCAAGTCCTCGTTGAACGGCCGCCCCATCGCCACCAGTTCACCGCGCGCGTTGAACACCACACTTGCGCCGTCGAAGATCAACTCGTCGTTCCCGCCCACCTGGTTCACGTACACCAGCGGCATGCGGTATTTCCGCGCAAGCCCCGCAAGCAGCTCATGCCGCTGCGCCGCCTTCTCCAGCGTGAACGGGGAGGCCGAGAGGTTCAGGATCGCTTGCGCCCCTTGGAGCGTCAACATCGCCACCGGATCAAACCGGTAGCGCGGGTGCGGCCCCAGCCCCGGACGCCAGACATCCTCGCAGATCGTCACCGCCAGCTTGCGGTTCCGGAAGAGCGCCACCTGCGGCTTCGCGCCCGGCTCGAAATAGCGGTCCTCGTCGAACACGTCGTACGTCGGCAGCAGCGACTTGTGATGGACCGACTGCACCTTGCCGTCCCGAATGAACGCCGCCGAGTTGTGCAGCGGCTTCCCCTGACCCGACTCGTTGCGCGCCACGAACCCCACCAGCGCCGGCAGCGGCAGGCTTTTCGCCAGCGCCTCCAGCGCCTCCAGCCCGCGCCGGACGAACTCCGGGTGGTCCAGCAGATCGCGCGGCGGATACCCCATCAGGCACAGTTCGGGGAAGAGCGCCAACTCCGCTCCTTGCGCGCGCGCCTGCTCGGCGAAGGAGAGAATCTTCTCGGAGTTTCCTTGGAAATCTCCCACCGTCGGATTGATCTGCGCCAATGCAATTTTCATGGCAGTGCAGTATAGCAGCAGAGGGCGGGCAGTCAAGCAACGGGCGACGGATTCAACATCCAACGTTCGACGTCCAACATCCGGTTCAAGTAACGGCAACAACGCGAATCCCTCCTCCGGCGCAGGGGCCCAGCATTCTGCGCCCCGCGCCGTGTTGCGAATCTGAGAGGATCGCGCAATGCCTCCCGACGGTATGCTTCAACCTACTTTTGGCCATCGAAACAATATCTTGACAGAGAGGGGGCAAGGCGGTAAGATAAATACCTATCTAGGATGCTCTCGGAGTATTGCGGGGCAGACTGGATCGGGCCAATGGCCGGCATCGTGCCGGGTCCCGCCGACCTTTCGTGAGTGTATAGAGGAGGAATATAGTCATGATCGTATGTAAAAGGACCTCTGCCGGCTGGTCGCTCGTTGCCGTGGCCCTCACCGCACTGATCGGGGGCGTCGCCTTAGCTCAGGCGGGATTCACGCCCGACACAGGCACGGTCGGCACCCGGCTGACCATCAACGGCAGCGGCTTCGGCGCCGCTGGGGGCAAAGCCATTCTGGTGGACACCGTGAGCGGCGCCACCAGACCGCCGATGACCGCACTGAAGGTCGTCACCTGGAGCGACAGCCAGATCACCGCCGACCTCGCCAAAGCCCCGAAGAGCGGATTGATGGACTATGAACTGGAGGTCGTGCCGAAAGGGGCCCCGGCGGAGATCATCCCCGGCGCCTTCACGCTGGCCCCGCTGGCTCTCACATCCGTGGACCCCGAGACCGGCGCGCCGGGCGCAAGCGTGACGATCCAGGGCAACTACTTCGGCGCGAAGAGGGGGAGGGTCTATCTGCGCTCCCCCGGCAGCAAGGGGAAGGCGTGCAAGGTGTCAACTTGGACGATGAACCCGACTACCGGCGTCAGCACGGCGGTGGTTGCCGTGCCCAAAGCGAACTCGGGCGACTACGAGTTGTACGTGGACAACGGGCTCTCCAACGCGACATGGACGAGTGCTTTTACCGTCACCGGGCCGTAACGAACCGCACCAAGACGGAAAAGGGGGTCAGGCATCTTTTCGAACGCGAAAAGCAGCCCGACCCCTTTTCCTTGCCGTCGCCCTCTTCTATCCGTTCTCCGTGGTCCTCCGTGTCTCCGTGGTGAGAGCCATCTCCGCCTTCGCGCTCCTTGACAATCCCTTCCCTGCGGCGTACCATCCCCGACGTAGGCTGGCTGATCCGTTCAGTCGTCAGGAACGCTCTGGGCCGCGTTGGTGCGCCGCGTCGTTCATGCAACCCGGTAGCCGGCGCAAACAACGGAGAAGGAGGCACAGATGGTCGCACGGCGAACGCTGTTTGGCGGCGGGGTCCTGATGGTCCCGGCTATTTTCGCGTTGTGGGCGGGCATCGCGTCAGCCCGGCCGGACGTCCTTCCTGTGGCGGGCACGGTCGGGTCGAGGCTCTCGATCATCGGGGCCGGCTTCGGGGCCGCGAAGGGCAAAGCCAACCTGGTTGACGCCACGACCCACGCGACCACCGCACTGAAAGTGGTCAGTTGGAGCGAAGGCGAGATCATCGCCGACGTTTCCAAGGCGCCCAAGTCCGGCTTTATGGAATACGCCGTGAGCGTCACTCCGAAGGGGGAGGATTATTTCAGGCTGGACAACACGTTCACCTTCTCGTCGCTGGAAGCGGTCATCATTTCAACCAACACGGGCTCCCCGGGCGACTCCGTGACGATTAGCGGAAACTACTTCGGGTTGAAGCGCGGCAAGGTCACATTGCGTTGCTCCAACCCCAAGAAGCCGGGAGCGTTCCTCTACAAGAGCTGCAAAGTGACCAGTTGGGAAATGGATCAGAGCACCGGTGCGAGCACGGTCATTTTTCTGGTGCCGAAAGTCGCTTCGGGCTCGTACACCGTGATTATGACCAGCAGCATGCCGGATGAGTCGTACTCAACCAGTTTCACCGTCACGGCCCCGCTGTAACGGACCCCACCGGGAAGGAATGAAGCCGGGCGCTACGCGAGGCTGAAAGGTCTGCGCCGCGCCCGGCTTATCTTTACCGTCAAGACGGTGGGAATGCAGAGCGCTCTAGGGGGAATCCTCCACGGGGCGTAGGGGCAAGGCATGCCTTGCCCCTACAACAGCCCTGGGGCAAAGTCTGCGCACCATGTGTAGTACGGAAAGACCGTGTAGCGCGGGTTTCTTGCCCTGAACGCAGTCGAAAGGGTCAGACCCGCGACCAGTGCTAGTTTCCTCTGCTTCCCCCGCGCTCTCACGCCAGAACGGGCGCAGCATCCTCCTCCGCTGAAGCTGCGGCGGACAACTGTTGTGCCCCTACAACCGAACGGCATGATGCGCCTCCCATTGGCGGGCCGCGCCAGATTCAACTATAATCCACTCCGCTCACGTTTTCACAGGAGAGCGGCCAATGGCGGTGGTGGCGGGGATTGACGAGGCCGGCTACGGTCCGCTGCTGGGGCCGCTGGCGGTCACCGCGACGGCGTTTCGCGTGCCCGAGGAGGCCGCCGAGGCGGACCTGTGGGAGTTGTTGCGCGACGCGGTGGCGCGCGGCGCGGCGCGCGACGGTCGGCGCGTGCGCGTAGCCGACAGCAAGAAGCTTCATCACGGCAAAGCGGGAATCGGGCCGCTCGAACGCAACGTGCTGCCGTTTCTGGCTGCGATGAGTTCGCACAACGGTAGGCTCGCCACAGAGGACACAGAGGTCACAGAGAACGGAAGATCAGAATTCAGAAATCAGAGAGAGGGGCGCATAGGCGCTCCCGATTCAGAAATCAGAAATCGTCCGTCTCACCTCCTCCGCGATGAATCCTCTGCAATACAGGCGATACCCGACAACGTAGAGGCATTTCTTCTCGCCGTAGCTGCGCCACAGGTGGAAGGATTCGCGGCGTATCCCTGGTACCGCGGGAAAGAACAGCGCCTGCCGCGCGCCGCGGCGGCGGAGCCGATGGCGCTGGGAGCGGACTGCCTTCGCGAGGGACTGGCCGCAGCCGGCGCCCAGCTCTGCATGGTCCGGCTGGAACTGCTGGAGGCGGCGGAATTCAGCCGCGAGGTGACCGCCTGCGACAACAAGGCGCAGGCGCTGGGCGGGCGCGTGGCGGCGCTGATGCGGACGCTGTGGGAGCAGTTCGCCGCGGAGGGACTGTGGCTGACGGTGGACAAGCAGGGAGGCCGCAACGACTACGAGGCGTTTCTCCTGGCGAATTTCTACGGCTGCGCGCTGACGCGGTGCTGCCAGTCGGCCCAGCGGTCGCGTTACACGTTGCGCGACGGCGCGCGCCGCATGACGGTGACCTTCGAGCCGAAGGCGGACGCGCATCACCTCCCCGTGGCGCTCGCCTCGATGTTCAGCAAGTATGCGCGCGAACTGATGGTGGAGATGCTCAACGAGTTCTGGCTCCAGCGGGTCCCCGGGCTGCGGCCGACCGCGGGCTACCACCCGGACGGCCAGCGGTTTCTGGAGGAAATTGAGGCGGCGCGGCAGGCGGAGAATATTCCAATCGAACTTCTGCGGCGATGCCGATGAACGGGATTGCGGAATGCGGATTGCGGGTGTAGGTACGGGCTTCAGCCCGTACACATGCCGACGGGCTAAAGCCCGTCGCTACACGCTTCGCCTTGGGGAGCGTAGTCGCGCGAGGAAGAGTGAAGGATTGCTGGAATGCGCAATATCAAGGTTACACTTGAATACGAAGGGACGCACTACCTGGGCTGGCAGCGTCAGCCGCAGGGGATGACCATCCAGCAGGCGCTGGAGGAGGCGCTGGGCAAAATCCTGGGCGTCGCGACGCGCGTCACCGGCGCCAGTCGCACCGATGCCGGGGTCCACGCGCGCGGGCAGTCGGCAAACTTCCGCGTGGAATCGGACCTGACCCCGGAGCGGTTGCGCGGCGCGCTCAACGCCCTGCTGCCGCGCGACATCGTGGTCGTCGAGTCGCGCGAGGTGCCGCCCGACTTCGACTCGCGCTTCTCGGCCCTGTCGAAGCTCTACCACTACACCATCTGGAACCGCTCGGTGCGCCCGGCGATGTTCCGGCAGTTCATGTGGCATTACCGGTGGGGGTTGGACCTGGATCTCATGCGCGCCGCCACTCCAGCGCTGCTGGGCAAGCACGACTTCAAGGCATTCGAGTCGGCCAACGCGCAGTCGGAGACGACGGTGCGCACCATCACGCGCGCGGAGTGGATGGGGAACGGTTCGCAGCTTATCTTCGCCATCGAGGCGGACGCGTTCCTCTACAACATGGTGCGGGCGATCGTGGGAACGCTGACGGAGGTGGGGCGTGGGAAGATCGCGCCGGAGGAGATGCCCGCCGTCATCGCCAGTGCCGACCGCTCCCACGCCGGCCGCACTGCCCCGCCGCAGGGACTCTGCCTCATGGAGGTGCGATACGACCTGCCGGAGTTGCCGGACCTGCCGGTTGCGGGCGACTGATCACTGCGGAAAGGTGTCCCTGTTTACGCAAGATGGGAGAGGCTGAAGCGTTGAAACAAGGCCATATTCGCTGCGTCGTTCTCGACTTTGCTTTCACCCTTTGCTCGGACTTCTTCTGCAAGGTCACCCCGCCGGAATGCCCGGACTGGTTCTATCAGTTCCAGCGGCGCATCTGGTGCCGCCATTCCGCATACATGAACCCGTGGATGTCCGGCGAACTTACCCGCCATGATATCGCCCGGGTCATGACACAGTACCTGCCGATGTCGGTCGAAAAGATTGCAGCCGCAATGGAGGAAGGGTGTCGCACTCTGGAGTTCAACCCCGCTGTCTTGGCCTTTGCCAAAGAGCAGCGTCAGCAGGGCCGAAAGATGGCCTTGGTGACAGCCAATGTGGACTTGTTCAGCCGCGTCGTCGTCCCGGCGCATAGCTTGGACCACCTTTTTGACGTGATCGTCAACAGCTGTGACTATCACGAACTGCGCAAGGACAAGCTCTGGCCGATAGCCTTCCGGAAACTCGGTCCGAAGATTGACTTCGACAGCAGTTTCTTAATTGAGGACGGAGAGGAGTCCCCACGCCGCTTCCGCGAGTTGGGGGGACAAGCGTACCAGTACACCACCGATACGGCGTTCCGGGAGTGGCTAACTGGGGGCGGGTTCGATGTCCCCGGATAAGAAGGAAAAGAATGAGCGTGAAAGCGGCCAGAAAGGAAAAGGGGTCGGGCTACTTTTCGGCCGTTGGAAAAGTTGCCTGACCCCCTTTTCACCCTGAACCCCCGCAGGGGGCTATGTTCCGACGGCCGCTTCGCGGCCTGCCGGCTGAGGCTTCTATTGCCCCCCCCCTCACTCCACCTCAATCGTCAACCCCTTGTGGTAATGGATCGTCTCGTGGACGGGGCAGCGTTCGGCCGCGCGCAGGATACCGTCCTTGCGCGTTTCCCAGTCCTTGCCGGGCATCTTGATGTGCGCCTTGAAGTTCCCCAGCCGGGTCGGCTTGTCCAGCTTGTCATACTCCAGCGTCACGACAATCCCGTCGTTCTTGATCTTCATGTCGCGGCAATAGTTCACCACCAGCGCGTTGATGCAGGCGGCCAGCGATACGGCGAACAATTCCGTGGGGGTCATCCCGCGGTCCTTGCCCCCCATCGGCGCCGGTAGGTCAATCGCGATGGTCTGCTTCCCGGATGTGGCCTCGAACAGCGAATCCCCCTTGTACTTCACAATCGCGACGCCCATGGATTCCTCCTTTTCTCCGTTGAAAGAGGCGCGAACGGCCTCCAGTATCCTCCTCTGTCACGTCAAATTCAATACCGGGAACGAAGTAATGTAGGGGCAAGGCACTTGTCCTCCGAAGCTTGAGCAAAGGAGGACGCCTTGCCCCTCGCATCCTTGTCAAACCGTCTTGTGGAACGTAGGGGCGCAGCATGCTGCGCCCTTTCGGGCGTGGGGTCGTCTGGTAATCGGAGAGAACACACGATGTCGCGGGTCAGAGACCCGCACTACACGGTCTTCCAGGCGCTCCGCCGATTCGCCACACTCGCGTTGCCGATTGCCCGGCGGAACCCTATAATGAAACGAACCACGTCACAGGTTGCCGCGCGTCCTTCAAAGAACGGGAGAATAAGTGTCCGGAACCACGGGAAATGAAGCGCCTGCGCCGGTCGGCGTGAGGGTGCGCGCGACCGCCGGAGGACTCGTGGTGCGAGTCCGCGCCGGGAGCCTGGAACCTCGCACGATCGCGGCGGCGCTGATCGCGGCGATCTGGGGGTTGTTCTGGCTGACCGAGCTGGCCCGCGTGCTCCATGAATTGACGGCGAACAAGTTGGTCAATCCTGTGCCGGAAATAGCCGTCCACGCGGTTTTCTCGCTCGTCGGAATCTACTGCACCGCGCTTTGCCTGTGGGCGATGCTCGGCCATGAGCGGCTGGTGATCTGCCGGGGGCGGCTGCGGCTGGGCAGTCCGTGGCTGCTGGGGCTGCTGACGCGCCGCTACGACCTCGCCAAAGTCCACTCCTTTATGACGCACGACAAAGACTGCAGCACCAAGCACGACGGCTGCTGCTGCCATATCTCGACGGTGGACTATGCGCTGGCGTTCGACTACGCCGGGCAAGCGGTGCCGCTCTTCCCGCACCTGTCGCATGAGTCGAAAGACTGGCTCCGGGACCGGCTGAACGCGGCGCTAGGAGCGACACGCTGCGACGCCCGCTGCGCGTGTCATGGGCATGAGCATCATGACCACAATCATGACGCGGAGTGCTGATGCGACGTTTCAAGCGATCTTACCTTGGACGGCGAGATGCTCAATGACGAATGACGAAATCCGAATGACTAACGAAGCCTCAATGACGAACGACTGGAATGCCATGCTCTGGTGGCCCGCGCGGGCGACGGCTTTCGGATTTGCTGTTTTGGACATTCCTTCGTCATTCGGGCTTCGTCATTCGTCATTCCGTCAAGGCGCTCCGCGGTGAGTTCTCGTTTCCTTTTGATGGAAACGGACCGGCTCGGATGCGAATCCTCTTTCTGATTGACAACCTGCGTCCCGGCGGCGCCCAGAAGGCGCTGCTGGCGATCGCGAAGGCGCTGAAGGCGGCCGGGTCGGAACCGGCGATCTGGTGCCTGGGTGGAACCTCCCCCATCGAGGGAGAATTCGCCGCGGCAGGGGTGCCCGTGCTGGGGAGGCACGCAAGCGCCTGGCGCACCCTCGGCCAGCCGCTGACGCTGGTGCGGTATCTGAAGCGCGAGAAGGTGGACCTCGTCCAGACGTTCCTCTTCCACGCCGATGTGACGGGGCGGATTGCCGGGCGCATCGCCAGGGGATGGCGGCGGCGCAACCGGCCGTACGTGGTCAGCTCGGTGCGCGCGAGCAATCTGCGCAATCACTGGTGGCAGTTCCTCCTGGCGCGCTCGACGGCGCGCTGGGCCGACGCCTTCACCTCGGTCTCCTGGCGCTCGCTGCAGTTCGCCGCGGACCACGAAGGGGTGGCGCTTCCGTGCGCGCAGGTGATCCCGAACGGCATTGACCTGGCCTCGTGGCAAATGCCGTCGCGCGACGAGGCGCGCCGGGCGCTTAACCTGCCGCCGGAGGAGTTCGTCGTGACAACCGTGGGGCGACTGCACAAGCAGAAGGGGCATAAGTTCCTTCTCAAGGCGGCGGCCGAGGTGCTGCGCGAACTGCCGAACGCGCGGTTCCTCATCGCGGGGTACGGCCCGTTGCAGGAGAAGTTGGAGGCGCGCGCGCGGAAGCTGGGCATCGCCGGGCGCGTGCGGTTCCTGGGGTACCGCCGGGATGTGGAAACGCTCCTGTCGGCCTCCGATCTCTTCGTGCTGCCGAGCCTCTGGGAGGGGATGAGCAACGCGGTCCTGGAGGCGATGGCGGCGGGCAGGCCGGTGGTCGCCACCGCGGTGGACGGCAATGTGGAGCAGGTGGCCGACGGCGAGACCGGGCTGCTGGTCCCGCCCGCCGACGCGGACGCGCTGGCGAAGGCAATCCTCCAGTTGGCGCGCGAGCCGGAGAAGGCACGGTCGATGGGCCTTGCCGGGCGTCGCCGCGTGGAGGAGCAGTTCGGCCTAGAGCGGATGACACGGGCGTACCTGGATTTCTATTCGGAACTCCTGAAGGAGCCGGTCGGCATGGAACCGGAGGCCCGACACGGTTGAACCCCATGCCCGAGGAGCGCGACCTGAACGCCGCTGAATCGCCCGCCCCCGGCGCGGCCCGCCGCCGCGTCTGGTGGTGGGTGCGGCTGGCGCTGGTGTTGGGGATGATCGCCGGCATCGTCATCATTGCCAAACCGGCGCGGCTCTGGCAGACGCTCGCGAGCGCGAAATATCTCTGGGCGGTCGCCGCCGTGCCGTTCGCCGTTGCGGCCGTCTCGCTGGACGCGCTCAAGCTGTACTGGCTTATGAAGCCCCAGGGCTTCCGTGGCGGGTGGTGGGCGGTCGCACGGACCAATCTGGTCGTGAACTTCGTGTCTCTCTTCCTGCCTGGGACCCTCGGCGGCAGCGCGGTAGCCTGGTATCGTCTCTCGCGCCCCGACAACCTGCGGGCTCAGACCTTTGTCGCGTTGACGGTGAACACCGTGCTCAAACTCGTCGTCGTTGCCGGGGCGGGGGCGTTGGCTCTGGCGCTGGACGCGCGCGGCAAGGAGATCTATCAGGCTTTGATTCTCCCGTTGCTCATTCTGGCGGCATTGCCGCTCGTGGCGCTCGCTTTGATGCTATGGACCGGCTCGCTCGCATGGCTGAGACGCATCCATGCCGACTCCCTGGCGCGCTTCATGCCTGGAAGAATTCACGACGCCGCCACAAAGATGCTGGAATCACTTGAGGCGTACCGCTCGAACCCTCTTTGGATAATCGGGTGCCTTGGGGTCGGCATCGCGCGAAAGCTTTGCGAGAACCTCCTGGTGCTGATTGCGCTACAGGCCGTCGGGGTGGAGGTGGACTTCATCCGCTTGCTCTGGATCATGTGCGCCGTGGAAGCCATCGGGATGACGCCGCTGACGCTCACGGGGGTCGGCCTGCCGCAGGTCACGTACGTGGGCCTCCTGGCGGCCTTCAGCGTGGGGGCGGATCGCGCTCTGGCTTCACAGGTGGTTGCCTGGGTTGCCGCACTGCCCCTGTACCTGGCGGCCGTCGGCATCATGCTGACCGAACCGTCACGGGGTTCGCAGGATCCGGCGTCGCAAAGATAGCGGCGCCTGAATCTTCAGTTCAGAGGCGTTGCGTGACCGCCGCCGCGACCGCGCACTCCCGTAACGCGCCGGTTTGCTTTGAGGGACGGCTTGCGTATAATGCTGCCGGTCACGGCGCAGGCGCGCGGCATCTGCCCGCCGCCGGCAGTTTGCGCGTCCTGTCAACCAGGGGTCTTCGTTCACTGACAAAGCTCCGCGTAACCCATGGGCCGCACCGGCGGCAGGTGGTCATGGCGCAAGAGAGTCACAACAAACTCACGGTTCTCGCCTGGTCGCATGAGACCTACGTCAAATGGCGGAGGGGTTTTCACGGAAAATATTCCGGCCAGAGAAACTCGCGGGCGGTTTTCCGCATGGCCAGAACCTATCTGGGGCGGCGCATTCTGGACGCCGGATGCGGCGATGGCTCCATGCTCAAGGAAATCCGCAGGCGTCTTCCGAAGGCCGACGCGATTGGGCTGGACGTTGAGGCGAACAAGGAAATGGGGATCGTTGCCGGAGACCTCCTGCGCCTGCCGTTCGAATCCGGCACATTCGACAGCGTGCTCTCGATGGATGTGCTGGAACACATGCCGGCGGACTCTGTGGGGGCGGCGCTGCGGGAAATCCATCGCGTGCTCAAGCCGGGCGGATATCTTTGCATGACGACGCCGAAAGACGAAGATCTCCGGGCTGCGCTGGTGATCTGTCCTGAGTGTCACACGTGGTCCCATCCCGTGGGACACACGCAATCCTTTTCCGCCGAGAGTATCCGTGAATTGCTCGTTCGGGAAGGATTCGGCAATGTTCGGATTCGTTCCTACGGTGTCCACCTCTACCATTACCTGGGCGCGCTGGCCCCCGTGTCCCGGCTGTTGGGCCGCAGGCTATTTCCGGGTTTGCCTTGGGACGATACCTTTTTCATCGCGGCACAGTCCCTCGTAGACGGATGATGTTCGCCGGCTTTCGGCGCGTTAGAAGCGTTCTGCGATGCGGGGTCCGAGGGCGTCTCCGGCCCATGGCGCGTCCGCGTTTGCCCCGCCCCTTCGCCAGTTCCTCATTGCAGTTCATGGTTCCGACCCTCTATAATCAAGTGATACCCCCTGTGTCGCAAGACTGTTCCGCGATGCGGCGTCTTCCGACTGAGTGGCCGCGTGGAGATGATAGTGAAATGACGCACTTCTGGCGTCAGGTCAGGACCGGCTGGACTATCCTGCGCAAACCGCTGGTCGTTCGCACGCGCCCCCTCCATTTTCAGCTCGAACCGGTCATCGGCTGCAACCTGCGCTGCCGCATGTGCCAGGTGCCGGGCTATCCGCCCGAGCGCTACGCGCAAATGACGCTCCCCCAGTTCCAGCACATCTTCGACCAGATCCAGCCGATCAAGGTGGCGCTCAGCGGCGCGGGCGAGCCGTTCATGAACCCGGACCTGCTGCCGATGGTGCGCTACGCGCGCGCGCATGGCGCGTCGGTCCTGACGACAACGAACTTCACCCTCTGCACAAAGAAGCTGGAGGAGATCGTCCGCTCCGGCTTGGACCTTATCAAGATCAGCCTGGACGCCACCGCCGCGGAAACATACCAGAAGATTCGCGGACTGGACCGCTTCGATCTCATCGTGCGCGATCTGGAGGAACTGCAGGCGGTCAAGAAGCGGCTGAACTCGGCCACCCCGTACGTGCGGCTGCAATTCGTGCTGCAGTCGGACAACCTGGGGGAGATCGAGAGCATGATGGAACTGGCGCATCGGGTGCGCGCCAACTCCGTGTACTTCCAGCCGCTGGAGACGCTGCTGATTCAGGAGCGCAAGCAGGACCTGGCGCGCGGCGTGGAGTTCGACCTGCTGCGCGAGCGGCTGGAGGCGGCGCGGCGCAAGGGGAAGGCGCTGGGCATCGGCACGAACGCCGCCGTGCTGCTGGGCAACCTCGGCTATTACTATCGCAAGTACGAACCCGGCATCCCGGCGCAGCCGCCGAGCCGCGTCTGCCTGCTCCCCTGGTTCAGCCTGTACATCGCCGTCACCGGCGACGTGCGCCCCTGTTGCTCCTTCGCGGAACCGGGGACGGTGAGCATCGGCAACCTGCTCGAACAGCCGTTCGAGGAAATCTGGAACGGCGAGGCCTACCAGCGGCTTCGCCGGGAGGCGTTGGAGCGCAAGCTGTGCTACCCCGTCTGCCGCAACTGCATCCCGAACCGCCTGCGGGACTTCCTGAGCCTCTCGGCGGTGCTGCCGGGGTTCTTCAAGAGCGGCGTGGATTAAAAAAAGCGACCGCGAGTGCTGCATGTGCTCTGTAGAAAGCATCTTGTGAACCCCCGCAGGGGGTGATGGACATTAGCCCACGACTCGCTTCGCTCGCCGTGGGCTAGAGTCCGACGGCCGCTTCACGACCTGACAAGCGGCGCGAGATGTTTGTCGCAGAGCGTACTGAATGCTGAGTGAACGACCACGGTATGCGGCGGGGTCCTTCTTCATGCCCGGTGACAAACGGCAACGCCTCCTGATCTGCCTGTTCGCGGCGCTAGCCGTCGCGGCGGGGTTGCGCTTCGCCGATCTCGGGCAGAAGCCGCTCTGGTGCGATGAACTGGCGACGCTGCAGCGGCTGAGCCTCCCCCTCGCCGAGCACCTGCGCGCCATGCAGGGGAACCACCCGCTTTACGAAATCCTGCTGCGCTTCTGGATGCCCCCGGACGGCTCGGACGCGTGGATGCGCATTCCATCGGCGGTGCTGGGGGTGCTGGCGGTCTGGATGACCTGGCTGCTTGCTCGACGCGCGGGGCCGTTCGCGGGGCTGACGGCAACCTGGCTGATGGCGCTAAGCCCCCTGCACCTGATGTACAGCCGAATCGCGCGGCCGTACTCCCTCTCCTGCACGCTGGCGCTGGCGAGCACGCTGGCGCTGATATGGGCGCTGAAACGGCGGCGATTTCTCCCCTTCTTTCTCTACGCGCTGGCCGCGGCGGCGATGGTCGGCTCGAACCTCGTCGCGGCCTCCCTCGCGCTCGGGCAGGGGATCTTCCTGCTCTGGTTCTTCCGGCGGCGGCCGAGCCGGCTGGCGCCCTGGGTGGCCGCGTTCTTGGCGATCGGCCTGCTGCTGGCCCCCTGGATGCTGCCGAACGCGCGCGGCGCGGTCGCCTGGGGGAGCGAGACGACCTACACCGCGCGGCAGTTCGGGCTGGCGGCGAAAGCCTGCTATCTGCCGATGACTTTCTGCCTAGGGGAGACGGTCAACCCGCTGAACCTGTGGGTGGTGATCCCGGCGTTCCTCGTGTTCGGGATCGCAGGGGTGTACGGGGCGGTGCGGACTATCCGTTCGCGGCGAGCCGCATGCGCTGTGCCTGCCCGTAGGGGCGTAGCATGCTACGCCCCCACAACGGCTTGCGCTTTCGGCGTCACGGCGTATGCGCCTGGTTTCCGGCGGCCGATGATGCTCTTCCTGCTCCTCCAGATTGCGGCGGTGTACGGGTTCGGCCTCTGCTTTTCCGCGGCCGCGCCGAAGCACCTGCTGGTGATCGTTCCGGCTTGGCTGACGTTCCTTGCCATCTCCCTTGGAGCAATGCGCAAACGTCGTGTCGCTGTGACGCTTGCGGGAGTCATGCTCATCGTCAGCGCCGTCTCCCTCTTCAACTACTTCACCAACCGCCAGTTTGCGGACGCCGACATGGTCACTCCCTGGCGGCAGATCGCTGGCGTCATCGAGCGTGGCGCGGCCCCCGGCGATCCCGTGCTGATTGGCTACCGGCCCGACCGCGGCGTCTACGACATCTTCCACCGCTATTACCGAGGCCGCCCCCTGCATTCGGAGCACGTGGATTTTGGCGACTGGCAGCGGCAGTTCGCCGACGCGTTGCGGACGCACCGGACGGTCTGGCTGTTGCTGCACGACGGCGACCCGTGGCAGGAGATGGAAGCATGGCTCTGCGAACAGGGGACGCAGTTCACCCTCCTCCCCTTCCAGGAGGAGGAGCACACGCTGGCCCGGCTGCGCGCAGGATGGGGGGCCGGAGCGAAGGAATTCACCTCGCCGCTGTACCGGCTCTATCGAATCTCCTCAGGACAGAGCGGGCGGGAACGGGCAATTGATAGTTGATGACTGATGACTGATGATTGCTGATTGACGATTGATCATTGACGCGCGGGCATCAAAAAAGCTCAAGTGGGCACAAAATGCGGGGAAGCCGCCTTTAGTGTCACCCTGAGCGCAGCGAAGGGTCTCCGACTGGAGACCGTTGCTATGCTCAAGACCGCGGGCGAACAAAGAGCATCTCTCGAAGCGAACGACGCGGCGTTCGTTCGGCGAAGCCCGGCAGGCGAATGCGGTCTTGGGTCGTAGCTTCTTCGTCCCGCTCTGCGGGACTCAGAATGACAGCCGCGGCGGGAGCGCGTTCGTTCCGTCCTGCTCTGCCATGTTGGCTCCTTGTCCTGTCCGCCCCTGGGCGCTTGCGGCAAACTAGACATTACTCGACCTGATGCGGCGGGTCAACCGTTGCGCGAGTCCTCCCCGGGTTCCCGCTCCCTTGACCCGGCTGCTCCCCTGCACTACGCTGGAACTGGGCATAAGAACCATCAGGGAGGGAGCATGGGCGGATCTGTGCGCGCGCCGCATGAGGCGATGCTGTACCACAAGGCGGAAGGGGGGGCGGTGGACTGCTTCCTCTGCGCCCACCGTTGCCATGTTTTGCCGGGCAAGCGCGGCCTCTGCCGCGTGCGGGAGAACCGCGACGGGACGCTCTACTCGTTGGTCTACGGGCTGATCATCGCCGCGCACGTGGACCCCATCGAGAAGAAACCGCTCTACCATTTCCTGCCCGGCACGGAGAGCTTTTCCATCGCGACGGTGGGCTGCAACTTCCAGTGCGATTTCTGCCAGAACTGGCAGATCAGTCAAGCGGCGCGGGCGGAGGAGCTTCCCGGCCAGTACGCCGAGCCGAAGGAGATCGTCGCCGCCGCCCAGCGCGCCGAGTGCCCCAGCATCTCCTACACCTACACCGAGCCGACGATCTATTTCGAGTATGCCCACGACTGCGCGCGCCTCGCCAAAGAGAAGGGACTGCGCAACATCTTCGTGACCAACGGCTACATGACCGGAGAGACGGTGGAAAAGATGACCGGGCTGATTGACGCGGCGAACGTGGACCTGAAGGCGTTCACCGAGACGTTCTACCATGAGCGCTGCAAGGGGAAGCTCGCCCCCGTCTGCGAGACGATCCGGCGCATGCGCGAAGCGCGCATTCACCTGGAGGTGACGACGCTGCTGATCCCCGGCTTCAACGACGACGAGGCGCAGTTGCGGGAGATGGCGGAGTTCCTGGCGGGAGTGGGGCGCGACATCCCCTGGCACGTCTCGCGCTACCACCCGGACTACCAGTTCGACCAGGCCCCCGCGACGCCCGTCTCCTCCATCGCGCGCGCCATCGAGATCGGCCGCACGGCGGGCCTGCGCTATGTGTACGCGGGGAACGTGCCCGGCAGCGCTTGCGAGGACACGCACTGCCCGAACTGCAATGCGATGCTGATCGAACGCGAGGGGTTCATCGCGCGCGTGGTAGGACTGGCCGGCGGCGTTTGCAGGAAGTGCGGCGTTGCGCTGCCGATTGTGCAGTGAGGGACGCGGAATCACCACGGACGAAACAGGGAGCGCTGAAGCGGCGGGTGACCGTCCCCGTCCCGCTCTTTGGCCCATCCGGAATTCAACGGACCGGCATCTTGACCCAGAAACTCGAAACTCCTTTGGCGTCCCTCCTGATTGCCACGGCCGGCGCCCGGCGGCGATTCCTCAAGCCGATGGTCGTCATGCCGGCGTACAATGCCGAGCAAACGCTCGAAGCGACCGTACGCGATGTTCCCACCGGGTGCGTGGATTCCATCATTCTGGTGGACGATGCGAGCCGCGACGGGACCGTCGCGCTGGCTGAACGCCTGGGGCTGACCGTCATTCGACACCCTGAAACGCGCGGCTATGGGGCCAATCAAAAGAGTTGCTATGCCGAGGCGCTTCGGCGCGGGGCCGATGCGGTGGTCATGGTCCATCCGGATTATCAATATGACGCCTTTATCGTCCGGCCCGCGCTGGACCTCCTGGCCAGCGGGTGCTGCGACGTGGTCCTTGGGAACCGCATTCGCAGCCGCAAGGCCGCGCTGGAGTCGCGCATGCCCATTTACAAGTACCTATCCAACCGCGTCCTGACCTTCGTGGAGAACTCGGTCCTCGGCCAGAATCTCGGGGACTGCCATTCCGGGTTCAGGGCCTACACGCGCGACGTGCTCGAAGCGATCCCCTATGAGAGGAATTCGGACGACTTCGTTTTCGATACGCAAATGATCGCGCAAGCGGCCTGGTTCGGATTTCAGATCGGGGACCTGCCGGTCCCGTGCCGCTACTTTGCCGAGGCCTCCTCCATCAACCTTTGGCGGAGCATCGTCTATGGATGCGCCACGATCGGCGTCATGTCGCAATTTCTCCTCCAGAAAGCGCACTTGGCGCGGTTCGGGATCTTCCAGCGCGCCCAGCCGCGCATGATGGATCGGGACCGTAATGACAACCCCATCTGAGCAAGAGCCGAGAATAAGTCTTCCCCGCACCACGGCGGCGCTTCTGGCCATCACGCTTTGCGGACTCCTCTTGCGATTGTATGAGCTGGGCAAGGAGAGCATTTGGGTTGACGAAGGATTCACGTACCGCCTGTCGAAGCTCACCCTGCCCCAATATATCGCCAATGTCCTGAGAACGATCCGGAACGTCCTGCCTCCCTTGTACTTTCAACTCATGCACTACTGGACTGCGCTCTTTGGAACCTCGGAATTATCATTGCGTCTTCCGTCGGTCATCTTTGGAACACTTTCTATGCTGGGCATATATGCATTTGCCAGGAAAGTCTTTGACAAAGAGGCGGGAGTTATATGCGCTCTGCTTCTGGCGCTTTCCGTTTTCCACATTCAGTATTCACAAGAAGCGAGAATGTATGAACTGCTGTCCCTGCTCTCCATCGCTTCCTTTTGCCTGTTGGTGAAGTTCATCAGAGACAACAGGTGGTCGAGCGCTCTCCTCCTGGGAATCGCCAACATCTCCTTGATGTATACTCATCACTATGGTTTCTTCATCGTTTTCTCGGAGTATGTCTTTGCGGCGTTAATCTTCCTGACACGGCGCGATTACCGCAGGAATGGCGTCAAGCGCTGGCTGGCACTGAGCTTCATGAGCCTGCTGGCCGTCGCGCCGTGGCTCTTCGGCTTCATCAATCAGGCGCAGAAGGTGGCCAAAGACCCCTGGCTTCCAGCGCCCACCCTTGGAAGTATTCTCTCACTGTTTCTCACCTATTCGGGGGGACCAATTTTTCTCGGGGTCTATGTGTCTCTGATCGGCCTGTGGCTGATCTCAAAGGTGTTCTCGCTGCCCAGGATCTTCAAGAAGGAAGAGACGCTTGATTACAGCTGGTACTTGCTTCTCGTGAGTTGGCTTGCCGTTCCCATCCTCGCCGCCTTCACCTATTCCAAGGTGGTCGGCCCAATCTTCGGCACCAAGTACCTGATCGCCTCCTCGATACCGTTCTTCTGTCTCGTCTCCAGGGCGATCAGTTCCCTGACATGGAAATACGCCAGGTACGGATTGCTGGTAGTCATCGTAGTTGTCTCCTCAATGAATGCCTGGCGCTATTACCATGCAATCCACAAGGAGCAATGGCGGGAGGCTGCGCAGTTTGTGGAGAAGCTCGCCCAGCCAAATGATCTGGTGATCATCAACGCCGGCTTTGGGCTCGAAAACGGGTTCGACTATTACTCGAAGAGGGAGGACATCGTCAAGAAGCCGTTTCCGGAGAGGACCGTGGAGGTCAACACGCGGGTAACCCCGAATGACTTCCCTGAATTACTGGAGACGGTCAGCGGTCACGACCGAGTGTGGGTCGTATTCTCCCATGGCCATGACGAGGACGGTCTCATCAGAGGCAAGCTGCTTGAATCTTACAGTGAACCCTATGGCCGCAAGGAATTTGTTAACGTAAGGGTCTGCCTCTTTGAAAAGGCCAGGAGGTAGAAGACTGCCGATTCTGCAGTGAGGGAAGATGGTGTTCACCACGGACACGGAGATCGGCAAGCCAGGACAACGACGGCCGGAATAACTACGAAACACACCGTGCGCGGTACGCCGCGCACTCTTGCGAAATGCGCGAAAGGAAAGAAAGAATGTGGCCTCTTTTCGCGATTTTCGCGTGTTTCGTAGTTCCTCTTCAATCACCACTTATCAATCATCAATTGTCACTCTTCCGCCTCCGTCTCGCTCTCCGCCCCTTTGGCGGCGATGATGAACTGCTCCAGCAGGTCGCGGTCTTTCTTGCCCGGTTCGGCCTCGACGCCGCTGGCGACGTCCACCGCGTAGGGCTGGGCGGTAAGGACCGCCTTGGCCACGTTGTCGGGAGTCAGGCCCCCGGCAAGGATGATCGGCCCGAACTGCGAGGCCTCGCGCGCCAGTTCCCAGTTGAACGTCTCCCCCGTGCCGCCGAACTCGCCTGGAACGAGCGCATCCAGCAGGTACGCCTCGACGCGGTAGCGGCGGCACAGTTCGATATCGCGCTCTTCGCGCACGCGCAGCGCCTTGATGCGCCGCATCCCCCGGATGGCATGCACGGCGCGTGGAGGCTCATCGCCGTGCAATTGCACGGCATCCAGACCGCACATCGCGGCGATCTCCATGATGCGCTCCGGCTCCTCGTCCACAAACACGCCGACGACGGTGACGAATGGCGGGAGGGCGGCGATGATCGCCTTGGCGCGCTCGGGCCGGATATAGCGGGCGCTGCGCTCGTAGAAATTGAAGCCCAGCGCGTCGGCGCCCAGCCGTGCGGCCAGCCGCGCGTCGCGCACGTTCGTAATGCCGCAGATCTTCACGCGGACCATGTTCAGCCCTCAACAACCCTGCGCCGAAAGACCTCGCCGGGTCTTCATTATAGCAGAACAAGAGTTCACCACGGAGGGCCACGGAGGACCACAGAGAACGGCATTTCTGAGTGACGGCAACGACAAAACGACAGAATCAAACCACAGATACACACGGTTATGGAGAACGGGTTACAGCGGTTGTGCACGGCCGGCGCGCGGCGGTTCTCGTCACAGCGCCTCTATTCTGTGTCGTACAGTGTTCCTCTGTGTTAATCTACGGTTTTCCAAACTGCCGTTCTCCGTGGTCCTCCGTGGCTCTCCGTGGTTAATCTGACGCGGAGCACCGCTTGAGCAATTCTTCAGCGGCGTCCACGACCATGGGCACGGTGATGAGTTCCATGCAGCGGTGATCGGTCGGGCAGGTGCGCAGGTAGCAGGGGCCGCAGGGGACCTCCTGGCGCAGGATGATGGTGCGGTCATAATTGCTGTCGGTCACGCGCGGGCTGGTGGGGCCCATGAGCACGACGGTCGGGACGTTGTAGGCGATCGCCACGTGGCGCGGGCCGGTGTCGTTGCAGAGCAGCAGGCGGCTGCGGCGGATGAGCGCCTTGAGGCGGCCGAAGGTCATCTCCTGCTCGTCGAAGGTGATCGGACTGGAGAGCATCTCACGGGCGATCTCCTTGGCGATCCGGGATTCCCCCGGACCCGTCAGGATCATTGGCTGCAGACCGTCGCGGCGGGCGAGTTCATCGGCGGCCGCGGCGAAGCGCTCCGTCGGCCAGAGCTTGGAGGCGCCGTAAGCGGCGCCGGGGACGATGGCGAGCAGCCCGCGCGCGGGATCCGCTCCGCGTCCGGCCAACAGGCGCGTGACGGCGGCTTCATCCTCGGGCGAGGTGAACAGTTGCGGCCGCGCGTTCCGCACCCCTTCCAGCCCTAAGTATTCGAGCAGGCTGGAATAGAGCGTCACTTTCGACACCAGGTCGCGCTCCGGGCCGGCGGCAGGCCAGGGGACCGCATCGGTCAGCAGCAGCGAGCGCCCATGCCGGCCATGTCCCACGCGCCGGCGCGCGCCGGCCAGCCAGGCCACCAGCGCCGAACTGGTGGAATGCGTCAGCAGCAGCGCCAGGTCGTATCGCGGTTCGCGGCGGAGCGCGCGCACCGCCGCGCGCATCCCGCGCCACCCCTTCTGCGAGTCGTACTCGACGATCTCGTTGAACCAGAGGGCGTTCTCTACGACCGGGCGCACGTACGGCCTCAGCAGCAGCGTGATATGCGCGCGCGCATAGTTGTTCCGCACGCAACGCAGCGCCGCGGTCGCGGCGACCATGTCGCCGATCCAGTTCGGGCAGCGGATCAGGATTCTGTCGGCTTGGTATCGCAGGGCCATGGCGCTCGTTTCCTGGAAAAGTGAGGTTCGCCAAACGGTATCACAACGCCGCTTGTCTGCGCAACCGGTATGGACAAAGTGTGGCGCAACGGGGCGAGACAGTGTAGAATCCTCACGCGGGGTGGATAGGGCAGGGCGCCCGAACCGCCGGAACTCGCACGGCTTCCAACCCCATTCGTTTTCCATGCGAGGTTGCAAGAACGAGGGTGCGCCATGTCCGTTGCGGACTCCGCGCCCGGCACGGGCAAGCCGGGGCCTGCCGTGAGCAAGACCTTTGAACAGGGCAAGGCCGCAATCGCCGCCTTGTGCGATTACTTCGCCACGAACCGGGAGGCCTTCCATGCGCCTGGCATGAAGGAGGACCACGTCCGGCAGCACTTGATTAACCCGCTGTTCTGTGCGCTGGGCTGGGACGTTGGCAACACCGACCGCGTCGCCCCGCAATACTGCGAAGTCATCATTGAACCCAGTCTGGACGTGGAAGGCCAGCAGAAGGCCCCAGATTACGCCTTCCGCGTCGGCACGCTAACAAAGTTCTACGCCGAAGCGAAGAAGTGCGGCGTGAACATCTTCGCCGATCCCGCCCCAGCCTACCAACTACGGCGATACGGATGGAGCGGCAAGGTTGCGGTCTCCATCCTAACCGACTTCGAAGAATTGAGCGTGTACGATTGCACCATGCGCCCGCACGCGAGCGACAAGGCAGGTCATGGCCGAATTCTCCAGTATCAGTTCGAGGAATACCCGAAGCGTTGGCGCGAGTTGTGGGACATCTTCTCGCGCGAGGCGGTCTGGAGCGGGGCGTTCGACCAGTACGTCGCGTCCAAGCGCAAGCGCGGCACGTCCGAAGTGGACGTGGAGTTCCTTAAGGAAATCGAAGGTTGGCGCGACGAGTTGGCGCGCAATATCGCCTTGCGCAACGCGAGGCTCTCCGGTGATGAACTGAACCGCGCCGTTCAACTCACCATAGACCGTATCGTATTCCTTCGCATGGCCGAAGACCGGGGGCTTGAATCTTATGATCAACTCCTGGCACTGTGCGCACAAGGGGACATTTACGAACACTTCATGAAGTTGTGCCGCAAGGCCGACGACAAATACAACTCCGGCCTCTTCCATTTCGAGAAAGAAAGCGATGTATCCGAAGCCCCCGACACGATAACGCCGCGCCTGGCCATTGATGACAAGGTTTTCAAGCCGATTCTCCAGAGCCTCTACTTCGCCCATGGCAGCCCTTATGCGTTCAAGGTCATGCCGGTCGAAATCCTGGGTACGGTCTATGAGCGGTTTCTGGGAAAGGTCATCCGGCTTACCGCCGGACATCAGGCGAAGGTCGAGGAAAAGCCCGATGTCCGCAAGGCTGGCGGCGTGTACTACACGCCACAATACATCGTTGATTACATTGTCCGGCAGACGGTTAGCCTGCAGATTGAGGGCAAGAGTCCGCGCCAACTGGCCGGCAAGGGCAAAGTGCAGCCCTTCCGCGTACTGGACATGGCTTGCGGAAGCGGCTCTTTCCTCCTGGGGGCGTACCAGTGCCTTCTCGATCATTGCCTGAAGTGGTACATAGACAACGGCCCGCAAGACTTCCCGAAGGCCGTTTATGTGGCACACCCGCCCGCGGGTGTGTCCGCGGCTGGGCCACACGCCGACTGGCGGTTGACCATCGCGGAGAAGAAGAGGATTCTCACAACGCACATCTTCGGCGTGGACATAGACCCCCAGGCTGTGGAAGTGTCCAAGCTGTCGCTGCTGCTGAAGGTGCTGGAGAGCGAGTCCGCCGAAACCCTCGGCACCACCATGCGGCTGTTCCATCAGCGAGCGCTGCCGAACCTTTCCGACAACATTAAGCGCGGCAATTCCCTGATCGGCCCGGACTACTTCACGGGCCGGCGGATGCCCGACGCCGAGGAATTGGCCCGCGTCAATGCTTTCGACTGGAAGCGCGAATTTCCCGCCGCCTTTTCCTCAAAAACCGGCGGGTTTGATTGCGTTATCGGAAACCCGCCGTATATCCGCATCCAGACGATGAAGGAAACCGCGCCGCTTCAAGTCGAGATTTACAGGGAGTTGTATAAAACCGCGCGGGAAGGCAACTATGATATCTATGTGGTGTTCATCGAGCGGGGCCTGAAACTGCTGAATTTCAGAGGTCGGCTTGGTTTCATCTGCCCACACAAATTTTTCAACGCCAAGTATGGCGCGCCGGTGCGCGGTATCATGGCCGACGGGCAACACTTGACCCATGTGGTCCACTTCGGCGACCAACAGGTTTTTGGCGGCGCGACTACCTACACTTGTCTTCTGTTTCTGGACAAATCGCCAGCCAAGGAATGCCGCTTTGTCAAGGTCAATAGCTTGACTTCCTGGCGCGCAAGCGGCGACGGAGCCGAAGGGATTATCAAGGCCAAGCAAGTCACAGCGTCAGAATGGAACTTTGCCGTCGGGCCCGGCGCTGCGCTCTTTGAGAAACTGGCCCGTATGCCGGTGAAGTTGGGCGACGTGACGGAAAGGATATTTCAGGGAATCAAAACGAGCGGAGACAAGGTATACATAGTAGATGAATTGGACCGAAAGAAATCCAGGATCAGAATCTACTCTCACGAAACCGACAAAACCTATTGGGTGGAGCCTGACTTGTTTCACCCCCTGATTAAAGGAGGTGACAGCCACCGATACTCGATGACACCTACAAGAAGGTTGCTGCTTTTTCCATATGCAAAGGCCGTTAGCAGATCGAGCCTAATCTCTCCGGCTGAAATGAAGAGCAATTACCCTTTGATATGGGACTATCTGAAGGCGAACGAAAACTTCCTACAAGACCGCGAAAAAGGAAGAATGCGCGGTCCCAACTGGTACGGTTACATATATCCAAAGGCTTTGGACGTAATGCCTTTGCCGAAGATATTCACCCCCGACATAGCACCGCGAGCCGCCTATTCTCTCGACGAAACTGGCGAGGTGTTCTTCACCGGTGGCGTCGCCGGTGGGTATGGCCTGCTCATCTCCCCCCAGTACTCCCGCGCGTATGTCTTGGGGCTTCTTAATAGCCGGTTGTTGGACTGGGTTCACCATAGGACCGCCACACAAATGCGCGGCGGCTGGTACAGTTATGAATCGCGGTTCATACGGAACTTGCCATTGCGGATTCCTGACATGCAGGACAAGACCGACAGGGCCGCGCACGACCGGATCGTAACACTAGTTGATTCGATGTTGGCATTGCACAAGCAAGCGGCTTCGGCTAAGTCCGAGGCACAGCGCGGGGCGATTCAGCGCCAGATAGAGGCGACTGACGCGGAAATTGACCGGCTGGTATACGACCTGTACGGCTTGACGAAAGAAGAAATCGCAATCGTGGAGCGTGGGAGCGCTCAATCAACCATCGGGGACCATAGGAAAACAAATGTGTGCTGATGGACTACATGATTTACTGGTGGGTTATGTCGACCCGCAGCAGAAGGCAATAGCCATAAACGCTATCGGCGAGACAGGTCTCAACGTAAGGTTGTACAACATCTTCTACTTACAAGCCTTTGTCATGAACCTTTACCGAGCCCAACATCATCGGTTGATCCAGTACTTTCAAGACAGCTACTTCCTCGCATATGACATGGCGATGACTTCGTGGTACGTAGAAACCCTTCGTCTGATGGACCGAGCAAAGTCGTCTGTTGGCGGAGGCTACAGGGAGAACATGACGGTCCCGCTATTCCACGAGAGGTTTCAGGCGTCGTTGCTAATCGCTGGAGGAGAGAAGACGATCGAGCGGGAACTATATGAGGAACTGAATGCCCATTACGAAGCGAACGGGTTCAGGGATTTCCGTAATCGCCATATGTTCCATCTTGACCTCAGCGAAAACATGAAGAAAGCAACACCCTCAGGAAACCTTCATGAAGTGGCGAACCGCTTGCACAGGTGGTACAAGCATGCTGCTGGCGTCGTTATTGGGGGAGTACCCCGGTTTATTACAGAGACGTCCGTTGCCACGGGGATCGAACAGGCCAAGACCTTGAAGCATCTCATGATTGATGCCCTGCGGTACCAGCTTTCCAGAGATGGACCTCATAAAGCCAGGGATTACACAAGGTATGGCTGGCGTAGTGGCCTCTGGATTGACGATTTGGAATCGCGCCGGAACGCCGAGCCGTAAGTGGCGCGGACTATCCAGTCCGCGCTAATATTTTCGCGGGTTGGATAACCCGCGCCACAGACTTCATCACTCCCCCACGAGGTCAATGACGGCGATCTCGGGCCGGCAAAGGAAGCGCACGGGCAACCCTATCTGCGTCCCGACCCCGCGGTTGACATAGAGCCATGTCTTTTCTTCCCGATACAGGCCGCCCTCATAATGCTTCGCGGAGCGGCTGAGGGTTACCAGCGCGCCGTAGAACGGCAGCACGACCTGCCCGCCGTGCGTGTGACCGACGCAGATCAGGTCCACGCCCCGCTTCGCTGCAAGGCTGACCCCGCTGGGCATGTGGTAGAGCAGGATGGTCGGGGCGCCGGGCGGGACATGATCCAGCGCCCCCTCGATAGGCCACCCATAACCCCACAGGGATGCTCCGGCGATCCACATCTGCGCGCTGCCGACCCCGACCGGGGCCGCGTCCGATTCGAGCAGCGTCACGCCCGTCCCGCCGTACATGTCCAACTCCTTGTACTCCGCATACTGGTCCCAGTTGCCCTTCACGGCGAAGGTCGGCGCAATCTTCGCAAGGCGGGTCATGCAGTCCCGGAAGACCGGAAGGCCTTCGCGTGCGTTGAGCGCGTCGCCGGTGAAGGCGATGGCGTCGGGCTTCTGCGCCGCGATGATTCGGGGCAAGCGGCGTTCCAGGCGCGGCGTCGCTTCAGAGTGAAGGTCGCTGATCTGGACCAGGCGGAACCGCGCGCCGCGCGGCAGCTTGGAGCAGGAGAGGGTGGTGTGCGTGACGCGCGGCCAGTAGGGCTCGATCAGTCCGTCGCCGATGCACAAGAGTTCCAGCGCGGCCAGGGCAAGAACAACAGCGCGCACCCGCCGGAAGAGAGGTGAAGGTTTCGGAGCGCGCCGGCGCAAGACCAGGTGGACAAGCAGTATCGCGGCGAGAAGGAGAACCGCGGCGAACGCGCCCAGGAACAGCATGAGCGCCACCTCGTCCGACCCCCAAAGTGACGCGAGAGTTCTCCCCATTCACCGCCTCAGTATTGGCTCATCGGCCGCGGCGGGCGCGCCGGCGGGGCGGAGCCGAGGGTCGCGAACTGCAGCATGCACAGGCTGCGGTACTCGCCTTCCTGCGCGAGCAACTCGTCATGGGCGCCGTTGCCTGCCAGCTCGCCGTCGCGCAGGACCAGGATGCGGTTGGCGTTCTTGATGGTGAGCAAGTCGTGGGTGACGACGAACGTGGTGCGGCCGGCCATCAGCCGGATCAGCGCGTCGCGCACGAGCGACTCGGATTCGGCATCAAGTCCGACCATCGCCTCGTCGAGGATGAGGATTTCCGCCTGCTTGAGAATGGCGCGGGCGATGGCGATGCGCTGGCGCTGGCCGCCGGAGAGCTTGGTCCCGAACTCGCCGCACAGGCTATCGTACCCCTCCGGAAGGGTCATAATGAAATCGTGGATGTTGGCGGCGCGCGCGGCCTCCTGCACCTCCTCCATCGTGGCGCTGCGGCGGCCATAGCGGATGTTCTCGGCGATGCTGCGGTTGAATAGGAAAGTCTGCTGCGTCACGATGCTAATCTGGTCGAGCAGGCTGTCGCGGGTGATCTGGCGGACGTCCAGACCGTCTATCTCCACCGCGCCCTCGGTGACATCGTAGAAGCGGCAGAGCAGGGCGATGACGGTAGACTTGCCGGCGCCGCTGCGCCCGACAATGGCGACCGTCTGCCCCTTCTTCACCTCGAACGAAATATCGCGCAGGACGGTCTCGTCGTTGTAGCCGAAGGTGACGTTGCGAAAGGTGACCCCCTTCTCGATGCGAGTCAAGGTGACCGCGTTAGGGGCGTCCTGGAGCGAAGGGACATGGTCCACCAACTCAAAGATGCGTTCCATTGCAGGGATGGCTTCCTGCAGATCGGTGAACTGCTTGGCCAGTGCCTTCAGCGCGTCGAACGCCATGTACATTCCGAACGCGCAGGATCCGATGCGCCCGAGGTCGGCCGCCCTGCCGCTGTTCGCGGAGGCGAAAAACCAGGCCGCCACCAGAATGGCCACGGCCAACACCATGCGCCCGACGAACTGGACAGTGCCGGCGCTCATGCCCCGCGCTGCGGAGAGCTTGAACATCTTGCGTTGCAGTTGCTCATTGACGCGCTCGAATTCCTGGACCTCGGCATCCTCCATCTTGAACGCCTTGATCACGCGGATGCCGCTGAACATCTGCGCCATCTGGTCGGTCAGGTCGGAGAGTCTTTCGAGCCCAGCCTTGCCATAGCGCCTGATGCGCTTGGCCAGGTAAGTCAACGGGACGACCAGCACCGGTCCCACGACCGCGCCCAGCACCAGCAGCTGCCAGTTGAAGTAGATGGCGATCCCCAGGCCGGTCAGAAATTGCAGTATCTGCTGGGGGAGGTCGCCGAACACCAGCATGAACGTCTTGCGGGCGCTCGTGACGTCGTTGGTGATGCGGCTCATCAGATCGCCGCTGCGGCGCCCCTCGAAGAAGCTCAGCGACTGCGGCAGGACGGCGCGGCATATCTTGTTACGCAGCGTTACCGTCAACTTCCAGGTCACTCGCCCTTGAAGGTAGCTCTGCCCGAAGGCCGCCAGCCCCAGCAGCGGCGCCAGCCCCAGCGCCAGCCATCCCAATGTCGCCATGCGCTGGGTGTCCATATCGGTGGCTAGACGCCCGTGGCGCAACGCCTGGAGAACGTCAGCCAAGGGTTTGATCAGCCAGCCGTACGCCCCTTCCAGCCCCGCAAACACCCCCATAACGGCCAGCGCGAAGGCGATCAGCGGCCATTCATGCCAGGCGAACTGGAAGATCTTCTTCACGCCACGCCAAGTGGTGTAGTCCTTTTTAGCTTGTTCTGCCATGCGGACCTTGTGGATGGGAATGACGCGCTTCAATAAAGCCTGACGGACCGAATGCTAGGGCATTGGGCGAGGAATGTCAAGGAAGGGACAGGCGGAGGCATCTGCGTTGTCACCACAGGTAGGGCCGTAGCATGCTACGCCCCTACAAGACAGGGTCCCCTCAACCCCCGAGGATCTCGACGATCTGCTTCTTCTTCGCCTCCATCAGTTCCGGCGTCCTGGCTTCCAGGTTCAGCCGCAGGGCCGGCTCGGTGTTGCTGGGCCGCACGTTGAACCACCAGTCGTCGTACTCCACGGTGAGGCCGTCGAGAGTGTCGGCGCGCCCGTCCTTGAAGGCGGCGGCCAGTTGGGCGATCCTGGCTTCCTTGTTGGCGACCTCGAAGTTCACCTCGCCGGTGGCGTAGTAACGATGCAGTGGCCGGAGCAGGTCGCTGAGGCTGCGGTGCTCCGCGCTGAGCAGGTTGAGCATCATCATCAGGGTGATGACCCCGCTGTCGGCGAAGTAGTTGTCGCGCCAGTAGAAGTGGCCCGAGAGTTCGCCGCCGAAGATCGCGTTGCGCTGGCGCATGGTGGCCTTGATGTAGGAGTGGCCGACGCGCTCGCGCACGGGGAAGCCGCCCCCCCGGCGGATCTCCTCCGGCACGACATGGCTGGAGCGCAGGTCGTAGATGATGGCCGATTTGGGGTGGGCCAGCAGCAGCGAGCGCGCCAGCAACGCCGTGATCATGTCGCTGGAGACGGCCGCGCCGGTCTCGTCCACGAAGACGCAACGGTCGGCGTCGCCGTCGAACGCCACCCCCAGGTCGGCCCCTTTCTCGCGGACCGCCTTCTGCAGGTCGCGGAGGTTCTCCGGCTTCAGCGGGTTCGCTTCATGGTTGGGGAAGGTCCCATCCAGCTTGAAGTACAGGTCGGTCACCTTGAGCGGCAGTTCGGCCAGGATCGGCGGCAGCATCTTGCCGGCCATGCCGTTGCCGGCGTCGATGACGACACTGAGCGGCTCGATGCCATGGGCGAACTCCAGAACGTGGCGCTTCCAGTCGGCCATGACGTCCAGGTGCTCCGCCTTGCCGCGCTGTTCGGCCGGCCGGGCGGCGATGGAGAGCGCCAGCCGCTCGACGTTGGCCAGGCCGCTCTCGTAACTCAGCGGGATCGCCTGCTCGCGGCTGATCTTGAAGCCGTTGTACTGCGCCGGGTTGTGCGAGGCGGTGACCTGCACGCCTCCCCCCTTGCGGTAGTAAGCGATGGCGAAGTAGTTGGCGTCGGTCGAAAGTTGGCCGCAGTCCAGGACATCGCAGCCGGCGGTCTGAGCCCCCTGGGAGAGCGCCCGGGAAAGCGATTCGGAGGAGAGCCGCATGTCGCGGCTGACGATGAGGGCGCCGGGGCTGAGGAAACGCGCGACGGCCGAGCCGATCATCTCAGCCAGCTGCTCGTTCAACTCGCTCGGGTAGGCCCCGCGGATGTCGTACGCCTTGAAGATTTTGTGGCGCGGGTCTTTCTGCGCGGTCCAGGCGCCGCTCGTCAACTTCGGATCGTGAAAGGAGCAGTCGGCGCACTTGTTGAACTTGCGGCTCTGGCGCTCGCGGCAGATCGCCTCGTTGATGGGCCCCTTCTCGCCCGAACAATGGGGCTGGCTCATGCCTCTTCCTCCTGGAGTTGAAACTTCACCGAAGGATAGCACCGCTGCGCCATAGAGTCAATCAGCCGCAGCGCGAGATCGAACCCATGGTCATTGCGAGGAGGAGGCGAAGCCGACGACGCGGCAATCTTCCTTGTATCCGTGAGGTCGCCCGCCTGCCAACAACGGCAACAGAAAGCTGGATTGCCCCGGCCTTCCCCTTCGACTTCGCTCAGGGTCGGCCTCGCAATGACCATTGGATTAGACGGCCCGCCCGCCCCCTCGTTTTGCGGGAACCGAATGGCGAATGTAAAATAGGGCGATGGGAAAGATATTGCCGCACTTTCGAACGCTGGCGAGCTACTTCCTGCTCAGCTACGCGCTGCTTCTGATCAACGCCTCTCCCTACCTGCGGGGGGTGGACTATGTTGGCTTCCTGGTCCCTCTCTTTATGGCGATGGTGTATCTGACGTATTGCCTCGCTTACCTGGCGCCCGTTTTCGTGTTGACGCTTCTGGCTGACGCCGCGCTCTCGCTGCCACTCTTCGACCGGCTCTTCCGGAGTCATGCCTCCTTCCGCAGCGGCCTCGTGTACGGCGTCGCGGTCCTCTCCGTCGGCCTGGTGCAACTGCTCATCTTCGTGGACCGATTCGTGGTGGGGATCTGGGGGTTCCACCTGAATGGCTTCGTATGGAACCTCGTGACCACCTCGGGGGGAATCGCGTCGCTCGGGCTGACGACGTCAGCGGTGGTCGTTTCGGCGCTGCTCATCGGCGCCTTCTTCGCCGTGCAGGCGGCGCTCCTGATCGCGCTGCTGAAGCTCGGCAGAGTCCGGGCGTTTTTCGAGAGGGCGTTCACCCGTCGGATCGGCCTCTCCTTGGCGGGGCTGGCGCTCCTGATGGCCATTTCGCAGTCGCTCATCTACGGGATGTCCCGTTTTCGCGGATACGGCCCGATTGTCGTCACAGCGGATGCATTCCCCTTCTATGTTCCGCTTTCGTGCAACGGGGTGGCGACGAAGCTGGGATTCAAGGGCGTCGCCGCGCGTTCCGTCAAGCTGAAGGCGGACGCCAGCCACATCCGTTATCCGCAGGCGTCGATCACCCGCGCGCCGGAGCGCAAGCCCTACAACATCGTCTGGATGGTCGGCGAGTCCTGGCGCTGGGACATGCTGGACCCGCAGATCATGCCGGCGACCTGGGCCTTCGCGCACAAGGCCGTCTGGTTCAAGCAGCATTACACCGGCGGCACGCGGACCGCCCGGGCGCTGTTCAGCATGTTCTACGGCCTCTTCGGCAATTACTGGAGCGCCTTTCTGAGGGAACAGCGCGGGCCGGTGATCATGGACCTGCTCCTCCAGGATGGCTACCAGATGAGCCTCCACGACGGGGCGAAGTTCTCCTATCCCGAACTGGACCAGACGGTTTTCAGTAAGGCCCCGCGGGACGTCATGTTCGACTTCGGCGACGGCCCCTCCTGGCAGCGCGACCGAAAACACACCGATCAACTGGTGGATTTCATCCGCGGGCGCGATTCCGCGCGCCCCTTCTTCGCCTTCATGTTCTTCGACTCCCCCCACGCGCGGTACGATTTCCCGCCGGAGAACGCCATCCGCAAGCCGTATCTCGAGGACGTCAACTACCTCACCATGAACCTCAACCGCGACGCCGACCTCCTCAGAAATCGTTACATCAATAGCTGCAATCACCTGGACTCGCAGATTGCGCGGGTGCTCAACTGTCTGGAGGAGCAGAAGCTGCTCGACTCCACCGTCGTCATCATCGTCGGGGACCATGGCGAGGAGTTCATGGAAAAGGGGCGGTGGGGCCATGGGTCGGCGTTCACCGACGAGCAGACGCGCGTGCCGATGATCCTCTGGATTCCGGGGCAGGCCGCGCGCGAAGTCCAGCGGCTCACCTGTCATATGGATATTCCCGCCACTCTCCTGCCGCTCCTGGGGGTGACGAACCCCGCCGGCGATTACTCGCAGGGGGCCGATATGCTCGCCGACCAGGGACCCGGCTACTGCGTCATTTGCGGGGCAGGGCACCTCGGCTATGTGGACGGCGACTGTAAGGTGGTTTTTTCCATGGAGTCCTCCGGCATCGGCTTCGCGCAACAGGTGACGACGCGGAATGACGTGAAGGTCCCGAACCCCGGGGAATTCCTCCGCGCCAGGCAGGAGCGGATCCTGGGCGTACTTGGAGAGTTGAAGAAATTCGGAAAATGAGAACGGGCCATTCGTTGTAGGGGCGTAGCATCCGCCTTCGCCAAGGCTTCGAGCGGACAAGTGCTACGCCCCTACCGCCGGTCAAACCGCTGTCTATGGGTTTCGCTTATTGACACTCCGCCGTCACCCGGCTAGAATGTCCGCGCCTTTGTCGCCAGAGTCTAACGAAGGAGGCCGCGCATGGAGTCTGTCGTCCTGGAACGCTGGAAACTGGTCCGTTACGACGCTTCGATGGACCGGCGGGTCTTCAGTGCGCCGATAATGGTGATCTTCGCCGCCGGCGGGGCCCTGCTGACGGGTCTGCTGGCGCAGATTCGTCTGCCTCTGCCCTTCACTCCGATCCCGGTCACCGGGCAGGTGCTGGCCGTGCTGTTGTGCGGCTCGCTGCTGGGATGCCGGTATGGCGTGCTCAGCCAGTTGATGTTCATTGCGGCCGGGCTGGCTGGAGTGCCCTGGCTGGCGGGCGGGAGTGTCGGAATGGCGGCGCTGCTTACGCCGACAGCCGGCTACCTGGTGGGCTTCCTGGCGGCGGCGTACTTCGTCGGCCACGGCACGCGGGCCGGCGCATGGGCGCGCACGCTGCAAGGGCAGATCGTCGTCATGCTCAGCGGCGCGGCGATCATCCTCTTCTTCGGCGCGACCTACCTGATGCTCACGCTGGGCCTGAGCCCGTGGCAGGCGTTCGTGGTCGGCGTGCTCCCGTTCGTGGCGGTGGACTCGGTCAAGGCCGTCATGGCCGCCATGCTCACCAGCGCCGTGTTGCCGAAGTACAAGCGCTGAAGATAACGGAATCAACGTTCAACGTGGTACGCACTGCGCGCCTGATCCAACGTTCAACGTCCAACACTCAAGTGCCGGCAACAACGGAATTCCGCGCGCGGCGTTCTGTCGTTGTTCGTTGAACGTTGAATGTTGAATCCGTTACTCCCCGTAGAACTTCCGCGCCGACTCCGGCAACGCGATCCCTTTGGCCTTTGACGCCTTCTCCAACTCCGCCAGGTTCTTCGTGCGCATCTCCTGGAACTGCTTTTCCCCCATGAACGTGACACGGCCATCGTAGAAGAGCACATTGCGCCCTGCAGGGTGGTTCCCGGCGCGGTCGCAGGCGACGATTGGATTCTCCACGTTCAGCCCGGCCGGCAGCGCGCCGGCGTATTCGTACTCTTCCTGCGCGTCGCGGGCGTCCGGGCAGCGCAGCGCCGCGGCGGCCCCGATGTACTCCGGGACCAACTGATCGAGCGACTCCGGCATCGCCCCCTCGTGTCCCACGTCGTAAGCGAGCAGTGCCTTGCCGATCAGCGACAGGTTCTGCATGCAATCGTTGGGGCGCTCCGCCGCGGCGTTCGGGGTAAAGCCCTCCACCAGCGCGCGCAGTTCCGCCGCCGGCAGCGTGAGCGCCAGCGCGACGCCGTCCGGGCTGCCCGTCACGGCGATCAGCATCCCCGGCCCGCGCGCAATGGGACCGGGCGTCTGAAGCATGCGCAGCGGGCCGCCCATCCCCTGGATGAACGGCTGCATCCAGTTCACCACCTCGGTCAGGTGCAGCAGGACGATTCCCTGCGTCTGCGCCGGCAGCCTCTGAACGATCCCCTTGAAGCTCTGGAGCTGCGTGACCGGCGCGGCCTCCTCATCCAGGATATTCTTCAGCGACTTGAGGGCGTCGGGACCGGTGCTGATCAGCCAGTCGCTCCCCAGCAAGGTGTGGTTCACCGTCAGCGTCTCGCCGAAGAGCGAGGCGAACATCTTGCGCTGCGCCTCCTTGATCTGGTCGGGGGCCGCATTCGGCTCCGGCGGCGTCGGGACGAACCGCCACTCGCCGAGGGTCCGGCCGTTGTACTGAATCGGCTCCGCGATCTCGACCTTGAGCTCCGTCATGCCGCCGAGGAAGGACGGTCCCATCTGCGTCATCTGCTCCTGCACCTTCGCGGGGGTCTGCAGGTCCTTCAGCCGCATCGCCTCGATGATCCGCAGGCCGGGGCCGCTGCGCAGCCCGAACGCAAACTGGTCGCCGTAGCACCCCGCCAACGCGCGCATATTCGAGGCCGCCAACGCCGCCTGCTCCGGCGTCTGGCCCATGGCCGCCGCGATGCGCTGCTGGAACTGCGCGCTCCAATCGAGCAGCGGCTTCATCTCCCCCATCCGCATGGCCGCGACCAGCCAGCAGTCCTGCGGGATGTACTTGAGGCCCTCCGGCAGGCCGTTCGGGACGCCGGCCAGGTAGCGGGCCAGCGTCGTTTCCGGCAGCGCGGTCAGAGAGAGCGTCGTCTTCAGGTCGAACGCCGTGGCGTCGAGGGACGCGTCCAGCCGCTTGACCTGCGCGCTGATTGCGTCGAGCGCGTCCAACTCGGCCTCCAGGATCGCCAGCGTGGAGGCTGGCTGGTTGGCGGCTCGGAGACCGGCGGCTACTTTTTCGCGCAGCGGTTGGAACGGCGTGGCGTTGGGCGTCGTCAGTTGCGCCAGCAGCCCTTCCACGTCCAGGCACGCGGCGATGTCATGCCCGGCGGGCAGCGGCGTAGAGGCCATCTTCCCCGTCGCCAGAAGCTGCATCACCTGGCGGGTCGCCCTCTCCTGCGTGCCGATGCAAACGGTGTTGCCGCGGGTGCCGAAGAACAGAGGCTCGCTCACCAGCGTAGTGTAGTTGTTGATGTCCTGTCGTTCCTCCGGAGTGGCCTTCTGGAACGCCTCGCGATTGAAGGTGCGCTGTTCGTGAGTGTAGCGCTCGATTCCGGGAGTCTGCGGCGCCTTCGGATCGGCCGGTTCCACCTTCTTGATGGCGGGGAGCAGCGACTTGCGGTAGGCCGCCAGGTCCGTCACGGTGAAGGCGCGCACCGCTATTACCTTGCCCGGCTCCCCCTTGACCAGGAACAGGCGGAGCGGGCGCGCGGCGTCCAGCGCCGCCACGTTGGTGGAGTGTCCGAGCCAGAGGAAGAGCGGGCCGACCAGGGGCAGTTGCGCGGTCCCCGGCTTGACCGTCTCCGCATACGACTGCATGTGAACTGCAAGCTGCGTCACGTTCTGGAACTCGACGATTCCCAGCACCCCTTCCGGCAACGCGGCCGTCCGCGCGGACGGCTCGCCTGCCCCGCCGGCGGAGGGGACGGCGAAAAGGGAAGCGGCGAACAGAAGTCCAGCCATCAAGACGGCGAGACGTTTCATGGGGTCACTCCTGCAAAGTAAAGATCTCTTCGATACTGCGACCGAATACCTTAGCAACCCGAAAGGCGAGAGGCAATGATGGTGTGTACTTTCCGCTCTCGATAGCGATGATCGTCTGACGCGTTACGCCGACGCGTTCCGCCAGTTGCTCTTGCGTCATTTCTCCATGCTCAAAGCGCAAGCGCCGGACGCAGTTCGATACCTCAGACATTATCGGCCTCCACATGGCGTCTGTAGTAGACCAGTATCGCAACGGCGCGCACAGTCCAGAGAACGATGAATCCCAGAAACACAATGTTGGGCAGCACATGTACAGATACCTGCGAATCTCCATGCAGCAGGAAGACGACTGCCCACACACCCATGAGAGCCAGAACGAAGGTTAAGTAGGAAGCCATAGCGCCCCCCAGTGTGGCGCGCCGGGCAATGCTCTTGTCTCGTTCGTCAACTTTCTCTCCGCGTCCGATGAGTCCGCCGAAACCGTTAACCGCAAAGAGCGCGAAGGCCGAGGTCGCCACCGTTGCCCCAAAGAACGCTGTCAAGACCGCGAACAAAACCACGCACATAACTCCACTGATCACCGCCAACCATGCGCGTTTCTGCTCTGCATTCACGTTTTTTCCCCCCAATGCAATAGTAAAGCCACCTATACACAATGTACAGGATGCTTTACATTATGTCAAGCGGAATATGTGCTCTCTTCCATGGGGAGTGATCACCCGCGCTCATCGCGGGTACCTGCGTGGGAACAAGGGCGCAGCGTACTGCCCCCCCCCCCCCATAGCTTTCCTGGCGGACAGACACCCTTGCGGAGACGAGTGGAGGTGGCTGTTGAAAGTAGGTGAAGTGGCGCGGGTTATCCAACCCGCGAACAATGTGCGTTCCTTCCGCTTCTGTGTCTCGCGGGCCGTTGGCCCGCGACGCGGACTGGATAGTCCGCGCCACATACGGCTCCTGTTCTACCCTTTCTTCAACGCCGCCAGCGCCGCCTTGCGGTCGGGGGCGACGGTGAACAGGTTGAGCAGGTGCGCCGCGCGAAGGATGTCGGTCACCGCCGCTTGAGGCGCCGCCAGGACCATCCGCCCCTTCTTCGCCGTGATGCTCTTGTGCAGCCCGACCAGCGTGCTCAACCCGACGCTCGAGATATACTCCACCGCCGACATGTCCAGGACCAGCCGCTTCCCCGTCACGTCCAGCACGGCGCTCTTGACCAGGTCCGCGTTCTCCTCGGTCAGGCGCGGCATCAGCAATCGGACGACGTTCGCGTCCCCCTCCTTCGAGACGGCCACCGGTCCGGTCGCGGCGGACTCCTCGGCCCCTTCGGCCTCCACCGCCGCGGCCGCCTCGGTCGAATCCGGCTCCGTCTGGCGCTTCCGCGCCATGAAGAGCGAGGTGTCCTTCCGGCAGTAGCTCAACTCGTCCAGCCAGCTCTCCATCAGCATCAGGCCGCGGCCGGATTCGCGGAAGAGCGCCTGCTCGTCGTTGGGGTTCGGAAGGTGCTCCTGGCCGAAGCCCTCTCCCTGGTCGCGGACGAACGCGCCCCAGCGTTTGTCGTCGGCGAAGACCAGCACGCGCACGTTGCGCGCCGGGTCGAGCCGGTTGCCGTGAACCATCGCGTTGGTGATCGCCTCGTCGAAGCAGAGTTCCGCGCGGTGTGTGCCGGTCCAGGGGAGGCATTGATGCGCCTGGAGCTCCTTGATCATGCGGAAGACCAGCGGCATCTTCAGGGAAAGCTGAGAGGGGATCGTCATCTCCAGCAGTGTGGCGCCGAAGGGCTGTTTGGGCGCATCGGTAAATTGCATGTCGCTCTCCCAAGAAGACGAAAACCAACCGAAGCGGCTCACGCGAAGACGCAAAGAACTTGGAGGACCGTCACGACTAGGCTTCTATGCCGGCCACTTTGAGCTTGACCTTGAGGTCCTCTTTGTCCACCGCCTTGTTGACCGCTTCGCGCGCCTCCACCTTCTCCTCCAGCACCAGGCGCAGCAGGGCGTCGTTCAGGCAAACCATCCCCAGCTTCGCGCTCACCTGCATGAGGGAGGGGAGCTGGAAGGTCTTTCCTTCGCGGATATTGTTCTGCACGGCGCTGTTGACCACCAGCACCTCGAGGGCGGCCACGCGTCCCTTGCCATCCTTGCGCTTCAGCAGCGTCTGCGCGATGACCCCCTTCAGGCTCGTCGAGAGCATGGTGCGGATCTGCTCCTGCCGGTCGGCCGGGAACTGGTCAATCAGCCGGTTCACCGTGCTGGCCGCCGTGGTGGTGTGGAGCGTGCCGAAAACCAGGTGGCCGGTCTCCGCCGTTTCGATGGCGATGTGGGTGGTCTCCAGGTCGCGCATCTCGCCCACCAGGACGATATCCGGGTCCTCGCGCAGTGCAGCGCGCAGCGCCCGCGCAAAGGACTCCGTGTGCGCGTATACCTCGCGCTGGTTGATCAGGCACTGCTTGTTCTCATGGACGAACTCGATCGGGTCCTCGATGGTAATGACGTGCTCCTTGCGCGTGCGGTTGATCAGGTCCATCATGGCGCACAGGGTGGTGGACTTGCCCGAGCCGGTCGGCCCGGTCACCAGGATAAGCCCTTTGGGAAGTTGGCAGAAAGTGCGGACCACCTCCGGCAGGGCAAGCTCCTCGAAGGTCATGATCTTGGCGGGGATCAGCCGAAAGACGCCGCCGGGGCCGTGGCGATCGCGGAAGCCATTGCAGCGGAAGCGCGCGACGCCGGCCAGTTCGTAGGCGAAGTCGGTGTCGCTGTGCGCCTTGAACTCCTCGCGGTTGCGTTCCGGCATGATCTCCAGCAGCAGCTTCTCCACCTGCGCCGCCGTGAAGGGTTCCGCATTGAGCGGGGTCATCGAGCCGTGCAGGCGGATCATCGGGCGGGAGTTGGAGGCCAGGTGCAGGTCCGACCCGCCCTGTTTCTGAAGAAAGGTGAGAAAGCGGTCCAGTTCGGCCACGATGCCTCTCCCTTGCCGGGGACTGCGCTGAAACAGCCGACGAAGGGATGATACTTCGGGCGGAGCGTGGTGTCAACAAGGAAGCGCAATGGGCAATGACGAAATCCGAATGACGAATGACGAAGAAAGAAGCCAAAAAGACAATGACTAACCTGACCTCAGTTGGCCGCTCAATTCGGGCATTGCAGCCTTCTTTAGTCATTCGTCATTCGTGCTTCGTCATTGTCATCGCTCTTACCCCTGTTGCGTGTTCTCGCCGACCAGTTCCTTGAGCGTCATGTTGCGGAAGGCGGCGGACTGCTCGTCGCGCTGCTGGAGGACGCGGCGCACGCCGAGGCGTTCCATCGCCTTTGACATGTGCGGCTGTTCGACGTCGCGATGGGATACCGCGTCCACCACGCGCGCCAGCGTGATCTGGTCGGGCGGGGCCGCCGGCACGTAGCAGGGTTGGCTTCCCTGCACCTCCGTCAGCACGCGTCCGGCCACCAAATCGGCCAGGACCTCGCGCACGACGGTCACCGGCGCGTGGGCTTGGCGGCTCAAGTCATCGCAGCAAGGGGGATCTTTCTCTTGAATGAACGCCTCCGCTGCCAGCGCGGACACCCCCAGGGCGATCTGCTCGCGATGCGCCGGTCCGGCGCGGAATGCCAGTCCGCCGAACTGATAGTCGCTCTGGTGCGCGTAGGAGTAGCTCACCTCTGCGCCGAACAGGATCACCGTCCAACTGAATTGCAGCCAGAGCAGGAAGATCGGCACCGCGGCGAACGTGCTGTAAATCTTGTTGTAGCGGGCCACGCCCATCTGCAGCTTGATGAAGAGCACCTGCAGCACCGCCCACAGCAGCGCCGCCACCACCGCGCCGACCAGCGCCGCGCGGAACTGAATGCGCGTGTTCGGGAAGAAGAAGTACAGGAACCACAAGCCGAAGGCGGTGAAGCCGAACGTGGCCAGGTGCCCCGCCCAGCGGATCACGACGGCGGGCACCCACTGCTGAAGTAAGCCGACCGCCAGCGTGCTCTCCACCCCCGCCGAGAGCAGCACCGACAGGATCAGCATCAGCGGCAGCACGAACAGCACCGCCAGATAGTCAATCGCCTGGCGCAGCGGCGTGCGCCGGGCGCGCACCGCCCAGATGACGTTGAACGTCTTCTCGACAGAACTGAGCACCGTGTAGGCGGCGTACAGCATCACCAGGAACCCCACGAACCCCAACGCCTGCACGTTCGTCTCCCCGATGTACTTCAGCATGCTGTCCAGCAGCGCCTGCATCTTCTCCAACGCCGGATTGCCGGCGATCTGGTCGGGGGAGACGCCGACCAGTTTGTACATGAGCGGCTGGATCCGCGACTCCTGCCCAAATCCCTTGGCCACGGCGAAAGCGACCGCCAGCGTTGGCGCCAGCGAGAAGATGACCACCAGTGTCAGCGTCGCCGCGCGCAGAGTGCAATGGTCCTTGACGAACTCGCGCGCCGACAAGGTCAGGATGCGGCTCCAGGTGATGAAGAAGCGCCGGGCGCGCGAAAGCCCCGTGAGTTCGCTGACCCACTGGTCGTCCAGGATGAACTGCCTGGTTCGGACGAAAGCCTCTCGCAGGTCCATTGGGTTTCCTTTAAATGTGGCGCGGGTCGTCGAACCCGCATTCATCATCGCGCGGACTGGCCATTCGACGTTGCTCATGGCTCTGAGCCTGTCGAACGGGATAGTCCGCGCCACATTTCCGGCTACTTGAAGGCCGCCGCACCGGGCAGCAGCACTCCCTCGCCGAGAGGGTCGCGGCTCTGCCGGTAGATCGCCATCATCTGGGGCGTCACCCCCTCCAGCGCTTCGATACGGCTCTGCGTGGCCGGGTGGGTCGAGAGGAAGGCCGGGCCGCGCCCCTTTTCGGCGGCCGCCATGCGCCTCCAGAGCGCCGCCGCCTCCGTGGGAACGTACCCCGCCCGCGCCATCAACTCGATGCCGATGCGGTCCGCCTCCGCCTCCTGCTCGCGGCTGAACGGCAACTCCGCCCCCACCGTCGCCGCCACGCCGTACGCCTGGAGAATCCCCGCCTGCGCCGCCGGGCTGAGCTTGCCGGTCCCCGCCTGAATCCCCGACGCCACGATCTCCACCACCATCCCGTGGCTCATCCGCTCCGCCCCGTGGCGCGCCATCGCGTGCGCCACTTCGTGCGCCATCACCGCTGCCAGCCCCGCCTCGCTGCGGCAGAAGGGGAGGATACCGGTATACACGGCCACCTTGCCCCCCGGAAGGCAGAACGCGTTCACCTCCGGCGATTCCAGCAGGTTGAACTCCCACTGGTACTCGGGGTGGTTCGCCTGGGCCGCGATGCGCTGCCCCACCCGCTGCAGCACCGCGTTGGTCGCGGCATCGTCGCTTACCTTGGACTTGGCCAGCACCTCCTGGTACGCTTTCGCGCCGAGTGCGCTCTCCTGCGCCGGTTCCACCAGAATCAACTGCGACCGCCCGGTAACGGGGGCGTGCTGGCAGCCTGTCGCGCCCAATAGCGCTGCGCACAGCAGAGCGGCGGCGAGCAAGGCGCGCATCATGGTTTTTCCCTTCATTGAGTCGGTCGTATCGCGCGCAATTGTACCCCCGCGCCGCGCAGGCAATCAAGGAAGTCGTCAGGAAGGGGAGACGCTTTGGGGCGGATAGCGCCAACGTCTCACACCCCGCCATTCTTGATTTAGTTGAGGGCGAATCCTAAGATGGAGGCGACGTTGGGATGGCCGCCGCAGGCGCTCCTGCGATGACAGACATGGCGGAGCGCCTCGCGCGAGTTCTGAAACAGGAAAGGGAATCACATGAAGTACCTCTGGGCGGTCTCGGCGGCGGCGTTGCTCTTCCTGGCCGGTTGTTCGAGCGCTTCAAGCTTTACCAAGCCGGGCTACGACTTCAGCCAGCTCAACAAGATCGCGGTGGTGGAAGTCACCGGCGCGCGCGGCGACGTTGGCGCGCAGAACGAGGTGGCCGACCTGTTCAGCATGGAGTTGATGAAGCGCGGTTTCAGCGTGGTCGAGCGCAAGCAGGTGGACGCGCTGCTCAAGGAGCAGCAGTTCCAGCAAGGGGGCGAGACCAGCCGCGTGGACCCGGTGAAGCTGGGGGAGATACTGAACGTCCCGGCGGTCATCATTGTCAACATCCCCCTGACCGGTCAGAAGATCAGCCTGACCAGCAAGATGATCGATGTTAAGACCGGCGAATTGCTCTGGATGGGCGAAGGCACCGCCGACACCAAGAGCGGCGCGACGACGATGGCCGGCGCGCTGGTGGGAGCTGGCGTGGGCGCGGTGGCGGGACATGCCATCGGCGGGAGTAGTACCGGCACCGTGGTCGGCGCGGTGGGCGGCGGAGTCGCCGGCGGCGTCGGCGGTCACCTGCTGGAGCCTCAAGAGGCCAACATGCTGCGCAAGATCGTCAGGAAGGTCTCCGCCGGACTTCCCACCAAGACGGCGGTTCAGGAGAAGTAGCGGAGCGATGATCGAACGCATCGGCATCTCGCTGGACTCGAAGCTCCTGAAGCAGTTCGACAAGCTGATCGGGAGCAAGGGATACTCCAACCGCTCCGAGGCGGTGCGCGACCTGATCCGCGAGAAGCTGATCGAGCAGGAGTGGGCCGCCCCGGAAGGGGAGACGGTCGCCACGGTGCTGCTCGTGTACGAGCACGAGACGATGGAGCTGTCGCAAAGGCTGACCAAGCTGGAGCACGAGGAATTCCATTGCATCGTCTCCAGCATGCACGTGCACATGGACCATGAGAACTGCCTGGAGATTCTCGTATTGCGCGGGCCGGGCCGCAAGATTCAGAAACTCGGCGAACGGCTCATCAGCACCCGCGGCGTCAAGCAGGGCCGATTCATCCCTGGCACGCTGGGAAGCCGCATTTAGACCGGACGATAGGCAAACAATAATACGCCCATTGCGGATTGGGGATTGCGGAGTGCGGATTTCAGGCCTTGCCGAATAAATCCGCAATCGCCTGCTCCGCCGAAGCAGCCGCTTCGGCTGCGAAGGCCGGACGCACTCCGCAATCCTCAATATGAAGTCAGGTTGATATGTCATCCGAAATTGCCGCCGAGTCCGCGCCTCTCGCCGACTCGGCGTTGGCCGAACACGAGCGACTTGTCGAGCGCGATCTCCGGCGCAACGTCACCGGGATCGTGGGGTGGGAGTTCACGTGGGGGCTGGGGATGCCCTTCGCGATGTTCGCCACCTTTTGCCCGGCGTACCTGGGGGAGTTGAACGCCCCCAAGATCATCATCGGGCTGGTCCTGGCATTCCCCACCATCTTTACCACGCTGCAACTTCTGCCGGGGTACTTCCTGCCGCCGCAGAAGCGGATGCGCCGATACCGCGCGGCGGTGGTCCTGGGGGTTGTGCCCTACTTTCTGTACGGAGTCTGCGCCGCGTTTTGGGGAGCGGCATGGCCGGTCTCCCTGCACGTCGCGTTGTTTTTCCTCGCGATGCTTCTGTTTCTCGGAGTCTTGAACGGCGCCGTCGGGATCTACTGGGAGGTCATGACGGACAACATCCCGCCGCGCCAGCGCGGCTGGCTGTTCGGGCTGCGCAACGCGGGATTTGGAAGCGCCGGCCTCGCCTCCGGACTGGTGGCGCTCTGGGTCCTGCGCCACTGGCCGAAGCCGCTCAATTTCCGCATCAGCTTCATCATCGGCACCTCGCTTTACCTGGCCAGTTGCGCCTTCCTGTGGCTGGTGCGCGACCACGTGAACCCCCTGCACAACCGGCCGCTTCGCGCTGAGGAGGGGCCGCTCTTCGGCTATGTCGCCGGCGCCATGCGCAGGGTCTGGAGCGACGCCAACTACCGGTCCTTCATCTTTTTCTATGCGCTGCTGGCGAGCGCAGCCGCCGGCGCCCCCTTCATGGTGGATGCCGCCCGCGAGGAACTCGGCGCTACCGCCACAGGGCAGGGGACCTTCAGCCTCGTGTTCATGGGCGCCGCCGCCGCATTCGGCTGGATGATCGGAGGCGTTGCCGACCGCCATGGCTATCGCCTCGTCGGCTGCCTCTGCAGTGTGCTGCTGATGCTTGCCTTCCTGCTTTGCCTGATCGCTCCCTACATGCTGTTCTGGTATGTGGCGTACGGCTGTTACACTCTGGCGGCGACTAGCCTGGGGATGCTCCTGTGCAACATGAGCGCCGAGATCCATCCCGACATTCCCCCCGGCCGCCTCATCGGGGTCGGGAACCTGCTGGTGGTCGGCTTCGTCCTGATCGCCAACCTGCTCAGCGGCGCGGTGGCCGGCTGGGCCGGTTCCTACCGGCCCGTCTTCATCGCCAACCTCGTGTTCTCCATCCTCGCGTTGCTTGGGTTCCTGCTCATCGTGCGCGAGCCGCGCGGCGAGCATCCCAAGAACGTCAAGATCAGCCCGCATACGTGATAACTCTGGATTGTGTTGATTACGCGAGAGTCTCGTCATTGCAGGCGAGGCGGCTTTGGCGTCATTGCGAGGAGTCTTGCCGCCCTGAGCGGAGTCGAAGGGCGGCAAGAGGACGAAGCAATCTTTCGGGGCCTCATGCGCCAACGAGTCGGATAGTTCTCTTGGCGTCCTTACCTCCAAGAGATTGCTTCGTCACTGCGCTCCTCGCAATGACCCGCGCAACTGACGCTGCGCGGTCACTTGACTGTTTGTGCGGCATTTCCCATAATGTTAGTTGTTGGTTAGCACAAGTCCGGCCCGCTCAATGGGCCGTTTGCCTGATTTGAGAGAGACCGATGAACCTGACGCCGAAGCAACTGCGCGTCCTTGAACATATCCGCAAGTTCCGCGACGCCCAGGGGTACGCCCCCACGCTGGAGGAAATCGCCCGCGCCTTCAAGGTCTCGAAGATCACCATCCTCCAGCACCTCCGCGCGCTGGAGAAACGCGGCGCCATCCGCCGCGGGCGCTACCAGGCGCGCTCCATCGAGCTGTGCGGCGAGGCCGCCGGCGGCTCCCTGCGGATACCGCTGGTGGGCGCCATCGCCGCAGGCAACCCCATCGAGGCGATCGAGGAGCACGAAATCCTCGACCTGTCCGAACTGATCGCGGGGCGCGCCGAGCCCTTCCTCCTGCGCGTGCGCGGCGACTCGATGATCGAGGAGCAGATCCGCGACGGCGACTACGTCATCTGCGAGCGCCGCGCGTCCGCGCAGAACGGCGAGACCGTCGTGGCCGTCCTCCCCAGCGGCGAGGCGACGCTGAAAAAGTTCTTCCTCGAAAAGGACGGCCGCATCCGCCTCCAGCCCGCCAACCCCGCCATGCAACCCATCCTTGCCGACCACGTCGAAATACGGGGTGTCGTTGTCGGCGTCCTGCGGAAATACTCGTAGAAAAGGAAGGGAAACTTGTCGTGTTTCCCCGCATATCAGTTTGGTGGGGGAGTCAAGATGACAGCTACTAGAGTCATGCGGATAGCTTGGGTGATGACCGGCCTGTGGCTCGCGCTGAGTGCGACCGCACAGGTAACGGAAACAGGCCCGAAGAAGCTCCAAGAAATCAAGACCATGGCGGAAGAGGGCGATGCCGCTGCGCAGTACAAGCTCGGTTATGCCTACGCCTACGGCAAAGGGGTCGAAAAGGACTATGCTGAGGCCGCCAAGTGGTTCCGTCTGGCCGCTGAACAGAACGACGCCACCGGGCAGTGCAATCTCGGGGTAGCGTATGCCGATGGCCTGGGCGTCGCGAAGGACGAAGCCGAGGCCGTCAAGTGGTATCGCAAGGCTGCCGAACAGAACTATGCCGTCGCGCAGTACAATCTGGGCTTCATGTACAACACCGGTCGGGGCGTCGCGAAGGATGAAGCCGAGGCCGTCAAGTGGTTCCGCAAGGCCGCCGAACAGAACGAGGCCGCTGCGCAGTACAAGCTCGGTTATGCCTACGCCAATGGTCAGAGCGTCGCGAAGGATGATACCGAAGCCGTCAAGTGGCTCCGCAAGGCCGCCGAACAGAATTATGCCGCCGCGCAGTACGGTCTCGGCGAGATGTATGCCAATGGCCGGGGCGTCGAGAAGGATGATGCTGAGGCCGTCAAGTGGTATCGCAAGGCCACCGAACAGAACGTAGCCGCCGCGCAGAGCAATCTGGGCGTCATGTATAGCACCGGTCGGGGCGTCGCGAAGGACGAAGCTGAGGCGGTCAAGTGGTTCCGCAAGGCCGCCGAACAGAACGTCGCTACCGGACAGTGCAATCTAGGCGTAGCGTATCGCGACGGTCTGGGCGTCGTGAAGGACGATGCTGAGGCCGGCAAGTGGTTCCGCAAGGCTGCCGAACAGAACGATGCCAACGGGCAGTGCAATCTTGGCGTAATGTATGCCAAAGGCGAAGGGGTCGAAAAGGACTATGTTGAGGGTTACGCCTGGTTTAATCTTGCCGCAAAGACGGACGCGACAGCGGCGAAAAACCGCACTGCGCTTGAAGGGCGGATGACGCGGGAGCAGGTCGCCGAGGCACAGAGGCGTACCAAGGAACTACAGGCCTTGGTCGAAGCTCGGTCGAAGGGCGCACCCGCTGCCAACAGTTCCTTCTCCGTGGGCAATGTTGATGAGACTATACCCAGAGCCTCCGGCACCGGGTTTTTCATCACCGAAGACGGTTATCTGGTTACCAACGAGCACGTTGTTGTTGAGGGTGAGTCCTATCGCGTTCTCACTGCTGGCGGCTTGCGCGTGGCCACGTTGGTCAAGGTTGACAAGGCGAATGACCTCGCTGTTTTGAAGGTCGAGGGGCGATTTGCTGCAATGCCGGTAGTATCCAGCCGCACCGTCAAACTCGGCTTGACTGTCTGTACCGTCGGGTTCCCGAACATGGGGCTTCAAGGATATGCCCCCAAACTGGCTAAGGGAGAGGTCGCCAGCCTGGCCGGTGCGCAGGACGACCCGAAGCATTTCCAGATAAGCGTACCCGTGCAGCCCGGCAACTCAGGCGGCCCACTAGTGGACGCGCGGGGCAATGTGGTGGGCGTGGTCGTGGCCAAGCTGAGCGCTGCGGCGATGCTCAAAGCCACCGGCCAACTGCCGGAGAACGTGAACTACGCGGTCAAGAGCAGCTTCCTGCTCAGTTTTCTCGAATCAATGCCTGAGCTGGCCGCCGGTCTAAAGGAACCGAATACTCGGGAAATGAAGTTCGAGGAGGTCGTTGGCACCGTGGAGAAGGCGGTAGTCTTGGTGCTGGTGTATTGAAAACGCCGCATATATCACTTGGCATAGGTCGCTTTTGGCGTAATCATGTGCAAGAGTTTTTTGGCCTGCTTGTAGTCAAGCGAGGAACAGAACGTGGGACGTAGGAGGAATACAACTTCTCCAGTCCAGCCGGACCTAGCCTGGTGCTCCTCCATCAGTAACGCTAAGGGCATTTTGTCGCGTTGCCCACTTGCTGCCGTAAGTCGTTGCCCCCGATACTACCAGAGTCTATACCTCTTGGGTCAGGCCGAACACAGCACGTCCATTCCAAAGGAGCAGAATGAGGAACTGCTGCGGCATTGGCAAGGGCGCGAAGGATGGCCGGTCACTGATGAACAGATGTCCTCAGTATCCGGAAGTGATGGCCGCTTAAGCTATCACAATTTCTGCCCGGAGGCCGCATACAATGCCTTTGGGTACTTCGCCAGTCATCTGCTTTCTTACGCTGACGAAGCAGACATGGATGCCGCACACCATGCGCTAGAGGCGATTGAAAGTGAGATTGGCAAAGACTGGCGTTGGGGCTGGTTCCATGTTGAACCTTTACACTACTCAGACTGCTCACTCTATTCACTTCTGTCGAAAAGCGCAGAAGTGAAGCCTGACTGTGCTATGGTTCCGGTTGTTGAACGCACGGAGGCCGTCGAACCGTGCCCGGAGAGCATCCAGCAAGCTCTATTTCAACGTGTGTGGCGGTGCCACCCTTGGGTGAAGTGGCCGGTCATCGGGATCCTTGTCGTAGCTATCGTGCTCGGAGGTCTCTGGGCAATGCTTCCGGACACCACCAAGCAAAGGGTACTCCATTGTCTATTCGGATGGTGAGGGGGACAACGGCACTTCCGGCTGTCTGGGGGCTGGGGCCATCATGCTGATCTGAAACGAAGAGTTCACTACGAACCACGCGAAAGACGCGAAAACGGCAGAGTAGAGACTTGTTCCATCCGGCGTTTGCATATCTAGCGGCTGAAGGCAGTTTCATCAGCGCGCTTGGGACAGCCCGTCGAAAGCCTCTGGGTCGAACGACGCGCTCCACCATCGTTGCCGTAATCGGCGTCAATCGGTGAAATCGGTGGATAGGGCCGTTGTTGCTTGACAGCCCCTTTCGCGCCTTTCGCAAGAGTGCGCGGCTCGGTGCGCAGTGCGCACCTGGTACGCGCACGATGTGTTTCGTAGTTGCGGTTGTCAAAGGAGTTGGAGTCATGACCCACCGCCAGCGCATGCTCGCCGCCATCCGCGGAGAGCCGACCGACCGGATTCCCTACGCTCCGCGGCTGGACCTGTGGTATCGCGCCCATCGCCGGGCCGGCACGCTTCCCGCCCCCTATCGCCACGCCTCGCTGATGGAGATAGTCAAGGACCTGGACTGGGGTTACCATGCCGTCGTCCCGGACTTCCGCGACCTGCGCGGGCCCGAGGACGATTGCGACCGCGCCCTGGGTTTCTACAATATCCACACCTTCCCCTACCGCACCGTTCTGGACGGGGTCCAGCGCACGGTGAAGACGGAGGGGGATCGAACCCTCGTCGAATACCACACTCCCGCCGGCAGCCTGCGCACGTCGGTGGCCTACACCGAAGCGATGCGCGAAGCCGGCGTCAGCGTCACCCATGTCGCCGAGCAGGCCTTCAAGTCCTCCGACGACTACAAGCCGCTCCGCTGGCTGTTCGACCACGCGCGCGTCGAGCCCAACTACGACGGATACGTCAAGTTTGCCCGGACCGTGGGCGAGCAAGGGCTGGCGGTGGGGTTCATCAGTCTGGCCGCCTCCCCCGTGCACCTGATGCAGCGCGAACTGATGCCGCTGGATCTCTTCTTCTACGAGATGGCCGACCATCCCGACGAGATGGAGCGCCTGGCGCAGTCCATCGGAGGATACTGGGAAAAACTTCTGGCGGTGGTGGCCGCGTCGCCCGCGGAGCTGATCCTGCTGGGGGCCAACTACGACGCGACGGTGACCCCGCCGCCGTTCTTCGCCCGCCACATCCTGCCGACGCTCAAGTCCTTTGCCCGGACGCTGCACGCGCGCGGCAAGTACCTTCTGACGCACACCGATGGCGAGAACACCGGCCTGCTGGCGCACTACCTGGCGGCGGAGATTGACGTGGCCGACTCGATCTGCCCTTCGCCCATGACCAAGCTTGGCCTGAAACAGGTGCGCGACGTCTTTGGCGGAAAGATCACGATCATGGGGGGCATCCCCTCCGTGGCGCTGCTGCCCCAGTCCATGTCGGAGAAGACGTTCGATGCCTTCCTGGACCGCTTCTTCGAGGAGATCGGCGCAGGCGACCGCCTGATTCTGGGCATCTCCGACACCACCCCGCCGGGCGCGGACTTCGGCCGCCTGCGGAAGATCGCCGCGCGCGCAGAACAGTTCGGGCCTGTGCCACGGAAATAGGAGCAGAAGCAACGGCTGTTCACAGATTGCACAGATGGACACCGATTGGAGAGTGCGCGAGCAATGCCGTTGCCGTGAATCTGCGTCAATCTGTGTCATCTGTGGAAAAAGCCGTTGACTCTGCACTCTGCGCTCTGCATTCGACTCTCCTTGAATCCCTCTCCGAAAGACCGCTATAATCGGTGATGGGCCTCACTTCCTCTTGCAGCGGGAACCAGGGCATGGCCAGCGACACTGTCCAGAAGATCCGCCGTCTTCACGAAAGCGTCGAGAAAGTCTTTTACGGAAAGTCCGACACCGTGCGCCTGCTGCTGGTGGCGCTGTTCAGCAACGGCCACGTGCTGCTGGAGGACGTCCCCGGCGTCGGCAAGACGCTGCTGGCGCGCGCTCTGGCGCGCTCGATCAGTTGCCTCTTCCAGCGCATCCAGTTCACGGCCGACATGCTCCCCGCCGACGTGACGGGGGTTAGCATCTACGACCAGGACGCGCGGCGCTTCGTCTTCAAGCCCGGCCCGATCTTCGCCAACATCGTCCTGGCCGACGAGATCAACCGCACCAGCCCGCGCACCCAAAGCAGCCTGCTGGAGGGGATGAACGAGTTCCAGGTCAGCGTGGACGGTATCAGCCATCCGCTCCCCAAGCCGTTCGTCGTCCTGGCCACGCAGAACCCGCACGAGTACGAGGGAACTTATCCGCTGCCGGAGTCGGAGCTGGACCGCTTCTTCCTGCGCCTGACCATCGGCTACCCGGCGCGCGACGATGAGCGGCGCATCCTCAAGGACTACGTCACCACCTTTTCGGTGGACGCGTTGGAGCCGGTGATGACCGTTCAGGAAGTGCTCGCCGTGCAGGAGGAGGTCGCGCGCGTGCGCGTGGACGACATTCTGGTGGATTACATGCTCTCGCTGGTGGAGGGGACCCGCCAGGCGGCGGGGGTGGACGTGGGGATCAGCCCGCGCGGCGGGCTGGCGCTGTACCGCGCCTCGCAGGCGCTGGCGCTGATTGGCGGGCGCGACTACGTTCTGCCCGACGACATCAAGAGCGTCTGCCCGCCCGTCTTCATTCACCGGCTGGTGATCCGCGGCAGCCGCGACCACAGCAGCAACGGCGCGGCCGGTCTGGTGGTCGAGGAGTTGCTCAAGACGATGCCGGTGCCGATCTGAGGCGAAAGCGCGCAAACGTCATTGCGAGAAGTTCCGCCGCCGTGCGGCGGAACGACGAAGCAATCTCTTGGGGGTGAGCACGCCAAGCACGCGATGCGACTCCGTGGCGTGTCAAGCTCCGAAAGATTGCTTCGTCGCTATGCTCCTCGCAATGACGTTGAAGACGCTTCGTTCGCAATGATTGCGGCTGGCCCGGCCTGGCCGTCAAATCGCAGATCGGCATTCAGTAATCAGTAATCGCCAATCGTCGTTGCTCTTCCGCATTCTCGCAAGCAGTCAGGGCTGGTTGAACCATGGCCTTTCGACCCCCGTACAGGATCACCAAGGGCGGATGGGGGCTGTGCATCCTTTGGCTGCTGCTGGCGGGTGGGGCCTACAATGCCGCGCTGAACGTCCTGTACCTGCTCGACAGCCTGCTGGTCGCCGTCTTTCTCCTGGCGCTGATCGCCCCGGTCTGGATGGTGCGCGGGGTTCGCGGGCGGCGCTCCCTGCCGCGCCCGGCGTTCGCGCGTGAGCCGTTCGAGATCACGATGCACGTCTCCAGCGCGCGGACGTCGCGCGCGCACTTCCTCGACGTGTGCGACCCGCTCTGCGCCGGGGGTCCGCAGGCCGAAGGGGGACTCATCGTTCGCCTCGAACCCGGCGAGCAGCGCGAACTCTCCTGCAAGGCGCCCCCGCTCCCGCGCGGCTCGCACCGCACCTGCGGCATTGCGGTGGGCAGCCGGTTCCCCTTCGGCGTCGCCGAGCGCTGGCGCTGGGATGAAGAGAGCGAGGAATTGCTGGTCCTCCCCCTGCGCGGGACGCTGAGCCGCGCGCTCAGCGCCTCGCTGATCCCCACCGGCGCGCGCACGGGCGCACCCTCGCGCACCGGCCTGCCCGGCGACGAGTTCCGCACGGTCCGCGAATACAAGAGCGGAGACAATCCCCGGCGGATTCACTGGCATGCGACCGCGCACCACGGCGCGCTGCTTGTGCGCGAGACCGAGCGCGAGCGCTCCGCCCCGCTGGTGGTGCTGCTGGACTCGCGCCTGCCCGCCGGGACCGAGCCGGGCACCGCCGAGCCGCTGGAGCGCGCCATCGGCTTCGCGGCCGAGTTGATGCGCGTCGCGCACGCGGCGGGGAATCAGGTGGTGCTGGCGGGCTTCTTCCCCGAGCCGCGCGTGATCCGCGTCGGGGCGGTCGCCGACGAGTCGCAGCCGCATCGGCACGGCGCGCAGCGGGCACCGGCGCATACCGCTTTCGCGGCGGGGGGGATTTCTGAGGAACTCCTCCCGGCGTTCGAAGCGCTTGCGCGCCTGGCCCCCTCGCCGGACTCCGATACCGGGGCGCTCCGCTCCGTTGCGCACGAGGCGGGGCTGGGGCGCGCGGTGCGCGTGATCGCCGTCACCCCCACCGCCGAGACGGCAGCGGGCCTCGCCCCGCTGCTGGCCGGCGAACGGGCGCAGTTGTTCGTGGCCGATTCGGCCGCTTTCCGCGACACCTTCAAGCCGCTCGTGGCGGCGGAGGGCGGCGCATGAAGCTCGAACGCGGATTCTTCCTGCTGAACATCCTCCTGGTCCTCACCTGCACTGCTGCGCAGGGAGTCGCCGCCGAGCAGTACGCCTACCTCGCAGGGACGGCGGTTGTTTGTGCGGCGGCATGGCGCAGGCACGAGCGCGGACGCCCGATGCAACTGGGGAACAGGATTGCCACGGTGATCTGCCTCGCCGCCTTCGTCGTCATGATCCTGCGCAGCATGGCCCCGACCGGCCGCGGCGGGCTGGGGGCGCTGGACGTGCGCGTCCCCCCCATCGGCGACTTCCTGGTCACCTTCCTCTGTGTCAACCTCGTCCGTCGCAAGAATCCGAGGGAATATTTCTGGATGTACCTGGTCAGCGTCGTGCTGATGGGGACCGCCGGGATGCTCATGCCCGGCTTCGGCTACGCCTTCTTCTTCCTCTGCTATGCGCTGATCGGCCTGGCCACGCTGGGGGCGTTCCACATCTGGTGCGAAGTGCAGCGCCACCCGGAGGCGGCCGGCCAGGTGCGCCTGCGCGCGCACAGCCTGTTCGCCCTGCTGCCGCTTACCCTGGCGCTCATGCTGCCGGTGGCCGGCATCTTTGTGCTGCTGCCGCGCAGGGTCGGGGCCAGCGTCATCACGGCGCAACTCATCTACCTGAACGTCCAGCCGATGGTCGGCTTCTCCACCACGGTGCGGCTCGGGCAGATCGGCGACATCCAGGGCAATCCGCAGCGCGTCATGCGCGTCACGGTCCGCGACCCCGACGGCGGCCAGGTGCTGCCGTACGGCGAACTCCTTCTGCGCGGCACGGGGCTGGACAGCTATGAGAAGAACGGCCCGGTCTGGGTCTGGCGCGAATCCGAATCCGCCGGCGAGATGTTCGAGGATTTCGAACGGAATGAAGACATCAGCGACATCTACAAGGAATCCTTCCCCGGCTTCTTCGCTCCCGGCTACCGGCGCATCCGCTGCGACATTGCGCGCGAGCCGCTGGGGACGAATCTCTTGTTCGCCCCGTTCGCCGCCGAGCGCGTGCTCCTCCCGAGGCGCCGCCGCCTCTTTGCCAACTTCCTGATGCACGACATCGTCTCCCTGAGCTCAACGCAGAACACCTCGTTCCAGTACTCCGTTATCTCGCGCATCTTTCCGGACGGCCCGCCCAGCGGCAACCTGCCGGACATGGACCCCGCCGTGCTGATGCAGTTCCTCCAACTTCCGCCGGAACTCTCCCGCCGCGTAACGGACCTGGCGCGCGAGGTCGCTCCGGACGCGAAGTACCCCACCGACTATCAGAAGGCGCAGGCCATCCTGCGGTACCTGTCCGACTCCAATCGTTTCGCCTACACACTGGAAATGCGCCCGACGCCGGGTGTGGAGCCGGTGGAGGACTTCCTGTTCAACCGGCATGTGGGGCATTGCGAATACTTCGCCTCGGCGATGGCCGTCATGCTCCGCTCGGTCGGCGTGCCCGCGCGGCTGGTGAACGGCTTCAAGGTGGAAGAATGGAACCCGATCGGGGAGTATTACATCGTGCGCCAGGCGCACGCGCACTCCTGGGTCGAGGCGTACATTCGGCGCGCCGGCTGGCGCACTTACGATCCGAGCGTCATGCGCGACGCCGCCACGCCGCAGCCGGCGCTGGTCCGCCGCTGGGGGCGCAACCTCTACGACGCCGCCGAGGCGATGTGGGTCAACTACATCCTGAACTTCGACGCGGCCAACCAGTCCGGCATCTACCAGCAATTCAACGAAGTCATAGTCACCCTGCGGGGGCTCACGGTGGTGGCGATCATGCTGGCCGGCGGGGCGAGCCTCTCCTTGGGGTACCGGCAGGTTATTCACCTGATTCAGCACGCGCTCGAACCGCTGCAGTCGCCGCTGAGACTCGTGCTCATGCTGCTGATATGCTATCTGGCCGTCATGGTCGGCTGGATGCTGTTGAGCGCGTGGCGGCGGCGCCGGATTGCGGGCGGCGCGCTGCTGTTCTACACCCGCATGGAGCGCGCCTTGGCGCGCCACGGCCTGCGGCGCGCCCCCGCCCAGACCCCATGGGAGTTCCACGCCGCCGTGGCGCAGTCGGGATGGGCGGAGATGGAGCCGGTGCGGGTCATCACCGAGAGCTTCTGCGCCGCGCGGTACGGTCAACGCCGCCTGGGGCGCGAGGAGATGCAGCGCGTCGAGACAGCCCTGCGCGAACTGCGCGCCTTCCGGCGTCACCGGAAATCGGATGCCGCGGGCGTCCCGCCCGCGACGCGGACTGGATAGTCCGCGCCACATTGCCCGTTCTGCGCGAACTGCGCGAAGTGCTGGAACGATATCTGGCTTAGAAAGGCATCGCATGGAATTTCTGGTGCTGGCGGCCTCGGTCTTCGGGCTGGGGGCGCTGCATGCCCTGGAGCCGGGGCATGGCAAGACGGTCGTCGGCGCGTACCTGGTCGGATCGAAGGGCCACGTGCGCGACGCGGTTCTGCTGGGCCTGATCGTCACCCTGACCCATTCCGGCGGCGTCATCGTGTTGGGGATCCTCTCGGTCATGGCGGCGGCGTACCTGGTGCCGGAGACCGTCCAGAAGGTGCTGGAAGTGGTCTCGGCGCTGCTGATCGTGGGGGTCGGCGGCTGGATGCTGGCAGTGCGGATTCGGGCGCTGCGCGCGCATGGCCCTCACGCGCACATTCATCCTCACGACCACGCGCACGAGCATCCTCATGAGCACCATTACGGGGGGCACGACCACGATGGTGATCCCCATCCGCAAGTCCCGCCGGTCGGGGAGCGGGCGAGTCTGGGCCAGCTTATCGCCCTGGGCGTCTCCGGCGGCATTGTCCCCTGTCCGGCGGCGCTGGCGGTACTCCTGGCGGCGGTGGGCATGGCGCAGTTCGCACGGGGGCTGCTGCTGGTGATCGTCTTCAGCCTCGGCATGGCCGCGGTACTCGTGGCCATCGGCATCATGATGGTCAAAGCGGCGGATGTCGCGGGGAAATACGTTTCGGAGGGGCGCTGGACAAAGATCGTCCCCGTCGTCAGCGCCGCGCTGATCCTGCTCATAGGGATCGGACTGACGATCAAGGCGCTGGTGGATGTCCTGTAGCCGGAACCCCCGAATTGCCTCTGCTCCGTTCGTTCTCCGTGCCTCCGTGGTGAAAGCCGCCGCCCCTCATACCGGCGGTTTGTCGGCGACGAGGAGGAAGTTGGTGGGGTAGAGCGAGCGCGCGCCGAAGAAACTGTCCAGCCAGAGCGCGGCCCGGATGAAGAGCTTGTTGCAGGCCAGCCCGATGGGGAAGAGCGGCCTCGCCCACCAACACAGCGCCAGCATCACCGTCGAGGGAGCGTACGCCAGGAAGCAGATCAGCCCGCCCAGCGGCCTGACCGTCAGCACGCGCAACCCCGCCGACTCCGCCAGATGGCGCAACCCGTGCCCCGTGAAGCGCCAGTAATCGTGCGGCTCGTTGTGCAGCCAGACCATGTGCGGCGCGCTGAGCACCAGCCGCCCGCCCGGGCGCAGCAGCCGCGCCATCTCCCGCATCGCCCGCTGCGGCTCCGGCAGATGCTGGATCACCTGGGTGCAGAAGATTGAATCGTACTGCGCTTCCGGCAAGCGGCTGTCCTGCAGGTCGGCATGGTGGTCCAGACCCGCATGCGGGACGGCATCCAGGCTTTCGTAGTTCGCGCAGAACGGCTCGAGCATCTTGCGGTACGCCTGGCGGCCCGCGCCGGCGTCCAGCAGGCGGCCGGCGACGTGCTTGCGCGCCGCTTCCGAAAGTGCGCGGTAAAGCGACAGGTTCGTCGTCGCCAACTCGAAGTAATCGGGCGTGCCGGCGGTGGCGTTGGCGATCTGGCGGCTGTTTTCCTTGATCGTCGCGAGGAGGCTCATTCTTCCCTCAGAAATGAACGCAAGGCAACGGCTCTATCCACAGATTACGCAGATTCACGCAGATTAGAGCAACGGCTTCACCTGTTGTCTCCGTAATCTGTGAGAATCTGCGTAATCTGTGGATAGCATTCCGCTGCCGTTACAATCCGAGCCGCTTGCGGAAGTAGGCAATCGTCGGCACGAGCCCTTCGCGGATGGTGTGCTTCGGCTCCCACCCCAGGATGCGGCGCGCGCGAGTGATATCGGGCTGGCGCACCTTCGGGTCGTCCTTGAACTCGGGGGGGAAGGGGAGGCGCGTCAGTTTGCTGCGGCTGCCGGTCATCTCGATGATGAGCTGGGCGAACTCCAGGATGCTCAGTTCCTGCGGGTTGCCGATGTTTACCGGGTTGCGCTCGGAGGAGTCCAGGAGCTTGATGATCCCGGCGACGGTGTCGGCCATGTACGTGAAGGAGCGCGTTTGCGAGCCGTCGCCGAAGACGGTGATGTCCTCTCCCTTGAGCGCCTGGCAGAGGAAGTTCGGGAGCGCGCGCCCGTCGGCCAGCCGCATGCGCGGCCCGAAGCTGTTGAAAATACGCACGATGCGCGTCTCCACCCCGTGCACGCGGTGGTACGCCATCGTCATCGCCTCGGCGAAGCGCTTCGCCTCGTCGTACACCCCGCGGAAGCCGATCGGGTTGACGTGTCCCCAGTAGCTCTCCGGCTGCGGGTGGACCTGGGGGTCGCCGTACACCTCGGAGGTGCTGGCCAGCAGGAAGCGCGCCCCCTTCGCCTTGGCCAGCCCCAGCGCCTTGTGGGTGCCGAGCGAGCCGACCTTGAGCGTCTGAATCGGCAGCTTCAGGTAATCGATCGGGCTGGCCGGGGAGGCGAAATGCAGCACGTTGTCCACCGGGCCGTCGAGGGCGATGTACTCGGTGACGTCGTGCTGGATGAATCGGAATTTCGGGTTGCCGGTGTGGTGGGCGATGTTATCGGCGTTGCCGGTGATGAGATTGTCCAGGCAGACCACCTCGTCGCCGCGCGCCAGCAGCGCGTCGCACAGGTGCGACCCGAGAAACCCGGCCCCGCCGGTGACCACTGAGCGCATAGTTCCCTCGCTGAATGAATTGCCTGCGGTCCCGCCGGGGAGATTCTAGAGGCCCCGGTGCGGCAATGTCAATTCCCAATAGCGACAATACATAGAGCGAATGGCGGGGACGGCCTCAGCCCAGCCCACGCAAAATAATCGAAAATTCTTCAAAACAGGCTTGACAAGCGGAAAAGAGATGCTTATCATCTCCGCCTTCACGCTGCGGAACGGCGTGCGCACACGGTAACTCAGGAGAGCCGGCAGTGATTACGAGAGACTCGACGCTGAACAAGAAGGTGAAGATGGAACGGTTGTCGCTCATAAGGGAGCGCTACCAGAAGCTGATCGTCCGCCAGCGCCAGGAAATCGAGCGCGAGATGCAGGACGATTTCCGTCATGAAGAGGAGTTCGACCCCGACGTTCCGGTCGAAGCGGTGGCGGAAGAAGTCGAAGAGTGACGATTGCGGCGCGGCTCGTTCGGTCCGCGCCGAACCGGTTGTTCTTGAGAAGCGCCTGGCCCGATGCTGCTAATCAGCACCCCCTCGGGGGAATGCGGGCTGGGCGCCCTTTTTTTTCTCACGATCTTGCCGCGGAGGGCAAGCCGTGTAGCGGCGGGCTTCAGCCCGCCATGAACGGTTGCACGGGCCAAAGCCCGTGCCTACACAGGTCACCCCGACGCCAGCGCGATTTCTATGCGCGCGCTTCCCTCGTGAACAGCGCGGAGGCAAACTCCCGCAGTTCGCGCACGCGCAGCGCCCAGCAGGCCGCCAGGAACGCCGCCGAGGTCGCGCCCAGCGCCGCCGCCAGTTGCATCGCCTGAACGAACTTCCGTGCGTCGCCCGGCTCGAACAGCCCGCATCCCCTGCCCACTGCGTAGCCGCACGCGCCCGCCAGCGCCGACGCCGCGGCGATGCGCAGCCCACTGGTCAGCATCTTGCGCCCGCCCAGCAGCCCCATCCGCTTGCGCAGCACCCAAAGCAGCAACGCCATATTGCCCACCCCGCAGATGCTGCTGGAGAGCGCCAGCCCCGCCTCTTGCAGCGGCCAGACCAGCGTCAGGTTCAGCGCCAGGTTCAGCCCCACCATCGTTGCCGCAATGCGCACGGGGGTGCCCATGTCCTGCTGTGCGTAGAAGACGCGGGCGAGGACCTGCACCGCGCAGAAGGCCCACAGTCCCAGCGAGAAGCAGAAGAGCGTCCGCGCAGTGCGCGCGGTGCTGACCGGGTCGAACTTCCCGCTCTGGAACAGCACCCGCACGATCGGTTCCGCAAAGAGGGTGAACATAACGACGCACGGGAGCGACAGGAAAAGCGCCGCGCGGAACGAGAGGTTCAGCGACTCCACCATCCCCTTGCGGTCCCCCTCGTGCGCGTGGCGCGCGAAGGCCGGGAAGACCGCCGTCGCCAGCGCGATTCCCAGGACGCCCAGCGGAAACTGCATCAGGTGGTTGGCGAAGTTGAGCACGCCGTTGGCCCCTTCGTAGGGCGAAGAGGTATGCGGCACCACGAACTGCGCGATGAGCTGGTCCACAAAGGTGTTGATCTGGATCGCGCCCAGCCCCAGCACCATCGGCCCCATCAGCGCGACCACCTTCCGCAATCCCGGATGCGCCAACTCCCACACCCATTGGAATTGCAGCCGGCTGCGCCAGAGAATCTGAGCCTGCCACGCGAACTGGAGGACCCCGCTGATCAGGGCGGACCATGCCAGCACGGTGATTCCGTAACGCTTGAACCAGATCGCCGCCACGATCTGGCAGAGGTTCATCAGCGCCGGGGCGAATGCAGGGCGCATGAAATGGCCGCGCACGTTCAGCGCGGCGGACTGGACCGCCGTCAGGCAAATCAGCGGCAGGTAGGGCAGGCAGATGGCCAGGAGGATGAAGAAAAGGCGTCCGTTCTCCGGCAGCCGCCCGGAGAGCAGCGCCGCTAGGCAGACGGCCCAGCCGATGAGGCAGAGCACCCCCAGCAGCGCGGTGAGGCCGGTCATCACGGCGTTGAGCAGACGGCGCGGGTCGCCCCCGTCCCGGAGGCTCTCGGCCGTGAAGACGGGGATGAAGGCGGAGTTGAGCGCGCCTTCGCCGAACAGCCTGCGAAAAAGGTTCGGGACGGTGAACGCCATGACGAACATGCTCATGGCGGCCCCGGTGCCGAAAGCGCTTGCGAGGGCCATGTCCCGCAACAGTCCGGTGATGCGGCTGACGAGCGTCCCGCTGCCCACCGAGAAGGTCTTGCGCAGGATCTCTCGCGCCGCGGCCATCGGAGTCTCCCGTGAGCCCTTACTTCAGCAGAGTCTTGAGCGACCCGCCGATCCCGTAAATCTGCGTGATCAGTTCCTCGACCTTTGCGCCGACGGCCTCTGCGGCGCCCTGCTCCCCCTTGCCCGCGGCCAAGGTCTTCTCCCAGGCGTGGCGGATTTCGGTGCCGATGTTGATCTTGGCGATCCCGTTCTTGATGCCGGCCAGCACGGAGTCGCGCTGGACGCCGCTGCCGCCGTGCAGCACCAGCGGCACGCCGACCGCGTCGCGCAGCGCGCGCAGGTGCTCGATATGCAGCCGGGCGGCCACCTTCGCCTTGTCCTTCGCCGCGCCGCTGATGGCGCCGTGGATGCTCCCGACGGCGACGCTCAGCCAGTCCACCCCGGTCTCCTTCACGAAGCGGCGCGCCTCTTCCACGTCGGTGAACCCGCGGCGGGTCGCGAACAGCTCCTCATAGGGGGGCATCGGGCCGGACTCGTGCCCCAGCACCGCCCCGAGTTCCGCCTCCACCGCCGCCTTCGGATGCGACATCTGCACCACCTTGCGCGCCGCCGCGATATTCTCCTCCAGCGACAGGCGCGAGCCGTCGAGCATCACCGACTCATATCCCAACCCCAGCGCCTCGCGCATGATCGCCTCCCAGTCCACCCGCTTGCCGTCCTGGTCAATCACCGGCGTATGGTCCAGGTGCAGTCCGACCACCTCCGGGTTCGCGCGCTTGCGGTACTCCTCGGAGATGGCCTTGAAGCTCTTCGCGCCGAACATCGTGATGTCCGGCAGCGCGACTTCCGCCAGGCCGAATGTGTTCAGCCGTTCCAGCGTCCGGGCCACAGGGGCCATCATCGGCACGTACGCGATGTTGAAGGCGGGGACCAAAATGCCGCGCTCGGCGGCGCGGCGCATCATGACCGAAACGTGCGGGCGTTTCATGCGTTCCTCCTCTAATGGAAACCGTTATGGACCCGTAGAGTATAGATTGTGCGGGGAAGGTGTCAACTGAAGGAAATGGCGAATGACGAAATCCGAATGACGCATGACGAAGGCATGACTCAATCACCTAGTCACCAAGTTACCCAATCTCCCTATCTCCCAGTCACCCGCCGCTGAGAGATTGGGTGATTTGGGCGACCTCCCTTGTATCACTTGCAAACCGCCGCCAACCGGGCATAATAGGACGACATTCGGGCACTCTGGAGGAGGCACCCCATGGGCCGCTATGCGCTCGGACTCGACTACGGCACCAACAGTTGCCGCGCCCTGATCGTGGACCTCGACGCCGGCCGCGAACTGGCCGACGCCGTGTTCAACTATCCCTCCGGCACGCTGGGCATCCTGCTCGACCCGCGCGATCCGAACCTCGCGCGCCAGGACCCCCGCGATTACATTGCCGGACTGGGCGTTGTGCCCAAGGCGATTGCCAAAGCTCGGAAGGCGCGGCGCGGCTTCGACCCAAAGCAGATCGTCGGCATCGGCGTGGACACCACCGGCAGCACCCCCATTCCCGTGGACCGCAAGGGTGCGCCGCTGGCGCTCTCCCCGAAGTTCCGCAAGAACCTCGCCGCCATGGCCTGGCTCTGGAAGGACCACACCAGCCATGTCGAGGCCGCGCGGATCACCGACCTGGCCCGGCGTATCCGCCCGCAGTACCTGGCCAAGTGCGGCGGCACGTACTCCTCCGAGTGGTTCTGGGCCAAGCTGCTTCACCTGTGGAACACCGCGCCGGAGGTCTTCGCCGCGGCGCACAGCTTCGTGGAGTGCTGCGATTATATCCCCGCCCTGCTCTGCGGCGAGACGCGTCCGGAGAAGATTGCCCGCAGCGTCTGTGCCGCCGGCCACAAGGCGATGTACTGCGCGGAATGGGGCGGGCTGCCGGACAAGCGCTTCCTGGCCGCGCTGCACCCGAACCTGGCGCGCCTGCGCGACCGGCTCTACTCGAAGGCGTACTCTGCCGACCGGCGCGCCGGCTCCCTCAGCGCGGCCTGGGCGAGGAAGCTCGGACTGAAGCCGGGGATCGCCGTGGCCGTCGGCGCGTTTGACGCCCACATGGGGGCTGTCGGCGCGGGGATTCGCGAGGGCACGCTGGTCAAAATCCTCGGCACCAGCACCTGCGATATGATGGTCATGCCGGACAAGGCGAAGCTGGCGGATATTCCCGGCGTCTGCGGCATTGTGGACGGCTCCATCCTGCCGGGCTTCTACGGGATCGAGGCGGGGCAGTCCGCGGTGGGGGACATTTTCCTCTGGTTCGTCCACCACCTCGTGCCCGACAGTTACGGGCGCACGGCCGACGCCAAGTTCCGCGCGTTGGCCGAGCGCGCCGCGCGCCAGCGCCCCGGCGAGCACGGCCTGATGGCGCTGGACTGGAACAACGGCAACCGCTGCATCCTGGTGGATGTGCGCCTGAGCGGGCTGCTCCTGGGCCAGACGCTGCACACCGAGGCGCACGAGGTGTACCGCGCGCTGATCGAGGCCACCGCCTTCGGCGCGCTGACGATCATCCGGCGCATCGAGGAGTACGGCGTCCCGGTGCGCGAGTTCGTCAACTGCGGCGGGCTGGCGGTGAAGAACGAGTTGCTGATGCAAATTTACGCCGACGTCACCGGCCGTCCGATGAAGGTCTCCGCCAGCGACCAGACCTGCGCGCTGGGGGCGGCGATCTTCGGAGCCGTCGCCGCCGGGGCGAAGGAGGGGGGCTTCGCCACCGTCCAGGAGGCGCAGAAGAAACTCTGCCGCGTTCGGGAGAAGGCGTACCTCCCCGACGCACAGCGTCAACTGGTGTACGTGGCCATGTACGAGCTTTACCACTCGCTGCACGACGCCTTCGGCACAAAGGACTGGTCCGGCAAACTCGACCACGTGATGAAGCAGTTGATCGCCCTGCGCGAACGGCAGCGGGGGAAGTGATGGCCGTGCGTGTGTAACATTGTCATTGCGAGACCCGCCCTGAGCGAAGTCGAAGGGGCGGGTCGTGGCAATCTTCCAGCTTTCCGTGGTCGTGCGACGACGGAAACGGCCAACGGAAAGAAGGAAGATCGCCACGTCGTCGCTACGCTCCTCCTCACGATGACTTGATGTATATGACCCAATGCGGGGAAGACTGAAGCCATGCTCGAAGAATTGAAAGATCAGGTCTGCCGCGCCAATCGCGACTTGGAACGCCACGGGCTGATTACGCTGACGTGGGGGAACGCCAGCGGCATTGACCGCGCCGCCGGGCTCGTCGCCATCAAGCCCAGCGGCGTCGGATACGCCTCGCTGGCTCCGGCGGACATTGTCCTGCTGGACCTGGATGGCAAGGTGGCCGAGGGCCGCCTGCGTCCCTCCTCGGACGCCCCCACGCATCTGGCGCTCTACCGCGCCTTCGCCGCCATCGGCGGGATCACCCACACGCACAGCTTCTGCGCGACCGCCTTCGCGCAGGCCGCGCGCGCGATCCCCTGCTTCGGCACCACCCATGCCGACCATTTTCATGGCGAGGTCCCGGTCACCCGCTGGCTGACTCCCCAGGAGACGGCGGGCGAGTACGAGTTGGCGACGGGGCTGCTCATCGTTGAACGGATGCGCGGGCTGGACCCGGTGCGCGTGCCCGCCGTGCTGGTGGCCGGTCATGGGCCCTTCACCTGGGGGCGCGACGCGCTCGGCGCGGTGCACAACGCCGTCGCGCTCGAAGCCGTCGCGCGCATGGCGCTGGACACCCTGGCCCTCAGCCCCTCCGTTCCTCCGCTGCCCGACTACCTGTTGGAGAAGCATTTTCTGCGCAAACACGGACCGGGCGCATATTATGGACAGCCGGGCAAAGGATGAATGAATGCCCCAATCACCCAATCACCCAATCACCTAGTTACTCAATTACCCAATCTCTCAACGGCGGGTGACTGGGCGCTTAGGTGATTGGGACATTCGCTCGTCATTTTGGGGAGGTCTACGGCTCATGTATGGCCGAACAAAGCACCGCCTGCATGCGATCCTGGAGAACACCACCCCCGGCGACCGCACTGCGCAGATCTTCAATTCCAGCGTCATGCTCCTGATCGTCTTGAACGTCGCCGCCATTGTCTTGGAGACCGTCCACGGTCTCCACGACGCATACAAGCACCTCTTCCGAGGCTTTGAGTACATTTCCATTGCGGCATTCACCTTCGAGTACGTCGGGCGGCTATGGAGCTGCAACGTCAACCCGCGCTTCGCCGGTCACCTGCTCGGACGTCTGCGCTACGCCGTCACCCCCATGGCGGTGGTGGACCTGCTCGCCATCCTTCCGTTCTACCTGCCGATGTTTGTGACGCTGGACATGCGCTTCCTGCGAATCCTGCGCCTGTTCCGCATCTCCCGCGTCTTCAAGATCGCGCGCTATTCGGAGGCGCTCCAGACGATGGGGAATGTGCTGCATCGGAAGAAGGCGGAGCTGCTGGTCACCGTCTCCGGCGGCGGAATGATCCTTATCATCGCCGCCTGCCTGATGTATGACGTCGAGCACGCCGCCCAGCCGGAGGTGTTCAGCAGCATCCCGCGGACGATGTGGTGGGCGGTGGTCACCCTCACCACCGTCGGCTACGGCGACATGATTCCCGTTACGTTGCTGGGCAGAGTGCTCGGCGCGCTCATCGCTATCCTGGGGGTAGGGATGATCGCCCTCCCCGCCGGCCTGCTCGGCTCCGGCTTCCTCGAAGAGGTTCAGCACAAGCGCCAGCGCCACAAGACCACCTGCCCGCATTGCGGGAAGGAGATCGAGCCGGGGCCGTGAGAGGGGACGGAAGACCTGCGAATAGCGATTGGCGAACTGCAATCTGCGAATTGACGGCAGGAAACGGCATCCGCCGATTACGCCGATCCTTCGACAGGCTCAGGACCGTTAGCAATGTCGAACGGTTGACGCCGATTACGGAGGCAACGGCTGTCCACAGATTGCACAGATGCACACCGATTGGAGAGAGTTCAAGCTATACAGTTGCCGTGAATCTGCGCCAACCTGCGAAATCGGTGGATAGAGCGGTTGTTGCCGTCGCTTGGACGTTGAACGTTGAGTCCGTCGGCCTCTTGCCGTGACATCCCGCCCCTCCTCCGGTATACTGTGTCGGTTTTCGTTCAGAGTGAGGGACGTTCCTGATGAAACTGAGACTGCACACGCTGCTCCTCGCCGGGGCGCTGGCTGCGGGCCCGGCATGGGCGGCTGAAGATACCGCCGCGCGCGTCGAAGCCGCAATCGCCGCCAATCCGATCAAAGGGGCGAAAGTGGCCCTCTGCGTCCGTCGGCTCTCCGACGGCGCGGAGATCGTCGGCCGGCGACCGCGCGAGTTGCTCAGCATCGCCTCCAACGCCAAGCTCGTCACCACCGCCGCCGCGCTCTGGCGACTCGGGGCCGACTATCAGTTCCAGACCCGCCTCGTCGCCGATGGGGCAATTGCCGATGGCGTTCTGAAGGGAGACCTCATCCTCATCGGCGGCGGCGACCCCGGCATTTCCGGACGCGCGACCGGCGACATGTTCCGCGTCCCGGCGCTCATGGCGAAGGCGGTCAACGAGGCGGGCATCCGCGTGGTCGAGGGGGACTTGGTGCTGGATGACCGGCTTTTCGACCGCGTGCATCGCGCCCCGACCTGGCCGAGCGAGGAATCGCTCTGGTGGTACGCCGCCCCGGTCAGTGCGCTCTCGTTCAACGACAACTGCGCGGATGTCAGCGTCACCGGCGCGGCGAAGGCGGGTGCCCGGGCCGTCGTGGACGCGCAGCCGCCCTTCGTCCGCCTCATCAACCGCTGCACCACCGTCCCGAGAGGGAAGTCCGCCAACATCAGCTTCAACCGCGATCCCTCCGGCGCGATCATCGTGGACGGGACGGTCGAGGTCGCCCGCACCCGCACGGAGAGCATCACGGTGGAAGAGCCGGCGCTCTTTCTGGGGCAGGCCCTCTGCCGGGAACTGGAACGGGCGGGCGTGACTCTGCAAGGGACGGCGCGGCTCGTCCGCGACGGAGAGGAGAGCGGCAAGACGCCGTCGGAACTCTTCGTCTGGCGCTCCAGCCTGGGGGAGGCAATCGCCATCGCCAATCAGCGCAGCCAGAACTTCTACGCCGAGCAGATCTTCAAGACCATGGGCGCCACCGAGGGACGGCCCGGCAGCTTTGAGAGCGGCGCCGCGACGGTGCGCGCATTCTGCCGCGCCGTGCGGCTTCCCGACGGCGTCGTGACGCTCGTGGACGGCTGCGGCCTGTCGCTGGAGGATAAGGCCACGGCGCAGGCGCTCGCCGGCGTGCTCGAAGCGATGTACCGCAGCAAGCTCCGCCAGCCTTACTTCAACTCGCTGGCGGCGAACGCGGAGCCGAGAAGCACGCTGCGCCACCGGCTGGGCGAGCCATGGATGGCCGGGCGCATTCACGCCAAGACCGGTACCATCGAGAGTCGCGGCATCAGCGCGCTCAGCGGCTACGCCGAGGCGCTCGACGGCGAAGTCTACGGCTTCTCCATCCTGGTCAACGGCGCCTCCAGCCTGGGCCGCGCCTACGCATTGCAGGATGACGTTTGTCGCGCGCTGGTCCAGGCGCCGCGGAAGGACAACGCCAAGACCCATTCAGACGCCAAGAAGGAAGGACCCCGCCCATGAGCTACATCGTCGTCAAGGCCGCCACGCTGCCGGAAGCGTGGGAACAAGCCGTCCTGCGCTGCTGGGAGGAAGGGGACCGCATCCGAACCGAGTACGACAAACCCGGCGACCCGGAGAGCCGCGACTGCACCGTCTTCATCGTCGTCGAGCATCCCTTCCAGGAGCCGCGCATCCACAAGGCGTTCCCCGGCTCGCTGGAGTACCTGGAAATCTACCGGCAGGAGGTGGTGCTGGGAATCCATGACCATTGGGTCAACCCCAAGGAGGGGAAGTGGTCCTACACCTACCACCAGCGGCTCTTCGCCTACGACGTGCGGGATGCGCAGGGGCGCAAGAAGATCATTGACCAGTTCGAGTACATCATCGGGCGGCTCGCCGAGAGCCCTCACACGCGCCGCGCACAGGCGATCACCTGGAAGCCGGACGTGGACCCCACCGTGGACGACCCCGCCTGCCTGCAGCGCATCTGGTTCCGCATCTTCGGAGACGAACTGCGCATGAACGTGCACATGCGTTCCAACGACGCCTACAAGGCGACCTTCATGAACATGTGGGCGTTCGCCGACCTGCAACGCTACGTCGCCGCGGAGGTGTCTCGCCGCAGCGGGCGTCCGCTGAAGACCGGCCCCTATGCCCACATCGTGGACAGCTTCCATATCTACGGCTCGTACTTCAAGGAGTTCGAAGGCTTCCTCAAGTCCGTTCGGACGCGCAGCTTCGCCGAGCGCACCTGGGACAGCAGCAGCGAACTGGTGCAGGGGGCCTTCGACTCGGCCCGCGTCCAGATCGCGCAGGAACGGCGGGAAGGGAAGTAAAACGAGGCCCCATGGTGTCCGACTTGTCTGATCCGTCCGACAGGTCGGGCAGGGCCGGCCCCGCTCCGCCGCCGTGAGCCGTTTCTCTTTGACACTCCGCGTTCGCCGCGCTATAGTCATGCTGCGTTCGGACGACGGCGCCCATGCGCACACTGCTATCGGAGAACCGACCATGGCCGAGACCGAGACGAAGCCCGAGACGAAAGAGACGCGCCCCCCGCGCCGGGAGATCCTCTCCCTGGCTCGTCCGCAGTTGAAGATCGTCGCCCTTGTCGCCGTGCCGATGATCCTGGTCTGCCTGCTTTGCACGGCGCTGCAGACGCATTTCTTCCTCACCACCTTCGGCTCCACTTACGGCCACATCAAGAGCGGAATGGCCCGCGAAGTCATCCCCATGGCGCTCTTTGTGGGTGCGATCATTCTGCTTGTCATGGTGCCCCTGTGCATCTGCGTGGCGGTCTGGCTCTCTCACCGGCTCGTGGGACCGATGCGCCGTCTGGCGCGGGAAATGGACGTCACCGGCGCGGGGCAGTTGCACGGTCCGTTCTTCTTCCGCGACGGAGATGACCTGAGCTTCCTGGGGGTGGCCCTTCAGACCATGCGGGAGCGGCTGCGGACGCGGATGACCGCCTGCCGGCTGGCGGCGATGCAGGTGGAAGAGGTCTTCCGGCGCGTCGAGGAGGCCGCGGCCATGCCGGGCGCGGGCAAACTGCCGGGGTCCATCGCGGAGTTGAAACGCAGCCTCGGCGTGCTCCAGGCGCAGTTGGATACGTTCGAGTTGGAGCCGCCGCCGACGTCGGAGGAGACCACCTCGATCCCTAAGGTGGGGGAGTCCTCTCCGGACGCTTGAAGATCATGCAGACCGGCAGCCGGTCCCAGCGCGTCAGCGTGTTTGTCCAGACCGGCTGATGCGTGTGGATGAACTCGCGTTCGCGTTCCGTCCACCACCCCTGCCGGGGGACCACCACCAGATAGTCCCAGTCGCCCCTTTCGAACTCCACCTCCGCGATGTCGGTGCGCGCGTCGCCGTTGAACTGGTAGATGCGCCAGACGAAATCCCCCATCGCGACGAACGCCACCTTGCCGCCCTGCGGGACGTTCTCGTTGAGGTACGCCAGCGCCTTGGCGTCGAAGGTGTCATCCCAGTACGTCGTCTCGAACCCCAGCCGGCGCGCCCCCCACGGCCCACCCACCAGCACGTTGTAGTAGCTGAGTTGATACGGATGGAACAGCGCCACGGGAACCAGTACCCCCGCCGCCGCCAGCCCCGCCGCGGTAGCGCGCAGCGCCTTTGTCCGCGCGCGCGGCGGGTGTAGGGGCGCAGCATGCTGCGCCCTCGCGGTCCCCGCGTCCAGCCGCTCCCAGATTAAGAAAAGCCCGCGTGCCGCCAGCGCCGCCAGGAAGGGAAACGCCGGGAGCATCAGGCGGATGCCGTCGTATTTCGGCACGCCCGGCAGCGCCAGCAGCAGGACTGGGAAGAGGAGCGCCCAGAGCAGCAGCGCCTCGTGCGACGAATTGAGGAAATCCTGCCGCAGCCGCTTCAGGTGGTCCCATCCGCCCGCTGCCGCGCCAATCAGCGTGACCAAAGGCGTCGTCACCAGCATCATCACGAACGGGTAATGCCACGGCGCGAATCGGTCGCGGTAGCCTTGCCCCAGGTACTCGACCGGGAGGATCATGCGCTGCGCCCCCTTGTTCGCTAGGTACGCCCTGATTGTTTCGAGCGGCTGTACCCACATCGCCGGCCAGCCCGCGAGGAAGACCAGCGGCCCCATCAGCGCCATCGCCGCCACGTTGCGCAGCGACTTGCGCCCATGGAAGATTAGCCCCCAGGGGACCAGCAGGAACGGCAGGAACGCGCCGTTGATCTTTGTCAACAGCGACAGGCCGAAGAACAGCCCCGCCAGAACGCTCCAGAGGCGGCTCTCGATTCCCTTCTCGAACGCCACCACCGTCAGCGTCCAGAGCAGAAGCGTCATCATCTCCAGATTGGCGAAATGGCCGTGCGCGAAGAGGCGCGGCATCAGTGCAAACAGAGCCGCCGCCAGCAGCGCCTCGCCCCGGCTGCGCCGCCGCGACACCCACAGGAAGATCGTCAACGCCGCCAGCGCAAACAGGACAGCCGCCCCCAGCCGCGCCGCCGTGATCATATCCAGCGACCCGCCGAACAGCGCAAAGCTCCCCGCGATCCACAGGCTTCCCAGGGGGGGATGATCTGCGGACCACCAGGCGCCCATCAGCGCTTCTTTCTGGAACGCCCCCGACCCGATGGACTGGAACCACCCCACCAGGCGCGCCGCGCGGCCGTAGTAGATGGATTCATCCCACGTCAGGCCCGGATCGCGCGCGGTCAGCGCAATGGCCAGAAAGGCCGCCAGGAAGAGGGCGGCGGCCGGCAGCGCGCGATGACGTGAATCGGAGGAGGGCAGCAAAGTCACATTGCGTTCCTCACCTGGCCATGTAGCGCGGGTTCTCAAACCCGCGAATATCGTGCGTTCCTTCCGCATACAACGCTCGCGGGCGTTCCGCCCGCGACGCAGACTTGCCATTCGACGTTGCTCATGGCCCTGAGCAGTTGTCGAAGGGGATAGTCCGCGCTATATACGAACTATCCGCTCGCACGGCCGTTATGATTTCTCTCCCGCACCTGCGCCAGCGCCGCCAGAAGGGGACGGACTCCCTGGTAACGGTCCTCCGGCGCCTTCTCCATGCAGCGCAGGATCACCTCCTCCATCCCTTCGGGCAGGTCAGGGACGACGGAGGAAGGGGGCGGGGGAGGATTGCGCAGGTGCTGGCGCATCAGGTCCCCCATGCGGCGCATCACCAAGTCGCGGTTGCTGGAACTGTACGGGGTCAGGAACGGCAGCCGGCCCGTGAAGATTTCGTACAGCACCACGCCGAAAGAGTAGATATCGCTGACCGGGTTCAGCGGGCGCGCCTGGAACTGCTCCGGCGACATGTAGCTGGGGGTGCCGCTCTTCTCGCGGAAGCTCAACCCGATGGGAGCCATGAAGCCCAGGTCCAGCAGCTTCGCCCGGCCGTCCCGCGTCATCAGCACGTTGTCGGTGCACATGTCGCGATGCACGAAGCCGCGTTCGTGGATGATCCCCAGCCCGCGCGCGACGGTCCACGCGGCCTCCAGCCGGCGCTGCTTCAGCAGCGGGTGCTCGCAAGCGATCATGTGCTTCGTGTTGAACCCGTCCAGGTACTCCTGCACCACGTAATAGCCGCGGCCGGGGTCGTTGAACTCCCACCCGAAGCCGATGGTGCGCACGATGGGATGCTCCCTGGGATCGGCGCCGGGGGGCGGGTTGACCAGCAGCCCCATCTCCCCCTCCATGCGCATGTGGTAACGCTTGGCCAGCCGGCGCGCAGTGCGATTGTAGCCGGGACGGTACGCCTTGATCGCGTAGAGGGCCTCCTCCCCCAGCCGCGCCTGGTATACGCAGGACTTCTCCCCCTCGTGCATCAGCTTGACCACCTGGTAGTCGCCGAACCGCCGCGCCTGGGCGGCGTTGCCCGCGTCCAGACCCAGCAGTCGCAAGAGGGAAAATGCCATGCCTGTTCCATTCCATCTGAGGGACACGGCAATGATAGGGGAGCAGCGCGGGAAAAGCAACGGGGAAGGCGGGTGCGGAATATAGAATACAGAGCGCAGAACAACGACACCCCCTAGCGGCGACATCCTGGAAGACCTTATTACAAGTATACAAGTAGGGACAGCCACCTGTTATAAAAGGGCAGCTTGGGTTGGAAGCGGTCGCTATAACTGGTGGCTGTCCCCACTTGTTAAAAAGCCCATCTGCAATTCCCCTTCGGATCCGCGTTTATCGGCGTTCATCGGCGGTTCCTGCCGCTCGTTCTGCACTCTGCATTCTCTCGTTCTCCGTGGTGAAAGGTACGTGGCCCGTCAGTTGCTTTTCCGGCGGTTTGTGGTAAGCTCTGCGTGACGGGGTGGGCGCGGCCGAAGGGCCGCTTTTTTGGCGTCGCAGGATATGTGGAAGCTGCCGTCAGCGGAACAGGTGAAGCAGGAAGCGGGGCGGCTGCACGCCGCCGCAATGGAACTGCGGGGGCGCAAGCTGCTGGCGCTGACGCTCTGGCTGTGCGTGGCCGGGGCGATCTGGCTGCAACCGATGGCCATGCGGCGCCGGGCGCTGGAGGCGCGTCTGGAGCGCGTCGAGACACGCCTCGCCGCCGAAGAAGACATCCACAACCGCTACTCGCAATACTATGATGCCCTCCAGACCGACCCCACTGCCATCGAGCGCGCGGCCCGCGCGCTCGGCTATGGCCGCGCCGGCGAGCGTCTCTACCCGCTGACCGAAAAGGAGCGCCGCGCCGCCCGCGCCCTGGCGGGGCGACCGGCCGATGCCCCCTCCTCCGACTGGCTCGCCTCGGCGGGCAAGACGATCGGCTCGGCGCTGATGATCCTCATCGTCGGCGTCGTGGCGGTGCTGTTCTTCACCGGGCTGAAAGTGGAAGACCACTTGGATAGTTGACGGAGGGACCGCCGTGAAACCGCGCAGGACCTACCAGCAGAAGATCATCCACAACTACTATGAGAACCGCGATAACATCATGATGCAGTCGCTCAGCGAGGTGGTCTCCGAGTTATATCTGTGCAGCAACGACCGGCGGCGCTGGCAGCTCTGGAAGCGCGCGGAGACGGCGATGAAGGCCATCGGGGTGAAGCCGCCGGAGATCGAGCGCATCCTCAAGGCGCACGACCTGACGGCGCTGGCGGGGCTGGTGAGCCAGAAGTTCTGAGAGTCCTGTGCTCACCACGGAGACACCTGGTGCGCACGGCGCACCGTGGAGGCACGGAGAACGGCGAGAACTGAGAACTGAAAGAAGGCTTTGCCCCGCGTCGTCAGTATCCGCGTTTATCGGCGTTCATCGGCGGTTCCCACTCCTGCCGCTACCTTGGCTCGTCGTTCTCCGTGACTCCGTGTCTCCGTGGTGAACCCGAGTTCTACGGCGCCGAAAGCCCCGCTTCGCGCCGGATGCGCTCCACGTCCAGCTTGCGGATGTAGCTGACGAGGTTGGGCCAGCCGTGGAAATCGAAGCCCCCCTGCGTCATCTCCATCAGCGCCTCCTCCTTGGTCCAGCCCTGGACCACGATGCGATACGCGGCAACCGCGGTGCCCGTGCGGTCCGCCCCGTGCAGGCAGTGAACGAAGACCGGCGCGCGGGACTTGTCGCTGGCCACTTTGAGGAAGGCGACGATGTCCTCGTCCTCGGCGTTCCAGGCATGGGAGTTGATGTGCACGTACTCCAGGGGAACGCCGCCGAGTTCCTCCTTGTCGTCATGGAACGCGCGCAGGTCCACCACGGTGCGGATGCCGAGTTGCTGGAGGCCCCGGAAGCCTTCGGGCGTCGGCTGAGCGCCACGGTAGAGATCGTCGGAGACTTTGTGGAGGTTCGGCGCGCCGGGCAGTTCAATCTTCTGCGCCCAGGGATGCCCTCCCGCCGGGACCTCCTCCTGCCGGCTTGAGTTGGCGCAGCCGGTCGCGAGGAGAACGGCCAGCAGCGTCGCGGCGAACGCAAACCGAAACGGCCTGTCGGCTACGATCCCCTCTTTCATTCCACGCATGACGCCTTCCTTCATGAACGGCTGGAATGCGGATGGTGGATTCTACCGTGTCGAGCGCCGGGTTTCCAGCAGGCGGAACGGCCCGTTGTGCGAAGAGCGTGTAGCGCGGGTTATCAAACCCGCGATCATCGTGCGTTCATTCCGATTCCCAAAGGGCTGGCGGCTGGAACGCGTGAGACCTGGAGCTGCCAGGGCGCAGCATCCACCTTCGCCGTGGCTACGACGGACAAGTGCTGCGCCCCTGCAACGGTCGCGGGCTATCGCCCGCGACGCGGACTTGATAGTCCGCGCTACACTTGACGCCCATAGGCGAAAAAATGGGCCTCATTGCATCGCGGCCGATACGTCGCGCGATCTCAATAAGGCCCGCCGGGCGTGTAGCCCGTTCGATTTAAGCTTGGCGCATGAATCCTGCCAAGTCAAGTTCGCAGTTCGGTTTTTTCCGGCACTGAGTATCTACCGCCCAACCTCCCCGATCCCGCCGAGCGGCGTCCGAACGTCTCCAAACCTCACGTCTTCAACGACTTTCGCCGCTCGGCGGGACCCACCCTACGTCCGCAACTCCTATCTGCTGCCTCCTTCCACATAAGCCCTTGTTCTCTCGCCCCAATAGTTTAGTATCCCATAACGGGAGGCTTGTCAAGAAAACAGGCCCGGTCGCATCTCGCGGCCGGGCCTGTGGTTGCGATGTAATTTGAAGAACTGCGAATTACTCCTTTTCCTCCTTGGGCAGCTCGCTGACGATGGCATCGGTGGTGAGCATGAGCGTTGCGATGCTGGCGGCGTTTTCGAGGGCGCTGCGCACGACCTTGGCCGGGTCAATAATCCCACGGGCCATGAGGTCGGCGTACTCCCCCTTCTCCGCATCGAACCCGAAGTTCGCGTCTTTCGATTCGAGAACTTTCTGCAGCACGACGCGCCCCTCGAAGCCGGCGTTATCGGCGATCTGGCGCAAGGGGGAACTGATGGCGCGACGGACGATGTCCACTCCGGTCGCCTCGTCGCCGCTGGCCTTGACCTTGTCGAGCGCGGCGATAGCGCGGACGAGCGCGACGCCGCCGCCGGGGACGATCCCCTCCTCGACGGCCGCGCGGGTGGCGTGCAGGGCGTCATCCACCCGGTCCTTCTTGGCTTTCATGGCGACCTCGGTGGCCTCGCCGACGACGATCTGCGCGACGCCGCCGGAGAGCTTGGCCAGGCGGCCTTCCAGGTTCTCGCGGTCATAGTCGCTGGTGGTCGCTTCGATCTCGTTGCGGATCTGCTCCATGCGGGCCTTGATGGCTTTCGGAGCGCCGGCCCCCTCGATGAGGGTGGTCTTTTCCTTCTCGATCACCACCTTCTTGGCGCGGCCGAGGTCCTTGAGGGCGACGTTCTCCAGCTTGATCCCCAGGTCCTCCATGAGCGCCTGTCCGCCGGTGAGGGTGGCGATATCTTCGAGCATCGCCTTGCGGCGGTCGCCGTAGGCTGGGGCCTTGACGGCGGCGACGTTCAGCACGCCGCGCAGCTTGTTGACCACCAGGGTGGCCAGCGCCTCTCCTTCGACTTCTTCGGAGATAATCAGCAGCGGCTTGGATGCGCCGGCGACGGCTTCGAGAAGCGGGACAAGATCCTTGATGCTGGAAATCTTCTTCTCATGGATGAGGATGTACGGCTCTTCGAGGACGCATTCCATCCGGGCCGGGTCGGTGACGAAGTAGGGACTGGCGTACCCCTTGTCGAACTGCATCCCTTCGACGACCTTGACTTCGGTGGTGAGGGACTTCCCCTCCTCGATGGTGATGACGCCTTCCTTGCCGACCTTGTCCATCGCTTCGGCGATCATCTTGCCGATTTCCGGGTCGTTGTTGGCGGCGATGCGGCCGACGTTGGCGATCTCGTCGCGGCTCTTAACCTTGACGGCCATGCGGCGCACGTCGGCGACGACGGCCTCCACAGCGCGCTCGATACCGCGTTTCAAATCAGACGCGTTGGCCCCGGCGGCGAGGTTCTTGAGCCCTTCCTCGAAGATCGCCTCGGCCAGGACGGTGGCGGTGGTGGTGCCGTCACCGGCGACGTCGCTGGTCTTGGCGGCCACTTCGCGCACCATCTTCGCGCCCATGTTCTCGTAGCGGTCCTTCAGGTCCACCTCTTTGGCGACCGTGACACCGTCCTTGGTGATGTGCGGCGAGCCGAAGCTTTTTTCGAGAATGACGTTGTGCCCGCCCGGGCCAAGGGTGGCCTTGACTGCGCGCGCGAGTTGATTGACGCCGCGCCGGAGCGACTCGCGGGCGTCGTGTCGGAATGAAATCTGTTTGCCGGCCATGTGCGCCTCCCATTACAGAAGCAACAACAACTATCACCACAAAGAGAAGACCACAACATCAACGCATTCTAATGCCGTCCTTTGTGGCCTTTGTGGTGTGCCATGATTAATTGCAGCTCAGCCTGTGATAACCGCCAGGATGTCGTCTTCGGACAGGATGAGCAGTTCCTCTCCCTCCACGGTGACTTCGCTGCCGCCGTAGCTGGTGAAGAGGACGCGGTCCCCCTTCTTGACCTGGAAGGGCACGCGCTTGTCCTTCACGAGGCGGCCGGTGCCGAGGGCGATCACTTTGCCCTCCTTCGGCTTCTCCTTGGCGGTGTCGGGCAGAACGATCCCGCCCTTGGTGCGCGTCTCGGCTTCAACGCGCTTGACCAGAATCTTGTCTCCGATGGGGGTGAGCTTGGCGGCCATGGACGACTCCTTTCCTTCTTCTAACGATAAAGACCTGTGTGAGCCGGGCAATGAACTACGCGAAAGATGCTCTCATTGCGATTGCGGACTGCGGATTGCGGATTTCAGACAACGGCTCGTCTGTCAATCCGCACTCCGCATTCCGCAGTCCGAAATGGATTACTGCTCGGTGTAATACCGCCGGAGGATCTGTTCGACCGCCCGGCGCAGCATCCCCAGGTCAATGGGCTTGGGGACGAAGGACTCGACCTGCGCCTCCTCGGCCTGGGCGATCAGTTCGCTCGAATTGTCAGCGGACATCAGGATGCTCGGCACCGCGACATGAATCTCGTGATGGATGATGGCGACGGTCTGGAGGCCGTTGAGGTCCGGCATGTTCATGTCCACGATCATCACGTGGACGAAGTGCCTGCGGACGACCTCGATCGCCTCGCGGCCGCAGGAAACCACATGCGTCTGATAGCCGTGCGGCTCCAGCGCCTCCCGCACGCTTTCGCGGCAGGATTCGTCGTCGTCGCTGATCAGAATCTCGTACGGCTTTGCATGATATTCCGCGGCAACCATCCCAGACTCCCGGCCGGGGGCTATTCCCGGCCCTTCTTCCACTCAACAGGGTAGCAAACTATATGCCAACATTTCCATCCACGGGTGAGGCGGACGAGGAATTTTCCGCCCCAAGTCGTCGGAACCGATGCGCGGCGTAACTGCTTGTAGGGACGTTGGTTGCAATTCGCGAACTATCTAGCAAGGCTCGTCGGGTGCCGGGGGCTGGAGGGACGACTCTCGGTGCGACGCTGGCAGTTGGACTGTCAGATTGACACCCGCAACGAGCTTCTCAATGAAGTCATCGCGAGGCCGACCGAAGATGGACACTATTGGCCTGCTGGGGATCGTTCGGTCGGCCGTGGCGATCTTCCGCTTTCCGCAACCTCTCCCCAGAGCGAACGGCCTTGAAACGAGAGGGCGCTCAATAAGGAAGATCGCCGCGCTCGCGCTGAGAACTGTTTGCGCGCAAATGCCGTCCGCACCGGCGCTCGCTCGCGATGACTATTTGTTCACGTCTGCCGCTGCGCCTGCCTCGGCGCATGAGTTGAGCCGCTCCGAGGCCTGGGGGTATAATCCACTGGACACAGACGTTGGCAAGGCCAGACTCGTTCCTGTAAGATGTATCAACATCCGTCCGCGTGGCGGAAAGCTATAGGGAACTCCCGAAGAGGGGGTTCCGGGGAAGGAATGAATATGTCGTCGCAGGGCGCCGGCTCGCTGAAGATTGGGGATTCAAAGGTTCGAACGTGGACGCGGGTGGGCTTGCTGGCCCTCTTCGTCATCCTGTCCGCCTGGATGTATAACCTGAACCTCACGAGCCACCCGATCTGGCAGGTCAGCGGCCAGTACGGCCTTTCCTTCTTCCTTTGCGTCCTGTTCCTCGCCGCCGCAATCTATGAGGTCGTCTCGCTCGTCATCCACGGTCTGGTCCGCATGCGTGGCGGGTCGGCGGGCGAAATCACGATGCTCACCAGCTTCATCCGCGTGGTTGCCGTCCTCGCCGTCGTCCTGGCGCTGCTCCAATTCACTGGGACGCTGAAGGGGGTGGGAGGCATCGTCGCGGGTTTCGCGGGGATGCTGCTGGGCTGGTCGCTGCAAGCGCCCGTCAGCGGCGTCGCGGCCTGGGCGCTGGTGACGCTCAAGCGCCCCTTCCGTGTGGGGGACCGCGTGCTCTTTCCCACCCTGGGGCTGCTGGGGGACGTGCTCGACGTCGGCTTCATGTACACCAAGCTCAACCAAGTCGGCGGCGCGGTCGGCTCCGAGGAGGCGATTGGCCGCTACATCCTCATCCCCAACGCCATGCTCTTCAGCCAAGTAGCCATCAACTACACCCCGCAGCAAGTGGCGGCGTACTCCCTTGACGAGGTGATCGTGCGCCTGACCTTCGACTCCGACTGGGACACGGCGGAGAAGATACTCCTCGACGCTGCGCGCGAAGTGACGCGGGAGATCATCTCCGAGACGGGCAAGGAGCCGTACATCCGCTCCGACATCTACGACTACGGCGTACTCATGCGCCTGCGCTACATGACCTATTCCACGGACCGGCCGCGCGTCTCGCACGAGATCCTCAAGCGCATCTTCCGCGATTTCCAGAGGACGAAGCGCGTGGACTTCGCCATCCCGTTCGTCTACTCCTACCGCAAGGGGATGGAGGCCGTTCCGCGCGGCGCCACGGGACCGGAGCCGATCACCGAAGTGCCCATCGAGAACATTGACGACCCGGAGGCGCACGTCGCGCTCACCGCCGAGGAGCAGGCCGCCGTCGAGGAACTGGCCGGGCGGATCGAGACGATGGGGCTGCTCCAGCCGATCGTCGTGCGGCAGATGGACGCCTGGCGCTACCTTCTGCTGGTCGGCCGCTTCCGGCTCCTGGCCTGCAAGCACCTTGGCTGGAAGGCGATTCCCGCCATCGTCAAGGAAGGGGATACGGGGCGGATGACGCCGGAGGGGGAGAACGGCTGACGGAGAATTTGCGAATATCGAATTACGAATAGCGATTTGCGAAGTGAACTGAAAGCATGCTCCGCGCGGTTTCTTCCGCATCCGCGTTCATCGGCGTCCACCGCTCGACGTAGCTTGCGGTCCTGAGCCTGCCGAAGGATCGGCGGTTTCTAATCTTGCCGTTGCCCTGATACGTCGTTCTCTGCGTTCTCCGCGTCTCTGCGGTGAACGCCGTTGCTGTTAACCTCACGCGCCGTTCTCCGTGCCTCCGTGTCTCCGTGGTGAATCGCAGTCCCCTATTTTCACGGCAGCGCTGGCGCGCCGATGCGGTGCACGCGGAAACCGATCCGCGCCAACTCCTCGTGATCCAGCGCGTTGCACCCGTCGAAGAGGAACGCCGGTTTCTCCATCCCCTTGAATATCCGCCCGAAATCCAGGCCGCGGTACTCCGGCCAGCCGGTGAGCAGCGCCACGGCATGCGCTCCGGCGGCGGCCTCGCTGGGGTCGTCGGAGAAGGCGACGCCGGGCGTCTCCTTCAACTCCTCGCGCGCGTTGTCCAGGGCGCGCGGGTCGGTGATGCTCAGCGTCGCGCGCTCCTCCAGCAGCAGCCGGCAGATGGCGGCGGCGGGCGAGTCGCGCGTGTCGCTGGTCCCCGGCTTGAAGGCGTAGCCCAGCACGGCGATCTTCTTCCCGGCGAGGGTGTTAAACATGGCGCTGAGCATGATCTGGACGAAGCGCCGCCGCTGGTAGTCGTTCAGCTCTACCACCTGCTGCCAGTAGGCGGCAACCTCCGGCAGGCCGTGGGCCTCGCACAGATAGGCGAGATTGAGGATGTCCTTTCGGAAGCAGGAGCCGCCGAAGCCGACCCCCGCGCGAAGGAACTCCGGGCCGATGCGATGGTCCATTCCCACTGCGCGCGCCACGTCGGTCACATGGGCCCCTGTCCGCTCGCACAGCGCGGAGATGGCGTTGATGGAGGAGATGCGCTGCGCGAGGAAGGCGTTGGAGGTGAGCTTGGCCAGCTCGCTCGACCAGATGTCGGTGGTGAGGATGCGCTCGCGCGGCACCCAATGGGCGTAAAGCGCGGCGATCTCCTCGACGGCCTTCCGCCCGGCCGGCGTGGGCCGGCCGCCGATGAGCACGCGGTCGGGTTGTTCCAGGTCACGCAGCGCCGTCCCCTCGGCCAGGAATTCCGGATTGGAGACGACGTCGAACTGGACTCCCTTGTCATTGGCGCAGAGGATGGCTTCGATGGCCTCCGCTGTGCGGACCGGCAGGGTGCTTTTCTCGACGACGATCTTCGGCTTTGTGGCGCACCGGGCGATCTGGCGTGCCGTGCGTTCCCAATACTGCAGGTCCGCCGCGCGCCCCGCCCCGTGGCCGAAGCCCTTGGTTGGCGTGTTGACGCTGACGAAGAGGATGTCCGCCTTGTCAATGCGCCCCTCGACGTCGGCGTAGAAGAACAGGTTGCGCCCGCGGACGGACTTGACCAGTTCGAGCAGCCCCGGCTCGTAGATCGGCAGCCGGTCGCTCTGCCAGGCGGCGATCCGCTCGGCATTGATGTCCACGACCTCGACGCGGTGCTCCGGGCAGCGTTTGGCGATCACCGCCATCGTCGGCCCGCCGACGTATCCGGCGCCGATGCACAGAATGGTCTTCATATGCTCCTCCCCGGCCCGTGAACAGCGGGCAGTCTGATGGGTCCGCCGCCGGACGCGCCCAGTTCGCCGGATACTATACTGTGCTTCCGAGGTCTGCTTCAACTCGCTTCGCAGGTCTGGCCGCTGAAAGTGAATGCTTTGGGCAAGGGCCGTAAGTGGTGCGGACTATTCCCTCGACAGGCTCGGGACCGCGAGCGGAGTCGAGCGGCCAGTCCGCGTCCCGCGCCGCAGGCGCGGGAGAGGTGGAAGCGGAAGGAACGCACAATGACCCCGGGTTGGATAACCCGCGCCACTTCAACTGCTTTCAACAGCCGCACCTCGCGCTCCGGCGCCATTTGTATTCGTGCCGCATCTCCTGCTATCTTGTGCCATCCCAAGCGGACACGCGAACGAGAGGTCATCGCTGCATGGTTCTGGAGCGCGCGACAAACGATCCCGCCGTTGAGGAAGCCGGCCGGCGCCTGCTGGCTCGATTCGATGCGCACGCCGTGGCGCTAATGGCGTACGGCTCGCGCGTCTGCGGGCAGGTGCGCACCGGGAGCGAGTACGATTTCTGGCTGATCGTCCGCGACGCCGAGGCGTTCCATCGCGCCAATGCCGAGTTCTACCGCACGCAGTTGAACATCGCCAGCACCCCCGAAAAACAGATCGCCCTGAACCGGGTGGGGCCGCTGTTCTATGCCATCCGCGACGGGGAGTACCGGATGAAAGTGGCGGTGCTGGCCCAGGAGGACTTCACGCGGCTGTGCCGCTCGGCCTGGTGGACGGTGAAAGGCCGGATGCAGAAGCCGATGCGCGTGATCCGGATGAGCCCGGTGGTGGGGGAGGCAATCCGGACGGCGCGGCGCGAGGGGCTGGTCTGTGCGCTGAGCCTCGTGCCGGTCCGTTTCACGTTGGAGGAGTTGCTGACCGAACTGGTCAGCCTGAGCTATCGCGCCGAGGTGCGCCCGGAGAACAAGACGGCCAAGATCCGCTCGATTGTGGAGACCGGGCGCGCCGGACTGATGGAAATCTACCTGCCGCTGCTGACGGAACTACCGTACGTGAAGCGCGACGGCGACCACTACGTGGACAGTCGCAACGCCGAGGAGCGCCGCGAAGTGCGCAAGGCCACCCTGCGCGCCCTGCGCCACAGCAAGTGGAGCGGACAGAGCGTGCGTTTCGTCTGGCGCAATTATCGATCACACCGCACGCCGATCCGCTATCTGCTGCTCAAGATCTACGGCGAGGTGGAGAAGACGTTCCGCCGCTGGTTCGGCAAGAGAGGATGATGGGGGAAACGGATGAATGGGCAATAGCCTCACGGGGGGGGGGCGTTTCCAACGGATGCCGCGGCTGTTCATCGGTAATTCGCAATTCACCATTCGCTATTCGCTATTGGTCTGTTGGTGGAGTCGCCATGATCGGACAGGTCCGCCGCATCATTCGAATCTGCCTGGGCGTCCTGCTGATCCTCCTGGGGATTGCGGGGTTGTTCCTGCCGCTCCTTCAGGGGGTGGCGCTGATTATCGCGGGGATCCTCGTGCTCGCCCCGAACTCGCGCGTCTCCGTCTGGCTGAAGCGGATGCTTCGCCTGGCGGTAGCCTGGCTCGGACGCTCCATACGGAACTGGACATGGAGACCCGCCCGCATGCTCCGGCGGCCTTTCAAGTGGCTCGCGTCGAAGATGTGGCGAAAGAAGGGGGCAGACTGCTGAGCGAAACATCATCAGCGTGACACGCCGCGTAGGACTGTTGCGCGGGCGCGTGGCTGGTTGTGGACTGCGGCGGCAACGCCGCCGCTTTGGCTTTGCAGAACCTTGCGTGAGTGTGGGGCCTGTTAGTGGCCAATCTCCCGACCAACCACAGCCAAAGCGCCGCCGTTGGCGGCGCACTCCGAAGTTGGCAGCGCTAGGCTGCTTACGGCGTTGCGAACCCGCCGACGCTCTCGGCAGAGCCCGTCTTGTTGATGACCCAGAGGTCATATGTCGTGGCAGCCGGCAGCTTGAGGGGGACTATGAACTCCGCGCTGCTGGCGCCGCTGACAGGGTCCATGCTCCAAGTGACGACCTTGCACTTCCAGGTCAAGTCGCCTGCGGTAGTTGTCAGGGCGATCTGCGGTTTCTTCGCGCCGAAGTAATTGCCATTGACCGTGACGCTGCTGCCGGGCGCGGCGGGGCTTGTGACGATGGAAGTGATTTCGGGCGCCTTGAACTCGACAGCGCTTGGGGCGACCAGGGTGTACGCCTTCGCCGGCTCCTTGCGCTGGATTTCCAGGTTGTGCGCGCCAGGCAGAGAATCCTTCGCAACCATGCAAACGATCTCGGTATCCGTCCAGGTGACCAGCTTGAGCGCGAGCGGTTTGGAATCTGGCACATTGGGAATCAGGCGGGCCTTGCCCGTCGCCGTGCCGAAGTGGTTCCCCGAAATGGTCAGTTGGGTGCCCAGCGCGACGTTCGACGGCGTGGCCTCGGGCGTTACCACCGTCGCCGTCACCTCAATGTTGTCAATGTGAATGTCGTTCCCGCCATCCCCCTGCGCCAGAAAACCGAGGTATACGGAAGGCAGCCCCACATAGTCAGACAGGTCCACTTCATGCTGCTGCCAATTGTCCACGCCGGTGTAGCGGGCGATGCTGCTATCCACGCTGCTCCAGTTTACGGCGCCGTTTGTGCTCACCTGAATGCGGAGGCGATCATTCGCATCGGGAAAGCCGGTGTCGTGGTACATCCAGAAACGCACGCGCCAGGAGCTGTAACCGTCGGTGTCAAATGAATAGTTGGGGAACACGCGCTCCTGGCCGCCACTCGGCGCACTGATGTAGAGGAGGTTGGGCTCGGAATAGGCTGCAACCCCTGCGGGGTTACGGGTCCCTTCGTTCGGGGCGTAACTGCCGGTCCCCTGCGAGGACCAGGGGCCAATGCTTTTCCCGTCGAAGTTCTGCTGGAAAAGGGTGTCCTGCGCCGACGCCACGGCGCAAAGCATCCATACCGTAACGATGGCCAAGACGGCGATTGTGACAGACCAGCGGCTTCCAATGGTTCCCATGGCGACCTCCTCGTCAAATATGATCCCGTACCGGCTCCGTGACTGCATTGCCGGAACCGCCCGCGCGAAACGGCGTAGACCGTGGGCGATTTTCCATAGGTACTATACCTATTTCGGGAGATTTAGCAAGGCGGAAAATAGGGACATGAAAAGCAGATGCCTCTTTGCTCCACGGAGCGGCGTTCAAGATGAGCATGGCGACCCGGCTGGCGCGGGGGAGTCGAATGGTGGGCCCACCTGGATTCGAACCAGGGACCAAGGGATTATGAGTCCCCTGCGCAATCCACGGAACCTATTGTAAACATAGGCGATTCTATACACAAGGGAATCGTCTTGGCGTCCTGCTTGGCGTTTCTTTCCGAAAAATCCCCCGATCTGGCCGACGTGCTGACCGCCTGGCCGACGCTCCCGGAAGCCATCAAGGCGGGTATTCTGGCGATGGTGAAGGCGACTTCAGGTCACTTGCGCCGCCCTTTGTAGAGTGAAGCATATGCGCGGCGTGAGAGGCAAGGCGGCGAAGATGAAGACGACAACCCGGAAGGCCGCTCCGGCCGTCAACACTGCCCAACTCGCCGCCGAACTGAAGACGTCAACCCGCCAGGTCAGGGCATGGGTCGCGCGCGGACTCCCTTGCGTGAGAAGAAAGAAACCGGGAGCTTATGGCAAGCCTGCCTGCTGGTTCAAGCTAACCGAAGTGAAGGCGTGGGTTAACGAGAACTCCCCCAGGTTCAAAGAAAAGGCCACGGCAGAGGCGGAGGACGCATTGGGCGATGAGCTGCCTGGGATGACAAGCGAGAAGAAGCCGGGGCGGCTTACCAAGGTTGTGGCGCAAGTCCTGGGCGAGGCTGCGGGCAAGATTGCCGGAGAGGGGACGGACGAGCGCAACCGCGCCGCGCTGTCGCCGGACGATTTCGGCGACATGGTGGACCGGCTCCGTGTCCAGGAGCAGGCGCTGTATCACCTGATGAACGACGCACAGAAGCCGGCGCTCAAGGCGAAGTACCGCCGACAGTGGATGCCGACCGTCGAACTCCGGCGTAAGGCGGAGAAAGACCGGGCGGCCATCCAGACGGATTCCACGAAGTTCGTCCCCATCGAAACGGTGGCAAAGTCGCTAAAGACGATGGCCACGGAGATCAAGATGGTGTTCCTCGCGTTACCGCGGGCGATGGCGCCGAGGCTGCACGGACAGCAAGTAGCGGTGATCGAATCAATGCTCACGAAGGAGGTGGACAACTGCCTCACGCGCTTGTCGAAGAACCAAAACTAGAGGCGCTCCTGGACGCGGCATGGCGCACTACTCGCACCGCCCGAAAGGCTCACCATCGAGGAGTGGTGCGCTTGAGTAATGCAGGCCCCTTCGTCGCCTTGGAGCGCCAGCGAGCCGTTGTCAGCCTTGTGCGAACGCCTTTGTGGGCATCGCACCGGCCGGGGGAACGCCCCGTGCGACCATAAGGCTCCTGCGTGCGTTCTATTGCGTTCCAGGGGCGGCCTGCTGCTCTCCGCCGACCGGAGCTGCTGTCTCAGTGTCGGACGCCTTCCCCTGCGTTTCAAAGAGGATACGCTCGAACTGCTGCAACACGGCCGGCGTGTGCTGCTCAAGGTGGGCTCGGACCTTGTCGTTCGAGACCAGCTTGCGAACGTAGATGCAGAGCTTCAGGAGGTCGGTGGTGTACTGCCGGTAGAGTGTGGTGTAGAAATCGTATCGCTTTTCTATGGCCTCCAGCTTCGCGACCAGTTCCTTCTTCTGGGCCGGATCCTTGTCCCAGGGCGACCGACGCTTCACGGCGCGATTCCGCTGGCCGATGGGTGTCTTGAGCACCAATGCCCGCGCGAATGAGATGCCGTAGTCCTTAGTCCGCCGCATTTCCTCCAGCATCTGCTGCTGCCGCTCCAGGGCAACATACGTGAACTCCCCGGCGCAGCACCGGCTCAACAGGTTGGAGTCGAGTGCCTTGACAACCTCAGGATGCAACCGCTTTGTCACAAAAGTACTGAGCCTATGCTGGATCCTACGCATGCCGAACACCCGAGCGATCGTCGGCTCGTCTATGCTCTCAAGCGACTTCTGCAACATGCGCGTTTCCTGCGTCGGGGACAAACGGTTGACCATCCGGTTGAAAGTGTACGCCTCCTTGTTCGGATAGACCATGCATGGCAACGTCTTGACGCCCAATTCCCGGCAGGCCTTGTACCGGATGAAGCCGTCGAGGATCACATAGTGGCCGTTCTCTTGGTAGACACACAGCGGTTCGATCAATCCAATCTCCCTGATGCTGGCGACGATTTTGCGGTAGGCGTGGCTGAGATTGGCACTCACCCGGCGTTCGTGCAAGGGGACGAGTTTCTCCACGGGCACATCGGCGCCGCACACTTTCAGTTCCTCATTCGTGGCCATTCCGATCTCCTTTCGGTTTCACATGGTGTAAGTGCCGCTCAGCTGCGGCCAGGAATCCATGCCTTCTGCTTTGACCAGCGCGACGAGGTCGGCGTTCTGCCACAATCCATTCAACGCCTGTAACAGGGCAATGAGCCGGTTCTCCTTGACGCCCGCCTCGCGGACAAACGCTTCCTTCTCGCGCGTGATTCTGGCAATGTCGTTCCGGAGTTGCTTCACGGAATACGCCGTCTGCACGGCCGGTGCCTTCCGGGCGCGTCCCCCTTCGGATTGCACAGATGCCATGCGAGTTTCGACGATTCTGCGGACGGTAGGGAAGTTGCTGCTGTTGACGACCCCCTTGTCGAAGGCGTCCATTAGAATGTGCTGGATTGAGGTGTCATCCGACTTGGCGACGAGAAGGGCAAACGTCATCGGGAAGAGATCCTGTTCCACTCCCTTGATGAGTCGTTCCTCGCCTTTCTCCGCCAGCCGGATATAGCCGCGAACGTATGAATCACTCTTCCCCACAACGCGCGCAATATCATCGAACGACCACCCCGCATCGTGCATCCGTTTCGCCTCCCGCGCAAACCACATTGTGCCCGGAGGCACCCGTGCGATGTTCTCGACCAACGAGTAAAGCAGGGCGGTCTTCCGGTCACAGTCCACGATCTCCGCCGGAATCTGAGCCTTCCCCAGCTGCTTATATGCGAGGTAGCGACCCTCGCCGCAGACCAGGTCGTAGAAACCCGTCTCCTTGAACCCTCGCCCGTTCACGACCACCGGCTTCATTAGTCCGACCTCTCCGATACTGCGGACATTCTCCTGAAATTGACCCTTCTCGCGGTCGCGGGAGTTCAGAATTGTGATCCGGTCAACTGGGACGAGTCCGTATGATCGGTCGCCCATTGGGCGGATGCTAGCGGTTTCCATTTCGTTCTCCTTCATCAATAAGGTCCCAGATCATGTCGAGGCCGCGATAGCCGTACAACTCAAGATGCGGGACACTGGTGCTGAAGACCCTGATCCGGGCGTTCTGGACGAGGAGACGCGGGAACGCCAGATAGCCCAGGATCTCGTATGTCCCGTCGTTGGACAACGGGACGCCGAGCGTGATGTCAATTTCCTTGCGCCGGTCCGGCCGGAATGACCAGTATTCCTCGTAGCCGAGCGGCGCCGGCACAGACGGCTGGATCAAGATGCTCAGACTCTGATCCAGTACAACGTAGTCGTCACACTCCTCCAGCCGCGCCCGGCCCTTGAATTGCTCGACGATGGTGTTCTTCACTTTCTGGAGCACGTCAGCGAACAGCCGCTGGTAGGCGAAGTCCAATGGCCCGAACCTGGCATTGTAGATCGCTGGCGACGCCATGCTCACTTCGGCCGCCACCAGTCGCCGCGTCACGATGCCGTAGCGGTCCCGCAGGCGCCGCAAGTTCTCAAGCATCCCCTCCTCGCCGTACTTCTGCCGATGCTCTTCGGCTCGGGCCGCAAAAAGCCGTTGGGTTTTGTCGAAGACCTCCTTCTCCACGACGCATTCGAAGGCTCCTTCTTTTCGGATCCACGTTTCCTTGGAGTTCTTCTTTCGTGCCGACTGGAGCTTCTGCGACGTCTTGTTGTAGACCATCGTGCCAACATACAGCTCGTTGGTGAGGATGTTCCGGATGCAGGACGCTGTCCAGCGCTCCCCGGCCGGGGATGGAATCTCATCGGCGTTCAGTGCGGAGGCTATCTCCTTGGGCCCAAGCTTCCCCTTCACGAACCAGCGGAATATGCGTCTGACGATGGTGACTTCGGCATCGTTACCCTTCGTGAGGGTTACGCGCTGATTCTGAATACTTTTACGCTGGCCAGGCTCCAGGACCTGCATAGGGTGTCGCTGCTCGTCGAGCAGTAGCCTACGAAGTCCATACGGCGGCGGCCCACCAGCGCGGTAGCCCTGTTCAGATATCTTGACGCAGCCCTTGAAGACCTTATCGCTCAGCTCCCGGCTGTACGTGGCGGCGCGGTATCGCTCGATGTTGAGATGGAGGTAGTGGACCAGGTCGTCCTCCTTGGGGAAGCCCATGGAGGTGTAGACAACCTTCTTCTTGTGCTTCTGGCACAGGCCGGTGTAGTAGGCGGAGAGGTCGATGTCTTGGAACCGGCCCCACCGGCTGACGTCCAGTACCAGGACGTACTGGAAGTCCTCGGCGCCTCCGACAACATATTTCTCCAGCATTTCGCTGAAGCTGTCCCGCCCCTCTGTGGACAGGCCGGACTTGCCATGGTCGGCGAATTCCTTGATGATCTCAATGCCATGCTCGCCGGCGAACTTATGCACCTGATCCCGCTGGATGGGGATCGAGTTCTCCTGCCGGTCTTGGGCGGAATGCCGATAGTAGGCCACCGCTTTCACCGTCGTCTTTGCTGCCTGGCGCTTCCACCACATACGCGTTCCTTTCCGAGATACCAGTCACGATGCCGTTTCGAGCCGCAAGCCCTCCTACATATATGGCGGGTGTATAGGCACTTCTGTGCCTGAGGGGCAAGAAATCTTGATGGCTCTGCCCAACCGCTGGGAAAGGAGCATGAGGATTAGCGGATTGCAGATTCGGCTGGCCCAGCGATCTACCTGAGACCGCTGAGCAACTGGGCAGCGGCGCGACGGGTCGTATCGTTTTCCAGCAATGTCACCATAATCAGCAGGATGTTCATGCTGCCGCTCAATTCGGGATCCCGGACGGCCTCGCTGCGGATCGCCTTTCTCATCCGTTTCATGGCGCCGCCGATCTTCCTCCCGTTGCGCCGCTTGCCGTTCAGGTGTTGGCTGACTGTCGGCTGGGAGATATGCAGGGCAACCGCGATCTGGACCTGTTTGCGCAGTTTACGAAAATAGAGAACGAATATTTCGTACTGGCGCTCCGTCAGACTGTTCTCAGCGATGCGGTAGATGATGGGGAGCATTTCGTAGCGTATGAACTGCTGTCGCTCTGCGGATTCACGACTGTAATTGTACTTGTACCAGCGGGAGAGTTCCTCAGGGATGTTGCCCCAATGTCCCTGAGTCAAGTGGCTTTCCCAGAAATCGGGCCGTTCCCTCACCATTCGGACCCCCGTGGCTACTGTGACTGAGCAGGTGGGCAATGGCGGAAGCGATCACCGACACGGCGATAAGACAAGCGGGAGCGCCAACACCAAGATCCGCTCCCGGACGGTGGGCCTACCACGGCCCATGCACCAAGAACGAATGCTTGGGTGACGCTCCCGCAAATGCGAAAGCGCCATGCCCAAGCTTCGCTGTCCCGGTGCATAACGACATGTGGTAGTTTTCCGTCCAGGACGCAAAGCCAGAGATGGCTAATCTTCAGGACTATATGCTAGTTGGGTTGCCTCTCCTTCTTATGTGCTCTCAGAATTACAATGGACGGTGCCGCTACGCGACACCTGTCTCATAATGCTGGATTCAAACCACCGGAAGTCTACCTACCAGAAAGCGCTATGGCAAGCACGCGTCATACGGTCCAACCCCGAATGACGCCGATTGCGGAGGGCGATGCCTTTGCGGAGCGCTTCGCTGAGAGTTCCGGGGAGGCTGCGTCCTCTAGCCAGAAGAACCAGCGATGCAACAAGTCCCACAACGGCAAGCCGTACTGGGAAGCTCATGTGTATGCTTCGTCAAGTTGCTCCTTCCAGAGGTTTGCTTCCTGCCTGGTCAGCATGTGGTACTCATCTATTGCCCGCATGATTGCGGCCACCGACGGCCTCCGTAGTGCAATATCCTCACGCGCTTCCTCGATGTCATGTATGTCATAAGTGAAAGATGCCGCCGCTCGGTGATCTGCCCCCCCTAAACAGGACCGGTCCCAGGTTCTTCCATGTATGGACGCTGCATCTGTCTTGCGCGATCACGTTGATTCGGGGCATTGACTTCCCTTCTGAAGGACTATAGACTGTCACCGTGTGCAAAGCGGCTGACAAGGAAAGTAGGTGTCAGCATGCTTTTGTCTCCCCCCTGAGCTCAGTCGTTCGCCGCGCTGTATCTTAATAGGGTGTCAGATACAATGACGGGTGAACAGCGCCTTCAAGTCTCCGTCCGAAAAGGCAATGAAGTCATCGCCAGAGCCCAACCGCTGGAGACAGCGGTGACCATCGGGCGTTTAGAGACGTGCGGCCTGCGAATAGATGATGCCAGGATCTCCCGCGAACATGTGCGGCTGGAGCTGCGCGAAGACGGCCAGGTGCTCGTTAAGGATTTGGGCAGCCGCAACGGCGTCTTCCTGGACGGCAAACGGATCAAGAAGAAGCTGTTGAGCGGCAATTTCACGCTCAGCTTGGGCGATGACTATTTTGCCGTCGTGGAGCCTGTCACACCTGGAGAGCAACTCGGGCCCACTTCGCCACGGGCTGAGCCGCTGCCACAGACCTATACCAGGACCGCCGCGAGCACTGCCGCATCCACAACAGAGGGAGCGATGGTCTGTCCGCACTGTTGGTACCATTTTGGCGTTGACCAGTTGCTGGCGATTGCGCGTCACCAAGATCTGATCGGCGATCCCGTTCTAGGACCTGAAACACATCAGCGATTCCTGCCTTCTCGCTTCACCCCCGAAGGGGACGCGTTGGATGCGCGTGGATTGCCCTGTCCCGACGCGGCCTGCCCGCGCTGCCATCTGGTGATTCCTCGCTCGCTGACATCCAAGCGCGGCATCTTCCTCTCCATGATCGGCGCGCCGGCCAGCGGGAAATCGTATCTGTTGACCACCATGGCTTGGGAGTTGCGCCGCTTGATGCCGGCGGAATTCGGTTTCGCGTTTATGGACGCCGACTCAAACAGCAATCAGATCATTAACGAGTATGAGCGCACGCTCTTCCTGGCGGCCGATGGCGATGCCTACGTGACCCTGGAGAAGACGGAGATGCAGGGCCGGCTCTACGACCAGGTGCTCCTTGACAATATGACCCTGAGCCTCCCGCGCCCTTTCATGTTCTCATTGGCACCGCAGAGGCACCATCCATGGCTTGAGAAGAAGAAGGACAATCTGGCGCAGACACTGGTACTCTACGACAACGCCGGTGAACATTTTGAGCCGGGGATGGATTCGGCCATGAACCCCGGTACCCAGCACCTAGCGCGCGCCAACGGCATCTTCTTCCTGTTCGATCCGACGAAAGACCCCCGGTTTCGTGCAGTCTGCCACAGCGATGACCCGCAGCTTCGGGTCGGACAGCGCGTTGAGCGACAGGAGATTCTGCTGACCGAGGCTATCGGGCGTGTCCAACGTTACGCGCCGCAATGGCGCGGCAAACGCTACGAGCGCCCTCTCGTCATCGTTGTGACGAAGTTCGACATCTGGCGCGAGCTGCTCAAGAACGACATCGGGCGGCCCTGGCTGAAGGTGAACAAACATCCGGTGGCAATGCTCGACATGGACTGCGTCATGGCAGCATCCTTTGAGTTGCGTCATCTTCTGAAAAAGCTCTGTCCGGAATTGGTTTCAAGCGCGGAATCGCTGGCCTCGCGTGTCACATATATTCCCGTCAGTGCTCTGGGGTGCAGCCCAACGATTGACCCGAACCGTTCTGGCAGCGGTTCGCTGGTCGTGCAGCCGAAGAATGTGCGCCCGACCTGGGCGCCGGTGCCGCTGCTATACATGTTGAGCCTGCTGGGGCTCATGCCAGGTTTGCGGCGTCGCCCGGACGGTGAACGATTCTCCAAGCCGGTCGGACGGCGCGTTGGCGATGACATCGTGGTCACCCTCCCGGACAGGCACGGCCCCCCCATCGAAGTGCCGGTATTCTACGAGGGGCGTCTACTGCGCTGCCCGGAAACGGGTCAATGGTTCCGCGTCCCAACCCTTCAGGAACTGCCCGACGCAGGTGGCGTGCAGACGCGGGCGCAACTCTGATGGCTCTTGAACTGGCATATACTTCGTCGCCGAAGGGGTTGCGACTGGGAGCCAGCGGCTTCTGCACGGTGGCCTGCACGAGGGGGATGGCCGCCAACTATGTTGACGTCCTGGAATCACTCAGCGGCTACGCGCCCGTCTTTCCGCCGCATCACCCCCAGGCGGCTCTCAACCCTGTGGCTTGGAGCCACTGTCGTTACATGATCAACGGACGCTCGGTGAACATTCTTTCACGCGTTGCGTTCGCGGGCGTTGACTACACCCAACGCACCAATAAGCTGGCCTACCACCTAGTCCTCGACTCATCAGAGCGGGCCGTCGGCGGCCCCGCCTGGATGATGCAGCAACCGCGCGTCATGTGGGAGGAATGGACCGGGGAGCCGCGCTACCTGGAACGTCCCCGCCAGGTCCCCAACGGCGATGCGCCCTTGGCCCCGTGCAGAACCTGGGATCGGCTGCTTGGCGACGGCGGTTGGGCGGCGGTGCTTGCCCAGGCGTTCATGGACGAGCCGGAGAAGCCCGCTTTTCTGCTCTTTGAACCGGGCATGCCTTCGCTGGCTCTGGTCGCCGAGGCGCTGCACCTGGTGCCTGCAGAACGGCGCTGGGACGTTACCTTCAACACGTACTTCAACACGCTTCCGATGGGCACCTCCTGCGTTTGGCGATTCTGCTTGAAGGATTCGCCGGCGCTCAAACAGGCCCGGCGCACACCGGGGACGCTGCTGATTGACCTGACTGCTCGAGGAGGGCAGAATCCCAACGCTTTGGAACGCATGGCGCGCGGCACTCCATCGCTGGAACGGGCGCGCACGGGGGTGGTCAGGGAGATGGCGGCTCCAGCCGCGGCGGTCGCCTCTCCGGGACTGCAACTGCAAGAGGCCTTCTCGCCAGCGAACCTCCCGCCGCGCATGAGCCTACCCCCGAACCTGCGTCCACCGCGCCAAGGGGAGGACACTGGGCCGGTCACTCGCGGCTTCTCCTCCAGTCCAGCGAGAAGGGCGTTGGTCGTGATACTGGCCGGAATCCTCTTGGCTCTGCTGATGGTCGGGATCTGGTTTTGGCTTCGGACACACGGGAACCCCGCTGCCCCGACGACGGCTACGACGACTATCGCACCAGCAACTCTGCCAGCGCCAACCGCGCCGTCAACGCCACCTGCGCCAGCCGCGCTGACAACGCCATCAGAGCCAGCCTCCCCGGCAATGCCGCCAGTGCTAACCGCACCGGCAACGCCACCTGCGCCAGCCGCGCTGACAACGCCATCAGAGCCAGCCTCCCCGGCAATGCCGCCAGTGCCAACCGCCCCGGCAACGCCGCCAGCGCCAACCACGCCGTCAACGCCACCTGCGCCAGCCGCGCTGACAACGCCATCAGAGCCAGCCTCTCCGGCAATGCCGCCAGTGCCAACCGCACCAGCAGCGACGCCGGTGCCGGTCACTTGGGAGTGGTTTGACGCAACTGCAAGACTGCAAGAGATAGTCGAACACAAGGAGTTGACGACCAGAGAGACCTGCCGCATCTACATCACGGGCCTGCCAAGAGAGGCGCACATTGAGGGGATGGGGTGGTGGGGCAAGGCACCGGCTCCAAGCAAGGTCCGTTGGAATGCGCAAATGGGCGAATTCCAGTCATCGGGCGCACAGGACGACACAAGCTTCGTACAATTCTTAGCAGTCCGCGCTGACACAGGTTGCCTCGTCATGGAAGCGCCCACCGGAGTCTCCCAGCAAATCACGGATCTGAATCTGCCCCAGATGGCGTTTCTACAGCTGCGCCACGAAAACAGACTATATGACATCCTGTTGAACAAGCGGGCGAAAGACAACCCGTCAGGCACCGTCATTCTCAAATGGAATATGGAAGCCAAGGAGTTCATTGGCGACAAATCCATACAAGACATCATGACCAACAGCGAAAAGATAATGCCTCAGATGACGGCCAGGGGGGTGAACCAGAAGGACGATCAGATAAGCGTGGATGCGAAGCTTGACGGGAACATTCTGAGAGTCACGCTTAAGCCAGGAACTGGCAAACCCGATTGCGGGCCAAAACGCGAGGGCCGTGTTGAGCTCTTGGTTACGGCGAACGGAACATCCATCCCCATCGCATTTTTCGATCTCATTCTTACGCAGGATGCCACAACCAAATGAACGAACATCGCGTCGTCGCCCAACTACAGACCTTTCTCGACTCCGGCTCCGAGGTCGTCAGCGAGGAGCTGAAAGACCTGGCGCATGAGTACACGCGGCTCTGCCGGGAGACGAACGAGCGCCTGGGGCGCTGCGGCATGTACATTGCCCAAGGACTGCGCACGGAGGCGATCCATCTGGCCGAGCAGGAACCGCCGGTACTGGACCTGGCCGCCGCGCTGGAATTCAAGTCCGCCCCAGCCTGGCGCGACTTCTGTCGCACCCACGGCTGGCCTATGCCAGCCGCTCCCGCCACCGATGTCATATCGCGATTGAACGAAGCATATATGATGGAGGAGGCGCTGGCAACACTCATGGCGGAGTATCGCCGCATGGCTCGCACCGGCACCGCGTACCAGAGAATCGGCCTGTTGCGACGCCTGGCATATCTGGACAAGAACAATCCGAATTGGCGGGAGGATCTGGCGAACCTAGAGCGACTCCGGCACCGTGAGCTGCAGAGTGAGGCAAATGTGCTGCTGAAGGGTGAGGACGCCGCGGCGATGGCCGAACTTCTTCGGGAGCTGGACAGCCCTGAATGGATGGTGAGCCCCCCTCCCACTCTCGCGGAATCACTCAAGAAGCGCCTGTTAGCCTTGCGCGCCAGCGCTGCAGCACGTCAGGCTGAACAGATTGCTCAGGCGGTCAGCCAGGGATACAGTTCCTTCGATATGGCATGGGTCCGCGGAGCTATCCAGAAATGGGACCGGCTAGTCGCCAGCGAACCTTTCGTACCGGCGTCGGAACTTGTTGCACAGGTGGCCGAGGCCCGTGAGTGGCTGGCCGGCGAACTGCGCAAGCAATTGGAGCAGGCAGAGTTTCAGCATAGCGTCAAGACATTGGCCAAGGCGCTCGATGACTCGGCCCCCCTTGCCGAGATCGAACGATGCGTCTACCAGACCAACCGGTTCAATCGGGACGTGCCTGAAGCGCTGCGATCACGCATACAACGCGCTCTGGCTGATGGTCGCCTGGCAGAGACACGGCGTTTTCGCATGCGGGTTGGCGTGATTGCTCTGCTGGTGGCCGCTATTGTCGTTCCCGTCTTTCTACTGATCCGCGCCCACCTGCGCGCGGTTGAACAACGGGACTGGTATAGCCGCATTGATACGGCCCGAGCGGAACAGAAATTCGACGCCGCCCATCAATTGCAGGGTGAATTGAAACGGCGGCAACCCGGATGGAGCAGCCAGCCTGCCTTTCAGGAACTTGATGCTCGCATCCAATCCGAGGAGGTTGCTTTCGCCGGGGAACGCAAGGCGTTTGACCGGACGATGCAGGATCTGGCCGACATCCGCAACGCCGGTTTCCCGGCGGACCGGCCCTATGCTTCGCTCGAACAACGAGCCGCCCGCCTCGCGCGCATGGAGGTGGAACGGATGCAGCTGGAGGAATGGCGCACTGCCAGCAAGGCGCATGAATACAAAGTGCAGTCCAGTATCGATGCGCAGCTTCGTGAACACGTCCGCCTCGTCGTGGATCGCCTCAAGCAGATTGCTCCCCTCAATCCGGAGACGGACAGTGCGGCGTTCGTCGTCGCAGTTAAGCAGGCAGCGGCGGATTTGGCCGCGGCCCATAGCATGCAGAATGCTTCTCCCGCGCTCCTTGCACAACTAGAACCGCTCGACAACCAAGTGAAGGTCTATCTTGCGACCGCGACCGCGGCTACAGAGCGAGAGTCGGCGGCCAACGAGCTGATGGCCCGCATTGATGCAGCGCTGCCAGACCTGGACCGCTGCGAACAACTCATTGCCGAGTTTGCAAAGAGCTATCCGAACCGCCCCGAAAATGCGCGCCTGCAGTCTATCGCCCGCGACTGCCGCATCGGCCGCAGCCTGATCGACGGCCAGCAGTTCGCAGCATTCCTCGGGACCAGCCAACTCGACATGCTGCAAAAGTTCGTGACGGCACCAGAGTCGAAAGCGAGCATATGGTGGGCACCGCTCAACGATCTCTACCTTCGCTGCGCAACGGCAGAAAGTGGCTTTAAGGAGTCGCGGGAGGCACTGGAGAAACTAGCGCTGAACTGGCGAGTCTGCGATCTGTATACTTGCACTGCAAGAGACCTCGGTACGAATAGAATCACGCGGTATTACTATCGTGACGAACCTGTAAAGAAATGGGAGGCGAGCGCCAACGATGCTTCGTACAGTATGTACACTTTCCATCCGTTCCAAGATGGCCATAAAGACGAGAGTTCCGTGTCCATAGGAGGCGCGGGGCAGGAGGTCAACATGTCGGCTACCCACGCCGACAACCTCGCGCCGCACTGCCGCGTCGTGCGCGCCCTGCTGTCTGAGTTCAGTCGTGCCTCGGGATGGACTGAAGAGGAAATCCTTCTGCGCACAGCTGCCCAAATCCATGCCGATCCGAACGTGGACCCTATCATGAAGGTCGTTTTGCTGCGTTTGCTGTTGGGCGAGGCACGCAAGATCACTGCCAGCAACCTCACCGCATTGGACGGAGTTCTGAAGGAAATGGAGGCCTTGAATACGAATATCTACTGGATGGACTTCAACGCCGGGACGGACGTGCAGAAGGCCCGAGAGGCCACAGCCAAGACGCTGAAACGCCTCTCAATCATCCCGACCCTGGCGGCGCGTCAGACGGTCGGTTGGCGGCTCACGCAACAAGCCTTGACCCGTCAAATCCGCTGCGTCGGGGCAGTGACCATGCAGGGCAAGTCTCCAACATTCATGGTGTCACGCGGCAAGCCTCAGGAACTCTGGATCGTCGTCTCAGACACGTCCGGCCACCCCATGGTCTATCTGGCCGGGGCCACGACAGAGGACGGGGCCTGGCATGTGGAGAACGCCGCGCAGAATAAGTTGTATGCTGGACAACCACTCTTCGCTCCGACGGATGGTCGCGCAACAGCCGAGTTGCTCCGGACCGCGGTCGAGGGGGTTCCTGAGGGCGCGGAGGCACTCAAAGAGATGGTGTGGCCCGTGGTCTGGCCTATGAACCAACACACGCTGTCCGCGCCCGTTACGAAAGGACAATAGATGGCCGACACCGACTACCAGATCCGCTGGCGTGGGCGTGTTCTAGGTCCTTTCAGCTTGGAAGCGCTTAAGAGGATGGTCGAGACCAACCAATTGAGTCGAATCCATGAAATCTCCACCGATGGTGTCGGGTGGCGTCGCGCCGAGTTGGTGGATGGGCTCTTCCCTGAGCACCTGGCAACAAAGCCTCCCCCATCCGAAACTGAAGTTGCCCCAGCGCAGGAATCACCCGCCATGGAAGGGCATGCGGGTACCGCACAACTGGAGCAGTGGTTCTATTCCGCTGGCGGACAGATCGCTGGCCCCTGCGCATCCGCAGTCATCCGAAAGCTTCTGGCAGAAGGCCTGGTCAAACCGACCGATTACGCGAGCCCCGCCAGCAATCCTTCCGCCTGGGTGCCTATCAGCGAGGTGCCACAATTGAACGCCAGAGGGCCAGGACCAACGGCCTCATCCCTGTCAGGCCAGGACTACTCCGGGTCGGCAACGGCGGCACTAATCCTGGGTATCCTAGGCTTGTTCGTCCCCTTGTGCGGTCCGATAGCGTGGAGCATCGGCAATGGTGCCAAACGCAACATGATGCGTTCGGGAAATCACAACGGGGAAGGATTCGCAACGGCTGGGGTGATCTTGGGCGTAATTGTTACGATCCTGTTAATCGTCGGGATTATTCTGATCGTGGGGTTAGTGCTTCTGGAAGGCCCGAATGCGCTCCGTGATCTGTAGTTCCTATGACGGTTCTTGACCTGGAGGTGTCCTCACCGTGGGTGAAACCATCGCCGCACCTGAATTGCACTGGGAAGCGCAGGATTTCGAGCGCAAGCTGGCATTCAAGGGGGCCAAGTACACCGGCACCAATACCTTTCTCACCTTTTGCATGGGATTGGCAGCGTCTGTAGCCTTCTATCTTGCGCTTGTCCCTTTCATGGACACCCCAGTTGGACAGATATTTTACCGGCGTGGGATCGTGCCCTACCCGATTACACTGTTGTCTTTCTGGAGCCTAGCGATCCTCCTCGTCAAGTGGCGAAAACTGTGCTTGCAGCGCCGTGCGCTCGAATTCTCCATCATGCCGGACGACCCATCCTTTGTCCTGTCCCCCCTGACGGCGGACGAAGCGCTTCGGCGCATACGCCAGTTGGCGGACAATCCAAAGCATTTCCTGCTGCTGAACCGGTTGGAGCGTTGTCTTTCAAACCTTAAGAACCTCGGACGCGTCGCGGATGTGGATGACACGCTGCGCTCTCAGGCCGAGAACGACGAGAATTACATGGAGTCCACCTACACATTGGCCAAGGGGTTCATCTGGGCGATCCCGGTCTTCGGGTTTATTGGAACGGTGATGGGTCTCTCAATGGCGATAGGCGGGTTCGGCGGCGTCCTGTCGCAAGGGAGCGAACTAGGGCAATTGCGCGAGGCACTGCGCAATGTGACCATCGGCCTCTCGGTCGCCTTTGACACGACCTTCATCGGGCTGGTCGGGGCGGTCACCATCCAATTGCTGCTCAACGGGCTCAAGAAGAAAGAGGAAGAGTTTCTGGATGAATGCAGCGACTACTGCCATAAGCATATTGTCAGCAAGCTACGCCTGTTGGGGCCGGATGAGCACCTAGCCGCAGGTGCGCAGCCATGAGTCGAAGGCGCCGCGACAATGAGCCGCCCGTGACGCTCTTTTCCTTCCAGGACATCATCACCAGCGTCAGCGGCGTACTGATCCTGGTAACGCTGATGATGGTACTGGACCTGATCAACAGGCACTCCTCCTCCGCTGCGACGGCTGCGCCGGCCCCCGTTTCTGAAGCATTGGTCCAAGACGATGCGCACCTGCAAAGCGAGATCGAGACGCTGCAGGCGCAAATGGACCGGGCGCAGGAGCGCGTGCGCACTGTAAGTCAGATTAATTTCGCCGAGATCCCCCTATTGCTCGACAAGGAAACAATGCGAAAGCAGGCGCTCGACCAGGAAGTTCGGGACCTGACGGCCTCGCTGGATACCGCACGATACGCGCAATCTCAAGGGGAGGCGCGGAAGGCGCAGCTGTCGCAGCGCATCAGTCAGCTCGAAAAGGAACTCCAGCAGATCAAGAGCGAGCCGGCCAACCGCGTCACGTTCGCCAATCGGGAGCCGACTGACAAGACCCCCGTTCTGGTCGAGTGTTCGCACGCGGGCGTCAGGGTCAAGATATGCGCTGAGCCCCCGCGAATACAGTCTTTCATAGACCCGGCGAGTGTCCATTACGCCTCTTCGATCAGAAAATTCAAGGAATGGACCGCGGCTCTGAGCCACTCGAAATATGCGTTCGTGGTTCTCATCAAACCCAGCGCCTGCGCCTATGGACCGGCGCTGGTCGGCGAGTTGCGCGACCTCGATTACGACGTAGGGTATGAGCCGTTGGAGGAGGAAAAGGACGCAGTGTTCTGAGGCGGAAACATGGCACGCAGGCGCGCAATGGTGACAGAAAGCAGCCTGGAACTGCTGCTTGACACGATGTGCAACTCCTTTGGGGGCATCATGTTCATCGCGCTGCTCGTGGCAATCCTGTCGCAGTTCGCCGAGGTGAGGGAAACGCCTCCCGTCCAGGCGAGCCGCGCAGCCTCGGACCTGGCTGCCCGCCGCGCAACCTTGCAGGAGGAGCTACGGCAGCAGCGTGCGGCCGAGGAGCAGTTGTCGGCCGTCTCCGAGGCCATCGAAGCGCACCCAAACCGGGTGCACCTGCCAAAACTGATGAAGCTCCAAGCTGACAACGAGGCGGCGGCCCGGCAGCGCGACCAGTTGGCGGCCAACGAGCATGAGACGCGACAGCGCGCCCAGGCGGTGGCCGCAGACGTTCAGCAGATGGACGATCAAAGCCACGAAATCGAGAGTGAACTGGCCGCGGCACGTGACACAGCCGAGAAGAACCGCACTACGCGCGAGCTGCGCCTTCCTCGCATTCGGGAGACGTTGACGATGTCCTACTGGATTATTGTCAAGGAAGGACGCCTCGTCTTGCTGCGAAAGAACCGTAATGGGGTGGTCAACCGCGATGTGGTCGCGTATAAAGATGGCGAGGGCCAGGAGATCTTTACGGCGCTCCCCGGCAAGGGCATTCGCATCGCAGGGAAATGGACGGCCGACGTGGGCGTTCAGGCGCTCCTGAACGAATGCGCTCCGGCACTCATCAACCTTCAGTTCGCGGTGTATCCGGACTCCTATGCCGCGTTCATCGTCGCGCGAGACTATTTTACGGGGCGAGGCTACGAATACAACTGGGTGCCAATGGGTGCCGACGAAGACCTTATCCTGGTTCCTGGCCACGCGCCTGTGCAGTAAAGAGCCATGCGGAGGTGTAATCCTGTGAGCGCGGGAAGCCGTAAAGGCTCTAGGCGTTGGCTGACTTGGATCGCCCCCGCGGTGGCGGCACTCATCGTACTGGTGAGCCTGCTGCGCTGGCGGAGCCGGCATGGAAGCGGCCCGTCTGAAGCGAAGTCTCCTCAAGACCACGCACCGCAGAGCGCACCGTCCTACCCTCGTCCCCCAGTGAGCGCCGCACAATCTGCTGAGGCGGCCCCCTCTGTCCAGGCAGGCTCGGCCGGTGATAGCAAGCCCCGTGCCGAGACGACCAGCAGCACGCTTCCGCCGGCCGCTTCCGGCGTGCCGGCACAGGCGGCGGCCTTGGGAGGGAGCTCTGAGAGTGACCCAGTTGGAACCCCGGCACGACCTTCGGGGGCGACCGGAGCTACGGCAGGCCCCGCTGGGAATCCTGCACGCCTAAGCGATGCGGGGGCTACGGGCGGGCAGACGCCAAGGGGGTTACCCCCAGACCCACGCGCCCAAGGCGCTTGGAAACTGGCTGTCGCGGCGACAAGCCGTCTTCTCAAGGAACCGGCCGCTGCCGTTTTCCCAGACTTGGGGACACCCGGGACCTCCGCCCGGGCAGACGGCCATGCCTACCGCGTGGAAGGGTTTGTAGACGCGCCCAACAGCCTCGGGGCAGTCCGTCGCATCCGTTTCACGTGCATTGTATGCCCCGCACAGCGGAGTTCTGGCTGGGAGGTCACGGGACTGGAATTGTCTGACTGACACATGTGCAAGAACATCTAAGGGGAGGCCACGTCATGAATATTCTCGTGCGATGTAACGGGTGCGAAAAGACATTCCGAGTGGATATGCGTCTCGCCAGGAGCGTCATTCTGTGTCCGCACTGTCACCAGGACGTCGGCGTGCCGAAAGTCTTCAGAGTCCGTAACGTGAAGTGCGCCTGCGGAACGGTCCTGGAGGTGCCGATCGAGGACGCCAACTTCGCCGTTGGCTGCCCGCACTGCTCGCGCAGCCGTCCTGCCGTCGGACTCGACACCTTCCTCGACCAGACCGCGCCCTCTTTCGTCTCGCAGAAGACGGGTAGCCGGCTGCTGGGCGTGGGCAAGACGGTTACGCACTCAAAGGAAGAGGAAATTGCCGAAGCGGCAGAGCTCAAACTCGCACAGAACCGACGCGAGGAGGAGGCCCGTCTCGCCGTTGAGGCCGCAACGCGCCGGGAGGAGGAACCTGCCACACAGCCGGTCGGCCCCGGAACGTGGGCCCTATTCATGCTGCACATGGGGCGTTTGAAACGTTGGTGCGCCGCCTCCTGGATGCATGCCGCCATTGCCACGCACGCGGCATTAATCTTCGTGCTCTTCCTGTCCGTATCCGTCCTGCACACGGTGATTGCAGCGTACCGACACAACGAACTCTTTGGTCCTGACTTTCGGCAGATACAACTTACCTGCCTCTGGGTTTCCGGGTTCTTGGTGCTACTGGGGCTGGTCTGGATGCTGGTGCTGGGCTTTTTGGAGAAGGCGTTTGAGAACAAGGCACTTGCTGCCGATGCCCGCAGACGAAGGACCAATTACCCTCACCTCAAGATGTACCTCGACATCGTTCAGAGCCTGATTTCGCTCGTGCTGTACCTTGGCCTGATCCTGGCGGTGCTGTCCGAGCTGGGCTCGGTGATACTGGCTTTCGAACAGCCCAAGATGGCTGCCTCGTCCTTCATCGGAACGGCGATTGGTATCTTCGGGGTAGTCTTTCTCTACGTGATAGGCATGGCTGCCGTGGAACTCGTGCTCGTTCTGGTGGACATTGAAAGGAATACAAGCAGAATGCCCTCCTCTGGCGCTGAGGCTCAGGCACCGCGCACACCGCCCGAAAGCCAAGGGGTGCCGCCTCCTCGCTGACGAACGTGCAAGACCATACTGTCTTCATCACGCCTTTCCAGACTACCACGGCATCGTCGCTGTCTTCAGCCTGGATACGGACGTCGTCGTTAATCAGGACAGTCGGAGGCTGGAAGAGACCGTCTCGGACACTGAGCGGGAGGTTGCGAAGGCGTTCCCAGTCTCCGAGGGGGCACTCCTGTCCCTTCCGAAATCCGCCGGCGGGCCGCTGCTGCCTTCCTGCTGTCCAGGTGCAGGTGGGAACAAGAAAAAGAGTTGCACGTAGCGTTGCGCGTGTGCATGGCGGCGAAGAACGGACCAGACTGCCGTGCGGTCACTTGCGCGTCTTCTGGTGCAGAGCAATCGCGGCACAATTGCCGAAAAGCAGTCCTTGCGCCTGTCAGTGGCAAGTGGTAGAGTCTCGAACGCTCCTTGGGCATGAACCATCCCGGAACAGAAATTGGAGACACGGGGCAGCATGGGAGAGAAGCCGCCCATCCGTGAAGGCCAGATTCTCATGGGTTCGCTCTTTAGCGAACCCATGCGCGTCGAATCCGTGCGCGCCAACGGACCCGGGAGCTGGGTCGCCGGCCTTGTGGGCACCCAGACCGAACGGTTCCGCAAGGTAACCCTGACCTCTGCCGACATCCAGAAACTGACCATCGTTGATTCCCGTTTCAGTTTCGACGGCGATGGCCGCCTCCTGCGTCTCGGAATCCAGGCGTACTCGCTCGGTATCGCCTACGAATTCGACCCGTTCTTCGGCCTGTCCATTTCGCGCGTCGACCCTCTGCCGCACCAACTTGAAGCAGTTTATGACTACCTGCTTAAGCTCGCCCGCGTCCGTTTCCTCCTGGCCGATGATGCCGGAGCCGGCAAGACAATCATGGCCGGTCTGCTGCTCCGCGAACTGGAGCTGCGGGGTCTTGCCGAGCGAATTATGATTGTCTGTCCAGCCAACCTCGCTTTCCAATGGCAGCGAGAGTTAAAGGAGAAGTTCGGCGCGCAGTTCCTCGTACTCAAGGGCCAGGACATCCGCGAGCAGTTCGGGGTGAACCAATGGCTTGAGCAGAAGCGGGTCATCACGTCCCTCGATCTCGCCAAGCGCGCGGACATCCTCCCCGGCCTGCGGCAGGTGCATTGGGACTTGGTGATTGTGGACGAGGCCCACCGCATGTCCGCCACGGACGACACGCATAAGAGCCTGCGCTACAAACTGGGCGAGCTGCTGCGCGATACGACCGACCACTTGCTCCTGCTCACGGCCACGCCCCACAAGGGCGACCCACTCAATTTCAGCCTGTTCCTCCAACTACTCGACGCGGACGCATATGCGGACGTGCGGTCCATCCGCCAAGCGATGGAACGCCGCCGCGCGCCGTTCTACCTGCGCCGCACGAAGGAGGCGATGGTCTACTTCCCGGAGCGCAGACCGGATGGAACGTGGGTCGCCGAGAAAATCTTCACCAAACGCATTCCCCACACGGTGGACTTCCAGATTGACAACCTGGAATTCGATCTTTACCGCGATGTCACCAACTTCGTGAAGCGCCAGAGTAGCCTCGCCGCCGCCCAGGGCGATGATCCCCGCGCACGCGCCGTGGGCTTCTTGATGTCCATGTATCAGCGCCGGTTGGCGTCCAGCACCTATTCAATGCGGCACAGCCTTCAAAATCGCGCCAAGCGTTTGGAGGAGGGCCTGAAGCAGGCGCAGGTACTGGCGCGCCTCGCGCCGCCCGACCTGCCCAATGCCGAAGAAGTCGAGGAAATGGAAGATGCGGAGCGCGAGCGGTTAGAGCGGATGCTCGAAGCAGTTACCCTGGCCAACAACGGCGAGCAGGTGCGCGAGGAAATCCAGGAACTCCGCGCCCTGGCCGTTCGGGCGCAGGCGGTCGAGGATTCGGAGACAGAGGCCAAATTATCTCGCTTGAAGAACCTCATGCACGAGGAAGGATTTTTCGACCACCAGGACCAGCGCCTCCTGATCTTCACAGAGTTCAAGGACACACTGGACTACCTGATTGGCCGCCTCCAATCCTGGGGGTTCAAAGTAGGCTGCATCCACGGCAACATGAAGGCCGGCTCCCGCGACGAACCGGGCACGCGCCTCCATGCCGAGCAGCAGTTCAAAGACGGCGCGATTCAAGTCCTCGTTGCCACGGAGGCCGCCGGCGAGGGCATCAACCTGCAATGTTGTAACATCTTGTTCAATTACGATATCCCCTGGAACCCGAACCGCCTCGAACAGCGGATGGGCCGCATACATCGGTACGGCCAGCACAAGGACTGCCTGATCTTCAACTTCGTGGCCACGAACACCATCGAGGGCCGCGTGCTTCAACGCCTGCTGGAGAAGCTTCAGGAAATCCGCGATGCGCTCGATGACGACGCGGTCTTCAATGTCGTCGGGGAGGTGCTTCCTTCGGCGCACGTCGAGCGTGTTCTGCGCGATTACTACTCCGGCAAGTTGGGCGATGCTGACCTCGAAGACCGCCTTCTCAGGGACGTGGATGAGCGTCAGTTCCGCGCGATTTGCCAGAATGCACTGGAAGGTTTGGCGTCCAAGAAGCTCAACCTGGCTATGTTGGTCGAGCGTCGCGCGCTGGCCCAAGAGCGTCGCGTGGTGCCGGAAACCATCGCCCGGTTTATGCGCGAGGCGGCGGAGTATGCACGCTTGGAGGTTAAGCCTGTCCCCAGCCTGCCGCACACCTTCGATCCTGGACGTACCCCGTCGGTTCTGCGCCAATACGAGCGAGAACCCAACTGGAAGCTTCCGGCTTTGGCAAACCGATATCCGCGAAGTTCGACCGACCGCGAGACTGCCGAGAAGAACAAACTCGAATGGGTCACGCCGGGCCATCCTCTGTTTGAGGCGGTGCGCCGCCACGTTTCCACCCTGGCGGTGTGCACCTTCGGCAAGGGCGCGTGCTTGTACTCCCTTCAGCACGAGAAACCCTCGCGGATGGACTTCTACCGCGCGCGTGTTGTAGATGGCCTCGGCAATGTCATTCACGAACGCCTCTTCGCCGTGGAGATCACGGATGAGGGGGAACCCGCCATCCGCGAACCGGGGCTTCTGGGGGATTTCATCCCCGCCGACGAGTCGGCCCCAGTCCCGGCTGTGGCACTGTTGCCGGAAGCGACGGCCTGGCTTCAGGAACATGCATTCCAACCGTTCCTCGACGAGGCTCGCAAGGAACGCCTGGCGGAGGTGGAGCGCATTGCGGAGCACGTGGAACTGTCCCTGACCGAACTCCTGACTAAGGCTGACGAGGAAATTGGTCGTGCGGCAGCGGAAGTGGAGCGGAAGGCCGGTGGAGCGGAAGGCCGCCTGGCCCAGGCCGAAGCGCGTCACTCCGAACTGTCCGCCCGGCGCGACCGCCGACGGCAAGAACTGGAACGCGAACGCTCGCTGTCGCTACAGGCTGTCGAACGGCTCACCAGCGTCCTTATTCTGCCGCATCCTGAGCGCGAGTCCTCAGACTTACGGCGTCTGCGCCCGAACTTTGAGACCGAGGCTGTTGCCATGCGGGCTGTCATCGCCTACGAAAAGGCCCAAGGCCGGCAAGTGTACGACGTTCACGAGAAGAACCTCGGATATGATATCACCAGCCTCGATCTGAACACCGGCGAACTCCGCCTGATCGAGGTCAAAGGCATCGGCGCGCTGACCGGAACAATTCTCTTGACTCCCAATGAGCGCCGCGTCGCCGAGGACAGGCCGGACTGTTTCTGGCTATATGTGGTCACCGGCTGTGATGCGACGCCACTGCTTCAGGAACCGATCAAGAATCCCGCCCGATTCCCGTGGCACGAGGTCTCAAAGGTTCAGCACTACTGGTTGGAGGTCAGTGCCATGACGAAGCCGATGACGGTGCGAGAAAAGCCGGAATCTTATTGGAAGACACTGCCATGATGACACTCCGACTATTATCCACCAAACTCGACGCGGTTCCGCTGGCAACCTCATGGATGTTGGAAGAACTGGGCGCGGCACGGGGCAAACAAGAACTATTCACCAAACAATCGCCGCAGAAACTCAAAGCACTCCGCGAACATGCGATCATCGAGAGCGCGGTTTCCTCCAACCGAATGGAAGGCGTGGAGATCGACCAGAAGCGTTTGACCGCGGTCATCTTCGGCAAGCCGTTATTCCGTGACCGCAACGAAGAAGAAGTGCGCGGCTACCGGGATGCGCTGAAACTTATCCACGAGCAGGGAGCGCAGTTGCCGGTTGCCGAGGCAACCATCCTGAGGCTTCACAAACTTTGCCGTGGCGATATCTGGGACGCCGGCAAGTACAAGGAGACGGCCGAGCCGATCATTGAGAAGTTTCCTGATGGGCGCACTCGGGTCCGGTTCCAGCCGGCGGCCGCGAAAGACGCCAAGCCTTTTCTGGTCGAGACCGTCTCCCTCTGGCGCGACTGTCTGCGTGACAAGAAAGTTCCGCCGCTCATCGTCTTGGCGGGAATGAACCTCGATTTCCTGTGCATCCACCCGTTCCGCGACGGCAACGGGCGCACCTCGCGCCTGCTGTTTCTGCTCCAATGCTACCATCTCAGTTACGAAGTCGGGCGCTACATCAGCCTGGAGCGCATCATCGAGGAGAACAAGGATCGCTATTACGAGACCCTCGAACGCAGTTCCAAGGGCTGGCACAAAGGCAAGCACGACCCGTGGCCATACATCAACCACCTCCTGTTCATCCTGAAAACAGCTTACAAGGAATTCGAGCAACGGGTCGGCCAGGTCAGAGAACCCAGGGGCGCAAAGACGGAACAGATCATTGCCGCCATCGCCAGGCAATCCGGCGAGTTTCGGGTGGCCGACATCCAACGCGCATGTCCTGGCGCGAGCGTGGATATGATCCGCAAGGTCCTGGTTGACCTCCGTCCCGGTGTGGAATGCCGTCGGCGCGGACCGAATGCACCCTACCGAAAGACGTCCAAGTGGAATTCGGTAACATCGAAATAATTCAGTAATAAATTCGGTAATGCAATGGTCTCCATGGAATGTCGACGGATTGCCAGCGCGCCGGCACCGGTCGCCGCATCTGCGTGGCGCCGTGTTGTCGCGAGAACCGGGCGCGGCGCTCTGGCACGAGGCTTGCCCGCCGAAGCCTTGGCGTAGGCAGGTCTCCAAGGTTCAGCATTACTGGCTTGAGGTCAGCGCCATGACGAGGCCGATGCAAATCCGCGAGAACGAAGCAGGTTATGCGAAAGGGATTTAGATGGCGACACGGCGTCTTTCCGAGGACGACCTGAGGCGCGAACTTGACGACTGGCGGGAACGGTATGGTCACTCAACAGGGCCATCAACGCGGTGTTTACCGGGGCGATACATTTCTATCGGGCGAAGCGCGGCAAGGGTGCAAAGGCGCTGGACATCAGTGCGTTCTTCCAGCGGAGAGGACTGCATAAGGACTTTGCCAGGTTCTGGAATGGGAGTGGTAACAAGTCCCGGCGCATATTCAAACGGGCATGGGCGGGGTTCGAGAAGGATTTCGAGCGTGCAGCAAGTGAAAGAGGCGGGCATCTGATGCTTTTCGACGGAAAGCCAGCACATTTGATAACGGCTGATGAAGTCCGCCGACTTGTCACCGACAAGACCGGTGAGGGGCGGCATGTGGATTTCAAGAAAGCATCATATGCCCCCCATGCTCACGGTGCGGCTGAGGTGATCAAAGATGTCACAGCGTTCCTGAACACCGACGGTGGGTACATCATTATCGGCGTTGCTGACGATGGGCGAAGTCACGCGGCGGGGTTTACCAGCGTGGACAACCCCGACGGTGTGCGGCGGTCCATTATGGATCACTGCCTGACAAAGATCAGCCCCCGTCCATCGAATCTGGAAATCGCCATTCTGGATGTGGACGGACACGCAGTTGTGATCGTCCACGTGCCGGAATCTGACAGCAAACCTCATTGTGCCATCCCCAATGCCGAACACCATTATTTCTGGCGGCGCTATGAGGACGGAAACAAGCTCATGTCCCCGGCAGAAATGCGCGAATGCATGGAAGGGGACAATGTTCATCGTGAGATTCTGGAACTCCGCAGAGAACTCGTAGCGATGCGGCATGAACGATCTGTCGCGCAAGAACTGAGCACGCCGGTGGATGAAGCAGGGCTTCTCCAGTTGCGGACCCCAGAGGCGCTGCTGAAGCACATTGAGGCAAAGCTGAAGGACGCGATTGGCAACCGACCGTATTATCGGGTCTTCGCGTGCCCTGACCATCCGGAGCAGGTGAACCTACAAGACAAAGTTCCTGCTGCCAGGGCGCTACTGAACAGACCACCTGCAGTTCGACCGCATGGCGGTGGTTGGGACCTGACGCCCTATGAAGACGTTCGTGTAACGCAAACGGGCCTTATGGGCGGACAGGGTGATGGCACTTTCTTGCGGCTGCTCTGGAACGGCTATCTGGAATTCCGGATACCCGCCGATGATGAGATATTCCATTGGGGTGAGATTCGGAATGCCAATCCGATCACAAACATGCTGTATCCCTATGCCGTGATCGAACCAGCAGCCTGCTTCGCGCTCTTGGCAAGAGACGTCTGCCATTTGGCCGCCTACACGGGAACGGTGAAGTTCGGCCTATCGCTATATAACATCAAGGGTATGTACTTGTTGCCATACGGCCCCACGAGCTTTGGTTACATGATGGCACGTTCTCGTTTGAACGCCTCGTATGGGCCAAAGCCCTTTCCTGAGAACCACATCAAAACCCCGTTGGCCACTGCGCGTGCAGATGACCTGCCGGGTTCTGTGGCGTGGAACCTTGTTTCTCAGGTCTACTATGCTTTCGGTTACGAAGACAAGGAAATCCCGTTCTTCAGTGACGCTCACGAAGTAGTCTTGAAGTGAGAGAGCCAAGCCCCAAGGTTATGGAGGTAGTGTCATGCGTCTAAAGGCGTTTCGGGTCCAGATGTACAGACCCATTCTCGATTCAGAGTGGGTCGATGTTGACGACATCACGGTTATTGTCGGCAAGAATGAGTCGGGCAAGACGGCCCTCCTGAAGGCGCTTCACAAGTTCAAGCCGTTCAAGGCCGAACCATTCCGCATGGACCGCGAGTGGCCGCGCGGTCATCGCAAGGAACAATCCGAGAATATGGTGGTGGTCGAGACGCGGTTCGTCTTCTCCGAAGCCGAGGCCCAACAGATTGCCGCCATATTGCCGGGAGAAGGTGAGTCCACGGGCATAGAGATATCCAAGACATACAAAGGCGACCTGAAATACCGACTGTTGCCCAATGAACTGCCGACACAGGCGACGACGGACTATATTGTTGCCCAAATGCGGGACAAACTGCGGCCTAACGACTCCGCATCCCCCGAAGTCAAGAAGGCGATCTCCCAAGTCCGGGATCAGGGCGTGAAACTCATCGCATCCACGGGGCCTACCGTGTTTCCCGGCAAGATCGCCGAGTACAAGAAACTCCTTGACCCTTCCATTCAATCCGGCAATGAGCAGGACAAGAAGGACGTTGAACAGGTGAAGAAGACCCTTGACGAGTTGGCGAAGCTTGCCAACGTTGCGGCGGCGAGGAAACAGATCGAGGAAACGGTCGCCGCATGGATTCCCACCTTCATCTATATGGACGATCACAAGCCCTTCCAGGGCGTTGCGCACCTTGACCAGCTCAAGCATAGGAAGGACCAGAATCAGCTTACTGAAGAAGACAAGACATTCCTCATGATCCTTGAAATGGCCGGCTTGAACTTCGAGGATGAAGTTCAGCGGGCGGGCATTCAGGACAAAGAACAACGCATGCTGGACATGAACGATGCGTCTCTGACGCTAACGACCCTGATTGCCGACCATTGGTCCCAGCGCAAGTATGAGGTTAGATTTGAGGCCGATGGCAACCACGTTGTTGCCTTTGTCAGCGACGAAATTCAACCCGCGCTCGTGTCTCTGAATGATCGGTCGAAGGGGTTCCAGTGGTTCTTCTCTTTTGATATGACCTTTCTCTACGAGACTAAAGGCACCTTCAAGAACGCCATCATTCTGCTGGACGAGCCCGGCTTGCACCTTCACGCGGCCGCCCAACGCGACCTGTTGGAGCGCCTCAAGGCATACGCAAAAGACAACCAGCTCGTTTACACAACTCACATGCCGTTCATGATTGACATGCAGCGGCTCGACAACATCCGCGTATGCACGGAAAACAAAGAGGCGGGGAGCAAAACGTCGGCCGATTTCTATGCGGCCGATGAACATGCTCGGTTTCCGCTTCAGGCGGCGCTCGGTCTGTCCATGAGCCAAAGTCTCTTTGTGGGTCATCACAATCTGGTCGTTGAAGGCATAACCGACTTCTGGTTGCTTTCCACAATGGCGGCGATCATGCGAAGCGAAGGCAAACCTTCCCTGGACGAGCGGATCGTTATCACTCCTGCGGGCGGGGCAACGAAAGCGGCTTACGTCGGCACCATGCTTCAGGGCCAGGAACTGAACGTCTTGGTATTGCTGGATTCTGACCCTGAGGGGCAGAGGGTCGCGGAAGGCCTCATAAAGCAGTGGATCATGAAAGACCGCCATGTGCTTCTTCTTGGGCCGGTGCTTGGCCGGACAGAAGTCACCACGTTGGAAGACCTTTTCCCTGTCGGCTTCTATCTGGGATACGTGAATCAGACATATCAGAAGGAGCTTGGTGATAAGCCGCTTACCGTGGCAGAGGTTAATGCGGACAAGCGGCCACAGCTCATTCAGCGAGTAGACGCTGCCCTCAAGGTCCGAGGTCTCCAGCCGAATCCGGAAGGGTGGGCTTTTAACAAGGGGCGACCCGCCAAGGCAATGCTCTCCGAATTGCCGAAAGCCAAGTTCACGAGTCTGCCCAAAGAGATGATTGAGACGTTTGCCAGGCTGTTCGAGCAGATCAATGCGGCCATGCCGCGACTGAATGCGCAGGATGGACAGAAATAATGATTCCGAAGGAATGCAAACGCCTGGCTGAAGTGGACTTCCCGATTGCGGAGGTCTCGCGGCATTCGGCCAGGGAGAAGTCTATACGACATGGGCATCCGAGTACGCTGCACTTGTGGTGGGCGCGGCGCTCTGGCACGAGGCTTGCCCGCCGAAACCCACGCCGCTGCACGCGGTCGGCGCAGGCAGGTCTCCAAGGTCCAGCACTACTGGCTGGAGGTGAGCGCCATGACGCAGCCGATGACGGTGCGGGAAAGCCAGTCACACTATGAACCGGGGGCGAACCGATGACCCAAGATAACAGACCCTCGGCTCAGTCTGAGCCAGCGCAAGCTCAACCCGAACATCCTGCCGGCGCACGCATCTTCGTCGCCAGCATGTGGCCCGTCTACAACTTCGGCAACCACGAGGACCGCTATCAAGCGTTTCTCCAGACCGGCAAGATCCGGTTTGGCCATCTGATCGACTCATTGCTGCTTTACGAGAAGCTGGTGCTTCCCACGCAGGACTTCATGACTCTTACCTCGCTTGTTGACGTCCTTGGTGAGGCTGCTGTAAACGACATGCTTCAAGCCGGCGAAATAGAGTTCGTCCGTCTTCAGGGCGCTTTTGGGTACTTCGGAAACGGAAGCGGCTTGGTGTCGTACCGGATTGAGGGCAAGCAATCTGGCCGCTCGCGCCAGCCTCCCTTCATGGCAAATGACGAGGCCGTTTCCTGGGCGCTATCCGCACTGAAGACTAGGCCGGCGGTTGGCCTGACCCGTGCGGTACTCGAGAAGACGGTGACGTTCTTGGCCACCGATGTCAGCGACGCGGCATTTGACGAGACCTATAGGGACGTGATTAGATCCCCACACCTATCCGGCCTGTTTCCGCCGGGGGCTGACCTAAAGCGGCTCCCTGGCATCAAACCTAATGTTTTCCGATGCTGTAGCATGGACAAACCGCCTAGCGAGGAGCTAGACCACGTTGAGTTACTGCTACGTCTTTCCGCCTGCAATGTCGAGTTGAAGCTGGCAGAGCTCACAAAGTGCGCGGATGGGACAACGTTGAGGCGCCCAAGTGTGGTGCGGAGATACCGCTTGCCTATGAACAATGGCTTCTCGATGGCACAGGTATCCGGCTTACCGACTCAGAGGACGACAAATCCGAAACGAAGCGATCCATCATATGCCACATCATGGACTGGTCAGATGACGTTGCGTTTGCAGTTCACGACTTGGAGGACGGGCTCATTGCTGGTTTCCTTCAGCCGCTGCAGTTTGCCGAGGACTATTTCGCAGAAGCGGTACACCGTAACATAAACCGCGCCCCTGTTATCACGAAGCCCAACCTAGAGGAAGTGCGGGAGATACTGAAGGAATTGACCCAGCGCCTTCGCGCATCTGCAGCATGGCCATCGAAAGGTAACATTCGCGAGGTATGCAAACATTACATTAACCGGTTCGTCACAGCAGCCAGCCTCAAGGAAGCCTCCGACCCGAAAACAGTCTTTGACTTTGCAGTTGACGTTCCAGATAACGTGAGGAAAGAAAGTGCGGTCCTCAAGGCAATATGCTTTGAATTTGTCATTCTTGATGAAAGATCAACTACATTCGCATTCAAGGGCAAGGAGATTGTGCGACGGCTGTTTGAGGCACTGAAGGCCAACACAATGGAGGGTGCAGGCAGGTATCGCTTCACGCTCTTCCCCCGTGACATGCGCGATTTCCTCGATGGCATACAGGACAATGAAAGCGCTTTGGCGAGGGCCGTGTGCGACTACGTGGCGAGCCTGACAGACGGGCAGGCACTGCACCTTTACAGACGACTCTTTGAGCCTCTGGGCGGCTCACCCTTTGAACCGATTTAGGAATAGAGCAATGGACCCCTGGTACAAGATCGCCGCGCCGCGCAAGGAAGTCCGCGAAGGCCGGTCCCTAAACTTGGGCAGCGTCGTCACCCGGCGTGACCACAGCCCCGACTCCCTGCGCCACGCAAATGCGTTGTCCGCGCTGTACTCGAAGAACAGCGAAGAGAAACGGCTGTTGGATGCCATGCTCTTGGCGGTGCCGAGGTAAAGGAATTATGTTCACAAGACCTATCTGCCGGACGTTTGCCTGGTTGGCTACGAAAACCTGGCGTGACTTGCAGGACGCCTTCACGGGAGAGTACCCCATGAAGGAGGAGTCCGTCACAGATTATCTACTTCTAGAGTTGAAGCGATGCCACCCCGATGAGGTTCTCGTGAGGCCATTCAACCGATACGAGGAAGGCAAGACATTCGGGGCGGATTGGGAGTGGTGGTTGGAGTCCAATGGCCGTTTCTTCGGCATGCGCATCCAGGCGAAGATACTCAACACCAACACGCTGAGATACAATCATCTTTTCACAACGACTGTCAGAAGGTGCTCGCAAGTCAACAAGTTGATCCGGAGCGCGAAGCAAGCGTCCGTGCCTGCCCTCTACTGTTTCTACAACTACTGGCCTCGCGAACGATATTTGCCCGTATGGAACTGCAAAACGTTCGCACCTTCATTCGACCAACTGGGCTGCTCCATAGCGGACGCATCGGTCATAAGAGCGATTATCAAGAAGCAGACCACAAAGAATCTCATCGACATACAACCGAGCTGCTATCCCTGGACGTGCTTAGTGTGTTGTGAAGGATACTCCGGAGGAAAACGAAGTCTTCCCGACCGCGCACGCGGGTTCATAGAGCACCTTCAGGGAGAGAATGCCGACGTTCCACCTGTAACTGAAACGCCGCCGGAGTATGTGCGGGACATCCTGCGCACCCAACACGAGGCGTTCCCGCAATTCGAGAGATACCGAGAAAGGCTGAAAGGTCTCGAAGGCGTCGTAGTGGTCAGAGAGAAACCAGAGCAGGATTTGGCGTAGGTACCTGGCCGTATGTTTCAGGACAAGTGCTTGTGCCCCGTGACACTGGGCGCTGCTGCGCGAATGGGATTCCGCGAGGGACGTTCGTTTAACCCAGACGAGTTCACCGTCGCGGGTTTGAAAGGAAGGTAAACATATGTTTCGAGTCGATTTCCTGTTTAGAGCAGGCAAGGGATACGAGGACCTGCTTGATCTGGTCCGCAGTAACCCTCGGTTTGTCTTCAGCATGCACAAGGAAGATTCGACGGACAAGCGAAGGCGGCTTGCGCGGGTAAAAGGGTGGGCGCGGCTACGACACAACAAGTATCGGCGCAGGGGAGAAGTGAGACTAATCAAGGACCACGGGCGGTGCTATGCCGAAATCACTGACAACACCGGCGGTCTTCAGCTTGTCGGCGCTTGGGTGTCTTGGCTGGCGAGCAACGCATCCGACCTGGTACACGGCGTTGACGTGCGATTCGAGTGAACGCGGGAACGCTGGCATGGCTACAAATATGAAAGTCTGGCAGATTGCGTCTCCTGCGGCGTCGCCGACCGCGTGCGCGGAATTCTTCCTGAGGCACGGGGTTGCCTTGCTCAGTCCCGGCGACCCAGGGCGCTGGACACCAGCGCGCTATTCCGGCGATTTCGCCGCGCGGGACTGGATGGAGTGGTTTGCAGAAACGATGTCCGTTGGCGATGCGCTGCTACTGCGTACAGGAGCTACGAGAATATGCGGAGTGGGATTGGTCGCCAGCGGCTACGAATACGATGAGCGCTTTGACGACGTTCAAGGGGTTGATCTCCAGCACTATCGGCGTGTGCATTGGTACAGGCTGCCAGGTGAGTATGATTTCGGTGAGTCAGTCTTTACGAAAGGCCGGTTTTCAGCAGTCAAGAAGCCAGCCGTGCTCGATTACGTGCGCAGGTTCCTGGCATCCCCGCCTACGCATTGGCAGACTGCGGACCTTCCACCGCTGCCGCCCGAAGAACCCCTACTGGAGCAGGTTCCTGAAGCCATTGCACAGATCGCCGCCGAAGTGCAAGACTACGTCGGACTGGTTCCAAACCGGGACAGGTTCGGCAACTATCCCCTGGAGGCGGAGATCGTCGCACACTTTGTGGTGCCGTTCCTGCGCGCCCTGGGCTGGCGGCCTGAACACATCGCTCTGGAGTGGGGAAACGAGAGGAAGAAGCCGGACGTAGTGGTTTTTCGGTCCCTACCCCGTTGCGCGGAGAACTGCGCCTTTGTTATCGAGGCCAAGAGCCTCGGATCAGGCGTCGAGCAGGCCCACAAGCAAACGTTAGGGTATCTTAAGCAGTATGGACTGAAATGCCCATTTGTCGTGACCGATGGAATAAGATATCGCCTCTACGATGAGACCGGGGCGCACATCGCTTACACGAATCTGTTCCGGCTGAAGAAGTCGGCGGTGGAGTTCCTGACGAGACTCAAGAGACCATAGGAGAATATGGCAATGGACCCCTGGTATAAGATCGCCACGCCGCGCAAGGAAGTCCGCGAAGGACGGTCCTTCAACCCGGACGAGTTCGCCATTCACCTGGAGCAGGTGGTCTGGAAGACCGCGCCGGAGGACTACCGCGATCCAAAGCAGTTCTTCAAGCGCACATGTTTCACGCGCGCGCTCACGTCCCACGTTGGGATGGTACTGCGGCGGCTGGCGGGGGAAACGGCGAACACCGCCCCGGTGATGACGCTAATCACCCAGTTCGGCGGCGGCAAGACCCACACGTTGACAGCGCTGTACCACCTGGCCCAAAACGGCCCGAAGGCAGCCGAGTTCTCTGGCGTGAAGGAGCTTCTCGCCGCTGCAGGGCTGTCGAGCGTTCCGAAGGCCAAAGTGGCAGTCTTCGTGGGCAACGCCTGGGACCCGCAAGACGGACGCGAGACGCCCTGGATTGACATCGCCCGGCAACTCGCCGGGGACGCGGGCGTGCTCGAACTCGGCCCTGCCGCCCGGAGCACCCCTCCAGGCACGGAAGCGCTGGGACGCCTTTTCAAGGCAGCGAATGCACCGGTTCTCATCCTGTTTGATGAGGTATTGAATTACCTCAACCGGCACCGAGGGATGGCGGACGCCTTCCATGCTTTCATCCAGAACCTGACCGTCGCTACGACCGGCACGACGCGCGGCGCGGCGGTGATCAGCCTGCCCCGAAGCCAGGTGGAGATGACCGATTGGGACATGCAATGGCAGGAGAAGATCACGAAGGTGGTGCGGCGCGTGGCGAAGGACCTGATCGCCAACGACGAGGGGGAGATCGGCGAGGTTGTGCGGCGGAGGCTCTTTGAGGACATCGGCAACGAGCGCATCCGCAAGAATGTAGCGAAGACCTACGCCGACTGGTGCTTCGAGCGGCGCGCGCAGCTCCCGCCGGAATGGACAGCGGTAGATACGGCCGCGACTGAGGCCAAGGCCCGCGAGTTCCTCCTCACGCGCTTTGCAGCCTGCTATCCGTTCCATCCGGCGACGTTGTCGGTGTTCCAGAGAAAATGGCAGGCACTGCCGCAGTATCAGCAGACGCGCGGCACCATCGCCATGCTCGCGCAGTGGATTTCCTGGGCGTACAAGGAGGGGTTTACGAACGCCCGGCGCGAGCCGGTGATTACGCTGGGGTCAGCCCCGCTGGAAGTGCCTGAGTTCCGGAGCGTGGTGCTGGGACAGCTTGGGGAATCGCGGCTGGTGGCGGCCATTGAGACCGACATCTCCGGCACGCACTCCCACGCCAAGGCCCTTGACGCCGATACGAAGGGAGCGCTTAAGGGAATTCACCGGCGTGTCGGAACGGCCATTCTGTTCGAGTCCTCCGGCGGGCAGATTGACAAAGTGGCCCACCTGCCGGAACTTCGCTTTGCTTTGGGTGAGCCGGAGATTGACACCACATCGGTGGACAATGCGGCCCACGCGCTGGAAGACAAGTGTTATTTCATCCGGCGTGTTGGGTCAGATGGATTCCGGATCAGCTACCGCGCCACGCTTAAAAAGGCTGTGAACGACCGAAAGGCGTCGCTGGACGAGGCAAGCGAGATCAAGCCCGTCACAGACAATCTGGTCCGGAAGGAATTCCAGACAGGGGCTACGGTGCCGATTGTTCCGCTCCCAACCGACAGTGCGGCGATCCAGGACACGCCCCGGTTGACCATTGTGGTCATGGGGCCGGAGTTGGAGTGGTCTGGCAGCGGCACAGTCCGCGACCAGATTGCCGAATGGACAAAGTTCCGAGGCAAGTCCGCGCGCCTGTATCCCGGCGCGCTCGTCTGGTGTATCAAGAAACCGGGCAAAGAGCTGCGGGAGAAGGTGGAAGTCTGGCTGGCTTGGCGTAAGATTGAGAAAGAAGTCGCGGGCGGAGTGCTCGGCGGGGAGTACGACAAGGCGGATAAAGCGGATATCGCCGCGAAGGTCGCCACCGCCGGCGAGGAGGCAAACGATGAAGTCTGGGGCGGGTATCGGTACGCGGTCATCGCGGATGGCAAGGAACCAGATGGACTCAAGGTCATTGACCTTGGCGCGGGACATTCGAGCGGCAGCGAGACACTCTGCGGGCGGGTCATCACGGCGCTGAAATCTCAGGCGTTGCTGAACGAATCCGTTGGCGTGGGGTACATTGAGCGCAACTGGCCGCCTGCGCTGAAGGCGTCCGGCGCGTGGCCGATGGCCAGCCTGCGGAAGAGCTTCCTGGACGGGTCACTGACACGACTTTTGGACCCCGATGGTATCCTTCGCAACAAGGTCGTGGAGTTCGTGGGCAGGGGCGACTTCGGATTCGCGTCCGGCCAGCGGGCGGACGGGACCTACGACCGGCTCTGGTTCCGCGAACTCATGGGACCGGATGAGGTCACCTTCGAGTCCGACGTCTATCTTCTCAGCAAGGCCAAGGCCCAATCACTTAAGTCCGGGAAGCCTGAGCCTGGGCCGGTGACGCCCGCGCCGGGACTCGAAATTGGTGCCACCTCTGCGCCTGCCGCCGAGCCTCCATCGGCACCGGGCGCCAGGACGCGGACCTACGCACTCACTGGCAGCGTTCCGCCGGAATTATGGAACCGGCTCGGGACGAAGATTCTGCCGAAGCTGCGGTCGGGGAAGGACCTGAGCATTGGAATCAATTTCACCGTCACCGTGGACAGCGACGCGGCAAAGAGCTTTGAGGCAGACCTTCGGCAGATACTGGATGACTTGGGACTGTCGGGGAAGGTGAACATAAGGTAGGCAGACTGCGCGAACTCGCAATTCGTGCAGGGCGCCGAACGAGGCGTGACGGCGGATAGGAAGGGGTTGCGTGGGCGGCTATGAGGAGACCGTCGGCCACGGCGCAAACGATCGAGGAAATGCATGGATGCTCAACTGTTTAAAGCGTTGTTGAATGAGAGCGAAAGTGATTCGCTGGATTTCAAACTGGGGCAATATCCTTTCGCCGACGCGAGTGACGAGGTCAAGGCGGAACTGGTCAAAGATGTTCTGGCTATGGCAAACGCGTGGCGACGCGATCCAGGGTACATACTTATCGGAGTTCAAGAGGTCAAAGGTGCACGCAGTGTTCCGGTCGGCATCACCGGGCATCTGGATGACGCCGCGCTCCAGCAACTAGTCAACGGCAAGACCAATCAGCCTATCGCCTTCGCCTACGAGGCATTTGGCTTTGAGGGGAAACAATTTGGCATCATTAGAGTTGCGTGCCAGAAGAGGCCCTTCTACCTGATCCGCGACTTTGGCAGGCTCGCAAAATCCACCGTCTATCTACGGCGAAACTCGTCGACAGCCATAGCCCTGCCTGATGAAGTGGCTCGTATGGGTGAGCATGACGCGCGAAACAAAGACGCCGAACCGGTTCTTCAACTTCAATTTGCGGATCTCAAAGAGAAGAAGGCACTTGGGGCAGCGACCCATTTGGATTGTATTGCAGTAGTTCCGCAATTCGATCCAAACCGTGACCTACCTGAGTATGGGGAAGGCCGGTTCGCCATAGTGCCGGTGAATAAGGACTATTATAGGGATGTGTTCGACTGTCTGCGGTTCCAGGGGTTGATGCATCCCCTCGGCTTTACGGTCAAGAACCTTGGATCGTCGCTAGCCACAGATGTTCGGCTGCAGTTTGACATATTCAAGCGTGACGACATCACAATCTGCGACGGTTCTGATGAACCAGGTGAACCCGCTACAAACAAGTTCTCCGAACCGATCAGAGGGCTAATGATCAACTCCGACGTTACTGTGGAGAACTTGGCCGACCGCTGGTGCATCATGGCGGAGTTCCCAAAGATTCAGGCAAAAAGCATCGCTTGGACATCGGACGTGTTTTTCGTAGGCAGCGACAAGCCCACCAAGCTTTCCATTGAAGCATCGCTTTTTGCGGATACACTGCGCAGCCCCATTGCAGCCCCTCTGGCACTGGATTTCGGCGTCAAGTATCACAAACTGGAACTTGACGAGTTCTGGAAGTTGGTGACGAAAGGCCGAAAATAACAGCGCTATCCATATTCTTCGCATGGTATCTCGGTGCAAACAGGTCGCCAAAGGAAACGCCGGATGGGGGAGACGGCATTCGCAGGGGCTGGAGACTTGGGGAGTTTCCGGACGATCTATGAGAATCCGCGGCGGTACTGGCAGGCGCTGCGTCCGCAGCCAGTGGGGACGTGGAACGCGGGAAAGGCATTCGACGTGCTGTTCAGCTTGGGACAGGATCATAGGCTGTCGATGCTGTCCGCGCTCACAAGCGAGGACTGGTCGGCAAGAGGCGATTATTGCCGGAGGTACCGCCGAAAACCACGTCACCGGATCGGGTATAGGCAGAACTCCCGGTCTCCCCCGCTCAGAATGTTTCAAGACTCCCCCCTTGTCTCCGCAACTCACCTCCGCGTGAGGTGCGTATGGGAGCGGCGGCGTTACCGACGAACGGGGGCGCGCGCCCGGCAACTACCAATCTGCGCCTCAAGGTGCTTGATGCGCAGCCGGGCGGCGTCCAGGTCGCTGCCCAATTGGTCCCTCTCCCTGCTCAATGTGAGCATTATCTTGGCGATACCTCGGGTCTCCTGTTTAGCTATATCGCGCTCCACGAGGGCGTCTTCGCGTTCAACGAGGGCTTGGTCGCGCTCGGAGGAGAGCATCATAATCCTGTGCGTCTGGGCTGCCACGAGTTTCTTGCGTGTCTCTTCCACGTTCGTCGTCGGTTGCATCTTCATTCCCTCCAGCCGGATCCGCCGGCACGGCAATTTGACTTCATCGGCTTCCGCGCGCGCCTGTTCCACTCGTACACCGGAAATCCTCCACGCCGAAGATTGGCTAGCGGCCGCTCGCTCTGTGGGAAGGCAGGCCCATAGTAGCGCTTGCTCGGCCACGAATGCTTTCCAACTTTCTGCATCCCTTTCGACTTCATACTCAACTCCTTGAAAAAGAGATGGCCGCATCCCGGGGGCAGGGGCCGATGGGACCCTCATGGGACCCAACATGGAACCAGAACAAGGGGATCAAACAAGTGAGTGGTGCGCGGATGGGAGCGGCGGAGTTACCGACGAACGGCGGCGCGCGCCTCGTACTTGCGAACCTGTGCCTCAAGTTCTTTGATGTGTAGTCGAGCGGCGTGAAGTTCGCAGCGAAGCTGGTCTCTTTCAGCATCAAATTTGCGCATTATCCCGATGATCCCTTTAGTCCCTTGCCTGGCCATATCGCGTTCCACGAGGGCCTCCTCGCGCTCCAGGAGCGCCTGATCGCGCTCGGCAGAGAGCATCATAATCTTGTGAGTCTGGGCGGCCACGAGTTTCTTTCGCATCTCTTCCGAGTTCATCGCACGTCTCCTTCAAGAACTAGGGGATAGGCGATCCGGCAGTTCCGGAGCGTCTTCTTCTATATTAAGATAACCCTACCCGGGGCGTATATTAAGTCAGCGCAAGTGGTTTCTTTTCCCCCCCCCTCTCCATTCCCTCCTGCGATGGACCTACCGCCACCGGAAACGGTCAGAAACGTTGTCTAACCGTGTTCTGGGTGTCCGGGCAGCCAGGGCCTCGTGCGTGGACCTCAAAAACGACCAAACGCGATTCTCACTTTGGGATTGTCCTAACTCATCGCGTAGCAGGATAATACGCTTTTTGCGATAGGCGCGCTTATCATAACCTGCGATTGTGGGAAAATACTTTGCGATCCGGCGCGCCGGATCGCCTCTATTCCGGCGCGCTCCTGGTAGAGGCGCGCTCCACAGTCCGGCGCGCCTTAAAAACAAACGGCCATAGAGCGATAGGCCGCTCTATGGCCGATACGCCCAAGCGCTAGCTAGGCGCTTGGTACTGCTAATTGTAGCGAGCGCTCTATGCTCGCTTTCCGGCGCGCGCGCTAGCTAGGCGCGCGTGCTACCATCATCCTCTTGCATACTCCAAAGAAACAAGATTGCGCGCGATTGCAGCGCGCGAAATTGAAACTGCCGGAGCGCTAATACCAAGCGCGCGCGCTATGCGCGCCTTGCATCCTCTTTCGTGATCCACAATCAAGCGCTTGAATACTTCGCGCGGCGCTGGAGTCAACCGATCTTCGAGGATGCCGTAATCAACGTTGCGGCGCGCAACATCATAAGGCAACGGCGCGCGCTTATCACTTAGATTGTAGCGCTCTTCCGGCGCGCCACCATCCAGTGATTCTACTACTACTCTACCGAGCTTGGAAGTTTCCTCTCCCATTACATCAGTAACGCTGCGGCAGTGTCCAAAGCGGCGCCCGGTGGAATACATCCGCGCGGCGAATTGTGCCAAGCGGTATAACGAAAGCTTTCCCAAGTTTCCGTTGCGCGCGGCGCTTTCCGTCCAAGCCCATGACCAAGAGAGGATCTCCTCGATTGCATCCTCTCTCTGTTCGGCGCGCTTTGCATAGCGCCTTGTGAAGAGCGCCGCATATGAGCGCAGTTTATCATATGAGCGCTGATACCATTCCGTTGCGAGCGCCAATTCCGCCGGACTGCAACGGCGCTTCTTGCAGCATCCTCTCTTGATCCCTTGCATCCTGTATTCTCCTGCCCGGAAAGCGCCGGATCGCAACGGCGCGCGCCACAGTTGCGCGCCGCTATCCTAAGCTTATCCTATGGCGCGCCAGTGTCAACCAGTTGCAGGGATTGGACTTACGACAGTCCGGCTTGTCATAAGTGTAGGGTATTGGGTCCTTCCGGCGGATTGGGGAGACAGCGGGTAGGCGCGCCCCGGCTTTCGCCTGAGCGACATTTCCGAATTCTACAATCCTATTTGTCGCAGCATCCTATTTGCCACGGCCCCGATGTGCATGAGGAGGATATGTTCTGGCCGACATTCTGTGGCTATTTTGTGACGTCCCAGTCGGGCTGGGCACGCTTCCGCTCGCTGGAGTTGGGCGCGTGGCGCGTTCGCCTCAGTGCCCAGACAGGTCGTCTATCAGGCACGCGAGGGTGTGATATAATTCAGGCAAACACGGGGCGGCAGCGGATTGCAGCCGGGCCGCAACTCGCACGGCCTGCCGCCGCACCTTTCCCTTGCGAGGTTGCGAAAACGAGGCGCAACATGGCGAACGATACCCCACAGGACTTTGACTCCGATGCCTTTGACATGAAAGAGGCAATCGAATCTCACAACAGCGCGACGCGCACAATCCTGAAAGAAGCGGGCATATCCGAAGCGGAGATAGGAACGTACAAGGCAATGCAGAGACTTGCGGAGTGGGGAGCGATAAAGGACGGGACGGAATTCCGCCAGAAGCAGAAGCCGGAACTTGCGGAGTTGCGCGGCTATGTCCTTGTCGCCTTTTGTAATGCCTTGGAAATCGCTTGCTGGACGCGAACGGCAAAGCCTTTGAAGACAGAGGACTTTGTGCGCTGCCAATGCCAGCTTGAAGCCCACTTCGCCCGCTATGAGGCGCTTTCCGCTCTTCAAAGCCGTTGGCAGCAATGGCCGGTCAAGGTTGATGTGAAGTTCTTGTGGAAGACTTCGGATTCCGCGCTTGGCGTTGCCGCACAGTTTGCCGAATCCATCAGGGGCGGAATGATTACAGCAAGGGTCTTGACCGCGCCATACTACGGCGGTTGGCAGGGGAAGATTGAGGGGCTGCGAGTGACTCCCGTGGTTGATCCGTACTTCACTACCTGGCGTGATGCGGCATTGAAGGAACTGAACACTAAGCAACCACTGCCAGATTTTCCGTCGTGGAAGATTCAGCGCGACGCGAAGGCACTAGGGATGAAGATTCGCGAAGAATGGCGCGAAGTGGCAGCCGCCACAGAGCAAGTCAAGAATACAAGAAGCGAGGCGGCGAAGGGCACGGCCACCAGGGCAAGCGCGAGTATAAGCGAACCTCTCCAGAACCCGCTCTTGAGTCGGGGAACGCTCGCGGTGTGGGACGTTGTCAGTCAGGCCACAAAGCGCATGACCTACGACGACATTCAGGCCAAAGGAGTAAACCGAAGTACCATCAGCAAGGCGCTAAAGGATCTTGAGAAGATGGGCCGGATTTCGCGTTGCAGGGGCGGCGGCGTCTTGCCGGTGGGACTGAAATAGCTACTGAAAGTGGACTGTTTGTGGACTGCGTAGGACTCCCTCCTGTGCCATAATCTCCCATGAAGTTAGTTCATGTGGAGGTTTCACAATGGCGCGTGATTTGACCCTTCAAGAATTTGCCAGGCTGACACGAAGGCACGTCGAGACTCTTCGTCGCTTGGCGCGAATGGGACAGCTTCCCGGCGTCTATCGCTTGGGCGGGCGCTGGATGATTGCCGAAGAAAACGCGCGGCGCCTTCGGTGTCTGCCAGCACCGAGGACCGCCGATGACTGACACGATCACGCCTACAGAAGCCCGGCTGGGCGCACTTCTACTTTCCGCTGAGGAACTGACGGACCTTCTTGGACGTTCAGAGGCGCACGTATGGCGCTGTCATTCTGCGGGGAAGCTCCCGGCCCCGGTGCGAATGGGGCGGTTGACGAAGTGGTGCGTCCAGGAAGTCAAAGCATGGATCGAAGCGGGCTGTCCTCTGCGCGTCAAATGGAAACGGCCGGAAGGGGGCAGGACATGACACACAATGTTGAGAGCAAGAAACCGGTCTGGATTGAGCGCGCGCTGATTAAGTCGCTCGCCTTCCGGGAACTTACGGCAACGGCGCTGCGAGTCTTCTTCCTTTTCATGCTGAAACGGAGCATGGAAAAACTACCGATTGGCAGAGGGCGCAAGACTTGGGTGATAGCGAACAACGGCAAGATCGAATTCACTTACAGAGAGGCGGACTGCAAGTATGGGATCAAAGAAGGCGCTTTCCGCGAAGCCTTGGACCGGCTCGTTGAACGCGGTTTCATAGACATTGCAGCAAACCGCGCGGGGCTTTTCAAGGTGAAGACCCTCTATTCCCTGTCGGAGCGCTGGCGCAAGTTCGGTACGCCGGAATTCGAGCGCAAGGAACGTCCGAAGGACAACCGGCACGTCGGCTATCAGAAACGCAACGTCAGGAAGGCAACGGCGGATGCCGCGAGGGGGATTGAGAACGGCGCTGGCCATTTGGAGGCCGCGCCGTCTCAATCCCAGAGAGAGTGGCAATCTATAGAAGGCGTTGGAAAAGGGACGCGGCAGAGCGAAACAGCGGAAACAGGCGGGCCGGTCGCAATCGGTGCAGTGCTTTCGGGGATGATCGCGCGTCCCGGCGCACGGCTAGCCGCATGGGAAAAACGACGCGACAAGTCAGGACGCCGCGTCAGAGAAGCGACGCAGCGCCGCATGGGAAAAGCGACGTTGACTTCAGACGATGGACGGCAGGCAAGGGGCCTAACGGTTCTGCCTGCCGGCGACAAGCTTTCTGCCTGCCCCATTGACGCGAAATGGTGAAAACATGGACACACTGACAACCCCCGAAGCAGCCCGCGCTACCCAACCTACCAGCAGGACAGAAGCTCTGGCGACAGTTGGGAGCATTAGGACAATGAGTAACGTATTGCACCCATGTGGATCGTGCCTGAACTGCCGGAACCATGCGCCGGGGTTGTGCCTTCGTTGGCGCCCAGCAGCGGGGAGTCGGGGACCGGCTGCGCGAAACTGCGGTTGCGGTGCGCCGCCGTGGGGGAAGCGGAGGTTCTGTTCGGAGTGCGTGGGAAGATCACGGCGGGACCAGACACGAGAAGCCGTCAGGCGACATCGAGTCGTGCGCGGTACGCCGCGCACTCTTGGTGTAAGCAAGAATCCGATTCTGGCCCCTAATTTAATTGGCGAGAGATGACACGTTCTCGGGGCTGGCTGTTTGGCACTCAAAGGCGATGTAGGCACGAATCTGAGACCCCTATGAGCGACGCGGCGAGCATGGCGACACAGGCAGTCACGGCGGGGTTTGAACCCCCGGCGCTGCTGACGCTCGACCAGGCGGCGGATAGCCTGCAACTCGACCGCGTTACTCTCTGGAGGTGGAGTCTGACGGGCCGCTTCCCCGTTGCGGTCCTTCGCCTGGGCCGGGCGCGGCGCGTCCGCACGGCGGAATTGGCGGCATGGATCGGCGCGGGGTGTCCGGCAGGCCGGGAGCGGTGGACATGGACGGCATGATGCTACTTGACAGAATACAAAGCATGGGATATGCTTTGATTATGAGCAAGATAAAGCGTTTCTCGGATGAACTGCGGGCGGCTGTGGACGGGAGCGGCATGACCCGTTACCGCATCTGCAAGGAACTCGGTATGAGCGAAGCCGAAATGAGCCGATTCATGGCCGGAAAGTGCGGCCTGGGACTGAAGACAATAGACCGTCTGGCGGCGTTCCTCGACTTGCACTTGAGGAAAGGGAGATAGAGCAATGCGAGTATTCAAGGCGACGTACAAAGACCGCAAAGGCATCGTGCGGGAGTCCAAGAACTGGTATGTCGAAATCCGCGACCACGAGGGGCGGGCGCGGCGGCTTCCGGCATTTGTGGACAAGAAGTCCTCGGAGGAGTTCAGCCACAAATGCGAACGGCTGGCATCCTGCCGGGCAGCGAAGCTCCAGCCCGACGCGACGTTGACACGCTGGATCGAGGAGCTTGATCGCTCGGCGCGCGAGCGGTTGGCGCGGATCGGGTTGCTTGACCGCGAGCGGTTGGCAGCGGGGAAGGCGCTGACCGATCACTTGGAGGACTTCGAGCGTGCGCTTGGAGCCAAGGGCGGAACTACCAAGCACGCGGAAAAGACCCATGCGCGCGCCAAGAACCTTCTGGTGGAGCGGTGTAGCTTCCGATGGTGGGGCGACATCGAAGCGGCGCGTGTCCTGACTCAACTCGACGACATGCGCAAGGATCGGCTCGGCGATGACGGCAAGACTGTCGTGCCGGGCATCCGCAAGCAAACGTGCAACTACTACTTATCCGCCGTCAAGCAGTTCTGCCGTTGGATGGTGCGCGAGCGGCGTGTTACGGATAGCCCCCTTACTCACTTGCAGCCGCTGAATGCACGAACGGACCGACGGCGCGACCGCCGGGCGCTGACGACAGATGAATGCCGCCGCCTGCTTGCGCAGACTGAGGCCAGCGCGGAAATGAGCTACGGCATGGGAGGGCCAGACCGGGCTGCGCTCTACCGACTGGCGCTTGAAACAGGACTGCGGTGGAATGAACTTCGCAGCTTGAAGCGCGACAACCTCGACTTGGATGAGGACCGGCCTACCATAACCGTCAAAGCAGCCTACAGCAAGCATCGCCGGGAAGATGTGTTGCCTTTACGCCCCAATACGGCCCACTTCATGGGTGACTACCTGGCGAACCGCCTGCCTGCCGCCGTGGCCTTCCCCATGCCGGCGACTGACCAAGGAGCGAAGATGCTACGCGCGGACTTGAAGGCAACGCGTATTGCATGGATCAAGGCGGCGAAAGGGGACATACCGGAAGTTAAGCGGAGAGTGAAGGACGACTTCCTGAAAGACACGGACGACGCCGGGCGCGTGTTGGATTTTCATGGGCTGCGTCACACGTTCGCAACGCGACTGATGGAAGCGGGGGTTCATCCGAAGGTCATTCAGGCGCTCATGCGGCATTCCACGATTACGCTCACGATGGACCGCTACACGCACTTAACCGTTGCCAACCAGACGGCGGCGCTGGACGTGCTCCCCGACCTGGACAGCGCCGAAGGCGACGCGCTGCGCGCGACGGGAACGGATGATCTTGTCTTGGCGTCCTGCTTGGCGTCCGAGGGGTCAAAACGGGCAATTTCGGGCAACGTCGGGCAACATGGGAGCGAGAGGGGCGGACAACTCATTGACGACGAACAAGGCGCGGAAACATTAGAGACGGCAGGCGTCGGCGCGTCTTCAAGAGAGTGGGCCCAGCTGGATTCGAACCAGCGACCAAGGGATTATGAGTCCCCTGCTCTGACCAACTGAGCTATGGGCCCGTGTGCGGGCTATCCTATCCGGCCCGCGGTGGAGCGTCAAGCGCAGGGAACGGCGTTGCGCTCGCTTGACAACGTCCACCTCCGGACGAAACAATGTCCTCGTCCCTCGTTCAAGGAAGGCCGGAAGGAGTGCCCCTGATGCGCCGACTCATCCCCATCGCTGTCATTATTCTCGTGGCTGTTCTCGTCATTCTGGGGTTGAGTCTCATGCGCGGGCGCGCGCCGCAGGGGGGTGGCGCGCAACCCGATGCGGACCAGGCCAAACTGATTGTCCTCTCCCCGAACAACCTGTCCATCCAGCGAGAATTCGCCCGCGCCTTCGAGGCCTGGCATAAGGAGAAGTACGGGGCCCCCGTCACCGTCGAGTTCCAGGACCAGGGGGGCACCAGCGACGACGTCAAGTTCATCAAGTCCGAATTCACCGTCTCGCCCCAGGGCATCGGCATCGACCTGTTCTGGGGCGGCGGGGCGGAGCCTTATCTCCAATTCAGCGACCTCGGCCTCCTTCAGCCGGTGGAGCTGCCGAAGGCGGAACTCGACGCCCTACCGAAAGAGGTGGGAGGCGTGCCGGTGTACGACCCCGAGGGGCGCTGGTACGGCAGCGCACTGAGCAGCTTTGGCATCATCTACAACCGCAAGCGGCTTGCCGACCTGAACCTGCCCCAGCCGAGAACCTGGGAGGACCTCGGACGCCCGGAATATTTCAGGGAGGTCGCCGCCGCCAATCCCGCCGCGAGCGGTTCCGCCTTGACCATGGTGGAAGTGATTCTTCAGGCGTACGGGTGGGAGAAGGGGATCGCCGTGCTCACACGCTCCGCCGCCAACGTCCAGACCTTCACCACCGGGGCGAACGAGGTCCCCAAGCTTATCAGCACCGGCCAGGTCGCCGCCGGCACGGTGATTGACTTCTACGCCTGGATACAAATCCAGCAGGACGGCAAGGAGAAGATCGGCTTCGTTCTCCCCGAGGGGCTCACCCCTATTACTCCCGATGGCATCGGCCTGCTCAAGGGCGCGCCGAACGCCGAACTGGGCCGGCGCTTCATCGAGTTCGTCCTCTCCGAGCAGGGTCAGGCGCTCTGGGTGCTTCCCAAGGGCGCGCCCGGCGGCCCGGTGGATGAGGAACTGCTGCGCATCCCCGTCCTCCCCAAGGTCTACGAGAAATACGCCTCCGTCACCAACGTGATGTTCGACCCCGCGCAGGCGAAGGCCGGCTTCAACTACGACCCGGCCAAGGCGGCCGCGCGGCGCGACGGGCTGAAGGACCTGTACAAGGCCACGCTGATTGACCTTTCCCCCGAACTCCAAAAGGCCTGGCAGGGAGTGATCAGACGAGGGATGAAGCCGGAGGAGACGCAGAGGTTGTGCGCGCCCTATCTTGCGGAGGAGGAACTGGCGGCCTGTTCGGCCCGGTGGAGCGACGCCGTCTTCCGCAACGACAAAATCGCCGAGTGGACCAACGCGGCGCGCGCGCGGTATCAGGCGCTTGCGAAGTAGGGGAGCTTGGCGAAGCAAGGCATGCTTCAATCACCCAGTCACCTAGTCACCCAGTAACCCGGTCTTCTTTGCGAGGACGGCACTAAGGCTGGGGGTCCGGTGATTGGGTGATTAAGTGATTGGACCTCATGCAAGGCAGGAGCCTGACATTCAACCCTTCGTCATCGTACTGAGCCGCCGCTCTTACAGCAACGCAGGCTGCTCCGCTTTGCTGCTGCAGCTCGAGCAGAGACCGTACAACTGGACGTAGCGGTTCGTCACGCGCCCCCATTGCTGTGACCCGGTAGGCAGTTCCACGGCGTCCACCGCCTGCCAGTCCAGGTCCTCGATCTTTCTGCACTTGGCGCAGACGCAGTGATGGTGCGGGTGCATTCCCGCGTCGTAGCGAGCGGGGCCCTTGACCACCGGCACCTTGTTCACCAGGGCGTGCTGCTCGAACGTGTCCAGCGTCCGGTAGACCGTATCGAGCGACACCGTGGGCAGCCTGCCCCGGATGCGCCGATGAAGGTCCTCCGCCGACGGATGGTCCGTCGAGGCGGCCAGCGCCTTGTAGATTTCCAGCCGCTGATGAGTCAGCTTCATGCCCGCCTTGCGACAGGCATCCACAAACCTGCTGACCGTTTCGGCTTGCAGCGCGCGACCCTGTGACGGACTCATGGCTTAGGCCCACCGGCATCAAAAGTACGCAGGAACTCTGCGGGCCGGACGCGCCTTCCCCGCAGAACACGCGTATAGTATATATCATTTACCGGCCAATGCAACCTATTTGCGTAATTTTCTTATGCCCTCACGATTAGGCCCCGCCGTTGCGGGGGAGCAGCCGCTGAAAGCAGGCGAAGTGGCGCGGGTTATCCAACCCGCGAATATTGTGCGTTCCTTCCGCTTCCACCTCTCCCGCGCCTGCGGCGCGGGACGCGGACTGGCCGCTCGACTCCGCTCGCGGTCCCGAGCCTGTCGAGGGAATAGTCCGCGCCACTCACGACATTGGCAGGGAGCGCCTGCCACCAGCGGCCAAGTTCGTTGTCCCCTTTTGTCCTTCCAGTCCTTGTGAGCGTCGCAACGCGTGCCCTCCCCCAGTTTTCCGACGGGGAAGGGGCGTGTTCTGGCACGGCAGCGATCATCGTCATTGCGAAGCCGACCGGTGCTGTGCGCGGTTTGCCAAACGGACGCTCTCCGGTCGGCTGTGGCAATCCTCCTGTTTCGCCGTTCGCCCCCGCTTCTCCCCGTCAACAGGTGTGGAGGAAACTTGAAGATCGCCGCAGTCGGCGCGAATAGCGTCCGCTCCACAAATGGAATTTGCGACGCGCCTCCTTCGCGATGACAATCCATGGATGCCGCCGCGCGAAATCGCCTTTGCGCACGGGTACTGGCGCTGTGCATTGGAGTTGCGTCTGCCGGCAATATGGAAAACGGGGGGAGGGCGGGTCGCAAAGGGCTTGACACTCCGCCGCCGGGCTGCTAACTTTGCCGTTTGCCCCCGCGACCGCCGCGGGATTCCGCTCTGGAGGCCCCCGAAACGCCATGTTTGAGATCACACTTTACGATGCCACGTTGAGGGACGGCGCACAGTCCGAAGGGATCAACTTCTCCGTCGAGGACAAGGTGGCCATCGCCGTCAGCCTCGACGCGCTCGGGATTGACTACGTCGAGGGGGGATACCCCCTGAGCAACGAAAAGGATATGGCCTTCTTCGAGCGCATCCGGCAGAAGAAGCTGCGCCATGCCCGCATCAGCGCCTTCGGCTCAACGCGCCGCGCCAAGCTCACCGTGGAGACCGACCCCGGCGTGGCCGCGCTGCTGGCGGCCCAGACGCCCGCCGTCGCCCTCGTCGGCAAAAGCTGGGACCTGCACGTCCGCGACGTGCTGCGCGCCAGCCTCGAACAGAACCTCGCCATGATCGCCGATACCGTGCGCTACATGAAGGGGCGCGGCAAGGAAGTCATCTACGACGCCGAGCATTTCTTCGACGGCTATCGCCGCAATCCGGCGTACGCTCTGAAGACCCTTCGCGCCGCGCGCGAGGCGGGCGCGGACGCCATCGTCCTGTGCGACACCAACGGTGGCTCCCTTCCCGGACAGGTGCGGGAGATCACCGCCGTCGTCCTCAAGGAAGTCGGGGGCGTCATCGGCTTTCACGGTCACAACGACTCCGGCTGCGCGGTCGCCAACTCCGTGGCGGCCGTCGAGGCCGGCGCCACGCACGTGCAGGGGACCGTCAACGGCCTTGGCGAGCGCACCGGCAACGCCGACCTGTGCCAGATCATCCCCAACCTCCAGCTCAAGCTCAACCACCGCTGCCTTCCGGAGGAGAAGCTCAGCCGCCTCACCGAGACGTCGCGCTATATCTACGAAATTGCCAACATGGCTCTGTGCGATTCGCAGCCGTACGTCGGCCGCGGCGCCTTCGCCCACAAGGGCGGCCTCCACGTGGACGCCGTGCGCAAGAACCCCATCACGTACGAGCACATCGCCCCTGAGTCCGTTGGCAACGAACGCCGCGTCCTGCTCAGCGAGCTCTCCGGCTCCGCCACGATGCTGGACAAGATGGAGAAGTACCAGCTCGCCGGCGACCCGGCCCTCAACAAACGTGCGCTCCAGGAGATCCAGAAGTTGGAGAACCTCGGCTACCAGTTCGAGGCCGCCGAGGCCTCGTTCGTCCTGATCGTGCGCAAGATGCTCGGCAAGGAGAAGCGGTACTTCGACCTCATGGGCTTCCGCGTCATGGTCGAGAAGCGCGGTCCCGAAGGGCAGCCGATCACCGAGGCGACCATCAAGATCGCCGTCGGCGGTGAGGAGGAGATCACCGCCAGCGAAGGGGACGGCCCCGTCAACGCCCTCGACGGCGCGCTGCGCAAGGCGCTGCACCGCTTCTATCCGCATCTGCGTGATATGCAACTGACGGACTACAAGGTCCGCGTCATCAACCCCACCGCCGGCACCGCCGCGCGCGTGCGCGTGGTGATCGAATCGCGCGACAAGAACGACATCTGGGGCACCGTGGGCGTCTCGGAGAACCTCATCGAGGCAAGCTGGCAGGCGCTGACCGACAGCGTGATGTACAAGCTGATGAAGGATGAGGAAGCAGCCGGCGCGGTGTGAACGGCGGTGAAAGAGGAGGCACGCAGAGCCGGATAGGAAGCGGGGAATTGGGAAGGAAAAGGGGTCTGGCTGCTTTTCCGCCGTTGGAAAAGTTGCCTGACCCCCTTTTCCGTCTGTCCGCCCTGAAAGGGCAGGACATGCCAGCCCAAGGCAACGCCCTGGGATAATGTTTCCAGACTATCCCCCAAGCCCTGAAAGGGCGGCCCGTAGTGGCGTCGTGGATTATGTCACGCCCCTTCAGGGCTGAAATGCATTTGGGGGGGGCCGATACCTAGGGCGTTGCCCTGGGCTGGTATGTTGCGCGCCTTCAGCGCTTTCCGGCAAGCCGTTGTTGTAGGGGCAAGGCATGCCTTGCCCCTACAGTCTTTGTTTGATCAGCGCTGCTCTTTCATCCTCGCCGCCACGAACCATATCTTCGTCATCCCGTTCCGCCGTCCTCTTCCATCGTGCCACTCCGTCTGGCGAAGAAGGTGCGTTTTCATTACAATATTCCCACTGCCTTCTTACGATGGACCTTAGAGTTTCCGGAGTCACCGAATGACGGAAGAATCGTCCCCCCTCGCCACCCGCTACGACGCCCTCCCGGTGGAGGAAAAGTGGTACCGCCACTGGGAAGAGCGCGGCTATTTTCACGCCGACGCGCGGGGCAAGGGAGCGCCGTTCTGCATCGTCATCCCGCCCCCCAACGTCACCGGCGCGCTTCACATGGGGCACGCGCTGAACGAGACGCTACAGGACATCCTCGTGCGCTGGAGGCGGATGCAGGGGCGCAACACCCTCTGGATGCCCGGCACCGACCACGCCGGGATCGCCACGCAAAACGTCGTCGAGCGCGACCTGGCCAGGGAGGGGAAGCACCGCGCCGACCTCGGCCGCGAGAAGTTCATCGAGCGCGTCTGGGCCTGGAAAGAGGAGTACGGCAACCGCATCATCGCCCAGCTCAAGCGCGTCGGCAGTTCCTGCGACTGGGAGCGCCAGCGCTTCACTATGGACGAGGGGCTGTCGCGCGCCGTGCGCGAGGCGTTCGTCACCCTCCACGAGCGCGGCCTCATTTATCGCGGCAAGTACCTCATCAACTGGTGCCCCCGCTGCACCACCGCCTTGGCCGACGACGAGGTGGAGCACGAGGAGCACGAAGGCTCGCTCTGGTTCATCCGCTACCCGTTCAAGGATGAGCCGCGCCTCTCCATCACCGTCGCCACCACCCGCCCCGAGACGATGCTGGGCGACACCGCCGTCGCCGTCAACCCGAAGGACGAGCGGTACAGGGAGTTCATCGGCCAGACCCTCGTACTGCCGGTGGTCGGCCGCGAGATTCCCATCATCGCCGACGAGAGCGTGGACCCGGACTTCGGCACCGGCGCGGTGAAGGTCACCCCCGCGCACGACCCGAACGACTTCCAGACCGGCCTGCGCCACAAGCTGCCGCAGATCAGCGTCATGAACGAGAACGCCACGATGAACGCCGCCGCCGGCGAGTTCGAGGGGATGGACCGCTATGAGTGCCGCGAGGCGCTTGTCGAGGAATTGCGCAAGCTGAAGCTCCTCGAAGAGACCCGCCGCCATTCGCACGCCGTCGGCCACTGCTACCGCTGCCACACCGTCATCGAGCCGTATCTTTCCGACCAGTGGTTTGTGAAGATGCGCCCGCTGGCCGACGCCGCGTTGGCCGCCTCCGCCGCGGGCAAAGTGCAGTTCCATCCCGAGCGCTGGAAACGCGTCTATGAGTCCTGGCTGGAGAACGTCCGCGATTGGTGCATCAGCCGCCAGATCTGGTGGGGGCACCGCATTCCCGCCTGGCATTGCGGCCAGTGCGGCCATATCACCGTTGCGCGCGCCGACCCGACCGCCTGCGGCCGCTGCGGCTCCAACTCCATCCGCCAGGACGAGGACGTCCTGGACACTTGGTTCAGTTCCGCGCTCTGGCCCTTCAGCACGCTGGGCTGGCCGCAAAAGAGCGACCTGTTGGAGACGTTCTACCCCACGTCGGTCCTGGTCACCGACCGCGGCATCATCTACTTCTGGGTCGCCCGCATGGTGATGATGGGCTTGCAGACGATGAAGGAGCCGCCGTTCGACGACGTCCTCATCCACGGCACCATTTTGGACAGCCAGGGGCGCAAGATGAGCAAGTCCCTGGGCAACGGGATTGACCCGATCGAGGTCATTGACCGGTACGGCGCGGACGCCATGCGCTTCAGCCTCGTGATGCTCACCGTCGAGGGGCAGGACGTCAAACTCAGCACCGACAAGTTTGAGATGGGGCGCAACTTCGCCAACAAGCTTTGGAATGCCTCGCGCTTCGCCATGCTCAACCTCGCCTCCGGCCAGGGGGGGGATGACGAACTCACCATCGAGGACCGTTGGATCCTCAGCCGCCTCCAGGAGGTACAGCACACCGTCACCCGCGCACTGGAGGAGTACCAGCTCAACGAGGCGATCCGCACGCTCTACGATTTCACCTGGCGCGAGTTCTGCGACTGGTACCTGGAGGCGATCAAGCCGCGCCTCGCCGACGGCTGCCCCTCCGTGGCGCGCCGCATCCTGGCGCACGTGCTCGACAGCATCCTGCGGATGCTGCACCCCTTCATGCCGTTCATCACCGAGGAAATCTGGCAGATGCTGAAGGCGCGTGTCGTGCAGGGGGATCTGGAGTGGTGCGGCGTGACGTATGCCGAGAGCATCATGATCTCCCCCTGGCCCGCGCAGGAGGCGAAGCTCCGCGACCGCGAGGCGGAGGAGACCTTCGCCCTCTTGCAGGACATCATCCGCGCCGTGCGCAACATTCGCAGCAAGCTCGGCGTCGCGGAGCGGCAGCCGCTCAAGGTCACCGCCTCCGTCGCCGACGAAGCCGCTGCCGCGCGCCTGCGCAGTCAGGAACGCATCCTGCGCGAGATGGGGTTCATCGAGCAGATCGCCATCGGCGTCGCGCTCCCCAAGCCCCCCGCCTCCGCCACGGATGTCATCGGGCAGGTGCAGGTCTTCGTCCCGCTCAAGGGGGTGCTCGACCTGGACGTCGAGCGCGACCGCCTCCAGACGCGCATCGAGAAGACCCAGGCGTACATCGAGGGGCTGCTCAAGAAGCTGTCCAACCGCAACTTCCTGGAGCGCGCCCCCGCCGACGTCGTCATCCGCGAAAAGGCGCGCTGCGCCGAGCTCGAAGAGGAGGTCCGCAAGCTGCGCCAGAGCCTCGCGGAGTTGGACGCATGAGCAAGTTGCGCGGCGGCAGACGCCAATAAATGGTCATCGCGAGCCGTTCGACGTGGCTCACGGCCCTGAGCAGATGTCGAATAGGTGAGCGCCGCCGGAGACCATGTTTTCCGCGCAAACGGTTCCCGGCGCGAACGTGGCGATCTTCCTTGTTTCCCACGCTCTTCCAACGGCCGCCTTTGGCGCTGGCGAGGTTGGGGAGAGAGGAAGATTGCCACGGCCGCGCCGAGTGACCTGTCACCTGCCAATCGCATCCATTACCGGTCGGCCTCGCAATGACATTTCAACTCATTGACAATCCTTCGCTGGAGTGGTACAAGAAACAACCAAGTCCAAGTAATTCCTGCGTCGCGTGGGCGTGCGGCGCTATTCCGTCCGTTTCCCATGACGTGGAGGGTGAAGAGATGGTGCGGGTAAAGTTGGGCCTTGTGGGCGTACTGTGCGTCCTTATGGCGCTGGCGGCGCCGGCGGTTCTCAGCCAGGATGATCCCAATCCGCCGATCGAAGCGCTTGTAGGCACATGGGCGGTGACCATCGGCGGCACACGTGGGGCATTGGAATCCGGGGAGGTGGTCAAGGAGAAACTCCCGACGGATACCTGGCAGATCGCCATCGAATCGGGCAACGTCGTCCGCATCACCGGATTTGACTTCGGTCCGTCCTCTACCATCTATGCCACGTACGACTATGGCCTCCTCTTCCTCGGCATTCTCGATGATGTCACGCCGTACGTGCACGTCGGATATGCCCAGATCAAAGGCAAGCCGGGGAAGCTGTCCTTCCAGGGGGAGATCATTTCGACCGATGCCAGTGCAAACCTCTCGCATGTCGACGTCATCAAGGGCAAGCAAGCGGTCGCTTCCGGCAGCGCCGCGCCCGGCGCCGCACCGGCCGTTGGCGCGACAGGCGATCCCGCGCCCATCCGGGCGTCGAAGGGCGCCGTCACTCCGCCCCCCATCGACCAGTTGTACGACACCTATTGGATCGTCAAGGTCAGCGGCAAGGGATATAACTTCGGGCAGGACCAGGCCGAGTCCATCAAGCAGACGCTGAACTGGCACATGACGCAAGGCGTCGAGGAGGACTCGATCATCGTGGATTCCGATGATGGGGGGGGAGTTGATCAGATGGATATGACGTACTTCAACGGCCTGCTGATCTTTGCGGACGGGAACGACACCAATCCGGCGACCAACGCCCGAACCGCATCTCTCAAGATCACCGGCAACTCCGGCGCCATGAAGATTGCCGGCAATTTTATGGACTACGAGATCGGCGGTTCCGACGATTATATTGAGAGCGACAAACTCAGCGGCAAGCAGGGCGTGGGGCCGTAGGCGAGGTTGCCCACTGCGGAGGCGTAGAAGACGGAGCTGTGATCGCGGGCCGCTGAGTGCCAACCACCAGCGGCCCGCGATTTTCTCATTTTGGCTGTGGGGTGTTGCCGGTCGGCGGAGGGGCCGCGATGCCTCCCGGAGCCATTCCAGGCGCCCCCCCCTCGCCGCCGGACTCAGTTCCCCTTGTCCTGCCGGCCGCCGGCTCAGGTGTCACTTTCTCCGGCGGCGTCGCCTGCCTGAGCGTCTGGAGAATCTCCGCCACCTTCCTGTGGATCCGCTCGGAATTGTTGACGGCCATCAAACCGCCCCTGGCGTCCATCATTAGACAGCGCGTGTCGGGGACGGAAGCCGCGCCGCTGCCTTGCACCTGGCCTCCGGCAGTACTGACGTAGCTCCACTCCTCCGCGCCGGAGACCGTGACGATGGTGTTCACCAGGAACTCCAGCCGATCGCCGAAATCGCGCACATCATAGACTCGAAGCTGTAACGGCGACATCTCACGGATTCCCTCAATTGTGCTGACGCAAATCGTGTTCCCCTGGACCATGTAGTCCAGCCCGTGCGGCTTGAGCATCAGGTCGAGAGCCTGGCTGAGCGGGACATCCTTCACGTCCAGTTTGACAAGAATGTCAGCGCTTGCCAGGACTGTGGGGTCAACGAACAAGTTGACCGCCTTGGAGGGAAGCTGCGCCTTGAGTATCTCAAGGGCCTCCAGAAGCGGGACGTTTGGCAATGCAACTGCCGGGATGCGCTGCCGGAGAAGGGCCTGGATTGCCGCGTCGTCCGGGGCCGACGCTTTCTCTGCTTCCATCGCGCGCAACCGCGCTATCTGACCCTCTTCGCCGATTACCACAGCGCCGTTGGAGATGGCATGGGCCATCCCGTGCGGGGCAAACAGGAGAGTCAGCGCTTGGTCCAAGGTTACGTTCTCAACGTCTATGGAGAGTGACATCATATAGAGAGGCGAGAACGGCTTACCGTTCATCTCCGTGTTAACCAGCACGATGTTGACGCCCTTCATCTCGGGCAGTGCGCGCAGCTTTGTCACGACCTGCCATGCGTTCTCGCCGATGAGGCTGAGTGACTTGATCCTCCGGCCCAACGCCGCCTGTGCAATCATTGCGTCGCCGGGGGCGGCGGTCTTGTCCGTGGCCGCAGGCGCTGCGGAAGCGGGCGCGGGCGGCGCATCCTTGGCCCCCAGGCTGAAGCAGGCGGTCAGCAGCGTGCACGCCAGCGCCAGAGCGCTCAGCGCCGTCGCCCGCGAACGCCGCAGTCGGACGGACCGGTCCTTGTCCACCGCCAGGAGACCTTTCACGCGACGACGCAGGCTTGACGCAAATCCGGAGGCGCCCATGACCGTAGCTCCTTTCCCCTTATCGAAACGGCAGCCCGCCAGGGCCGCCAGTTGACTCGCATACGCGCCCGGCTCGCCGCCCAGCTCCAGGACGGCGTTGTCCGCCGCCAAGTCGGCGCTCTCCGTCAGGCGGCGCGCCAGCAGCCAGGCCAGCGGCTGCCAGAAGAACAACGCGCGCGCCAGTTCGCCCAGCAGCGTCCAGCGGCAGTCGCCCCGCGCCAAGTGGGCCGCTTCGTGCGCCAGCACCTTCTCCGGGTCCACCGGCGGGAGCCGCTCCGGCAGCACGATCGTGGCCCCATGAATCCCGGCAAGAAAGGGGCTGCGGTACAGGGTGCTTCGCACCAGCTTGGGCGGCTGGACGTGCAGGTGCGCGCAGACTCGCCGAAGTGACTCGTGAAGTTGGGGATCATCCACCGGGATCGCCTTGTGGACGAGCACGCGCAGTGTGAGGAGACCCGTCGCCAGTCGCAGGAGCATGAAACCTGCCCCGGCAGCCCAGAGCGCCCAGAGGAGGCGCGAGACATTCAGCACGCGCGGTGTCTGCCGCGCCTGCGCCGGCAAGGAGGCCGGCATTGACGCTGCTGAAGGCACGGCCACCGGCGGCAGGGACGTTGGCGCGTAAAACGCGGGCAAGGCCGGAAGAACCGGCGGGGCCGGCCGCACCACAGGGCGCACGGCGGATACGGGACGCCACGCCAGCCCCGTCCCGCCGACTCCAAACGACAGCGCGGGCAGCAGAAGCAGCCCCACGACCCCCGCGCGATACAGGGCGTTCCGGGCCGCGCTGCCGCGGACCAGGAAGCGGCCAACCAGCAGCACCATCCCCAGCAGCAGCGAGGTCTGCGCGAGCAAGTCCACCCAGGGGGTCAGCGCATCCCAGTCGAATCGAAGCGCCATCATTTCTTGCCCTCCTGTTCGATCAGGTCGTGAATCCGGCGGAGTTCACGTTTGGACAGGTGCTCCTCTTTGACCAGATACGCCACGAGACCGGAGGGTGAGCCGCCGAAGAGCCGGTTGAGAAACTCCTCCGTAGCGGAGCGCCGCACGGAGGCCTCCGAGATCAGCGGCTGGAAGATGAAGGTGCGCTCGCTCACTCGATGCGCCACGGCCCCCTTCGCCTCCAGCTTGCGCAGGAGCGTCTGCACTGTGGAGTGCGCGATGGGTGATTCGGCGGCGAGCGCAGCGGTCAGTTCGCGGGCCGTCGCGCTGCCGCGCCGCCACAGTTCGCGCATGATGCGCACTTGGACTTTGCCGAGCCGGACTGTTGCCATGCCCAACCCTCCTTCGGGTAAGTTGCCGTGGTAAATCTACCACGGTAAACTACACTTGTCAAGCCCCCGCGCGAAAGCAATCTCGCAGGGTGACGAGGGAGTGGAAGACGCTTGGCAATTCGCTCTGCGCAAGAGCCGTAAGTGGCGCGGACTATCCAGTCCGCGTCGCGGGCCATCGGCCCGCGAAAGGAGGAAGCGAAAGGAACGCACAATAATCGCGGGTTGGATAACCCGCGCCACTTTGCCTGCTGTGAGCGGCCACACTAGGCCAAAGCGACGTCGTTGTCGCCGCAGTTCGCAAGAGTGCCGCCGCGCCCGCCCCAGTCAGCAATGATCAATCATCACTCATCAATCATCATTTTCCGTCACGCCTCTTCCTGCTTCGTCCACTCTTGGTAGAACTTCTCCAGCTTGGCGCAGGTTTCCTCGTAGCGGCGGGGCACTTCGCGCGCTTTGGCGGCGTCGGAGTAGAGTTCCGGCTTGGCCAACTCCTCCTCCAAGCGGGTCTTCTCCTCCTCCAGCCGCGCGATCTGCTCCTCCAGGCGCGCCAGGCGGTTCTTGGAGAACTTCGGCTTCTTCGACTTGCGCGCCTCGGCGGCGGGCGCATGCCGTGGCGCGGCGGGGGTGCGAGCGGCTGGTGCCGTGCGCGCGATCTCGTCGCGCAGCTTCTCGTACGCCTCGTAGTTCCCCAGCACGGACATCGGCCGGCCGCCCTCCTTGTCCAGCACCAGCAGCCGGTCGGCGATGTTGTTGATGAAATAACGGTCGTGGCTCACCACCACCAGCGCGCCGTCGTAGTCGCTCAGCGCGTCTTCGAGCGCCTCGCAGGAGGCGATATCCAGGTGGTTGGTCGGCTCGTCGAGCACCAGCACGTTGGGGCGCTCGACCATCAGGCAGGCCAGCGCGACGCGGGTGCGCTCGCCGCCGCTGAGCTGGCTGAGGCGCTTGGCGAGCGTCTCCTCGCCGCCGAAGAGGAAGCGCCCAAGCACCTTGCGCACCTCCAACTCGGTCAGCTTGCGGTTGCGCTCCCAGACCTCGTCCAGCACCGTGCGGTCGCCGGAGAGGTTCTCGCCGTGCTGCTCCAGGTAGCCGAAGTGGACGCTGCGGCCTACCTTCACCGTCCCCTCGTCGGGCTTGTCCTGCTGGAGAAGCAGGCGCAGCAGCGTGCTCTTCCCCGAGCCGTTGGGGCCGATGATGCCGACGCAGTCGCCGCGGTAGACGTCGAAGGAAAGCTCGCTGAAGAGGGTGCGCTCCCCGAAGCGCTTGGCCAGGTCTTCGACGCAGAGGCAGAGGTCGCCGGAGGACTTCTTGGCGTTGAAACTGATGGAGATACTCTTCTGTTGGACGGGGGCCTCGCGGCGCTCCAGGCGGTCCAGGCGCGTCTGGCGGCCGCGGGCCTGGGCGCTGCGCTGCGCGTAGTGGTAGCGCCGGATGAAGTCCTCCTCCTTGGCGATGAACTGCTGTTGTTGCTCGAAGAGCCGCTGCTGTTCCGCGCGGCGCAGCGCCTTCGTTTCGGCGAAGCGGGTGTAATTGCCGGGGTACTCCTCCAGCTTCGCGTCTTCCAGTTCGATGATCTTGCGCACCGTGCGGTCGAGGAAGAGGCGGTCGTGTGAGACGACCAGCGCGGCGCCGCGGAACTTCTTCTGAAGGTAGGTCTCCAGCCACTCGATGCCGGCTAGGTCCAGGTGGTTGGTCGGTTCGTCGAGAAGCAGCAGGTCGGCCTCGCGCAGCAGCAGGCGCGCCAGCGCCAGGCGGGTGCGCTCGCCGCCGCTGAGCACCGCGACGGGCTTCTCGAACTCCTCCTGCTCGAACCCCACCCCGTGCAGCACCGCCCCGGCGCGGCTCTCCTGCTCGTACCCCCCCGCGTGCTCGAACCGCTCCTGCAACTGCCCGAGCTGCTTGAGCAACTCCTTGCGGCGCGCGGGGTCCGCCGTGGCGATCTCGTGCTCGATCTCGCGCATGCGCTGTTCGATCCCGAGCAACTCCGCGAAGGCCGACATCGCCGCGTCGTGCAGGGAAACGTCCTCCGGCAGCGCCGGCTCCTGCTCCAGGAAGCCGATGCGCAACCCACGCTTGCGCTCGATGCGCCCGGAGTCCGCCGTCGCCGTCCCGGCGATCAACCGCAGCAGCGTTGTCTTTCCGCTGCCGTTGGCGCCGATCAGCCCGACGACCTCATTCTCATTCGCGCTCATGGAGGCGGCGTCGAGCACCACGCGGGTGCCGAACGCCACGCTCGCCTCAGTTACCTGGACCAATGCCATATTTCCATCCCAACGAAGCTTAGCTGCTCAAATGTTGGTCACGCGGGGGTCGGGGCCGGAATGACAAATGACGAAGTCCGAGGGAATGCCTCAATCACCCAATTGCCCAGTCACCCAATCACCTAATCTCCCTGTCGCCTTTGCAGGCATGGCAGTGGAACTGGGCGACTGGGTGATTAGGTAATTGGGCGATTTGGCCACCAGGGGCCTTCCTTCGTCATTCGGATTTCGTCATTCGTCATTTCCCGCTAACTGATCTCTCCCCCGACGTACGCGCGGGTGCGCGGGTCGCTCGGGGAGTTCAGGAACGAGGCCGGACCATGCTCGACCAGCTCTCCCATATACAGGAAAATGACGTAATCGGCAAGCCTGCGCGCCTGGCGCAGGACGTGGGTGACCAGGATGATGGTGTATTTCTCCTTCAACGCCTGGAAGCGCTTCTCGATCAACTGCGCCGAGATGGGGTCCAGCGCCGAGGTGGGTTCGTCGGCCAGGATCACCTCCGGCTCGACCGCCAGCGCGCGCGCCAGCGCCAGCCGCTGCTGCTGGCCGATGGAGAGGTTCGCGCCGGGGGAGTGCAGCCGCTTGCGCACCTCCTCCCACAGTCCGGCCTGTTTCAGGTAATGCTCCACCAGCAGATTGAGCGCGGCGTGGCGCGAGGCGGCGGCGTTCGGGGCCGCGCCGATCTGGCGGAGAATCTCCTCGCGCGTCATCCGGTGGATCCGCGGGCCGAAGCGCACGTTGTCGGCGATGGACATCGGCAGCGGGAAGGGGCGCTGGGGCAGGAACCCCACCTTCTTGCGCAGCGCCAGCAGGTCGGCGCCCGGCGCGTGGATGTTCTCCCCGTCAATCAGCACCTCCCCCTCCACCGACACCTCGTCATAGAGGTCGGTCAGACGGTTCAGGCTGCGCAGCAACGTGCTCTTGCCGCAGCCGGAGGGGCCGAGGATGACGGTGATTTTCCCGTCCGGGATTTCCACGCTCATGTTGCGCAGCGCGTCGTGCTTCCCGTAACGCACGGTCAGGTTGCGGATGGCAATGCGCGACATAGAGGCTCCTATCGTATTACATGCCGGGAGAAGCGCCGGCCGATCACTCGCGAAACGAGGCTCACCAGCAGTACCAGCACCAGCAGCACCAGGGCGGAGGCGTAGCCGCGCTCCTGCACCTCCTTGACCGGCGATCCGATCTGAAAGAAGACCGCCAGCGGCAGCGACGCGGTCGGGTCGGCCAGCGACGTCGGGATGCGGTCCGAGAAACCGGCGGTGAACAGCACCGAAGCGGCATCGCCGATGCCGCGCCCGAAGGCCAGCAGCACCGCGGTAATCAGCCCCGGCAACGACTGGCGGACCACCACGGCCAGGGTGCTCTCCCAGCGCGTCGCGCCCAGACCGTAGGCGGTCTCCTTCATCTCGCGCGGCACCAGCGCGATCACCTCGGCCATGGCGCAGGTCATGATCGGGAGCATCAGGAAGGTGAGCGTCAGGATGCCGCCGATCAGCGACGCCCCCATCCCGATGCGCACCATGATGACGAATCCCAGCACGCCGTAGACGATGGAGGGGGTCCCGGCCAGCACGTCAAGCGTCAATCGGGTCAGGCGCGCCAGGCGCGGGCTGGCGTACTCGCGCTGAAGCGCCAGCGCAAGAGGCAGGCTCATGAGGGTCGCCAAGACCGTCCCTCCCAGCGCCAGATAGAGCGACCCGACGATGGCATTGGCGATGCCGCCGCCCCCCCCCAGGTAATATCCGCCCTTTGGGGTCTGAAAGAGAATCTCCGGGCTGATCGCCCCGGCCCCCCGCCACGCCAGGACGCACAACATCGTCAGCAGGGAGCCCAGGACGATGGTGAGGGAAAGTCCCATCAGCACCCGGAAGAACCATTCCTGCATTTTGCGGTATAGCATTCGACGTCCTGTCAGAACAGAAGCAACGGCTTTATCCACCGATTTCGCCGATTAGCACCGATTACGGCAACGGCTCGACCCACAGATTGCACAGATCAACGCCGATCAGGGCAACGACCTTATCCGCTGTTTCCGTAATCTGCGAAAATCTGCGTAATCGGTGGATGGCTTCCCGCCGTTTCGTTACGCCCTCCCCGGCTCCGACCGCGCCAGCATGACATGCGCGGCGAGGTTGAAACCTCCCACCACCAGCATCAACAGCAGCGCCCCGAGCAGCAGCGCCGAATCGTACAGTGGGATGGACATCATCTCGCCGTAATTATTGGCGATGAGCGCTGGGATCGGGTAGACGCGGTCGAACAACGACGTGGGGATGCGCGCGTCGTTCCCCACCACCATCAGCACCGCCATCGTCTCGCCGAACGCGCGCGCGAAGCCGAGCACCACCGCCGACATCAGGCCGCGCCAGGCGTGGCGGGCGACGACGCGCAGGCTCACCTCCCATTTCGTCGTCCCCAGCGAAAGCGCCGCCTCGCGCGCGTCGCGCGGCACCCCCTGCAAGACCTCCACCGCCACGGAGATAATCACCGGCGTCACCATGAGGCCCAGGACGATTCCGCCGGCGAGCAGGCTGTAGCCGCTGCCGTCGCGCCCGAAGTAACTTCCCAACTGGTGCACCCAGGGGACAATGATCAGGATGCCCAGCAGTCCGTACAGGACGGAGGGGATGCCTGCCATGACATCCACCGCCAGCCGCACCGGCCACCGCAGCCGCCCAGGCAGGTACTCCGAGATGCACAGCGCGCTCAACAGACAAACCGGCACCGCCAGCGCCATCGCCAGCACCGTGACCGCCACCGTGCCGACGATGAACGCGAGGTAGCCGAATTGCCCCTGCGTGGGATGCCACGTCGTGGAGAACAACACGTCCTGGATCGGCTGGCCCGAGAGAACGGGCCACGACTTCCAGAGCAGAAGCAGGGCGATGGTAAACGCCAGGAGGTTGACCGCCAGCAGCGCCCCTCGCATGGAGATGCCGGTCAGCCGATCCGTCCTCTTGCGCCTCAACACGTGAGCGCCCTCAATTCGCCGGGATGGTCTTCAATGCGTCCGCCAACTGCTCGGGGGAAAGCCCCAGGTACCCCGCCTCGGGGGCGAGCTTCTGGCCGTCGGTCAGAATCCATCGCAGGAATACCGCCGTGACCCCCTGAAACTGCGTCTTGGTCACCAGGTACAGGGTGCGCGCCGGGGGAGAAGGATAGACGCCCTTGCGGATCGCCTCGATCGCCTCGGCCATCGTGGTCAGGCGCTCCCCTTCGCCGATCTTCCCGTCCTCGTTCAAGTCCACCGGCAGCACGGCCACCCCTTCCACCAACTGGCCGGTCTTGGCATTGAAGGCAAAGTTGAGGTTGTTGTAGCCGAGCCCCCAGCGGTCGTTCTTCACCGCTTCGGCCACGCCCGGATCGCCGTAGACCCCGACCCCCTTGAGGTCCTCCTGCTTCTTCTTCCCGAGGTAGACCGCCCAGGTCTCGGCCGCGCCACAGGAGTCGGAGCGCGTGTAGAGGCTCACCTTTTCGGCGCTGTCGGCGCCGCAGATTTCGCCCCAGGTCAGCGGCTTGCCGCCGATCCAGAGGTCCACCAGCGCCTGCTTGCGGACGCCGCGCGCCGCCAAATCCGTCTTGAGCAGCGGGTTTAGGGCGCTGATTGTCGGGAAGACGGCATCGCCGACCACCGCTGCGTACGCTGCGCCCTTCTGCACCTCGGCCGGGGTGATCTCGCGGCTGACCATGCCGATCTCGACGAGTCCGGCGAGCGCGTCCGCCATCCCCTTGCCGGCCCCGCCGGCGGAGACGTCAATGCGGACGCCGGGGTGGAGCTTCTGGAACTCCTCCGCCCAGCGCGCCATCATGGGATAGAGCGCCCACGCTCCCGAAATGCGGATGCGTCCCTCAAGCTGGGGAACTGTTGCCGGGGTCGTCGGCCCCGGCGGCGGGGGGGCGCTGCGCTTGCAGCCGACCATCAAAGCAAACACCGCCACCAGCACGGCTGCGGCAGAAAGTTTCCAAACCATGTTCTTCATAACCGCCTCCTTTCGATCACGGCCTCGTTCGGCCCTGACCCTCTTCTAACCTCAGAGCTTGCGCTTGCGGGCCGATCCCGTTGCGGCCGCCTCAAGCTTGATGCGTTGAACCACCTGCGCCAGAGTCGTCCCGTCCAGAATATTCGCCGTCGCGTCGCGCACTTCCTTCATCACCATGCGGACGCCGCACAGCTTTTCATCGCGGCAGTTCTCGCATTTCTTGTATGCCGTCTCGCTGACGCATGGTATCGGCGCCAGCGGCCCGTCGAGGATTCTCACGATCTGACCGATGGTCACCTCGTCAGGACTCCTGCGCAGGGAGTACCCTCCCCCCTTGCCTTTCCGGCTCTCCAGAATGCCGTGGCGCTGTACGTCCAGGAGAATCGCTTCGAGGAACTTCTTCGGGATATTCTCCTTTTCGGCCAGTTCGCCGATCGGGATGGGCCTGCCGTCCCCCTCCCGGGCGAGGTAGAACAGCGCCTTCAGCGCGTATTCCGCTTTCTTGGAGAGCATGGCGATATCCCTATTGAGCCTATAGACTATATGGAATATATCCGGCGCAGGGCGGGTTGTCAAGAGGGGAGCTCACGCGGAGGACGGACGAATGCAGAATGAATGGCGAGAATTAGGAATGCCCTGTAGAAACTATTCCGCTCCTCGAACTGGCTGTCTCGTGTCCCAGCGCGCTTGTTGTTGCCGTCAAGTCGCAAATCGCCAATCGGTATTCAGCAATCGCCAATCGCCGTTCCCGCCCGCCCCGCCCCGATCGGGAAGGTCGCCCCGACGCGGAACGTGTCCTCCGGCGGACGGTCGCGCCAGACCAGGCTCACCTCCCACACCGTGAAGCGCAGCGGCGTCCAGTCGGCTTGCAACTTCTTCAGAAGCTTCTCCATGTTCTCGCGTCCGTTGGCCTGGCCGACGCTGAGGTGCGGCGTGAAGCCGAACTCATACAGCCGCACGTCGTTGCAGTCCGGGAGCACGCGCGCCATCGCCTCCTGAAGCTCCTGGAGCGGTTTCATCGGCTCCGGATCCAGCCAGAGTGTATAACGCTCGCCGCCGTGATCGAAGAACCTCACGGCGGCCAGTTCCACCGCGAACGGCTGGAGCCCCGCGCACCCCTCCTTCAGCAGCGGGACCAGCGACGGGAACTCCTCCTTGCACCGGAACGGCAGCGCCATGGTGATGTGCGGCATCCAGCGCGTCACGTGGCGGTCGTAGCGCGCGCGGATCGCCTGGATCGGGCGCCAAATCTCCTGCGGTGGGATGACCACCGCCGCGCTCATATGCGTTGTGCCGGGCATGCGCTAGTTCACCACGGACGAAATGGACAAATATGGACGGAAATGGACGGCCTATGAATCAGAGCTTCCACAGCGTCTTTTCCAGAGGTCCCAGGCCGAGGTCCGTCAGGATGCGTTCCGCAAAAACCCAGTGCCCGAGCGCGCCGGGGTGGATGCGGTCCGACATCCAGGACTGGAAGAGTTTCGGATTCTGCAGGCGCACCTTCTCCCACTGCGCGTGATGGTCTATCAGCGCCGTGCGGTGCTGCTCCGCCTTGCGGCGGACCACCTCCATGAACTTCGGGTACGGGAGGCGCTCCGGGTTCGGCGCGGGGTCTATCGCGCAGCAGGTCTGGAGCAGCACGTGGGCCTTGCTCCCTGCGCGAACGCGCTTGATGATTCCGTCCAGGTTCTCCCCGAACTCTTCGATCGGCATGCCCGTGCAGTCGTTCATGCCGATCATCAGCGAAAAGACGTTCGGCTGGAACCGCAGAACGCGATGCTCCAGCGACGCCAGGATGCCGGCGGTCGTGTCCCCCGAGATGCCCGTATTGATGAAGAGGTTCATCGTGCGGCCCAGCTCGTATCGAACGCGTTCCGCGATCAGTTCCACATAGTCGCGCCTTCCCTCGGTGTGCAGCGCGCCGTGCGTGATGCTGTCGCCGCAGACGTCCCAGACCGCGTACTGGTTCGTGTTGATTTCGTTGATCAGAGCGTGCATCGCGTCATTCATCTCTTTTGGCTCCTTTGCCAGCCCCGCCTGTGCCGAATGTTTTACCCTGTCCGGCGGCAAGGGCGCAACTGTGCATGGAAGAGGGAGGTGTCTACGCTGTGGGCCTGAGTCTGCCGTTCGTTGTAGGGGCGTAGCATGCTACGCCCCTACAGAGGGGTGCCTGTTCTTGCATGGGCCGAAAAGATGCGTGTGGCGGAACACTCCCGCGCGCCATTCGTTCGCTTGCAGTCCGCCCCGCGTCATGCTACGTTATGAAATACCCTTTTATTGAGAGGAATCCCTGTGATCTACAAGCGCGAAGAGTTCATCGAGGAAAGCCCCACGGACCAGAAGTTCCCCGTCAAGCAGATCGAGGTGCTCAGTTCCCTCGATGGCAAGGAAAGCAAGTACATTGGGCGCGTGAGCCTGGGACTCCAGACCCCCATGGGCGTGCAGACGATCCCGGTGAGTTTCGAGGTCGAGGCCAAGAGCATCCAGGAGGCGTTCGCCCAATTCTCCGCGCGCGCCGATACGGAAGTCGAGGCCGCCAAGAAGGAACTTCAGGACGAACTGCAGGAATTGCGCCGCCGCAGCCAGAACCGCATCGTCACCCCCGGCGACATGCCGCCGACGGACTTCGGGAAACTCAAACTCTAAGCTATTGCGGAATGCGGACTGCGGATTTACGGAAGAGACTCCGCTTGTCGCCGTTGCCGGAAATCCGCAGTCCGCACTCCGAAATCCGCAATCCCTTCACTTCTGCCCGTATTTATCCAGCTTGCGGTAGAGGGTGCGTTCGCCGATTTTGAGGATGCGCGCCGCTTCCTCGCGGTTGCCCGCCGTCATCTCCAGCGTGCGCAGGATGTGGATGCGCTCGGCGTCCTCCATGCTGATTCCCGGGGCGATCTCCGTCCCCTCGTTGTTGGCGGGCGCGGGGGCGGCGCTGATGTAGGGGGGGATGTCGGCGACATCCAGCGTCGGCCCGCGCGCGGTCACCACCATCGCCTCGATGCAATTGCGAAGCTCGCGCACGTTCCCCGGCCAAGGGTAGCGGTAGAGGATGCGACGCGCTTCGGGGGTGACGGCGGCCACGGACTGCTTGTGCTGCTCGTTGAACTCCTTGAGGAACGCCTCGATCATCAGCGGGATGTCGTCGCGCCGCTCGCGCAGCGGCGGCAGGTTCATCCTCACGACGTTCAGCCGGAAATAGAGATCCTCGCGGAAGCGCTTGACGCGCACCAACTCCTCCAGCCCCTGGTTGGTCGCGGCGATGAGGCGCACGTCCACCTTGATCCCCTCGTTCGAGCCGACGCGCATGATCTCGCGCTCCTGGATCACGCGCAGCAGCTTGATCTGCGTGCTGATCGGCATGTCGCCGACCTCGTCCAGGAAGAGCGTGCCGTGGTTGGCATACTCGAAGCGCCCGCGCCGCTGCGCGTCCGCACCGGTGAAGGAGCCTTTCTCGTGTCCGAACAGTTCGCTCTCCAGTATCCCTTCCGAGAGCGCCGCGCAGTTGAGCCCCACGAAGGGGCGCGCGCGGCGAGGCGAGTTGTTGTGCAGCGCGCGCGCCACCAGCTCCTTGCCGGTGCCGCTCTCCCCCTGGATCAGCACCGTCGCGTTGGTCTCGCTAATCTGCTGGAGCACGTCGAAAATGCGCTGCATCGCCTGGCTCTGCCCGATGATCCCCTCGAACCCGTAGCGCTTGTCAATCTGCCGGCGCAGGTCGGCGCGCTCGCGCACCAGTCGCAGCTTCTCCGCCGCCTTGGTCACGTGCGAGCGCAGCATGTCAATGTTCAGCGGCTTCTCCAGGTAGGTCATCGCCCCCTGGCGCATCGCCTCGACGGCCGTGTCCACGCTGCCGTGGCCGGTGAACACCAGCACCTCCACCTCCGGCCAGTAGCGCTTGGTCTCCTCGACGATCTTCAGCCCGTTCAGGTCGTGCATCACCAGGTCGGTCAGCACCAGGTCCACGTCCCCCTCGTGAATCAGCTCCAGCCCCTGCTGGCCGCTGGTGGCGGTGCGGCAGCGGCAGCCGATGCGTTCGAGCACCTCGGCGGCCGCCTCGGCGTCGGAGGCGTGGTCGTCAATCACCAGCACGCGCAGGTCGAGCTTGTTGTGGTTGGAGCCATTGGCCGCGCTCATGCCTTGACCTCCTTCGGTTTCGGCGCGGCCGGGGCGTGGCGCGGGGCGACGGGGATGACCAGCGTGAAGCAACTCCCCTTGCCCGGCTCGCTGTGGACGAGGAGATGCCCTTCGTGCTGCTCGACGATGCGGCGCGCGGTCGGCAGGCCCAGCCCGGTCCCCCCCTTGCGGGTGGAGTAGAACGCCTCGAAAATCTTCTCCATGTTCTCCGATGGGATCCCGCGTCCCGTGTCAATCACGTCGATGCGCAGCCAGCCGTCCGCCGCGGCGCTGCGCAGGATGATCTCGCGCGGCCGCCCCTCCTCCATCGCCTCCTTCGCGTTGAGCAGCAGGTTCATCAACGCCTGCCGTAGCAGGTTGCCGTCCAAAGTGCACTGCGGCAGCGGTTCGAGGCACTTGCGCAGTTCGACCTGTTTCGATTCGAGTTCCGGCGCGATGAAGGAGGCGACCTCCTCGATCAGCTTGTTCACGTCGCAGGGGGCCGGCTGGAGCGGCTGGCCGCGCGCGAAGCCCAGGAAGTCATCGAGCGTCCCGGCCAGGCGGTTCGTCTCGGCCAGGAGCATCTGGATGCGCTTCAGGGCGCGGCGTTGTTCGGGGGTCTCGGCGTTCGCCCACTCCTCGGCCAGGAGCTGGAGGTTGAGGCTGAGGCTGTTCAACGGGTTCTTGATTTCGTGGACCAGCCCGCCGGCCAGCGCGCCGGCGTAGGCCAGTTGCTCGGCGCGTCGCTCGCGCTCGCGCGCCTCCGGGTCCGCTTCAACTTTTCGCCGCGCGGAGTTCATCAGGTAGGCCAGCGCCCCCACTCCAACGACCAGCGGCAACGCTGAAAGGATCAACAACAACGCGATCTTCAAGCGGTGTCACCTGAAAAAGACCTGGACAATTTGCCCCCCGTGAAGGATGATTGTAGAGTTTCCACAGACGCCGCGCAAGGCGGGAGGAGAACGACGAATTCTGATTTCTGAATTCTGAATTGTGGTTTCTGATTGATGCTGCCGTTACAGGCAAGGTTCCTCCGCGAAACGTTGCCGAATCGTGAATCAGAAATCAGGAATCAGAAATCGTTGTATTCCCGTTCGCGCGCTGAACCTCTGGGATGCAAGAAAATGCTCCACATCACAGACAGGCTTGTCATACCCGACGACGCGCTGCAGATGGAGTTCGTGCGCGCCGGCGGGCCGGGCGGGCAGAACGTCAACAAGGTCTCCACGGCGGTGCGGCTGCGTTTCGATCCGGCGCGCTGCGCGGTGCTGACCGAGGCGGTGCGCGACCGGCTGCGCCGGCTGGCCGGGCGGCGACTGGGCCGGACGGGCCTCCTCACGATCGAGGCGCAGCGCCACCGCACCCAGGAGCAGAACCGGGAGGACGCGCTCAACCGCCTGGCGGAATTGATCCGGGCCGCGCTGGTCGCCCCGCGTCCGCGCCGCCCCACGCGCCCCACGCTGGGGGCGAAGCGCCGGCGGCTCAAGACAAAGCACCACCGCAGCGCCGTCAAGGGCGCGCGTCGCGCGCCGGGGGATGAAGAATAACACGGCATAGGGGAACCACAGATGAACACTGATGTACACTGATGAAGAGTCTGCGATGGGCGAAGTTGCGACAGACAATTTCTGGCTGTCATCACATTCTCGACGATGGGAAAGCCGGAGTTTGTAAGTCAATCTCAGCACAGCCTTCGCTCGCCCACGGAAGTTAACTTCTTGACTTTCTGCGAAACGGAGGACTATAGTGCGCGAGGTCTATGGCAAAGAGAGTCAGTCCTCCCAACAATCGGTTTTCTTGAATTAATAGCGGCCTATGAGTAGTACCTCTGAAATGTCAGACGCACAATTGAGGTATCTCGCCACGCACCTTCGTGATGAGGTGCTTCATAAAATATTCTCTTCAAAAATCACGTTGTTTCTATGTGGGAAGTCGAAGGAGGCCGGCAAGTCGATCCGGTCACAGTTGGCACGCGAATTCACCAATGGTATCAATTCATACCGATACGAAATCATCTATCCCGAAGATTTGTTCGAGGAACTGGCGTTTGGCCGGAGACGGTATGACTTGCTGAGTCTTGAGAACATACTGGCCGACAGCGTCGATGCCATCGTGCTTGTACCCGAAAGCGCCGGGGCCCTTGTTGAACTGGGCGCATTTGCCAACAACGATAGACTGAGGGGAAGAATCATTTGCGTGCAAGACGAGAAGCACAAGAAACGACGAAGTTTCGTACAGTACGGTCCGCTCCGGCTGCTCAGGAGAGAGGGGCGTGACCGTGTCATCTACGTAAATGGCAGTTCGGTCACCGAAGACCAAATGAAAAGACTCAGGGGGGCAGTATCTATGGTGGCAAGAGTGAGTCCCAAGCGCGCGGATGTTACTAATATCATTCAAATGCAGCACTTCATACTTCCAGCTCTGTACCTCCTGGAACCGATCACAAAACAGGCGCTAGGCCGTTTGCTACGATACGCAGCCGACCCGCCATCGAATGAGGCAGAGACAGCGGGTATTGCCGCCTTATCAGTGCTTTCGAAGAAGCGGCTAGTCGAACTCAGCAACGATGGTTATCGGCTTACGCGCCAAGGCCTGGCGTATTTCAAGAGACTTGCACGGCATGGCAAGTCGCGTACCTACCTAGACCTTGACGCAATGGATACGTTGCGTGTACAAATACTGACACTTACATGTCGACAGAAAGCATTTTCTGCAACTCTTTAAGCGCCGCGGAGGTGCTCGGCTCAGCCTGTGAGTCGGCTAATCGACTCGCAAATGGATGATGCTTCGTCATCCTGGACGAAAACTTAGACGCTGTTCGCCTCCACGTACGCGCTTCTTGCCCAAGGCAAGAAGCGCGTACGGTGCCGCCGTTGCTTTTTGAAGTGAGCCGACATCTCCGCGCGCTTTATTCACTCTATGTGAGTTAGGGCACTCTGTGACCAGTGGCGTGGCAAAAGCACGTTTGATGATGCTGGACTTGCCAGCTATTGAGTCACTCGATGACTTCTCGACTTTAACACGCCTATCTAAGCGAGTTCTCTACAGGTGCTCGAAGTGCGCCGACCTTCAGTACAAGACCTACTCAATTAGAAAGAAATCTGGGGGGGAAGCGCGAGATTGCCCAGCCATCGCGAGTAATGAAGGCTGTCCAAGCTTGGATCTTACGAAACATACTGCAGCGACTCCGGGTATCTTCGGCTTGTATGGGGTTTGAACGAGAGAAATGCATCAGAGACAACGCTGAACCTCATGCTGGCGCAGTCGCAGTGTTATGTTTGGACATTGAAGACTTCTTCCCGAGTGTTCGTGCAAGTCAAGTCTGCAATATTTTCAAAGCTGCTGGCTATAGCCCGAGAATCGCTGCAATGCTCGCCGCTATATGCACTTTCAGGAATCGGCTTCCACAAGGTGGTCCCTGTTCGCCGAAGCTGGCCAACTTGGTATGTCTTCATCTTGACCTAAGGCTACAGGGTTATGTTGGGAAACGTGGCATAGTCTACACGAGGTACGCTGACGACCTGACGTTCTCATCCTACAGTGTTGCGAATTTGCAGAAGGCGTTGCCAACAATACGGGCTATCGTCCGAGGTGAGGGGTTCCGCCTCAATTCAGATAAGGAACGTCTTCGCGGACCGTCTGTTGCTCGAAAGGTAACGGGATTGGTGCTCTCAGAGGACGGAGTAGGCATTGGAAGAGCCGTCTTGCGTGAGTTGCGAGCGAAGTTACATCATCTTGCAGCAGGAAGTGCAAGCACACCGGCTGACTTGGCACACGTTTGCGGTTGGCTTGCGTTCGTAAAAAGCGTTGACAAGAAACGCCAAGAGACGCTCGCCAAGTATATTGTCGGCCTAAGAAAAAAGTACCCCGGATCAAGTATTGAGAAGCTACAATAGTTGCCACTACGTTGCGGGACAGCCGTTCCGTTCGTCGTGCCTGCCCTTGCCGCATCCCCGTAATCCTGGTTGTCCTGTCCCCGAAGAGGCCGTTCTCGTTCTTCGTTATCGTCTTTCGCGCCTTTCGCGTGTTTCGTGGTTCGGCAGCGCTCACCGCCCTGGGCTTGTCGAAGGGTAGTTGCGCTTGACATTGTGTGACTATGTGATAGAATAGTCACATATGAAGAGAACTATCAAGCCGCCGGACGAACTGGAGCTACGCCGGCTCGCCGCGAAGGCGGAGCTGGTGAAGGCGCTGGCGCACCCGCTGCGGCTGGCGATCATCGAGTTCCTGTCCGGCGGCGAGCGCTGCGTCTGCGAGATCGCCGAACTGGCCGGCGCCGAGCGCTCCAACATCTCCCGCCACCTCGCGCTCATGGTGCGCGCCGGGGTGCTTGCCAACCGCAAGCAGGGGCTTCAGGTGTACTACCGCCTGCGCTGCGCGTGCGTCGCGCATTTCCTTGACTGCGTGGCGAACCTGCTCGACGAACGACTGAGCGAGGATGCAGCGCTGGCGCGGCCGGCGGACGCAAGAAGTTCACCGCAGAGACCAAGTCTCGACGGGCTAAAGCCCGTCGCCACACGATCTGTCCGCCGCAGGAGAGTGAAACGTGTGGGTACGGGCTTCAGCCCGTACTCGGCGCGCGGGCATTCAACGAGAAAGAAGAAGAAGCCATGAAGAAGCTGCAAGTGCTGGGTACGGGCTGCCCGAAGTGCAAGAAGCTGGCGGAGAACGCCGAGGCGGCCGCCAAGGCGCTGGGGATTGAGTACTCGCTGGAAAAAGTCACCCGCATCAACGACATTCTGGCGTTCGGCGTGATGTTGACCCCGGCGCTGGCGGTGGATGGCGTGGTTACGGTTGCCGGGAAAGTCCCGAGCGTGGACGAAATCAAGGCAATGCTTAGTTGAGAAAGGGCGGTCATGGCCGGCCGGTTCTGGAAGATCGGCATTGTGGTGGCCCTCGTGGTCGTCGTGGGGCTTGTCTTTGCGCTCAAGGGGCGCGGCCCGACGGGCGATGCGGGCAAGGCCGGCGTTGTGGCGGCGTCTTCCCCTGCTGCGGTGGAAGCGGCGGCGCAACTGCCCCGGCTTGTGGACCTGGGATCCACCACCTGCGTTCCCTGCAAGATGATGACGCCGATCCTGGAGGAACTCAAGAAGGAGTGCGCCGGGCGGCTGGAGGTCGAGTTCATTGACGTGACGCGGGACCGGGAGGCGGGCGCCCTCTATCGCATCACGCTGATCCCCACGCAGATATTCTTCGATGCCGCCGGCGTCGAGCTCTTCCGCCACGAAGGCTTTTTCGCCAAGGCGGACATCCTGGCGAAGTGGAAGGAACTGGGTGTGAACTTGGAGCCGACGCGCGCGGGCGAAGGGAAGTAACCCGTGGAACAGCTTTTCTCCTCGCTCAGCCATGCGGTCGAAGCGGGTTCAGCCATTGCGCTGGGCGCCGCCCTTCTCTGGGGCATCCTGAGCGTCCTCCTGAGCCCCTGCCACCTCGCCAGCATTCCGCTGATTGTGGGGTTCGTCAACGACCAGGGGCGCATCTCCACGCGGCGGGCATTCGCGATTTCCACGCTGTTCGCCATCGGCATCCTCATCACCATCGGCGCTATCGGCGCAGTCACCGCCGCTGCGGGGCGGATGATGGGGGACGTGGGCCAATATGGAAACTACTTCGTGGCGGTCATCTTCTTCGTGGTCGGGTTGCACCTGCTGGAGGTCATCCCGATGCCATGGTCGGGGCCGGGCAAGGTCGGGCTGAAGCGCAAAGGAATGCTCGCGGCGTTCATCCTGGGGCTGCTCTTTGGCATCGCTCTGGGGCCCTGCACCTTCGCTTACATGGCCCCGATGCTGGGCGTGACATTCAAGCTGGCGAGCGCACGTCCGGCCTACGGGATTCTCCTTCTAGCGGTTTACGGTGTCGGCCATTGCTCGGTGATCGTTTTTGCCGGCACCTTCACGGAAGTCGTGCAGCACTATCTGGACTGGAATGAGAAATCCAAAGGCGCAGCCATTCTCAAGAAGGTCTGCGGGGTGTTGGTGCTTCTGGGCGGAATCTACCTGGTTTATGCGGCTCGTTGAGCGGCCGAATGGCGGCGACGCATGGGTGAATCACATAACATGACGGGCGCTAATCCACGCGGACGCGTTCTCCTATACGCGCTTCTGGGCGTGGCCGGCGCGCTGGTCTGGTACGCCATTTACAGCCACCTGCTTGAGGCGGCGCAGTGGCTGACGTATGCCCTGTTGCGCCTGGAACGCGGACGCCATTTCAGCGGGGCTGTGGAGTTCTTCCTCTACGAAACGCCCAAGGTGCTGATGCTCCTGACCCTGGTCGTTTTTGGAGTGGGGGTGGTGCGCTCCTTCTTCACCCCGGAGCGCACGCGCCGGATTCTTTCGGGCAAGCGCGAGTCGGTGGGCAACGTCCTGGCGGCGCTGCTGGGCGTGGTGACGCCCTTCTGCTCCTGCTCGGCGGTTCCCCTGTTCATCGGCTTCGTCACAGCGGGGGTTCCCCTGGGGGTGACCTTCTCCTTCCTGATCGCCGCGCCCATGATCAACGAGGTGGCGCTCGTGCTGCTCTTCGGGCTCTTCGGCTGGAAAGTGGCGCTCCTCTACCTGACCACCGGGCTGGTGATCGCCATCAGCGCCGGGTGGGTCATCGGACGGCTGCGCATGGAGAAGCACGTCGAGGAGTGGGTGTACCAGCAGCGCGTCGGCCTGAGTCCGGACGAGGAAGCGATGTCGTGGGCGGCGCGGCTGCGCACCGGATGGCAGGCGGTGGGGGACATCGTCGGGCGCGTATGGCCGTACGTGGTGGCCGGCATCGCGGTGGGCGCGGGCATTCACGGCTACGTGCCGGAGGGTTTCCTCGCCTCCATCATGGGGAAGGGGGCGTGGTGGGCCGTGCCCGTGGCGGTGATCCTGGGCGTTCCCATGTACTCCAACGCGGCGGGGATCATCCCGATCGTGCAGGCGTTGCTTGAGAAGGGCGCGGCGCTTGGGACGGTGCTTGCGTTCATGATGTCGGTCATCGGCTTGTCGCTTCCGGAGGCGGTGATCCTGCGCAAGGTGCTGAAGATGCGCCTGCTTATCGTCTTCTTTGGCGTAGTAGCATTTGGTATCGTGGTCGTGGGGTACTTGTTTAACTTGCTCATCTGAAAGGGCATCCGGTTGGAGACGAATCACAGCAACCGCCCGCCAGAGCCCGTCAACGGCAGCGCGGATATGAACGCAGGCGTCAGGGCGATGAAACGGCTCTTGCGAGCGGGCTGGAAGCTGGCGATTGCGGCGACGATACTCGGGTTCGTCATTTATCGCCTTCATTTTGCGCCGGCGCTGGTGGATGGCCGCATGGCTGCCACGGGACCCATTGTCTCGGAGGTCCTAGGAACGGGAACGCTGGAAGCGCGCGTACAGGCGACGATCAGTCCGAAGATATCCGGGCTGATCACACAAGTGCTGGCCGACCAAGGCGACCGCATTACCAAGGGCCAGACTTTGGTCACGCTGTACGATGGCGATCTACGCCAACAGGTGGAGATGTCCAAGGCGGACTTGGCGGCAACGAAAGCGGGTGTGGATCGCACCGCAGCGGACATCGCCAGCGCAGAGGCTACCGCCGTCCAGGCCCGCGTCTCGTATACGCGCAGTGCGGCGCTGTTCGCCGGGGGGGTGAACAGCGGGGAGGAGTTCGACACGGCGACGGCCCGGCGTGACGTTGCCGAGGCGCAGTTGAAACGCGCGCAAGCGGCCAAAGTTGAGATCGAGCGTCAGGTGCTCAAGGCCGAGGAAACTCTGCGCTACTTCCAGGAACGTCTGGCAGACACCCAGATCACCAGTCCCTTCGACGGCCTGGTCCTCCGCCGCAGTCGCGAGCCGGGGGATATCGTCGTGCCGGGGAGTGAAGTTCTCACGATCATCTCCACCGGACAGATGTGGGTGTCGGCGTGGGTGGATGAGACAGCCCTGTCCGTTCTGGCGGTGGGCCAACCCGCGCGAGTCGTGTTCCGCTCCGAACCGGCCAAGTCATACAGCGGCGCGGTCTCCCGGATGGCCCCGTTGGCCGACCGCGAGACCCGCGAGCTTCTGGTAGACGTGACGGTTAAGGAATTGCCGAAGAATTGGGCCGTTGGCCAGCGGGCGGAAGTCTACATCCAGACGGCCAAGAAGATGGACGCGCTGCTTGTGCCCTCACGAGCCATTGTCTGGCAAAAGGGCCAGCCGGGGCTTTTCGTGAACCAGGCCGGCCACGCCCTTTGGCGAAGCGTCACTCTGGGTCTGCGGGGGACGGATGCCGTGGAGATCAGCAAAGGGCTGGTCGCCGGTGAGTTCGTCATCTGGCCGCACGATCCGAAGGATGCGGCCTTGGTTGAGGGGCGGCGGGTGAGTATGCCATGAACCTTGCGAGCCGGGACATTCGTCATAATTTCGGGCGCTTTGTGCTGACAACCATCGGTCTTGGACTGCTGCTGATGCTGGTGATGGGCATGGGTGGCATCTACCGGGGCTTGGTGCAGGAAGCCACGCTATTGGCGGACCGGATTGACGCCGACCTATGGGTGGTACAGAAGGACACGCGCGGGCCGTTCGCCGAGGTTTCCCGTCTGCCGGGCAATCTGGAGGACCGCATCCGCGCCGTGCCCGGCGTTCTCAGCAGCCGCGGCTTTGTTTCGACCACGATCCAGCGGGAGTGGAACGGCCGGCCGATGCGAATCACCGTCCAAGGTCTCTCTTGGCCGGAGGACCGGGGCCAGTGGCTCCCCATTGTCGCGGGTCGCGCTCTGGGCCGGTCTCACTACGAGATGCTTGCCGACGCATCGCTCAAGCTGCCGCTCGGCGAGAAGGTCAAGCTGGCCAAGGATTCCTACACGGTGGTCGGGATCACGCGAGGCATGTCGTCGCCTGCCGGGGATTCGATGGCCTTCTTCACTCTGCGGGATGCGCAAGCCATCCAGTTCGACCTGTCCGGCGAGGCCGTCCGTCTGGAACGCTCCGCTCGCTACAGCCGGGCCGAGCGCATAGACCTGGGCCGCTCCCAGCCACAAGTCATCGAGCGCAGCCGCGGCCCGTCGTCAGAGATACCGGCCCTCGGGCCGCCGGTCATCAGTGCGGTTCTGGTCAAGCTCCAGGCCGGGACCGATCTGAGCCAGGTACAGGCGGTCATTGCCAAGTGGCCGGATGTCTCCGTCTATTCCGCTGATGGACAACGGAACCTCCTTGTGGGCGGAATCGTGGATCGCTCCCGCCGGCAACTCGGTCTTTTCCGCATCCTGCTCATCATTGTCTCAGGCATCATCATGGCGCTGATCCTGTATACTCTTACGCTCGACAAACTGCATGACATTGCCATGCTCAAACTGATGGGGGCGCGCAACGGCGTCATCCTGGGCCTGATCCTGCAACAGGCCCTCCTGCTGGGCGGCCTGGGGTATGTGACTGCCTACTATATTGGGCAATGGGTCTTCCCAGTGTTTCCGCGCCGCGTGGTTATCGTCCCCGGAGACTTGTGGATGCTGGCCGCCGTTGTCGCGGGCATCTCAATCCTCGCCAGCGTGCTTGGAATCATCAAGGCCCTGCGCGTTGAGCCCAACGAGGTATTGGCATGAACGACTCTGCCCACAACGGGGAAACCGTGCTGGAGGCCGTGGGCCTGACCAAGAGATACGGCAGCGGCCACACCGAGGTCGTCGCCGTGCGCGACGCCACTCTCTCGGTAGATCGCGGCGAGATCGTGGCGTTGATCGGCCCCAGCGGCGCGGGCAAATCCACTCTGCTTACGCTGGTCGGTCTGATTCTCGAACCCAATGCCGGGCGCATTGCCATCGGGGGCGCGACCGTCTTTGACCATCACCGAACGCAAGTCAATGTGCGCCGTTTCCGGCGGCAGCACCTGGGCTTCGTTTTTCAGAAGGCCAACCTCATTCCGTTTCTGACGGCGGCGGAAAATGTCCGGCTGGCGATGGAGATCAACGACCACCCCTCCCGCGCCGCCAAACACCGGGCGATGGAACTGCTGGATTACCTCGGCGTGCGTGAACGGGCCGAGCACCTGCCCTCCAAACTCTCCGGCGGCGAACAACAGCGCGTGGCGGTGGCTCGGGCACTGGCCAACCGCCCCAGCCTGATCCTCGCCGATGAACCCACGGCCGCTCTTGACAGCGTGCGCGGGCGGCAGGTGATGGAGCTATTCCGCAAGGTCGCCCACGAACAGAACGCTGGCGTGATCGTCGTCACGCACGATCACCGCTCGCTGGACGTTTTCGACCGGACACTCGAAATGGAGGACGGCATGCTGCGTGAAACGGCATCCGCTGCTGCCAACTGATGCGAATAAACGTTCTACGCTATCGTGTAAGAGAGGAAGGAGCGTTGTTATGAAGGTGACGGTGGAGATTGACGCGGGGATTTGCGGGTTTCATACTACGGCGGGCATTGCCAGCGAGGATAGCCAGCACGTCACGTTCGACATTCAGAGCGATTGCGGCAAGATTCGAGCCGTGGCGGAACTGCTCAAGCGAGAGGGGGAGATTGACGCCTATCAGGAGATCAGCGCCAATGCCCCGAGCATTGTGCTGAATACCGCCTCCGGCGTCCTGAAGGGCTGCTGCGCGGCGTGCGCGGTTCCCGTCGGGCTTTTCAAGGGGATGCAGGTTGCGGCGGGATTGGCGCTGCCCAAGGACATTCACATCCAATTGCACCGGGAGTAGTCCATGTCGCCGAAGTTGAAAATCCTCTTCCTCTGCACCGGCAATTCCTGCCGCAGCCAGATGGCTGAAGGCTGGGCGCGGCGGCTCAAGGGGGACGTGATCGAGGCGTATTCAGCGGGGACTCACCCCCAGCCGGTCAGCCCGCGCGCCGTGAAGGTGATGGCGGAGGCGGGGGCAGACATCTCCGGGCACCGCTCCAAGTCGGTCGCCGAACTGAAAGAGATTGCGTTCGATTACGTCGTCACCGTTTGCGATCACGCGCACGAAAGCTGCCCGATCTTCCCCGGCAAGACGAAGATGGTCCACGTCGGCTTCGACGATCCCCCGCGGCTGGCTGAAAACGCCGCCACCGAGGAGGAGGCGCTGGCGCATTACCGGCGCGTGAGGGATGAAATCAGGCAGTTCGTCGAGAGCCTGCCCGATGCGCTTACGCGGGAAGACACGAAGAACAGAAAGGATCGGTAGATGGCAACCGAAGCGTGCATTGACAAACAGGCGAAAGGGCTGAGCGTCTTTGAGCGGTACCTGACAGTTTGGGTGCTCTTGTGCATCGGCGTGGGCATTATGCTGGGCAAGCTTGCGCCCAGCGTGGCAACATATCTGGACAGCCTGTCAATTTCCGTCAACGAGGCCCCGGTCGTTTCCATCCCCATCGCCATTTGCCTGTTCTTCATGATGTACCCCATCATGGTGAAGATTGACTTTGCGGAGGTGCTCAAGGCGGGCAAGAGCGTCAAACCCGTCGGTCTGACGCTGTTCGTCAACTGGGCGATCAAGCCGTTCACGATGTACTTCATCGCGCTCTTCTTCCTGGGATTTGTGTTTCGCGGCCTGATCGGGCCGGATGCGGTGGACTTCGTCAAGATGCCGTTGGGGCTTGACCTCCAGGTCGGCGCGGCGCACGGCGCGGGGACGGTAGTGCTCCATGAGGGCGTGAAGATGCTCCAGGTTCCCCTGTGGCGCAGTTACCTGGCCGGCTGCATCCTGCTGGGGGTCGCGCCCTGCACGGCGATGGTGCTCGTGTGGGGATATCTGGCCAAAGGCAACGCGGGGCACACGCTGGTCATGGTCGCCATCAACTCCCTGACCATGCTGTTGCTCTATGGCCCGCTCGGCGGATTCCTGCTCGGCGTGGGCAAGCTTCCCGTCCCCTGGTCGGCATTGCTGCTCTCCATCGGCATCTATGTGGCCCTGCCGCTGGTGGCCGGCTACCTGTCGCGCCGGTGGATCATCGCCGCTAGGGGGCAGGCGTGGTTCAACGAAAAGTTCCTGCACGTGCTGACGCCCATCACGATCATCGCCCTGCTGGCCACGCTGGTGCTGCTGTTCTCCTTCAAGGGCGAAGTGATTCTGTCGAACCCGCTCACCATCCTCTGGATCGCCATCCCACTCTTCATCCAAACCATGTTGATTTTCTGGATCGGATACTGGCTGTCCAAGCCGCTGAAGTTATCCTATGAAGACGCCGCGCCGTCGGCGATGATCGGGGCGAGCAACCATTTCGAGGTCGCCATCGCCACGGCCACCATGCTGTTCGGCTTGCAGTCGGGGGCGGCGTTGGCGACGGTCGTGGGCGTCCTGATCGAGGTGCCCGTCATGCTCATGCTCGTGAAGATCTGCCTGCGCACCCAACATTGGTTTCAGCCAAGGAGTTAGAGAAAGCCATGTCAAATCAAGAAAAGATGCATGATCTGGTACGCAAAGCTTATGGTGATATCGCCAGGCAGCAGTCCTCCGGCTGCGGCGCGAGTTGCTCCTGCGGTTCCGACAAGAGCTATGTGGCCCCCGACCACCCCGTGCCGGACGCGGACCTGGGGCTTTCCTGCGGCAACCCCGTCAGCTTCGCGCAGTTGCGGGAGGGGGACGTCGTTCTGGACCTCGGCAGCGGGGCGGGGCGCGACGTCTTCCTGGCGGCGCAGCGCGTCGGCCCGGAGGGGCGCGCGATCGGCGTGGACATGACGCCGGAGATGCTCGAACTGGCCGTGCGCAACGCGGCGAAGTTCAAGCAGAGCACCGGCCTGGCCAACGTCGAGTTCCGCAAGGGGCAGATCGAGCAGTTGCCGGTGAAGGACGGCGAGGTCAACGTCGTCATGTCCAACTGCGTCATCAACCTGAGCCCCGACAAAACAGCCGTCTTTCGCGAGGCGTTCCGCGCGCTGCGGCCGGGAGGGCGGCTGCTCGTCAGCGACATCGTCCTGCTGCGCCCGCTGCCCGAGTCGGTTCGGAAGAGCGAGGCGCTCTACGCCGCCTGCATCGCCGGGGCCATCGGCAAGGCGGAGTACCTGCAGGCGATCCGCGACGCGGGGTTTGCGCAGGTGGAAGTCCTCGTAGACCATCTCTATACGAGCGCCGAAGCGTGCAGCGATCCGGTCACCTCCGGGGTGGGCGCTGAACTGGAAGGGGCCGCCGCCAGCATCACCGTGTCCGCCGTCAAGCCGGGGTGCTGCTGTGCAGGCGGGTGCGCGGGGTGACGGCAACGGTGATAACCGCCAAGACGCCAAAGTCGCCAAGAACGGCAGATGGGGGATAAGGACAGCCATCGCGCAGTCGGCAGTCTTTGCAGGGGCGGGCTGTTTGCGTTATTCTGTCCTTGCCGTCCTTTGTGTCCCTTGTATCTCTTGCAGGGCAGCGACATGGCGCATCTTTATCTCAACGGCCAAGTGCTTAAGGAGTCCGCCGCTGCGCTCTCTCCGCACGAGCGCGGGTTCCTGTATGGCGACGGGCTTTTCGAGACGTTGCGCGCCTACGGCGGACGCGTCTTCCGCCTGGGGGTGCACCTCGCGCGCCTGCGCGCCTCGGCCGAGTTCCTTCGACTGCGCGTCCCCTCGACCGACGCGGAGATTGACGACGCCATCGCCGGGCTTCTCCAGGCCGACGCCTGCCCGGAGGCTTACATCCGCCTCACGCTCACGCGGGGCGCGGCGGGGCGCGGCATGCGTCTGGAGCCCCCCGACGCTCCCACGCTCCTCATCGTCGTGCGTCCGCTCCAGCCGTACCCGGAGGACCATTACCGGCACGGCCTCAAGCTCATCATGAGCTCCTATCGGCAGAGCTCGCACAACCCGCTGGCGCGGCACAAGACGCTCAACTACCTGCTCTATCTGCTCGCCCGGCAGGAGGCGACTGACGCCGGCGCCAACGGCGCGATCCTTCTGAATGAACTTGGCCAGGTCACCGAGGAATCCGCCGCGAACATCTTCCTCGTGCGGGAAGGAAGGCTCATCACGCCGCCGCCGCACTGCGGGCTGCTCCCCGGCATCACGCGCGGCGTGGTGATGGAGCTGGCGAAGGGGGAAGGGATCGCCATCGAGGAACGGCCCGTCGCGGCGGGGGAGCTGTTCGACGCGGAGGAGCTTTTCCTGACCAACTCCCTTTTGGAAGTCATACCCGTCCGGCACTTGGACCGGCGCCAACTCACCCGCAAAGCCCCCGGTCCCATCACCCTGCGGCTGCGAGAGGCGTACCGTAAGGCGACAGCCGTGTAGGCACGGGCTTCAGCCCGTGCAAAGGAACGGGCGGGCTAAAGCCCGCCGCTACATCAGCGGCCGATTGCGGCCCGTGTTGTCGGTGGTCAGGCGCAGGTCGTTGTAGGGGCAAGGCATGCCTTGCCCCTGCGTGCAGGGCGCAGCATGCTGCGCCCCTACAACGGTGGAGATGGTCCCGCTCATGCTCCCCCGTTTGACCCGCCTCCACCACCCCCGATATGATTTGTCTCATGGACCGATCCGGCGAAGTCATCGTGGAAGAGGTCACCGTCGCCGACGAGGCCGCGCGGCTGCGGCTCGACAAGTTCCTCAGCCTGGCCTTCCGCGACTACTCGCGCAGCTTCCTCACGCGTGCTATCCGCGCGGGGCGCGTTACGTTGGGCGGCAAGACGGCCAAACCGAGCCTGCTGGTCGCCCCCGGCGACCGCGTCCGCGTCGAACTGCCCATCCTGGCCGCCGATCACCTGGAGCCGGAGGCGATCCCGCTGGAGATTCTCTACGAGGACGAGGACATCCTGGCGATCAACAAGCCCGCCGACATGGTCGTGCATCCGTCGCGCGGCTGCGCGGGCGGCACCCTGGCCAACGCCCTGCTTCACCACTGCCAGGCGCGGCTGAGCGACGTCAACGGCCCGCTGCGCCCCGGCATCGTTCATCGACTCGACCGCGACACCAGCGGCATCATTCTGGCGGCCAAGAGCAACGCTGCCCACTCGCGCCTCGCCGCGCAGTTTCAGGACCGGCTGGTGAAGAAGGAGTACGTTGCCATCGTGCGCGGGGCCATGGAGCACGACTCAGGCGAGGTGGACCTGCCCATCGCGCGCGATTCGCGCATGCGCGCGCGCATGTGCGTCCGCACGGGGGGCCGCAAGGCGATCTCTCGCTGGTTCGTGGAGGAACGCTTCGCGCGTTTCACCCTCGTGCGCGTCGAGCCGCACACCGGCCGCACGCACCAAATCCGCGTCCACCTCAGCGCCCTGCGCCACCCCGTTGCCGCCGACGCCCTTTATGGCGGGGGGGAGGTCGTAACGATGGAGGAAGTCGCGGGCCGGTGCGGCCAAGGCTCGGAGGAGATTCTCATCAACCGCCAGGCACTCCACGCCCGCCGCATCCGCTTCGCCCACCCGATCACCGGGATAGAGATGGACCTGCGCGCCGAGCCGCCGGAGGACTTTCAGCGGCTTCTGAAGGCGCTGAGACGAGTTGATAATTGACAAGTGATGATTGATGATTGAGGACTGACGGCTGCGCTTTCACGGTTGCAGGGGCACAACATGCTGCACTCATCCGGGGGCGCTTTCGGAATGGTCGTCGTTTGGGAAGCGGAAGAAACGAACAATGACCGCGGGTCAGAGACCCGCGCTACACGGTGTTCTCGCGCAGCGTGTGCGGCACGGGCTTAATTTTCCGCCGGAGGCGCAGCCATGAAAGAGCGACTCATGGGGATCTTCAGAAGGTTCCTTCCTCGGCTCGCCGCCTTCCACGGTCTGATTCTGAACAAACACTCCTACCTGTACGACATCGGGTGGATGGAGAGCCTGCAACGAGGCTTCCCGTACCGTAAGGGGGGATCGGAAATCCCCTGGATGAACTTTGCCGCCATCGCTTTTCTTGAGCAGCGGCTCCGGCGCGAGCAGGCGCTTTTCGAGTACGGGTGCGGGCATTCCACGCTCTTCTATGCCCGGCTCGCCGGCTCAGTCACCTCGGTCGAGTATGACAAGGGCTGGCACGACCTGATGGCGAAAAAGGCGCCCCCCAACGTTACATTGATCTTCCAGGCGCATGACCGCGACGGGGAATATTGCCGAACCATCCGGCGAAGCGGCGCGCCATATGACGTGGTCATTGTGGACGGTAGGGACCGGGTGAACTGCATTAAGCAGAGCGTGGATTGCCTCACCCCGCGCGGGGTGATCCTGTTAGATGACTCCTGCCGGTCCTCCTATCGGCCGGGGCTTGAATACGCAATGGAAAGGGGTTTCCGCGCCCTGGAGTTCGAGGGGTTGAAGCCGACCGGTTACGTGATGGAGCGCGCGACGCTGCTCTACCGCAGCGACAATTGCCTGGGCGTGTGAAGCCGGAGGCAGGACGCGGGCCGCCCAAAGCGCCGACGCAGTGTCTCATTCGTACAATGCGCGTTCACACGTCGTGATATCCGAGGCTCTTCAGTCGTTCGATCGCGGCCGCCTTCTCCGCCTCCGTCATCTCCATCCCCGGCATGCGTTCCACGGCCATCGCGTCGAGCTTCCGGCGCAGTCCGGCGGCGATGTCGGGATGTGACTTGGCGATGTTCCTGCGCTCCCCCGGGTCCGCCGCCAGGTCGAACAACTCCGGCTTGAACCGGTCGTTGAACGGGGCGTAGATGTACTTATACCGGTTCTCCGTGCGCAGCGCCGCCAGCGCCAGCTCCTTGTTGAAGTATTGCGCGCCGGCGACTTCGGTATAGGCGTCCCGGTGTTCGCCGGGCGCGCCGCGGACCATCTCCATCAGACTCCGGCCGGTGAGTCCCGCTTCCGGCGTTGCCCCGGCCATCTCCAGAATCGTCGCCGGGATGTCCACGTGGCGCACCTGCTTCTCCGACACGCCGTGGGGAATCACTCCCGGCCCGTGGAGAACCAGCGGCACCTTGATCAGCTCGTCGTAGAGCATGTGGCCGTGCCCTTCCCAGCAGCCGCGCAGCGCATGCGCGGGGTGCTGCGGTGTCAGGCGGTACTTGTGCAGGAACATGTAGAGCCGCTTGCGCGCCTTCTTCCACTTCCGTTCCCGCGCCGTTTCGGTGATCATCTCGCCGTGGTCGCCGGTCAGCGCCACCACGGTGTTCTCCGGCAGCGCCTTGAGGAGACGCCCCAGGTAGAGGTCGAAGCTCGACACGGCGCGCGCGTACGAGCTTTTCCCGCAGCGGTCGTTGTCGCACTCCGGCAGCACGCGCCGTTTCAGGTGGACTTCCCAGAGGTGGAGCAGCATGAACCAGGAAGCAGGGGGCATTGCGCGGAGTTTCGCCTGCAGCGTCTCCCCCCACCCCTCGTACAGGAGTACTTTCTTGGATCGGAAGTTGTATTCGTCGAAGCCGCGGTTGAGCCCCGCTTCCTCGGACAGGGGGCCGGAGACCTCCGCATGGGTGCGATACCCGGCGGCGCGAAGCATCTCCGGCAGCGTGCGGACCCCCTCGGCGAGCCGGTGGCCGTAGAGCGACCGGATGCCCGTCTCGAAGGGGTATTTGGCGGTCAGCAGGCTGCCGAAGGAGGGGGTCGTCTGCGTGTCGGTGGCGATGGTGTTCAGAAAGGAGAAGCCGCCGGCGCGCATCGCGTCCATCGTGGGGGTGTGCGCCAGGCCCTTCTCATAGACATGGTCGGCGCGCAGGCAGTCAACCACGAGGAGGAGTACGTTCGGCTTATTCACGTGACCTCGCTCAAGTCCGAAATCGCCGTTTCTAATCCTTCAGCCGTCCCTCGATGGCCGTCACGATGTCGGCGAAGTTGAACAGCAATGGGCCGACCACTGTCGGGGTGCCGTCGGGGGGCAGGTCGGCGTCGCGGCTCATCAGGTCCCCCTCTTTCATGCAGAAGAACCAGAGGTTCGGGTAGGTGCCGCGGGGGTAGCGCTTGTGGTCCTGCCGACGCCCGATCATGCAGAAGGTGTCGTTGCGCGACTTCCCCATGGACTTCTTCAGCCGCAGAATCTTGTCGTACTGGTCATGCAGGCGCGCGTCGCTGTAGGGGGTCACATCGAGGACCACCACCTGCGCGGCGACGGCCCCTTCGGCGCTGGCGTGGTTGGTGTAAACCCATCTTTTCGCCGTCACTGCCGGTTGCAGGTTCTGATCCAGGAAGAGGCGCAAATCGTCGTTCAGCGTCATAACCACCACGCGCTTGCGGCTCGACGACAGTTCCCCATGCGCGCTCAGCTTCTGGTACTCCACGTACTTCTGCGCCCCGGCCTGCGCCTCCTGCAAGCCCCCCGCGGGCGGTTCGGCCTTCCCGCCGAACAACGTTTTGAAGAATCCAGCCATCGCCGTTATCCATCCCTAATGAAGCTGGTCGAAAGTAGCGCCACGATATGATACCGAATTTCGGACTTTTCTTGTACTCAACTCGCGACCTGCGCCGTAATGCGTTAGTCATGTGGGGGAGGATGTCATTCTGAGCGCAGCGAAGAATCTGCCAGCGGAATGACCGCTTACTGGCTGTTAGACCCTTCGCTGCACTCAGGGTGACATTGGGCCCCCGGGCGCCCTCCCCCACATGACTAACGCATTACCCCGCCCCTTCGCGGCCCTTGCTCCAGCGCGGCGACCGGTCTACAATCGGCGTGCGCCGGGGCTGCGCAGGCCATGAGGATGGAACCATGAAGATCGGCGTTCTCTCCGACTCGCATGACAACCTCCCCAACATTCGGCGCGCGCTGCAACTCCTTCGCGCCGCCGGGGCGGAGGCTCTGATCCACGCGGGCGATCTGGTTGCGCCGTTTGCCGTGCGCGAACTTCTCAAGTTCGAGGGGGGCGTGTACGGCGTCTTCGGCAACAACGACGGGGAGCGCGCCGGCATCCGCGCGATCTGGAAAGAGGTGTACGACCCGCCGCATCTCCTTGTACTCGGCGGATGCCGCATTGTCGTCATGCACGGATGCATTCCGCCGGAGAAGCTCCCCGCCGACATGCGCCGGGCGGAGGTCGTTGTTTGCGGGCACAGCCACGCGGCCTCCATCGCCCGCGAGCCCGGCGGCGCACTCCTCATCAACCCCGGCGAGGTGGGCGGGTGGCTGACCGGAGCGCCGACCGTCGCAATACTCGACACTGAGAGACTGGAAGCCACGCTCCTGAAACTGTGAAAAAAGAGTTGCGGAGTGCGGATGGAAGAGGCGCGCCGACGTGATCGTTCAGTCCGCAACCATCGGTCAACAGTCATCAATTATCAATTGCCTTGTTCTTTTCCCCGCCCTGCGGTAAATTGCTGCTGTCATTCACGTCGAAAGGACCGCTGATGTTGCAGACCTCCTGGCGCTCGCGCGCCGTTCGCGGGGCGTTTGTCATCGCCGCCCTCATCGCCTGCCTCTGCGCCGGCTGCGTCGAGCGCAAGCTTCTCCTGCGCAGCGACCCGCCGGGCGCGCGAGTCATGCTCAACGGCGTCGATGTCGGCGCTACTCCGGTGGATGTCCCGTTCCAGACCTATGGCGTGTTCGAGGTGGTCGCCAGCGTCCCGCACCGCGCGCGGCTGCGCACCGTGGCGCCGATCAGCCCCCCGTGGTGGGAGACGATCCCGCTCGACTTCTTCCTTGAAGTCCTCTGGCCCGGCACGGTGCATGACTACCAGACGGTTACGCTGAACTTCCCCCCGCTCGTCAGCGATGAGGCCGGGGTTACGCAGCGCGAAGGAGAGTTGCGGCGGCGCATGGAAGCGGGCGAGCCCGCCCCCGAGGGGACGCAGCCGTGACGGAGAAGAACCCGCCCGAGCGCCGGCTGCTGCGCTCGATCTATCGCCACCTCGACATTTCCGCGCTGCTGGCCGAGCATCCGGATCTGACGCGCGACAACATCGTCTCCCTTTTCAGGACACTCGACCGGTTGCTCGAAACGGTCCCGCCCGCTCCCGTCCGCGCACCCGCCCCCGCGTCGGGGTCGCTGTCCCCCGGCGCGCTTATCCTTTACACCGATGGCGGCGCGCGCGGGAACCCCGGCGTCGCTGCGTACGGGGTCGTCCTTATGGACGCACAGGGGGCGACCATTGAGGAGCATGGAGAGTGCATCGGTCATGCCACCAATAACGAGGCGGAGTACCAGGGCCTCCTGGCGGGGCTGCGCATCGCCGCGCTCCGTGGCGCGTCGGAACTGGTCATCCGTTCCGACAGCGAACTGATGGTCCATCAATTGAACGGGCGCTACAAGGTCAAGAGCCGAGGCCTCATGCCGCTGTTTCTCGAAGCGCGGCGGCTGCTCGAAGGGTTCCGCGCCTGGCGGGCGGAGCATATCCCGCGCGCGCAGAACGCCCGCGCCGACCAGTTGGCCAACGCCGCCATGGACCGCGCCAAGTCCGGCTGAGGGCAACGGGGATGACGGAGTGGACCGCCAAGGCGCCAAGAGCGCCAAGGACGACAATTCAGGGCAACGGAAAGCGACGCTTGCATCAATGCGGTTAACCTCATCTCCGTTCTTGGCGTCTTGGCGGTTCAACGCTGTTGTCTTCCGTCGTCTTGACTTCCCCCCGCCGATAGCCGGATAATGCGCAACGGCCAACAACGGCCCTTTCCACTGGAGGACTCCCCGTCATGATCGGCAAGAGCATTCGTCTTGAGCGCATCATCAACCGCAACTCGCGGCGCACGGTGATCGTGCCCATGGACCACGGCATCACCCTCGGGCCGATCCGCGGCCTCACCAACATGGCCAGGACCGTGGACGGCATCGTCAATGGCGGCGCGAACGCCATCGTGCTGCACAAGGGGATCGTCACCGCCGGGCACCGCGGGTCGGGGAAGGACATCGGGCTGATCCTCCATCTCTCCGCCAGCACCTCCCTGAGCCCCGACCCGAACGCGAAGGTGGACGTCACGGAAGTCGAGGAGGCCGTGCGCCTCGGCGCCGACGCGGTCAGCGTCCACGTCAACCTCGGCGCCGACACGGAGATGGACATGCTCCGCAGCCTCGGGCAGGTTGCGAAGAAATGCACCGATTGGGGGATGCCGCTGCTGGCGATGATGTACACCCGCGGCGAGAAGATCCAGAACCCGTTCGACGTCAAGTACGTCAAGCACGCCGCCCGCGTCGGGGCGGAACTGGGCGCCGACGTGGTCAAGGTCGTCTATACCGGCGACCCCGCCAGCTTCGCCGTGGTCGTCCAGGGCTGCCCCGTCCCCGTCGTCATCGCCGGCGGTGAGAAGATGGAGTCAGACGAGGAGATTTTCACGATGGTCGCCGGCGCGCTAAAGGCCGGATGCGCGGGCGTCAGCATCGGGCGCAACATCTTCCAACACCGGCGGCCTATCCGCATGGTCGAAGCGATCAGCGCTATGGTCCATCAGAACAAGTCCGTCCATGCCGCCATGCGCGTCGTCAAGGCGCGGTAAGGCGGACAGCCGTGTAGAGCGGGCTTTGGCCCGCTGTCGTTGTAGGGGCGCAGCATGCTGCGCCCTTGCCTCCTGTGAGAAGGGAACCGCATGAAACGGGTCTGGGTCCGCATCATCCCCTGGAACAAGCAGGTCGCCGTCAGCGCGCTGGAATCCGGCGCGGACGCCGTTCTGCTGGCCAAGGGGGACGCCCCGCGCATGAGGGAGCTCGGCCGCATGATGGTCGTCGCGCCCGATGGCGACCTGGTCCCCGGCCGCGACCTCATCGAGATGGAGGTCCGCTCCAAGGCGGACGAAGTCGCCGCCGCCAAAGCCCCCGCCGACAAGTTCCTTCTGCTGCGCATGAGCGACTGGACGATCATTCCGCTGGAGAACCTCATCGCCCAGCGCGGGAACCTCCTGGTTGAAGTCGCCGACGCCGAGGCCGCGCGCACCGCTCTGGGCGTCCTCGAAAAGGGAGTGGACGGCGTGGTGCTCAACAGCGCCGACCCGAACGAAGTCCGCAAAGCGGTCGCCGTCGTGCGCGAGATGAGCGAGACCGTCGCGCTGGAGCCCGCCACCGTCCGCGAGGTGCTCCCGCTGGGGATGGGGGACCGTGTCTGCGTGGACACCTGCTCCAACATGACCCCCGGCCAGGGGATGCTCGTCGGCAACACGACCGAGGGGTTCCTGCTGGTCCACTCCGAGACGCTGGAGAACCCGTACGTCGCGGCGCGCCCGTTCCGCGTCAATGCGGGCGCCGTCCATGCCTATGCCCTCGTCCCCGGCGGCAAGACGCGCTACCTCAGCGACCTCAAGGCCGGCGATGAGACGCTCATCGTGGACCATCAGGGGCGCACGCAGGTCGCCTACGTCGGCCGCGCCAAAGTCGAGCGCCGCCCGCTGCTGCTGGTCAAGGCCGAAGCCGGCGGCAAGGAAATTGCGCTGGTCCTCCAGAACGCCGAGACCATTCGCCTGACCACCCCCGATGGCGGCTCCATCAGCGTCGCCGCGCTGAAGACGGGCGACAAAGTGCTCGCCCACCGCATGGGCGGCGCGCGGCACTTCGGGATGAAAGTCACGGAGACGCTGAAGGAACGGTAACGCAATTGCGGATTGCGGACTGCGGATTGCGGATTCTCATCGGCGTCCATCTGCGTTCATCGGCGGTTCCAAAGCCGTTGCCGTTTGCCGCTTCTTGCGGTAAAATGCATTCCTGAAGCTGCCCATTACCCAATCAGGACGAGCGATGCCCGCGAACCTTACGCCGCAGTACATCAAGGCCGATCATGAGTTCAAGGCGGCCAAGACGATCGAGGACAAGATCGCCTGCCTGGAGAACATGCTCCGGCTGCTCCCCAAGCACAAGCACACCGAGAACATGCAGGCGGACATGAAGCACAAGCTCTCCGTCCTGCGCAAGGAGCAGGCCGAGGGGAAGACCAAGGGGAAGGGGAAGCAGGCGCAGGTCTTCCTGGTCGAGAAGGAAGGGGCGGGGCAGATCGTGCTGCTGGGCGCTCCGAACGCGGGCAAGTCGCGTATCGTGGCCGCGCTCACCAACGCCAACGTGGCGGTCGCGGAGTACCCCTTCACCACCCACGCCCCGCAGCCGGGGATGGCGCGCTTCGAGGACGTCCAGGTCCAACTGGTGGACTTGCCGCCGATCACCGGGGATTATTTCGAGACCTGGATGCCCGACACCGTCCGGCGCGCCGATGCGGCGGCCCTCGTCGCGGACCTTGGCGACGATAATCTGCTGGATGCGCTTGAGACGATCCTCAAGCATTTCGAGCCGATCAAGGTCAGCCTGGTGCGCGACGCGCCGGCCGAGCCGGAACCGTCGCACACCTTCCGGCGCACGTTCATCGTCGCCAACAAGCTGGACCTGCCCGGCGCGGAGGAGCGGCTGGAAATCCTGCGGGAATACTACGGCAGCCGGTTCGACATCCTGCCGGTCAGCGCCGAGGCCGGGACCGGCATGGCCGAGCTCCCGGCACGCCTTTTCCAGTTCCTGCGCCTCATTCGCGTCTACACCAAGGAGCCGAGCAAGAAGCCGGACCTTGAGAAACCATACACCCTGCCGGTCGGCAGCACGGTGGTGGATCTGGCGGGGCACATCCATCGGGAACTGGCCGAGACGCTCAAGTCGGCGCGCGTGTGGGGGAGCGGGAAGTACGACGGCATCTTCGTCAAGCGCGACCACGTGCTGCAGGACAAGGACGTCGTGGAATTACACCAGTAGAGGCGGCGGAGCAACAGTCTTCTGGCCCAATTACCTAATCACCCAATAACCTAGTCTCCGCTGCAGGCATGACACTGAAGCTGGGTGACTAGGTGATTGGGTGATTGGGGCATTGATTCGTCATTCGTCATTTTGCCTACTTCGTCTCTTCCGCCGGCGGCTGCCACACGGAAAACTGCCCCGTCGTCGGGTTGTAATCGTACTCTTGCCCCTTTGGCAACGGTGGCAGCGGATAGCCCGCTCCCTCCAACTCCTCCTTGCTCTTCGGCAGTCGCCCGCTCGTCGCCTGGAACGCTTGGACCGACTGCTGGACCCCCATCAGGTCCATCTTGATCTGTATCGCCTTGGGCTGGCGCACGAGGAAGGGGATGTAATCCGTGATCCCCACCTCCTGCTTTGCCGCCGGGCCGGAGACCGTGGTCGTGGGACTCACCGGGGCTGGGGCCGGCTTGTGTCTGCTCAGCGCCAGCCAGGTTCCCAGGCCGCCCACCAGCACCACGAACGCTCCCACGCCGATGAAGATCATCTTCACCTTCGGGGAAAGCGCGGCGGATGCCGCCTTCTGTTGCTGGAGTTCAACTTGTTGGACCTTGCTGCCGGTCGAGAGGGTGGTTCCGCACTGGACGCAGAACTGCGCGTTGACATCCAGCTCCGCCTTGCAGTTCGGGCAATGCGGCTTGGTCAGCGCGTATAGCCCGCTTCCTTCGTCCGACTCCTTCTTGGCCGGAGCGGCGGCGGGCGCGGGAGCAACGGCGGGCGTCGGAGCGGTGGGCGGAGCGGGGGGCTCGCCGGGCACCACCAGGTCGTTGTTGCAGGCGGGACAGGAGACTTTCTTCCCCGCAGCGGAGATGGGAGCGGTGAGCTTGCGGCCGCAGGAACAGGAGAACGCCACCTTCCCGGCAGGCGCAGCCGGCGCGGCGACTCCGTCCGCCTTGAAGACCTTCTTGCACGCCGGACAGCGCACGTTCTTGCCCGCCAGCGTATCGGGGACATTCAACAACTTGCCGCAGGCGCAGGTCACTTGCATGATGGGATCCTCGGGACCGGGTTTTGACTGTGCCACTTATTGTATTGGCGGCACGCGACGGCGTCAATGGACGTGCAGGGTCTCCGAGTCGCATGCGCCGTGCGCGACCCCAGGGGCAAGGCAATGCCTTGCCCCTACAACATTGTAGGCGCGCTGGGGACAGCGCGCTCCACCTATCCACCCCGCGGTCGTCTCGGTTGCGCCACTGGACCGTTTCGTGTAACATTCGCGCCTTGAGGCTTTGTCGGCCGCAGAGTATAATGAGTGGATTGTATTCACCGCGCGGACAAGGAGATAGCGTAACTTGTATCCCATAAAGCAGAAGCGCCAACTGGCCGAAAATATCCTTCTGATGAAGGTGCTTGCCCCGAAGATCGCCGCCAAGCGCAAGGCGGGGCAGTTCGTCATCCTGCGTGTCAATGAGACCGGCGAGCGTTTCCCGCTGACCATCGCCGATGCCGACCCCGCCGCCGGGATGATCACCATCATCTTCCAGGTCGCCGGTCGCAGCACGCGCGCGCTCGCGGCGCTCAGCGAGGGAGAGGGGATCCTGGATGTCGTCGGTCCGCTCGGCAAGCCGACGCACGTCGAGAAGTTCGGCCATGTCGCCTGCATCGGCGGCGGCGTGGGCATCGCCCCAGTCTACCCGATCATCTGCGCCATGAAGGCCGCGGGCAACCGCGTCACCAGCATCATCAGCGCGCGCACCAAGTCGCTGCTGATCCTGGAGGAGGAGATGCGCGCTCACTCCGACGAACTTAAGATCGCCACCGATGACGGCAGCTACGGTGTCAAGGGATTCCCCACGCATCTGCTTCAGCAGATGGTTGACGCGAAGGAGAAGATAGACCTGGTGGTCGCCGTCGGCCCGGTGCCGATGATGCGCGCCGTTTGTCAACTGACCAAACAACTCGGCATCCGCACGATGGTCAGCCTCAACCCGATCATGGTGGACGGCACGGGGATGTGTGGCGGGTGCCGCGTCACCGTGGACGGCAAGACGCGCTTCGTCTGCGTGGATGGCCCGGAGTTCGACGGCCACGCGGTGGACTTTGAGGAACTGACCAAGCGGCTGCGGACGTACGCGGCCCATGAACGTGCCGCGCTGGACCATGCCTGCCGGCTGGAAACGCCAAAGTAATAGGACATATAGGTCCTATAGGGCCTATGACAGGAAACCCCATGACCGACACCCCCGAAACGAAACCCAAGCGCTCCGGTCGCCACCCGATGCCGGAGCAGAAGCCGCAGGACCGCGTCAAGAACTTCCAGGAAGTTCCCTTTGGCTACACGCCGGAGACGGCCATCGCCGAGGCCAAGCGCTGCCTGCAGTGCAAGAACGCCCCCTGCCGCAAAGGGTGTCCGGTCGAAGTGAAGATCCCGGAGTTCATCCGCCTCATCAAAGAGGGGAATTTCGCCGCCGCCAATCGCCTCATCAAGGAGGACAACGCCCTCCCTGCCGTCTGCGGCCGCGTCTGCCCGCAGGAGGACCAGTGCGAGAAGGTGTGCCTGTTGGCCAAGAAGGGGGAGCCGGTCGCCATCGGACGCCTGGAGCGATTCGCCGCCGACTACGGTCTCGGCGCGGTGGAGAAGGAAAAGGTGATCGTCGCCGCGCCCACCGGCAAGCGCGTGGCTGTCGTCGGCGCGGGCCCGGCCGGACTCACCTGCGCGGGGGACCTGGCGCTCATGGGGCACTCCGTCACCATCTTCGAAGCGTTCCACAAGTCTGGCGGCGTGCTGGTCTACGGCATCCCGGAGTTCCGCCTCCCCAAGGCGATTGTCCAGTCCGAGGTCGAGGCGCTCCAGCGCCTCGGGGTGGATATCCAGCTCAACGCCGTCATCGGCAAGATCGACACGATTGACGAACTGCTCGCGCAGGGGTTCGAGGCCATCTTCATCGGCTCCGGCGCGGGTCTTCCCAATTTCATGGGGGTTCCCGGCGAGAACCTCGGCGGGGTCTACTCCGCCAACGAGTACCTCACCCGCAGCAACCTGATGAAGGCGTACCGCTTCCCCGAGTACGACACGCCGATCATCCGCGGCAAGCGCGTGGTGGTGATCGGCGGCGGGAACGTCGCGATGGACGCGGCGCGCACCGCGCTGCGGCTCGGGGCCGAGCAGGTCATCCTGGCGTACCGGCGTTCGCGCGAGGAGATGCCCGCGCGCCGCGAGGAAGTCCACCACGCCGAGGAGGAGGGGGTGCGCTTTGAACTGCTGACCGCGCCGGTCGAAGTGCTCGGCGACGACAAGGGGTTCGTCCGCGCGCTGCGCTGCATCCGCATGAAGCTGGGGGAGCCGGACTCCTCCGGCCGACGCCGCCCGATCCCCATCGAAGGCTCCGAGTTCGAGATGGAGGTGGATACGGTGATCGTGGCCATCGGCAACACGCCGAACCCGCTCATTTCGGCCACCACCCCCGATCTCAAGGTGGGGCGGCATGGAACCATCGAGGCCGATGCGGAGAGCGGCCTGACCTCCAAGGCGCGCGTCTTTGCCGGGGGGGACATCGTCACCGGGGCGGCGACGGTCATCTCCGCCATGGGCGCGGGCAAGCGCGCCGCGCGCGCGATTCATGCGATGCTGATGAAGAAAAGCGGCTAAGTGCAGGGCGTAGAATGCAGAACGTGTCGTGCGCGGTACGCCGCGCACTCTTGGTGGAGCGCGCTGTCCCAGCGCGCTTGCCGTTGTCACCGTCAAATCGCAAATCGTCGTTCGTCCCTCCCCCGCGCCCGCCTCTCGACAGGGGCGCGATTCCGAGTATAATTATAGAGCCCTGCACAAGGAAAGGCGTGCCATGTCCTATATCGTCGGTGTAGACGTCGGCACCAGCAAAATCGCCGCGCTCGTGCTCGACACCGAGTCGGGCCAGACGGTTTCCCTGTGCGAGACCGCCAACGAGTCCGAAACCACCTCCGCCGCCGACAAGGCCCGCGGCCGCAGCGAATGGGATGCCGACCGCGTCGCCGAGTTGGCGATGGGTTGCCTGGGCGAGGCGATCAGCCAGGTGGACGCCGCGCGCATTAAGGGGATCGGCATCACCGGCCAGATGCACGGCATGACCCTGCTGGATCCGGAAGGCCGCCCCGTCTCCCCCTTCATCGGCTGGCGCGACCAGCGCTGTCAGGAGAACTTGCCCGGTGGAGAGCAGAGCTATATCAGCCGAATGATGGATCTGGCGGGGCTTGGAGGGTTCGCCCATACCGGCTGTCCGCCGGCCACCGGCTACATGGGCAGTACGCTGTTCTGGCTCGCCGCCAACGGCGACTCGCGCGTTGCCCGCAGCGGAGGCGGCGCGCCCGTCCGCGCCTGTTTTCTGGCCGACTATCTTGTCCTGAAGCTGACCGGCGAGGGGCCGGTGACTGACCCCACCAACGCCGGCGGCTCCGGGGTCTTCGACGTCGGCGCCGGGGATTGGAACAAGCCGCTCATCGGGCGGCTGGGGATCAAGCCGGAAATCTTTCCCCCCGTGCGCAAGTCCTGCGCCCGCGCCGGCGGGCTCACGGCGGACGCGGCGCGCGCCCTCGGGCTGCCGGAGGGCATCAGCGTCGCCGTTGGCTGCGGCGACAACCAGGCCAGCTTCGCCGGAAGCGTCCGCTCCCCGGCCGATTCCCTCCTGATCAACATCGGCACTGGCGCACAGGTCAGCGCCTGGGTGCCCAAGGGCCTCATCGTCCCCTCGGTGGACACGCGGCCGCACCTGGACGGCGGGTTCCTGCTGGTCGGCGCGCCGCTATGCGGGGGCCTTTCGTACGCGCTCCTGCAAGACTTCTTCCGCGGCGTGGGAAGGGCGTTCTTCGAAGCGATGGGCGAGCGGGAGCTGTACGAGGAGATGAACCGTCTGGCGCGCGCGGTGCCCCCCGACGCAGACGGCCTGAGTTGCATCCCCCTCTTCACCGGCAGCCGGCTCGATCCCACCAAGCGCGCCAGCTTCAATGGCATCAGCCCCGCCAGTTTCACCCCCGGCCATTTCGCCCGCGCCATCCTGGAAGGGGTTGGCGAGCAGCTGCGCCTGTACTACTCCGACATGCTCGAAAACGGCGTCAAGCCGCGCAAGGAACTCATCTGCTGCGGCAACGGCGTGCGCCGCAACCCGCTACAGGCCGAGATCCTCGCCCATATCTTCGTCATGCCCGCCCGACTGCCCCTCAGCACCGAGGAATCTGCCTTCGGCGCGGCGCTGGTCGGCGCCGTCGCCGCCGGAGAATACCCCACCCTCGCCCGCGCCATCCAACTGGTGCGATACAACGAGTGCGGGTGAACGGGGGGGCTGGGCGGTATGTCTGACTTGCCTGACAGGTTGGACCTGTCAGACACGCGCTGTTACGCCAGCCCTTCGGCGATCTCCGGGCTGATCATATCGCGCAGTTTGCCGAGGGCGCCGGCTTCAATCTGCCGGATGCGTTCGCGGGTCAGGCCGAAGGTGCGGCCGATCTCCTCCAGCGTGCGCGCGGGGCGGCCGTCGGTACCGAAGTGCGACTCGATCACCGCGCGCTCACGCGCCGTCAGGCGGCCCACCGCGTGGGAGATCGCTGCGCGCACGTGTTCGAGCAGTTCCCCGCGCTCCCTCTCCATGTGGCCCAGGTCGCCGGTGGCATTGAGCCGTTCCTGCTGGCCGGTCACGAACGCCGCCAGGCGGTAGTTCTCCTCCGGCACGACGCGCGCGTAATGCTTGGATAGCGCCCAGGTCGCGTAGGTGGCGAAACGCGCCTCGCGCCGGTAATCGTAGCACTCCACCGTCCGCATCAGGCAGACGTTCCCTTCGCTGATCAGTTCCAGCAGGTTCGCCAGCGGGCCCGCGTGCCGCTTGGCGATGCTCACCACCAGCCGCAGGTTGCAGCGGACCAGGACCGTCCGCGCCTGTTCGGCCGCCTGCCGCAACTGGTTGAGCCGTTCCATCAGGCGGGTGCGGTACCCGGTCTCGCGCAGGCGCTCCTGCAGCGCCGCCATCCGGCACTTGAGGTAGTTGTATTTGCGGAACAGTTCCGCCTCGCTCTCCCGCGACAGCAGCGGCACGGTGTACAGTTCAGCCAGATAGGGGGGCAGCCCCTCCGGCGCGGGGGTCATCGGCGCGGCCGGCCTCGGCAGGGAGGCGGACAACCCCTCCTCGCCCAGGCAGAGGCGCTCCGCATCCGGCGCGGTGAAGTCGGGGCTTGGAATGAAGTTGACCTTCAGGGAAATCGCCTCTTCATACAGCGCCCGTTGCAGCGCGCGGTGCACGCCCGGCTCGCCTCGGCCGAGGCGCCGCGCGATTTCGCGCACCGGCGCCCCCTCGCGGTACAGCCGAAGGATGCGCTCGCGCTCCGCCTGAGCGCCGTCGTTCGCGCTCTGCGCGCTGCCGTGCAGCATCCTGCGCGCGCTGGAAAGGCTGATGCCGCTTTCGGCCGCCAGCGTGCGCACCACCTCGGGCTGCGGCGTCCCGTCGGCCATGAGCCGTTGCGCGCGTTCGAGCGCTTGACGGCGCTCCGAGTCGGTCAGCCGGCGCGCGCTCTTGCGATCCGCCTCGCGGCGGGCCGCCAAAAAACGTTCGAGCAGGGAGGCTCGGACCCCCAGCGCGGCGCCGCGCTCGGCCAGGTGATAGCCGACCGGCAGCCCTTCCATCCCCCAGCGTTTCACCGTGTTCGGCGTCACGCGGCAGCGCGCGGCCACCTCCTCCAGCGGCAGCGCCGGGTCGTGCGGGTCGGCGGTGTCGGAGGGCGTCTCTGCCGAGAGCGTGCGCAGCATCAGCCCCAGGTCGCGGCGCAGTTCCTCGCCGGAGATCGCGACGAGCTCCTTCACGTCGGTCTGGAATCCGGTGACGCGGTGGAAGATGTATTCGTAGGCGTAGAGGCGCTCAGGGAGCAGTTCAGGCAAGAGGATGGCGAGTCGTTCGAGGTGCGCCTTGCGCAGCCGCAGCGGAGTGTAGGCCAACTCCGCCTCAAGCAGCCCGGTTTCCCGGTGGCGATACGCCATACGGCACCTCCTTCCGGCGCGAAGCCCGTACAACCGCCGGACAACATAATACTATGCTGTTATTGGGCTAATGTCAATATATTTGTTGGGGAAAGATGACGCGCTACGTCGCGGCGGAAGACCCGCCGGGGCGGCAGCCCCTTGCCGTCCCGGCGTACGAGCTATGTCGTAGTGGGCGGCTGGGGATGGTACGGTTCCCGCCCCTCCGCCGCCCGCACTTGCTGGTCAAGCGCTTCCGTCGCGCAGGGGCACGGCGCAGACCGTTGCGCCCGGCGGTAAGCGCGCGGAGAGGAACCGGCGACTTTCTGGAACGCCCGCGAGAAGGCCGAAGCGTCCCGGTATCCTACGGCCCGGCCTACGGCGGCGACGGAGTGGGCGGTGCCGGTCAGAAGGTCCATGGCGCGGACGATCCGGTAGCGCAGGAGGAACTCTCCCGGTGTCATGCCGGTCTCGCGCTTGAACCGCCGGATGAAATAGAACGTGCTGAACCCCGCCGCGCGCGCCGCCTCCTCCACCGAGTTGCGGCGGTCGAAGATGCCGGTCATGTACAAGATGCTGCTATGCGCGAACATGCCCGGGGTCGGGCTGGTCGTCTTCGGCAGTGCGAAGGTGCGCCGCGCGACGTGCGAAAGCAGGTGGACGGGTGACGCGTGCTGCCTCTCCCAAGCGCCTGTTGAGTCTTGACTTATCTCGCCCATGGTCTCACCTCCGTTCAACAAACCCGTCCGTATCCTCGGAGTGAGCCCCCTTGTTGCAGGGGCGCAGATGTTGTCCGCAGGTGTCTCATCAAAGTTGTTCACTGCGCCCCTGCACTGGTACGGCTGTTACGCGAACGGGATGCCGGGATGTCGTCACGCGCCGCAATTCCTGCATCCACCGGGCTGGAGGGGGGTTAGCGGAAAGGCGGAGCGGGCGCGGCTCCGCGCGATGACGCCGCCGGAGCGACAGGAACTCCGTGTGTACGTGGGAAACGTCGCTGCGGCAGCGACAACAAGGTGTAGCGCGGGCTTCAGCCCGTGAAACCAACTTGCCATTCGACATCTCTCATGGCCCCGAGTTTGTCGAGGGGAAAGTCCGCGCTGCACACGACCACGACAGTCTTTCTGCCAATCCGCAATCCGCACTCCGCAGTCCGCAATCGCCCCCGCCCAGTTGGATTCCTATGCCCGGTCTGATAGAATTGCGTGGCCGCGCCTGGGCGCGGCGACTTCCGGATGGGAGAGGAGTATGGCGCTGAAGTTGAAGGAACTGGCCGCCCAGATCGGCGGCGAGGTGGTGGGAGACGGAGAGACGCTGATCGAGCGGGTGGCCCCGATCGAGGAGGCCGGCCCCGGCGAAATCACCTTCGTCAGCAACCCCAAATACCTGAACTTCGTGCGCACGACGAAGGCGGCCGCCATCATCGTCGCCCCCGCGCTGCGCGCGGTCCAGCGCAACATGATCGTGATGTCCAACCCCTACCTGGGCTTTGCGCGCGCGGTGACGGTGCTGATGAAGCAGGCGCTGGCGCGCCCCATCGGGGTCCATCCGACGGCGGTGATTTCGCCCAAGGCGACGCTGGGCAAGGATGTGTCGGTCGGACCGCATGTGATCATCGAGGACGGCGCGGTCATCGCCGACCGGGTGACGCTGATGGCCGGGGTCTATGTCGGCCCCAACGTGAAAATCGGCGAGGACACCTGGATCCATCCGAACACCACTCTCTACCACAACACGCGCATCGGCAAGAACTGCCTCATCCACGCAAACGTCTCCATCGGCAGCGACGGCTTCGGCTGGGCGCCGGAGGGTCGCCACTACGTCGCGATCCCCCAGGTCGGCGTCTCGGTGATCGGCGACGACGTCAGCATCGGCGCCAACTCCGTCATCAACCGCGGCGGGCTGGGCGATACAACCATCGGCAACGGCACCAAGATTGACTCGCTGGTGGTGGTCAGCCACAACGTGAAGGTGGGGGCGGACTGCCTGCTGGTCAGCCTGGTGGGGATCAGCGGCTCGGCGGAGATCGGTGAGCACGTCACCCTTGGCGGGCAGGTGGGAGTGGCGGGACACTTGAAGATCGGCGACAACGTCCAGGTGGCGGCGCAGTCGGGGGTGAGCCACACGCTGGAGCCGAACAAGACCTATTTCGGCACGCCGGCGCGCCCCATGAGCGAGATGAAACGCACGGTGGCGGCGTTGCACAAGCTGCCCGAACTGCGCGAGGAAATCCGCCACGTCCGGAAGCGCATGGCCGAGATCACCGCGATGCTGGACGAGGACGTCCACGACGGCAAGGCGGCGCAGGCGGCGCAGCCGCCGGCGACGCAGGTGCCGCAGACGCCGGTGACGCGGCCACCGTCGCAGCCGCCGCAGGCGCCGAAGTGATTCGGGGCAAGCTCAAGATACCGAGTGCAGGACATTGAATTCTGAATGCGCTCTTGCTATGCCGGAGCCTGCCGCCACGACTAGTCCAACGCCGTTTCGCCCCTTCATTCTGCATTCTGCGCTCTGCGTTCTGCACTCTGCATTCCTTCTCACTCTGCTCCTGTGTCCCACCGCGCTATGCGCCGACCCGCCGCTCCTGCTGGAACGCAACGGCGTCCAGGTGAGCTTCCATTCCGGCGACGCGGGCCTGGCGCGCCAGGCGGCTGTGGCGCTGGAGGAAGGGGTCGAGCGCATTCGCTCCAAACTGGGGATCGGTTTCGACCGGCCGGTCCAGGTGCGCATCGTTCGCGGCCGCGAGGAGTTCAACCGGCTGATCGGCCAGCCGATGCCCGATTGGGCGATGGCGGTCGCGCTGCCGCCGGACGCCATCGTGGTGGATGCCGTCAAGGTCACCCCCGGCAGCGAAGACAACATGCGCCTCACCATCATTCACGAGGCGGCGCACCTGGCGCTGGACGGTCTCGACGCCGGCCGCGCGAGAGGGCTGCCGCGCTGGTTTCATGAAGGGACGGCCACCTGGCTCAGCGGCGCGGAACATTTCTCGGCCGACTGGAGCGGCTTCAACCTCGCCGTCGCGCAGAACGCGCTGCCAAGACTCGATTTGCTGGAGGAGGCGTTCCCCGCCGATGCGCGTCAGGCGAACGTGGCCTACCTGGAGAGCGAGACCTTCGTGCGCTATCTGGTCCGCGCGCGCGGAGAGGAGGCGATGCGCTGGATTCTGGAAGAATACCGCGCGGACCGCGACTTCCACGCGGCGTTCCAACGGGCGCTCGGAGAGCCGGTGGAGAAGGTGGAGTCGGAGTGGCGCGTCTCGATGCGCGGCTCCTTCCCCTGGCTGCGCGCGCTGGTGGGTTCGATCTCCTTCTGGAGCGTGATGGCGGCGTTCACCATCCTGGCGTTCCTCGTCGTGCGCTGGCAGCGCAAGCGGCAGCACGAGGAGTGGGAGCGCGAGGAGCGCGACTGGCAGGTGGCCGGCTCCGACGAGGACGGGCCGGACGAGCCGAGCGAAGATGTGTACGATGGGCCGGTGGGGCCGGAAGATGAGGAGGAAGACGACTACTTCTGAGGGGGGAAGGATTCAACGTTCAATAGTAGGTCGGTTTACGGCTGCAGGTGTGGTGTGGTAATCCAGTCCATACAACGATGAGCGCCGGTTGGATAATCAGCGCCATATCGCCCAGCCGTATAGAACCAGTTCGGAGCAGAAGAGAAATGCGCGCACCATTCCAGATTCTGGTCATCCCTTTCCGGCACACGGCAAACGGGACGGAGTTTGCGGTTCTTAGGCGGAGCGATGCCGCCGAATGCTGGCAGTTCGTCGCCGGAGGCGGCGAGGGCGACGAGTCTCCGCGGCAAGCCGCCGAGCGGGAAACAAGAGAGGAAATCGGCATCGCCACCGATCAGGATTTCGTGGAATTGGACTCGATGGCGACAGTCCCACGGGACTGTTTCGCCGCCGCCGGCTCGTGGGGCGAGGAAGTCTACGTCGTTCCTGAACACTGTCTTGCAGTGGATGTCCGAGACCGCGTGCCTACTCTGTCAAGGGAGCACGCGGCATTGCGGTGGGTTCCATATGACCAGGCGTTTGGCCTGCTGAAATGGGATAGCAACCGGACTGCCCTTTGGGAGCTGAACGAAAGGCTGAAGAAGACGCCGAACCATTAAGTGCATGGTACGGCGTGCCGCTGCCCGTGATTTGTGACGCCTTACGTGCCGATGTGCGCATTGCTTGTTGACACGTCGTATTTCTCTGGTTACGCTCCCCTATGGTGGAAGCAGTGGACTTGTTGAACTTGCGGAGCAACACACGATGGCGGAATATCTGGTGACGGGCGGGGCGGGGTTCATTGGGTCGCACATCGCCGAGGCGCTGACGCGGCGGGGGGAGTCGGTGCGCATCCTGGACAACTTCTCCAGCGGCCGGCGCGAGAACCTGGCCGGCTTTGCCGGGAAAGTGCGCGTCATCGAAGGAGACCTGAACGACCCGGCGAAACTCGCCGAGGCGGTGCGCGGAGTGGAGGTGATCTTCCACGAGGCGGCGCTGCCGAGCGTGCCGCGCTCCGTCGCCGACCCGGTCGGCTGCAACATGGCGAACGTGAACGGCACCGTTGCGCTGCTCTGGGCGGCGCATCAGGCGGGCGCGCGCCGCGTGGTGTACGCCGCCTCATCGAGCGCCTATGGCGACCGGCCGCAGTTCCCGCGGGTCGAGACCATCCTCCCGGAACCGCTCAGCCCGTACGCGGTGAGCAAACTGGCGGGGGAATATTATTGCTATGCCTTCGGCAAGTGCTACGGGCTGGAGACGGTGGCGCTGAGGTACTTCAACGTCTTTGGGCCGCGCCAGGACCCGGCGTCGCAGTACGCCGCGGCGATTCCGCTGTTCATCGCAGCCATCCGGGCGGGCCGCGCCCCCACTGTCTATGGCGACGGGGAGCAGTCGCGCGATTTCACCTACATTGACAACGTCGTGCAGGCGAACCTTCTGGCGGCGCAGGCGTCGGAAGCGGTGGGGAAAGTGTTCAACATCGGCGTGGGGGGCGCGGTGACGGTGAACCACGTGATTGCGCAGATCAACAAACTGCTCGGGAAGGATGTGCGCCCAAAGTTCGTCGCGCCGCGTCCGGGGGACGTGCGCCACTCGCACGCGGACATCTCGCTGGCGCGCAAACACCTGGGGTACGAGCCGAAAGTGAGTTTCGAAGAGGGGCTGCATCGGACGGTGGAATGGATGGACGAGGAAACATCGAATACGGACTATTGAACGGCGATTTGCGGTTGGGGGGACCGATGGAGACCGAACGCATCGTGCCGTGGACGTGCCACATCTGCAAAGAGGAAACAGATCTGCCCTTCGGGCATTTCTGCGCGCGATGCACGAAGATGACGTGCGAGCGCCACTTCAAGCGTGTCAAGATGGCCGCGCAGGCAGGGAAGAAGGCGAAGACGGAATATGTTTGCATGAAGTGCGAGTCATAGCCGCCAAGCCGCAAATCATCAATCATCAGTTAGCAATCATCAATCGTCTGCCCCTCACGCCAGCTCTCGCTGATACACCCACTCCGTCGGGCCTTTGGTCTCCGCGCGTACGAACCCCAGGTCAGTGAAGAACTTCACCTCGCGCACGAAGGCGATATTCACCCGCACGGCGGCGGGCTTCTCGGACAGCGGCCCCTGGGTGAAGAACTTGTACAGCACGCCGCGTGCGAACTTGGCGAAGTTCACCGTTTCCGCGGGCGCCAGCGCGAAGGCCACCGTCTTGTCGGCGGGCAGGAACTTGACGTAGCCGAGCACCTTCCCCTCCGCCTCCACCACCCAGAAACTCTTTGCCTCGCGCGCGAAGTAGTCGTTTGGAATGCTCAGCGGCACCTTGTGGGCGCGGTCGCTGAAACTCTTGGCCGCGGCGACCAGGGCGGGGCCGTCCGCCGGTTGCTGCGGACGGAACTGCACCTTGTCCAGCACCGCCTGAATCTCGCGCCATTGTCCGAGCTGGCGATCCAATCCCTTGCGCAGCCCGTCGAGGTCCGCGAGGATCACGGGGATGCCGCTCTTGTGGTTCGGAGTGAAGACTTTGGGGAAGCTGGTCATGCAATCGGCGTAGAACTTCAGCCGGTCGGTGAAATCCTGAATCTCCTTTGAGACCGCCTCCAGCAGCGGGAGCGGGTAGAACTTGCGTGCGTCGCGGTCGAAGCGCTTGTGGATGTCGGCGTAGCGCCCGGCGAGCGCTTCGGCGGTGTCTTCCTTGAGCTTCTTGCCCAGCGCCTGCTCGTTGCGCTCCTGCTCCAGGCGGCGCTCGACCTCGCGCCGCTTCTCCATCTGCTGCACCGTTTCGCGGACGCTCGCGAGCTGCTGCCGGAAACTGAGGCCTTCCTGAGCCATGTCCCAACCTGATCAAAAGACGCGGGGAAGCCCCGTTCGGGGATGATGTTGCCGTCTGACGCAACGTGGATTCTAGCAGTGCCGCTGGAAGGCGTCAAGCAATGACGCGCGCGGCGTCTTGGACTTCGTAAGTGAAGCCCTTCTCTTTGAAGAGCTTCACGCAGGCGGTCACCGCGTCTGCGTCGTACAGGATGCCCTTATTCGCCATGATTTCCGCCAGCGCCCTGTCTATGCCAAGGGCGGGGCGGTAAGGCCGGTGCGCAGCCATCGCCTCGACCACGTCGGCGACGGCGAGGATTCGTGCTTCCAGGATGATCTGATCGCCCTTGAGTCCGTTCGGGTAGCCGGAGCCGTTCAATCGCTCGTGGTGCTGCAGCGTGGCGACGGCGACGGGCCAAATGAACTCAATCTGCTTGAGAATATCGTAGCCGCACTGCGGGTGGGTCTTGATAATGCCGAACTCGAAACTGCTGATCCTGCCCGGTTTGGACAGGATTTCGGCGGGCACGGCGATCTTGCCAATGTCGTGCAAGTAGGCGGTAATTCGGACCCCCTCGGCCCGGGCTTCGGGCAACTGCATCTCCCGGGCGATGGCGGAGGAAAGCTGCGCCACGCGCCGCTCATGGCCGGCGGTGTAAGGGTCTCGGATTTCGAGGGCGGATGACATGGCCTTGATCGTTCCGTCCATCATCTTCTCCGCCTTCGCGGCGCCCTCCAGAATCTGCCGCTCCGCGCGCTTGCGCTCGGTGATGTCCATGTACGTTCCGAGCATACCGACGATCTCGCCCTTGGAACCGCGCAGAGGTGTCTTGCTCGTAAGAATTGTGATCACGCTCCCATCGGGGGTTGTCAGCGATTCTTCGATGAGCAACTTGGCGCAGCCGCTCTCTATGACTTGGCGGTCATCGTTGCGGTACAGTTCCGCCCGGTCCCGCCACCCCATCTGAAAATCATCTTTCCCGATGACGTCCTTCGGATCGGCAAATCCCGCATCGCGCGCGAGCGCCGCGTTACAGCCCAGGTAAACGAGATTCCTGTCCTTCCAGAATACCCGCACAGGCATCGCGTTCATGATCCCTTCGATGATCTGCTGCGACGCGTGCAGAGCCTCCTCGGCCCGCTTGCGCTCGGTAATGTCGCGGACGTTGCACTGGATCACTTTGTGGTGATCCACATCGTACACATTGCTGACGAACTCCACGTGGACCTTTCGCCCGTCGGCGGTTTCCAGCGGCAAGTCCTCATAACGGATATATTTCTCCTCTTGCAGCTTCAGAAAGTTCGCTCGGTTGGGGAGGATATCCTTGAGGAACCCCAAGTCCCAAACCGCCTTTCCAAGGAATTGGTCACGCGAGAAACCCAGCAGCTCGATCAAAAACGGGTTTACGTCCACGACCATGCCGCTCTCCGCATCGAGGATCAGGATGCCGTCCTTTGCCGCCTCAAAGAGCCGCCGATAGCGGGTCTCCGAGTCGCGCAGCGCCTCCGCCACCCGCAGGTGGTCGGCGAAGTCATGCTCCAGTGTGCGGTTGGCCCGCCTCAGTTGCACCATCTTGCTTTCCAGCTTGCGGATGAGCACCCGGTTGTATTTCTTCAGATGGCGGGCTTCCTCCTCTTCGGACATTTCGCCCGGGAGGCGGGTTGGCGCGCCCCCCGCCGGTTGGGCCGGCGCAGCAGATGGACTCCGGGCTTGTTGAATGACTTCCAGAATCATTTGGAGAAAGAGCACCGCTTCCTGCGGTTTGACGATGAACTGATCGGCCCCGAGGCCGAGCGCAAATTCCCGGTCGCGCTCATCGGTGTACGTCGCGGTGTAGAAGACAAACGGGATTCGCCGCAGGCGCTCGTCCTTCTTCCATTCGCGACACAAGGCGAACCCGTCCATCACCGGCATCAGGATGTCGCTAATGATCAAGTCCGGCGGCGCCTGCCGCGCTGTGGCCAGCGCCTCGGCGCCGTTGGCGGCGGCGACAACCTGATACCCCTTGCCGCGCAGGAGAATCTCGATCAACTCCAGGTTCTGCTCGTTATCGTCCACGACGAGAATGGTCGTGGCGGGGCGCTCTGGATTCTCGACGATCGGGACTTCCAATGGCTCCTTCATGGCTGCGCCCTCCACTTCCGTAATGTCACGTCTGCATCTTGTTATCACGCGTCCGGGAGGAAGTTGTCGCGCCGGCCGACAGACCTCTTTCCGGAGGCAATGTTGCCTGCCGGCGGAAGGTGGAATGCGGGAGTGGAGAGATACGACACGCGCGGCGCTGCCGCTCCCGAGTTTCCACCGCCACCCTCCTTGCACATCTGGAGGTGGACAACGACGCCCGTGAGCCGGAACGGCTCATCATGCGTCGCCCTGCCAATACGGCTCGGCACGCAGCGGACTCTTGACTCCGCGCGTGCCGATAAAGCGTGCCGCGGAAACCTCGGGCGAGTCAGGAAGAAGCGGATGCCGCTCCCGGCCCGTCACCGACTACTATACTCCCTGAAGGAGACCCAAGCCAGAGTTATTTGCGTGTTGATTGCAGGCAGAGTCTTGGCATGCTGAACTTGCTCTGGAAAGTGATTGGGAAGGCACGAGGGCTGATGTCCCATTGCGGCCCCCCGCGGCTCCTTCATCGCCCGCCTGCAGCGCGGCGCCCGGGGATGACGCGCACAGGGCGCGTCGCCGTTCATTCTGCGTTCTGCATTCTCTCCGCTTTTCCCGTCTGCGCGTCCCATCGCCAGAGTGAAAGCTGGCCGTTCTCCCATCGTAGGAAAGAGCGCTGGTTCATCCATTCTCCGAGGTTGGCGTACACGCGTCCCTCGCGACTGGCCAGCGAGGGGACGTGCAGGTGGCCGAGGATCACGGTATCGTAGCCGGCGGCGAGTTTGGCGCGGGCAAAGTCGTCGAAGATCTCCTTGAGAGGCATCTTTCGGGCGATCTCTTCGCCGGTGAAGTCGTGGGACATGCGCCGGGCGATGCGCCAGACCCAGGAGGGCGGCAGGCTGCGCCCCAGCCAGCGGGTGAAGCGGCAGCGCAGGATGCGCCGCAGGCGGCGGTACTTGCGGTCGTACGGGTTGACCATGTCGCCGTGGGCGACGTAGGCGCGGCGACCGTCGGCCTCCAGGGTGAATTCGCTCTCGTGGACCTCGGCCTGGAGGATGTGGGTGAAGAACCGGCCCATCTCGAAGTCATGGTTGCCGGTGACGTAGATGATTCGGACGCCGGACCGATGGAGCCGCTCCAGCGCACCCAGGATAGGGACGTACTCGTCGAAGACGGCGCGGGGAAAGGCGAACCAGGTGTCGAACAGGTCGCCGACGACGTAGAGCCGTTCCACTTCGCCGCACAGGCTGTCCAGAAAAGCCAGCAGCGGCGGGAGGTTGGGGTCCTCGTGGTCGCGGATATGGGCGTCGGACAGAAAGATCGCCTTCACTACGAGCCTCCTCCCAAGGGGGTCAACAGGCCCATTATGCACGGGAGGAGGCGTGATATCAAGCAGCGGCGGTGTTCATCAATGGTCAATGGGCAATTGGCAATGGGCATTTGTCAATGAGTCCGCCAGTGAGGGAGTGCCGTTGACAATTGACCGCTGCCCATTGACCATTGCCCATTCTCCTCCGGCGTTTGACTCCCCCTCGGCCTATCTGTTACTATTCTGAGCGCTGCGCAGCAGCCTGGGGGCGATTAGCTCAGTTGGCTAGAGCGCCAGCTCGACAAGCTGGAGGTCACTGGTTCGAGCCCAGTATCGCCCACCATTCGACTCGCTTCGCTCGCTCATGGTGAGCCGTTGGAGCGGGCGAATGCCGCCGACCGGGGAATCCCTGTCCCGTAGGCGGGAAACACCTTGAATACAAGGAAACTAGGGAAGCAATGCCTACTCTGATTCTATCGGATGGCAGCCGCCACTCCATCGCCGCGGGGACTCCCATCGGCGATTCCCTCCGCGCCATCGCCCCCAAGTCCGGCGCCATTGCCGTCAAACTCGGCGACGCCGTCATTGACCTTTACGCCCCCGCCCCCGCCGAGGGGGAAATCTCGCTCGTGACCAAGGAGTCCCCGGAGTCGCTGGAGTTGCTGCGCCACAGCGTCGCGCACATCATGGCGGATGCGGTAACGCGCCTCTTCCCCAAGGCCAAGCTGGCCATCGGCCCGGCCATCGAGAACGGGTTCTACTACGATTTCGACCTGGAGCAGAAGTTCATCCCGGAGGACCTGGCGCGGATCGAGCAGGAGATGCGCCGGATCGTGAAGGAAAATGCGATTTTCCGCCGCTTCGAGATGCCGCGCGCCGAGGCGCTGGCGCGCGTCCGCGCCGAAGGGCAGCCGTACAAGGCGGAACTGATCGAAGGGCTGGAGGGGGATACCGTCAGCTTCTACGAGAGCGGGAAGTTCACCGACGTCTGCCGCGGGCCGCACCTCTCGCGCGCGGGGGCGGCGGGGGCCTTCAAGCTGCTGCACGTCGCCGGGGCGTACTGGCGCGGGGACGAGAAGAACGCCATGCTCCAGCGTATCTACGGCACCGCCTTCTGGAACGACACCGCGCTGAAGGCGCACCTGGCGCAGTTGGAGGAGGCGAAGAAGCGCGACCACCGGATTCTGGGAAAGCAGTTGGAGCTGTTCCACCTGAGCGACGTGGTCGGTCCGGGGTTGGTGCTCTGGATGCCGAAGGGCGCCATTGTGCGAATGGAGTTGGAGAACTGGATTCGCCGCGAGTTGCTGAACCGCGGCTACCAGGTGGTCTATACCCCGCACATCGGGCGGCTGGGGATGTACCGCACCAGCGGGCATTTCCCCTATTACCAGGATTCGCAGTTCCCGCCGCTGATTGACCGCGAGACGATGCAGAAGCTGGCGGACGAGAAATGCTCCTGCGGCGAGTTGTGCAACCGGATGGAGAAGGGGGAGGTGGACGGCTACCTGCTCAAGCCGATGAACTGCCCGCACCACATCCAGATCTACAAGGCGGCGCAGCGCAGCTACCGCGACCTGCCGATCCGCCTGGCGGAGTTCGGGACGGTCTACCGCTTCGAGCAGTCCGGCGAACTGGGCGGGATGGTGCGCGTGCGCGGTTTCACCCAGGACGACGCGCACCTGTTCTGCATGCCGGAACAGCTTGAGGCGGAGGTCGCCTCCTGTGTGGAGTTGACCAAGCTGGTCTTGCAGACGCTGGGGCTGACGGACGTGACGGTGCGCGTCGGACTGCGCGACCCGAATTCGAAGAAGTACGTCGGCTCGGCGGAGAACTGGGCGCGCGCCGAGGAGAACCTGCGCCACGTCGTGCGAAAACTCGACATGAATTTCGTCGAAGTCGCCGGCGAGGCGTGCTTCTACGGGCCCAAGATTGACTTCCTGGTCCATGACTGCATCGGCCGGCAGTGGCAACTCGGCACCGTGCAGGCCGACTACAACCTGCCGGAGCGGTTCGGGCTGGAGTACATCGGGGCGGACAACGCCCCGCACCAGCCGGTGATGGTGCACCGCGCGCCGTTCGGGAGCCTGGAGCGGTTCGTGGGGATTCTCATCGAGCACTACGCTGGGGCGTTCCCGCTCTGGCTGGCCCCGGAGCAGGTGCGCGTGCTGCCGATCAGCGAGGGGCAGGCGGAGTACGCGCAGAAGGTGCTGCTCGGGCTGCGCGCGGCGGGGTTCCGCACGGAGATCGCTCCGGCCAACGAAAAGATCGGCGCCAAAATCCGGCAGGCGACGATGGACAAGGTGCCGTACATGGTCGTGGTCGGCGCACGCGAGGCGGAGCAGGGGCAGGTCGCCCTGCGGCACCGCACCCAGGGAGACCTTGGCGCGATGGCGCTGAACGATCTGGTCGAGCGGCTGAAGCGAGAAGTGGCGGAGAAGAAGTAATCGTCCGTTTTCCTTTTTTGGGTTGAGGGAGGTACGTGAGCATAAAGGAAGTTAAAATCAATGAGCGTATCACCTGCAAGACGGTGCGCCTCATCGGCGAGCAGGGCGAGCAGCTCGGAATCAAGACGACCGAGGAGGCCCGCCAACTCGCCGCAGACGCAGGCGTGGATTTGCTGATGGTCTCTCCCGAGGCCGATCCGCCCGTTTGCAAGATCATTGACTATGGCAAGTTCAAGTATGAGCAGAAGAAGCGGCAGCACGAGCACCACAAGCACCAGCCTCAGATCAAGGAGCTGCGCCTGCGGCCCAAGACCGAGGACCACGACCTGCTGGTGCGGGTGAAGCAGGCGCGCGGCTTCATCGAGCGCGGCGACCGAGTGATCGTGAGCGTCTTCTTCAAAGGGCGCGAGATGGCCCATTCGGAGTTGGGCCGCGAAGTGCTCGTCAAGTTCATGGCGCAAATGGAGGACATTGCCAAGGCGGAAGCGCCCCCCCGGATGGAAGGGCGGCGCATGGGGATCGTCCTGGTGAAGAAATAGGCTCACGACGCCCGTTGACGAACCGCGCGAGATGTTCGGCGGGTCGTCGGGCGTACGCACCCGCCGCTCCCGGGCGCGATGGAGCAAAGCGTGGATGGAGGACGTTTTTTCGGCGGATCACTGGAAGCAAAGGACCCAAACCGTGCATAAGCTCAAGCCGCACAAGGGATTGCTCAAGCGGGTGAAGATCAGCGCCCGCGGCAAAATCATTCGCCACAAGGCGAATCGAGGCCACTTGATGACCAGCAAGACGGGACGGCGGCGTCGCCACCTGGGCAAGCCGGCCGTGATTGACAACGCCCAGATCGAAAAGAAACTGCGTCGCCTGCTGCGCATGCAGTAGTCGGCCCTGAATCAAAGGAGACTCACATGCCTAGAGCAAAGAAGGGCGCTGCATCGCGCCGGCAGAGGAAGCGAATTTTTAAGGCCGCCGAGGGGTACGTCGGCGGACGCCGCAAATTGCTGCGCACGGCCAAAGAGACGGTCATGCGCGCGATGCGCTACGCCACGCGCGACCGCAAGGCGCGCAAGCGCGATTTCCGCAGCCTCTGGATCGTCCGGGTCAACGCCGCCGCCCGCGAGCGCGGTCTGACCTACAGCCGGTTCATCGAGGGGCTGAAGAAGGCCAACATCACCCTGGACCGCAAGCTCATGGCCGAGATCGCCGTCAGCGACCCGGCCGGATTCGACGCCATCTGCAAGCAGGTGAAGGCGGCGTTGGGGTAGTTTGTTGCCGATCGGACGGGTCGGTCGGATCCGTCCGATCCGTCGGACTGGTCCGCTCATCGTTCCCGTGAGGTCCGCCCAATGGACGATACCGTACAAGGGGCCTTGACCCCCGAAAGCATCCGCGAACTCCAGGAGCGCGCGGTGACCGAGGCGGCGTTGGCCGCGCCCGCCGACCTGGAGGGGGTACGCGTTCGCTACCTGGGGCGCAAGGGGTTGCTGCGCGAAATGTATTCGCTGTTGGGCGCCGTCGCGCCCGAGCAGCGCCCGATTGTCGGCCAGTCGCTCAACGCTGCGCGCCAGGCGATCGAGCAGGCGTTGCAGGCCCGTCCGGCCGCCGCGCCCGCGCCGAGCCGCCCCGCATTCGATTTCACCCTGCCGGGGCGCAAGCTCCCGCGCGGGCGACTCCACCCGATCAACGACACCATCGAGGCGATCAAGGACATCTTCAAGCGGCTCGGCTTCGAAGTCGCGTTCGGTCCGGAGGTGGAACTGGATTACTACAACTTCGAGGCGCTGAACATCCCGCCCGACCACCCCTCGCGGGACAGCTTCGACACCTTCTTCCTGCACGATGACGTGCTGCTGCGGAGCCAGACCAGCACGGTGCAAATCCGCACGATGGAGAGCCGCAAGCCCCCCATCCGCGTCATCGCGCCGGGCAAGGTGTACCGCCCCGACACCGTGGACGCGACGCACGGCTTCCTCTTCCACCAACTCGAAGGGCTGGTGGTGGACGAGGGGGTGACGATGGCGGACCTGAAGTACGTGCTGCACGAGTTCGCCCGCGGCCTGTACGGGCCGGATGTGAAGATGCGGTTCCGGCCGAGCTTCTTTCCGTTCACCGAGCCGAGCGTGGAGGTGGACGTCAGTTGCTTCGTCTGCGGCGGGAAAGGCTGCTCCGTGTGCAAGAAGGCCGGCTGGATCGAGATTCTCGGCGCGGGGATGGTGGACCCGAACGTCTTCCGGTACGTTGGGTACGACTCCGAACGGTACACCGGCTTCGCCTTCGGGATGGGGGTGGAGCGCGTCCTCATGCGCCGGCACGGCATCAACGACATGCGGCTGCTGCTGGAAAACGACCACCGGTTCCTTTCGCAGTTCTGAGACGCGGGGGATCACGCAAGGGTGCGGCAGGTTAACGGCAACGGCACGGCAACGACAACGGGGCTCACGCAAAGACGCAAAGGCGCAAAGAACGGCAACGACAGAAAAGAACGTATCATTGAAAAGGAGGGCGAACAATGAAACTGACAGCCGGAGAAAGACTTCTTGTGCGAGTACCGTTCTATCTGGGCTGTCTGTCCTGCGCAGCAGCAATCGTGGTCGTTTTGACCATGGGAGGTTCAGATGTCACGGCGGTAGGGACCGCGATATTCGCCGCTACCGCCATCTTGTGCATGTCGTTTAGCTGCGTGACACAACTCTTGAGACGTCTTATCGAGAAGGATTCTGCTCCGTCGGAGACTCAGCAGAGCTAACGACCCCCATAAGGGCGCAGGAAATGGCGGCGGCAAGGGAGAATGAAGTAGCCAAGCAGATTGTGGATGCGGCGTTTCACGTGCATTCGGCGCTTGGGCCGGGGTTGCTGGAGACCGTGTACGAGGTTGCGCTTGAACACGAACTGAAGAAGCGCGGTCTTGTGGTGAAACGCCAGGAGCCTGTGGGCATCGTGTACGACGGAATCCGGTTTGAAGAAGGGTTCCGCGCCGACTTGATCGTTGACGAATGCGTCATTGTCGAACTGAAATCGCTGGAAACCATAGCGCCGGTTCATAAGAAACAGTTGCTCACATACCTGCGCCTGACGAATATGAAACTGGGCCTGTTAATTAACTTCGGAGCGCCTCTAATCAAAGATGGCATCTTCCGGGTAGTGAATGGCCTGGAAGAATAGCCTTGATATCCGTTGTCGTCGTTGCCCTGAGCCTTGTCGTTCTTTGCGCCTTTGCGTCTTTGCGTGAGCCCCGTTGTTGTCGTTGTTGTTCGTTGCCGTAACCCCTTGAAAACTTTGCGTGAGCAAGACCGATGAAGATTACATACAACTGGCTGAACGATTACTGCGCAACGAAGCTCCCCGCTCCTGAGTTGGCGGCGCGGTTGAGCTTGTCAGGCTGTCTGATCGAGGAGCAGTATCCTCAGCCCGCCGGCGACACGCTGTTCGTGCTGGAAATCACCAGCAACCGCCCGGACCTGCTGGGCGCGCTGGGGATCGCGCGCGAGGCGGCGGCTCTGACCGGCGCCCCCCTGCGTCTGCCCGAGAGCGTCTTCACGACCATCCCGGAGCGGATTGAGTCCGCCTGCGCGTTGAAAGTCCAAGCCCCCGACCTCTGCCCGCGCTACACGGCGCGGCTGATCCGCGGGGTGAAGATCGGCCCCTCCCCCGACTGGCTGCGCAAACGCATCGAGGCGATCGGCCTGCGCGTGGTGAATAACGTGGTGGACGTGACGAACTATGTCATGTTCGAGTGCGGCCAGCCGCTGCACGCGTTCGATTTCGACAAGCTGCGGGGGGCGAAGATCATCGTGCGCCGCGCCGCCGAGGGGGAGACGCTCGTCTCGATTGACGGCACGGAGTGCAAGCTGAAACCGGCCATGCTCGTCATCGCGGATGCCGAGCATCCGGTGGCCGTGGCGGGGATCATGGGCGGGCTGGAGACGGAGATTTCCGGCGCGACGGTGAACGTGCTGCTCGAAAGCGCGCAGTTCGACCCGGTGAACAACCGGCGCACCTCGCGCGCGCTGGCGCTGGCCAGCGACAGCTCCTACCGCTTCGAGCGCGGGATTGACCCGGTGCAGACGGAATGGGCCGGTCGCCGCGCGGCGTTCCTGATTCAGCAAGTGGCGGGCGGGCAGGTGTGCGAAGGGGTGCTTGACGCATGGGCCAAGCCGTACCAGCCGCAGGAGGTTCCCCTGCGTTTTGGCCGGTTGAACAAGGTGCTGGGCACGCCGGTCGGGCCGGACGTGGCCAGGGCGATTCTGGAGCGGCTCGGCTTCACGGCGCTGTCGCAGAGCGACCCGCGCCGGATCGTCGTGCAGGTCCCCCCTTGGCGCGCGGTGGACGTGACGCGCGAGATTGACCTGATCGAGGAGGTGATCCGCATCTATGGGTATGACAAGATCCCGGAGAGCGGCACCCTGCCCGTGACGGTCGGGCGCGTGAGCAAGTTCGAGCGCGTCTTGGAGATCACGCGTCGCACGCTGGTCGGCCTGGGCTTCTACGACGTCGTGACGAGCAGCTTCAGCGAGGAAGCGCCTGCCAAGCTGATCTCCCCATGGACCGACGCGGAGCCGTTGACGTTCAACAACACGATCCGGCGCGACGAAAACCGGCTGCGCGTGTCGCTGCTGCCGGGGTTCCTTGCCGTCAAGCGTACCAACCTGTCGCACGGCGTAGCGCAGTCGCCGTTGTTCGAGGTGAACCGCGTCTACCTGCCCAAGCCGCCGCAAAATGAAAGTGGCGCGGACTATCCCGTCCGCGTCGCGGCGCAGAGCGCCGCGCCAGTAAGCGGAATGAACGAGAATGATCGCGGGTTGGATAACCCGCGCCACATTCCTGCATCCACGCGGGACGACCGGCTGCCCATCGAGCGCACCTGCCTGACGATTCTGGATGAGGAGGAGTTCCTTCACCTCAAGGGAGCGCTGGAGTGTCTGGCGGAGGCGCTGGGGCTGGCGGGGCGGATTCACATGGAGCCGGCGTCGGGCGCCTTCTGGGCCGAGGGGATGGCGGCGCGCGTGCTGTTGGACGACAAGCCGCTTGGCGTCGCGGGGGAAGTGGCGCAGGCGATTTGTGAGCGATACGACATGCCGCATTCGGCGCGGATGGCGGAGCTGAACTTCGACCAGCTCGTGGAAGCGGCGCAACTGAATCGCGGCTACACGAAACTGCCTGCCTTCCCAGCCGCCGTGCGCGACCTGGCGGTGGTGGTGGACGAGGCCGTGGCTTGGGCGCAGATCGAGGGCGCGGTGCGCGGCTTGAACATTCCGATCCTCGAGGGCCTCGAGTTCTTCGACATCTTCCGCGGCAAGCAGGTCCCGCCGGGGAAGAAGAGCATTGCCTTCTCCCTCACCTTCCGCGCCTCCGACCGTACGCTGACCAGCGAGGAGGTCGAAGCGGCGCGGCAAAGCTGCATCCAGTCCCTTGCCGCCGTCGGCGCGCAGTTGAGGGGATAAGGGAAGCGTCCCCGCTGTGCGTAAGGGCGTAGCATCCTCCTCCGCTGAAGCTGTGGCGGACAAGTGCTGTGCCCCTACAATGCCCCCGGTCGCCGCATGTCCCGCCGGGCATTTGACACGGTCGCGCTGCCGTGATAGCGTAGAATTAGTAGGTCGGAATAGTTTCGGGGCGCATGTCTCAGGGCAGTCATGGCGACAGGAAGCGCAGGAGCCGCAGACTTGTTGATCGCGCCGTCCCGCGCACTCCCTCGGCAGGGGGTTTGGTCTATGCCTACGCGGAACCTCGCTTGGCGTCTCAGAATCCCCTTGGTGGCGGCCATTACGGTCCTGCTGCTGACGGCGTTCCCTTCAGAATTGTCGGCTGTTCCGGCGAACCCAAGAGCGGTGACATTGACGCAGCCGGACGGCGCCCAGGTCACGCTTTACCTGCGCGGCGATGAGCGCCACCACTGGCACCAGGATAAGGACGGCTACCTGGCCGGAAGGGATCCGAAGACACGGTTCTGGCAGTACGCCGTGCAGGAAGGGAACACGCTCCGGCTGACGGGGAAGGTGGTAGGTCGCGCCGACCCGAAGGCGGCCGGCTTGAGCAAGGTGGACCCTGCGCAGATGCGCGCCCTGGCGGCCCAGAGTCCGCTAAGGCAGACATCTCCCGCTGCGGCAGGCGTGGTCACTGCCCCCACCACCGGCACGATGCGCAATCTCGTTCTCCTGGTCAACTTCAGCGACCTGACCATCTCCAGCAGCAACCAGGAATTCGACGACCTCTTCAATCAGACCGGCTACGCCACCGATGGAGCGGTCGGCTCCGTCAAGGATTTCTACGCGGAAGTCTCCTACGACCAGCTCACAGTGCAGTCCACGGTCACCGGGCCTGTGACGCTGGACAACGGCTACGCCCATTACGGAGCGAACAGCGGCGGCGAGGACATTCGCCCGCGCGAAATGGTCCAGGAGGCGCTGGCCAAGCTCGCGGACACCGGGTTTGACTTCAGCACGATGGACGGGGACGCCGACGGATGGGTGGACGGCTTGACGATCATCCACGCCGGCGGCGGCGAGGAGTATGGCGGCAACGACACGGACTATATCTGGTCGCATGAATGGGAACTGGCCAGCCCCGTGACATACAACGGCGTGAAGCTACAACTGTATCACACGGAGCCGGCGCGGCGTGGGTGGGACTCCTATCCCGGCACCCAGGGGATCACGCGCATCGGCGTCATCTGCCACGAGAGCGGGCATTTCCTGGGGCTGCCGGACCTGTATGACTATGACTACGACAGCGCGGGGGCGGGGGAGTTCTGCCTGATGGCGGGGGGCGCGTGGAACGGGGACAACGGAACCAGCCCGGCGCACATGAGCGCCTGGTGCAAGGCGACCCTGGGCTGGGTGACCCCCACGGTGATCAGCGCCCCCGGAGCGTTCTCCCTGGACCAGGCGGAGACGGCCGCGCAATCGTACAAACTGCGCGGCGGCTTTCCGGCCAATGAGTACTTTCTTATCGAGAACCGGCAGGGGGCGGGGTTCGACGCCGCCCTGCCCGGCTCGCTGCGAGGCATCCTTATCTGGCACGTGGATGAGAACCAGCCGAACAACGACGACCAGACACACTACCTGGTGGACCTGGAAGAGGCCAGCGGCATGCAGCATCTGCAACTCAGCGCAGGCGCCGGGGGGGATGACCTGGATTATTACCGCTCCGGGAACGCCACGAGCTTCGGCCCGAGCACGGTCCCCAGCACCAGCAGCTATTACGGGGCGACGCTGGGACTGAGCGTGACCGGCGTCGGCGCAACCGGCGCGACGATGAACTTCAACATTGCTGACCCCGCCGCGACGACCACCACAACCGCGCCGACCAGCACGACGACCAGCAGCACGACCACGTCCTCCACAACCAGCACGAGCACCACAGACACGGGGAGCACGACCACCACCACGGCGGGCCCTACGACCACGACGACATCGGGCAGCACGACCACGACGACTCTGCCGCCAACCGTGACGCTCAGTTACCCCTCGGATTCCGGGATTCTCCTGCATCGCAAGACGAAGTGCGAACTGCTCTGGACGTCGGCGGGCATGACCGCGAAGGACAAGGTCAACATCTGGCTTGTGAGAGATTCCATCGGCGGCCCCTGGCCGCTCGCGCGGGGGGTGGCGTCCAGGAAGGGGAGTTGGCAGTGGAAGGTCGGCGACTGGAAGAAGTCCAAGCTGTATCCTGCCGGTTATCCGAACGGCGACGACTTCCGCATCCGGATCGTCAAGGTCAACAAGGACAAGACCGAGGACGCGGGCGTAGAGAGCCTCAGCGACAGTCCGTTTGCGATCGGGGATTAGGGGGCGAGTGCAAGACGCAGAGCGCAGCCCCGCAGTATGCGCGTGCGCTTCACTGCGGAGGCAGAATACAGAGTTTGGTGGAGCGCGTCATTCGACCCAGTCTTCGACCCTGAGGCTCAGACCCGAAGGGAGGCTCTCGACGGGCTGTCGCAGGTGTGGCACAGCCGCCCTCGGCTGTGGCTTGCGTTGCTGTCAATCTCAAGTCCCCTTTCGCGATTTTCGCGTGTTTCGTAGTGGCTGCTGTTAGATCGAAATTCGTCGTTCCCCTCTACCCCCGTCTGACGACTCGCCTCTTCCCCACGTTCCCTGACGCCGCGCCGGCGGTGGACACTCCGGCCAAAATTTGCTTGACATACCCGTCCCCCCCTCCCTAAGATGCCGTCGCGCTTTCGTGCTTTGCGCAGGGGGGATGCATTTCAGAGGTTGGCATTCAGGGTCGCGAAAGCTTAGGGTGGTTCGGAGTCTCTTATCAGCGTGAGGCATTTGTCCATTTCACGCTGAACCAGGACAGTATAGTCTTGCCGTTCCGTGACGTTGTAGGGCAACACCGCTGGGTGTAAGTCATCAACGGATCCACAAATGAACGTCAAGTCTGGCCAAGGTCGGCTAATAGGCCTGGCGGCAATTCTCGCCATAGCGATTGCAGCCAGTCTGATACTCTGGCTCAGGCGCGAAAAGGCCTCTGAAAAGCAGCCCAGCGCTTCTCCACTGCACCAAGTCGCCACGCAATTACAGCCAGCACCAGAGCCACCCCAAGCGCTGCTTCCAGCGCAAGAGCAAATAGAGGATCCCGTAGCCACCCTCCGGAGGCAAATCCTCGAAGGGCCTTATGGACAGATGCCCATCAAGGAGGTAGTCGCAAGGATGCTTGAAGCCGAAGGCGGCGATCTGGAACAGCTGTACCTTACGCTGGCACTGCGAAAGACGGAGGCGTTTCCGGTGGTTAGAGAAATCCTTTTGACCGGCCAGCCACATCATCAACGTAAGGTGACCAAGCTTCTGCGATACGTCGGTTGGGCAGAAGCGGTTCCTGCCTTGCTCGAAGTCGCCCGTTCCGAAGAACAACATGAGCTTGCACGTATCGGTTCACTCTATGCCCTTGCGGCAATAGGGGAAAAGTCCGTTGCTCCGGAGATGAGGACCCTTCTCGAAAAGCCCGGACGCAGGTCAACCGAGAAGCGAATTCTCATCGCGCTATTGGCGCGGCTTGGTTACCATGAAGGAATCGCCGCAATGCGGCCATACCTTGACCATGAAGACTTGCTTGTCCGTATTTACGCAGTCCGAAGTCTTGCAGAATTGGGCGAACACCCGAACACAGATATTCTGGTCAAAGCAACCGAGGACAAAGATTATGTTATCCGTGAGGAGGCGTGCGCGGCCCTGGGTTCGTGTGGGGGGTCTGCCGCGTCTGGTCGTCTCACCGAAATGGCTAAGGGAGACCCCATCAGTTCTGTCAGGCAGCAAGCAAGGATCGGACTGTTGCGTATCGAAAGCGCCATGATGCGCGACGGCGAACGTGCAGTTTTTCTTGAGCGGCTTCTCTCCGAGTCCGACAGGACTGTGAGAGATTGGGCTGTCCGCTCGCTTGCGACCGAATGTGGCATGGATGGACGCAGAATTCTCCGAAAGACAGCTGCTGGTCTTACTGCGCAAGGCAGGAAAAGCGCCTTCTATCTTCTGGTACTTCCTGGTGCGAGTGCGAACTTTAGGGAGGTCTACTAAGGTATGTCTAACCGAGTGCTAGCATTTATCCTGGTATGCTCGTTCGGCTTCTTTACTCTAAAAGACGCACACGCGCACTCCACAAAGATACACCAGAATCTCGCCAGGGACGCAATGACATCTGTGGATACCGAGTTGGGTTCGTCATGGTTGCCTACTGCATGCAAGAATGAGATAGCGGCTGGCAGTTGGCAGGAGGACTTTGACGCACAGCTTCGTGTTAACCCTTACCGCACGAAAAATCACGGTTACAACCCGACAACCGAAAGCACTGGTGGCGTATTCAGCGCTCTGCAGGTGTTGTACTTTGACACGCCGCTCCTCAATGCTCAGCAACATGCAGCCGACCTGTGGAATAATATGGAAGCAGCCTTCAATAACGGTGTACCGACTGGTGGCGATGGTGTGGGTGCGTACCACTACCTTGGACGCTGTTGCCACCTGATTCAGGATATGTCTGCCTACCCACATGTCCATCCGCAAGATGTTTCCTATTACATAACCGATCCGATTCTGCCATACGGTGAGCATGCGGAGTTCGAATTGTGGGAAGAAGACACATTTGGTGATACGACTTGGAGTGTAAGTTCTCCTCTCAAGCCGACCGACTCGCTACCAACTGAAGCTACCGACAAACTTGATACTTGGAGCGCAAGCCGGCTGGAATCGCTGTCCTTTGGCAGCAATGACGTAGGTTCATTCATCAAGGTTGTTGCACGGATCACCTATTTCCGAGCGACGTTCTGGGGAGAAGTGCAATTTGTCTCGGAAAGCGGCGACGGGGATGCAGCACCCATCAACACAACCGCTACGACTTTTGGTGATGCCAGCTCTGCGCCAGCCAAGCCTAATGTCTTGCGTATCATGTTTGGTGCGGGAAATGTACGCTATCGGAATACCGGAACCGATGATTACTTCGAGATCACGGACGACTATGGGAATCAGTTTACTTGGAAGAGCAGCGGGGACGACGAATGGTTTCCCTGCGCCGGTGATGAGGTCGACGGAAGCCGAATCGTTCCGGTAGGCGACGACCCCACGGATGCGAATGTGCGCACGACGGGCCGTTTTCACTTTACTCAATCTCAAAATGTTATGCCAGTCAATTTCCCGGATGGAACGAGTTTTTCTCGCCCTTCACTGGCATTCTACATCAGCTATTACGCTTGGCGTGCGGGGACTCGTTACAATGCCGGATTGATCAGGGCGGGTAGCAGGCCAACGACGACTACTACAACCACTAGCACAACGACCACCACCACGCATGCGACGACGACGACCACGACCACGCATGCGCCAACAACCACTACAACTACACTCCCCCCCGCCGGATATGTCACGATGTCAGTCGAATCGCTCAACCCAAGCAGCGGCGTTTGGATTGAGCTTAATGCAACCGACCGCTATGGCAACGCGGGAGGGACAACACCTTTTCAGCGAACATTCCTGAGCGAGACGCCGGTCATGATGATAGCGTCCGCCAGCGAGCCCGGTGGACAGCCGTTCCTAAGGTGGATGAAAGACGGCAATAATGTGGGCAGTAATCTTGGCTACACGTTCTTAGCTAGGAATGCCACGTATACAGCCGTCTACGTCGAGGCCAGCACCACCACCACGACCCTGCCCCCGGGCGCGCTCCGCGCGATAATCCGCGACGCCTGGTTGACGGACGCTGTTGACAATGACGGCGACTTCTACATGTCGTCCGTCAATATCCGGTGGGACTGCGACCTTGCTGGTGACCAGGCCGGCACACTGGATGTGTTCGAGAAGATTTACTGGGCTCCGCCAGGCACGTTTGACTGGACACTCTACCAGGAGACCGCACAACACACCATCAACGGCCAAGCCAACGAGACGCAACTCCAAGCTGTTCCGAAGCCCGGCGTCACGTTCCCCCACGGCATCTATCATTGGCGCATCGAAGTGTACCGTGTCGGTGAAACAACGCCTGACGATGTGCGCGATGCCACGAATGACGAGAACATCAATGGGCTTGACCTCGAAAAGCCCACCGAAGACGGCCTTGCCCCTTACGCAATTGTCCGCGACGCCTGGTTGACGGACGCTGTTGACAATGACGGCGACTTCTGGATGTCCTCCGTCAATATTCGGTGGGACTGCGACCTTGCTGATGACCAGGCCGGCACACTGGATGTGTTCGAGAAGATTTACTGGGCTCCGCCAGGCACGTTTGACTGGACACTCTACCAGGAGACCGCACAACACACCATCAACGGCCAAGCCAACGAGACGCAACTCCAAGCTGTTCCGAAGCCTGGCGTCACGTTCCCCCACGGCATCTATCATTGGCGCATCGAAGTCTACCGTGTCGGTGAAACAACGCCTGACGATGTGCGCGATGCCGCGAATGACGAGAACATCAATGGACTTGACCTCGAATTGCCGAACGAGGACGGGATCGAGGAGACGACCACAACAAGTACCACCACGACTACCACAACTAGCACCACTACGACCACGACGAGCACAACGAGCAGCACCACCACCAGCACGACAAGTAGCACCACTACAACCACGACGAGTACAACGAGCACAACGAGCACAACGAGCACAACGAGCACAACGAGCAGCACCACCACCTCAAGCACGACCACGACGACGCTGCCGCCGCCGTCCATAACGGTCGTATCCCCCTCGGCCCCAGGAATCATCGCACATCTTGGGGATAAAATGGATATTCAGTGGACCAGCCAGGGTCTTGCGCCCAAGGACAAGGTGACGATTTCTCTGCTTTGCGATGGAGTCGAGACTAAGGGGATGGGCTTGCCCAAGACGGTCCCGGCCAGCGACGGATTATATCAGTGGAAGCTGCCGAAGAAACTCCCCAAGAAACTCCCGTCCGGAGAATATTATCGAATCCGGATCGAGAGAAAACCAACCAAGCTCACCAAGTTCGATCCTCCAGTGTGGGACGAAAGCGATAACGCCTTCAGCATCGAGAGATAAGCAGGCGCGGCGGGAATGACGGAGAACCTGCCACGCGGAGGGCGGATAAACCTTGCGAAGGACAGGACGAGCCTTCGCAAGGTTCTTCTTCATGCCGACAAAGTGGCGCGGACTATCTAGTCCGCGTCCCGCGCCGTAGGCGCGGGAGAGTGGGCGGAAGAAACGCGCGATGATCGCGGGTTGGATAACCCGCGCCACATTGCCACAGCCGGGGGCGGCCGTGCCACACACGACACTGCTTGGGAGTCCCCTGTGCTAACCGATTTCGTGTGGCCCGCCAGCTTCCTTGACTTCCGCTTCGCCGGGCCGATAGAATCCCTTGGACGACAAGGTTGTGACGCATTCCGACCGGCCAGCCGAACCGATGCGAGGCGACGCGTGGACCCGAGTTCCTATGTAGATATCCCTCTCGCCGACGCGGTTTACTGCCTGGGGCGGGCGCTGGTGCTGGCGATTCTGGTCAGCAGCGAGGCGCTCCTGGCGCGCCAGAGGCGCGTCGGGTTCGAGCGCCACCTCATCATGTTCAGCACCTTCATCTGCCTGCTGGCTGCCGAATTGGCGGGGTTGATGCTGGGGCTGGGGGCGGCGCACGGCGCCTCCTCTTTGCGCGCGGAGATGTGGATCTGGTATCCGCTGCTCTCGACGGTGGGGCTGCTGGGGGTGGCGTTCTGCTTCGACTACGTGCGGATCAGCCGCTCCTACCCCGCCGGGCCGCTGGCCAATCGGCTGGCGCGCCGCCACAGCCGCGCCTTCCTGATTGCGGTCGGCCTCATCGTGTCGATCGGCGCGCTGCTCTCGGCGATGATGACCGAGCTGCCTCTCGGCGCGCCGACCTCTTACGAGCAGATGGGGCGCGCCTCGCTGCTGCTGCATGGGCTCCAGGTGGCGGCGTACGTGATTCTCGGCTGGAAGGCGTTCCAATCCCGAATCATCTGGCTCTCCGCCACCGAGACGCGCGTGTTCCTGTGGGCCTGCGTCAGCGGTCTGCTTGGGGCGCTGGTGCAGATGGTGACCGGCCCGCGCGAGTACCTGACGACGCTGGCGTTCACCCTGTTTGTGGCGGTGTTCCTGCGCGACAACTACCGGCGTAGCGAGATTCAGGCGGTGCGCTCCTCCGAAAAGCGCACCGAGCGCACGCTGCTGTTCCACCGCATCACGACGCAGTTGAAGTCCACCTCCGAGCTCTCCCGCTTGTACGAAATCCTGATGGACAGCCTGATGGGGCACCTGGGGGCGGAGTCGGGGGCGATCTACCTGGCCGATCCGCACACGCGCGAGTTGCGCCCGGCGCTGGTGCGCGGGCAGTTCCCGCCGCCGATGGCCCCCGACAAGTCGGACGAATCGCAGGGGCGGCTGGCCTCCATTCCGGCCGGCGTGGGGGTGCTCGGCCCGGTGGTGGAGAGCGGCACGCCGTTGTATATTGACGATCCCAAGAGCGCTGAACGCCTCTACACCTGGCCCTGTCCGATGGTCCGCACCACTATCGCGTTGCCGTTGCGCAGCCCCGAGGGGGTGTACGGCGCGGTGCAGGTGGTGAACCGCAAAGACGGGGCGGTGTTCGGCGAGGAGGAACTGCGCTTCATGAGCCTGGTGGTGGAGCAGGCCGGGCTGGCGATCTACAACGCGCGGCTGCAAAACGAGATGATCCAGCGGCAGCGCTCCGAGGAGCAGATGAAGATCGCGCGGCAGATTCAACTGCGCCTGATCCCGACCGACCTGCCGCACATCCCCGGCCTGTCACTGGGGGTGCAGTACACCGCCGCACAGGAGGTGGGCGGGGACTACTTCGATTTCTACCGCATTGACCATGACCACCTTGGGGTGCTGGTCTTCGACGTGGCCGGCAAGGGGGTGCCCGGCGCGCTGCTGATGGCGATCACCGGGACGTTCCTCAAGATGGCCTCGCCGCGGAGCACGTCGCCGGCCTGGGTGCTGAACGAGGTGAACGCGGCGCTCTCGGCGGACACGCGCCGCGGGCTGTACGTGACGGCGATCTACGGGGTGCTGACGCTCAGCACGCTGCAGTTCAGCCTGGTCTGCGCGGGGCACCCGGACGCCTTCATCATCCGCGAGCGCGACCTGGCGATCGAGCGGCACAAGCCGCGCGGCGCGGCGATCGGCCTGCTCCGCCCCAACCGCTTCCGCGCGGTGATGGAGCAGGAGACGATGCAACTGGAGCAGGGGGACACGGTGCTGTTCTACACCGATGGCGTGACCGAGGCGATGAATGAGCAGGGAGAGCCGTTCGGCGAGGAACGGCTGCTGGAGCTGTGCCGGCGGTTCGCGCGGCAGGGGCCGAAGCGGCTGTCGGCGGAGATCACGGAGGCGGTCCGGCAGTTCGCCGGCGCCGCGCCGCAGTACGATGATATCACCGTCGTGGCGCTGCGCATCTGGCCGGAAGAAGAAGCCGCCGGAGGCGACGCAACGCCTGCCGCGGTGTAGGCACGGGCTTTGGCCCGTGCAGGAAGTAGGGGCAAGGCATCCTCCTCCGCTGAAGCTACGGAGGACGAGTGCCTTGCCCATGCAACGGAGATACGATGAGCGCGCCTCACATCCGCAAGCTCCCCATGGACCTCGTGAACAAAATCGCCGCCGGCGAGGTGGTCGAGCGCCCGGCGTCGGTGGTCAAGGAACTCGTGGAGAACTCGCTGGACGCGGGGGCGGCGCGGATCACGGTGGCGCTGGAGGACGGCGGGAAACGGCTGATCCGCGTGAGCGACGACGGGACGGGAATGTCCCCCGCCGACCTGGCGCTGGCGTTCGAGTCCCACGCGACCAGCAAGCTGCTGAAGGCGGACGACCTGTTCGACATCCGCACGCTGGGGTTCCGCGGCGAGGCGCTGGCCAGCGTGGCCTCGGTGAGCCACTGCAAGGCGGTGTCGCGCGAGCGAGGCGCTTCCGAGGGGGCCTCCATCGAGTGCGACGCCGGGCGCATGGGGGCCGTCCGCGCCTGCGGTGCGCCGGAGGGGACGCTCATCGAGGCGCGCGACCTGTTCTTCAACACCCCCGCGCGCCTCAAGTTCCTCCGCACCAGCGCGACGGAACTGCGGCACGTCGTCGAGATGCTCACGCGCCTGGCGCTGCCCCATCCGCAGGTGGCGTTCGAGCTGACGCACAACCAGAAGCCGCTGCTTCGGCTGGAGCCGGCGGCGGGCGCGCGCGAGCGGCTGGCAGCGCTGTTCACGCCGAAGCTGGCGGAGTCGCTGCTGCCGGTGGAATCGCGCAGTTCGGCGATGGAGATTCACGGCTTTATCTCCCCGCCGGGCGCGGGGGAGACGCAGTCGCTGCAGTACGTTTTCCTGAACGGGCGCTACATCCGCGACCGCGCGATCCAGCGCGCCATCGCCGAGGCGTACCGCAGCCGGATGATGCGCGGGAAGTTCCCCGCCGTCTTCCTGGACCTGCGGCTGGACCCGGCGCGAGTGGATGTGAATGTGCACCCGACGAAGATCGAGGTGCGCTTCCGCGACTCCGGGGCGGTCTTCGCGCAAGTGCTCAGCGCGCTGGAGAAAACGCTCGCCTCGGCCGGGAGCGTCGCCGGGATATCCCCCGCCCCGGCCGCCGCGGAGCGGGAGCCGGTCCCCGAATCCCAGCGCAAGGAGAACGTGCGCAAGGCGGTGATCGAGTTCTTCGAGCGCACGGCGGCCGGGCCGCAGGCAAGGGATATCGCGCTGCCACGGCCTGTAACACTTCCTGGCGATGTAGGGGCGCAGCATGCTGCGCCCTCTGGAGTGCCCACCGCGCAAGAAGCCCCCTCTGCCCCACAGCCTGCAGGCACTATGCCGCCGAGCGAGACGGGGGCGCAGCATGCTGCGCCCCTACAATCGGCTCAACCACCCCCCGGGCCCCAAACCCCGCCCGCCCGCATCGGCGCATTCTTCCAGGTGCATGACACCTACATCGTCGAGGAGACTCCGGACGGCTTCCTCCTGATTGACCAGCACGCCTTGCACGAGCGCATCCTGTACGAGGAGTTGCGCCGCCGGGTGAGCCAGGCCTCCGTCCCGCGCCAGCGGCTGATGGCGCCGGAGGTGGTCGAACTGCGCGCGGCGGAGTTCCTGCAGGTGATGGAGTGGCGCGAGCCGCTGCTGAAGATGGGGCTGGAGGTGGAGGAGTTCGGCGAACGCACGGTGGCGATTCAGGCGGTGCCGCACATGGCGACGGGGGTGGACCCGCGCGAGTTGCTGATGCAACTCCTGCGCGACAACGAGGAGCGCGCGGCGGGCCGCACGGCGGACCGCGAGGAGCAGCTCCTTTGCAGCATCGCCTGCAAGGCGGCGATCAAGGCGGGCGAGCGCCTCTCCCCCGCGCGCATTCAGGCGCTCCTGGAACAGCGCAACCGCCTCGGCCCCGAACCCACCTGCCCACACGGCCGGCCCACCACCCTGCGGTTCCGAACGGATGAGATTGAGAAGCAGTTCCATCGGAAATGAACGACAACGGGGCTCACGCAAAGACGCAAAGGCGCAAAGAACGACGGCAACGCGAAAGAATCCGGCGAAAACGCAACGGACCGTGTGTCATTCTCTTCGGATGCATCCGCTTCCCTCATCTGGTATAATCCGGCACTTCAGTTATGCCGTTGAAATAGGGCTGGTCGTGGCTGTTCTTTGCGCCTTTGCGTCTTTGCGTGAAACTGCCGTCGTCGTTGCCGTGACCCTGCAACAATCTTTGCGTGAACGCCCGTACATACCCATAGGAGAGACGTTATGAAGAACAGTGACATGACGCAGACGGGGATTGTGGATATCCACGCGCGGGAGATTCTGGACTCGCGCGGGAATCCGACCATCGAGGTGGAAGTCCGCCTGGATGGCGGCGCGACCGGACTGGCCGCGGTACCGTCGGGGGCCTCCACGGGGGAGTTCGAGGCGATCGAACTGCGCGACGGCGACAAGAGCCGCTACGGCGGCAAGGGGACTCTGACGGCGGTGAAGAATGTGAACGAGACCATCGCCCCGGCGCTGGAGTGCTTCGACGCGCGCGACCAGCGGGCGATTGACCTGAAGATGATCGAGCTGGACGGGACGGAGAACAAGGCGCAACTGGGCGCGAACGCGATCCTGGGCGTGAGCATGGCCTGCGCGCGCGCCGCGGCCGCGTCCATGAATCTGCCGCTTTACCGCTACCTGGGCGGCGTCAACGCCCGCACGCTGCCGGTGCCGATGATGAATATCCTCAACGGCGGCAAGCACGCGGACAACAGCGTGGACCTGCAGGAGTTCATGATCATGCCGTACGGCGCGGACTGTTTCGCCGAGGGGCTGCGCATGGGCGCCGAGGTGTTCCACGCGCTCAAGGGGGTGCTCAAGAAGAAGGGGTACAACACCGCCGTCGGCGACGAGGGAGGCTTCGCGCCGGACCTCAAGAGCAACGAGGAAGCGATCGAGGTGATCCTCGAAGCCATCACCAAGGCCGGCTTCGACCCAGGCGCGGACGTGTCGCTGGCGCTCGACCCGGCCAGCAGTTCCTTCTACGGCGAGGACGCCAAGGGGAAGGGAATCAAGGCCCCCGGCAAGTACGTCCTGGCCAGCGAGAATCGCCAACTCACCAGCGCCGAGATGGTCGAGTTCTACGCCGCCTGGTGCGACAAGTACCCGATCCGCTCCATCGAGGACGGCCTGGCCGAGGAGGACTGGGAGGGCTGGAAGCTGCTGACCGAGCGCCTCGGCGACCGCATCCAACTGGTCGGCGACGACCTGTTCGTCACCAACGTCAAGCGGCTGGCGCGCGGCATCGAGGAGGGGTCGGCCAACTCCGTGCTCATCAAGCTCAACCAGATCGGGACGCTGTCGGAGACGATTGACGCCATCGAGATGGCGCAGTACAACGGCTGGACGGCGGTAGTGAGCCACCGCAGCGGCGAGACGGAGGACACAACCATCGCCGACCTGGCGGTGGCGATGAACGCCGGGCAGATCAAGACCGGCTCGGCCTGCCGCTCGGAGCGCGTGGCGAAGTACAATCAGCTCCTGCGCATCGAAGAGGAACTCGGCGCCGCGGCGCGGTACGGACGATAGTCTCTGCGAAATGACGAATGACGAAATCCGAATGACGAACCCCGCGCGGCGGGGGGAGGCATTCGGATTTCGTGTTTATGTGCGTTCATCAATAGTACGTCATCGCGAGGCCGACCGCAGGCAGACGCTATTGGCCGAATAGGGCCTGCGCGGTCGGCCGTGGCGATCTTCCGCTTTCGGTAACGTTGTCGGGGCCGACGGCGCACGCTGGGGGGGGTGTGGAATAAGGGAGATCGCCACGCTCGCGCCAATGCCGTTCTCTCCCCAGGCGCGTCCATTTCCGGCGCTCGCTCGCGATGACGGCGATTTGATGGCGGCCCGTTCACTTCAGAATCTCAATCTCCCCATACGCCCCCATCCGCCCGGCCAGCGTAATGAGCAGCCCCTTGAGCGTGCCGCGTTGCTGCTCCTGCGCGAGCAGCTTCTCGATGTCGTTCGGCCCCTGAATGCGGTTGCAGACGGCGGTGGCGGCGGCGTCGGCCAGCGCGGCATCGTCGGCCACAATCACCACCGCGTCCGCCTTGCCGAAGCTGAGGCTGTGCCCCACGGTGCCGCTGGAGGTGCAGACGCCCAGCGGCTTGCCGGCGGGGTCTACGCGCAGCCGGAACGCGCCGGTGAAGGGGGATTTCTCCCCGGCGTAGAGGCCGATCTCGACCGGGCGGTCCATCTTCATCCAGATGTCGCCGCCGTTTTCGATGATGACCTCCGGCGTCCAGCGCAGAAGCCCCTCCCCGACCAACTGCGCGACGGCCCCGGCGACGGCGGCCATCGGGCCGACGTCATACGCTTTTGCGGCGCGGAGCATCAGGTCAATCACCGGAGGGACGCCGGGCCGCAACGGCAGCGGGCTGAGGCTCTCCAGGAACTCCGGGCGGCGGCGGATTTCATCCTCGATGTCGGCGCGCGCCCGCCGGAGAATCTCCTCGGCCTGGTGGCGCAGGTCGCGCCGGGCGCGGATCATCAGATCGCTCTCCCGGATCGCTGCCTGGAAACTCACCAGACCGGAGGCGGAGACCCAGTCGCGGTACGCGCGCGCTTCGTACATTTTGATGCTACCTCACCACGGAGACACGGAGGCACGGAGAACGGAATTTCAGGTTTACGGCCAGAAAGCGACAACGTCATCAACCGCCGATGGACGCCGATGAACGCGGATACGGAGGACGAAAGCAAGCACTTGGATTCCTAGCTGCTCTGAGGTCTTGTATCGGCGTTTATCTGCGTTCATCGGCGGTTGATGATCTTGCCGTTGCTCTGACTCGTCGTTCTCCGTGCCTCCGTGTCTCCGTGGTGAAAGCCGTCGTTCAGATCGCCGAGATGACCTTCTTGACAATAGAGGTCATTTTCTTTTCCGCCTCGTTGGCGGTGCGGATGATGTCGTCAATGTTGGCCGGCTTCAGGCAGTCGGGCAGGCACAGGTCGGTGACGATGGCCATTCCCATCACGCGCATTCCGCAATGGACGGCGGCGATGACCTCGGGCACCACGGACATCCCCACCACGTCCGCGCCGATCCCGCGCAGGAAGCGGTACTCCGCGCGCGTTTCCAGGCACGGGCCGGCCACCCCGACGTAGACGCCGCTGTGGCAGCGCACCCCCTGCGCCAGCGCCGTGGACATGGCCAGGTCAATCAGCGCGCGGTCGTACGGCGCCGACATGTCCGGATAGCGCGGGCCCATGGCGTCGTCGTTCGGGCCGATCAGCGGGTTGTCCCCCATCAGGTTGATGTGGTCCTCGATGACCATCAGGTCGCCCTGCTTGTACTGCGGGTTCATGCCGCCGCTCGCGCCGGAGACGATGAGGGTGCGTGCGCCGATGGCGCACAGCAGGCGCACGGGCAGGGTGATCTCCTGCATGGAGTACCCCTCGTAATAGTGGAAGCGGCCGGAGAGCGTCGCAACGACCTTGCCGCCGAGCTCGCCGATCACCAGTTCGCCCGCGTGGGTGGCCACGGTGGTCTGCGGGAAGCGCGGGATGGCGCTGTAGGGGATGGTGACGCTGTGGCGGATTTCCTTTGCCAGCCCGCCGAGGCCGGTGCCCAGGATGATGCCGATGACCGGCTTGCGCCGCGAGTAGGTGCGGACAACGTTTGCCGCCGCCTGGATGGTCTGGTGCAAGTCGGTGTGCGTGGGGTGGTTGTTTTCCATTTTCCGATCCTCTCGTTAAGGACGCAGGGCGCAGCATGCTGCGCCCCTACACGCCAAACCGCACATGGCGCGCTTATGGCAATCGTTCGAGCCAGAGAGCCGCCTGGGCGGGGGTGACGCCGCGCAGGCGCACGCGCTTGCGCGGAGAGGCGCCGCCCAGGACCACTTCCACGGCCCCGGCCGGGATGCCGAACTCCCGAGCCAGGAGCTTCTCCACCGCCGCGTTCGCCTTGCCTTTCTCCGGGGGGGCGGTGACGGCGATCTTGACGGCATCCCCCAGCCGCCCGACGACCCGCTCGCGCGAGGCCCCGGGCTGCACTTTGACCGCCAGAAACGCCTCGGCGGCCGCAGGGCGGGAGGTCATTTCGCGGCTTCCTCCGCCTCGGCGGGGGCGGGTTCGAGTGCCGGGGTCGGTCTGGCCTTGGCCGACGGGGCGCAGAAGGTCAGAATCTGCGCCAACTCCTTGCGCAGGTCCCCGCGCGGCACGACGCGGTCAATGAACCCGTGGTCGAGCAGGAACTCCGAGGTCTGGAAGCCCGCCGGCAACTCCGCGCGGATGGTCTCCTTGATGACGCGCGGGCCGGTGAATCCGATCAGCGCCTTCGGCTCGGCGATGATGACGTCTCCCAGCGAGGCGAAAGAGGCCATCACCCCGGCGGTGGTGGGGTTGGTCAGCACGGCGATATACAGGCCGCCCGCGGTGTCCAGCTTGGCCAGCGCGGCGCTGGTGCGGGCCATCTGCATCAGGCTGATCACCCCTTCCATCATGCGCGCGCCGCCGCTGGCGCAGACGATGACCAGCGGCAGGCGCAGCTCGATGGCATCCTCGATGGAGCGCGTGACCTTCTCGCCCACCACCGAGCCCATGCTTGCCATGAGGAAGCCGCTGTCCATGACGCACAGCACCACCTCGTTCCCCTCGATGCGCGCGGTGCCGCAGAGCGCGGCGTCCTTCAGGCCGGTGGCGTGCTGATATTTTTTCAAGCGATCCGGGTACGCCTGGAGGTCCTTGAAGTGCAGCGGGTCGGTGGGGGAGAGGTCGCCATGGCGCTCCTGGAAGCTGTCCGGGTCGGTCAGTTGCTCGATGCGCTTGCGCGCGGTGAGGGTGTGGTGATAGCCGCACTCGGGACAGATCATCAGGCGCTCTTCCACCAGCTTGCGGAAGACCGTCTCGCGGCACCCCGGGCACTTCATCCAGACCTGCTCGGGGATGTCCTTCTTTTTGGTGATTCCAGTGGCCATCCAGTTCCCTCCATTGCGGATTGCGGAATGCGGAGTGCGGATTGAACAGTTCGAACTTCGCGAGTGTCGGAGTGCGCCTACACCGGCTCGCGCCAGCGGATGTTCTTTTCGAGCGAATCGCGGATGCGCTGGACCGCGGCGCGCGGGTCGTCGGCGCGGTAGATCGCCGCGCCGGCGACGATCACATTTGCGCCGGCCAGCGCCACCTGCTTTACCGTCTTTTCGTTGATCCCGCCATCCACCTCGATGTCGAACTCCGGGCCTGCCTCGCGGCGAATCTGGGCGGCCTTGACGACGCAGTCGGGCATGAACTTCTGGCCGGTGAAGCCCGGCTCGACGGTCATGACCAGCACCATATCAATCTCTTTGAGGAAGGGAAAGACGCTCTTTGCCGGGGTGCGCGGTCTGATCACCAGTCCGGGACGCGCGCCCAGCTTGCGGATCTTCTCGATCAGCGGACGCGGCTCGGGCAGCGCCTCGATATGGAAGGTGAGGAGGCTCGCCCCGGCCCGGATGAACTCCTCCGCGTAACGCGCCGGCTCCTCGATCATCAGGTGCACGTCCAGCGGCTTCTCGCTGGCGCGGCGGATGGCCATGACGATATCCGGCCCGAAGGTGAGGTTCGGGACGAAATGGCCGTCCATGATATCCACGTGGTGCCAGTCCACGCCGGCGGCATCCACGGCGCTGACCTCGTCGCCGAGGCGCGTCAGGTCGCACGCGAGGACGGAAGGCGCGATAAGGGTACGGTGCGCCTGTGCTCCGGATTGTGGGAGATTGGGAATGTTCATTGGGGGCATAGTATAGCAGAAAAGGCTGGGCGGCCCAACCGATAGGAACGGCCATACTGTCGCGGCAATCGGCTTTCTCGAGCATCGCGTGTAGCGCGGGCTTTAGCCCGCGACGTCATTCGGGGCGCCAGCGCCAGGGATATTCCGTGGGATCGCCAACCAGCCCGTTTCGTACTGGGTTCATGAGGATGTAGTCGCTCTTCGATTCAGCCGATTCGCAAGAGCGCAGCATCTGATCGAAAGACTCTGCTTGCCACACGGGACCTCGGCGCCGGAGCATCCGGTTCACATTTAGCGCAGAAACGCCTTTGATCCTTCGCAGTATCTTCTCCAATACCAGCGGCTCGCCATTATTGTCTGACATCGGCGTCAGGATGAGATGAACATGGTCCGGCATGACCACGGCACAATGAATGAAGGCCATCTTGCCATGCGTCTCTCCGCACATGTCGAGAACGACGCGCCGCGCTGCTTCCGGCAGAACCCAGCGGTCTCTCGTGCAAAAGGTGACGAAGTAAGTCTTGCCGAGTTTCTGGAAGTGCGGAAGGTTCCTGCGGTACGCGTGGGCCGGTTCCATGTCCCTTTATCTCTTCGTCAAGTCCCGGCGGCAGCATATCCACCGAGAAGATGCTTATCAAGGCACAATTGGTTCGCGGGCTAAAGCCCGCGCTACACGGTCAGATCGCCGTTTGTAGCCTGGAGTGATTCAAGCCGCAGCCACGAAACATGCGGGCGGCCTTCCTTGTGGAGACCCGCCCGGTACGTGTTCTGGCCAGCGGCGCTTCCCGACTACTTCCCGCAACTGCATCCGCACGCACACCCGCCTCTGGGCTTTGCGTCGGTCAGGCAGGCGACGCCGGGCAGTTCCTTGCCTTCCAGGAACTCCAGCGAGGCGCCGCCGCCGGTGCTGATGTGCGTCATCTTGTCCGCCAGGCCGCTCTCGTTCACCGCGGCGACGCTGTCGCCGCCGCCGATGATGCTCAGGCATTTCGTCTCGGCGATCGCCTTGGCGACGGCCATGGTGCCTGACGCGAACGGCTTCATCTCGAACGCGCCCATCGGCCCGTTCCAGACCACCGTCTTGGCTTTCCGAATTTCGTCGGAGAAGAGCTTGACGCTCCTGGGGCCGATGTCCAGGGCCATCCAGCCCTCTTTGATCCCCGCCTCGCCTACCGTCTCCACCTTGGCGTCGGCGGCGAACTTGTCGGCGATGACGTGGTCCACGGGCAGCAGGATTTTCTTCTTCGCGGCGGCGGCCTGCGAGAGAATCTCCTTCGCCAGCTCCACCTTGTCCTCCTCGACCAGCGACTTGCCGATGGGCAGCCCCTTGGCGCGGTAGAAGGTGTAGGCCATCGCGCCGCCGATGATGAGAGAGTCCACCTTGCCGAGCAGGTTGGTGATGACGTTCACCTTGTCGCTGACCTTCGCGCCGCCGAGGATGGCGACAAACGGGCGCGCGGGGTTGGCGACGGCTTCGCCCAGGTAGTTGATCTCCTTCTCCATAAGGAAGCCGGCGACGCTCTCCTTGACGAACTGCGCGATGACAGCGGTCGAGGCGTGCGCGCGGTGCGCCGAGCCGAAGGCGTCGTTGACGAAGAGCTCGCCGTAGGAGGCGAGCTTCTGCGCCATCGCCTTCGTTTTCTCCTTCATCTCCTTCTTGGCCTGGGCGGCCTCCTCATCGCTGAGCCCTTCGGTCTTGGCCTTGGCCTCCTCCTCCTTGTAGAAGCGGGTGTTCTCCAGCAGCAGCACCCCGCCGGGCTTCAGCGCCTTCACCTGGTCGTCCGCCTTCAGGCAGTCCGGCGCGAACGCCACCGGCTTGCCGAGCAGCTTGGCGAGGTGATCGGCGACCGGTTTCAGGCTGAACTCCGCCTCGTATCCCTTCCCCTTGGGGCGGCCCAGGTGGCTCATCAGCACCTGCGACGCGCCTTGATCCATGATGTATCGGATCGTCGGCAGCGCGGCGCGGATGCGCGTGTCATCCTGCACCTGAGCATTCTCCATCGGGACGTTGAAGTCCACGCGCACGACCACGCGCTTCCCCTTCAGCGACACGTCGCGGACGGTTTTCTTGTTCATTTCCGTTCCCTTCCTGAAATGAAAACTGCACCGGAGCGAGTTCGTCGCCCCGGTGCAGTTCGCAGCGGACGCCTACCGGATTACTTCACCGAGGCCATGTGGACCACGAGGTCCACGATCTTGTTGGAGTAGCCCCACTCGTTGTCGTACCAGGCCACCAGCTTGACGAAGGTGTCGCTGAGCTGGATGCCGGCCTTGGCGTCGAAGACGCAGGTGTTGGTCTCGCCGATGAAGTCGCTGGAGACGACCTCTTCGTCGGTGTAGCCCATGATCCCCTTCATTGCGCCCTGGGAGGCGGCCTTCATGGCGGCGCAGATCTCCTCGTACTTGGCCGGCTTGGCCAGGCGGACGGTCAGGTCCACGACGGAGACGTCGAGGGTCGGCACGCGCAGGGACATGCCGGTCAGCTTGCCGTTGAGTTCCGGGATCACCTTGCCGACGGCCTTCGCCGCGCCGGTGCTGGACGGGATAATGTTGTTCCCCGCCGCGCGTCCGCCACGCCAGTCCTTCTTGGAAGGACCGTCCACCGTCTTCTGGGTCGCCGTCGTCGAATGCACGGTGGTCATCAGCCCTTCCAGGATCCCCCACTTGTCGTTCACCACCTTGGCCAGCGGGGCCAGGCAGTTGGTGGTGCAGGAGGCGTTGCTGACGATGTTCATGGAGGACTTGTACATATTCTCATTGACGCCCATGACGAACATCGGGGCGTCCTTGCTGGGAGCGCTGATGACGACCTTCTTCGCGCCCGCCTTGATGTGCGCCTCGGCCTTGGCGACTTCGGTGAAGACGCCGGTGGACTCGACGACGTACTCCGCGCCGCACTCTTTCCAGGGGATCTGCGCGGGGTCCATCGCGGCGTAGACCTTGCTGGCCTTGCCGTTGACGATGAGCTGGCCGTCCTTGAACTCCGCCGTCCCCTTGAACCGGCCGTGGATGCTGTCGTACTTGAGCATGTAGACCATGTACGGGCCGTCAATGAAGGGGTCGTTGATGCCGACGATTTCGACCTTGGGGTTGTTCATTGCGGCGCGGAAGACGAGGCGGCCGATGCGCCCGAAGCCATTGATGCCGACGCGGATAGCCATGCTTTCCTCCTGACTGTTGCGGACGCCCCACCGGGGGCAAGAAGTGATTGTTAGTTCGGTCATTTTATCGGTGGGGGGCGGCGGTGTCAAACGAATGCGGAGTGCCATCGCGGTTCAGTTAGGCGCGGCGTCTCGTCATTGCGAGCGAAGCGAAGCAATCTTTTCGCGGCGGAAGCTCTTGAACAAGTCTGGGATTGACACTCAGAAAGATTGCTTCGTCGCTGCGCTCCCCATTCGACAACTGCTCAGGGCCGTGAGTAACTTCGAACGGCTCGCAATGACGCCGCGCGTAAGTAAACTACTGCTCGGATTGCGGAATGGGGATTGTCCTACGTAGGGGCAAGGCATGCCTTGCCCCTACAGGCGAGTGACCGCTCCGCCGCTGGATTTCCCATTCGCCACACGGGATAATGGATGCGTTGTGGCGTTCACGAACCGGTTTCGCAAAGCACAAAGTGGCGCGGACTATCCAGTCCGCGTCCCCCGCCGCAGGCGGGGGAGAGTAAGCGGAAGAAACGCACGATGATCGCGGGTTGGATAACCCGCGCCACATTAGGACCACCATGTGTCGAGGAGGCGTCAGATGCTCAGGAAATGGAGGCGTGGAGTTGCACTGGCTGTTCTCGTCTCCCTGATGGGTTGCGTCCCGTCGCTGCACCCGCTCTACACCGACCAGGACTGCGTCTTCAACCCGGCGCTGGTCGCCCTTTGGCAGGCAGAGGGGGCCAAGGATAGCTGGGCCTTCACGAAGAGGGACGACAAGAGCTACAACCTCGTCTACACCGACGACAACGGCGTGAAGGGGAACCTCGTCGTGCACCTGATCGAGATTCAGGGAATCACCTTCATGGACCTTTTCCCCGGGGAGGCTGACCCCGCGCTCAAGATCAACGGAATGTACGCGCTCCATTTCGTTCCGTGCCACTTCTTTGCGCGGGTGGGGGACATCGGGCCGGACCTGCAATTGGCCTTCACCCACCCCGAGTGGACGCAGAAGTTCCTGACCGAGAACCCCACGGCGTTGAAGCACGAGATCATCTGGACGGTCGACGGCGGGGAACGGCTGGTGTTGACGGCCTCGACGGCGGAGCTTCAGAAGTTCTGGGTGGAGCACGCCCGGACGGCGGGGGCATTCACGGATCCCATCGTCCTGAAGTGGCAGGCGCAGCCCCCTGCGGCGACAGAAGCGCCGAAGGACGCGGCGAAGTAAGCGACGGTGTTGCGCGCAGGCTACTCCCGTCGCATAGTGTTCACCAGACAGTGCAAGCTGCCGTAGCTGGCATACGTGGAAGTGCAATCCACCCGGCGCACCGCCACGCCGCAATCACTCCAGACCTTCTCCGCCGCGTCGTTCAATTCCGCCGCGCCGCGGTACGTAGGCATGTAGACCAGCGTTCGCCCGTCGCGGTTGTCGATGACGACGTTGGCATAGCTCAGCCAGGTGCGCGAATCGCGTCCGGGCAGGACCGGCAGGCGCACGATGCGATAACCCGCCGCGCGGCACTCCTGCGCCACTGATTCGAATTTCCGCTGCGTCTCCGGACTCTCGTCCGCCCCGCCCGCGCCCGCCAGAAGCGCAAGGGCTCCGGGGTCCTTTTTCGCCAGGCGCAGCCCCTCGGCGGGGTCGCCCACCATGGCGCGCTTTCCCGGCAGCAGCGTCATGAACATCTCCGTGTGGTGCATGGGGGCGTCGCGCAGCAGGACAATCCTGCGCTTCAACAGCCGCGCCAGTTCATCGGTCAACTCCTTCTCATCGCGAACGACGCTGGGGATATTGCGCCGGATGACCGAAGGGTTCACAAACGCCGTCTCCGAGTCGCAGACGAAATCGCCGCCGTCGAACTGCAGTCGACTGTAGAAGACGGTGGCGCGTTTCGAGATCGCCGCGGCGATGTCGCCCGCCACGCGCGCGTCCCCCCGGCGCGCTGGCCATGCTTCTTGCGCGTTCTCATAGACGGGACAAAGCAGCGTGGCCGGACCGTTCCGCTTCAGCGGAGCCAGCGCCAGCCAGCGGTCGCGCGACCAGCAGGTCATGACGTGGCCCGTCACGATAGGGGCCATGTGGCAGCTCACCTGCCCGATCTTCTTCAGCAGGTCGTTATAATCCTCCATCGAGGGGCAAGCGACGTGCACCGTGACATCTGCCGGCAGAAGCGGCAGGAAGGCGCGGTAGGCAGGTGCACAAATGTCGGCGCCGGCGGAGAGGTACTGAATCACCAATTCCCGCATTTTCCCCTCGCAGTCGGAGAGGACGGGCCCCGCCTCCGGCCAGCGCGGCGGTGGCGTGCGTCCGCGCTCCGCCCAGAGCAGGACCGCGCCGCCCAGGATCAGGCCGATGAGCACGCCCGGCCATATGCTGCGCGAGGGGATCACTTGGCGGATCTGGCGGACCGGGGTGGACGTTCAACTCGCGGCGCTGCCTTCAGCGCGCTGGAGATAGCGCGCTCCACTGACAACGCTTCCACCGGCTGCGGGCCGAGCAGCAGCCGGAAGCCCAGGGCCTGATTCGCGGGGGCAGCGATGTTCACTGGGAGGGGGACCTCCTTTGATTCGCCCGGAAGGAGAACCCACTTGCCGGAGTGCTTCCAGAGGGCGACCGTCGACGCCGGCCCAGGGGCCGGTGCCATGCGGGACATTGTCAGCGCGATGTTCGTCCCCTCGATGAGCACGGTGGCCTCGATTTCCGCCGACTCGCTGGAGTTGCTGGTGAGCTTCAGAACAAGCTGCGGCATCTCCCCCGCCGTGTAGACGGGCTTTCCGGCGACCAACTCCACCGTGCATTCGGCGAAAGTTCCCTTCGCGACCGTTACGGCTTCCGACTTGGGCGCGTCGGCAACGCCAGCCAGCGGCATCCCCACCGCAACCGTCAGCGCCGCCGTCGCCACCGCTACCGCCGCCGTCTGGCCCACCCATTTCCAGCTCATGGCCGACTCCTTTCCTCAGTGAAACCCCCTGACTGCCCCGTACTTGGAGCGATGCGCCTGAACATAAGACGCGCGGCGGGGGCCCCTGGTTCCATCAGACGGCGGTCTGGAAACGCTTCTATTGTCATGGGCTATCCCGCCCGCGGCGGGCAAGCCAACCCGCGTTGCCGCGGGCGCGGAATGGAAGCAACGGTCGGCCGGTTGAGATGGGAGTCTCTATGTTCCCTAATTCCGAGATGGTAGAATCCGTGCATGCAGATTCATGGTGGGTGTAAACCACCAGTCACCCGGGAGATTCCGGGTAATGGACTTATCATGACCACAGAACAAGAGTCGGTTTTCAGCAGGATTGCCGAGTTTGACAAGAGACTCCGCCGCAAGAACAAGCACCTTTCAGCGTTGAAAGACCTGGTTGTGATGCTGGAGAAGACGGAGGAGGAAAAGTCGTTCGCCGAGAAAGCCGCTCCGTTGCTGAAAGACGCGACCGATGCCCGGGACGGTCTCTCTCTGTTCGTCCGAACCGGCGAGACGGTGGTCGCCATTCCGGTAGAGAAGTCCGACGCGTATGGCGCTGTCTATGAGCACATCAGGTCCGAACACGGCTTCGGCAGGAACATCCTTGCGCTCGATGCCGGGGATGGGAAGGCCGGCGACGCGCTTTCGAGTTGCCGCCGGGAGGGCTATCCGGCCTGCATCTTCGTTCCGGTCCACCACGGCGACGTGGATATGGGGTTCTTGTGCGTTCCCGGCGGCGCGGCGGTCATGCCCCCGGAAGACGACGCGCTGTTCCTGCGGTACGTCGGCGAGATTCTGGGCGTATTTTTCCACCACATGACGCTCAAGAAGCAACTATCGTCTGCGAAGCACAAGATGGAAACGCAATACCAGGACCTGTTCGCCGTCTATTCCGTCGCAAAGGCCCTCGGGACGAACCTCGACCTGGCGACCACCCTTGAGAGCGGCCTCGACACGATCCTCCGGCAGGAGGTGCTCAACGTGCTGGGCAAGGGCGGCATCTTCATCCTGAACGATGAGACGAATTGCCTGGAAATGGCCTGCAGCCGCAACCTGCCTGACACCCTTGTACAGATGGAAAAGAGCATCCCGCTCGGCCACTGTCTTTGCGGCATCGCCGCTCAGACCGGTGAGATCATCCTATCGGACGATTGCTTCGCCGATTCGAGGCACCATACCCACTATGACGGGATGGCTTCACACGGCCATATCATCGTGCCGCTCAAGGTCAAGGAGAAGATACTGGGCGTGCTGTTCCTGTATCTTCCTCCCGGCGTGACGGCGACGCCTCGGCAGATTGACGTGGTCAGAGCCATCTCGAATCAACTCAGCGTGTCGTTGGACAATGCCAGGCTGTACGAACGGGTCAAGCATCTTTCCATACACGACCCGCTCACCGGACTGCTCAACCGCAACGTCCTCTACGAACGTATGGACGAGGAACTGAGCCGCGCGCGGCGTTTTGGAGAAGTATTGGGCGTGGCCATCGTGGATATCGACCGGTTCAAGCGGATCAACGACCAATTCGGGCACGCGTCCGGAGACCAGGTCCTGCGGGAGATCGCGGCGCGACTGAAGAAGAATATGCGCGGCTCCGACGTCGTTGCGCGTTTCGGCGGGGACGAGTTCGTCGTTCTGCTTACCCACACGAGCCGGGAGGGAGCGGCCATTGCCCTTGAAAGGCTCCGGAAGTCCGTGACATGTGACGTCGCTGTGCCGGCCGGCAAGGGAAGGCCTGAAACCGTTACCCTGAGCATGGGCGTGTCCTTCTGGACGCCCGAAACTTCACTGACGGCGGCCCAACTCATCGAGGAGGCTGACAGAGCCCTCTATCGCGCCAAAGAGGCTGGCAGGAACACAATGACCGTGGCAGAGCCAGGAACGCCCGCCAACGGGTAAGCGCCTATTCTGCGAGGGACCTTCCGCAGCTCTCCAGCCCGCAGGCGTTCCGCCCACATTCGGCTATTGACCTGCCGCTGGCGCGACCCTATGATTACCATAGGACGCGGAAGCTGCCCGGTCTATTGGAGAGCGCACGATGATTCAGCCAGAACGCCTGTCCGAGAGGGATTTCAGGGGGTCCGCCCGCGCCTTCACCCTGGTGGAGATGCTCGTCGTTATCGCCATCATCGGCCTGCTGGCGGCCATGCTGCTGCCGGCGCTCTCCTCCGCGCGTGAGAAGAGCCGCCGCACCGCCTGCCTCAGCAACCTCACCCAGATCACCATGTCCCTGACCATCTACTGTAACTCCAGCAACGACTATCTGCCCAGTTGGGGCGGCTACGGGTTGACCGCCTGCACCGTGCGCAGCGAACCCGGTTACGCGCCGCTTCTGAATTACGCCGGCCACCAGGGGCCGAGCCGGCAGATGGTGTTCGCGTACGGCTTCGAGTATCCCGTCACGCCCCCCTGGGGCGGCGCGGCCATTACGGAGCTGGCCGCCGGGCAGGCCAATTTCATCCCCGTCGGGCTGGGGATCATGGTGTCGCGCGGCGTGCTCACCGAACTGCGCTCGTTGTACTGCCCCTCAGGCTCGAACGCCGCCACTTTCTATGGCGGCCAAAGCTACAATGTCCAGCCGGACGCCTTCAGGATACTGGGCACGACGGAGACAGGGTTCCCGCAACTGATCAGCGGCGACGCGCGCAGGCTGCGGCAGACCACGGCCGGCGCCAATACGTTCGTTGACGGCCTTCTCTCCAACTATGCCTACCGCTGCACGCCGTTCTACAGCCTGCTCAAGCCGACAAACACGGGATCCTGCCCGTATGCGGTGGCGGACTGGGACCACCCGACGGAAACGGACATGACCGACCGCAACACCGGCGGGAACTGGGTGGCGGAGTGGAACCTGGAGTTCACCAAACCGCAGGTGACGGCGCAGTTCATGACGCCCGCCTTCAAGACCTCCCGCGTCCTGCACGACCGGGCCATCCTCAGCGACAGCTTCGATTTTGGCCCGCCGACCGGCACACCGTTCAAGAGCGGCCTTGCCGTTTACAGCCACCGGGACGGCTACAACGTGGGGTATGGCGATGGGCATGTCCGCTGGTACGGCGACCCGGCTGAAAGGATCACCTATTGGAGCCAGTGGGCCGACCCGAGCCACCCCGAGACGGACAACCTGACCATCAGTTCCGCATCGAGCCAGAAGGTGTGGAACCTGTTCGATCAGCTCTCCGGGATTGATGTGCCGTAGGGGGGGGGATGGGCGTGAAAGAAGGACCTTGCGAAGGTTTCTTTGACCTTCGCAAGGTCCTTTTCTTGCGTCTAGCGGCGCATTCAGCCCGCAATCGCCTTCGCAAACCGCTTCGCCGTGCCGGGCCAGTCAATGAGTTTCATGAAAGCGTCCACGTAGTCGGCGCGGCGGTTCTGGTATTGCAGATAATACGCGTGCTCCCAGACGTCGCAGACCATGAGCGGGATGGTCCCCCAGATCGCCAGGTTCTGATGCTTCTCCGACTGTAGCACCAGCAATCGGCGGCCCATCGGCTCGTATCCGAGCACCGCCCAGCCGCCCCCCTCGACCGCCTTGGAGGCGTTGGCGAACTGCGCCATGAAGGACTTGAGCGAGCCGAAGTCGCGGTCAATCGCCTGGCCGAGCAGCCCCGCCGGCGCGGCGGACCCGCCCGGCGTCATGCTGTTCCAATACAGCGTGTGCAGCACGTGGCCGGAGCCGTGGAAGGCCAGGTCGCGGCTGAGGGCGGTGATCTGCGCGGCGTCCTCGCGCGCGGCTTGGAGTTTCTCCAGCGTCTTGTTCAGCCCCGCGACGTAGCCGGCATGATGCTTGTCGTGGTGGATCTTCAGGATTTCCTCGCTGATGGCCGGCTGCAGCGCGTTGTACGCATACGGCAGCGGAGGGAGCGCGTACGGGACGGCCCCCGGCAACGTCTCGCCGCCGGTCTGGCCCATCGCGCCGCCGCCGATCAACTCGCCCGCCGACAGCCCCAGTGCGCAAATTCCGAGCGTCTTCATCATGTCCCTCCTCGTAATGCTGTGCTCCATGGTCCGTCCTCCCCCGATTAACCCTTGAGTACGTACTGTCTCACCACGGAGGGCACGGAGAACCACGGAGACGGATCATAAGGTATATCCTGAAACGTTCTCTGTGGCTCTCCGTGCCCTCTGTGGTAAGAAAGGACTAGCCTTCCCCGCTCACTTGAGCGCGCAGACCGCAGCGGGCTGCTGCAGGCGCAGCGCCACCGTCTCCGAAACCGTGAACTCGTAATCCGTCCCCTGCGGCCCCACAAAACCCGCCGCCAGGTCCTGCCCGACCACGATGGAAGCGAACTGCTTGCCGGTGGCGATCAGGATTCCGCCGGTCAGCCCCGGCGCCTTTACCACACCGTCGGCCGCGATCGTCTTGAGGTGCTCCAACTCCGTCAGCCGCCCCTCGGGGTAGAGCCGGAAGAGCAGGTTGAACCGGTCGGGCGCCAGCGCCAGCGCGTATGGCCCGTGGAGGCCGGCGGCGTCCAGCTTGTTGACCGCCTCGATCACGTCCTGCGCCGCCTTGCCCGGCTGGTCCCACGCCTTCAGCGCGGAGTGCAGCGTCCCCTTGGCGCCCAGCAGCCCGAGCAGCCCCAGCGCCTTCACTCCGTTGAACAATACGGCATCCTCCTGGCGCGCGCAGTTGATCGCGGCTGCGGCCACGTCGCCGAGATTCAGCGGCAGCCCGGCCTCCTCGAACGCCGCGATGTCGCGTCCGCTCAGCCGGAAGCCCGCCTGGATCGCCACCAGCGGGACCGCGCCGCTCGCCGACAAGCAGACCTGGTCGGAGACCGCCTTTTCCTGCACGCTCTCTTCGTTGCCGGGGAGCAATTTCAGTCCTAGGCCGAAGGGGCCTTCCACGGCCAGAATCCGGCGCGCGCTCATCTGCATCTTCGCCGCGCCCACCACCGTCGCGTCAATCGCTTCCCACACTTTCGCGCTGATCGGCGCCTCGTCGCGATTCAGGAACTTCACGCTCATGGTTGCCGCCTCCCTTGTTTCAGGTTTTCAGATTGCCGACGGTTGGAATCGCCGCGGGCGCGGCGCCCTCGGCTGGGGCGGCCACGCCGCCCTTCACTTTCTCAGCCATATCGTTCACCTCCACTGCGCCATCCTGCAGCCACTTCTCCTCGTCCGCCAGCAGGATGTTCAGAAGGCGCTGAAGCTCCCCGACGTGCACCTTCTCCTCGTCCGAAATATCCTGCAGTACCGCCTTGGCCAGCGCCTCGTCCGTCGCGTCGGCCACCGACTCGTAGAGGTGCACCGCCTCCTCCTCGGCCGCCAGCGCCAGCCGCAGCGCGCGCGTCAGTTCCCGCTTGGTGATCTTTCGTCCCGGAACGACCCCGCTGAACGGATTGACGAATTCCGGCATGGTGAATCTCCTTCCTCAAGGACATCACAAGACACGTCCTCCGCGCGCCGCAAACCATTGGCACGTTCCACTATAGGCGAGGGGGTGGAGCGAGTCAATATGCGGGGAACAACGAATTTGCGAATGGCGAATAGCGAATTGGGAATTGCGAACTTGGCGTCTGGACGCTCACGTCTGCAAGAGTGTGGTATCCCAATTCAGTCCGTGAGCCGCTCTCCGTGCCTCCGTGTCTCCGTGGTGAACCCCGCCGCCGTTGCGCGGTTGAGTCAGCGCGCGAATTCGTTGAGCGCCAGGCGCATGGCGGTGTCCTCGCGGGAGAGGATGGCGACGCGCAGGCGTTCGATGGGGAGCGCGGGGGCGCTGGAGTAGCCGTAGCAGTAGTCCACGTAGCGGATCGCCTCCAGCACGTCGGAGCCGTCGGGCCGCTCCACCCCGCGCGCGACGGCATGGGCGCGCGCGTACCACATCACCGACCCGGCGGCGAGCATCCAGAACCCCAGACCGTGCGAGAGGGTGTAGCCGTAGAACAATTTCCCGAAGTGCTGCTTGCCGTAGATCTTGGCCGCGAGGAAGCGCGAGATGGCCAGCTCCTCGGTCGGGCCGAGGGGCTGGCGCTCCATCCGCGCGATGCGCCGTAGCGGCGTCCGCCCCGGAAGCGCCGGCAGTTGCGGCGACCCCAGGTTGAAGGCGAACTGCACCCCGATCCAGAAATTCTTCAGCCGCACTCCCAGCCTGCCCGGTAGCGAGAGTTCGCGGTACGAGCCGCCCTGACGCCGCTGGAAGAGGAAATGGAATTGCCGGTACATCATCCGAGGCAGCCAGCCCGGCGGACCCGGCAGCGGCTCCGTCGCCGCCTCTCCCATCAGCCCCGCCTCCAGGATGCCGACGAGTTGCCGGAACTTCTCCCCGCGCACCTTGTCCAGCTTCGCCTGCCCGAGCACTTCGAGAAACTTGTGGACCAGGAAGAGCCGGCGCGGCAGCGGCAGATCGTCGCGCAGGACCACGCGCAGCAGCGTCTCCTCCAGCACGATGTAGTCCGACCAGGCCAGGAGCGTGCGTGCGTCGAGCCGCACCACGTCGGGATAGACCGGCAGGTGGCCGGAGCGCTCGCACAGGTCGAACTGCTTCTGGAGCAGTTCGCGGCGGCGCGCCACCGACTCCCCCAGCCCGTGCGCAACCGCCCGGCAACTGAAGCGCATGCCGACGTACACGCCCGAAGGGGTCGAGGCGAAAGTGAACGGGTACACGCAGCAGCCGAAGGTCTTGCCCATCTCCCCGACGTGCGCGTGCATCCGGCAGAGGTTCTTCTCGTTCAGGAAGATGCAGGCGCCCTCGGGGGTGTAGCGCAGCCGGTGTTTGTCCGGGTTGCGCCGTTCGTTCAGCGGGGCGGACCACTCCTTGCCCGCCAGCGCGGGCTCCAGCTTGCCCCAGTCGTATTTGGACAGGCGCTCGTGGTCCGCTTTCGAGAAGGTGATATCGTACTGGCGGCAGCACCAGCCGCAGGTCTGGCAGGAGTAATTGACGAAAGGGGGGGCGTGGAGTGTGCGGTTCACGTTTTATTTCCATTGTGGTTGAAACCACTGATGGACACTGATACGCACTGATAAGGAACAACGGCAACAACGGCGGCAACAACGGCGTACGACAACGACGCAACGGCCTTGTCTTGAATTGCCGTTCTCAGTGTCATATCAGTGCTCATCCGTGTTCATCAGTGGTTTCCCAAGGCGTTGTTCACCGGCGCGAAATCGAGCTTGCGACAGATCTTGGTCGCCCCCTTCATGTCCGGCTTCAGATCGAAGGCGATCCCCAGGTGTCGGCGCGCGCTCTCATGGTCCCCCATCTCCAGGCAGCACTCCGCCAGCTTCTTGTGGAGAAAGGCGCGGCGCGGCTTGGCCAGGTTCAGCGCCAGCGCGCGGAGGTAGCAGGCGGCGGCCTTGTCGGGGGCGACGTCCGCGCCCAACTCGCGGCAGCAGATCTGAAGGATGCGGTCCGCCAGCTCGTTCATGAAATAACTGTGGCGGCAGCGGGCCTCCTCGGAATGGTACAACTCCTCGTACATCGTCAGCGCCCTCTCGTACTGCTTCCGCTGCGCGTACTGCTCGGCCAGCAGGAACCAGCAGTCCACCCAATCGCGCAGCTCCAGGTGGTCGCGCAGCCGGAAGGAGCCGAGGCGCTCCAGCCGCTCAAAATCCTCCAGCGCCTGCGCTCCCTTTCCGGAGACCAGGTCGTAGAGGATCCGCTCCGACTGCGAGGGGAGGCTGTCCCCCTCGCGCCGGTGCTTCAGGCGCGACGCCGCGCGCTGCGGCTCGACGCCGAGCCCGTGGCGGCGGTCGTACAGCGCGCGCGAGGAGGCGTTGGAGAGCACGCGGTTGGCTTCGAGCACGCGCTTCATCTGCGCGGTGGCCCACTGCGTGTGCTCGGCGTTGCGGTCCGGGTGGAACTGCTTGGTCAGCGCCCGGAACGCCCGCTTGATGTCCTCCTGCGTCGCGTCGCAGGTCACCCCGAGGGTCTTGTAATGGTCCAGCACGGCCGCCATCCCAAAATGAGGATAGGGAACAACTACTCTACTCTATATTCTGCGGGGAGGAACGTCAACGGAAGAATGGGTAGTGGTTCACTTAGGCGCGGCGTCATTGCGAGGAGCGCAGCGACGAAGCAATCTTTCTTGCGCGTAAACGCCCCGACTTGTCCAAGAGCTTCCGCCGCGAAAAGATTGCTTCGCTTCGCTCGCAATGACGAGACGCCGCGCCTAAGTGAACCACTACCGAAGAATGCAGCGTGGAGCACGGCTATTCATCCATTGGCCGGCAATGCGGGACTGTCAGGGCGCTGTTGGTGGGAGGGGCGGCGGGGAATGACGAATGACGAAGCCCTAATGACGAAGGAATTCCCTAATGTCCCAATCCCGCAATCGCCTAATGCCCCGACTCATGAGGGGGGGCGTTTTTGGCGTTTTGGCTGTTTGATTCGTCATTCGTGCTTCGTCATTCGTCATTTCAGACGGCCATGTTCACAGATGCCGTGCTGCATTGCAGGCGGCTCACTTTGGCGGCGTGGCGAAAGACTGCGTCCATTCCGGCAGAGGCGGGGGCGATTTGCGGAGCAGCGCTTTCCATGCTTCGTCGGTGAGGCGGTCGGACATGGGCTGCTTGAACTCGTAGTAGCTGAAGACCGGGCCCAAGCCGATGACCAGCGTCCCGTCCGGCATCGGGTAGGCGACGGCCATCCCGCGCATCGGGCCGGTGCCTTCCTCCAGCACCTGCCCGCTGTTGGCGTCGGTGTGGACATCGGCGATGATCGTCGTCTCCAGACCCTCAGAGGAAACGCCGGCCACCGCTCCCTTGAGTTGGTCGCCGAAGGAACGGATGAACTCGTAGTCGTCGTCGGAGAGCTTCTTGTTCGCCAACTCGCCCGCGCTGATCTTGTAGAGCCGCTCGATGATCTCCTCCAGCGCCGTCAGCCGCGCGCGTGAGGGGTCGTCGAGCGCCTTCATCTCATCCAGCCCCTTGCGGCTGAGCCGCGCCAGGGCCAGCAGACGGCGGTACAGCTCCGGTACCGGCTCGACGTACCCCTGCACCGGCTTGGGGCGCATGGACATCCCCGTCGCCATCATCGTGTTGCTCTGCTTGGCGTACAGGATCGTGTCGTGCCGCAACTGCGCCCAGGAGCCGAGGAAGGCGTTGAGTTGCTTGTCGGTCCAGGCGGAAGTGCGCATAAAACTCGGGTACCCCCGTTGCGTAACCCCCTCCGGGCCCTTCAGACAGTAGAGCCAACTCCAGTACAGGTTGCGATTCCACTCCTTTTCAGCCAGTTTCACGAAGCGCACTTGCAGTTTCTCCATCTCGTTGGCATACCGTTCGTATTCGGAATCGCCGCTGCTCTGCAGGATGCTTCTTGCACGAACTTCGACGCTGGGAGGGGTTCCGGGGGCCGAGTCCAACATCAGGCCGCTTCCCAACGCTACTATCACATCCAACCCCCTTGGGAACCCGCGAATAGTCCCGGCCGGGGTCTGCACGGCGGTAAACGGCAACGCGCCGGCCACCCTGCCGTTGAATACGCCAACGGTCGGATAGACCAGCCTTCCCATGATGTACGAATCGGGGATGAAGCGCTGGCCCATCAGCCGCATTCCCTGCGTATTCGCCAGCGCCTTGATGAGGTCCGCCTCCGTCGCGTTCGGCCCGGCAGCCTGATTGCCGGTGCCGCTGTAGATTTCAGGCCGGCGGAGCTTGGCCAGCGCGGCCTGCAACTCGCCCCAACGGTTATCAATCAGCGCCGGTGAAGTCCTGAATTCCCCACCGGACAGCCCCGCGAAGGCGGTGCGGTACTCGTTTGGTGTCAGGTCATCCGCGAAGCCGACGTAGAACGCCGTGACGGAGTAGATGCGCTCCCAGATCTCCTTAGCTTTCATTTCGGGGGTGGTCTTGCAGGCAACGGTTTGTAGCAACTCCGCGATGTGGAGCGCAGCGAGCGTTTGAATCTTGGCCGTCTCCTCGCTCACCAGCGCGTCCTTGATCGTGTCATTGTTCCCCTTGATGAGGAAGGCCATCCGGCCGTACCACATCATCGCCTTGAAGTAGCGCTTGAGCGGTTCGCTGCGAGTGTAGTGACCGCGCGGGACGTACTGCGAGTAGTCCTCCTTGTAGCCGAAGAGCGGGCTTGGCGCGAAGCCGGCGTGGGCTTCGATGAGGACCACTTCCGCCGCCACCTGCGCCTCGATGGGCGTCTGGTCCACCATCGCTTTCGCGTCCCAGTAGTCTGGCGCTAGGAGACGTTGACCGACAGCGAAGTAGGCCCAGCACAGTCGCCAGGCTTCCATGTCGCGCACTTGCACCGGGGTTCGCTGTTTGGCGGGGGCTTCGTGCTCTAAGGCAAAATACTGTGTGCGGCTTTCCCACATCATCGCCTCGGTGAATGAGCGCAACTGGTCAATGAACTGCCGCTCCTCGATCCCCTTGAGAGTTTCGTCGAACTGAATATGGTACAGGTGCAGGAGAGAGTCGGAGGTGATGAAGAGTGGCAGGCCGGAGTTCTTCACCGCGTCGTAGAACTTCTCCACGCGGTCGTTGGAGAAGGCGTCGCTGACGGCGAAGCCGTTTCTTGCCAGCAGCGCGCGCGCCGGTTCTGAGAGGCGCCCCTGCGCTTGCTCCCAGTTGGCGGCTTTCGTCAGGTCGAGCGGCAGGGGGGTGGCCGGGACGGAGGGGGTCACCTCAATCGCCGGGACCGGCTCGTACCAGGAGGCGAATTTCTCCGCGAGGTTTTTTTCAGAGGCCGGTTGCGCGGACGCGCAGGCGGCGAGGATGAACATTGGAACGGCCAGCCAGATACGCATGGGAGCCCTCCCCTTCTTTTATTAGAGACGGCTTTCACCACAGAGAACACAGAGGGCACGGAGAACGACACTTCAATTAAACGACAACGACGTAACGGAATCAGGAACCGCCGATGCACGCAGATAGACGCCGATGCGCGGTTCACGAACAACGACCACAAGTCTTCCCTCCCAATTTCCCTATCGGCGTTCATCCGCGTTCATCGGCGGTTTCACCCGGCCACGCCGTTCTCTGTGCTCTCTGTGTCCTCTGTGGTTAGATTCCAGCGCTCACTTTCCCACAAACGTGTACCCCGCGATCAGCGCCTTCAACTCCTTCGTCTTCGCCTCGATCTGCGTCTTCAGGGCGTCCTGCTTCTCCGAGGCGTCCTTGAACTTGTTCTCCTGGTCCTCGAAGTCCTTGACGTAGCGGGCGCGGAGGGTGCGTTCCTGCTCGGTGCCGCCGAGGGCCTGCATGTTCTGGCGGACGCGGTTCTGGCTCTGCGCGATGTCCGTCTTCTGCCGCTCCAATTCCTGCGACTGGCGGTTCAACTCGGCGATTTCGCCCTGAAGCTTGGCGACCTTCTCCAGGAAATCCTTCGTCTTGGAGTCAACGTATTTCTGCCGCGCGTAGAAGAGGATCAGGTCCGGGTTCGCGTTGCTGATGGCGATGGTGGTGGAGCCGGGGTTCTCCTCGGTCACCTTGAACGCCGCCTGCTTGTTCGCCGCCAGCGGGACGTCGAAGCGGTAGAACTGCGCGGTCTGCTCCATCGGCTTGTCGGTGTCCACCAGCTTCCAATCCGGGCGGAAGGGGTGCTGAATGACGATGCTCTTCTCCTTGCTCTCGACGTTGTTGAGGTTGTAGACGGTGGTCTGGCGCTGGCGGTAATCGGCATACATGACGCCGTTGAGGACGCGCAGTTGCCAGAAGTCCTGCGAGAAAGTGCCGGCCACCGGGTTTACGCGCGTGCCGAGGTCCACGGCGAAGGAGATCAGCCGCTGGTCCTTCTTCTCCGTGTCGGGGGCTTTCGGGTCCGCCTTGCCGGCGGGGGTGAAGGTCTCAATGAGCGCCTCGCCGGAGTAAGTGTCCTGCTCGTACACGGTGATGGGGCCGCCTTCGAGGGTCAGCCCTGTGGTGTTCCGGAGCAGCAGGCCGTCCATGGGATTGTCGCGGCGGACGGACTGGTCATAGATGGAGACGCGGCGCGCTTCGATGCGGCTGTTGACGATGGGGAGCATGGCGGAGCGGTCGCTGGCGATGGTGACCGGCTCCTTGATGTCATAGCGGAAGAGCGCGCCCATCGCTTGTGCGGCGGCGGCGCTGACCTGCTGCTGCATCCCCAGCATCATGTTCGGCATGGGGGCCGCCGCGGGGGCGGCCATGGCCCTGCCGGCAACGGCTTTGCGGCTGAACAGTTCCGCCTTGTCTTTCCGCGCACCTTCCATCTCCGCGGCTACTGCTCCCCCGGCGACGTTCGCATCCGCCTCCATCAACTCCTCGCCCGCCGCGTAGGTGACCGGCGCGGCCACTTGCGCCCCCGTCAGCGCCAAGGTCGGGCGCTTGACGTACCACGGGTCGTACAGGTTCTGCACGAAGGAGACGGGCAGGCCGCTGACCAGCGCGAGGTCCACGTCCTTCCACTCCTCGCCGCTGACGTTGTCCACAATCGCCCAGCCCTGCAGGAGCGGCTGCTCGTTCTTCTTGTCGCTCAGGACGATGCGGTAGCTGACCTTCCAGACCGGCTGCTCCTGGATGTAGGAGGCGAACAGGTCGCGCTTGCCCTTGCCCGCCGCGTGGATGACCACCTGCTTCTCGTCGCGGCGATGGCGGCTGAAGAGCGTCTGCAGGTACTTCTGCATCTCCGCCTGGAGGCGCGGGTCCTTGAACTCGATCTGCGCGATCTCGCTCAGGTCGTAGCTCCTCACCGAGCCGTCCTCCAGCAGGACCGACAGGCGATACTCCTCGGTCACAGTCTCCCCCTTGCGGACGTTGTGCTTCTCGATAGCGAGGACGCGGCCCGTCACGGGGCCGGCGGGGACCTGGAGAACCACCTCGGCCCCCTTCATCTGCTCGAGGATCGCCGGTAGGCCGCCGGCGCTTTGCAGGTTGAAGGTGTACTCGCCAAGCTGCTGCGCCACGGTCTTGGTGGACTCATAGCCGATGGACTGGATCGTGCCGCCGCCCAGATCCAGCACGGTGAGGCTTTTCAGCAGGTCGTTCATCTGGTCGGTCTTAAAACGGAGCGCCACGTCGGCGGTCCCGTCCACCGCGCCTTCGCGCTCGAAGTAGCCCACGCCGTGCTTGTACAGCACCACGCGTTTGATTGGCAGCGGTTGCGGGGCTGAGTTTTGCGCCAGCGCCTCCGCCGCGCACCCCAGAAGCAGCGAAACAGACAAGATTGCCAGGAACGAGCGGAACATGGCGGCACCTCCTCAATAAAAGGCCCTTTGGGACGGCCCCAACCCAATTCTCTTGTACACCAACATGGTTGGACGCGCAAGGAGATTGGCGGTTCCATGGCAACGGATTCAACGTTCAACATCCGACATTCAACTTTCAACGTTCAACGAACGACAAAGAGACGCCGCGCGTCGAACGCCTTTGCTGTCGTTACTTGAACGTCGGACGTTGGACGTCGAATGTTGAACGTTGAATCCGTCAGTCTTCTTTGACGGAGCCGCACCGCCGCGGTATCATGATTCTCCTGTAATACCCATAGCTAGGAGTTTATCCATGGACTGCCTCATTCAGAATGCCCGCGTTGTCGAGCCGGAGCGTGTGCGCACCGCTGATTTGCTCATTCGCGACGGAGTGATCGCCAAGATTGGGCGCGTCAAGGCCCCCCGCGACGCCCGCGTGATCCGCGGCGACAAGCTCCTGGCGCTGCCGGGATTCATTGACATCCACACCCACGGCGCGGTGGGCTTCGACCTGACTAGCGGGCAGTTTGACGCGAAGCGCGGGGTGTTCATTTCCGCCCCTGACGCCTGGCGGCGTGGCATTCCGGCGGTGATGAAGCGCTATGCGACAGAGGGCGTCACCCGCGCCCTGTTGGCCACCGCCGCCGACCCGATGCGGCGGCTGGAGATGGCATTGTCACTCGCTGCCGACTACGTGGAGAGCGAACGCAACGGCGTGGAGGGGACGCGCCTGGAGGGGACGAACCTCGAAGGTACGTTCCTCAGCAACCCGAAAAACGCCGGCGCGCAGAACCCGAAGAACTTTGTGATCCCCACCCGCGCGGCGTACGAGCGCCTCCAGCGCGCCGCGCGCGGCACGCTGCGCTATGTCAACTGCGTCCCCGAACGCGGCCGCGCCGCGGTGGAACTGACCTGCCACATGACGCGCCAGGGGGTGCTGGTGGGGGCCGGACACACCAGTTGCGCGGCGGAGCAGGCGGACCGCTGCCGCAAGGTGGGGCTGCGTGTCTGCGTCCACATGCTCAACGGCCCCACCGGGACTTCCTTCAAGCCGTTCGGCGGCGGCAATATGGTCGAGTTCTTCCTGACCCGGCCCGACCTGTACGTCGAACTGATCTGCGACGGCTACCACATCGCTCCGGCGTACGTGTTGGACGTTATCGAGCGCAAGGGGTTCGACCGCGTTGTCCTGGTCACCGACGCGATGTTCGCGAAGGGCGCGCCGGGAGTGACCGAGTTCGGTTTCGGCGGACTCGTGGGCCAACTCGATCCCAACGGCGAGGTGCTGCGCGTCAAAGGGTCGCCGGACAACACCCTCTTCGGTAGCGTACTGGCCATGCCGCGCGCCTTCTCCAACGTCCTGAGCTGGCTCACCAGCGACATGCCGGGAGTGTGGCACGGCGACCGCCGCGCGATGGAGACCGACGAGGCGCTGGTCGGGCTGGCGCGCGCCGCTTCCGCCAACCCCGCGCGGCTGATCGGACTGGACCGCAAGGTCCCCAGCCGGATCGGCTCCGGCACCGGTGCGCTCGTCGAAGGGAAATGCGCCGATCTGACCCTGGCCGAACTCTCCGGCCGCCCCGGGGCGTACCGGCTCAAGGTGAAGCACACGATGATCGAAGGAAGGTTGGTCGTCTAGCGAAGTCCGCCATGCTCGAATGACGAATGACGAAATCCGAATGACGAAGGAAGGCCCCAATCACCCAATGGCCCAGTCTCCTTTGCAGGCACGGCACTAAGGTTGGGTGACTAGGCCACTGGGTGACTAGGTAGTCAGGCGCAAGAGATCCGTATTTAGAGCTGATGGGAGTGCGGATTCATGAAATCGCCATTCGTCCAATGCAGGCTAGACACCGTTTCCGTGCCGAACCTCCCCAAGTCCCTTCGCGTCACGCTGACGGACGAGGCGCGGGGCATCCGCATCGGGGTGATCCCTGCGGCGGGGGGGGAGATCGGGAGCTTTCAGCTCAAGGATGGCGCGCGCTGGCGCGAAATCCTGTACCGGGCCATGCGATATGACGCTCCTGGCGCCGATGGATGGGCCGGGCGCGCTCCCACGCTCTGGCCGGCGGTCGGCCGCAGCTTCACCGAGCGGCAACTCGCGGCCTGGCGTCGCACCGGCAAGCCTCCGGCGCACTGCGCTTACATAGTCAACGGCCGCGAGCGGCGCATCGACTGCCATGGCTTTGCGCGCAGTCTCCCCTGGAGCTTCGCGAACTACGGCTACGGTCGGGAGGAGGCCTGGGTCACATGCGCGCTGCGCAGCAGCGCGGCCACGCGGCGCGTCTATCCCTTCGAATTCGAAACGCGCGCCACTTATGCCCTGGACCACGGGAGCCTTGTGATGCGCTACGAGGTGGCCGCCGGACGCGGCAACCGCGGGCCGATGCCCTTCTGCCTCGGCAACCACATCTCGCTGAAGCTCCCCTTCTTCGGGCGCGGGCGCTTCAGCGACTGCACCCTGCGCAGCAGCGCGGCGCGCATTCTCGAACAGAGTCCGCTTTGCCTGCTTTCCGGGCGGACCACCCCGGCCGGCCTCTCGCGCGCCGTCAGCGTGGGGAAGGAGAAATACCAGGACACCGTCCTGGGTGGCATGCGCCACGACGCCGCGCGCCTGGAGTTGAACGATCCGAAGGCGCTGAAACTGGTGGTCACGCAGGGGGAGGTCCCCGCCGGACGCCGCCGGCTGGCGGACAGGAACATCTTCTTCGTGCTCTGGGCCTCGCCCAAGCTGGGCTACTTCTGCCCCGAGCCGTGGGCGGGCCGCCCCGACGGGCTCAACGACCCCGCCGGCCGGGTGAGCTTGCCCCCCGGCGAGCGGTTCGTCTGGGAGGCGAAGTTCCAGCCGGTGAGAAACGCGCGCCGAGGCTGATCGTAGGGGCGTAGCATGCTACGCCCCTACAACGGTTTGTGCTTTCCGCGCCGCACGTATGCACTTTGGCTGACTGCAAGGGCGCAGCATGCTGCGCCCCTACAACGAATGCGGGGGTCCGGCGGAAAGGGCGAAGTTTCAGCCCAGCCGTTGCATTCGCGCGGCGCGATGATAGAATAGCCGCGCGCCGATTGACTGATCCGACAGATCAGACGGATCCGACGGATTTGGCCGGAAGTCCGCGCCGACTCTTCTCGAGGTGCCATGATGGACAAGTTCACGCTGCCGTTCGAGGAGCCGATCCGCGAGGTGGAGCACCAAATTGACGTCATCCGCGCGGACACCAAGATGAAGAACGCCGAGCGCGAGCGGACCATTCAGGATCTCGAAGCGCAGCGGCTCGCGCTCATCAAGGACATCTTCGCAAAGCTCACCCCCTGGGACCGCGTGCGCATCAGCCGGCACCCCAGCCGCCCCACGAGCGCCGAGTACATCCCGCTGGTGTTCGAGGAGTTCCTCGACCTGCACGGCGACCGGCGCTTCGGCGAGGACAAGGCGTTGGTGGCCGCCTTCGCGCGCATCGGCGGGCAGCGGGTGATGTTCCTGGGGCAGCAGAAGGGGCGCACCACCAAGGAGAAACTCGCCTGCAACTTCGGCATGCCCCACCCGGAAGGGTACCGCAAGGCGCTGCGCGCGATGAAGCTGGCGGAGAAGTTCCACCTGCCGGTCGTCACCTTCATTGACACCATGGGGGCGTACCCTGGGATCGGCTCGGAGGAGCGCGGCGTCGCCGAGGCGATCGCCGTCAACCTCATGGAAATGTCCCGCCTGCGCACGCCGCTGATCAGCATCATCATCGGCGAGGGGGGGAGCGGCGGCGCGCTGGGCCTCGGGACGGGGGACCGCCTCATCATCCTCGAATACGCCTACTACTCCGTCATCTCCCCGGAGGGGTGCGCCGCGATCCTCTGGCGTTCCGGCGACCAGGCGCCGCGCGCGGCCGAGGCGCTCAAGCTCACCGCCCCGGACCTCGTCAGCCTCGGCGTCATGGACGAGATCATCCCCGAGCCGCCCGGCGGCGCGCACAATGACCCCGAAGCGATGGCCGCTGCGCTCAAGAAGGTCATCCTGCGGAACCTGGAAGAACTGCGCAGCCTGCCGGTGGAGAAGCTCCTGGAGCTGCGTTATGATAAGTACCGGCGGCTGGCGTACTATATGGAAGGGCGGGAGGAGCGCAGCCCCGTGGCGCTCATGACCCAGCGCGCCGCCGCCGCCGAACGGCGCAAGGCCCGCCGCAGCGAAAAAGCCGTCGCACCCGAAACGCAGTAAGTAATGCGTCAATCATGTGGGGGTCTTGTCATTGCGACCCTGAGCGGAGCGAAGGGGAAGCAATCTTTTCGCGGCGGAATCTTCTGGACCAGTCAAAGCGTTCACACGCAGGAAGATTGCTTTGTCGCTGCGCTCCTCGCAATGACCCCTACATGACTGACGCGTTACCGCAGTAAACTGCTTGACAGGACTTGTTCGGCTGAACTATACTTCCTGTGTAGTTTTGCCTCTTTAGCGACGCGAGGGAGTGCCATGCGCAAAATCGTTATGGTGGTACTGATGCTGGCTGTCTGTGTGGCGATGACCGGCTGCTTCACGTTCGACGCCCAGCATAACCGGGACCAGAAGAAAATCATCCTGACGGACCTCGGCTTGATCCACACCGACGTGGACTTCCTGCTGGACCTCGAACAGCCGACGCTGCTGGACGGCGGGATCTACTGGTAGTCTGTCGGGGTCAGCCGGGCGGAGCGTAAACGACCTTCAAGGCCGGGCTCGATGAGCCCGGCCTTTTTCGTGCGAACCACAGCCGGGGGCTCAGGTGGCAGCGTACTGCCACCGCGCTGTGCCACACCGGTTGGGGAAAGCAGGTACGGCGTATCTGAGCCGTAAGTGGCGCGGACTATCCAGTCCGCGTCCCGCGCCGAAGGCGCGGGAGAGGCGTAAGCGGAAGGAACGCACGATAATCGCGGGTTGGATAACCCGCGCCACTTCACCTGCTCTCGGCGGCTGTGCCACACCGGCTCCCGGTGCGGCTCACTCCAGCGCGAACGTCACCGCGACGCTGGCGCGGATGGCGATCTTCCCAAGCGCGATCGTCTCGCCAGCCTCGCCGACCTCGCCGCGCACGTCCTGCATGACGTTCTGAACCATCCCGTTCACTTGGCCGCCCCATCGCGACGAACCTGCAAAGTAACTCCCGCTGTAGTTCTCGCTAATCTGAATCGGCACGTCCACGATCTGATCCAGCACCTCGGCCATCCTGTCCGCTTTTTCCTTGGCCGCCTTCAGCGCCATCTCGCGCGCCTGGTCGCGCAACTGCCTGAACGCCGTCGTCTGGAAATCCACGCCGTAGATGTAGTTGACTCCGGACTGCAGTGCGCTGGTGATGACCCCCTCCACCCGCGCCGTGTCCGTCACCGTGACCGCCAGCGTGTTGCGCACGAAGTAGCCGATGAAGTCCTCCTGACGGTACTCGCTGCGCCAGCGCGGCTCGATGGACAACTGGTCGGTCTGAATGTCCTTCTCCTGCACCCCCGCTTCCTTGAGAGCGGCGAGAGTCTTCTTCATGATCTCGTTGTTCTTCAGCTTCGCGGCCATGATCTCCTTGTCCATCGTCTCGATTCCCAGGCTGATGACGATCTTGTCCGGCTTGGCGTAGACCACCGCGTCGCCGGTGACGCTGATTTTTGCCCGGTCATCGTACCCCAATTGCGCGAACGCCCCTGCAGCCAGACACGCAATCAACACAAAGGCCGCCGCCATCCTCTTCATCGGGTTTCTCCTTAGACGTTGAATTTAACGGACCGGTCCGGGCCGCCACGAGGCTGCACGATAATCCTTGCGCAGGGCCACGTCAACCCCCGTCCGGCCATGGAGGCAGGGACACAAGGGACTTCAAGGACCGCAAGGACAACGGATTCCTGAAGGCGTTGCCATACAAGAGGGCGCAGCATCCGCCTCCGCCGAGGCCTCGGCCGGACAAGTGCTGCACCCCTGCAAGAACCCATGCGCGGCAAACCCTTGACAATCCGCGCCCAAGTGAAGATAATCAAGCCCCACGCGTGGGCCACTAGAGGATGAGAACAACGTGAGCAGCCGGACCCTTCTTTGCAGGCTCACCCGCTCGTTTCAGGCATGCAGCGGCCTGACGGCCCTTCTATTCCTCTGCGCGGCGGTTTCCTTTGGGCAGAATCCCCCGCCCGCGGTGGATGCCGTCGTGGGCGTCGAAGCGGCGAAGCCCGCCGCGCCCCGCGCCGAACCCGCTGAGGCGCAACTCCCCGCCGCATATTTCGCCGCGCTGGCGAAGGTCAAGAGCGATTACGGCCTCTTCACCGAGGCCGTCGCCCTGTATCGCACGGCGATGGAGCGCGAGCCCAAGGAGTCGCAGAAGGCCCAGTACGAACTGGGCCTGGCGCAGGCGCTCTTCGACGGCGGCCGACAGGCCGAGGCGCTGGCCATCTGGAAGCGGCTTGGCGAAGGGGCCGACCCCTCCGCCTCCTCCTGGGCGCAGATGCGCCTGGCGATGGGGTTGGCGGAGTCGGGCCGCGGGGAGGAGGCGGCGCAGATGTTCGAGAAGATCGCGCTGGACTCCCCGCTGCAGGTCCTTCGCGGCACGGCGGCCCGCCGGCTTGGCGAGCTTCTGGCCGAGCGCGAGGACCGCGACGAGAAACTCCAGCTCTTCAAGGACCGGCTCATGAAGCAGCCGGAGCGGCGCGAACTGCTCGACCTGGTGCTGGCGCTCCAGGAGGACGACCCGGACGGACGCATCGCCACCCTTGGCGAACTGCTCAAGCTCAAGCCGCACGACCCGGAGTTGACGCGCCTGTACGGCGAGGAACTGCTGGAAGCCGACCGGCTCGACGACGCCGAGAAATTCTACCTGGGCGTGATGCGCGACTACCCCGAGGACACCCGCCGCGCCTGCGAGAAGCTCGCCGAGATCGCCTCCCTCAAGGAGGACCCCGCCAAGGCGGAGGAGTGGGTGATGATGGCGGTGCGGGACTTCCCCGCCGGCATTGAGCGCTCGCTCTATCTGGCGCGGCAGGAGATCGCCCTCGAACTGTGGGGACCGGCTGAAAAAAATGCGCGCGAAGCGTACAATCTGGCGGACGGCGCGACCATGAAAGCGGCCGCCGCCATCGAACTGGGAGAGGCGCTTTGCCGTCTGGGACGTGTTGACGAGGCAAAGACCCTGCTCAAGCCGCTGGCCGAGCAGTCCGCCTGGCGCGGGCTGCAGACCAGGGCGCGAGGATTGATGGCCGAGATGGAACGATTTCCACCGGCCGCCGGCCCCGAAAGGAAAGGGAAGTGAGATGAACATGGCTCGAAGGATCGCGTTGGCGTGCATCGCCGTGGCGCTGTTCGGATTCGCCTTGCCGACTCTGGCGGGTGATGGAATTCCGCACGCACTGGGGCTGCGGATGGCGCGCCCCTCCCCGGCCATGGCCGTGGAGGCGGGGGCTTCTTCTCCTGAGGCGCTGGGGGCCGGCGCGCTGCTTCCGGACGGCCACAAGGCGGGCGGCGCCAAGGGGCCGTTCAGCCTCGCCACTTCGATGCCCAGCCCCATGGACCAGGGGCTCATCGGCTCCTGCGGCTCCTGCGCCACCGGTTATGCCTGGAAGAGCCACATGGAGGCGCTGGCCCGCGGCTGGACCCCTTCGGGTACCACGCACACGTACAGTCCCAGCTACCTGTACGCCCAGGTCAATGGCGGCGGCGACAACGGCTCCTTCTTTGAGGACAACCTTTTTGTCCTCTGCGCCAGGGGCATCGCCTCCCTTGAGAGCCAGCCGTACTCCGCCGACTACACCACCTGGCCGACGCAGTCCCAGTGCGACAATGCGCGCGCGCAACGCAACGCCTATGTCAAGAAGGTGTATATCGGCTCGGCCATGGAGGTGATCACCCCGGCCGAACTCAAGAAAGCGAAGTCGCTCATCGCGAAGGGAACGCCGCTGCTCCTGGGTATCTCGGTGGACAGCGCCTTCGATAACCTGGACTCGGGCGCGACGAACTACGTCTGGTACCCCAGCGAAGTTGGCTACCGTGGCGGACATGCCATCACGCTCATCGGATACGACGACACCATCACCGACGGCTACGGCCACGTCGGCGCGTTCGAGTTTCAGAACTCCTGGGGAACCGGCTGGTGCAATGGAGGGCGCGCGTACGTCGCCTACGACGGCTTCTATCAATCCTCTTATGTCGAGTCGGCGGTGTATTATGGCGCGGAGCGCAAGCCGTATACTCCCACGATGAAGGCGAACATTACCATCAGCCACGCGAGGCGCGGGGAGCTCGCTATCCGCATCGGCGCCGGCAGCCTGGAGAAGCCGAAGTGGTCCGAGTTGTTCTACGGTACGCTGGTCATGAACGACTCGGGCGGGATATGGGATGACACGCACGCCAATATTTCCGCGACGCTGGACGTCACCGGCGGCGCCAAATGCTGGCCCCCCTCCTCCAAGACCCCCTGGTGGATGATGGTGTGGGACGATTGGGGGGATGGCGTCATCGGTTCCATCACCCAGTTTCAAGTAATCGGCCCCGGCGGCTCGCAGTCGGCCACTGTGCCGGTGACCATGGAGGACTACGGCTATACGTACATCTACCTTGGCGGGGCCGGCAGCCCGGGCGCCAAGGGCGTCCCGGAAACCAACTGCGACGAACCGGCCGAATAGACGGTCGGATACCCGAAACCCGGACAGAAAGGGAAGTGCGATGAACACGGCGCGAAAGATGGCGGTCCTCTGCACCGTTTTGGCGTTGGCGCTGATCGCCGTGCCTGCACTGGCGGACCAGGCAGCGCTGCACGCGCTGGGGCTGAGGATGGCCCGCCCCTCGCCGGCCATGGCGATGGAGGCCTCGCTGCCGGGCGCGCGCGTACAGGGCGCCAAGAAGGTCGTGGTGACGGAGTTCAGCCTGGACGACTTCATGCCCACCCCCATGGACCAGGGGGACTACGGCTCCTGCGCCTCCGCCGCCGTGGGGTATGCCTGGAAGAGCTGCACCGAGGCGCTGCGCGACGGCGTGACGCCCGACGACGCCTCGCGCACCTTCTCCCCGAGCTACCTGTACCCCCAGGTCAACGGGGGCGACGACAACGGCTCCTACTTCGAGGACAACCTGGCCGTCCTCTGCATGCGCGGGATCACCACGCTGGCCGATCAACCCTATGACACGGCGGACAGCGACTCGATTCTCATTGACTGGCCGAGCCAGGGGCAGTGCGACCTTGCGCGCGCGCACCGCACCGCCTATGCCAAAGCCAAGAGCGTCAGCTTCGGCAAGACCCTCCCCGCCACCGACCCCGCCGAGCTCGCGAAGATCAAGGCGTTGATCCTGAAGGGGACGCCGGTGCTGCTCGGCATCATCGTGGATGATGCGTTCGACGAGTTGCCCTCAAACCTGACGGGCTTCGTCTGGTATCCCAACGGCCTCCATGAACTGCGGCCCGCCGGCGGCCACGCGCTCACGCTGGTCGGTTTCAACGACTACTTCACCGACGGCGACGGGCACGTGGGCGCGTTCGAGTTCCAGAATTCCTGGGGGACCGATTGGTGCGACGACGGCCGCGCGTACATCGCCTACGACGCGTTCTATGACAGCGACCAGGTGGACGACCAGGTCTACTACGGCGTCGAGCGCAAGAAGGAGTACATCCCGACGATGAAGGCGCAGGTGATCATCTCCCACGCGCGGCGCGGGGACGTCTTCATCCAGATCGGAGTGGGGCCTGTGGACAAGCCGAAATGGTCGGAGTGGTTCTACTATCCGCTCCTCATGAACACGCTGGCCGGGACGTACGATGAAACGCACGCCGACATCCTCACGACGCTGGACGTCAGCGGCGGCTCGAACCGTTGGCCCCCCTCCATCAAGAACGACTGGTGGATGCGCGTGCGGGACAATTTCGGGGACGGCAGCACCGGCAGCATCATCCAGTTCGCCATTGAAGGGCGCACCGGCTGGGTGAGCGCCTCCGGGCCCGTCAGCATGGCGGACATGGGGGACACCTTCATCCATATCACCGGCGACAGCGCCGGCAGCCCGCGCATCGAGGCCCCGGCGGCTTGCGACGAGGCGTGCGAATGAATCAGTGAATGTCATCGCGAGGCCGGCCGGCCATGAGCGGCACTGGCTCAAAGGGATTCCTCCGGCCGGCCGTGGCGATCTACCGCTTTCCGGAACCTCGCCAAGGCCGGACGTACTCCGTGCGAGAGGGTGAGAAACAAGGAAGATCGCCACGCTCGCGCCGAAGGCCCTCAGGGCGGACGCATGGTTCTTCGCGGCGCTCGCTCGCGATGACCGCCAATTGAATGTGCGCGCCCGTGGTTACGCGGAGGTACTAGCGGTCGAACCGGGCCGTGAAAGGGAAGAGCGTGACGATCCGCAACCCGGTCCGAGCGCTGGTGATCTTCTGCGCGGTGGTCCTGGCCTGGTCGGCGTACAAGCCGCATGACTATGCCACCTGGTTTTTCGAGACGTTCATCGGCGTCGGCGGGGTGATCGCATTGGCGGTCACTGCCCGGCGCTTCCGCTTCTCCAGCCTCGTGGTCCTGCTGGTCGCCATCCACTTTGTCATCCTCGCCGCCGGGGGCAAGTACACGTATGCGGTGAACCCGTGGTTCGAGTGGCTGAAGGAGGCGCTGGGGCTGGCGCGCAACCACTTCGACCGCGTGGGGCATTTCGCGCAGGGGTTCGTGCCGGCCATCATCGCGCGCGAGCTGCTGCTGCGCACCAGCGGCTTGCAGCGCGGCAAGTGGCTCTCCGTCATCTGCATCGCCCTCTGCCTGGCCATCAGCGCGTTCTATGAACTCATCGAGTGGTGGGCGGTGGCGCTCTTCTACCCGACCGAAGGGCCGCAGTGGTTGGGGATGCAGGGGGACGTGTGGGACGCGCAGCAGGACATGTTCATGGCGCTGTTGGGGGCGACGTGCGCGATCCTGCTGCTGTCGCGCCTGCACGACCGGTCTATGAGGAAGCTGGAAGAACCGCGACCATAAGTCACGCACACGCAGGAGCCTGTGTAGGCACGGGCTTCAGCCCGTGCAGGACGGCGGGCGGGCTGAAGCCCGCCGCTGTACGTCTTTCGCGCTCAGGAGCAGCAGGTGACGATTCCCATGACCCACATCTACGTTGACGCCGACGCCTGCCCGGTGAAGCAGGAGGTCTGCAAGGTGGCGAAGCGCTACGGGATTGAGGTCACGTTCGTGGCGAACAGCCCGATGCGCATCGGGCGCGAGGACGGGCACAGGATGGTGGTGGTGGACGGCAGCCGCAAGCTCGACGCGGCGGACGATTGGATTGCCGAACATGTCGCGGAGGGAGACATCGTGGTCGGCGCCGATATCCCGCTGGCGGCGCGCTGCCTGGCTAAAGGGGCGGTGGCGCTCGACCTGCGCGGCGGGGCCTTCACGGAGGAGGGGATCGGCCACGCGCTGGCGGGGCGCGAACTGATGGCGCACCTGCGCGCCATGGATGCCGTCACCGGCGGCCCGCCCCCCTTCGCGCCGCGCGACCGCTCCCGGTTCCTGCAACGTTTGGACGAGACAATCCACGCCGTGCGCAAGAAGAAGCCCCGGGAAACATGAAACCTTCCGAAGGCTCGTTTGGCCCTTTGAAGTTCGTTGCATTGGAGCCGCGCGGGCATGGGCTGAGGACCTGTTCGGGAAGGAGGGTATGCCTCTGCCAGAAGGCGACACACGAGTGCATCGAATGAAAATCGCCGGGCTGCTGGGGGGCTGCATACTCTCCCTGGTGATCGGGTTGGCGGCGATATGTCACACGTGGTCAAGCCCGTTGGGAGTATGCTCTGGAATCTTTGCATCCGGCGGCTACCATTTGTTGAACGGGAAGACACTCTACACAGACGTGTGGGATCATAAGCCCCCGATAGTGTTCTTACTTAATGAGGGGGCCCAGTATCTTGTTGGACCCGTAGCATGGTCTGCCAGGGTTCTTGACGCTTCCTTTGTAGTGCTTGGCTGCATCCTCATGTTCTTCATAGCCAATAAGGTGCTCAAGCATACTTGGTTGGCTATCCTCATCACCGCATTGTTCGCGGTTCATTTTACGGCCCCGGTTATCTACGAGGACGGCAACATCGCGGAGGGGTACGCTTCCGTGTTCGTTCTGGGGGGCATACTGGCTACCCTGGAAGCCATGGAGGCCCCTAAGGCAGACTACCGCTGGGACAGCCTCGCCGGGGCGCTGTTCGCTTTGGCGACCTGGACCAAGGAGCCGTTCATTCTAATGGCGTTGCCCTGCTTTGTGCTCTTGGCTATTCGCCGAGGCAAGATATCTGCCTCTATGTTCTTCGGAGGCGGCTGCTTCATCGGCCTTGTGTTCCTGGGCTGGTTACTGTGGCACAACAACCTTGGCGATTGGCTTGATAGCCTGAGTTTCGGCTTCAGACAGGCACAGGTTCAATTCTCGGGCACATGGTTTGATCGGCTGCTCATCAACATCGACCCCAGTTATGAAAAGGTACTGAGCCTTTCGATAGCCGGTCAGGCACTTCTGTGTCTCTGTGTAGCTGCGGTACCCGTCCTTCTGTTCCTTAAGGATCCCAAGGCGTATCTGCCCATGTTAGCCCTGGGGCTATTCGGGACGGCGTATGTCGGAACATGCATTTCGTTGCGTGCTACGGGGAACTACTATGTCCAGCTCGTGCCGGCATATTCTCTCTGCATGCTGTGCGGGGTATATCTTCTGATGAAGTCACGTGAGCATTGCCGGGCACCGGCGGCCGCGGCTCTCGGCCTCCTGGTGATCATAGTCGCCTGCGAATCGTCTGCCTGGGAGAGACCACAAGCCAAGCCATATTCGGATCCGATGGCTGCTCGTATACAGCAGCTTCCGCAGGGTGGTCTGTGGGTAGAGTGCGAGAACCTATGCAGGTATTATGTGGTGACACGAAGATTGTCCCCCACAAGATACTTCTTCTTCGGGCAGCACTTGCTTATCGACACAGCGAAGACTACCCGTCAGCAGAAGATTGACCAACTGACATCGGAACTCGAAACGAACCCCCCAGTAGGGATTGTCTTGTTTTGCGATCAGTTTGAGTTGCTCGATCGTATTGGGTTGAAGTCATGGGTACTTGGTCGCTACAAGTTGGACATGACCAACTCCAAGGGAGTTCAACTTTGGGTTTTGCGAGACATTGTGAGCTAGGGTGATAGGGACTGCCTTGGGTATGGCAGACGAACGACGCACAGGTGACTTGATTCTCGTTCGGGGCGAGTATGCTCTGGTGCAGGATGGCAGCAGCGGCGAAGTGCACGCTATCGTAGGGCCATCTCAGAGCAGTATTGGCGAGACGGACTCGCCGATCATCGCCGATCTGCGCGGCGGGAAGTTCGTTCCGGCGTGCCGCGCGAGGGGTCCCTTCGCCATGCGGCGGGAGGGCTCCTCGCAATGACGGCGACTTGCGCGCCCCTGCACACGCTGCAAACGCGCCAATTCTCAATCAACAATCATCACTTTATCAATCATCAATTCCTACTTCTTCCCCCAGATCTGCGGATTCTGGCGGTGCGCTTCCTGAATCACGGCGATCTGCTGGCGCACCTGCGCGGGCGTGACGGTTAGCGACCCGCCCTCCGTCATGTGCTTGTGAAGCATGCGGTAGAATGCGACGCCCAGCGTGCGGAAAAGATCCTTCTTCTCTTCGGGCACCTGCCACTTCCCGGTGTGCCACTTCAGTTCTTCGCCGCAGTAAGCCGGAGTCCAGTCGGGCTTGTGGATCGGCACGGTGGTAAGGCGCTGCTTCGGGGCCTCCGCGGGCTTGAAATAGCGCCACTCCATATCCGCCATGCCGCCCTTCAGGCCGCCCTGGGTTCCGAAGACGTGATACGTGAAAAGCGGATAGGCGCAGCAGGAGGAGATCTCCAGGTCAATCAGCGGGCGCTTCTCGGCGCGCAGGAGGAGTTTCACGTGCCCTTCCGCGTTGCCGAGGAAGTGGGCGCGGTCCATGAAACAGAAGACCTGGGGGGTCTGATCGGTCGGCACGCCAAGCAGTCGCAACGCCTGGTCGAGCGGATGGGGGCCGGTGTTCATCAGGTTGCCGCCGTTCCAGGAGGTGAGGGTCTGCCAGTCCCATCGGCGGGAGAAACCGTTGAAAGCGATGGAGATCTGCACGATGCGCCCCAGCACGCCCGAGGCAATGACCTCGCGCACCTGCTCGAAGTAGGGGGCGAAGCGGGACTGTTGGTAGATGGCGAAGAGCTTCCGGGCCTTCTTCGCCGCCGCCATGAGCTGGTCCACTTCGCGGACTGTCCGCGCCAGCGGCTTCTCGGTCAGGACGTTGTGGCCGGCCTTGAACAGCGCCAGCGAGACCGGCACGTGCAGGTGGCTGGGGGTGGCGTTGACCACCAGGTCCAGGTCGCGCCGCTTCAGCAGCGGTTCGTAGTCTTCATACACGTCGCACTTCAACTCCGTGACGGCCCGCGCGCGGCGGATCTTCAGCGGGTCCACCACCGCGACGATTTCATACAGCTCCGGCAGGTCGCGCAGATGCGCGGAATGTATGGAATACCCGCTGCGCCCCTGACCGATGATGGCGATTCGCAGTTTCTTCAAAGCCTCTCCTCTCGATTCACAAACTTTCTATGGCCACAGCAATCTGCACTCGACTTGCGGAACACGCCTTCCGTAATCCGGCTGCGTCAATATAGCCAGAAGCGCCGGAGGATTCAATGCTGGTACGGCGATACTGAATACTGATCATGCTCTGAAGAAACCATCGAGGCATCTGCGTTGTGGCCACAGGTAGGGGCGTAGCATGTTACGCCCCTACAACGGATGGCGGTTCCACACCCACAGCGCAACTGCCTCCCATCCTGCTCCACTTGTCAGGCCGCGAAGCGGCCGTGGGCTAATGTCCATCACCCCCTTAGGGGGTTCACGGGATGGTTTCTACAGAGCATCTTCAGTTCTCAGTTTTCGCCGTTCATCATACTTGACACGCCCTCCTCCTCCGTGCAAAGTAGCTCTTCAAGGGAAGGAATCAGACGCTCATTATGGAGGCGATTCCCGATGGCCAACGCCTCGTTCGCCGCGCGCCGCCGGCGGTTGCTGAAGATACTGCGCCGGGAGAAGCTCGACGCCCTGCTGGTGACCAATGGCCGGAATGTATACTACCTGAGCGGGTTTCGCGGAGAAGATAGCGCCTTGCTCGTGGGCGGCGGGGGGGCGCATCTGATTACAGATTCGCGGTTTACGGAACAGGCCGGGCAGGAAGCACGCGGCGTCCGTATCATCACCCGGCGCAAAGGGATCATGCGTGCCGCCGCCGAAGCGGCGCGCCGGGCGGGGGTGGGACGGCTGGGGATCGAGAGCGCCGCGATGACCGTCGCCGAGCTGGAGGAGTTGCGCCGCTGGACCGGCAAGACGCAGGTGACGCCCGCGCGGGGGCTGGTCGAACGGTTGCGCGTCATCAAGGATGCCACGGAGCTGGCCGCCATTGCGCGCGCCATCGCCATCTCCGAGGAGGCGTTCCGGCTGACGGTTCAGCGGCTTGCCCCCGGTGTCAGCGAACTGGAGATTGCCCGCCAGCTCGACCGGACGATGGAGGAGTTGGGCGCCGACCAGCCCGGTTTCGAGACGATCGTCGCGTTCGGCGAACGCCCGAGTCTGCCTCACGCGCGCCCGTCGCAGCGCAAGCTGAAGCGGGGGGAGGCGGTCCTCTTCGACTGGGGCGCGCGGTTTCAGATGTACCACGCTGACTTGACACGTATGGCCTTCTTGGATAGAATCCCCCCGATGTATCGGCGTCTGCACTCCGTGGTGCTGGCCGCCCAACGCCGGGCGGTGAGGCAGGTCAGATCGGGCCGGACGGCGGGCGCGATAGATGCCGTGGCCCGCGACTACCTCACGGCGCACCGGCACGGCAAGCACTTCGGCCATAGCCTGGGACACGGGGTCGGTCTGGACGTGCATGAAGCCCCAACGCTCGCGCGCGGCCAGAAAACATTGCTCCGGCCCGGCATGGTCGTCACAGTCGAACCGGGGGTCTATCTGCCCGGCGAAGGCGGAGTGCGCATCGAGGACATGCTGCGGGTCACGCGGAACGGCCACGTCAGCCTGACCTCCCTGCCGAGGTCGGTCGAGGCGTTCCTGATCGCTTAGTGTCACTTCAATCATTACTGAAAGACATGGAAGTATGATTTCCACAAACGACATGCGTCCGGGGCAGGCGATCATGTATGAAGGGCGCATCTGCGTCATTGTCGAATATGACCGCGTGAAGCCGGGCAAAGGCCCCACCTTCGTCCGCGTCAAGCTCAAGGACACCAATACGGGGCAGATGCTTGACAAGACCTGGCGCGGGGAGCAGAAAGTCGAGTTGGTCATCCTCCAGTCCCGCCCGAACACCTTCCTGTACAAGCAGGGAGGGATGTACCACTTCATGGACACCGAGACGTACGACCAGGTGGTCCTGGGCGAGAACCAGGTTCCGCCGGAGGTCGCCAAGTGGCTCAAGGAGAACATGGAGGTGCAGTTGACCCTCCATAACGAGAAGCCGTTGAAGGTGGAGATTCCGCCGTTCGTGGAGCTGAAGGTGACGGAGAGTTCCCCCGGGCTCAAAGGGGACACCGTCAGCGGCGCCAGCAAACCGGTCACGGTCGAAACCGGCGCCGTCATCCAGGTCCCCCTCTTCGTCAACCTGGGGGACGTGTTGAAGGTGGACACGCGCACCGGGACGTACGTCACGCGGGTGTGACCCCGGCCGGCCGCCTGCTTTTTGAGGTCGCCAGAAACCCATGGACCTGCAAGAAGTCCTGAAGCTGCTCGAATTGATGGAGGCGCACGGGCTCGACGAGGTGGAGGTGGAGCAAGAAGGCACGCGCATCCGCCTCAAGAAGTCCTGTCCCGTCATCGCCCCGACCCCGGTCATCGTTCAGGCGCCGCACGTCGCGCCGGCGCCCGCCGCGGCGGCGGCCGCGCCCGTGGCCGCTCCGGTCGAAGACAAGAGCCTTACCCGCATCCTCTCCCCCATGGTCGGCACCTTCTACCGCGCCGCTTCTCCGGATGGCGAGCCGTTCGTCAGCGTCGGCACGGCCGTCGGGGCCGAACAGGTGGTCTGCATCATCGAAGCGATGAAGGTGATGAACGAAATCAAGGCCGACACGGAAGGCGAGATCGTTGAGGTCCTGGTGGAGAACGGCGAATCGGTCGAGTACGGTCAGCCGCTGTTCACGGTCCGCCGCTCCGGCGCGGCGAAGTAGAGGCCCATGTTCTCCAGAATCCTGGTAGCCAACCGCGGCGAAATTGCGCTGCGCATCATCCGCGCCTGCAAGGACCTCGGCATCGAGACCGTCGTGGTCTACTCCGAGGCGGACAAGGACGCCCTTTACCTGCGGCAGGCCGATTACGCCATCTGCATCGGCCCGGCCGCCGGCGCCGAGAGCTACCTGAACATTCCCCGCATCATCAGCGCCGCCGAGATCACCGACGTGCAGGCGATCCACCCCGGCTGCGGCTTCCTGGCAGAGAACGCCCACTTCGCCGAGGTCTGCGAGAGCAGCAATATCCGTTTCATCGGCCCGCCCCCCAAAGTCATCAACCTCTGCGGGAACAAGTCCGAGGCGATCAAGGTCGCCAAGAGCTGCAAGATTCCGACCACTCCCGGCAGCGACAGGGTGCTGGAGACGGCCGAGGAGGCCGTCGAGTGCGCCAAGAAGATCGGCTACCCGGTCATCATCAAGGCGGCGGGGGGCGGGGGAGGGCGCGGCATGCGCGTCTGCCACAACGACATCAGCCTGCGCAATGCCTTCTTCCTGGCCCAGCGCGAGGCGGAAAGCGCCTTCAAGGACAAGTCCGTTTATCTGGAAAAGTACATCGAGGGGGCGCGGCACATCGAGGTGCAGATCCTCTGCGACGGGGAGACATACCTGCACCTGGGGCTGCGCGATTGCAGCGTGCAGCGCCGGCACCAGAAGCTCATCGAGGAATCCCCTCCGCCGGGTCTGCCCAGCCGCGTGTGCGACGCCATCTGCAAGGCTGCGCTCAAGTACGCCGAGTCGGTCAAGTACGTCAACGCGGGGACGGTGGAGTTCCTCGTGGACAAGCGCGGGCGCTTCTACTTCATGGAGATCAATGCGCGGCTCCAGGTGGAGCACCCCGTCACCGAACTGGTCACCGGCGTGGACTTGGTGCATCAGCAGATCCGCATCGCCAGCGGCGACAACCTGCGCCTCAAACAAGGGCGCATCGAGACCAACGGCACGGCCATCGAATGCCGCATCAACGCCGAGGACCCGGACGACGGCTTCAAGCCTTCGCCGGGGCTGATCACGCGTTACTGCGCCCCCGGCGGCCCTGGCGTCCGGCTCGACTCGCACGTCTACGCCGGCTACACCGTCTCCCCGTACTACGACCCGCTCATCGGCAAGCTGCTCGTGCACGCGCGGAGGCGCTCCGACGCCATCGCTACGATGCGCCGCGCCCTCGACGAGTTCGTCATTGACGGGGTCAAGACCACCATCCCCCTCTACCGCTCCATCTTCGGCAACACCGAATTTGTCCAGGGCGGCGTGGATACCAGCTTTGTCGAATCGTTCTACGGCGGCAAGGCCTAGTAGACGGATTCAACTTCCAACATTCAACTTTCAACGTCCAACGTTCAAGTGACGGCAACAACCACGGATTGCATACCGCGCTTGTTTGTTGTCGGCTGTTTGTTGTGCGTTGAATGTTGGACGTTGATCGTTGAAAGTTGAACGTTGAATTCGTTAAGGGGAGGAAAGAAGATGGCTCCTGCGGTGGAAACGGCCGTCGAGCAGATCGCGGCGTGCGGCTTGTACTGCGCCGCCTGCGGGGCGCATCGCAAGGGGCGCTGCCTCGGCTGCGCGGGGAACGTCAAGGCGACATGGTGCAAGGTGCGCTCCTGCTGCGCCGCCAAGAGCATCGCCTCCTGCGCCGAGTGTTCGGAGCATCCCGATCCGCGCGACTGCCGGAAGTTCCATAACCCCATCAGCCGGCTCATCGGCTTCGTCCTGCGAAGCGACCGCCGCGCCTGCGTCCTGCGCCTGCGCGAGATTGGCCCCGCCGCGTACGCCGCCGAGATGGCGGCCAAGGGCGCGCAGAGCATACGACGGTAGCTCGGCCCGGTGGACGGAACGGATTCAACATTCAACATCCAACGTTCAACGTCCAACGTTCAACGCACAACGGACAACACACGACGAACAGATGCTGCGCGCAGGCCGCCGTTGTTGTCGTCACTTGAACGTTGAAAGTTGAACGTTGGATCAGGTGCGCAGTGCGCACCGCGTTGAATGTTGAATCCGTTGAATTCGCGCATTGACGGCCCCCCCTCGCTTTTGGTAAAAGAACGCTCTGCCTATTCCCGGCGCGGTCGTTGGCGGCCGGGGCTCACTGGGCTTGCCCCGGGAGTGGTCGGACAGGGAGGCGGTCGCTCCACCCGAGATCATGGGCGTCTATGTGCGGTCGAACTCGTCCCACAAATTTGTTTTGAGGGAACAGGCCGATAGATGAAGCACTGGGTTGCGTCGCTACTGGTCCTGTTGAGCTTCGGCCTGCCGTTGTGCGCCGCTGAGACGGACCTCGGGGATGTCGAGCAGATTCTCCAGGTCGCGCCCAGCCGCAACATGGGTTCGCCCTACCGGAAAGC